>PJUI01000011.1_pt1 | contig 691818 bp, 612 predicted proteins | sample 1512201 | NCBI WGS metagenome assembly PJUI01 (sample SAMN08177670, study PRJNA422409) | Feces metagenome, whole genome shotgun sequencing project. | isolation source: Chicken feces (2) enriched on wood chips | host: Gallus gallus | place: USA: Madison | collected 2015-01-15
AGCGTTTGGTTAAGAGCTTTTCGTCTCAACCGAGGCGCGCATTCTACGCTTTCCTCAGAGCCTGTCAAGCGTTTATTTTGAAGTTTTTTGCGAGAAACTCGTTTAGCTTCAAACACTTAACTCGCTGCGATCTCTCGTAGCGGGAGGTGAATCATACAGCGTTTAGAAGCGCTGTCAACCACCGTTTCAACCGCTTGCGATCATTTGATCGTAGCCCTTTCAGCATCACCTTAACTACTTAACTCATTGAATCTCAAGGAGTTTGTCGTTCCGATGTCGCTGGAAGTGGGGCGCATTATAAGGGGATTCGAAACCTCGTCAACCTTTAATTTCAAGAAACCTTAATATCGCTGAAAAGCAAAGCAGGGAGGCCTGGCGGCCTCCCTGCTTTTATATAGCACCAGCTGTTTCTAGAGCACGCCGGCCTCGCGCAAGCGCTGCACCTCACTTGCCTCCAGCCCCAGCACTTCCCCCAGTACCGCCTCGGTATGCTCACCCAACAGCGGCGGTGCCCGCCGATACTCCACCGGCGTCTCCGACAACCGTATAGGGCTGGCTACCTGCGGCACGCTACCCGCCAATGGATGCGGAATGTTCACCGCCAACCCACGCGCCAGCACCTGTGGGTCCTGGAACATCTGCGCCAGGTCATTGATAGGCCCGCACGGCACCCCAGCAGCCTCCAGCTGGCCAACCCATTCGGCGGTTGTCTTGAATACCGTGGCCTGGCGAATCAGTGGAATCAGCTCGGCCCTGTTGGCCACCCGCTCCTTGTTAGTAAGGAAGCGTGGATCGTCCGCCCATTGTGGCTGCCCGGCCACTTCTGCAAACTTGCGGAACTGGCTGTCGTTGCCCACGGTAAGAATGAAGTCGCCATCCGCCGTCGGGAAGTCCTGGTAGGGCACTATATTAGGGTGCGCATTGCCCAGGCGCCGAGGCGGGTTGCCCGTGGTCAGGTAATTCATGGCCTGGTTCGCCAGGCAGGCTACCTGTACATCGAGCAACGCCATGTCGACATGCTGGCCCGCCCCGGTCTGCTCCCGATGGGCAAGGGCGGCAAGCATGGCCACCGTGGAGTACAGCCCGGTAAGGATGTCGGTAAGCGCCACACCCACCTTGACCGGCCCAGCGCCTTCCTCACCCTCCGGGCGGCCGGTCAGACTCATCAGCCCACCCAGCCCCTGGATCATGAAGTCATAACCCGCACGCTTGGCATACGGCCCGGTCTGGCCAAAACCGGTAATGGAGCAATAGATAAGCTGCGGGTTGAGCGCCTTCAGGCTCTGGTAGTCCAGCCCATAGGCCGCCAAACCACCCACCTTGAAGTTCTCGATGACAATATCGGACTTCGCCGCCAACTCACGCACCAGGCGCTGCCCTTCAGGCCGGGTGAAATCGATGGTCACCGACCGCTTGTTACGGTTGGCCGACAGGTAGTAAGCCGCCTCGCTGGTGTTTTCACCCTCGGCATCCTTGAGGAAGGGCGGCCCCCACGCGCGGGTATCGTCACCACTGCCCGGGCGCTCCACCTTTATAACGTCAGCGCCCAGGTCAGCGAGAATCTGGCCAGACCATGGGCCGGCCAACACGCGCGAAAGGTCCAGCACCCGCAGATGTGATAGCGCGCCCATGGGCTGGCTCCTTATTAATAGAAGGCCTGGATACCGGTCTGCGCACGCCCCAGGATCAGTGCATGCACGTCGTGAGTACCTTCATAGGTGTTGACCACCTCCAGGTTTACCAGGTGACGGGCCACGCCAAACTCATCGGAGATGCCGTTACCACCCAGCATGTCGCGCGCCATGCGGGCGATATCCAGCGCCTTGCCGCAGGAGTTGCGCTTCATGATCGAGGTAATTTCAACAGCAGCAGTACCTTCATCCTTCATACGCCCCAGGCGCAGGCAGCCTTGCAGTGCCAGGGTGATTTCGGTCTGCATGTCGGCCAGCTTCTTCTGGATCAGCTGGTTGGCAGCCAGAGGGCGGCCGAACTGCTGACGGTCCAGGGTGTACTGACGCGCGGTGTGCCAGCAGGCTTCGGCCGCACCCAGCGCCCCCCACGAGATGCCATAGCGGGCCGAGTTGAGGCAGGTGAACGGACCTTTGAGGCCGCGCACATCCGGGAAGATGTTCTCTTCTGGTACGAACACATTGTCCATGACCACTTCACCGGTGATCGAGGCGCGCAGGCCGACCTTGCCGTGGATTGCCGGCGCGCTGAGGCCCTGCCAGCCTTTTTCCAGGACAAAGCCGCGGATATCCCCCGCATCGTCCTTGGCCCAGACCACGAATACATCAGCGATGGGGCTGTTGGTGATCCACATCTTGCTCCCGGTCAGGCGGTAACCGCCCTCGACCTTCCTGGCGCGGGTGATCATCGAGCCAGGGTCGGAGCCATGGTTAGGCTCGGTCAGGCCGAAACAACCGATCCACTCGCCACTGGCCAGCTTGGGCAGGTACTTCTGCTTTTGTGCCTCGGTACCAAACTCGTTGATCGGCACCATCACCAGCGACGACTGCACGCTCATCATCGAGCGATAACCCGAATCGATACGCTCAACCTCACGGGCGATCAGGCCATAGCACACATAGTTCAGCCCGCTGCCGCCGTATTGCTCGGGGATGGTGGCACCCAACAGTCCAATTTCCCCCATCTCGCGGAAGATCGCCGGGTCGGTCTGCTCGTGGCGGAAGGCCTCGAGCACACGCGGGGCCAGCTTGTCCTGGGCGAACTGATAAGCGCTGTCACGCACCATGCGCTCTTCTTCAGTGAGCTGCTGATCCAGCAGCAGCGGGTCGATCCAGTGGAAGCTTGCTTTACCGGCCATGAGCGAAATCCTCGAAATAGGGGGCAGTTTCTTGTGCCTTTGAGCCTAGGCCTGATCGGCCGCCGGGACAAACGAGGATTGCGCACCCATTAGTGATAATTTGTCACTTCGTAAATCGGTAGAACACCTTATAAACAGCCTTACGAGTGAGGTTGACGTACATGCGCCGCAAGATCCCCAGCACCGCTGCCCTGGTTTGCTTCGAGGCGGCGGCACGCCACGAGAGCTTTACCAAGGCTGCGCAGGAACTCGCGCTGACCCAGGGCGCCGTTTGTCGGCAGATTGGCGGCCTCGAGGCCTTCCTCAATGTGGAACTGTTCCGCCGTTCGCGCCGCGGCGTGAAGCTGACCGAGGCCGGGCTTTCCTATAGCCGCCAGGTTGCCGCCCAACTGGACGCCGTAGAGCGCGATACCCTGTCGGTGATGGGCCAGCAGGGCGCCAGCGTGATCGAACTGGCGGTAGTGCCTACCTTTGGTACCCAATGGCTGCTTCCGCGCCTCAAGGACTTCCAGCAACGCCATCCGGAGGTCACGGTCAACCTCACCAACCGCACCCGGCCATTCCTGTTCGCCGACACCCCCTTCGATGCCGCTATCTATTTCGGTGATGCCGACTGGTCCGGCACCCAGTCGCACCGGCTGATGGGGGAGAACCCGGTCCCCGTCTGCAGCCCGGCATTGCTGGCCGGGCAGGGCATGCTCGAAGCACAGCGCATCGCCCAACTGCCACTGCTGCAGCAAAGCACGCGCCCCTACGCCTGGCGGCAGTGGTTCGGCAGCCTGGGGATGAATGTAGAACGCGACATGACAGGCCCGCGTTATGAACTATTCTCGATGCTCGCCCAGGCGGCCATACATGAAATGGGGATCGCACTGATTCCGCCGTTTCTGATCCAGCGTGAGCTGGGGGAGGGTAGGCTGGTGGTCGCTAACAGGCATGCCCTGATCAGCGACAAGGCCTACTATCTGATGATTCCGGAACGCAAGGTAGAGTCGGCCTCGCTGCGCGCCTTCCGCGACTGGCTGGTTAGCCAGGCCCAGGCCTACACCTCAGCAGCTTGACCAAGTGCGACAAATTGACTCTGTAGTCAATTATTTTAAACACCTACAGATGTATGTATTTGTCGCATATGCATAAACTGTTATGCCAGGGTAAAAACTCCCTTTAACCCTGCTAACTACGCGGCTTTGCGCGGTATTTTGCGACAGTCACCGTGCAATAAGCGAATTAACCGAAATATTTTTGATTTTCTCCCCTAATCTCCCAATAGCCTATGTTTGACGGGCTGGAGCCTTACCGCTGCGACAAGCGGTCACAGGGTGACTTGTAGTTTTAACTTCGTTTCGCTCCATAACCGGTTGAAGGCCCCAGGGTTCGTCTGCAAAATGCTTCGCCCGCCCGGGATTCGGCGGGTCGGCGCTCCACAGCCGCCCCAGCGCACCATCCGAAGTGCGCTGGCTCTTACAAAGACAAAAGGTCACCGCAGGAGAAATAGTCGTGCACATTGGTGTTCCTCTCGAGACGCAGACCGGTGAGACAAGGGTCGCTGCGACCCCGGAAACCATCAAGAAACTGATTGGCCAGGGCCATCAGGTCACCGTCCAACGGGGGGCAGGGCTCAACGCCAGCATTCCGGACAGTGCCTATGAGGCCGTGGGCGCTTCCCTTGGGAGCGCAGCCGATGCCTATGGCGCCCAATTGGTACTCAAGGTGGTCGCCCCCAACGACCAGGAGCTGGCCCTGATCAACAGTGGCAGCCTGCTGGCGGGCATGCTCAACCCCTTCAACAGTGAACTGATCGGCAAGATGGCCGAACGCGGCATCACCGCTTTCGCCCTGGAAGCCGCGCCACGCACCTCGCGGGCGCAGAGCCTGGACGTGCTGTCGTCGCAGGCCAACATTGCCGGTTACAAGGCCGTGTTGCTGGCTGCCCATTACTACCCACGCTTCATGCCCATGCTGATGACCGCCGCCGGTACCGTGAAGGCCGCGCGCGTGCTGATCCTGGGGGCGGGTGTTGCCGGCCTGCAGGCCATCGCCACCGCCAAGCGCCTAGGTGCAGTGATCGAAGCGTCCGACGTACGCCCGGCCGTGAAGGAGCAGATCGAGTCGCTGGGTGCCAAGTTCATCGATGTGCCTTACGAGACCGACGAGGAACGCGAGTGCGCTGAAGGCGTTGGCGGTTACGCCCGCCCCATGCCAGCCAGCTGGATGCAACGCCAGGCCCAGGCCGTGCACGAGCGCGCCAGGCAAGCGGATATCGTCATCACCACGGCGCTGATCCCAGGCCGCAAGGCACCCACGCTGCTCAGCGCAGAAACCGTTGCGCAGATGAAGCCTGGCTCGGTGGTCATCGACCTCGCTGCAGCCCAAGGTGGCAACTGCCCGCTCACCGTTGCTGACCAGGTGGTAAAGGAAAACGGCGTGACCATCGTCGGTCCGACCAACCTGCCAGCTCAGCTGGGTGCCGATGCCTCGGCGCTGTATGCGCGCAACTTGCTGGACTTCATGAAGCTGCTGTTCGACAAAGACGGCGCGCTGGTCATCAACCTCGAAGACGACATCGTCGCGGCCTGCCTCATGTGCCGTGATGGTCAAGTCGTCCGCAAGAACGGCTAAGGAGCACGACAATGGAAGACATGCTGATTTCCCATGGCATCTACAACCTCATCATCTTCGTGCTGGCCATCTATGTGGGCTACCACGTGGTGTGGAACGTCACCCCGGCCCTGCACACGCCGCTGATGGCCGTGACCAACGCTATCTCTGCCATCGTTATCGTCGGCGCCATGCTGGCCGCCGCCCTCACCGTGACCCCTGCCGGCAAGCTGATGGGCACCCTCGCCGTGGCCCTGGCCGCGGTCAATGTGTTCGGTGGCTTCCTGGTCACCCGCCGCATGCTTGAGATGTTCAAGAAGAAAGCCAAGAACGAGGGGCAGAAGTAAGCATGAGCATGAATCTGGTAACACTTCTGTACCTGGTCGCTTCGGTCTGCTTCATCCAGGCGCTCAAGGGCCTGTCGCACCCGACCACGTCGCGTCGCGGCAACCTGTTCGGCATGATCGGCATGGGCATCGCCATGCTGACCACGGTTGGCCTCATCTATAAGCTGGGCGCCGAGCTGGCTACCGCGGGTATTGGCTACGTCATCGTCGGCCTGCTGGTCGGTGGTACCGCCGGTTCGATCATGGCCAAGCGCGTCGAGATGACCAAGATGCCGGAACTGGTCGCCTTCATGCACAGCATGATCGGCCTGGCTGCGGTGTTCATCGCCATCGCCGCCGTGCTGGAGCCGCAGTCGATGGGCATCGTTGCCGCAATCAGCGACCCGATCCCCACCGGTAACCGCCTGGAGCTGTTCCTCGGCGCCGCCATCGGTGCAATCACCTTCTCCGGTTCGGTGATCGCCTTCGGCAAGCTGTCGGGCAAGTACAAGTTCCGCCTGTTCCAGGGTGCACCGGTACAGTTCCCCGGCCAGCACAAGCTGAACCTGATCCTGGGCCTGACCACCATCGCCCTTGGCCTGCTGTTTACCTTCACCGGTCATTACAGCGCCTTCACCCTGATGCTGGCCCTGGCCTTCGTCATGGGCGTGCTGATCATCATCCCGATCGGCGGCGCCGACATGCCGGTGGTGGTGTCGATGCTCAACAGCTATTCGGGCTGGGCGGCGGCCGGTATCGGCTTCTCGCTGAACAACTCGATGCTGATCATCGCAGGCTCGCTGGTGGGTTCGTCCGGTGCCATCCTCTCGTACATCATGTGCAAGGCGATGAACCGGTCGTTCTTCAACGTCATCCTCGGTGGCTTTGGCGGCGACACCGACGCCGGCGCAGCGCAAGGCTCGAAAGAGCAGCGCCCGGTGAAGTCCGGTTCGGCCGACGATGCCACCTTCCTGCTCAGTAACGCCGACAGCGTGATCATCGTCCCGGGTTACGGCCTGGCGGTGGCCCGTGCCCAGCACGCGCTGAAGGAGCTGACCGAGAAGCTGACCCACAACGGCGTGACCGTGAAGTATGCAATCCACCCGGTGGCGGGCCGCATGCCCGGGCACATGAACGTGCTGCTGGCCGAGGCCGAAGTACCGTACGATCAGGTGTTCGAGATGGACGACATCAACGCCGAGTTCGGCCAGGCGGACGTGGTGCTGGTGCTGGGCGCCAACGACGTGGTCAACCCGGCCGCGAAGAACGACCCCAAGTCGCCAATCGCCGGCATGCCGATCCTCGAAGCGTTCAAGGCCAAGACCATCATCGTCAACAAGCGCTCCATGGCCAGCGGCTATGCCGGCCTGGACAACGAACTGTTCTACCTCGACAAAACCATGATGGTGTTCGGTGACGCCAAGAAGGTCATCGAGGACATGGTGAAGGCGGTGGAGTGATAACTCCCACTGCAAACCAACTGATATAAAGGAAGCCCCGGTCAGATTCTGCCGGGGCTTTCCTTTTATTGATCCGGATCAACGGCTCTACTTCAAGGCTTCTCATACGACCATGGTCGTGGGACGGCAATGGGCTAAATCTCTAGACTGCGCTGCAGTAGTTTCAGTAGCCCGAGATAACAATCCATGTACCGTGATCGTATCCGCTTGTCCTCCCTGCACAGCAAGGTAATGAGTGCGGCTGATGCCGCTGGTCTGATCGAGGACGGCATGACCGTCGGCATGAGCGGTTTCACCCGCGCCGGCGAAGCCAAGGCCGTACCGCATGCACTGGCCGAACGTGCCAAGCAGTCGCCACTGAAAATCAGCCTGATGACCGGCGCCAGCCTGGGCAACGACCTGGACAAGCAACTGACCGAGGCCGGCGTGCTGGCTCGCCGCATGCCGTTCCAGGTCGACAGCACCCTGCGCAAGGCCATCAACGACGGCCAGGTGATGTTCATCGACCAGCACCTGTCGGAAACCGTCGAACAATTGCGTAACCAGCAGCTGAAACTGCCGGACATCGCCGTCATCGAAGCCGTGGCCATCACCGAACAAGGCCACATCGTGCCAACTACGTCGGTAGGCAACTCGGCCAGCTTCGCGATCTTTGCCAAGCAGGTGATTGTCGAGATCAACCTCTCGCACAACCCCAACCTCGAAGGCCTGCACGACATCTATATCCCGACCTACCGCCCGACCCGCACGCCAATCCCGCTGGTCAAGGTCGACGACCGCATCGGCAGCACCGCCATCCCGATCGACCCGGCCAAGATTGTCGGCATCGTCATCAGCAACCAGCCAGACTCGCCGTCCACCGTATTGCCGCCGGACGACGAGACCCAGGGCATCGCCGACCACCTGATCAACTTCCTCAAGCAAGAAGTTGAAGCTGGCCGCATGACCAACAAGCTCGGCCCGCTGCAGGCCGGTATCGGCAGCATCGCCAACGCGGTGATGTGCGGCCTGATCGAGTCGCCGTTCGAAGACCTGACCATGTACTCTGAAGTACTGCAGGACTCCACCTTCGACCTGATCGACGCCGGCAAGCTGAGCTTCGCGTCGGGCAGCTCGATCACCTTGTCCGGCCGCCGCAATGCCGACGTATTCGGCAACCTGGAGCGGTACAAGGACAAGCTGGTGCTGCGCCCGCAAGAAATCTCCAACCACCCGGAAGTGGTACGTCGCTTAGGCATCATTGGTATCAACACCGCACTGGAGTTCGATATCTACGGCAACGTGAATTCCACCCACGTGTGCGGCACCCGGATGATGAACGGCATCGGCGGCTCGGGTGACTTCGCCCGCAACGCCCACCTGGCCGTATTCGTCACCAAGTCGATTGCCAAAGGCGGGGCGATCTCCAGCGTGGTGCCGATGGTCAGCCATGTGGACCACACCGAGCACGACGTGGACATCCTGGTCACCGAGCAAGGCCTGGCCGACCTGCGTGGCCTGGCGCCGCGCGAGCGGGCACGGGCGATCATCGACAACTGTGTGCACCCAGACTACCGCGCTGCGCTGAATGATTACTTCGATCGCGCCTGCCAGCGTGGCGGCCACACGCCGCACATCCTGCGTGAAGCGCTGAGCTGGCACGAGAACCTGGAAGAAACCGGGCGCATGCTGGCCAGCTGATGCAGGCGCGGCCTTGTGTCGCGAGGGGCTGTACAGCAGCCCCTTCTAACTCAGCTTTGACATCGCAATACTGGGGCCGCTCTGCGGCCCTATCGCGACACAAGGCCGCTCCTACAAGACTGTGCTACACAGTTCCGCCATCTAACGCGACATAAACTGTTCTACTGTACCGGTTTTCTGCCGATCCTCGCCGTTCGAAACCCACTCACGCCCTTAAAACGCACCATATTCGTGCAGACCAGTACAGTTGCGCCATTTTCGAGTGCAACAGTAGGGTTACACAGTTAACTGAGCCATCGTCTTTCAACAGAACTGTATCTACTGTTATGGACAACAGAGGAGGATCATTGGCATCAGTTAAATCACTACCTAATCCCGCCATAAGCGGAAGGATGAAGCATCATGGAACGTACCCTCAGTTCCGGTCTGGTTTTTGAAAGCAACGCCCAGCAATCCAACGCCTCGCTGCCGCTGCGCGCCCTGTCGACCCTGCTGCTGTGGCAGCGCCGCATGGCCAGCCGCCGTCAACTGGCTCGCCTGGACGGCCGTCTGCTGGCTGACGCCGGTATCAGCGAGTCGCAGCGTTACGAAGAGCTGAGCAAGCCTTTCTGGCGCTAAGCTCCGGCTTGCCGGCTTCGGCCGGCACCGCGAATTCCCAAACCCGTTGCAGGCGACTGCGACGGGTTTTTTTATTTCCAGGCCGCGCGCTAGAGCCGCTTTCAGGCTGACAGGTACAGTTTAGAAATATTAAAAACAAGCCAGTACAGTTATCTGGCGTGCCGTTCATTAACTTCCACAAACAACGGCGCGTGATACGCTTGCCTTAACAGTCTGTTGAAAGCCGCTGTTAAACGTACCGCGACGAGCTGTATGAGCGTCCGATAAGCAGAACCACCCGATCCTAGTCCAGGAGTTCACCATCATGTCCCGTAAATACCTGATTGGCGCCGCCCTGATGCTGAGCCTGGCCGGCACCGCACACGCCACCAGCTTCGTTGTCACCACCGACGCCGTTGTTGGCGCAGTGGCCGCATCCACCGATGCCACTTCCGATATCTCCTCGTCCTTCAAAGACGACAAGATCGTGCAGGCCGCCCGCGACGACGCCGCCAGCTTCGTTGGCAGCCAAGGCGACATCCGCGGTGCCAAGCTGGAAAGCGCTTTCCTGCACATCCGCTCACAGATGCCGGCCCTGCAGGCCAGCGACGCGCAACTGGCCCAGGCCATCCTGGCGCTCTGAGCCCGGCTGAGCCGTTCAGCTGTGCTGGTCACCCCCAGCACAGCCGCACCCAACTTTGCCGCCCACGTTCCCAGCCGTTGTAGAGCCCATGCGTTATCTGTTGCCGCTGCTGTTCTCCGTTGCCGGCATGGCCAGTGCCCATGCCATGGATACCACCACGCAAAGCCTGGTCATCACCGGCTATGTAACCAGCCAGGTCACCACCGCACCGTTTGATCGCAAGCTGGTTCGCCAGGCGCGCGACGATGCGGCTGCCTTCGTTGCCAGCGACGGCCAGATCCGCGGCGTGCGGCTGGAGGCCGCGCTGGAATTATTACGCCACAATTGTTCACAGCACGCCGTCGGCGACCTGGAACTGGCGCAGGCGATTCTCGTCCAATAGCTACATCTGACTCCCTGTATTTTTTCGGAGATGCTCCATGCGTAAACCGCTGATTGCCGCTACCCTCGGCATGCTGGTGCTGGCCGACCTGGCCCATGCACAGACCTTGGTGGCCACCAGCAACATCATCGTGCGTGCCTTTGGCCGCTCGATCGACTTCACCTCAGACACCACCACGTCCATTCGCGACTCCAAAGTGGTACGCGAAGCCCACGATGACGCCGCCAGCTTCGTCGCCAGCAATGGTGACATTCGCGGTGTCCAGCTCGAGGCCGCCTTCAGCACCCTGCGCGAGCGTGTGCCAGAAGCCCGCGGCGCCAGCGATCAGGTACTGGCCGAAGCCATCCTCGCGCTGTGAACCGCATGCGTGCCTGGCTGCTCGGCTGCGTCCTGACGCTGCTCGGTACGCCCGCATTGGCCGACCTGCAGCTTGAGCTGCAGGCATCCGGCCTTGACCCACAACAAACCCAAGCCACCCAGGCCCTGCTCGACGAGGCCATGGGCAAGCTGCCTCCGCGCTTCAAGCAACAGCTGGACCGCCGCGTACGGGTCAGCTGGAGCGACAACATGCCTGCCGACGCCTACGGCCAGGCATCGCTGGTGTCCACCCTTGAGCTCAACCGTCGCTTGCTGCCCAGCCTCACTGACGGCAGCGCAGCCACCGAGCGCACCAACCGCCCACACGGCACAGTACGTGAAGAACTGCTGGCCACCGTGTTGCACGAGCTCACCCATATCTACGACCGCGCGCGCCTGTGGCCCGGTGCCGAAAATTCGCTGATTGCCCGCTGCAAGCGCCAGCAAGGCACGCTGGGCAAGATTGGCCTGCCCGAAGAATGCCGCGGCCAGGCCGAGCGCCGCTTCACCCTCAGCGACGACCCGCGCCTGCTCGACCTGGCCGGCTGGCAGCAGTACGTGGGCCGACGCGGGGAGCGCGAACAGCAGAATGGCCAGTTCGTGCGCAGCCCCGACAGCTATGAGCTGAGCAGCCCCAAGGAGTACATCGCGGTCAACATGGAGTACTTCCTCCTCGACCCGAGCTACGGCTGCCGCCGCCCGGCGCTGAACCAATACCTGCGCGAGCACTTCGGCTGGGCACCCCAACAGGACACCTGCGCCAAGGGCCTGCCGTTCATCAACGCGGGCAGCGACTTCGCCCGCCAGCCGCTGGGTGAAATCGACCCCGAGCGGGTGTATGAAGTGGATTACCTGCTGGCCGAAGCCAACCAGAACCTGGTCAGCCGCTGGGGCCATAGCATGCTGCGCCTGGTGATCTGCAAGCCCGGCCGCCCACGCGGGCCGGACTGCCGCCTGGACCTCGACCAGAGCCTGGTGCTGTCGTACCGCGCCTTCGTCAACGACGTGCAGCTGTCCAGCTGGGACGGCCTGATTGGTGTCTACCCCTCGCGCTTGTTCGTACTGCCGCTGGGCCAGGTGATCGATGAATACACCAAGACCGAACTGCGTAGCCTGGCCTCGGTGCCCTTGAAGCTCAACCGCGATGAAGTCGAGAACCTGGTGCGTCAGGCCGCCGAGATGCACTGGAGCTATGACGGCAACTATTGGTTCCTGTCCAACAACTGTGCGGTGGAGTCATTGAAACTGCTGCGCAGCGGCACCGCCAACCCACGCCTGAACGACCTCGACAGCATCATGCCCAACGGTTTGCTGGCCGTGCTCAAGGGCAGGGGGCTGGCCGACACCAGCGTACTCGACGACCCGCGCGAGGCTTTGCGCCTGGGCTACCGTTTCGACTCCTACCGCGACCGCTACCAGGCCATGTTCGAGGTACTGAGGAAACAGCTGCCGATCAAGCAAACCCTGGTTGAAGACTGGCTGGCCCAGGATGCCGAACAGCGCCGCCCCTGGTTCGCCAAGGCCGACCTGCGCACCAGCGCTGCGTTGCTGCTGCTTGAACAGGCCAGCTTGCGCCGGCAGCTGCTGCTGGCCCAGGACGAGGTCAAGCAGCGCTACCTGAATGCTGCGGCGCTGAAAGATGGCAGCATCAACAAAGCTGACGCCACCCTCAAGCAGATGCTCGCCAACAGCGGCTTCCTCAGCCGCCCTGCCGAGTTGCTCGATGCCAAGGGCTACGGGTTGCCCCAACCCGAGGAGCGTAAGCACCTTGAGCAGGTGAGCAGCGAACGCCAGGCGCAGCTGCTGCGCTTGAGCACCAACCTGGACAAAGAGGTGAGGGCACTGCTGGAGCCATCGCGCGCCAAGGAAATTGCCGCGGTCGAGGCCAATGTGAAGCAGATCGGTGAGCATTTGCGGGCGCTGCACAAAGCTGCCGGTGGCCTGCAATTGTGATGTTGCCGGTGCCGACCTCTTCGCGGGTGAACCCGCTCCTACAGGGGAATGCGTAGCCTGTGGGAGCGGGTTTACCCGCGAAGTGGCCAGCACAGGCAGTACAAAGCCTACAGGCTCTCCTGCGCCTCCGAAGGCAAATCCTCATCCAGATGCAGCCAGGCCAGCCGGCTGCCCACCCAGATATGCCGGTTGGCCCGCACCCGCTCCGGGTGATCCAGCGTCGCCACCGTCACATCGACCGTCTCAGGGCTGTGCGTGGTCACCAGCGCCACGTGCGCCCCACACTGCCCGCAGAAGTACCGGCTGCAACTGGCCGGTGCCACATAGCAGTTCGGTTCACCCGCCAGCCACACAAACCCCGAACGGGGCAGGGTGAGCCAGGTCACCACCAGCCCGCCGCTTACCCGCCGGCAAATCGTGCAGTGGCAGTGGGCAATATCTGTCAGGTCACCCTCCAACCGGTAACGCAAGGCGCCGCAATGGCAGCCTCCTTCAGTCACGTTCTGCATCACCTACCTCTCGTCGCCTTTGCCTCAGCGAAAGCTGGCTGAAAGCTTGCCCTCATAGGATAGCCCCCACTACCGGCACAAGACCGGTCAGCCAGGGCACCCGGTAAACACCGCGCCCGGCCCAATCAACAACAACAATGGTGATTCTGATGTATTCCTGTGCCCGCCTTCCCGCAGTCCCCCTCCGCATGCTCCCTGCGCAGCGCCTGACGCGCTGATCCGCCCGAATCGACTTTCCTTTCGCCGCGCCACGCCTGGAGTATTGCCATGCTGACCTTCCTCGGCTTTGCCATGGTCATCACCTTCATGTACCTGATCATGACCAAGCGCCTGTCGGCCTTGATCGCGCTGATCCTGGTACCGATCCTGTTCGCCCTGTTCGGCGGTTTCTCCGCCAAGATCGGCCCCATGATGCTCGAAGGCATCAGCAAGCTCGCGCCTACCGGCGTGATGCTGATGTTCGCCATCCTTTACTTCGCCCTGATGATCGACTCCGGCCTGTTCGACCCGGCCGTGCGCAAGATCCTCAAACTGGTCAAGGGCGACCCGCTGAAAGTCTCGGTCGGCACCGCCGTGCTGGCCCTGGTGGTCTCGCTCGACGGTGACGGCGCCACCACCTACATGATCTGCTGCGCCGCCATGCTGCCGATGTACAGCCGCCTGGGCATGAGCCCGCGGATCATGGCCGGCCTGATCATCCTCGCCGGCGGGGTGATGAACATGACCCCTTGGGGTGGCCCGACGGCCCGCGCCGCCAGTGCCCTGCATGTGGACCCTTCGGACATCTTCGTACCGATGATCCCGGCCATGCTGTTCGGCGTGGTGGCGATCCTGGCCATTGCCTACATGTACGGCAAGAGTGAACGTGCCCGCCTGGGCGAACTGCACCTGCCGACCGACGACATCGACCACAGCGAAATCACCGTTTCGCAATTCCCGGAAGCACGCCGGCCCAAGCTGCTGTACTTCAACGGTGCCCTGACCGCTGCCCTGATGGTCGCGCTGATCGCCGGCGTGCTGCCACTGCCCGTGCTGTTCATGATCGCCTTCAGCATCGCCATGATCGTCAACTACCCGTGCCTGCAGCAGCAGAAGGACCGCATCGCCGCCCACGCCGGCAGCGTGCTGGCCGTGACCGGGCTGATCTTCGCCGCCGGCATCTTCACCGGCATCCTGTCGGGTACCGGCATGGTCGACGCCATGTCCAAGAGCCTGCTGGCGGTCATCCCTGAAGCGCTGGGCCCATACCTGGCGGTAATCACCGCGATCGTGAGCATGCCGTTCACCTTCTTCATGTCCAACGATGCCTTCTACTACGGCGTATTGCCCGTGCTGGCCGAAGCCGCCAGCCACTACGGCATCACCCCGGTGGAAATGGCCCGTGCGTCGATCGTCGGGCAACCGGTACACCTGCTCAGCCCGCTGGTACCCTCCACCTACCTGCTGGTGGCCCTGGCCGGCATCGAGTTCGGCGATCATCAGCGCTTCACGCTCAAGTGGGCAGTGCTGGTGTGCCTGTGCATAATGCTCGCCGCACTGCTGATGGGGATTTTCCCGCTGTTCAGTAGTCTTTAATACATACGTATCACCTACGCGACGCGCCCTGACCGGGGCGCGTTGCCATTACCGCTCGAAGGAAAATACATGGAATGGCTGACCAGCCCGGAAATCTGGGTTGCCTTTTTTACCCTCACCGCGCTTGAGATCGTCCTCGGGATCGACAACATCATCATGATCTCGATCCTGGTCAGCCGCATGCCCAAGCACATGCAGCCGCGCACCCGGATCTTCGGCCTGGCCCTGGCCATGGTCACCCGTATCCTGCTGCTGCTGTCGATCACCTGGGTCATGCGCCTTACCGCCGACCTGTTCGTGGTGTTCGGCCAAGGCATCTCCGGGCGTGACCTGATCCTGTTCTTCGGTGGCCTGTTCCTGCTGTGGAAAAGCTCGCAAGAGATCTACCACGGCCTGGAAGGCGAAGACGAAAACCCGGATGAGCCGAAAGGCGCAGGTGGCAAGTTCTTCTACACCATCATCCAGATCGCCATCATCGACATCGTGTTCTCGCTGGACTCGGTCATCACTGCAGTGGGCATGGTTTCCCACGTGCCGGTGATGATCGCCGCCATCGTCGTAGCCGTGCTGGTGATGATGCTGTGCGCCGGTGCCATCAGCAATTTCATCGACAAACACCCGTCGCTGAAGATGCTCGCACTTTCGTTCCTGATCGTCGTCGGTACCGTACTGATCGCCGAATCTTTCGACGTGCACGTGCCGAAGGGCTACGTCTACTTCGCCATGGCCTTCTCGCTGGCGGTGGAGGCCATCAACATCCGCATGCGCACCGCCTCGGCGCGCAAGAAAGGCACGGAACATGACCCGGTGAAACTGCGCAAGGACATTCCGGGTCAATAAAACCAGGAAGTGCAATACAGAAAAGGGCCCTTCGCAGGGCCCTTTTTTCATGTCTGATCGGTTTCAAACAAATGACAGCCATGCGAAGCTGGCGACAGCTGCGCAAAACAACTAAAGCTTTGAGTGAGCACTGAAATTCCTCAAAAGCTCACGTATCTTTTCTTGGCCCGGTGGGCCAGTGCAACAGGGGGCCTTCGCCATGCTGACCCTGCTCAACCTGCTCTCAGCCGTGACGCTTCTGGTCTGGGGCACCCATATCGTGCGTACCGGCATCCTGCGGGTATTCGGCTCGAACCTGCGCCGCGTTATCAGCCAGAACATGGACAAGCGCCCGCTGGCATTCATCGCCGGCATTCTGGTCACCGCCATGGTGCAGAGCAGTAACGCCACGGCCATGTTGGTCACGTCTTTCGTCGGTCAGGGCCTGATGGCCATGACCCCGGCCCTGGCGATCATGCTGGGTGCCGATGTGGGTACCGCGCTGATGGCCCGGGTACTGACCTTCGACCTGTCGTGGCTGTCACCGCTGCTGATCTTCCTGGGTGTAATCTTCTTCCTCTCGCGCAAACAGACGCGGGCAGGCCAACTGGGCCGGGTTGGTATCGGGCTTGGCCTGATCATTCTGGCACTGGAGCTGATCGTGCAGGCAGCTGCGCCGATCACCCATGCCCAAGGCGTGAAAGTGCTGTTTGCTTCACTAACCGGCGACATCATGCTGGACGCCTTGGTCGGCGCCATGTTCGCCATGGTTTCCTATTCCAGCCTGGCCGCCGTGCTGCTCACCGCAACGTTGGCCGGCGCCGAAGTCATCAGCCTGCCGGTGGCCATCGGCCTGGTGGTCGGCGCCAACATCGGCAGTGGCTTGCTGGCCTTCATCAGCACCAGCATGCAGAACACCGCCGGGCGCCGGGTGGCCTTGGGCAGCTTGCTGTACAAGCTGCTCGGCCTGGTGCTGATCATCCCGGTGCTGCACCCGTTGGTGGAGTGGATGGATTCGCTGAGCTTCAGCCCACAAGAGCTGGTCATCGGCTTCCACCTGCTCTACAACACACTGCGCTGCGTGCTCATGCTGCCCACAGTCAAACTCATGGGCCGGCTGTGCAATACCCTGCTGCCCGAGCGCGAAACCGGCAACGGGCAAGGGCGCGCACGGCACCTCGACGCCTCGGCACTGGAAACGCCCAGCCTGGCCTTGGCCAACGCATGCCGCGAAACCCTGCGCCTGGGCGATATCGTCGACAGCCTGCTCGAGGCCATGCTCGGTGCCCTGCGCGGTACTCAGACTGCCCTGCCGCAACAGGTGCGCGCCCTGAGTGAAGATGCCGAAGCGCTGTACAGCGCGATCAAGCTGTACCTGGCGCAGATGTCGCGCGAAGACCTCAGCGAGCAGGACAACCGCCGCTGGGCCGAGATCATCGAACTGGCGATCAACCTCAAGCTGGCCTGCGACCTCACCGAACGCATGCTGCGCAAGGTCCAGCAGCAGAAAACCAGCCAGCGCCGGGAGTTTTCCCAGACAGGCCTGGAGGAGCTCACCGGCCTGCAGGAGCAATTACTGGCCAACCTTCGCCTGGGACTGTCGGTGTTTCTCAGTGCCGACACGGAGAGTGCCCGCTTGCTGCTGCGCGAAAAACGCCGTTTTCGCGCCCAGGAACGGCGCCTGGCGCACGCCCATGTCAGCCGCTTGCAGCGTAAGGTGGTGCAAAGTATCGAGACCAGTTCGCTACACTTGGAGCTGATCGCCGACATGAAGCGGTTGAACTCTTTGTTCTGCAGCAGTGCCTATGTGGTACTGGGCGGCTCGGACACCGGCGGCCTGATGCTCGACAGCGTGCCGGACGAAGCCCGTCTGCCCTGATTTTGCCTACCAGAGGATTCTCGCTCGCCCATGCGTTGCCTGATGTTCGTTTGCCTGCTGATCTGCAGCCTGCCCTCATTGGCCCTCGACCGCTCACGCGTTGAGGGCTACCTGCTGCCCAACGGCCTGCAGGTCATCCTGAAAAACGGCTACGAGCGTGACCATGTGGCGATCCGCCTGGTGGTCGGGGTAGGCCTGGACGACTTCGATTGCGAGCAGAAAGAACTGCCGCACCTGCTTGAGCACCTGCTGTTCAGCGGCATCGACGAAACAGGCGAGGGCGGCCTGGAAGAACGCCTGCAAGCGCTGGGCGGCGAGTGGAACGCCTATACCAGCAGCGCCGACACCACCTTCGTGATCGAAGCCCCGGCGCGCAACCAGCGCAAGGTACTCGACCTGCTGCTGGCGGTCATCCGCGACACCCCTATCGATGCCAAGGCCCTGGCCACCGCCAAGCGCATCATCGAACGCGAGGATGGCGGCCATTATGGCCACCTGCAGCGCTGGCTCGACCGCCAGGACATCGGCCACCCTGCCAGCGATCAGCTGGCCACCGAGCTGGGCCTGAAATGCCCAGAGCGCTCCAATATCGACGACATGACCCTGGAGCAGGTGCAAGCCTTGCGTGACCACTGGTACGCGGCCAACAACATGACCCTGATCATGGTCGGCGGCCTCGACCGCCTGCTACCGGCCTACCTGGAGAGGACCTTTGGCGAGCTGCCCGCCACTGAACCGGAAGAACGCCGCAACCTTGAAAGCATCACCCACCAGGCGGAGCAGCGTCGCGACCTGACCCGCGGCTGGGTGGGCGATGGCGTCAAGCTGCACTGGCTGTTCATCGAGCCCGTGCTGGACAACGACCACCAAGCCACCCTCGACCTGCTGTCGCGCTACCTGGACTGGGCGCTGTACGACCAGCTGCGCCTGCGCAACGGGCTGTCGTACGGCCCGTCGGTGCAGCGTGAGAGCTTTGGCGACACCGGCCTGCTCAGCCTCAACGCCGACCTTGAGCGTGATGACATCGACAAGGCGGTAAAGGTGATGCAGGCCCTGTTCGAGCACCTGCGCAAGGAAGGCCTGGACCCGGACACCTTCGCCCGCATCAAGGACGCCAGCGTGGCCAAGGAAAGCTGGAGCACCCAAGGCAACAGCGCCCTGGCCGACTACTACTGGGGCGCGCTGAACGACTATACCGACGGGCGTTTTGCCAACCCGGTGCGCAAGCTGCGCCAGGTCAGCCTCGAACAGGCCAACGAGGCGCTGAAGGAACTGCTCAAGGAAGATGGCTATGTGCGCATCGAGAAGCCGTTGCTTGGTTATGACGAGCTTTACGGGCTGGTCGCTTTGCTTGTGGGGCTGATCCTGGCGGCAGGGTTGCTGCGCTGGCGGCGGCATGGGCCTGAACGGCCGAGTGGTGCTACACGGCAGCGGTGAATCGGCGGTATCCTTTTGCCAGTACCGGCCTCTTCGCGGGTGAACCCGCTCCCACAGGATCACCACAGCTTCAAATACTGTGAAGTCCCTGTGGGAGCGGGTTCACCCGCGAAGAGGCCGGCACAGCCACCCAATTCTCTCCTGTTGTAGCCCCTAATGCCCCAAATCCCCCATATCGTCCAGCGCATCATCGAACTGCTCAAACGCTACCCCGGCATCATCGCGCTCGGCGGTTTCCTCTCCGGTATCGGCAGCTTCATCCTGGTCGACCGCCAGGCCGGCCTGGCCAGCTGGGTCGCCGTGCTCATGCTGGTCAGCTGGGTCTGGCTGATGCTGGAAAACACCCTCACCGGCCTGTTCGCGCGCACCTTCAACCGCGAAATCCCGCAGCCGTTGCTGCGCTACGCGACGCAGATGATCCACCAGGAAACGCTGTTCTTCGTGCTGCCGTTCTTCTTCATCACCACCACCTGGAACAGCGGCCAGCTGGTGTTCACCGGTTTGCTCGGTGCTGCGGGCCTGATTTCGATCATCGATCCGCTGTACTACAAATGGCTGGCACCGCGGCGCTGGCTGTTCCTGGCGCTGCACACCCTCACGCTGTTCGCCGCCCTGCTGACCGCGCTGCCCATCATCCTGCACCTCACCACCGCGCAAAGCTTCAAGCTGGCCCTGATCGCGGCCATGGCGCTGTCGTTCCCCAGTCTGGCTAGCAGCTTCCCGATCAACAACTGGCGCCGCGCCGTGGCGCTGGTGCTGGTCACCCTGTCGGTCGGTGCCGGGGGCTGGCTGCTGCGCTCCTGGGTACCGCCGGCCACCCTGTGGATGACCGAGGTGGCGGTGAGTACCGAAGTGCTGAACCGCCAGCCAGGCGAGTCGCTGGACGAAATTGCCGCCAGCCGCATCCGCAGCAGTGGCCTGTATGCCTACACCGCCATCAACGCACCCCGCGGCCTGAACGAGCGGATCTACCATGTGTGGCAAAAGGACGGTAAGGAAGTTGACCGCATCGCTCTGGACATCCACGGCGGGCGCAAGGAAGGCTACCGGGCCTGGACCCACAAACAGAACTTCCCGCCAAACCCGGTGGGCAAATGGCAGGTCAGGGTGCTGACCGAAGATGGCCAAGTGATTGGCGTACTGCGCTTTAAGGTGGTCGATGACACATCAGCGCAGTAAATGAAAGGGGGCGCTATGCCCCCCCGGGGCATCAACACACAACACATAATCACCAAACAGCCCATGCCCGCTGCGCTATGATCAGCCCCTAAGCCTTAGCGCCGAGTCAATCGCATGGAGCCTATGACCACCCCCAGCGCCACCCTGGACGCCAGCAGCCAACCGGCCTGCCTGCGCATAACCGGTGACTGGACCCTGGCGCACTACGCCAGCCTCAAGCGCGAGAGCGAGCAGCTGCGCGCGCAATTCACTGCCGACACCGTCGCAGACCTCAGCCAGCTGGGCCGCCTGGACACCGCCGGGGCCTCGCTGCTGACCGAGCTGCTCGGCTCCGAGCGCCTGTCACACTGTACTCAGGACCTGCCCGAAGCCAGCCGCGCGCTGCTCAAGAACGTCTACTGCTCGGTCCAGGACTACTGCATCCCGGTCAAGGAGCCCGAGCGCAACGTACTGATGCTGCTGCTGGAACGCATCGGCCGCGCCGTCGCCACATTGTGGCAGGATTCCATGCAGTTGCTCGGCTTCATCGGTGTCATCCTCGAGACCCTGCTGCGCCGCGCCCTGACACCGCACCGCTGGCGCCTCACGCCGGTTGTGGCACATATCGAGCAGACCGGGCTGGACGCGGCCCCCATCGTCGCGTTGCTGACCTTTCTGGTAGGCGCGGTGGTGGCCTTCCTCGGTGCCACGGTGCTGGCAGCGTTCGGTGCGACCATTTTCACTGTCGACCTGGTGGCGTTCTCGTTCCTGCGCGAGTTCGCCGTGCTGCTGACCGCCATCCTCATGGCCGGCCGCACTGCCAGCGCCTTCACCGCGCAGATCGGCTCGATGAAGGCCAACGAAGAAATCGACGCCATCCGCACCCTGGGCCTGAACCCAATGGAGCTGCTGGTGGTGCCACGGGTACTGGCGTTGCTGATTACGCTACCCTTGCTCACCTTCATCGCAATGATCTGCGGCATCGTCGGCGGCGCAGTGGTCTGCGCCCTGTCGCTGGACATCTCGCCGGCCATGTTCCTGTCGCTGCTGCAAACCGATATAGGCGTGCAGCACTTCCTGGTGGGGTTGGCCAAGGCCCCGTTCTTCGCCTTCCTGATCGCCGCCATCGGCTGCCTCGAAGGCTTCAAGGTCAGCGGCAGCGCCGAATCGGTGGGCGCACACACCACCTCGGCGGTGGTGCAGTCGATTTTCGTGGTCATCGTGCTGGACGCCGTGGCCGCCTTGTTCTTCATGGAGATGGGTTGGTGAATGACCGGGAAAAAGTGATCGAAGCCCGCGGCATCTGCAACCGCTTCGGCTCCCAGGTTGTGCATGAAAACCTGGACCTGGACCTGTACCGTGGCGAAATCCTCGCCGTGGTCGGCGGTTCGGGCAGCGGCAAGTCGGTACTGCTGCGCAGCATCATTGGCCTGCGCCGGCCCAATGAGGGGCTGATCAAGGTGTTCGGCCAGGACCTCGCGGGCCTGGGCGAAGAACAGCGTTCGCTGGTGGAACGGCGCTTCGGCGTGCTGTTCCAGAAGGGTGCGCTGTTCTCTTCGCTGACCGTCACCGAGAACGTGGCGTTGCCGTTGATCGAACACGCCGGGCTGTCCCGCGCCGATGCCGAGCACTTGGCCGGCGTGAAGCTGGCCTTGGCCGGGTTACCCATCTCGGCTGCCGACAAGTACCCGTCCTCGCTGTCAGGGGGCATGATCAAGCGTGCAGCGCTGGCCCGCGCCCTGGCCCTGGACCCGGACATCCTGTTCCTCGACGAACCCACCGCCGGCCTGGACCCGATCGGCGCCGCCGCGTTCGACCAATTGATCCTGACCCTGCGCGATGCCCTGGGCCTGTCAGTGTTCCTGATCACCCACGACCTCGACACCCTGTACACCATTACCGACCGCATCGCGGTGCTGTCGCAGAAAAAGGTCCTGGTGGCCGGCCCGCTGGCCGAGGTCGAGCAGACCGACGACGCCTGGATTCAAGAATACTTTCACGGCCCCCGCGGGCGCGCGGCCGAACAGGCCGCCACCCGTGCCGGGCAGGAGCGCTGAGCAATGGAAACCCGAGCCCATCACGTTCTTATCGGCCTGGTCACCGTCCTGGTGGTGGCTGGTGCCATGCTGTTCGGCCTTTGGCTGACCAAGTCCAGTGTCGATGACGCCTTCAAGGATTACGAAGTGGTGTTCAACGAAGCCGTTTCCGGTCTGTCGCGCGGCAGCCCGGTGCAGTACAACGGCATCAAGGTGGGCGATGTATCCACCCTGCGACTGGACCCGAAAGACCCGCGCCGGGTACTGGCCCGGGTGCGCCTGAGCGGCGACACCCCGGTAAAAGAAGACACCCAGGCCAAGCTGACCCTGGCCGGCGTGACAGGCAACTCGTTCATCCAGCTCAGCGGCGGCACCCCGCAAAGCCCGGAACTGAAAGGCAAGGATGGCAAGCTGCCGGTGATCATTGCCTCGCCGTCACCGATCTCGCGACTGCTCAACGACAGCAGTGACCTGGTCACCAACATCAACCTGCTGCTGCACAACGCCAACCAGATGTTCTCCGAGGACAACATCGGCCACCTCAGCAGCACTCTGGCCAACCTCGACAAGACCACCGGCGCCTTTGCCGGCCAGCACGGTGGTATCGCAGTGGCCATCGAACAGCTGGTGCAGGTGGGCAAGCAGGCCAGCGCCACCCTCGCCGAAACCCAGGCGCTGATGCGCAATGCCAACGGCCTGCTGGGCAGCGAAGGCAAGCAGGCGATCGGCAGCGCCGAGCAGGCCATGCAGTCACTGGCTGAAAGCACGGCAACCATCAACAGCCTGCTCAAGAACAACAGCGAGGCCATCGGCGACGGCGCCCAAGGCCTGAACCAGCTCACCCCGGCTATTCGTGAGCTGCGCGAAACCCTCAACGCGTTAAAAGGCATTTCCCGGCAACTGGAGGCCGACCCGAGCGGCTACCTGCTCGGCCGCGATAACAACAAGGAGTTCCAGCCATGAAACCGTCGTTGCGCCTGCTGGCCCTGGCGGCCGCGCTGAGCCTGGCCAGTGCCTGCTCGATCCTGCCCAAGACCGAACCCGTCGACCTCTATCGCCTGCCGGTAAACCAGCCCAGCCGCACGGCGGCGCCGCTGGACTGGTCCTTGCGCCTGAACAAGCCGCTGGCCAGTGAAGTGCTGGCGGGGCCGCGCATTGCCGTCATCCCCCAGGGCGATGTGGTCAGCAGTTACAAGGGCGCGCGCTGGAGCGATGCCGCCCCGGTGCTGCTGCGCAACCGCCTGCTCGATGGTTTCCAGCGTGACGGCCAGGTGCAGCGCCTGAGCGCCGACGACAGCAACCTGCAGGCCGACTACGAGCTGGCTGGCGAGCTGCAGGCGTTTCAGAGTGAATACCGCCCGGGCGGGGCAGTGGAGGTGGTGATCCGCTACGACGCGCGTCTGGTCCAGGGCCGCGACCAGCGCATCCTGGCCAGCAAGCGCTTCGAGATCCGCCAGCCGCTGGCCGAAAAGCAGGTGTCAGCGGTGGTCGCCGGCTTTGGTCAGGCCAGCGACCAGCTGGTGGGGCAGGTGGTGGGCTGGACCATTGGCCAGGCCAACCAGGCTCAACTGAAGGTTCAGGCGAAGAACCAGTAGCAGACGAAGATCGCCGCAATCACCCCGGACAACTCGGCCAGCAGTGCGCAACCCACCGCATGGCGCACGCGCTGGATGCCCACGGCGCCAAAGTACACGGCCAGTACGTAGAAGGTGGTTTCGGTGCTGCCCTGAATCGTTGCCGCTACCAGGGCCGGGAAGCTGTCCACGCCTTGGGTCTGCATGGTCTCGATCAGCATGGCCCGCGCTGCGCTGCCGGAGAACGGCTTGACCAGCGCGGTGGGCAGGCCCTCGACGAAGCGGGTATCCAGGCCCATCCAGTTCACCGCATGGCGGATACCGTCCAGGGCCAGCTCCAGGGCGCCAGAGGCGCGCAGCACTCCCACCGCCACCAGCATCGCCACCAGGTACGGCAGCAGGTTCTTGGCCACGTCGAAGCCTTCCTTGGCGCCTTCGACAAAGGCTTCATACACCTTCACCCGCCTCATGGCACCAATCACCAGGAACAGCATGATCACGCCAAACAGCGTGAGGTTGCCCAGGATCGATGACAGGCTAGCCAGCGCGGCGGCCGACAGGGTGCCAAGAAAGGCCATGAAACCGCCCAGCAGCAAAGCGCCGGGGATGAAGTAGGCAAGCACCACCGGGTCCCACAGACGCAAACGCTGCATCACAGCCACCGACAGCAGGCCGACCAGGGTCGAAACGCTGGTCGCCAGCAGGATTGGCAGGAACACCATGGTCGGGTCTGGCGCGCCTTGCTGGGCGCGGTACATGAAGATGGTGACCGGCAGCAGCGTCAGCGACGAGGCGTTGAGCACCAGGAACAGGATCTGCGCGTTGCTCGCGGTGGTGCTGCTGGGGTTCAGCTCCTGCAGTGCGCGCATGGCCTTCAGGCCAATCGGCGTGGCGGCGTTGTCCAGGCCCAGGCCGTTGGCGGCAAAGTTCATGGTGATCAGGCCCAGGGCAGGGTGGCCTGGCGGTACCTCAGGCATCAGGCGGGCAAACAGCGGGCCCAGCACCTTGGCCAACCATTCGACGATACCGGCCTTCTCGGCGATCTTCAGAAAGCCCAGCCACAGGGTCAGGGTGCCGAACAGCAGTACCATCACCTCGACCGACAGCTTGGCCATGGCGAAGATGCTTTCGACCATTGCCGCGAAGATGCCAGCGTTGCCGCCTACCAGCCATTGGGCCAGGGCGGACACCGCCGCCACCAGGAAAAAGCCAAGCCAAAGGCCGTTGAGCATCCGTGTGTTCCCCCTGAAAAATGCCCGAATGATAGCGTATCGCAGCCCCTGACTGGCGATCTCAGGCGAGGGCTGCGCCCTCGTATCGCGACACAAGGCCGCTCCCACAAAGATCGGCGAACGCCAGCCCTTGTGGGAGCGGCCTTGCGTCGCGATAGGGCCGCAATGCGGCCCCAAGATCTCACAGACAACAAAAAGCCCCGACAGGTCGGGGCTCTTTATCAAACAGCGGTCAGGCTCAGCGCTTGGCGGTTTCGCCAGCGACGACAGCTTCCTTTTTGTCGGCCATCAGCGAGGCGTAGTACTTCTCGCCCTTGGCTGCGTCGTACATGCCTTCCCAACGGGCGATGACCAGTGCAGCCAAGGCGTTGCCCACCACGTTCAGTGCGGTACGGGCCATGTCCATGATGCGGTCGACACCGGCGATGAAGGCCAGTCCTTCCAGCGGGATGCCCACGCTGCCCAGGGTGGCCAGCAGCACCACGAACGATACGCCCGGTACGCCAGCGATGCCTTTGGAGGTGACCATCAGGGTCAGCACCAGCAGCAGCTGCTGGCTCCACGACAGGTCGATACCGTACAGCTGGGCGATGAAGATGGCCGCGATGCTCTGGTACAGGGTCGAACCGTCAAGGTTGAAGGAGTAGCCGGTCGGTACCACGAACGAGCAGATCGACTTCGGCGCGCCGTACTTTTCCATCTTCTCGATCACGCGCGGCAGCACGGTTTCGGAGCTGGAGGTGGAGTAGGCCAGGATCAGCTCATCCTTCATGATGCGCATGATCTTGATCACCGAGAAGCCGAACACGCGGGCCACCAGGCCCAGCACCATGAAGGCGAAGAAGGCGATGGCGAAGTACACCAGCAGTACCAGCTTGGCCAGCGGCAGCAGCGAGCTGAAGCCGAAGTTGGCCACGGTCACGGCGATCAGGGCGAACACGCCGATCGGTGCGTAGTTCATGATCATGTGGGTGACCTTGAACATGGTTTCCGATACAGCCTGGAAGGTACGTACCAGCGGGTCGCGCAGCTCTGCCTGCAGGCTCGAAAGGCCCAGGCCGAACATTACCGAGAAGAAGATGATCGGCAGCATTTCGCCACGCATCAGCGCTGCGAAGATGTTCGACGGGATCAGATTCAGCAGGGTCTCGATGAACGCGTGCTCATGCTGCACCTCAGCCGCAGTGGCCTGGTACTTGGAGATGTCCACGGTACCCAGGGTGCTCATGTCGATACCGGCGCCCGGATGGAACAGGTTGGCCAGCACCAGACCCACGACGATGGCGATGGTGGTCACCACTTCGAAGTAGATGATGGTCTTCAGGCCAATGCTGCCCAGTTTCTTCGCATCGCCAACCCCGGCGATACCCACGATCAGCGACGAAATCACGATCGGGACGACGATCATCTTGATCAGGCGAATGAAGATGTCACCGGCGGGCTGGAGGACGTTGCTGATCCACCATGCCTTTTCCGCGCTGAAGTGGTTCAGCAGCGCGCCGATTGCAACGCCCAGGACCAGACCGATAACGATCTGCCAGGCGAGGCTCAGTTTTGCCTTCTTCATGTCTTTACCCTTTGTTCTAGTGGTCATGGCACCGGACGAAAACGCCCGTGACAGAGCCGTTGGCCAGGTCACGGGCAGCAAATCAATCCATCCGGCGACTTCATGTAAGGACAGCGCAGGCGAGCGACAGGGCGCTCTGACCAGCGAAAAAGGCGGCAACTATTGCGATGGCAAGGGGCGAAAGCTAATGCCGGAAACGCATACCCCATACCGTTTATGCATATCGATTTGCACGAAAAGAGGGCGTTCGCAAGTGCTTGATTTATAACGTTCGGAATCCCGAACAAGACCAAACCGCCATATTTCGGCAGATTTGACGGTGGGGGATAGGGTTGGAAGATGGCTTGTTCGACAATCCGAATGGCGGAAATGCCACTTGAAGAAGCGTCATCGAGGTCAAAAAAAATTGACGTGCGGTCGAGACAAAATGTGTCTCAAGATAAAAATCGCGCAAGAGAAGAGGCGTTTTCTGCAGGGCTCCTCGGAAGTCAGGTCGGCTCTGGTATCCCTATGACACCGCCGACCTGAGACTTCCGATTCCGCCTTTCCTGACCCGGCCCATTGCTGGAGGCACTCCCTGTACCCCTAGACCACTCCGATCCTGCAACAATCAGAACAGCCCGGCCCCTTGGTCATGTGCTGCCCCTCCTCGGGGCGGCGCATCATAGAAGGCTGAAATATAGAAAGGTTCAGCTTCTATTACGTGACAGTCGGTGACCTTTCATCCGTACCGGCAACAAATGCTCAGTACCAGTTCGGGTCACGCTTGAGCTGCTCCTGCAGCATTGCCTTCATGCCGTCGTCGGGCTCGCCCAGCCAGCGGTACTGCGCATGGCGCGTGGGCGACTTGTCACTCGGCAAGCCTTCGGGTACCTCCACGAGCATCCCGTAGGCATCATCCTTGTCCCAGCTGAATGCAACGATCAGCCGCTTGTAGGTGCAGTTGTCCTGCGACTCGCACAGCGGGCCTACCAGGTACTGGTCGCCATCTTCGGTCACAGCGGACATCTGCTGCTGGGCACTGCCGGTCAGGTTGACCACCCAATCAGGCAGGCGTTCCTCGCCCTTGATTGTGTCCTGCCAGGTTTCCCGGTACTCCGGGTCCGAGCCGAGCAACTGGTCGACCCGGACCTGGCCGTCATTGGCCGCCATCGCCGCCGCACTGCCACCCATCAGCAGGGCGGCAGCCAGGGCTGTTGAAAGCATCCTGCCCATCTTCAACCTCGTCCACGTCCAAAGAAGAAGGAGGCTACGAACAGCACCAGGAAGACAATAAACAGGATCTTCGCGATACCCGTCGCAGCGCCGGCGATACCACCGAAGCCCAGTACGGCAGCGACAATGGCGATGATGAGGAAAGTGATAGCCCAACTCAGCATGGTGGTTCTCCTTTCTTTTTCAGAATCGGTCCGGCCGGCAGGTCAGAAGACCCAACGGTCCTGTGGTACGACATTTTCCAAGGTGGCCGGGGAGGCAGTCGCCTGGCCAGCTGGCAGCGGGTCAGCGGCCTTGACCAGGGTATTGGCACGGGTTGCCTGAATCTGCGTCAACAGTGCAGTCTGCGCTGCTACCTGCTCAGCCAGGCGCGCGGTCTGCCAGCTGTAATAAAAGAGGCCAGCGGCCAAGGTCAGCAGCAGCGCCATGCCGAGTGTCAGCATCTGGCGCAGGGGCAGTGCGGCGATCTGCGAGCGGTTGACGGATTGGCGGTTCATGCCGGCTCCTCCTGCTGTAATTTTTGTTCAAACCTGAACAGGTAATTGCAGCCTGCATGCCAGCCTTGCCAATTAAATAAAATCCTTATAAATCAATAACTTAACTAGATAGCGAATGGACCCCAAGCTCGTATCCTGCACGATGGCGCCTGTGGGGTCGTGCGAATTGCACGATCAACCTTCCACCTTGGTCGCCACCTTGAGCAAGTCGGCATCCACGCCGCGTACACCGATGATCTGCCGAGCGATCTCCACGGCGATGGTTTTCTGTTCAGCGCTGACGACCTCGCCCGACAGCCGCACCATCCCCGCTTCGCTGGCCACTTTCAGGTTCAGGCCATCGAGATTGCGGCTGAAGCGGTAGCTATTCTGGATCTTGTCGATGATCCAGCTGTCACTCGGCTGCGGCCCGGTTGGCGCGCCCACTGGCGTTTCCCGCGCCTTGGCCATGGCCGCGGTATCCAGGCTGACCAGGTTGTTGACCAGGTGTACGCCGTCGGTGGTACGCGCCACCACGCCCGCCAGCTCCTTGGCTTCGGCACTGTCGACCCTGCCGCGCAACGTCACCACGCCGTCACTGCTTTGTACTTCTATAGGGGCCTTTTCGGTGGTGCGGCTCCACAACAGCCGGGCACGGATCACCGCCGCCAGGGTGGCGTCCTCCAGGCGCTGGGCGTAGGCACGCAGCTCCAGCGGGCGCTCTACCAGTTGGGCATTGACCTGCAGCTGGTTCTCGACCTGTTCGATACCCCGGGTAGCCCGGGCCACATCTTCAGCCAGCTGCCGCTCGACCTCGTTCTCCACCTCACCTGAAAGCCGCGCCTGCTTGCCGTCCACTTCTACCTTGATACGAAATGGGTTGAGCATGCGGTTCAGTGACAGCGCGGTTTGCAGGGCGCCTTCCATGCGCGCGTCCTGCACAGGGTCGGCGAAGGCCGGGGTAAATATTGGCAGCAGGGTGGCTGCCAAAACAGCTGTACGCAGGTAAAAGGGCATAGCAGTGCCTCCTTCGTAGGCAAATTCTGAAAATCATCGCAACCAATGTGCCACCGCATGCCTCTAAGCAAATCATTGAAATATCGCGGTCTGCAGGCATCGTTTGGCCATTGGCTAGCATGCAAAGGACAGAATCCTTCAGAATTGACCATGCAACTTGCCCGATTTTTCCCACACTAAATAAAGATCTATCCCTAAGGAGCACAGGAAAATGGAATCAGCCCAGGACAACCAAGGCCGCATTCTGCTGGTGGATGACGAGTCCGCGATCCTGCGCACCTTCCGCTACTGCCTGGAGGACGAGGGCTACAGCGTGGCCACGGCCAACAGCGCCGCCCAGGCCGAAACCTTGCTGCAGCGCCAGGTGTTCGACCTGTGCTTCCTGGATTTACGCCTGGGCGAGGACAATGGCCTCGACGTACTGGCGCAGATGCGCATCCAGGCACCCTGGATGCGCGTGGTGATTGTCACCGCGCACTCGGCGATCGACACGGCGGTGGATGCCATCCAGGCCGGCGCCGCCGACTACCTGGTCAAGCCCTGCAGCCCCGACCAGCTGCGCCTGGCCACCGCCAAGCAGCTGGAAGTGCGCCAGCTTTCCGCGCGCCTGGAGGCCCTGGAAGGTGAAGTGCGCAAACCCAAGGACGGCCTCGACTCGCACACCCCGGCCATGATGGCGGTGCTGGAAACCGCCCGCCAGGTCGCCACCACCGACGCCAACATCCTCATCCTGGGCGAGTCCGGCACCGGTAAAGGCGAGATGGCCCGGGCCATCCATGGCTGGAGCAAGCGTGCACGCAAAGCCTGCGTGACCATCAACTGCCCGTCGCTGAACGCCGAGCTGATGGAAAGCGAACTGTTCGGCCACACCCGCGGCGCCTTCACCGGCGCCAGCGAAAGTACCCTCGGGCGGGTCAGTCAGGCCGACGGGGGCACGCTGTTTCTCGACGAGATCGGCGATTTTCCGCTGACCTTGCAGCCCAAGTTGCTTCGGTTCATTCAGGACAAGGAATACGAGCGCGTCGGTGACCCGGTTACCCGACGCGCCGATGTACGCATTCTGGCCGCCACCAACCTCAACCTCGAAGAGATGGTACGCGAAAGCCGCTTCCGCGAAGACCTGCTGTACCGCCTCAATGTCATTACCTTGCACTTGCCGCCCCTGCGCGAGCGCAGCGAGGACATCCTGACCCTGGCCGACCGCTTCCTCGCCCGCTTCGTCAAGGAATACTCCCGCCCCGCCCGGGGCTTCAGCGACGAAGCACGCTCGGCCCTGCTCAACTACCGCTGGCCCGGCAACATTCGCGAACTGCGTAACGTGGTAGAGCGGGCCAGCATCATCTGCCCGCAGGAGCGTGTGGAAATCAGCCACCTGGGCATGGGCGAACAGCCTGCCGGCAATGCCCCGCGCGTGGGCGCCGCACTGAGCCTGGATGAGCTGGAGCGCGCCCATATCGGCGCGGTGCTGGCCGCCAGCGATACCCTGGACCAAGCCGCCAAGACCTTGGGCATCGATGCTTCCACCCTGTATCGCAAACGCAAGCAGTACAACCTATGAAGTGGCCACCCATGAAGCTGCGCACGCGGCTTTTCCTCAGCATCTCGGCGCTCGTGACCGTGGCCTTGCTTGGGCTGCTGCTGGGCCTGGTCAGCGTGCTGCAGATGGCCACGGTGCAGCAGCAGCTGGTGCGCGAGACCACCCACGCACTGGAAGTAGGGCTGAAGTTGCGCCAGAACCTGGGCCAACAGCTGACCCTGATGCTTGATGAAGACACCGCCCCGGAAAGCCTGCGGCTGCTGCAGGAAAACTTCCAGGCCTTGCTCAATCAAGGGCTGGAGCAAGGCGGTGAGCGAACCGGTTTCAGCAAGGCGAGCAGCAATTACCAGGCCTTCCTCCAGGCCTACCGCGACAGCGCGGCACCCGCTCGCAGCATGGGGGTGGATGAGCCGCTGGGGGCCGCGTTCAACCAGGTGCGCAGCGACCTGATCGATTCCCACAGGCAGGCACTGGACCTGATCACCCGTAGCGAGGAACGCACCCGCGACCGCGCCTTGCTGGTCAGTGGTGTGCTTGGCCTGATGGGCCTGGTGGTGCTGGTACTGGGCTTTATCACCGCGCACAACATCGCCCGACGGTTCGGCCAGCCGATCGAAGCCCTGGCAAAGGCGGCCGACCAACTGGGCAAAGGCAATTTCGACGTCACCCTGCCAGTCACCCAGGCCACCGAGCTGAACCAGCTGACCCGCCGCTTCGGCCTCATGGCCGATGCCTTGCGCAAGCACCAGGCCACCAACGTCGACGAGCTGCTGGCCGGCCAGCAGCGGCTGCAGGCCGTGCTCGACAGCATCGACGACGGCCTGCTGATCATCGACCGCCAGGGGCGGCTGGAGCACCTCAACCCGGTGGCGCAACGCCAACTGGGCTGGAACGACAGCCGCGTGGGCAGCAGCCTGGCCGAGGCCCTGCAGCGCCCGGAACTGGAGCAGCAGCTGCGCCAGGTGCTGCGCGGCGGCAGCCTGGACCGGCCGCCGGATGACTTGAACATGGAGGTCGATGAAGAAGCGCGCCTGCTCACCTACAGCCTGACCCCGGTCAGCCACCCGCAGGGCCCGATCCTTGGCGCGGTGATGGTGCTGCACGATGTGACCGAGCAGCGGGCATTCGAACGCGTGCGCAGCGAGTTCGTGCTACGTGCCTCCCACGAGCTACGCACCCCGGTCACCGGCATGCACATGGCCTTCGGCCTGTTGCGCGAGCGGGTCAAGTTCCCTGCCGAGGCGCGCGAGAACGACTTGCTGGAAACCATCGGCGAAGAAATGCAGCGCCTGACCCAGCTGATCAACGACCTGCTCAACTTCTCCCGCTACCAGAGCGGGCTGCAGAAACTCGACCTGGCCCCCTGCGCCCTTGACGAACTGCTGGAGCGGGCGCGACTGCGTTTTGCCGAGCAGGCGGCACACAAGCAGATCGAGTTGATCAAGGAACTGGAACTGCCGCTGCCACGCCTTCAGGCCGATGCCGCCCAGCTGGACCGGGTGCTGGACAACCTGCTGCACAACGCCATCCGCCATACTGCCAATGGCGGGCGTATCCGTTTGCATGCAAGACGGCATGCGGAGCGGGTGATCATCAGTGTCGAGGACAATGGCGAGGGGATTGCCTACGGGCAGCAGGGGCGCATCTTCGAGCCCTTCGTGCAGGTAGGCCGCAAGAAAGGGGGCGCAGGGCTGGGGCTGGCGTTGTGCAAAGAAATCGTACAGCTGCATGGCGGGCGGATGGGCGTGTTTTCCCGGCCGGGGCAGGGTACCCAGTTCTACATGGCGCTGCCGGTTTGACAGTCGCCTGCACCGGCCGCATCGCAGGGGGCAGGGTTACTCAGTGCTCTGCTCGTCGTGGTAGCTGCCCGCGGGTTACCAACTCGGCAAACTGCCTGGCGTTCAGCGGCCGGGCAAACAGCCAGCCCTGGCCGTAATTGACCCCTTCACTGTTCAACAGCACCGCCTGGTCTTCACACTCTATGCCCTCTGCTATTACCCGCAGGTGCAGGTCATGGGCCATGCGGATGATATGCGGAGCAACGCCACTGCTGGCGGCATCGTGGCCCAGCGCGTCGATGAACGCCTTGTCGATCTTCAGGCAGTCCACCGGGAGGGTCTGCAGGTAGGCCAGGCTGCAATAGCCTGTACCAAAGTCGTCGATGAGCACCTGATGCCCCGAAGCGCGCAGCGCTTGCAGGTTGTCACGGGCCACCACCACATCCACCAGGCCTCGCTCGGTGACCTCGAAGGCAATCTGGCTGGGCGCCACCCGATGCAAGGCCAGCAGGCGCGCCGCCACTCGGCCGATACGCGGCACCATCACATCGCAGGCGGCCAGGTTCACCGATATGTACAGTTTGGGGTGCGAGCGCAGCAACTGGCCCAGCTGTTCGAGCACGCGCTGCAGGACAAAGTCGGTGATCTGGCGAATCTGCCCGGTGTTTTCCGCCAGCGGGATGAACAAGTCCGGGCTGGTCAGGGTGCCGTCCGGGCGCCGCCAGCGCACCAGCGCTTCGGCACCCACGCAGCGTCGGCTGTCGAGTTCGAAGATCGGCTGGTAGAGCACCTGCAGCTCCCCGCGACGCAAGGCATGCTGCAACTCCGAGCTCATCGACCGCCGCTGCAGGATCAATTGCAGCACCAGCCAACCAATGCAGCAGGCCGCCAACACACTGCCGGGGAACAGCAGCCAGAGCATGCCGTTCATCCTCAATGGCAGGCTGGCCCGCGGGGCAATCAGCACCAGTTGGTAATCCGGTGACTTGGTCGGCATGCGGTAGATCAGGCGGTCGCTGAGTTCAAGTAGCGACTTGTGGCTTGTCGACCAGGCCGAGGGCGGCGGCCACACCTGTGGCGGCCCCAGCACGGGGATGGCGCGGGCACCATTATCCAGCACCACCACCAGGCTGCCGCCCGGAGGCAGATCGACCACATCAGTCAGGTGCCCGCGTGAGGTGGAGACCACGAACTGGCCCCGGCCTAGCATGAGCGCAGCCAGGTTCTCGTTCGGTTCGGTGGTGGTGTTCAACCAGTAGCTGTAGGTCGGCCCCTGGATATCCGGTGCCCGCAAAGGTTCGAACGCCCGCTCATCCCCACGGTTGGAGCAGGCGACATTACCATCCACATAAGCCGCTTCATAAATGAACCGCGAACTCAGGCCCACCTGCTGCAACGCCGCCAGCATGGCTGGGCTGCAGCCACGCAAGGGCTGCGCCTGCAACAGGTCCACCCCTTCACGCAACTGGCCAAACACTTGTTCGAGGCGGTCGAGAAAACGCTCACCCTGGGCGTTCATCTGTTCGCTCTCGCTTTGCTTCATCTGTTGCAGGGCAATACCGATGCTGGCAGAGAGCAACAGGGCCGCGCTGGCCAGCGCTGCCAAGGTGGCCAGCATCCAGGGACGGTAAAAAATTTGGCGCAGCAGGGTGATGATGGCTGACATCAAAGGCATCCAGTTGATAACTAAGGTATAGCAACTGAATTGAGAATCACCTTCACCGTTTGGCGCTTATCCGAAGTTTACGCAGGCCCTTGTAGGAGCGGCCTTGTGTCGCGAAAGGGCTGCAAGGCAGCCCCGGGATTTCAGCCTTTGGCTTGGGTCCCCGGGGCCGCTTTGCGGCCCTTTCGCGACACAAGGCCGCTCCTACAGGGCTCAACGCATGCGGTTGAGCACCTGCAGCATCGCCGCCGTCTGCGCATCGGGCATGCCGTCGAAGCGCTGCGGGCGGAAGCGCATCTGGAACGCAGTGATCACATGGCGGGTGGCAACATCCAGCACCCCGGTCTGCTCGATTTGATAGCCAAACCGCGCCAGTTCCTGTTGGTACCAGCCAATGCTCGGCGGGTTGACGCTGAAGTAGGCCTGCTGCCGTGCCACGGCATTGGCATCTGGCCAGATACCCAGCCCGGCATCGGCCAGGCGCTTCCACGGGAACAGCGGCCCCGGGTCCAGCTTGCGTGATGGAGCGATATCACTGTGGCCAATGATGTGCCGCGGTTCGATGTTGTTGCGCTTGACGATGTCCTTGAGCAGCGCAATCAGCGACTGGACCTGCGCTTCGCTGTAAGGGTGCCAGACCCGGCCATTGGGTGTGTCGGTGAACCCAGGGTTGACGATCTCGATGCCAATGGACGAGGAGTTCAACCAGGTGCGCCCCTGCCACTGGCTGTCGCCGGCATGCCAGGCACGGCGGTTCTCATCCACCAGTTGATACACCGTCGCCGGGCCGTCGCCGATCAGGTAATGGCTGCTGACCTCACCATGGGTGAGCAACGCGAGCGAGCGCTCCAGCGAAGCATTGGTGTAATGCAGGACAACGAATTGGATGCGGTTGTCCTGGTTGGCCGAGGGGTGGCTGCGGTCGATGCGCAGGCCCGTCGAGCAGCCGGCGACAGATAACAGCAAAAAGGAAATCAGCGTTTTTTTCAGCGTGGAAAGCACGTCAGTGGCCTCAGCGAATGAGCGCTACAGTATAACGTGCTCCCCATGGCCGCGCTTACCGCGAGTCAGCGGCTGCACATCAGCATGAACTCCAGCGCGTTGTCGCCGCTTGCGCCTGGCATGTCCAGCAACTGGGTCATCACGGTTACATGACTGGCGCGTGGAGCACCGATGACCTTCGCCTGGCCATGCAGCTGCCGATCATAGCTACTTGCATCGATGGGCGAAGCTACGCAGAAACGTGGGTTTCCTGGCATAGCGGAAGGCTTGAGCACGATTTTGTACTGATTGAAGTAGTTGGGCTGTGCTTGTAGTTCAACGCTACTGATCCATTGAGGGGACTGTTGCAGTAGCGTGCCATCTGCGGCTACATGTGCTGTCAGCAAGGTTTCCTGGGCGTGGGCGCCGGCCTGGAAGGCGAGCCCGATCATGAGCGCCACGCAGCATGCTCGAATTTTCATGTTTCGGTTCCTTGTGTGGATCGACGTTGGCCAGCCACTTGCCAGCCAGGCCTGCCAGTGTCGATCCACGCACGACCCAGGGCGCGGTAACTATCTACCCCTGCTCGACGCGGTTGCGCCCCAGCTCCTTGGCCCGGTACAGCGCCGCATCAGCGCGCTTGAGCACCTGGTCGCCGCGCTCGCCGGAGCGGAACGCACCCAGGCCGATGGAGGTGGTGATCACCACCCGCTCGCCCTTGAAGTGGAACGGGCAGGCTTCCACCGTGGCCCGCATTGTTTCCGCCATTTGAGCAGCGGCGGCCGGTGAGGTCTGTGGCAGCAGCAGGACGAATTCCTCGCCACCGAAGCGGGCGATGAAGTCACGGCCCCGCAGGCGCTTGCGCAGCTGGTCGGCGACGATCTTCAACACCTTGTCCCCGGCCAGATGCCCATAACTGTCGTTGATGCGCTTGAAATGATCCAGATCGAGGATCGCCATGGCCAGATGGCCGCCATTCTCCTGCCATTCGCTCGCGGTAACCGAGCGCTTCGTGCTCCATGTTCGCCACCCGTTCCGACAGCCCTTGCAGGCGCCCCGCCAGCTCTTGCTCGCGGCGGTCCCGCTCATACTTGTGCTCGTCCATGGTGACCAGCAGGCCTTCCAGACGGTTTTCCAGGATGTGCTTGAGGCTATCGACGTCGGCAGCGCCCTGCACACTGCTTTGCAACCCATCGACATGCTCGCGCAACTGGGTGTCCAGCTCGCGAGCGGCGGAGCTGTTGTCGGCATGGCCGGCGCTGGCCTCGTGCAGGTGGCTCTGGAAGCCTTCGAGGCGCTCATTGAGTTGCTGCAGGTAGGTTTCGAACTCGTGCTGGCCACTGTCGGTGATCGCCAGCATGAGCACGGCGAGGTCATCCAGCACCGGGATCAGCTCGTACCAGTTCAGGCCCCGGGCAACGCGCTCGCGCATCTCCAGCGCCTGGGCCTTGTGCCGCTCGGGCAGGCTCAGGTCATCGAGCAGGCCGATCAGGGTCTTCTCGATGTGCGCAGCAACCTGGCTGTAGGGCGGCTCTACCGCGTAGGGCAGGGCATAGGGGCCGTCTTCGCCAAAGGTTTCTTCAAGCGGTTGTGCCGGTTGTACTTCTGCCAAGGGTTCGCTGACGGCCGCTTCCGGCTCGGGCGCTTCTTCCTGTGGCAGTGGCTGGGCGGCCGGGGCGTCAATTGTTTCGATCAACGCCGGGCCGGATACCTCCAGTTCAGGTTCGGGCGTTACGGTCGCTTCGGCGGTAGAGGCTGAAAGCGGTTGCAGCGCATCCACATCGTCTGGCTGGGGGGCTTCGATACTGTGCTTTGCAGCCGGGGGCGCCTCAGCAGCAGGCACCGCTGCCGGCGCGGGCGCGGGCTCGCCTTGTGGCTCATCCTCGCGGCTACCAAACAGGCGTTGCAAAAAGCCGGGCCGGGTTTCGTCCCCCGGTTTGCCGAGGGCCGACAGTGCAAGGCCCTGCAAGCCGCTCAGCTCGCCCAGCAGGGGCGGCAGGTCGCGGGACTGGGCAACGCCACCATCAAGTTTTTTTGCGAGCTTTTTCAATGGCCGCGAGATATCGCTGGGCAGCGGCAAGCCTTGCAGCTGGCCGACCAGCGCGGTCAGCGCATCGCTGACCTGGTTCATGCGGGTTTCCCGGCGCTGCTCGGAGTCCAGCACCGCTTTTTCAAGGCGCGGAATCAACCCGGCGAGGCCGGCGTCCATGTTGTCGCTGCGGATAACCTCGCGCATTTCCTTCATGCACGCGTCCACCACCTTGTCACTGCCTTCGGCAGCCAGGGTGCTGCGCACCAGGCCGCGACGCAGCAGGTCGAGACGGGCGTCCCAACGGCGCTCGAGCTTTTCTTGCTGCTCGATACTTTTAAGGTATTTTTCTTTCCAGCGCTCAGCGTCTTCAGTCATGCCCGGGTCCGCAAACGGTGATGGCAATTAGCTCAAGACCGGCAGCGTATCCACAGTCAATGCATCAGGCAATCGAATCTCGACAGCGACGGGAAGGTGGTCGGAAATTGGCCGCGCCAACACCTCGACACGCTCAAGCGTGAGGCTTGGGCTGAGCAGGATATGGTCCAGGCAACGCTGGGGGCGCCAGCTGGGGAAAGTCGCCTCGACTTGCGGGGCGATCAGGCCCAGGTCGCGCAGCGGCGAGTGCTCCAGCAGGTCGGTGGCATGGGTGTTCATGTCGCCCATCAGCACCTGGTGACGGTAACCGCCAATCAGCTCGCGAATGTAGCCCAGTTGCAGGGCGCGGGTCTTGGCGCCAAGCGCCAGGTGCATCATCACCACGATCAGCGCATCTTCGCCTTCGCCAAAACGCACAAGGATCGCCCCACGGCCGGCCGGGCCGGGCAACGGGTGGTCTTCGAGCGCTTGCGGCTTCAGGCGGCTGAGTACGCCATTGCTATGCTGGGCAAAACGCCCGAGGTTGCGGTTGAGTTGCTGGTACCAGTAGGGGAAGGCCCCCAGATGAGCCAGATGCTCGACCTGGTTTACATAGCCTGAGCGCAGGCTGCCACCGTCGGCTTCCTGCAAGGCCACCAGGTCGAAGTCGCCCAGCAAATCACCGATTTTCTGCAGGTTGCCGGCACGCCCGTTGTGCGGCAGCAAGTGCTGCCAGCTGCGGGTCAGGTAATGCCGGTAGCGCTCGGTGCTGATGCCGACCTGAATGTTGAAGCTGAGCAGCCGCAGTCGACCATCCTCGGGCAGGCCAGAAGCCTGCAGGTGATGCTCGTTGACCTGCGGCTGGGGCAGGCCAATGCCACGCGTGGTTCTGAAGCGGGGCATGGGTTACGCCGCCTACTTGGCGGCGCGCTCCTTGGCGATCAGCTGGTCGGCGACATTCAGTACGCCTTCCGGCCCGCCAGCGGTACCCAGGTCGAAGCGGTACTTGCCGTTGACGACCAAGCTCGGTACGCCGGTGATTTCGTACTTCTTCGCCAGTTCCTTGGCCTTCTGAACCTGGCCTTTGATGGCGAAGGAGTTGAAGGTGGCGAGGAACTTGTCCTTGTCGACGCCTTGAGTGGCGAGGAAGTCGGCCATGTCGTCCGGCTTGGTCAGCTGCTTGCGCTGGTTCTGGATAGCATCGAAGACTGCGGCGTGCACCTTTTGCTCGACGCCCATGGCTTCGAGGGTCAGGAACATCTGGCCGTGTGCGTCCCATGGGCCACCGAACATGGCAGGAACACGTTTGAAGTTGACGTCAGCCGGCAGCTTTTCAGCCCACGGGTTGATGGTCGGCTCGAAGTGATAACAGTGTGGGCAGCCGTACCAGAACAGCTCGACCACTTCGATCTTGCCAGGCACGGAAACTGGAACAGGGTTGCTCAGCTCGAGGTATTCCTTGCCAGCAACAGGCTCGGCGGCCTGGACGGCAGTCATACCAAATACGCTGGCAGCGACCAGCGCGGCGCTGAGAATCAGTTTACGCATGCTTTACTCCTGAGCAGTCATAGGTCGCCACGACCCTACCTGCACTGAGACAGGCCGGGAAGGGATCGAGTTCTGTAGTGTAACGGCTGCGGACTGAAAAAAGGGCGGCCCGGCCGCCCTTTCATCATTGGCCTGCAACATTAACTGAAGGTTAATGCAGCGCTGGCGGGATACTGGGGCCGCTTTGCGGCCCATCGCGACGCAAGGCCGCTCCTACACGTCAATGCAGGCCCTGGATGTAGCTGGCCAACGCCTCGATGTCGTGGTTGCTCAGCTTGCCGGCAATGGTGCGCATGGTCATGGCATCACCATCGTTGGTGCGGTTGCCTTCGCGGAAGTCCGTGAGCTGCTTGGTCACGTACTGCGAGTGCTGGCCGCTCAGGTGCGGGAAGCCGGCCAAAGCGATACCTGCGCCGTTGGGGGAGTGGCAACCGGTGCAGGCAGGCATGCCTTTCTCCAGGTCGCCGCCATTGAACAGCGAACGGCCACGTTCGACCAGCTTGGGGTCGGCGGCGCCCACGCTGCCTTTCTGGCTTGAGAAGTAGGCGGCGATATCGGCCAGGTCCTGGTCGCTGAACGGGGCCAGCATGCCGGTCATCTCCAGCACGGTACGCTTGCCCGACTTGATATCGTGCAGTTGTTTTTCGAGGTAACGCTGGCCCTGGCCGGCCAGTTTCGGGAAGTTTGGTGCCAGGCTATTGCCGTCGGGGTTGTGGCAGGCGCCACACACGGCCGTCTTGGCCTGACCGGCGGCGGCATCGCCTTTGACAGTTTGCGCAGCAGTGGCCGCACCTGCGACACCCAGGGTCAACAGCAGACTCACGACTAGTTTGTTCATCAGCTAATCCAACACGGCTAAGGGTGAAATGTTATGTATCGGGACTGCCGCTCATCCAAAGGATGACCAAACGGTAGTCCTCGGCACTGCAGTCCATGCACAATCCACGCGGCGGCATAGCCTTGAAACCCTGGGTCACGTGCTTCACCAGTACATCCATGCCTTGCGCCAGCCTTGGCTCCCATGCTGCCCGGTCACCTTGTCTGGGTGCCTGTGGCAACTGCCCGGTGTGACAGGCCGCACACGTGCGGTTGTACAACACCTCGGGATCCTGTGTAGCCTGTGCGCTGAAAACCGGCAGGAACATACCGACAGCAAGCAGCCATTTCGCCATGCGGAACGACCTTCAGGGTTGGGGGCCGCGCTGCGTTCTGATGCGCGAGCTATTGTTCGACACCCCATGCCCATTCCCCTTCGCTGGGAGAATGAGCACACAAAAACTGGGGCATTATATACTTCCGCCATCCAAACGGAAACGACACCGCTTGCCAGGCTCGGGCCTTCAGAGTCAGGCAACACCCACATCGGATATCCCATGCAAGTCAAGAACCCCATCCTCGGCCTCTGCCAGAAAGCCACATTCGCCCTCAGCGCTGCCAAGGTCGAACAATGTCCGGAAGACCAGGGTTACGAGGTGGCTTTTGCTGGCCGCTCCAACGCCGGCAAATCCAGCGCCCTCAACACCCTGACCCATGCCAGCCTGGCGCGTACCTCGAAAACCCCGGGGCGCACCCAGCTGTTGAATTTCTTCAGTCTGGACGATGAACGGCGTTTGGTCGACCTGCCGGGCTACGGTTATGCGAAAGTGCCGATCCCGCTCAAGCAGCACTGGCAGAAACACCTGGAAGCCTACCTGGGCAGCCGTGAGTGCCTGCGCGGCGTGATCCTGATGATGGACGTGCGCCACCCGATGACCGACTTCGACAAGATGATGCTCGACTGGGCCAAGGCCAGCCGCATGCCCATGCACATCCTGCTGACCAAGGCCGACAAGCTGACCCACGGCGCGGGCAAGAACACCTTGCTGAAAGTGCAGTCGGAAATCCGCAAGGGCTGGGGCGATGGCGTGACCATCCAGCTGTTCTCGGCACCCAAGCGCCTGGGCGTGGAAGACGCCTACCGCGTGCTGGCGGGCTGGATGGAGCTGGAAGACAAGCCTGCTGTTTGAGGGCCCTATCGCCGGCAAGCCAGCTCCCACAGGTTCAACACAGGCCTCAAGGGAAGTGATACCCCTGTGGGAGCTGGCTTGCCGGCGATGAGGCCGGTACGGTCGACCCAAATTCCGGGCAAAAAAAACCCCGGACTTCGTATGGGGAGGGGGAAGTTCGGGGTCCAAGTCCGGACCGCTAGGGCGGGGTCCAGATATCTGCCAACACTTAACACAACATAGGAGCATCGAAGGGCTTCACCAGCCATTCAGTTACTCTGAGTTCCGCTTCACCGGTTTAGTTCCGAAGCACTGAAAACTATTTGCGATAGTTTCATGAAACTTCAGCATCAACGGCACTGAGCCGTGCCAGGATCCGCGTCACTACGCCGCAGATCCTACACAGCTTTCCCCGCTCAATCAGTGAGCTTCGTCCCAATTTGCGCCAATTCCTGCCTCCACCAGCAGCGGCACATCCAGCTGCGCGGCCTGGCTCATGTGCTGGCGAATTTCATCTTTCACCTGCTGAACCAGGTCTTCACGCACCTCCAGCACCAGTTCGTCGTGAACCTGCAGGATCACCCGGGCATCCAGCCCGCTCTCGCTCAGCCAGTTATCCACATTGACCATGGCCCGCTTGATGATGTCGGCCGCGGTGCCCTGCATCGGCGCGTTGATCGCCGTACGCTCGGCGCCTTTGCGCAGGGCCGGGTTCTTGGCGTTGATGTCTGGCAGGTACAGCCGGCGGCCGAACAGGGTTTCGACAAAGCCTTGCTCGGCGGCCTGCGCACGGGTGCGCTCCATGTAGGCCAGCACGCCCGGGTAGCGCGCGAAGTAGCGGTCGATGTAATCCTGCGACTGCTTGCGGTCGACGCCGATCTGCTTGGCCAGGCCAAAGGCGCTCATCCCGTAGATCAGGCCGAAGTTGATGGCCTTGGCCTTGCGGCGCTGGTCGGTAGTGACATCTTCCAGGGCAACACCAAACACTTCTGCCGCCGTTGCCCGGTGCACGTCCAGGTCGTTGCGGAAGGCGTGCAGCAGGCCTTCGTCCTTGGCCAGGTGGGCCATGATGCGCAGCTCGATCTGCGAGTAGTCCGCCGCCAGCAGTTTGTAGCCCGGGCTGGCAATGAACGCCTGGCGGATACGACGGCCTTCGGCGGTACGGATCGGGATGTTCTGCAGGTTCGGGTCGCTCGACGACAACCGGCCGGTGGCTGCCACTGCCTGCTGATAGGAGGTGTGGATTCGCCCGGTGCGCGGGTTGATCTGGCCCGGCAGCTTGTCGGTGTAGGTGCTCTTGAGCTTGCTCAGGCTGCGGTACTGCATCAGTACCTCAGGCAGTGGATAGCCGAGCAAGGCCAGTTCATCGAGTACGGCTTCGGCGGTGGATGGCTGGCCCTTGGCGGTCTTGCTCAGCACCGGCATGCCCAGCTTGTCGTAAAGGATCGAACCCAGCTGCTTGGGCGAGCCGAGGTTGAATTCTTCACCGGCCAGCTCGTAGGCACGCAGCTCCAGCTCGGCCATCTTCACGCCCAGCTCACCGCTCTGTACGTGCAGCAGTGCGGCATCGACCAGCGCACCCTGGCGCTCGATCTTGGCCAGCACCGGCACCAGCGGCATTTCGATGTCCATCAGCACTGGCAGCACGCCCGGCGTCTGCGCCAGGCGCGCCTGCAGCGCTTGGTGCAAGCGCAGTGTGATGTCGGCGTCTTCGGCAGCGTAAGGGCCGGCCTTGTCCAGGTGGATCTGGTTGAAGGTGAGCTGCTTGGCGCCTTTGCCGGCGATGTCCTCGAAGGCAATGGTGGTGTGGTCGAGGTACTTCTGCGCCAGGCTGTCCATGTCGTGACGGGTGGCGGTGGAATTGAGCACGTACGACTCGAGCATGGTGTCGTAGGCCACGCCGCGCATTTCGATGGCGGGGGAACCGTTGGCGAGGATATTGATGTCGTACTTGGCGTTCTGCCCGACCTTGGCCTTGGCCGGGTCTTCCAGCAGCGGTTTCAGTGCCAGCAATACAGCCTCGCGGTCCAGCTGCGCCGGTGCGCCTTCATAGTCGTGAGCCAACGGCACATAAGCCGCCTCATGGGGCGCGACAGCGAAAGACAGGCCAACCAGCTGCGCCTTCTGGGCATCCAGGCCGGTTGTTTCGGTATCGAAGGCGAACAGCGGCGCCTGGCGCAGCTTTTCAAGCCATGCGTCGAAACGGGCCTGGTCCAGAATGGTTTCGTACTGCGGCTCGACCTTGGCCGCCGGCTCTGCGACCGGTGCAACCTCAGTACCGGCCCTTGCCGCGTCGCGCTGCACCTCGGCAACCCAGCTCTTGAACTCCATCTCGGTGTACAGCGCCTGCAGCGTTTCGCGGTCAGGTTCGCCGCACACCAGCGCATCGACTTCGACGTCCAGCGGTACATCGACCTTGATGGTGGCCAGCTCGTAGGACAGGAATGCCGCGTCGCGGTGTTCCTCAAGCTTGGCCGGCAAGGTCTTGGCGCCACGGATGGCCAGTGTCGGGACCTTGTCCAGGTTCTCATACAAATCGCTGAGGCCGCCGCCGATACCGGTCAGCAGGCCCACGGCGGTTTTTTCGCCCACGCCCGGCACGCCGGGGATGTTGTCGACCTTGTCGCCCATCAGGGCCAGGAAGTCGATGATGTGTTCCGGGCCGACGCCAAATTTCTCATGCACGCCAGCCACGTCCAGCACGCTTCCGGTCATGGTGTTGACCAAGGTAATGTGCCCGTCCACCAGCTGAGCCATGTCCTTGTCACCGGTCGAGATGATCACCGGGCGGCCCTGGGCGGCGGCACTGCGCGCCAGAGTGCCGATGACGTCATCGGCCTCGACACCCTCGACGCACAGCAGCGGATAGCCCAGCGCCCTCACGCTGGCATGCAGCGGCTCGACCTGCACCCGCAGGTCGTCAGGCATGCTCGGGCGGTTGGCCTTGTACTCGGCAAACATGGCATCGCGGAAGGTGCCACCCTTGGCGTCGAACACCACCGCGAAGAGGCTGTCGGGGTACTGTTTGCGCAGGCTCTTGAGCATGTTCAACACACCCTTCACCGCACCGGTCGGCATGCCCTTGGACGTGGTCAGCGGCGGCAGTGCGTGAAAGGCGCGGTACAGGTAGGAGGAACCGTCCACCAGGACGAGGGGGGCTTGGCTCATGAGCAGAATCAACCTTTTCGACGGGTCCGGCGCTAGAATAGCCAGAATCATTGACGACAAAGGGACTAGGTTATCATGCGTACACTCAATCGCCTGTTACTGCTCGGCCTGTTGGCAACCACGCCTGTCGTCACCCTGGCGGCGGACGACGCCCCCTCGGCCGATCCCGAGGTGACCATTCGCACGGAAGGCGACAAAACCATCCAGGAGTACCGCCAGAACGGGTTCCTGTATGCGATCAAGATCACGCCGAAAAACGGCAAGCCTTATTTTCTGGTACGCGCTGATGGCACTGATGCCAATTTCATTCGATCCGACCAGCCGGACATGCTGATTCCGTCCTGGAAGATCTTCGAGTGGTAATCTGACGCGCACCGTTCACATCAACCCGGCACTTCCCGGCGGAAGTGCCCGTATGGGCAATTTTTCATCATGTCAGTCTTCACCCCCGTGACCCGGCCTGAGCTGGAAACCTTTCTGGCACCGTACGAGCTGGGCCGTCTGCTCGACTTCCAGGGCATTGCCGCCGGCACCGAGAACAGCAATTTCTTCGTCAGCCTCGAACAGGGGGAGTTCGTCCTGACGCTGATCGAGCGCGGGCCCAGCGAGGACATGCCGTTCTTCATCGAACTGCTCGACACCCTGCACGACGCCGACATGCCGGTGCCCTATGCCATTCGTGACCGCGACGGCAATGGCCTGCGCGAGTTGTGCGGCAAGCCGGCGCTGCTGCAGCCACGGCTGTCGGGCAAGCACATCAAGGCGCCGAACAACCAGCACTGCGCCCAGGTCGGCGAGCTGCTGGCACACATTCACCTGGCCACCCGCGAGCACATCATCGAGCGCCGCACCGACCGTGGCCTGGACTGGATGCTGGCCTCGGGTGCCGAGCTGTTGCCGCGCCTGACTGCCGAACAGGCCGCACTGCTGCAGCCGGCGCTGGATGAAATCACCGCGCACAAGGCGCAGATTCTGGCGTTGCCACGGGCCAACCTGCATGCCGACCTGTTCCGCGACAACGTGATGTTCGAAGGCACCCACCTGACCGGCGTGATCGACTTCTACAACGCCTGCTCCGGGCCGATGCTGTATGACATCGCCATCACCGTGAACGACTGGTGCCTTGACGAGAAGGGCGCGGTGGATGTCCCGCGTGCCCAGGCACTGCTGGCAGCCTATGCGGCGCTGCGGCCGTTCACTGCCGCCGAAGCCGAGCTGTGGCCGGAAATGTTGCGGGTAGGCTGCGTGCGCTTCTGGCTGTCGCGCCTGATTGCGGCCGAGTCGTTTGCCGGGATGGATGTGATGATCCACGACCCGAGCGAGTTCGAAGTGCGCCTGGCGCAGCGCCAGCAAGTGGCCTTGCACCTGCCGTTCGCCCTCTGAACCTAGCTGCAACTGCTCTTTGTAGGAGCGGCCTTGTGTCGCGAAAGGGCTGCAGGGCAGCCCCGGCAATCTATGCTGCGAAGCTGAAATCCTGGGGCCGCTCTGCGGCCCTTTCGCGACGCAAGGCCGCTCCTACAGGAATAGCGGGGCGCATTAAAGTTGTTCCAGGCAACCAGCCAGGTCCCCGCCCAGCTTCTCAAGCAAGCGCTCATACCCTTTGCCGTCCACCGGGTCGGTGCCGCCCAGTGCATCCAGCTCGGCCAGGCGCACCGGCAGCCCGGCAGTCAAAGTCTCGGCCAAACGCGGCCGCAGCGGCGGTTCGCTGAACACACAGGTCTTACCCACTTCTTGCAGGCGCTTGCGCATGCCCGCCACATGCTGCGCCCCCGGCTGCACCTCGGACGCCACGCTGAACACGCCGGTGTGCTTCAAGCCATACTCAGCCTCGAAATAATCGAACGCTTCGTGGAACACGAAGTACGGCTTGTCGGCAATACCGGCCACCCGCGCCTTGATACGTGCATCCAGCGCATCCAGCCGCTCATCGAAGGCCTTCAGGTTGCTCTGGTACCGAGCCGCGTTAGCCGGGTCGACCTGCGCCAGGTCAGCCGCCATTTTTGCCGCAATTACCCGCGCGTTGACTGACGATAACCACAAGTGCGCATCCAGGCTGCCTGGGCGGTGATCGTGGTCATGATCGTCGTGGTCTTCCTCCTCATGGGAATGGCTGTCCTCGCCAAAGTGGCGCAGCTTCATGCCTTCAAGCGACTGCACAGCCACCGTGGCCTTGCTGCGGCTTGCCAGCACCCGTGGCAGAAAGTTCTCCATGTCCGGGCCGATCCAGTACAGCAGGTCGGCATCGCCTACGCGGCGCACATCGGACGGGCGCAATGCATAGTGGTGCGGCGAAGCGCCTGGCGGCAGCAATACGTCAGGGCTGCCAACGCCATCCTGCACGGCGGCGGCAATCTGCTGCAGGGGCTTGATACTGGTGAGCACACGCACATCGGCCTGGGCGGAAAATGCGATGAAAGCGACAAACAGAGCTAGGAATCGGGACACGGTGGATACTCGAGTCGTCAGAAACAGGTAACATAATAACGTCTCCATCCAGAACCGTCGCTGCCCATGTCCATCACGCCGCTGGCCAACCGTCCTCACGATCATTCCCATTGCGTACACAGCGCACTGGCTGAAGCCGACGCCTTGTGCACCCGCCAGGGCCTGCGCCTGACCGCGCTGCGCCGCCGTGTGCTGGAGCTGGTGTGGCAAAGCCACAAGCCGCTGGGCGCCTACGACATCCTCGCCGTGCTCAGCGAGCTGGACGGCCGCCGCGCCGCGCCGCCCACGGTGTATCGCGCGCTGGACTTCCTGCTGGAAAACGGCCTGGTTCATCGCATCGCCTCGCTCAACGCCTTCATCGGCTGCAGCCACCCCGAGCACGTGCACCAGGGCCAGTTCCTGATTTGCCGGGCCTGCCATGTGGCCATCGAGCTGGAGCAGAGCAGCATCAGCGATGCCATCGTCACCAGCGCCAAAGGCGTGGGCTTCACGGTCGAGACCCAGACCGTCGAAGTGGTCGGCCTGTGCGGCAGCTGCCGGAGTGCGGCATGAGCGATGCCCTGATCCGCCTGGAGCAGGTCGGCGTCACCTTTGGCGGCGAGGCGGTGCTCGACAGCATCGACCTGTCGGTCGCACCCGGCCAGATCGTCACCCTGATCGGCCCCAACGGGGCGGGCAAGACCACCCTGGTGCGCGCCGTGCTCGGGCTGCTCAAGCCGCACCGTGGCAAGGTATGGCGCAAGCCGAAGCTGCGCATTGGCTACATGCCGCAAAAAATTCAGGTCGATGCCACGCTGCCGCTGTCGGTGCTGCGCTTCCTGCGCCTGGTGCCCGGCGTAGACCGCGCCGCAGCCTTGTCGGCGCTGCAGGAAGTGGGCGCCGAACAGGTCATCGACAACCCGATCCAGACCATTTCCGGCGGCGAGATGCAACGCGTGCTGCTGGCCCGCGCCCTGCTGCGCGAACCCCAGCTGCTGGTGCTCGACGAGCCGGTGCAGGGCGTGGACGTGGTCGGCCAGACCGAGCTGTACAACCTCATCACCCGCCTGCGCGACCGCCATGGCTGCGGCGTGCTGATGGTGTCCCACGACCTGCACCTGGTAATGAGCGCCACCGACCAGGTGGTGTGCCTGAACCGTCACGTGTGCTGCTCGGGCCACCCCGAGCAAGTCAGCGGCGACCCAGCGTTCGTCGAACTGTTTGGCCAGACCGCACCTAGCCTGGCCATTTACCACCACCACCACGACCACAGCCACGACCTGCACGGCTCGGTGGTCGCCCCTGGCACCCATGTTCACGGAGAGCACTGCAAGCATGGCTGATTTTCTTCTCTACGCCTTGCTTGCCGGCTTGTCACTGGCGCTGGTCGCCGGCCCGCTGGGTTCCTTCGTGGTATGGCGGCGCATGGCCTATTTTGGCGACACCCTGTCACATGCCGCTTTGCTCGGTGTGGCCATGGGCTTTGCCCTGGACGTCAGCCCGGCACTGGCAGTGACCATCGGCTGCCTGCTGCTGGCGATTTTGCTGGTGACCTTGCAGCAACGCCAACCGCTGGCCTCCGATACGCTGCTCGGCATTCTCGCCCCCAGCACCCTGTCGCTGGGCCTGGTGGTACTGAGCTTCATGCACGATGTGCGCATCGACCTGATGGCCTACCTGTTCGGTGACCTGCTGGCCATCAGCACCACCGACCTGGCCTGGATCCTCGGCGGCAGTGCGCTGGTGCTGGTGCTGCTTGCCGCGCTGTGGCGGCCGCTGCTGGCAGTCACCGTGCACGAAGAACTGGCCACGGTCGAAGGCCTGCCCGTTGCCGGCCTGCGCCTGGCACTGATGCTGCTGATTGCGGTGGTGATTGCGGTGGCCATGAAGATCGTCGGTGTGCTGCTGATCACCTCGCTGCTGATCATCCCCGCGGCTGCGGCGCAGCGTCACGCCCGCTCCCCCGAGCAGATGGCCGTGGGCGCCAGCCTGCTGGGCGTTACCGCGGTCTGCTGTGGCCTGGCCATGTCGTGGTTCAAGGATACCCCCGCAGGCCCGTCGATCGTGGTCTGCGCGGCGGTGCTATTCTTGCTGAGCCTGGCCCTGCCAAAACGCTGAAAAGCAGGGCGTGTGAAGGCACGCCTTGCAACCTTTTGCCGGGTAAAGGGTCTGTAAGACCTGTTTTCGAGCGTGCGCACCTGGGTGTAGACTTGCTCGCTTTTTGCGCAAATAGAGAGTCGCAGGAATGAAGCCGTTCGCCTCCCGTTATCTGCTTGTTGCCGCGTTTTCCCTGCTCCTGGCTGCCTGTTCCAGCGCGCCGGTCGAACAGGCCCCCGCACCTGCCCAAGCCGATGCCTGGCAGCAGTTGCAACAAAACATCGCCAGCAACGAGCTGGCCACCGCCGAAGACCAGCTGGCAGCCCTGCAAGCGCAGTCGCCTGACGACGCACGCCTGGAGCAATACCAGCGTCAGTTGGCCGAAGCCTACCTGCAACGCAGCCAGATCGTCCTGCAAAAGGGTGATGTGAATGCGGCCGCTACCGCCCTGGCCCGTGCCCGGGCACTGATGCCGCAAGCCCCGGCAGTGACCGGTGGCGATCCCCTGTCCCAGGCACGCAAGGCCGAGCTGGAGAAGGCAGAGGCTGCCTTGAAAGCCGCCGAAGCCAAGCCCAAGGCACGCATCATCGACCCGACAGCGCCAAGCACGGTGGTGGCCTTGAAGACCACTGACAGCCGCGCCATGCGCCGCCAGCTCGATGACATTGCCGCCGATGTGGTGAGCTATGACTGCGAAGTAGTGTTCCAGGTGCCACGTACCGACGATGCGCCGTGGCTGAAGACCTTGCTGGAGAAGCGCGTGCGCAAGATCGACAGTGGGTTCCAGCTGAAGCAGAAGCATCAGATTCAGCGCTCGCTGCCGGCGCAGGTGGTTCTGGTACCGCATCAGCGCTGAAAACACCGGGGGCGCTGTGCGCCCCTTTCGCGACACAAGGCCGCTCCTGCCAGGGAATGCAATTTCCTGCAGGAGCGGCCTTGTGTCGCGATGGGGTGCAAAGCAGCGCCTTAGGCCGGTACAGCCTCCGCAGCAGCTTCACGCTCCCACACCCGGTGCCCCTCGACCGCTTTGACGAAAGCGTCCAGCGTCTTCTGGTCATCGCCCAGCAACAGCCCCTTGTCCTCCTTCAGGCCCAGCGCGTCCACCAGCACCTTGCCCTCTTTGGCAAAGCCGATCGCCTTCAGGTGCTTGTAGGCTTCGAGCAGGAAGTGCTTGGTCAGACCACTCGCCCCCAGCGCATCCAGTGCGGCCTTGCCGGCCGGTACCAGCACCCCGTCGAACATGATCGAAGGCATGCCTTCCATCGAGGCATCCACTGGCAGTGCCTTGCCGTCGGCAGCCTTGACCGGCGCCGAAGTTGGTCCAAGCAGCAAAATGCGCGCGCTGTGCGCCTCAAGCGCCTTGACCAGCCGGTCGACACTGCCAGCATCTACGCCATCAGCCAGCAGCACGGCTATCTTGCGCCCCTTGATACCCACAACCCCCGGATGGTTCATCTGGCTCAATGCCGGGGACTCGGCAAGCTTGCTGCCTTTCACCTGAACGGTGCCCGCCTTGGGTGCCGGCAACCCCAGATTGGCGGCTACGGCGGCCGCCAGCTTGAGGTCGATGTTGGCCAGAATCTCGTTCACCTCTCGGGCCCGAATGGCCTCGCGCTCGACCTTGCCCAGCTCGAAGCTGTAGGCCTTGATGATGTGCTGTTGCTCTGTCGGGCTCATGCTCTGGAAGAACAACCGCGCCTGCGAGAAGTGGTCGCCGAACGACTCGCTGCGCTGGCGAATCTTGTGCGCATCGATGCGCTCCTGGAAGCTCTCGAAGCCGCCGTCCTGAGCAGCGGGTGGCGTTTCCTTCGGCCAGCCGCCGTCGATGGAATTCGGCTCATACGAGGCACGGCCCCTGTGCACGGTGTGCTGGTGCAAAGCGTCGCGCTGGTTGTTGTGGTTGGGCGCCACAGGGCGGTTGATCGGGATCTGGTGGAAGTTCGGCCCGCCCAGCCGGCTCAGTTGCGTGTCGGTGTAGGAGAACAGCCGGCCCTGCAGCAGGGGGTCATTGGTGAAGTCGATACCCGGCACGATATGGCCAGGGCAGAAGGCAACCTGCTCGACCTCGGCAAAGAAGTTGTCCGGGTTGCGGTTCAGCACCATCTTGCCCAGCGGGGTGACGGGTACCAGTTCTTCGGGAATGATCTTGGTCGGGTCCAGCAGGTCGAAGTCGAACTTGTGTTCGTCAGCCTCCGGCACAATCTGCACGCCCAGTTCCCATTCCGGGTAGTCGCCGGTTTCAATGGCTTCCCACAGGTCACGGCGCTGGAAGTCGGTGTCCTTGCCCGCCAGTTTCTGGGCTTCGTCCCACAGCAGCGAATGCACGCCCTGGCTCGGCTTCCAGTGAAACTTGACGAAGCTGGCCACACCCTCGGCATTGATCAGGCGGAAGGTGTGCACGCCAAAGCCTTCCATCATTCGCAGGCTGCGCGGGATGGCGCGGTCAGACATGGCCCACATGACCATGTGGGCCGACTCCGGCACCAGCGAGACAAAATCCCAGAAGGTGTCATGCGCCGAGCCGCCGGTAGGTATCTCGTTGTGTGGCTCTGGCTTTACCGCGTGGACAAAATCGGGGAACTTGATGGCATCCTGGATGAAAAACACCGGCATGTTGTTGCCGACCAGGTCGAAATTGCCTTCGTCGGTGTAAAACTTGACGGCAAAGCCCCGCACATCGCGCACCGTGTCGCCAGAACCGCGTGGGCCCTGCACCGTGGAAAAGCGCACGAAAACCGGGGTGATCTTTTCCGGGTCCTGCAGGAAGCCCGCCTTCGTCAGTTCCGCGTGGTTGCCATAGCTCTGGAAGAACCCGTGGGCCCCGGTACCGCGTGCGTGCACGATGCGCTCGGGAATCCGCTCATGGTCGAAGTGGGTGATCTTCTCGCGCATGATGAAGTCTTCAAGCAGCGAAGGCCCGCGGTCACCCGCCTTCAGGGTGTTCTGGTTGTCAGCGATGCGCACGCCCTGGTTGGTGCGCAGCGCATGCCCGGTCGCATCGCTGCGGTCGGCCTCCAGGCTTTGCAGCTTGGCATTGGTATTGGCCCGGTCAGGGGTCTGGGTGCCGGCGGCTTCGCTCTGCTTGGGCGCGTCCGTTTTCTTGCTGGGCATGATCGGCTCTCCTCATCAGTCTTAAGGCGTGCCCGTTCAGGGCTTGTCCAAGTAGTGACTGGAGGGCGTTGCCGAGCGTTCAATCTTGATTACCAGTTGTCGCGATATGCCCGAAGGATTGGTGCATTACGAAATAAATGCTAAGAACAGCTATGGGAAAAGGCTAAAATGCGCGACCCCAGCTAACCGCTGACCCAAATTTCAATGCGCCCCACAAGGTTCGCTACGTGATCGAGTTCCAACAGGTACATAAGACCTACCGCGTTGCCGGTAGGGAAATCCCCGCACTGAATCCGACCAGCCTGACCATCGAAGATGGCCAGGTGTTCGGCCTGATCGGCCATTCCGGCGCCGGCAAAAGCACCATGCTGCGCCTGATCAACCGCCTGGAAGAACCCTCCGGCGGCAAGATCATCGTCGACGGCGAAGACGTCACCGCGTTCAACGCCAGCCAGCTGCGCGGCTTCCGTCAGCAGGTCGGGATGATTTTCCAGCACTTCAACCTGCTGGCCTCCAAGACCGTCGCCGACAACGTCGCCCTGCCACTGACCCTGGCCGGCGAGTTGTCGCGCAGCGAAATCGACAAGCGCGTCACCGAGCTGCTGGCCCGTGTCGGCCTGCAAGACCACGCCAAAAAGTACCCGGCGCAGTTGTCCGGCGGCCAGAAGCAGCGCGTCGGCATCGCCCGCGCCCTGTCCACCAACCCGAAGATCCTGCTGTGCGACGAGGCCACCAGTGCCCTCGACCCGCAAACCACGGCCTCGGTCCTGCAACTGCTGGCCGAAATCAACCGTGAGCTGAAGCTGACCATCGTGCTGATCACCCACGAGATGGATGTGATCCGCCGTGTCTGCGACTGCGTGGCGGTGATGGACGCCGGCCAGATCGTCGAGCAAGGCTCGGTGGCCGATGTGTTCCTGCACCCGCAGCACCCCACCACCAAGCGCTTTGTCCAGGAAGACGAGCAGGTCGACGAAGGCGAGCAGCGCGACGACTTTGCCCACGTACCTGGCCGCATCGTGCGCCTGACCTTCCAGGGCGACGCCACGTACGCGCCGCTGCTGGGCACCGTGGCCCGCGAAACCGGTGTGGACTACAGCATCCTCGCCGGGCGTATCGACCGCATCAAGGATGTCCCCTATGGCCAGCTCACCCTCGCCCTGATCGGCGGTGACATGGAAGCGGCCTTCGCCCGCTTCAAGGCAGCTGACGTACATATGGAGGTACTGCGTTGATGGACGCGCTCAATTTCTTTGCCAACGTCGACTGGGCCGAAATCTGGCTAGCCACCATCGACACCATGATCATGCTGTTCGGCTCGCTGTTCTTCACCGTGCTGCTGGGCCTGCCACTGGGTGTGCTGCTGTTCCTCTGCGGGCCAAAGCAGATGTTCGAGCAGAAGGGCGTGTACGCGTTGCTGTCGCTGGTGGTCAACATCCTGCGCTCGCTGCCGTTCATCATCCTGCTGATCGTGATGATCCCGTTCACCGTACTGATCACCGGCACTTCGCTGGGCGTTGCCGGCGCCATCCCGCCGCTGGTGGTGGGTGCCACGCCGTTCTTCGCCCGCCTGGTAGAAACCGCCCTGCGTGAAGTGGACCGCGGCATCATCGAGGCTACCCAGTCGATGGGCGCCACCACCCGCCAGATCATCACCAGTGCGCTGCTGCCAGAGGCCCGTCCGGGTATCTTCGCGGCCATTACCGTCACCGCCATCACCCTGGTTTCGTACACCGCCATGGCCGGTGTGGTGGGTGCCGGTGGCCTGGGCGACCTGGCTATCCGCTTCGGTTACCAGCGTTTCCAGACCGATGTGATGGTAGTGACCGTGGTACTGCTGCTGGTACTGGTTCAAGTACTGCAGAGCGTGGGCGACAAACTGGTCGTGCATTTTTCCCGTAAGTAACCCCAATGGGGTCGGCCTGGCCGACCCGTTCGGGGGCCGTCGCGGCCCTCACAAGGAGTGATCAATGAAGAAGCTGCTTGCTGTCGCTGCCGCTGTTGCGGCCTTCTCGGCCCACGCCGATACCCTGACTGTTGCCGCCACCCCGGTGCCGCACGCCGAAATCCTCAACTTCGTCAAACCGCAGTTGGCCAAAGAAGGCGTAGAGCTGAAGGTCAAGGAATTCACCGACTACATCCAGCCGAACGTACAGGTTGCCGAAAAGCGCCTGGACGCCAACTTCTTCCAGCACCAGCCGTACCTGGATGAGTTCAACAAGGCCAAGGGCACCAACCTGGTCAGCGTGGCCGGCGTGCACATCGAGCCGCTGGGCGTGTATTCCACCAAGATCAAGAAGCTGGACGAGCTGTCCTCCGGCGCCACCGTGGTCATCCCCAACGACGCCACCAACGGCGGCCGCGCCCTGCTGCTGCTGGACAAGGCAGGCGTGATCAAGCTCAAGGACAACAAGAACATCCTGTCCACCGTGAAGGATGTTGCCGAGAACCCGAAAAACGTGAAGTTCCGTGAGCTGGAAGCCGCCACCATCCCGCGTGTGCTAACCCAGGTCGATGCTGCCCTGATCAACACCAACTACGCGCTGGAAGCCAAGCTGAACCCGGAAAAAGACGCGCTGGCCATCGAAGGCAGCGACTCGCCTTACGTGAACATCCTGGTTGCCCGCCCGGACAACAAGGACTCGGAAGACATGAAGAAACTGGCGGCTGCGCTGCACTCGCCTGAGGTGAAGCAGTTCATCCTCGAGAAGTACAAGGGCGCTGTAGTTCCGGCGTTCTGATCCAACATCCCCGGGGCCGCTTTGCGGCCCTATCGCCGGCAAGCCAGCTCCCACAGGTACAGCGCCAGCCTCAGGCCCTGCGAGGTCCCTGTGGGAGCCGGCTTGCCGGCGATTGGCCCTGGCAGGCAAACCACAAGGACCGAGGTGTACGCCGTACTTTGTGTCGCGATAGGCCTGCGCAGCAGGCCCAGCATTCTCAATCCCGCTTCACAAGCCCGGGCAACTTCGCCACCAGCTTCTGGTTGTTGAACGGCGCCCGAATGAACCCACGCTGACGCCCATCCGGCCCGACAACCGCCAGGTTGCCACTGTGATCCACGGTATACCCCGGTTTACTGGTATCCGCCGGAATGAACGGAATGCTCAAGGCATTGGCCAGCTTCTGGGTGTCTTCGATCGACCCCGCCACCCCGACAAAGTCCTTGTCGAAATAGCCCAGGTACTGCTTCAGCTGGTTCGGCGTATCCCGGTTCGGGTCCACACTCACCAGCACCACCTGTAGTCGGTCGACGGCTTCCTTGGGCAGCTCGCTCTTCACCTGGCGCAACTGGGCCAGGGTGGTCGGGCAGATGTCCGGGCAGTAGGTGTAGCCAAAGAACAACAGCGACCATTTGCCTTTCAGGTCGTCCAGCTGCACCGGCTGCCCGTCCTGGTTGGTCATGGTCACGTCGGCCACGCTGCGGCTCTGCGGCAGCAGGATGATGCCGGCGTCGATCAGCTCGGCGGGGTTGGGCTGGTCGCGGCCATTGAGCACCTTGTTGACGGTCAGGCCCAGGATCAACGCGACCAGGGCGACGAGGATGAAGACGGTTTTCTGGGTTCGGGTCATAGGCTCAGCAACAGGTAGTGGTCGAGGAGCAACGCGATGAACAGCGCGAACAGGTAGCCGATAGAGTACTTGAAGGTGCCGATCGCCGCGTGCGGCCGGCTGCCACGGTACAACACCCAGGCCCATTGCAGGAAGCGCAGCCCCAAGGCCAGGGCACAAGCCAGGTACAGCGGGCCGCTCATGTGGATGGCATAGGGCAGCAGGCTCACCGCCAGCAGAATCAGGGTGTACAGCAAAATATGCAGCTTGGTGTAGCGCTCGCCATGGGTCACCGGCAGCATCGGGATATCGGCCTTGGCGTACTCTTCCTTGCGGTGGATGGCCAGCGCCCAGAAGTGCGGCGGGGTCCAGGCGAAGATGATCAGCACCAGCAGCAAGGGTTCGGCGCTGACATGGCCGCTTACCGCCACCCAGCCGAGCAAGGGCGGGGCGGCGCCGGCCAGGCCGCCGATGACGATGTTCTGTGGCGTGGCACGCTTTAAAAAGCCGGTGTAGAGCACCGCATAACCCAGCAGCGAAGCCAGGGTCAGCCAGGCGGTGAGGGCGTTGGTGAACGCCAGCAGCAGGGCCATGCCCAGCAGCGCCAACGCCAGTGCAAACAGCAAGGCCGCTAGCGGCTCGACCCGGCCTTGGGCCAGCGGCCGCTTGTGGGTACGGGCCATCAGCGCATCGATGCGCCGGTCCACCACATGGTTCACCACCGCCGCCGCGCCAGCGCACAGGCCGATGCCCAGGTTGCCGAACAGCAGCACGCTCCAGCCGACCCCCGCCCGTGTGGCCAGGAACATGCCGGCCAGCGAAGTGATCAGCATCAGTACCACCACCTTGGGCTTGGTCAGCTCCAGGTAATCGCGCCAGCTGGCCCGTCGTGCGCTCAGAAGCGTCGCCACGAGTCGTTCCTCATGTGATGGGAAATGCCCACGCCGGCCACCGGACGCAGGCGCCAACCTTGGCCGACACCCACGCGAACCTTGTCGACCACTCGAATGCGGTAGTTCACCAGCACCATGCTCAACAGCAACAGCGCCCCGCCGGCATTGTGCGCAACCGCTACCGCCAGCGGCAGGTGGAACACCACGTTGCTGATGCCCAGGCCCACTTGCAGGGCCAGCGCCAGCAGCACCAGCCGCGCCAGGCCTGGGAGGCCACAGCGGTACAGCTTCCAACTGAGCATCAGCAGCACGCAGGTGACCAGTAGCGCGCCCAGGCGATGGCTGATGTGGATGGCCGTGCGGGCATCACTGTCCAGTTGCCCGCCCAGGTAATTGGGGCCGACGTGCTGGGTCAGGTGGAAGCCATTGCTGAAGTCCGCCGCTGGCCACCACTGGCCGTGACAGGTCGGCAGGTCGATACAGGCGACCGCTGCATAGTTGGCACTGACCCAGCCGCCCAGGGCGATCTGGCCGACCACCACCAACAGCGCCAGCGCAGCGATCCGGCGCAGGCTCAGCGGCAGTTTCGGCAAGGGCGCAAAGGCCCGGGATAGACGCAGTGACAACAGGAATAGCAAGCTCAGGGTGGTGAAGCCGCCCAGCAAATGCGCCGTGACCACCTGCGGCCAAAGCTTCAGGGTGACCGTCCACATGCCGAAAGCCGCCTGGGCCAGCACCACACCCAGCAACAGCACCGGCAGGCGGTAAGGCTGGCCATCGCGGGCATGCCGACGCAGCGCCTGGAAGGCGAGCAGGGCAATCACCATGGCCAAGGTACCGGCGAAATAGCGATGGACCATTTCCGCCCAGCCCTTGGCCTCTTCCACCGGGTGATCGGGGAAGTGCAGCTCGGCATGGGCAAGCTGGGCCTCGCTCTTGGGCACGCTGATGAAGCCATAGCAACCCGGCCAGTCGGGGCAGCCGAGGCCGGCGTGGGTCAGGCGGGTGTAGGCACCGAGCAGGACGACCAGCAGTGCCAACAGGGTGGCGAACACAGCAATGCGGAATCCAGGTCTGGCCATGGCAGGCTCCTAGCCGATGTTGGACAGCTTGAGCAGGTGGCGCAGGTCATCCAGCACATGCTTGCCGTTGGCCTTGCCGTCGTAACGCAACACCAGGTTGCCGTGCGGGTCGACGATCCACAGTTGCGGGCCAGGCTCGCCTACCTTCTGCAGGTAGCGCGGGGCATCCAGCGGGTAGCGTTGCAGCTGCGGGTACTCGCGACCAAGCAGGGCCTGGTAGTCGGCGCTCAGCGGCTGGGCGGTGGCCAGTGCATGGCTGGCACGGCTGGCATCGCGGCCCAGGCCCACCTGGATTTGCCGGGCCAGGTACACCAGGCGCTGGCAGTCCTCGGTACAGGCTTCGGGCGCACTGACCAGCAACTGCCAACGCTGGTCCTGGCCTGCCACGCCGATATCGGTGCGGGTTTCACCGTTGCCGATCATGGCGCCGTGGTAACTGCGGCCTTCCGGCACCCAGAACTTCAGCTTGTACATGCTGGTGGCCAGAATCATCGGCCCGAGCACTACCAGCAGGATCAGCAAAAGCTGCAAACGCCCGCGGGCTCTGGGTTTGCTACGTTCAGGCACGTCCAGTGGAGTGGCGGTGGCCATGGCGTTTCTCCTTGTTGTGGTGCCAGCCGAAATAGAGGTAAAGCAGAACCAGTGCACCCGCCAGGGCAAACCACTGCACGGCGTAGCCCAGGTGTTTTTCCGGGCCCATGGCGACAACCGGCCAGTCCAGACGATAGGCCGCCGGGCCGGGCTCCAGGCGCAACTCATGGGCAAAGCCTTCTCGGCCCAGCGCCGGCCATAGCTGCGCGGCATCAACGGCAGTGAGCAGGTGCGGCCATTGGCCGCCTTCAGGGTCGGGATGCAGCTGGAACGTGCTGCCCGGCGATACATACACCGAAGCGTCCAGGGCCAAAGCCTGTGCAGGGGTATCGAAATGCACCGGCACGCGCCGGTCCGGCCATGGCAGCCAGCCGCGGTTGATCAGCAGCCACTGGCCGCTGGCCTGGTCATGGAAGGGTTGCAGCAGTTCGACACCGGCCCGGCCATCGCGCATGCGGTTGTCCAGGAGCACGCTGTGCCCGGCGTCGAAGCGGCCGTACAGGTGCACGCGGCGGAAGGCATTGTCGTCGCTTGATGCAAGCTGGGCGGTGGTGATCGGCGCCTCGATGCGCCGCTCGGCATAGGTGGCCAGCAGCGCGCGCTTTTCCTCGGCGCGGCCGAGTTGCCAGCAGCCGAGCGCGACCAGCCCCGGCAGCAGTGCAAGCACCACCAGGGTCGGTACCCAGCCTGGGCGAAACGGCCTCACGGGCGCCTCGCTATACTTATCCACATCACCGCATCCCCCCGGAGTAGCGCCATGCTCAAGGCCGCGATTGTCCTGATGCTGTTGGCCACCATCGCCAGCCTGTTCAGTGGCCTGGTGTTTCTGGTCAAGGACGACGAAAACTCGACTCGTCTGCTGAAGGCGCTGACCGTGCGGGTGACCCTGGCGGCCCTGACCATTGGCCTGGTCGCCTGGGGTTTGCTCAGCGGTCAGCTGGTCTCACACGCCCCTTTCTGAAACTGCACTTGTTTTGCTGGCCTCATCGCCGGCAAGCCAGCTCCCACAGGAATCTCCATAGGCCACAGGCCCTGTGTAACCCTGTGGGAGCTGGCTTGCCGGCGATTGGCCCTACAGCACATACACAAAGATGAACAACCCCACCCACACCACGTCGACGAAGTGCCAATACCAGCTGGCTGCCTCGAAGCCGAAGTGTTTCTCCGGGTTGAAATGCCCGCGCAAGATGCGCACGAACATCACGATCAGGATGATCGTGCCCAGGGTCACGTGGGCACCGTGGAACCCGGTGAGCATGAAAAACGTCGCGCCATAAATCCCCGACCCCAGCGTCAGCCCCAGCTTGGTATAGGCTTCGTGATACTCGAAAGCCTGCAACGCAATGAAGCTGAGCCCCAGCAGGATGGTCAGGGCCATCCAGAATTTCAGCGGCCCGCGGTGATCACGGCGCAGGGCGTGGTGGGCAATGGTGATGGTCACACTGGAACTGACCAGCAAGATGGTGTTGATCAGCGGCAGGTGCCACGGGTCGATCACTTCCTTGGGCGGCGGGAACAGTTTCGGGTCGGGCGTGTGCAACAGCGGCCAGGTGAATTCGAACGTGGGCCACAGCATGTGCGCAACACCCTTGGCCCCGTCGCCACCCAGCCACGGCCCCGCCAGTACGCGCACGTAGAACAGCGCACCGAAGAAGGCCAGGAAGAACATCACTTCAGAGAAGATGAACCAGCTCATGCCCCAGCGGAACGAGCGGTCCAGCTGCGGGCTGTACAACCCGGCGCGGCTCTCCTTGACCACTGCGCCAAACCAGCCGAACAGCATGTAGGCCAGAAACAACGCACCCACAAAGAAGATCAGCGGCCCGTGCGATTCCGGGTGGCCGGCCTTCATGTCGTTGAACCAGGTGCCCAGGCCGAACACCGTGATGAACATGCCGATGGTGGCGATGATCGGCCACTTGCTCTGCGCCGGTACGTAGTAGTGCTGATGACTTGCCATTGCTGTTCTCCTTCCCTTAACGGGCGCCCTGGACGTCCTGGGCCGCAACATGCGCGACCGGCGGGTGGCGAGCGGTGATGTCGAACAAGGTGTAGGCCAGTGTCAGGTGCTTCACGCTGGCCGGCAGGTCGCGGTCGACGATGAAGCGCACCGGCATCTCAATGCGTTCGCCGGGCTGCAGCACCTGCTGGGTAAAGCAGAAGCACTCGGTCTTGTGGAAGTACGCCGCGGCCTCGGCCGGGGTGATGCTGGGTATCGCCTGCGCGCTCATGGGGCGGTCGGTAGGGTTGTGCGCGACGAAGATCATCTGGTTCACCGCCCCCGGGTTGACCTCCAGTTGGTCAGCCGTGGAGTAGAAGTCCCAGACCATGTCGCTGGCATTGGTCGACATGAACTGCACCCGTACCGAACGCGACGGGTCACTGACCTGGCTGCCCTCGTATTGCCCGCCGGTCTTGCCGTTGATGCCAAAGGCCTTGCACATCACGTCGTAGATCGGCACCAGGGCGAAGCCGAAGGCGAACATCACCACCGTCAGCATCAGCAGACGCGTAACCAGGCGTTTCAGCGACAGGCCGTTCATGGCGGGTTTCCTATTTCACTTCCGGTGGTGTCTGGAAGGTGTGGTAGGGCGCAGGTGAGGGGATCGACCACTCCAGGCCCTCGGCGCCATCCCAGGGCTTGGCCGGTGCCGGCGCCCCGCCGCGGATGCACTTGATGACGATGAACAGGAAGAAGATCTGCGTGGCGCCGAACATGAAGGCACCGATCGACGACACCATGTTGAAGTCGGCGAACTGCAGGTTGTAGTCGGGGATGCGCCGTGGCATGCCGGCCAGCCCCACGAAGTGCATGGGGAAGAAGGCCATGTTCATGCCGATGAACGACAGCCAGAAGTGCAGCTTGCCGAGGGTTTCGTCGTACATGTGGCCGGTCCATTTCGGCAGCCAGTAGTAGGCCGAGGCAAAGATGCCGAAGATCGCCCCGGGCACCAGCACGTAGTGGAAGTGCGCCACCACGAAGTAAGTGTCGTGGTACTGGAAGTCCGCCGGGGCGATCGCCAGCATCAGCCCGGAGAAGCCGCCGATGGTGAACAGGATGACGAAGGCGATGGCGAACAGCATCGGCGTTTCGAAGGTGAGCGAGCCTTCCCACATGGTGCTGACCCAGTTGAACACCTTCACCCCGGTGGGCACGGCAATCAGCATGGTAGCGTACATGAAGAACAGCTCACCGACTACCGGGATGCCGACCACGAACATGTGGTGGGCCCAGACGATGAACGACAGGAAGGCAATTGCGCCTGTGGCGTACACCATGGAGGTGTAGCCGAACAGCGGCTTGCGCGAGAACGCCGGGATGATCGAGCTGACCGCGCCGAACGCCGGCAGGATCATGATGTACACCTCGGGGTGGCCGAAGAACCAGAACACGTGCTGGAACAGCACCGGGTCACCGCCACCGGCGGCGCTGAAGAAACTGGTGCCGAAGTGAATGTCCATCAGCATCATGGTCACCACACCGGCCAGCACCGGCATCACCGCAATCAGCAGAAAGGCCGTGATCAGCCAGGTCCAGACAAACAGCGGCATCTTCATCAGGGTCATGCCAGGCGCACGCAGGTTGAGGATGGTGGCAATCACGTTGATCGCGCCCATGATCGAGCTGATACCCATCAGGTGGATGGCGAAGATGAAGAAGGTGACGCTGGCGGGGGCGTAGGTGGTGGACAGCGGGGCGTAGAAGGTCCAGCCGAAGTTCGGCCCGCCGCCCGGGCTGAACAGGGTCGAGACCAGCAGCAGGAAGGCCGCCGGCAGCAGCCAGAAGCTGAAGTTGTTCATGCGCGGCAGGGCCATGTCAGGCGCGCCGATCATCAACGGGATCATCCAGTTGGCCAGGCCGACGAAGGCCGGCATCACCGCGCCAAACACCATGATCAGGCCGTGCATGGTGGTCATCTGGTTGAAGAAGGCGGGCTCCACGATCTGCAGGCCAGGCTGGAACAGCTCGGCGCGGATCACCATGGCGAACGAGCCGCCAAGCAGGAACATGATGAAGCTGAACCACAGGTACATCGTGCCGATGTCTTTATGGTTGGTGGTCAGTACCCAGCGCATCAGGCCCTTGGCCGGGCCGTGGGCGTGCTCATGGCCGTGGGCGTGGTCGTCGATCACTGTGCTCATGTCCTGTCTCCTGCAACCCATTGATTGCCGCGAGTAACCCGGTTCACTTGGCTTCTGCCTGCTTCAGCGCCAGCACGTCCTTCGGCGTGACCATGTCGCCCTTGTTGTTGCCCCAGGCGTTGCGTTCGTAGGTGACAACGGCGGCAATGTCGACTTCCGAGAGCTGCTTGCCGAACGCCGCCATGGCGGTGCCGGGCTTGCCGTGGAAGACAATGCTCAGGTGGCCTTCCTTCGGCCCGGTGGCGATCTTCGAGCCCTTGAGCGCCGGGAACATCGGCGGCAGGCCCTGGCCTTCGGCCTGGTGACAGGCCACGCAGGTGGTGTGGTAGACCTTGTCGCCACGTTCCACCAGCTCTTCCAGGGTCCACTCCTTGCTGGTCAGTTCCTTGAGCTTGGCGGCTTCAGCCTTGCGCTCGCCAAGCCAGGTGTCGTAGTCGGCCTTGGACTTGACCTCCACCACCACCGGCATGAAGCCGTGGTCCTTGCCGCACAGCTCGGTGCACTGGCCGCGGTAGATGCCGGGCTTTTCGATGCGGGTCCAGGCTTCGTTGACAAAGCCGGGGATGGCGTCGCGCTTGACCGCGAAGGCCGGCACCCACCAGGAGTGGATGACGTCGGCGGCAGTCACCAGGAAGCGCACCTTGGCGCCCACCGGCAGCACCAGCGGCTGGTCGACTTCGAGCAGGTAATGCTCGTCCTTGGGGGCCTTGTTGTGAATCTGATCGGCGGGGGTGGCCAGGTTGCTGAAGAACTCCACATCCTGGCCCAGGTATTTGTAGTGCCACTTCCACTGGTAGCCGGTGACCTGGATGTCGATGTCCGACTCGCTGGCGTCGTAGATGTCGATCAGGGTCTTGGTGGCGGGGATGGCCATTACCACCAGAATCAGGAAGGGCACCACGGTCCACATGATTTCCACCCAGGTGTGCTCGTGGAAATGCGCGGCCTGCTGGCCAGTGGAGCGGCGGTGGACGACCATGGACCAGAACATTGCGCCGAATACGACTACGCCGATGATCACGCAGATCCAGAAGATGGTCATGTGCAGGTCGAAGACGGCGTTGGAAACTTCCGTCGCCCCCGGGTGCATGTTCACGGTCCAGGCGGCGTTGGCCTGACCAAAAACCGACCACAACAGGAGGCCCATCCAGACATGTGGATGTCGCATCATTGCGGGTTCCCCTTCTAATTCTTGTTGTCCCGGAGGCGTGGCCTGCGGCAAGAGGGAACGGCGGTCAAGACTGCCTGGCTTCGACGACCGAGCCCCTGCAAAAGCAGTCGGGCCTCATCAACGAATCACGTTCAACGGGAGTATAGACAGCGACCAATGGCACGCAATGAAGCCTGTGAAATGAACTTCACGAAATGACTGAATGGTCTGAAAACCGCGCGCTTGATAGGGTGTGGCGCAATACTGGCACTCCCATATACCGGATAGCGCACACGTTTGCGTGGCTTATAACAAATGCGTCTTAGGTATTCTGTATACCGAGCTAATTTAGTGTCTTCCGTTTGAAACGTAATGTCCCTGGAGTTGTCATGAACATCGCTGCTGTACGCGAGCAGGTAAGCCAAGCCCATCAACATGAAGGCCAGACCGGCCAATTGAAACAGCGTCTCGAGCTGCAACTGCCCCATCTGCACCCCTCGATCCAACTGCCTGAGCAGGACGCCCAGGGTACTTTGGCGCGCTTCGTCAGCGCCTACATCGACCAGGTTCCGGAACTGCTGGAGGCTGCCCACGAGGTCGCCCGCGAAGCCGGGATCGAATCGCAGATCAAACCTGTACTGAAAATTGCCGAGGCTTACTTCCTGCAGCCGCCCAGCGTGATGCAAGGGCATGTAGGCCTGGACTGCCTGCTGGATGAGGCCTACCTGGCGCACCGCCTGGTGGAAGAGGTGAATGACCTGTACATCCGCCACTTCCAGCAGCCGCTGATCCCGGTCGACACCACGGTCGCCAACCTGATTGCCCACCAGCTGATTGGCGAGAGCTTTGCCAACCAGCTGGATGAAGTGGTGCACCACTCGGTTGACGAAATGCTCAATGACGAAAGCTTTGCGGTGGAATCGGTGGAGGCTTACCGCGAGAAACTCAGCAGCCCGGCAACCGGTGAGGCGTGGAAGCGCTGGCCTTGCCTGTCGCGCCAGCTGGGTGTGGAGCTGGGTCAGCCAGCCTGATATTCCTGTACCGGCCTCTTCGCGGGCTCGCCCGCTCCCACAGGTACTGCACAGCATTGAGTGTCTGTGCGGTCCCTGTGGGAGCGGGTTCACCCGCGAAGAGGCCAGTTCAGGCGATAGAAGTTTTCAGGCCCCAACCCCCGCCGTAGTCCGCAACCGCCCCTCGATCCGCCGCTTCAGGCGCCGCTGCTCTATCAGCAACCGCGACCCATTGGCCGCATTACTGCGGTTCCAGTCCTCCAGCAGCTCCAGGCACGAGTGGTCGATGTAGCTCAGGTTGCCCAACGGCACATGCAACGTGGTGCCCGCCGGTACGGTATCCAGCACCTGGGTCAGCGCCGGCACCTTCAGGAACGTCGCCGCGCCACTGAGGCGCAGTTCCATGTGCCCATCCTTGGCGAGGCTCACCAGGTTGATCTTCAGCCGCGCCGCCTTGAACGCCAGCTTCAGCAGGGTCAGGGCAAAGCCCAGCAGCACGCCGGTCAGCAGGTCGGTGAAGATGATCGCCAGTGCCGTCGCCGCATAGGTGAACATCGGCATACGGCCATAACGGCCCAGGCCACGAAAGGCCTTGAAATCAACCAGCTTGATCCCGGTAAACACCAGCACACCCGCCAGGCTCGCCACCGGAATCTGCTGCAGCACGCTGCTCAACACCACAACGAAGGCCAACAACCACAGGCCGTGGAAGATTGCCGATGCCCGCGTCTGCGCCCCTGCCTGCACATTGGCCGAACTGCGCACGATCACGCCGGTCATCGGCAGCGCGCCGAGCACGCCACAGAGCATGTTGCCGATACCTTGGGCCGAGAGTTCACGGTCAAAGTCCGAACGCTGGCCGCTGTGCATGCGGTCCACCGCCGCAGCCGACAGCAAGGTTTCGGCGCTGGCGATGAAGGCCAGGGCAAAGGCGGCGACCAGCAGGGTAGGGTCGGCCAGTTGCATCAGGTCAGCCGGGCGGAGCCAGTCGATGGCCTCGGACAGGTCTGCCGGCACCTGCACGCGGTTTACCGGCAAGGCCAGCCACATACTGATGACCGTCATGGCGGCAACACCCAGCAAGGCGCCAGGGACAAATCGCAACCGCTGAGGCCGCAGGCGCTCCCAGCCCCACATAATGGCGATGGTGCCCAGGCCCAGCGCACCGGCCATCCAGCCGGAGCCTGCGCTTTCGTGCGGCAGGGCTGCGGCAACGGTGGACGGGAATTCCAGCAGGTTCTGTAACCCGGAAGGCTGCGGCGCTGTATCGAACATCACATGCACCTGCGACAGCACGATCAGCACGCCAATCCCCGCCAACATGCCGTACACCACCGCTGGCGCAGTGACGCGAAACCAGCAACCCAGGCGCAGGCGCCCAGCCAGCAACTGCAGCAGCCCCGCCAGCAACAAGATCGGCCCGAGCATGGCCATGCCATGCTGGCGCACCAGCTCGAACACCAGCACCGCCAGGCCGGCGGCCGGGCCACTGACCTGCAACGGCGAACCGGCGAGGAAACCCACCACAATACCGCCGATAATGCCGGTAATCAGGCCCTTGGCCGGCGGCATGCCCGAGGCAATCGCAATGCCCATGCACAACGGCAGGGCCACCAGAAAGACCACCACCGACGCCAGCAACTCACGCGGCAGGGCCGCTTTCAACTGTGTAATGTTCACCGTGTTTCTCCTTTCTCTGTCACACGGTCATTCCTCTGACCGTGGGCACGTTTGCCCCTGACGAGCGCGCAAGCGCGGGCCGCCAGCGGGCTTGCCGGCAAGGCAGTCAGGGAATTCAAGGCAGCCGAAGGCCGCGCCACACCCCTATAGGGTGCAGCCGGCTATCAAGGTTCTAGCGGTGGATGGGTCGCTTAGTAGCGGCCTCTCGGAGTAGCGCAGGGGACCGGCTCGCCAGCAGCCAGGGGCAGGAAGCTGTCGCTGATGGCGTCATAAGCTTCGATCTTGCTGGTTTCGATGTCGTAAACCCAGCCATGAATGAACAGCTCACCGGCTGCAAGGCGCGAGGCAACCGAAGGGTGGGTGCGCAGGTGATGTAACTGGGCGATCACGTTTTCCTTGGTCAGCACCTGCATGGTTTCGTGTTCGGTACCGCACGAGCAGTTGTTCTCGACCACGGTACGCGCCACTTCGGCATGGCGCAGCCAGGCGGAAACAGTCGGCATCTTGGTCAGCGATTGCGGGTTGAGTACCGCACGCATGGCGCCACAGTCGGAGTGGCCACAGACGATGATGTGGTGCACTTTCAGCGCAAGCACGGCGTATTCGATGGCGCTGGAAACGCCGCCGTTCATCTGACCGTAGGGCGGTACCACGTTACCCACGTTACGGGTTACGAACAGGTCGCCAGGCGAGCTCTGGGTGATCAGCTCGGGAACGATGCGCGAGTCGGCGCATGTGATGAACATGGCACGCGGCGTTTGCGCAGTGGCGAGCTTCTTGAACAGCTCTTGCTGTTCGGGGAAGACGTCATGGTGAAAGCGCAGGAAGCCGTCGACGATGTGCTTCAGGGCGGCATCGGCGCCCTCGGCGGGTACCTCCGGAACGACCTTGGATGGGTCCTTGACGGGCATGATTCATCCTCTTGACGGTGTGTTGGTAAATCCATTTTACCGGGGAAAGATTCTGGCTATGCAGGGTTTTAGATGACACGCACGGGCCATAGATCACAGTCGGTGTGGACTGATTTCCTACGCTAGCGGGGAAAACTTAACTGAAACTTAATTCGAAGGCTCTAGAACGGGCGTTCCAGATATAAAAGGCGGGATCTGGATAATAGCAAAAAAACATCAACTGCCAATATGTATTAGCGCAATTATTAACTCGGATTAGTTGTATTGAGGGCTGGCAATAGGCCCCATGTGGGAACCTGAGGCCTGCAAAATACCTGTGGGAGCGGGCGCGCCCGCGAAAAGGGCAACGCGGTACATGGCACCGGCTGCGCCGGTGTTCGCGGGCACGCCCGCTCCCACAAAAACTGTGATCTGTTCAAAGATCAAAACAGGGGCATCTGCCCACCGGGCGGGCAGAAGGCAGAGCAGTCCAGCGTCTGCGCCTCGCGCCCCTCAAAATCCAGCCGCTTCATGGCTTTGGCAAACCGTTGCGCCAACAGCTCGGCAAATACCCCTTCACCGCGCATGCGCGCACCAAAACGGCTGTCATACAGCTCCCCGCCCCGGCTCTGGCGGATCAGGCTCAACACATGGGCCGCCCGTTGCGGGTAATGGTCCTGCAGCCACTGCTCGAACAGCGGCGCCACCTCCAGTGGCAGGCGCAGCATCATATAGGCCGCGCTCTGTGCGCCTGCTTCTTTGGCGGCCTCCAGCAAGCGCTCCAGCTCACTGTCGTTGATCATCGGAATCATCGGCGAACACAACACACCCACCGGCACACCCGCCTCGCGCAACACGCGGATGGCCCTCAAGCGGGCACTGGGTGACGCCGCCCGCGGTTCCAGTACCCGCTTGAGGTCGTCGTCCAGCGTGGTCAGGCTGATCATTACACGCGCCAGACGCTGCCGGGCCATTTCGGCCAGCAGGTCGAGGTCGCGCAACACCAGCGAGCCCTTGGTCACGATGGTCACCGGGTGACGAAAACGCAGCAACACTTCCAGCAGGCGCCGGGTCAGCAACTGTTCACGCTCGATCGGCTGGTAGGGGTCGGTATTGGAGCCCAGGTTGATCGGCGCGCACACGTAACCCGGCTTGCTCAGCTGTTGCGCGAGCACTTCGGCGGCATTGGTCTTGGCGATCAGCTTGGTTTCAAAATCCAGGCCGGGGGAGAGGTCCCAATAGGCATGGGAAGGGCGGGCATAGCAGTAGATGCAGCCATGCTCGCAGCCGCGGTAGGGGTTGATGGAGCGGTCGAAGGGCAGGTCGGGCGAGGTATTGCGGGAGATGACCGATTTCGCCGTCTCGCTGCGCACCTCGGTGCCTTGAGTCTGCGGCACTTCCTGATACCAGCCGTCGTCCTCTGCCACCGAATGGTTGGGGGCAAAACGGTTGTGCGGATTGTGCGCCGTGCCACGGCCCTTTTGTGGTGCTGGAGGATTCATGGCTAACCCCGATACTGTATTTACATACAGTATCGCAGCTGCCATGAATCCACCAGCGCCTCTGATCCGACAGCCAGTGCTTACTCTGTCGGTTTCTTCAGCTTCGGATTAGGGAAGAACTGCACCGTCTGGACCTTGGCCGGCGCTGCCTTGGGTGCCAGGTGGTTGACCCGGGTGCCGAGCTCCTTGGGCACCGACAAGCCCTGCTCGTTGAGGGTGTCGGTGAACCCGCAGGCGACGCACTCGCGGTGCGGTACGTCGTCTTCGCTCCACATCATCAGCTTGTCGGGCTCGCTGCACGCGGGGCATACCGCCCCGGCAATGAAGCGTTTCTTGGTTTTGTTCACAACCACCTCGCTCACGCCGCAGCGCCTTCGGTAAGACCACTATGGCGCAGCAGCGCATCAATGGAGGGCTCACGGCCACGGAAGTCGACAAACAGCACCATCGGCTCGCGCGAACCGCCACGGGCCAGGATAGCCTCGCGGAAGGCACGGCCGGTCTCGGCATTCAGCACGCCTTCTTCCTCGAAGCGCGAGAACGCGTCAGCCGACAGCACTTCAGCCCACTTGTAGCTGTAGTAGCCCGCCGCGTAACCGCCCGCAAAAATGTGCGCAAAGCTGTTGGGGAAGCGGTTGTACGCTGGTGGGCGCATGACCGACACCTCGTCACGCACGCCTTCGAGCACCTGCAGTACGCTGCGGCCGTCGCCATGGCTGGCGTGCAGCTCGAAGTCGAACAGCGAGAACTCCAACTGGCGCACCATCATCATGCCCGACTGGAAGTTTTTCGCCTCCAGCATCTTGTCCAGCAGGTCCTGGGGCAGGGCCGCGCCGGTTTCGTAGTGGCCGGAGATCAGCGCCAGGCCTTCTGGCTCCCAGCACCAGTTTTCCATGAACTGGCTTGGCAACTCGACCGCGTCCCAGGCCACGCCGTTGATACCGGAAACTCCGGCATGCTCGATGCGGGTCAGCAGGTGGTGCAGGCCGTGGCCGAATTCGTGGAACAGGGTGGTGACTTCATCGTGGGTCAGCAGTGCAGGCTTGCCGGGTGCGGCCGGGGTGAAGTTGCACACCAGGTTGGCCACCGGGCTCTGCAGCTCGCCACCGGCAGTGCGACGACGGTCGCGGGCGCCGTCCATCCAGGCACCGCCGCGCTTGTTGGCGCGGGCGTAAAGGTCGAAGAAGAAGCGGCCGACATGCTGGCCGTTTTCCTTGATCTCGAACAGGCGCACGTCCGGGTGCCAGCTGTCGAAGCCCTTGAGCTCGGTAATTTCGATGCCGTACAGGCGCTGCACGATGCTGAACAGGCCGCCCAGCACCTTGTCGATCGGGAAGTAGGCGCGCAGGGCTTCCTGCGACACGCTGTAGCGCTGCTCGCGCAGCTTCTCGCCAAAGTAGCCGGCGTCCCAGCTGGCCAGTTCCGGGCAGCCTTGCTCGGCGGCATAGGCCTTCAGCTGCTCCAGGTCCTGGGCGGCAAACGGCTTGGAACGCTTGGCCAAGTCACGCAGGAAGCTCAACACCTGGTCGCTGGACTCGGCCATCTTGGTGGCCAGGCTCAGCTCGGCGTAGTTCTTGTAACCCAGCAACGCAGCCAGTTCCTGGCGCAGGTCGAGAATTTCCTGCATCACCGGGCCGTTGTCGAACTGGCCGGCATTCGGGCCCTGGTCCGAGGCGCGGGTGCAGTAGGCGGCGTACACCTCTTCGCGCAGGGCGCGGTCGCTGGCGTAGGTCATCACGGCGTAGTAGCTGGGGAACTCCAGGGTGATCAGCCAGCCGTCGAGGCCCTTGGCCTGGGCAGCGGCAGCCATCTGCGCCTTGGCCGAATCGGTCAGGCCGGCCAGTGCGGCTTCGTCGGTAACGTGCTTGGTCCAGGCCTGGGTGGCGTCGAGCAACTGGTTGGAGAAGCGGCTGCCCAGCTCGCTGAGCTTGCTTTGCACTTCGGCGTAGCGCTGCTGCTTGTCCTTCGGCAGGTCGATACCCGACAGGCGGAAGTCACGCAGGGCGTGTTCGAGAATAGTCTTTTGCGCCACGTCGAAGCCGGCGGCTTCGGGGCTATCGATCAGCGCCTGGTAGGCTTCGAACAGCGCGCGGTTCTGACCCAGTTCGGTCGAGTAGGCGCTCAATGCAGGCAGGCACGACTCGTAGGCCTCACGCAGTTCGGCGCTGTTGCAAACCGCATTGAGGTGGCTGACCGGGCTCCAGGCAGCGCCCAGGCGGTCGTTCAGTTCGTCCATCGCCAGCACCAGGCCAGCCCAGGTAGGGGCCTTGCCCTGCTTATCGAGGATCTCGGCAATGGCTTTACGGTTGTCGGCCAGGATCGCTTCGATCGCCGGCAACACGTGTTCGGCACGGATTTGCGAGAAGGGCGGCAGATCGTGGGATTGCAGAAGCGGGTTGTTCGCAGTCACGGTTTGGATACCTTGGCAGAAGAAACACTGCCCCATCTTAATTACAATCGACGCCGACCGCAGCAGGCAGCCTGCCTATCGGCACAGATGAGAGACGCTATCATGGCCATCCGAAGCTTCCAGCAATACACTCCGAAAGTTGGGCTACGTGCCTTCGTCGACCGTTCGGCGGTGGTGCTGGGCGACGTGGAGATCGGTGAAGACAGCTCGATCTGGCCCATGACCGTGGTGCGCGGCGACATGCACCGCATCCGCATCGGTGCACGTACCAGCGTGCAGGACGCCAGTGTGCTGCACATCACCCACGCCGGCCCGTTCAACCCAGACGGCTTCCCGCTGATCATCGGTGACGAGGTGACCATCGGCCACAAGGTGATGCTGCATGGCTGCACCTTGGGCAACCGCATCCTGGTCGGCATGGGCAGCACCATCATGGATGGCGCCATCGTCGAGGACGAAGTGATCATCGGTGCCGGCAGCCTGGTACCGCCGGGCAAACGCCTGGTCAGTGGTTACCTGTACATGGGCAGCCCGGTGAAACAGGCCCGGCTGCTGAACGACAAAGAGCGCGCGTTCTTCTCCTACAGCGCCGGCAACTACGTGAAGCTCAAGGACCAGCACCTGGCCGAAGGCTACGACCAACCGGAATAAACCCGACTAACGAGACGAACATGCAACAGCAAAACATCCTCTTCGACCTCGACGGCACCCTGACCGACCCACGCCTGGGCATCACCCGCTCGATCCAGTATGCCCTGGCCAAGCTGGGCATCGACGAGCCGGACCTGGCCCGCCTCGAACATTTCATCGGCCCACCCCTGCTGCAGGCCTTCATGCAGTTCTACAGCTTCGACGAAGCCAGGGCCTGGGAGGCGGTGAACTTCTACCGGGAGCGTTTCCGCGTCACCGGCCTGTACGAAAACCTGGTGTTCCAGGGCGTGCCGGAGTTGCTCGAAGCCCTGAACGGTCAGGGCCGTACGCTGTACATCGCCACCTCCAAGCCGTGGGAATTCGCCCGCGAAATCGCCCGGCACTTCGCCTTTGACCACCACTTCAAGGTGATTTACGGCAGCGAGCTGGACGGCACGCGCACCAACAAGGTCGAGCTGATTCGCCACCTGCTGGATGAAGAAGGGCTGGACCCGGCGCAAACCCTGATGATCGGGGACCGCAAGCATGACCTGATCGGCGCGCGCAGCAATGGCTTGCAGGCGGTGGCGGTGGGGTATGGGTTTGGTAGCCAGGAAGAACTGATGGCAGAAGAGCCGGCCTACCACTTTGCGACCTTGGCCGAGATGCATCAGGCATTCATCAAGGCTTGAGGGCCCTAGGGGCTGCTTTGCAGCCCATCGCGACACAAGGCCGCTCCTACAAGAATCGCGTATGTCCTGTAGGAGCGGCCTTGTGTCGCGAAAGGGCCGCAACGCGGCCCCAAAATCTCACCGGTTAACCATCAACCCCTGCAACGCAGCCTTACGCTCTTCAATCGGCAACCGCCCCAACTGCTCGACCCGCTGGTAAAACCGAAGCCAATCCCCACCCACCTCACGAAACACCGCGGCAAACGCCGGCACCCACTGGTCATACAGCCCAAACGGCAACAACTTGGCATTATTCATCGGCCCATACATCCAGGCGTCATAGCGCTTGTCCCCGTCCCACTGGCCATCACGCACCTGCCGGTACTCACGCCTCAAACGCTCAAACTCGGCCTGCTTGGCCAGCCGCTTGTGCGCATCGTCCAGCGGCCCGCCATAAATCGCCTGCAACCGCTCACGGCTGGCCAGCACCAGCCGGATGAACTGGTCACGCTGCTGCCCCTGGTCCTCGCCAACAGCGGCAAGCCCACGCGCTGCACGCCATTGCCGGGTGCCTTCCTGCTCAACAAAGGAGGCAAACGATTCGTTGAACTCGGTATCGTCCTGCACATAGAAGCGCTGGTGAGCCAGCTCATGGAAGATGAGCGTGGCCAGGCGCTCGTCGCCCCAACCGACCATTGACGACAGGATCGGGTCGTCGAACCAGCCAAGGGTCGAATACGCCTCCACGCCCCCGACATACACATCCAGGCCGTCCTGGCGCATCAACGCCGCCGCCCCGCGCGCCGCGCCTTGCTGGTAGTAGCCGCGATAGGCCACGCACCCTGCAATCGGGAAACAGTGCGTCACCGGCTGCAACGACAACTCCGGCGTGGCGAACACATTCCACACCACATAAGGCCGGCCAATGTCGGCATAAACCCGGTAGCTGCGGTTATCCGGCAGCTTCAACTGCTGGCTGGCGAACACCCGCGCCTGTTCCGCATGCGCCAGGCGCGAGCGTAACTGCGGTGACGTGGCGGGGTCGACCAGCACCTGGGCGACTGGCTGTCGCGCACGCAGCAGCTGCAATTGGCCCTCGGCCAGCTCGCCATAGTAGGCCACGCTGCTGCAACCGTTCAGCAGGAGCGCCCCCAGCAGGGGAACAAAACGGGTGAAAACGCGGTCGAGTGCCCCAGGGCCTGAGCGTTGCATAAGAAAAAGTCGAAGCATCCGGGCTGTATGACTCGCTCAAGGCTAATTCGCTCCAAGACTATCTCGCCAAGGGGGAGTTTCGCCATGCGTGCATTGTTGGTCGCCGGTTCACTGTTGCTGATATCCGCCTGTTCCACGTTGCCAGCCCCGGACCCGAACCAGGCCTGGATCGACCTTACCCCCTACGACAACACCTCGCTGGACGCCTTGCAGGTCGATGAGCGTGACTGGGCCGACAGCCGCTATTTCGAAGTACAGCCCGGCAGCCACGAGCTGACCGTGCGCTACCAGTTCCCGGTCACACCCAGCAATATAGGCCCGGTCGACGAGCCGTTGTGGCGCGATTGCCAAGTCAAACTGACCTTCAAGGACTTTGGCGCCGGCCAGCGCTATCAGCTGCACGCTGGCAGTATCGGCTTCCGCCCCTGGATCAAGCTCTACGACGACCAGCAGAAAATGGTCGGCCAAGGCTTGCCTGCAGGCTGCCAACGCACCTGAACCGCACAAACGGCGCTATGCTTGTTACTTGTAAATCGCAAGTGGGAGTTTTGCCATGCGCCAGCCCATGATGCTGATCGCCCTCAGTGCACTGGGGGCTTGCGCCAGCCCCTTGCCCCCCGTCGACCCCAAGCAGGCCTGGGTTGATCTGTACACCATGACCCCCGGCCGGGTGATCATGGCCGACCGCCTCGATGGCAAGCGCCTGGAGGACGGCCGTTACTTTCAGGTAACGCCCGGCAAGCACGAACTGGTGGTGCGCTTCGATTATGAAATCTATTCGGGCGGCATCATGTCCGAACCCAGGGACCGAACCTGCTACCTGACCGTGCGCTTTGACGACTTCAAGGCCGGCGAGCGTTATCGCCTGGAAGCGCGGGCACCGGTGATGGAGCCGCAGGTGCTGCTGTACGACGCCAGCCGCAAGGTACTGGTGAACGAGCCTAGTAACGTGTTCTGCATTCCGTGAGACGGGGCCGCAAAGCGGCCCCAAAATCCCGAATTTACCGATCATTCTTCTGGTAAATGATCTTCTTCGTCCCGCCATCGCAAGTGCCGACGACCATATTCTGGTCCTTGACCTCACTGTTGGGCACGATCTCCAGGGTGTAGGACGGCACACCCTGAGCCTGGATCTTGGCCTCGATCTCGGCTTTGAGCTCCTCGCACGGCTTGACCGCCGCCAACGTGGACGTGGCGACCAGGGAAGCCAACACGGCGATTGCTACGCGAATCATGGAACGGCTCCTGAAAAGGCAGCGTGCTGCCGACGCTGTTTAGACTACAGCAAACCGCCTCCGTTGCGCCGCTTCAGCCCACCAGCGCGGCATCCAGGCTGATTTTTGCGTTCAGCACCTTGGACACCGGGCACCCTTCCTTGGCCTTGTTGGCAATCTCCAGGAACTGCGCCTCGCTCGCGCCCGGTACCTTGGCCCGGAGCACCAGATGCACGGCCGTAATGGCAAAACCATCCGGCAGCTTGTCGAGCGTCACCTCGGCAGCGGTGTCGATCCGGTCCGCAGTCAGCCCTGCTTCACCGAGCATCATCGACAACGCCATCGAGAAACAGCCGGCATGCGCGGCGCCAATCAGCTCCTCCGGGTTGGTTCCAGGCGTGCCCTCGAAGCGGGTGTTGAAGCCATACGGGTTCTGCTTGAGCGCGCCGCTTTCGGTAGAAAGCAGGCCCTTGCCATCTTTCAAGCCACCTTGCCAGATCGCCGATGCTGTCTTTTTCATACTGCCTCCTGGTCATTCGGTTACGTGGTTATGGATTCAGAGGCCCACCGCTTACGGCAAGTTCAGACCAATCGCACAGCAAACATTGAATCCCCCGAATATGCCCATACAGAGTTACAAAGGCCTCTGGCCAACCACCTTTGCGGAGGCTCCCATGACGCAGCTGCGTGACCTGAAAATATCCACCCTCGACCTGGTGCCGGTGCGCGCCGATGCAGGCCCGGCGCAATCGCTGCGCAACTCGCTGGACCTGGCGCAACACGTCGAGCGTTTTGGCTACAACCGCTTCTGGGTGGCGGAGCACCACAACATGGACGGCATCGCCAGTTCGGCAACGTCGGTGCTGATCGGCTATCTGGCCGGGGGTACCTCGACCATTCGCGTGGGCTCTGGCGGGGTGATGCTGCCCAACCACGCGCCACTGGTGATCGCCGAGCAATTCGGCACCCTGGCCAGCCTGTACCCGGGGCGTATCGACCTGGGCCTGGGCCGTGCGCCGGGCTCGGACCAGATGACCGCCTACGCCCTGCGCCGCGACCGTGCCGGCGGCCCGGACGACTTCCCGGACGATGTCGAGGAACTGTCGCGCTACCTCGGCCCGCGTACCGATGATCAAAAAGTGATCGCTGTGCCGGGGCACGACACTGACGTGCCCATGTGGCTGCTCGGTTCCAGCCTGTTCAGCGCCCAGCTGGCGGGCATGCGCGGAATGCCCTATGCCTTTGCCTCACACTTCGCCCCGCGCTACATGCACGAGGCGATCCGCGTTTACCGCAATCATTTCAAGCCCTCGACCACGCTGGACAAGCCGTATGTGATGCTGGGCATCCCCATGGTGGTGGCAGAAACCGACGAAAAGGCCGAATACCTGGCAACCTCGGTGTACCAGCGCATCCTGGCGCTGATTCGCGGGCAGAGCCTGATGCAGAAGCCGCCGGTAGAAAGTATGGACGGGCTGTGGTTGCCCCACGAGCGGGATACGGTAGGCAGTTTCCTCGGCCTGGCGATGATTGGCAGCCCGCAGAAGGTAAGGGCCAAGGTGGAGGTGCTGCTGGAGCAGACCGGGGCGGACGAGCTGATCTTTACCTGTGACCTGTATGAGCATGCGGACCGGATCCGGTCCTATGAGCTGTTGGCGCAGGCCCTCAAGACTGAGTGACCTTCTTCGCGGGCTCGCCCGCTCCCACAGGACTGCACGGGTGCTTGACCCTGTGTATTACCTGTGGGAGCGGGCGAGCCCGCGAAAAAGCAAACGCATCAACCGCGGCGGTAGACAATTTCCTTGGTACCCGCCTCGCAGCTGCCAATCACCTTGCCGGCCGGCTCGCCCTTGTTGACGACCTCCAGCTTGTAGCCAGTAACCCCTTTGGCATCGAGCTTGGCTGCAATCTCCGCCTTCAGCTCTTCGCACGGCTTGCCCGCCGCCAGCGCACCACCGGCCAGTGTCATCAGGCCCAGCGCCAGAATCAGTTTGTTCATCGATCGCTTTCCTTGTGCAGATGAAATCAGAAAGGGCGCCCGCCAAGGCGCCCCTCTCCTGAATACCCCATTAGGCCGGGATCATCCAGCCTGGCAGTGTTTCAGCTGTTGGCGATACGAAAGCCCACCTTCAACGTGACCTGAAAATGCGCGGCCTTGTTGCCTTCAATATGCCCACGGGTATCGACCACTTCAAACCATTCCAGGTGCTTGATGCTCTTGCCGGCTTCGGCCAGGGCATTGTTGATCGCGTCTTCGATGCTGGTTGGCGAGGATCCCACCAGCTCGATCTTCTTGTACGTGTGATGGTCAGTCATGTTCACGCTCCTTGGATAACGGTGAAATTCAGCCTAGCAGGGTAGGCCTGGTTTACCTGCGAGCCATCCGCCAAGGTGAAAGTTCGATCGCACTTTCGCGCCGGCCAAGGGTCGCAACCTTACAGCCCATACTGCAAAGGAGAGTCAACATGCACCGCAACTCGCTGCGTAAAACATCCCTGGAAAGCATGGAAGCGGAGATCGAGAGCCTTCTGAAAAGCCTGGAAAACCTAAAGCATGACGCGTCGGAAGAGTCCCAGAAGTCGGTGAAGGCAATCCGCAGCAACGCCGAAAGCGCGCTTAAACACTCGCGTAGCCTGCTCAGCGATGCTTACGAGGAAGTGAAGACCCGCACCCGCCAGACCGGTATTGCCACCCGTGATTACGCACAGGAGCACCCGGTTACAACGGCAGGCGTGGCGCTTGGCGCCCTCGGGCTGCTGGCGGCCTATCTGCTGACCCGTCGCAACTAACCCGCCTGGCGTTCCAATTCGCGGCGCAGCCACTGCGCCAACTGCTCGGCGCGCCCATCTGCGGCGCGCCGCGGCACCCACAAGGCCAGCGCTGCCCGGGTAGGGGAAAAGCCCCACGGCGCGCTGAGGCGCCCGGCCCGCAAGTCATCAGCCACCAGTGGCTGCGGCGCGATGGCCACCCCAAGGCCTGCAACCGCAGCCTCCAGCAAATAGTACAAATGCTCGAACGCCTGGCCGTACTGCAACCCGGCCGGGTCTAATCCCTGTTGCCCAGCCCATGTCGGCCATGCTTGTGGCCGCGAGGTGGTATGCAACAGGGCCTCCTCCAGCAGGGCTTTGGCGGGTGCATCTCGCAAGCGATCGAAGCCGGCAAAATGCGGGCTAAGTACCGGCCCGATACGCTCCTCAGCCAGCACATGCACCTGCATGTCCGCCGGCCATGGGGGTTCAGCGTATACCAGCAATGCATCGAGCCCTGGACGACGTGGGTCGAGGTCACCTTCACCTGCGGACAAGTGCAGGCGCAACTCAGGCAAATCCGCCTTCAGGCGACCTAGCCTGGGGATAAACCAACGCGCTAGCAGGCTCCCCGAGCAGCCCAGCACAAACGGCGCCTCGCTGACATCGCGGCTGAGTTCGGCACACACGCTGCGCAGCCGGTCGAAGGCCTCGCCGCTGGCATCGCGCAGACGCACACCGGCATCTGTGAGTTTGATGCCGCGCCCGTCCTTGACGAAAAGCGCCACCCCCAGGTGCTCCTCAAGCACCTTGATCTGCCGGCTGACAGCGCCATGGGTAACATGCAGCGCTTCAGCCGCCTGGCTGACGCTGTTGAGCCTGGCGGTAGCCTCGAAGGCGCGCAGGGCATTCAGGGGAGGGAGGTCGTGGGCCATGATACCTGTGAGTTTTTCTGACAAGTTTACGCAATCTTATCGGTTTTCAGCCGGGCTTGCCGTGGTTAGAGTAAAGCCCATCACTCATTCATTACGCCCTGGAGCGCCCCATGACCCAGTCCCAATACCGCCCCGGCCCCGACGCCAATGGCCTGTTCGGCTCGTTCGGCGGCCGCTACGTGGCCGAAACCCTCATGCCACTGGTGCTGGACCTGGCCCGCGAATACGAAGCGGCCAAGGCAGACCCCAAGTTCCTCGAAGAGCTGGCCTACTTCCAGCGCGACTACATCGGCCGCCCCAACCCGCTGTACTTCGCCGAGCGCCTGACCGAGCACTGTGGCGGCGCCAAGATCTTCTTCAAGCGTGAAGAGCTCAACCACACCGGCGCGCACAAGGTGAACAACTGCATCGGCCAGGTACTGCTGGCCAAGCGCATGGGCAAAAAGCGCCTGATCGCCGAAACCGGCGCCGGCATGCACGGCGTGGCCACCGCCACCGTCGCTGCCCGCTTCGGCCTGCCGTGTGTGATCTACATGGGCGCCACCGACATCGAGCGCCAGCAGGCCAACGTGTTCCGCATGAAGCTGCTGGGCGCCGAAATCGTCCCGGTTACCGCCGGTACCGGCACCCTGAAAGACGCCATGAACGAAGCCCTGCGCGACTGGGTCACCAACGTCGAAGACACCTTCTACCTGATCGGTACCGTGGCCGGCCCACACCCGTACCCGGCCATGGTCCGCGACTTCCAGTCGATCATCGGCAAGGAAACCCGCGCCCAGTTGCAAGAGAAGGAAGGCCGCCTGCCAGACAGCCTGGTTGCCTGCGTCGGTGGTGGTTCCAACGCCATGGGCCTGTTCCATGAGTTTCTCGAAGAGCAAAGCGTCCAGATCATCGGCGTCGAAGCCGGTGGCCACGGCGTGCACACCGACAAGCACGCTGCCAGCCTGAACGGCGGCGTACCGGGCGTACTGCACGGCAACCGCACCTACCTGCTGCAAGATGCAGACGGCCAGATCACCGACGCCCACTCGATTTCCGCAGGCCTCGACTACCCGGGCATCGGCCCGGAGCACGCCTACCTGCACGAAGTGAAGCGCGTCGAGTACGTCAGCATTACCGATGACGAAGCGCTGGATGCATTCCACGCCACCTGCCGTCTGGAAGGCATCATCCCGGCGCTGGAAAGCTCCCACGCCCTGGCCGAAGCGATCAAGCGCGCACCGAAGCTGCCCAAGGATCACCTGATGGTCGTGTGCCTGTCGGGCCGCGGCGACAAAGACATGCAAACCGTCATGAACCACATGGCCGCCCAGGAGAAACAGGCATGAGCCGTCTTGAACAACGCTTCGCCGAACTGAAGGCCGAAGGCCGTTCGGCACTGGTCACCTTCGTCACCGCGGGCGACCCGGGCTACGACGCCTCGCTGCAGATCCTCAAGGGCCTGCCGGCAGCCGGTGCCGACGTGATCGAACTGGGCATGCCGTTCACCGACCCGATGGCCGATGGCGTGGCCATCCAGCTGGCCACCCTGCGCGCCCTGGAAGCGGGCCAGACCTTGGCCAAGACCCTGCAGATGGTTCGCGAATTCCGTGTGGATAACCACACTACGCCAGTCGTGCTGATGGGCTACTACAACCCGATCCACCGCTTTGGCGTGGACGCGTTCGTGGCTGAAGCCAAGGAAGCAGGTGTCGATGGCCTGATCATCGTCGACCTGCCGCCAGAGCACGATGCCGAACTGGCCACCCCGGCCCAGGCTGCAGGCATCGACTTCATCCGCCTGACCACCCCGACCACCGACGATGCGCGCCTGCCGCGCGTGCTGGAGCGCAGCTCCGGGTTTGTGTACTACGTGTCGGTGGCCGGTGTGACCGGTGCCGGCTCGGCGACCACCGAGCATGTGACCGAGGCCATTGCCCGCCTGCGCCGGCACACCGATCTGCCGATCAGCGTTGGTTTTGGCATTCGTACCCCGGAGCAGGCTGCGAACATCGCTCGCCTGGCGGATGGTGTGGTGGTGGGCTCGGCGCTGGTCGACAAGATTGCCCAGGCTAAAAGTGCCGACCAGGCAGTGAATGATGTACTCAGCCTTTGCTCGGCACTGGCTGAAGGCGTGCGCGGCGCCCGCCGCTAAACCGCGTCGCCTGCTTCGCGGGCTTGCCCGCTCCCACAGGGACTACACAGATGCTGAAAACTGTGGAGAACCTGTGGGAGCGGGCAAGCCCGCGAAGAGGCCATCACAGGCAACAGAATTACCCACCAAAAATCGACAGCTTCAATGGCCGCACGGCCCCCATCCAGATCGCATGATCCCGGTGGTCCGCCAGTTCATCCCCGGTTTCCGGGTGCATGAATACCACCAGGCCCTTGCGGTACAGCGCCAACCAAGGCAAAACCACGCCTACCACTTCAGGCCCGAACGCCAGCTGGCAACTCCAGTCCGGGTGCGGCCCAACCGGCTTCTGATGCATGCGCCCCATGGTCACGGGAAACAGCCGCGCCGCCTCCTCGCACAGTTCACGGGCCTGCTCCATGGTTGCTGCGTCGTAATAAACGTGGGCGTGGTAACCCTTGATCCTCTGCACGATAACTCCTGATTGCGGTCCAACCATCACCACCTGCAAGGGAGTGATGCAGTGAAAAACGCCGAAACCCCAGTGTACAAACTGGTCTTGTTCGGGCCTGAAAGCAGCCTGGGCAATGCCCTGATGGCCGAGCTGCTGTCGCGCCAGCACGAAGTCACCGCGGTGGTCGATGACCTGAACCGCCATACCGCACGCCCGGGCCTGCACTTCAAGATAGGCGGGCTGGACGATGCCGACCAGGCAGAGCAAAGCGCGGCAGGGGGCTCGGCGGTGATTGCCTTGTTATCGGCGCTGGCGCCGGACGATCTGCCGCGGCAAGCACGCCTGAGCGAGGCGCTGGTGGCGGGCCTTGAGCGTACGACTATACGCCGGCTGTTGCTGGTGGGCGATTTCGCTGTGCTGGATGAGCCGGCCAAGTACAGCGAGGCAGAGCGCGAATGTGTGGACCAGGTGGTTGATGGGTTGCAGCGCAGTGCTTTGCACTGGACCTTGATCAATACCCCGCAGGCGTTGCCCGATGAGGGGTGGGCACGCGTGGCGGCGGGGATGGCGGATATGCTGGAACTGGACCTGCATAGGGGCGAGCATCTGAACTTCGTGGTCTAGGTCGCCGGGGCTGCTGCGCAGCCCATCGCGACGCAAGGCCGCTCCTACAACGACCGCGCAACACCGGCTGATGCGGTCCCCTGTAGGAGCGGCCTTGTGCCGCGATGGGCCGCAAAGCGGCACCAAAATCTCAAAGGCTGCGCTCATCCTCCAGCCACCCCACAAACCGCTCGATCAGCGCCCCACGCCGCTTGCGCGGCGGCAGCACCGCGTAATACCCGCGCTGCGAGCGCAAACTCCCCTCCAGCGGCCGGCACAGCAGCCCTTGCTCCACCAACCCATCCACCAGATGCCCCCAGCCAATCGCCACCCCTTGCCCGGCAATAGCGGCCTGAATCAGCAACGTATAGTTATCGAACCGCAACTGCCCCGCCGGCGGTGGGCTGGCCACGCCAAATCCGCGGAAAACCCCCGCCCAGTCAAACCAGCGGCTGGCCTGCTCGCCCTTCAAATGCAGCAAGGGCAAACGTTGCAAAGCCACGGCTGACAAGGGTTTGCCATCCGTCAGGCGGGGGCTGCACACCGGGAAAACTTCTTCATCGAACAGCCAGCGGCTTTCACCCTGGTGAAAGCGCCCATCGCCAAACAGCACCGCCACATCGATGTCCGGGCGCAACATCCCCTGGCTGCGCTCACCGGTCACCAGGCTCACATCCACCTGTGGATAAGCCTCGTGAAAGCGCTGCAGCCTGGGCATCAGCCAAAACGCCGCAAAGGCAAAGTCGGTGGCCACCTGCAGCACTTCACGCTGGCCGCGTCCGCTGGCTTGAGCAATGCCGTCATCCATGGCTAGCAGGCCCTGGTGTACCTGTTCGAACAGCAGCTGGCCGGCCTCGGTGAGCTCGATGCCCCGATAAATACGGTCGAACAGGCGCGTGCCAAGCTGTGCTTCAAGGCGCTTCACCTGCTGGCTCACTGCCGGCTGCGTGGTGCCCAGCTCCAGCGCCGCAGCGGTAAAGCCACGCAGGCGCGCTGCGGCTTCGAACACGCGCAAGGTATCCAGCGACAGGCCGGCGAGGTGTTCAAACATAAGCTCAGCTAATCCCGATCATTGCCCGCCATGGGCTTTACCCATGTTATCCACAGTCGCATCTTGGTAGGCAAGCACATCGCATAACCCTCAACGATGGAAGCCAACATGACGCGCCCGAATATCCTGTTCATCATGGCCGACCAGATGGCCGCACCCTTGCTGCCCATCTACGCCCCTTCGCCCATCCAGATGCCGCACCTGAGCCGCCTGGCCGAGCAGGCGGTGGTGTTCGACTCGGCCTACTGCAACAGCCCGCTGTGCGCGCCGTCACGCTTCACTCTGGTCAGCGGCCAGTTGCCCAGCCGCATCGGCGCCTACGACAATGCCGCCGATTTCCCCGCCGATGTACCGACCTATGCACACTACCTGCGCCGCCTGGGCTACCGCACTGCGCTGTCCGGCAAGATGCACTTCTGCGGCCCGGACCAGCTGCACGGTTACGAAGAGCGCCTGACCAGCGACATCTACCCGGCCGACTACGGCTGGGCGGTTAACTGGGACGAACCGGATGTGCGCCCGAGCTGGTATCACAACATGTCTTCGGTACTGCAGGCCGGCCCGTGCGTGCGTACCAACCAGCTGGATTTCGACGAGGAGGTGGTGTTCAAGGCGCGCCAGTACCTTTACGACCATGTGCGCGAAAACGATGGCCGGCCATTCTGCCTGACCGTTTCGATGACGCACCCGCACGACCCGTACACCATCCCCAAGCGCTATTGGGACCGCTACGAAGGTGTGGATATCCCCATGCCCCGCGCCGAGTTCAACCAGGCAGAACTCGACCCCCACTCGCAACGCCTGCTCAAGGTATACGACCTGTGGAACAAGCCCCTGCCTGTGGACAAGATCCGCGATGCCCGCCGCGCCTACTTCGGCGCCTGCAGCTACGTCGACGACAACATCGGCCAGCTGCTGCAAACCCTGGAGGAGTGCAACCTGGCCGACGACACCCTGATCGTCTTCTCCGGCGACCACGGCGACATGCTTGGCGAGCGTGGCCTCTGGTACAAGATGCACTGGTTCGAGATGTCGGCGCGGGTACCGCTGCTGATCCATGCGCCCAAGCACTTTGCGGCGGCTCGGGTCAATGCCTCGGTATCGACCTGCGACCTGCTGCCAACCTTGGTAGAACTGGCCGGCGGTGCTGTGGATAACAACCTGCACCTGGACGGCCGCTCGCTGCTTGGCCACCTGCAAGGGCAGGGCGGCCACGATGAAGTGGTCGGCGAGTACATGGCCGAAGGTACCGTCGGCCCGCTGATGATGATCCGCCGTGGGCCTTACAAGTTCGTGTACAGCGAAGACGACCCATGGCTACTCTATGACCTGAGCCGCGACCCGCACGAGCGGGAGAACCTCACCGGCAGCCCGGACCATCAGGCGCTGCTGCAGGCATTTGCCGATGAAGCACGGCAGCGTTGGGATATCCCCAGCCTGCGCCAGCAGGTACTCGCCAGCCAGCGGCGCCGCCGCCTGGTGGCCGAGGCGCTGGCCATCGGCACGCTGACAAGCTGGGACCACCAACCGCTGGTGGACGCCAGCCAACAGTACATGCGCAACCACATCGATCTCGACGACCTCGAGCGCAAGGCACGTTATCCACAGCCCGCACCCCTGGATTGAAAAGAGAGGCCGCCATGCACAAGTTCTCCGCCGCCGTGTTCGCCCTGGCCCTGGGCACCGCCACGGCCCACGCCGCCGACAGCGACGCGCAATGCAGTACCGTAAAAATGGCCGACCCCGGCTGGAGCGATATCGCCTCGACCAATGCCGTGGCCCGTCTGTTACTGGAAAGCCTGGGCTACAAGGTGAAGATCGACAGCCTGGCCGTGCCGATCATCTACGGCGGCTTGAAGGACGGCCGCGTCGATGTCTTCCTGGGCAACTGGATGCCGGCGCAGCAAGGCTTCCATGACAAGTTCATCGCCAACGGCGATGTGCAGCAGCTGTCGCGCAACCTGGAGGGAACCGAGTTCACCCTGGCAGTGCCCGACTATGTGTGGAATGCCGGGGTGAAGGACTTTGCCGACCTGCAGAAGCATGCCGACCAGTTCGACAAGAAGCTGTACGGTATCGGCTCCGGTGCGCCGGCCAACCTGTCGCTGAAGGCAATCATCGACAAGAATGAATTCAACCTCGGCCAGTGGAAACTGGTGGAGTCCAGCGAGCAGGCGATGCTGGCCCAGGTCGACCGGGCGGTAAAGAAACAGCAGTTCATCACCTTCCTTGGCTGGACCCCGCACCCGATGAACGTGAAGCTGAAAATGCATTACCTGACTGGCGGGGAAAAGTGGTTCGGCAGCAAGGGCGAGGTGTACACGCTGACCCGAAAGGGTTATCCACAAGCCTGCCCGAATGCGGCGAAGCTGCTGGGTAACCTGACATTCACCCTGGATATGGAAAATGCCATCATGGCCGAGGTTGTGGATAAGAAGATCAGCTTCGATGACGCAGCCAGGGCTTGGGTGAAAACGTATCCCGAGGTGCTGGACGGGTGGTTGGCTGGCGTGACCACCAAGGCCGATGGCAATGCCCTGGAGGCCGTCAAAGCCAAACTGTAGTTTCAGACACGACGCGCCCCCTGTGGGAGCGGGTTCACCCGCGAATGGTGCATTGCATGTACCGACGCATTCGCGGGTAAACCCGCTCCCACAGGGGACAGTGGACCTTTGGAAATGTGAATATCTCATGCATCGCATCATTCACCTGCTGCCCTTCCTCACCTGGCTCCCGCGCCAATCGGGCCGTAGCCTGCGCCAGGACCTGCTGGTCGGCCTGAGCGGTGCCATCCTCGCCCTGCCACAATCCATCGCCTACGCCCTGATCGCCGGCTTGCCCGCCGAATATGGCCTGTACGCCGCCATCGTACCGGTGCTGATCGCCTGCCTGTGGGGTTCGTCCTGGCACCTGATCTGCGGCCCGACCGCTGCCATCTCCATCGTGCTCTACGCCAGCATCAGCCCGCTGGCCGTGGCCGGCAGCGCCGATTACATCACCCTGGTGCTGCTGCTGACCTTCCTCGGCGGCATCTTCCAGCTGCTGCTCGGGCTTTTGCGCTTTGGCGCGCTAGTCAACTTCGTCTCCCACTCGGTAGTACTCGGTTTCACCTTGGGCGCCGCCATCGTCATTGCCCTGGGCCAATTGCCCAACCTGCTGGGCATGGACCTGCCCAGCCAGGCCACAGCACTGAAAACCGTACAGGACCTGGCCAGCCACGCAGGTGAGGTCGACCTGCCTTCCTTGATGCTGGGCCTGGCCACCGTTGTGATCGGTGTGGCCTTCAAGCTGTGGCGCCCACGCTGGCCGAGCCTGTTGATAAGCCTGATGCTGGTCAGCCTGCTGGCCTGGCTGTTGCCTGGCTACTTTGACCATGTGCCGCGCGTTGCGGCATTCACCGGGCAGCTCCCGCCCTTCAGCCCGCTGCCTTTGCTGGATGTGGAGCTGATGCTGCGCCTGCTGCCCAGCGCCGTGGCGGTGGGCATGCTGGGGCTGGTCACCAGCCTGTCGATTGCCCGCTCGTTGTCGGCACGTTCGGAACAGTTGATAGACCCTGACCAGGAAATACGCGCACAGGGCCTGTCGAACATAGCGGGTGCATTTTTCTCCGGTTACCTGTCTGCCGGTTCCTTCACCCGTTCCGGCCTGAGTTATGAGGCAGGTGCCCGCTCGCCTATGGCCGGGGTATTTTCGGCGCTGTGGGTGGCGTTGTTTGCCGTTACCGGCGCCGGCCTGATCGCGCACCTGCCGATACCGGCCATGGCCGGCAGCATCCTGCTGATCTGCTGGGGGTTGGTGGACCATCGGGGGATTCGCGCGTTGTTCCGGGTCAGCCGCTCGGAGTTCCTGGTCATGGCACTGACGGCGGCGGCGACGTTGTTGCTGGAGCTGCAGACGGCCATCTATGCCGGGGTGCTGGCGTCGCTGTTCTTCTACTTGAAGCGCACTTCACGGCCACGAGTGCAGCAAAGCCGTGAAGGGGACGCGGATGTGTTGCGGGTGGGCGGGTCGATTTTCTTTGGCGCGGCGCATTACCTGCAGGTGCGCTTGCAGCGCTGCCAGGGGCCGCATGTGGTGATCGATGCCCGGCAGGTGAATTTTATCGATTACTCGGGTGTGGATATGTTGCACCGCGAGGCGCGGCGGTTGCGGCGATTGGGCGGGAGTTTGACCCTGCACCGGGCCAGGCCGCAGGTGATCGAGGAATTGCAGAAGCTGGAAGGGGTGGAGTTGTGTCCGATCCGGTTTGAAGAGTGAGGTTGGGTTGAGATCCTGGGGCTGCTTTGCAGCCCATCGCGACACAAGGCCGCTCCCACAGAGGATCGGCGTACGCCGTACTTTGTGGGAGCGGCCTTGTGTCGCGATGGGCCGCAAAGCGGCCCCAAAAATCTCAGCCCCGAGCCAGTTGCCGGCGCAGCTCAGCCAACACTGGCGCCGTATCCGGCCGCACCCCACGCCAGATAAAGAAGGCTTCAGCCGCCTGCTCAGCCAGCATCCCCAACCCGTCCAGTACTTTCGCAGCCCCCAGCTTGGTAGCCCACGCGCAAAACGGCGTCGGCTCCTTGCCATACATCATGTCGTAGCAAACCGTGCGCCCCGCCTCGACCAGGCTGTCGGCAATCGGCGGCATCTCCCCGGCCAGGCTCGCCGAGGTGGCATTGATGATCACATCCACCGGCTCCTGCAACCAGGCAAACCCGCTGGCCACCACCGGCCCCAGCTCATCGAACTCACACGCCAGCTGCTCGGCTTTTTCCACAGTGCGGTTGGCAACCACAAGCGACTGCGGCTTGTGCGCCAGAATGGGCTCCAGCACGCCCCGCACGGCGCCACCGGCACCGAGGATGAGAATGCGTTTGCCAGCAAGTTCGACCCCGGCATTCACTGTCAGGTCGCGCACCAGGCCCGCGCCATCGGTGTTGTCGCCCTGCAGGGTGCCATCAGCCAGCTTGCTTAGCGTGTTCACCGCACCAGCGCGCTGGGCACGCGGGGTCAGGCTGTCGCACAGGCGGTAGGCCTCTTCCTTGAACGGCACGGTGACGTTGCCGCCGCTGCCTTGCTTGAAGAAGCCGCGCGCGCAATCGCTGAACTCATCCAGCGGCGCCAGCAGGGTGGCGTATTCCAGGTCCTGGCCGGTCTGCTCGGCGAACAGGCGGTGGATCAGCGGCGACTTGCTGTGGCCGATGGGGTTACCAAAAACGACGTACTGGTCCATGGCGGCTCCTTGGTTATCCACAGGCTTACTGGCCGAGCCAGTCGCGGTCCTGCAGGAAGTACTCGGTCAGGCGCGCTTCTTCGCTGCCGGGTGCGGCCTTCCAGTCGTAACCCCAGCGCACCTGAGGCGGCAGCGACATGAGGATGGACTCGGTGCGGCCACCGGACTGCAGGCCGAACAGGGTGCCACGGTCGTAGACCAGGTTGAACTCCACGTAGCGGCCGCGGCGGTATTCCTGGAACTCGCGCTGCTGCGGGGTGTAGGGCGTGTCTTTGCGGCGCTGGACGATCGGCAGGTAGGCGTTGACGAAGGCATCGCCGATGGCGCGGATGAAAGCGAAGCAGGTGTCGAAGTCCCACTCGTTCAGGTCGTCGAAGAACAGGCCGCCGATGCCGCGTGGCTCGCCACGGTGCTTGAGGTGGAAGTAGCGGTCGCACCAGGCCTTGTAACGCGGATACACGTCGGCGCCGAACGGTGCGCAGGCCTGTTCGGCCACGCGGTGCCAGTGGATGCAGTCTTCTTCGTTGCCATAGTACGGCGTCAGGTCGAAGCCGCCGCCAAACCACCATACGGCCTCTTCACCTTCCTTTTCGGCGATGAAGAACCGCACATTGGCGTGGGAAGTAGGCACATGCGGGTTGTGCGGGTGGATCACCAGCGACACACCCAGGGCCTCGAAGCCACGGCCCGCCAGTTCGGGGCGGTGGGCGCTGGCCGAGGGTGGCAGGCCGGCACCAAACACATGGGAGAAGTTGACCCCGCCTTTCTCGATCACCTTGCCGTCGCCGATCACCCGCGTGCGGCCCCCGCCACCGGCTTCGCGCACCCAGGCATCCTCGACGAAGCGGGCGCCGCCGTCTTCTGTTTCGAGGGCAGAGCAGATGCGGTCTTGCAGGTCGAGCAGGTAGGCTTTCACGGCCTCGGTGCGGCTAGTCATCGGGTCACCAGGAACGGGCAGGGAAGAATTCGCGCGTAGCATACCACCGCCAGCGCGCGCGCCGCAGTTGACGGCGATCAAGCAAAGGCGTCCGATAGAAGGCCTTTTCCCGATCCCGACTACAGGAGTGCGAGATGGCCAAGCGTATCCAGTTCAGCCAGCATGGCGGCCCGGAAGTGCTGCAGTTTGTGGAATTCGAACCCACCCCGCCGGGGCCACAGCAGGTGCGTGTGCGTAACCACGCCATCGGCCTGAACTTCATCGACACGTACTTTCGCAGCGGGCTGTATGCACCGCCGTCCCTGCCTTCTGGCCTGGGTACCGAGGCGGCCGGCGTGGTCGAGGCCGTGGGCGACGGTGTCACCCGCCTGAAGGTGGGTGACCGCGTGGCCCATGCCGGTGGCCCGCTGGGTGCGTACAGCGAGGTGCATACCTTGCCGGAGGCCAACCTGGTCAAGCTGCCCGACAACATCAGCTTCGAGCAGGCGGCAGCGGTGATGCTCAAGGGTTTGACCGTGCAGTACCTGCTGAAGCAGACCTATGAGGTCAAATCGGGCGACGTGATCCTGTTCCACGCCGCAGCGGGTGGCGTCGGTTCGCTGGCCTGCCAGTGGGCCAAGGCCCTGGGCGCCAAGCTGATCGGCACCGTGAGTTCTGCCGAGAAGGCCGAGCGGGCCAAGGCGCTGGGGGCATGGGAAACCATCGACTACAGCCACGAAGATGTGGCCAAGCGGGTACTGGAACTGACCGACGGCAAGAAATGCCCGGTGGTGTATGACGGCGTGGGCGCCGATACCTGGCTGACCTCGCTGGACTGCCTGCAGCCACGCGGGTTGATGGTGAGCTTTGGCAATGCCTCGGGCGCGGTGAGCGGGGTGAACCTGGGGATCCTGGCGCAGAAGGGCTCGCTGTACGTCACCCGGCCGACCTTGGCGACCTATGCCAATAATGCCGAGAACACCCAGGCCATGGCTGATGACCTGTTTGCGATGATTGCGAGTGGCAAGCTGGTTGTGGATATCCAGCAGCGGTATCCATTGAGCGAGGCAGCCAAGGCACAGGCTGAGCTGTCGGCGCGCAGGACTGTGGGGTCGACTGTCTTGTTGCCTTGATTGGTAGGAGACCGCGTTAGGGCGGACAGGTGCTTGCCTTGGTTTTTGTGGTGTTGCGCAGATCGAGCGCCGCGCGGGCGGCGCTCGATTTCACAGGCGCTGAAACCCTCAAGGCAGGCACCTGCCAGCCCTCACACCTTCTTCTGCGGCTGCGGCGTCGACTCGATACCATCGAGTATCGCCTCAACCACCCCTTCTGCCATTTCAATTGCATGCAGGTTCGACCAGAACATGCCACGGCCCTCTTCGCGCATGTAGTCCAGGGCTTTGTAGCCGGTTTCGTAGGCGCTGCGCAGGTACAGGGCTACGTGGACCAGAGCGTCCTCGGCGGAGATGTTCGGGTTGACGGTGAAGAGCGGGTCATGGCCGGCGTCGCAGCGGCCGAAGGAGCGGGTGGAGGTGCATGGAAGGGGTGGATCGGGGACTATTTTCTTGCTCATGGGAATTCACCTGATCAGGGCGGCCGCTCAATCCGTTACCACACGAAATGGGTGGCAGCTGCACGCGGGGTGGTAAACCGGACGAATCCCAAACCCGGCAGGCTCGAAAGCCTCCCGCGCACAGCCGCCATGGCTGCCATTCAGAATTCGCACATCCGGGTTACCACACCCGATCGCCAAGTTATTCGGCGACGGTTTAAGCCTAAGGGCAGAGGTTCCCACTGAGAAGGTGATGGCAGAGGACGCGGCTCGTAGGATATTTCCCAAGCCGCAAGCTGGACAGCCATTTCGGTAAGATTCAGAAAACTCTGATCACGCAAATGGCGACAGGAGGCGCATGCACAGCATCAATCGATCTGGCGCACGCAGACCGCGTAACGGTAACCAGGCGCTCGCCTTGGTTTCTGTGGTGTCGCGCAAATCGAGCGCCGCCCGCGCGGCGCATCGCCGGCAAGCCAGCTCCCACATTTGTTTCGGGCCAATCACGCCTGTGCTGTCATCGCTGCCCGCCTTGTTTTTACCCTTCGATATCGAAGGTATCGCTGCCGCTACTACTTTCATCTCAAGGCATGCGCCAAGGGTGCGCGCGCCAAAGGTGCAGGAGTAACTGGCCCGAAACAAATGTGGGAGCTGGCTTGCCGGCGATGCGCCGCGCGGGCGGCGCTCGATCTCACAGGCGAAGAAAGCATCAAGGCGAGCACCTATCAGCCCTCACACGATCGCGCGCCAGCCATTCGAGACAAAATCAGAAAAATCTGCAGGGGTTTGCGGCCCAATCGCCGGCAAGCCAGCTCCCACACCGACCGCACCGGCTTCAAGCCATGTGCAGTACCTGTGGGAGCTGGCTTGCCGGCGATCGAGGGCGAAGCCCTCGCCAGCGGTATCAGCCCGGGCGCACAACCTCGCCGGTTGCCAGGTTGCGAATCACACTCGGGTTCTTCCGCCCCCCCAGCGCCCCGCCAAGCACCAGGTCCAGCTGGCCGTGGAAGTACTGCTCCACCCGCAACCGGGTCTTCGCTGCCGGGCGACCGCCGGGGTTGCACGAGGTGGAAATCAGCGGCCCCACCAGCGCGCACAGTTCACGCACCACCGGGTGGTCACTGACCCGCAGCGCCACGGTGTCATGCTGCCCCGTCACCCACTCGGGCAGCAGGTCCTGGTGCGGCACCAGCCAGGTATTCGGCCCCGGCCAGGTGCTGCCCATGCGGTCGATCCAGTCTTCGGGGAAGTCCTCGAACAGGAAGTCGAACTGGCGGATGTTGTCAGCGATCAGAATCAGCCCCTTATCCACAGGCCGCGATTTCAGCGCCAGCAGGCGATACACCGCGTCCTCGTTCCATGGGTCGCAGCCCAGGCCCCAGACCGCTTCCGTCGGGTAGGCGATTACTGCGCCCGCCCGGATCTCACGTGCGGCTTGTTGCACACGAAAACTGCTCACCATTGCTGTTACTCCGCCTGAATACCTTGCTTGTGCGCAGTGTACTTAGCCCGCGCGGGCAAACCAACGCCCGGCTTCATTGCTGACCCGGCCTTCCAGCTCCAGCTCGGTCAGCTGCGCCAACACTTCGGCCAGCGGCAGCTCGCTGCAGTGCGCAAGGCTTTCGCTGGTTTGAGGCGCTGCATGCAGCAGGGCAAGCAGGGGATGGTCGAACCTGTCCATAACTGCAGGCGGCAGGTTCTGCCAACCCTTCAGGCTTTCCAGGATCTGCTCCACACTTTCCACCAGCAGCGCCCCATCACGGATCAGCTGGTGGCAGCCCTTGGCCCCCGGGTGGTGAATGGAACCCGGAATGGCATACACCTCGCGGCCTTGCTCGGCCGCCAGGCGCGCAGTGATGAGCGAGCCACTGGCCAAGCTGGCCTCGACCACCAGCACGCCCAGCGACAAGCCGCTGATGATGCGGTTGCGCCGTGGGAAGTTGCCGGGCAGTGGCCCGGCGTCCAGCGGATACTCGGAAACCAGCGCACTGCCGTTGTCGATCATCGCCTGCGCAAGCTCTTGATGGCGCTGTGGATAAAGTTTTTGCAGCCCCGCACCGAGCACGGCAATCGTGCACCCACCGGCCTGCAACGCGGCCCGATGAGCGGCACCGTCGACACCCACCGCCAGCCCGCTGGTAATGGTGAAACCGGCTTGCGCAAGGTAGCGGGAAAATGCCCGGGCAGTGTCGAGCGCCGGGGGTGTGGCACGTCTGCTGCCCACGATGGCCAGCTGAGGGCGGTCGAGCAAGGCCGGGTCGCCGGCAACGAAAAGCAGCGGCGGGGCATCGTCGATTTCTGCCAGCAAGGCAGGGTAGCCAGGGCCGTCCCACATCAGCAAATGCTGGCCGGGGCGCTCTAACCAGGCCATTGCGGCCAGCGCGCCCTCGCGTACCTCGGCACTGCGGCGGGCATCGATGGTGGCTTGGGGGATGCCCAACGCTCGCCAGGCCGAACCGGGAGCGCTAAGCGCGCTAGAGGCGCTGCCGAACGCATCCAGCAAGGTGCGAAAACGTCGCAATCCTGTCTCGGGCAAGCGATGCAGGCGTAATCGCGCCTCCAGTTCGGCAGGCGGGCAGAGCGACGAATGGTAACTGGGCATGGGGATCGTCCTTGATCGAAACAGGGCCATCTACGTGGCACAACCTGTGGATAACTCTGTGAGTAACACTTTGAAAACCTGTCCATTGGCTGGGGGCTATCAAGCCCATAGACACCCTAGACGAGCTTGCCAGGTGCCGAAATCCCCGTTTCCCTTTATTATGTGTGCTCAGTTTTCAACCGAACGCACAGTGACTGCCTGACCTTATGGCCATCTTGAACATTCTCGAATTCCCGGACCCGCGCCTGCGCACTATCGCCAAACCGGTGACGGAGTTCGACGACGCCCTGCGTCAGCTGATCGACGACATGTTTGAAACCATGTACGAAGCCCCTGGTATCGGCCTGGCCGCCACCCAGGTCAACGTGCACCTGCAGGTCGTAGTCATGGACCTCAGCGAAGACCGCAGCGAGCCGCGCGTCTTCATCAACCCCACCGTCGAAGAACTGACCCACGACATGGGCCAGTACCAGGAAGGCTGCCTGTCGGTGCCCGGCTTCTACGAGAATGTCGACCGCCCGCTGCGGGTACGGGTCAAGGCCCAGGACCGCGACGGCAAGCCGTACGAGCTGGAATGCGAAGGCCTGCTGGCGGTGTGCGTGCAGCACGAATTCGATCACCTCAACGGCAAGCTGTTCGTTGACTACCTGTCGCAGCTCAAGCGCGACCGGATCAAGAAGAAGCTGGAAAAGCAGCACCGCCAGCAAGCCTGATCCCTACCTTCCAGAAGGCTTGCTCCGGCAAGCCTTTTTCTATTTTGAAGCGAGAACTCCATGCGCATCGTCTTTGCAGGCACTCCAGAGTTTGCCGCCGAACACCTCAAGGCCCTGCTCGACAGCCCTTACGAGATCGTGGCCGTCTACACCCAGCCCGACCGCCCGGCCGGCCGTGGCCAGAAGCTGATGCCAAGTGCGGTCAAGGCACTGGCCGTCGCCCATGACATCCCGGTGTTCCAGCCGCAGACCCTGCGCAACGCCGATGCACAGGCCGAACTGGCCGCGCTCAAACCAGACCTGATGGTGGTGGTCGCCTACGGCCTGATCCTGCCGCAACCAGTGCTGGATATCCCGCGCCTGGGCTGCATCAACAGCCACGCCTCCCTGCTGCCACGCTGGCGCGGTGCGGCGCCGATCCAGCGCGCCGTGGAAGCCGGCGACGCCGAGAGCGGCGTAACCGTTATGCGCATGGAAGCTGGCCTGGATACCGGCCCGATGCTGCTCAAGGTAGTCACCCCGATCAGCGCCGACGACACCGGCGGCACCTTGCACGACCGCCTGGCCGAAATGGGCCCGCCCGCCGTCGTACAGGCCATCGCCGGCCTGGCCGACGGTTCGCTGCACGGTGAGGTGCAGGACGATACCCTGGCCACCTACGCACACAAGCTGAACAAGGACGAGGCGCGCATCGACTGGAGCCGCCCGGCCGTTGAGCTGGAGCGCCTGATCCGCGCCTTCAACCCGTGGCCGATGTGCCACAGCACCCTCGATGGCGAAAGCGTGAAGGTGTTGGCCGCCAACTTGTCCACAGGCAAGGGCGCCCCTGGCGAAATCCTGTCCGCCAGCAAGGACGGCCTGGTCGTTGCCTGCGGTGAACAGGCGCTGAGCCTGACCCGCCTGCAACTGCCCGGCGGCAAGGCGCTTAACTTCAGCGACCTGTTCAACAGCCGCCGCGAGAAGTTCGCCGCCGGCAAGGTACTGGGCCAATGAACCCACGTCTCGCCGCCGCCCGTGCACTTGCCGCTGTGCTCAGTGGCAAGGCCTCGCTGAACAGCTCGCTGCCGGCACAACTGGACAAGGTTGATGAACGCGACCGTGGCCTGACCCAGGACTTGGCGTTTGGCACCGCACGCTGGCAGCCGCGCCTCGACCTGCTGGCCGCGCAACTGCTGCAAAAGCCTTTCAAGGCCGCCGACGCCGATGTGCAGGCGCTGCTGCTGGTCGGCCTGTACCAGTTGTTCTACACCCGCATTCCGGCCCACGCCGCCATCGGCGAAACCGTGGGCTGTGCCGACAAGCTGAAAAAGCCGTGGGCCAAGGGCCTGCTCAATGCCGTGCTGCGCCGCGCCCAGCGCGAAGGCGAAGAACTGCTCGCCGGCATGGAACGCGACCCAGTGGTACGCACCGCCCACCCGCGCTGGTTGCAAAAGGCGCTGAAAGCCTTTTGGCCAGAGCAGTGGGAAGCCATCTGCGCCGCCAACAACGCCCACCCGCCGATGATTCTGCGGGTCAACCGCCGTCACCACAGCCGCGATACCTATCTGGCACTGCTGGCCGAAGCGGGCATTGGCGCCAGCGCCTGTCAGTACAGCCGTGACGGCATCGTGCTGGCCGAGGCCTGCGACGTGCGCGGCCTGCCAGGCTTTGCCGAGGGTTGGGTGAGCGTGCAGGACGAAGCCGCTCAGCTGTCCGCCGACCTGCTCGAACTGGCCCCTGGCCAGCGCGTGCTGGACGCCTGTTGCGCCCCGGGTGGCAAAACCTGCCACCTGCTGGAGGCCGAAGCCGGCCTGGCGCAGATGGTGGCCATCGACCTCGAAGCCAAGCGCCTGACCCGCGTGCGCGAGAACCTCGACCGCCTGCAACTGGACGCCGAGCTGATCGCCTGCGATGCCCGCGACACCGCCAGCTGGTGGGACGGCAAGCCGTTCCAGCGCATCCTGCTCGACGCGCCTTGTTCGGCCACCGGCGTAATCCGCCGCCACCCGGACATCAAGCTGACCCGCCAGGCCGACGACATCCCGGCACTGGCAGCGCTGCAAGGCGAGCTGCTCGATGCCCTGTGGCCGACACTGGAAGTAGGCGGCATGCTGCTGTACGCCACCTGCTCCAGCCTGCCGACCGAGAACACCGAAGTGATCGGCGCCTTCCTTGCCCGCACCCCAGGCGCCCGTGAGCTGGACCTGGCCACCGAGGCCGGCCTGCGCCAGCCCCACGGCCGCCAGTTGCTGGCCCAGGAAGGCGGCCACGACGGCTTCTACTATGCCAAGCTGATCAAGATCGCCGCCTCTCGCGGATAAGTACAAACGGTAGGGAGTAGCGGATGAAGATCATCATCCTCGGCGCAGGGCAGGTAGGCGGTACGCTGGCAGAGCATTTGGCCAGCGAAGCCAACGACATCACCGTGGTCGACACCGATGGCGAGCGCTTGCGCGACCTCGGTGACCGCCTGGACATCCGCACCGTGCAGGGCCGTGGCTCGCTGCCGACGGTGCTGCGTCAGGCCGGTGCCGATGACGCCGACATGCTGGTGGCAGTGACCAACAGCGACGAAACCAACATGGTCGCCTGCCAGGTGGCCTATTCGCTGTTCCACACCCCGACCAAGATCGCCCGGGTGCGCGAGTCGGCTTACCTCACCCGCGAAGAGCTGTTCCACAACGACCATATCCCGGTTGATGTGCTGATCAGCCCCGAGCAGGTGGTGACCAACTACATCAAGCGCCTGATCGAGCACCCAGGCTCGCTGCAAGTGATCGACTTCGCCGGGGGCAAGGCCCAGCTGGTGGCGGTGAAGGCCTACTACGGCGGCCCGCTGGTCGGCCAGCAACTGCGCCAGATCCGCGCGCACATGCCCAACGTCGACACCCGCGTGGCGGCCATCTTCCGCCGCGACCGGCCGATCACCCCACGTGGAGACACCGTGATCGAAGCTGACGACGAAGTGTTCTTCATCGCCGCCAAGAAGGACATCCGCGCCGTGATGGGCGAGCTGCGCCGCATCGACGAGACCAACAAGCGCATCGTCATCGCCGGCGGTGGGCAGATCGGCGAGCGCCTGGCCGAAGCCATCGAGAGCCGCTATCAGGTGAAGATCATCGAGATGAACCCGGCCCGCTGCCGGCACCTCTCCGATACCCTGGAAAGCACTGTGGTGCTGCAGGGCAGCGCCTCGGACAAGGACCTGATGCTCGAAGAGAACATCGCCGACGCCGACATCTTCCTGGCCCTGACCAACGATGACGAAGCCAACATCATGTCGTCGCTGCTGGCCAAGCGCCTGGGCGCGGGCAAGGTAATGACCATCATCAACAACCCGGCCTATGTCGACCTGGTGCAGGGCGGTGATATCGACATCGCCATCAGCCCGCAGCTGGCCACCATCGGCACCCTGCTTGCGCACGTGCGCCGGGGCGACATTGTCAGCGTGCACTCGCTGCGCCGTGGTGCGGCCGAGGCCATCGAGGCGGTGGCGCACGGGGATTCGAAGTCGAGCAAGGTGGTAGGCAAGGCCATCGAAGACATCGCCCTGCCACCGGGTACCACCATCGGCGCCATCATCCGCGACGAAGAGGTGATGATCGCCCACGACGACACCGTGATCGAATCGGGGGACCATGTGATCCTGTTCGTTGTGGATAAAAAACAAATTCGGGATGTGGAGAAACTGTTCCACGTCGGCTTGAGTTTCTTCTAGGAGAAGAGGGCATGCGCGAATCGCTGGAGAAGATGCTGGCCAAGGGTGTGGATAACCCGCTGCTGAGGTTTGGCTTGGGCAAGGCCTGGCTGGATGAAGGCAACGGCGCTGAAGCGGCGGTGCACCTGGCACGGTGTGTGGAGCAGGATCCCAAGTATTCCGCGGCGTGGAAGCTGCTGGGCAAAGCTCATCAGTTGCAGGGCGATCTGCCAGCGGCGCGCAAGGCCTGGGAAGACGGGATCGTGGCGGCACAGGCCCATGGGGACAAGCAGGCCGAGAAAGAGATGACTGTGTTCCTGAAGAAACTCAATAAAGCAGCAGGTTGACGCGGTCCCTGTGGGAGCGGGTTCACCCGCGAATGCGTCGGTGAAGCCAACATTGCATTCGCGGGTAAACCCGCTCCCACAGAGTCCCTGCTACAGCAGCCAGAATTGCATTCAGCCTGCTGTAAGAGCAGTGGATAACTCAATACCAGCGCGGCTCGCCAGCCGGGCGCTTCTTGAAGCGCTTCATGCTCCACATGTACTGGCTCGGGTACTCGCGCACATAGCGCTCGACCACCTTGCTCATCGCCGCCGCCGACTCGGTCACATCGGTGCTGTACATCGCTTCCGGCGCTGCTTCCAGGATCACCCGAAAGCCCGAACCATCCGGCAGCCGCAGCGCATGCAGGAACACCCCCACAGCCTTGCCACCGGCCAGCATGTTCGGCACGAACTTGCTGGTCAGCGCCTGGGTACCCAGGAACGGCACAAACACCCCTGCCGATTCGGCCGGCTCCGGGTCGGCAGGAATACCCACCTGGCCACCGCGACGCACTTCCTTGATCACGCTGAGGATGCCTTCCTTGGTCGAAGGCGCCACGCGGTTGCCCATCTGCACACGCTGCTCGCGCAACAGGTCATCCACCGCTTTGAGCTTCGGCGGGCGGTAGAAGATGATCGGTTTGCACTGGTTGCAGTAGAAGTGGTTCAGCACTTCCCAGTTACCCAGGTGGCTGGTGATACCCACCACGCCCTTGCCCGAGGCCAGGGCCTGCTCCAGCACTTCCAGGCCGTGCACTTCCTTCACCAGCTCCAGCGAACGCTGCGGCGGCCAGATCCAGGCACAGGCACTTTCGACAAAGGATTTGCCGATATCCCGCAGCGCCTGGCCAACCAGTTGCTCACGGGCAACCGGGTCCATCTCCGGGAAACACTTGGCAAGGTTGATCCGCACCACGTTGCGCGAACCGTTGGGGACCTTCCACATCAGCCAGCCAATACCCGCGCCGACGCGCTGTACAGCGCCCCAGGGCAGCTTGGCAAACAGGCGCAGCACCCCGACCATCAGGGCGCCCTTGAACTTTTCCACAGGCGAATTCCTTATTTCAGCAAGGCGCGCATTGTAACCCCTCAGCGCAACAAGGCGGCGTAGCGATCGCAATCGGTGGTGTGGTCCATGACCATGCCGGTGGCCTGCATGAAGGCGTAGCAGATGGTCGGGCCGACAAAGGTGAAGCCGGCTTTCTGCAGGGCCTTGCTCATGGCCTTGGCTTCGTCGGTCACAGCCGGCACGTCGCCGCGCACTTTGAAGTGGTTGATCTTCGGCTCGCCGCCAACGAACGACCATAGCCATTCGGCGGGGTTATCCACAGCCAGCCAGGCCTGGGCATTGCGCCGCGCAGCCTTGAGCTTGAGGCGATTGCGGATGATGCCAGCATCCTGCATCAGTTCTTCGATACGTTCGTCATTCATGGCGGCCAGTTGTACCGGGTCGAAGCCGTACATCACCTGGCGATAACGCTCGCGTTTGCGCAAAACGGTTATCCACGAAAGCCCGGCCTGGAACCCTTCGAGCAAAAGCATCTCGAAGAGCAACGCCGGGTCACGCTGTGGCGTTCCCCATTCCTGGTCGTGGTAGGCCTGGTACAACGGATCGTCGGTACACCAAAAGCAGCGTGGCATAAGGCTCCAATGAGTAGAGGGCGAGGCGAATCAGGTTATACTCCCGCTCTTTACATCCGCATCCCCAGATACAGGTGAATTTCGTGAGCCAGCCTACGCCAGCCGTGCGTACCTTCCAAGACCTGATCCTCGCCCTGCAGAACTACTGGGCAGCTCAAGGTTGTGTGGTGCTTCAGCCCTACGATATGGAAGTAGGCGCCGGCACTTTCCATACCGCCACGTTCCTGCGCGCCGTCGGCCCAGAAACCTGGAACGCCGCCTACGTGCAGCCTAGCCGTCGCCCTGCCGACGGGCGGTATGGCGAAAACCCAAACCGCCTGCAGCACTACTACCAGTTCCAGGTAGTGCTCAAGCCCAACCCGGCCAACTTCCAGGAGCTGTACCTCGGCTCGCTGAAAGCCATCGGCCTGGACCCGCTGGTGCACGACATCCGCTTCGTCGAAGACAACTGGGAATCGCCGACCCTCGGCGCCTGGGGCCTGGGCTGGGAAATCTGGCTCAACGGCATGGAAGTCACCCAGTTCACCTACTTCCAGCAGGTAGGCGGTATCGAGTGCTACCCGGTCACCGGTGAAATCACCTACGGCCTGGAGCGCCTGGCCATGTACATCCAGGGCGTCGATTCGGTGTACGACCTGGTGTGGGCCGACGGCCCGTTCGGCAAGGTCACCTACGGCGACGTGTTCCACCAGAACGAAGTGGAACAGTCGACCTACAACTTCGAACACGCCAACGTCGACAAGCTGTTCGAACTGTTCGACTTCTACGAAAGCGAAGCCAACCGCCTGATCAAGCTGGATCTGCCGTTGCCGACCTACGAAATGGTCCTGAAGGCCTCGCACACCTTCAACCTGCTGGACGCCCGCCGCGCCATCTCGGTAACCGAGCGCCAGCGTTACATCCTGCGTGTACGTACCCTGGCCCGGGACGTGGCGCAAAGCTATCTGCAAGCCCGCGCACGCATGGGCTTCCCGATGGCCACCCCTGAACTGCGTGACGAAGTGTTGGCTAAGCTGGAGGCTGCACAATGAGTGCTCAAGATTTCCTGGTAGAACTGGGCACCGAAGAGCTGCCACCCAAAGCCCTGGCCACCCTCGGCGACGCCTTCCTGGCCGGCATCGAGAAAGGCCTGCAGGCCGCTGGCCTGAACTACACCGGCAAGCAGGTTTACGCCGCGCCGCGCCGCTTGGCCGTGCTGATCCGCCAGCTGGACGTGCAGCAGCCTGACCGCAGCATCAATATCGACGGCCCGCCCCTGCAGGCTGCTTTCAAAGACGGCGAGCCGACCCAGGCTGCTCTTGGCTTTGCCAAGAAATGCGGTGTAGATCTGTCGGAAATCGACCAGAGCGGCGCCAAGCTGCGCTTCTCCCAGCATATCCCGGGCAAGTCCACCGTCGGCTTGCTGCCAACCATCGTCGAAGATTCGCTGAACGACCTGCCGATTCCCAAGCGCATGCGCTGGGCGGCCAGCCGTGAAGAGTTCGTGCGCCCGACCCAATGGCTGGTGATGCTGCTGGGCGACCAGGTGGTCGACTGCACCATCCTGTCGCAGAAAGCCGGCCGTGAATCCCGTGGCCACCGCTTCCACCACCCGGAAAACGTGGTCATCACCACCCCGGCCAACTACGTCGAAGACCTGCGCAAAGCCTACGTGCTGGCCGACTTCGCCGAGCGCCGCGAGCTGATCAGCAAGCGTACCGCCGAGCTGGCCATGCAGCAGGAAGGCACCGCCATCGTGCCGCCTGCGCTGCTGGATGAAGTGACTGCCCTGGTCGAATGGCCAGTGCCGCTGGTGTGCTCGTTCGAGGAACGTTTCCTTGAAGTGCCACAAGAAGCCCTGATCACCACCATGCAGGACAACCAGAAGTACTTCTGCCTGCTGGACAGCGAAGGCAAGCTGCTGCCGCGCTTCATTACCGTGGCCAACGTCGAGAGCCGCGACCCGAAGCAGATTGTGCAAGGCAACGAGAAGGTCGTGCGCCCACGCCTGACCGACGCCGAGTTCTTCTTCAAGCAGGACAAGAAACAGCCGCTGGAAACCTTCAACGAGCGCCTGAAAAACGTGGTGTTCCAGGCTCAGCTGGGCACGGTGTACGACAAGGCCGAGCGGGTTTCCAGACTGGCTGCGTTCATTGCCCCGCTGATCGGCGGCGACGCCCAGCGCGCCGGCCGTGCCGGCCTGCTGTCCAAATGCGACCTGGCCACCGAAATGGTTGGCGAGTTCCCAGAAATGCAGGGTGTTGCCGGTTACTACTACGCGCTCAACGATGGTGAGCCGCAGGACGTCGCCCTGGCCCTGAACGAGCAGTACATGCCGCGCGGTGCTGGCGCCGAGCTGCCGCAGACCCTTACCGGTGCTGCCGTGGCCATCGCCGACAAACTCGACACCCTGGTTGGCATCTTCGGCATCGGCATGCTGCCCACCGGTAGCAAGGACCCGTACGCCCTGCGCCGTGCTGCCCTGGGCGTGCTGCGCATCCTGATCGAGAAGCAGCTGGACCTGAACCTGACCGGTGCGGTCGAGTTCGCAGTCAAGCAGTTCGGCGCCAAGGTCAAGGCCGCTGGCCTGGCCGAACAGGTACTGGAATTCATCTTCGACCGCCTGCGTGCGCGTTACGAAGACGAAGGCATCGACGTGGCCACCTACCTGTCGGTGCGTGCCCTGCAGCCAGGCTCCGCCCTGGACTTCGACCAGCGCGTACAGGCCGTGCAGGCTTTCCGCAAGCTGCCAGAAGCCGAAGCGTTGGCCGCGGTGAACAAGCGTGTATCGAACCTGCTGAGCAAGGCCGAAGGCGCCATCGCCGAACAGGTCGAGCCAAAGTACTTCGACAACGCCAACGAGTTCTCCCTGTACTCGGCGATCCAGCAGGCCGACCAGGCCGTGCAACCGATGGCTGCTGCACGCCAGTACAGTGAATCGCTGGCCCGCCTGGCGGCCCTGCGTGACCCGGTCGACGCCTTCTTCGAGGCGGTGATGGTCAACGCTGAAGACGCCAAGGTACGCGCCAACCGTTATGCCCTGCTCAGCCGCCTGCGCGGCCTGTTCCTGGGCGTGGCCGACATTTCGCTGCTGGGGTAAGCCTTGAAACTGCTGATTCTCGACCGTGACGGGGTCATCAACCATGACTCCGACGCCTACATCAAGACGCTGGAAGAATGGGTGCCGATCCCTGGCTCGGTCGAGGCCATCGCGCAGTTGAGCAAAGCGGGCTGGACGGTGGCCGTGGCCACCAACCAGTCCGGCATTGCCCGTGGCTATTACACACTGGCAACCCTGGAAGCCATGCACGCACGCCTGCGCGAGCTGGTGGCGGAGCAGGGGGGCGAGGTGGGCCATATCGTGTATTGCCCGCACGGGCCGGACGAAGGCTGCGATTGCCGCAAGCCAAAGCCTGGCATGCTGGTGGCGATTGCTGAGCATTACCGGGTCGGCCTGCAAGGCGTCTGGTTTGTCGGTGACAGCAAAGGTGACCTGGAGGCCGCCCTGGCCGTCGGTGCACAACCCGTGTTGGTAAAAACCGGCAAGGGCGAGCGGACCCTGGAAAAAGGCGTCCCTGAAACTACACTGATTTTCGACGATCTGGCAGCTATCGCCAGAGAACTAATTTAAACGGTGCGCCTTCGGGCGCATTTTTCTCAGGCGGGCATGCCCCGCAATGGTACAAGCCACTATGTCGATCCTGCAGGCGATCAGAATCTTTCTTTTTTACCTGCTGCTGGGCACCAGTTCGCTGCTGTGGTGCTCGCTGAGCTTCTTCATCGCGCCATTCCTGTCGTTCCCCAAGCGCTACAGGTTCATCAACGTGTACTGGTGTCGCTGCGCGCTGTTCCTGGTGCGCACCATTCTCGGCATCGACTACAAGGTCACCGGCGCCGAGAACGTGCCGAATGAGCCCTGCGTGATCCTGTCCAACCACCAGAGCACCTGGGAAACGTTCTTCCTTTCCCAGTACTTTTCGCCGCTGAGCCAGGTGCTCAAGCGTGAACTGCTGTACGTGCCGTTCTTCGGTTGGGCCATGGCCATGCTGCGGCCGATCGCGATCAACCGCGACAACCCAAAGGAAGCGTTGCGCCAAGTGGCAAGCAAAGGCGACGAGCTGCTCAAGCAGAAGACGTGGGTGCTGATCTTCCCCGAAGGCACCCGCGTGCCGTACGGCACCGTGGGCAAGTTTTCCCGAGGCGGTACTGCGCTGGCCGTGAATGCCGGGCTGCCTGTGCTGCCGATTGCCCACAATGCCGGCAAGTTCTGGCCGAAGACCGGTTGGGGCAAGCGTGCCGGTACCATCGAGGTGGTGATTGGCGAGCCGATGTACGCAAATGGCACCGGGCCACGTGCCATCGCCGAGCTCAACGACCGCGCTGCAGCGTGGAACGAAGCCACCCAACGGGCCCTGGGTTCGCTGCCGCCAGCCGATGAAAAAACCCAACAGCAGACGGCTTGATGATCTGTGGATAACTTGTGAGCAGTTTTTCGATCAAATGCTTGAAGTGAACGCTAAGTAGTTGAATTAGCTGTTTATTTCTACGTGTGACATTTTTCTTAAAATCGTGCATAAGTTTTTTTGGGGCATAAAAAAACCGGCTTTTACAGCCGGTTTTTTTGTGCCCTGTGAACAGCATCAGACCTTGTCGAGATCCACGTCTTTGGTCTCTTGAAGGCAGAAAATCCCCACGACCAAACTGATCCCGGTCACCAGCACCGGGTACCACAGCCCGTAGAAGATATCCCCGGTATACACCACCAGCGCGAACGACACGGTTGGCAGGAAGCCGCCGAACCAGCCATTGCCAATATGGTAGGGCAAGGACATCGAGGTGTAGCGGATGCGGGTCGGGAACAGTTCGACCATCACGGCTGCCAGCGGGCCATAGGTCATGGTCGCGATCAGGATCATCGCCACGATCAGCACCACCACCATGACTTGGTTGACCTGCGCTGGGTCGGCCTTGGCCGGGTAGCCAGCCTGCTCCACTGCGGTGCGCATGGCCGCTTCGTCGTAGCCATTGATGGTCTTTTCACCAATATTGACCACCACCTCGCTGCCTGCCACGCTCACCGAGCTGTACGGCAGGCCCTGCTTGACCAGGAACGTCTTGACCTTGTCGCACGGGCTGTCGAAACGCGCCTTGCCCACCGGGTCGAACTGGAAGGTGCAGCTTTGCGGGTCGGCGGTGACCACGATAGGCGCCTGCCGGCTGGCGGCGTCGATCTGAGGGTTTGCGTAGTGGCTCAGCGCCTTGAACAGCGGGAAGTACAGCACCGTGGCCAGCAGCAGGCCGAGCATCAGAATCGGCTTGCGGCCAATGCGGTCCGACAACCAGCCGAAGAACACGAAGAACGGCGCACCAATCACCACACTGATGATCAGCAGGGTGTTGGCCTGGGCCGGGTCCATTTTCAGCATCTGGGTCATGAAGAACAGCACGTAGAACTGCGCCGTGTAGAAGGTCACGGCTTGCCCGGCGTTGATGCTGAACAGCGCGGTAAGCACCACTTTCAGGTTCGGCCAGGAGGTGAACGACTCACGGATCGGCGACTTGCTGACCTTTCCCTGGGCCTTCATTTTCACGAAGGCCGGCGACTCGTGCATGCTCATGCGGATCCAGGTGGAGATGGCCAGCAGCACGATCGACAGCAGGAACGGCAAGCGCCAGCCCCAGGTTTCGAACTGGTCGCCACTGATGTAGCGGCTGCCCAGCACCACCAGCAGCGACAGCAACAGGCCAAGGGTGGCGGTGGACTGGATGAAACCGGTGTAGAAGCCCCGTTTGCCCTGGGGCGCATGCTCGGCCACATAGGTGGCAGCACCGCCGTATTCACCGCCCAGCGCCAGCCCCTGGAGCATGCGCAGGATCACCAAAATGATCGGTGCGGCAATGCCGATGCTGGCATAAGTGGGTAGCAACCCCACGGCGAAGGTGGACAGGCCCATCAGCACGATGGTGACCAGGAAGGTGTACTTGCGCCCGATCATGTCGCCCAGGCGGCCGAACACCAATGCACCGAACGGCCGCACCAGAAAGCCGGCGGCGAAGGCCATGAGGGCGAAGATGAAGGCGGTGGTGTCGTTCACGCCAGCAAAGAACTGCTTGCTGATGACCGCTGCCAGCGCACCATAGAGAAAAAAGTCATACCACTCGAAAACCGTCCCGAGGGATGACGCGAAAATGATCTTGCGTTCTTCACGGCGGCTGGGGCTGCTGGCCACCGCATCCTGTTCCTGGATGTAATCCGACATCGTTGCTGTCCTCGGCCCGCAGGCCACAGTGATTATTCTTTTTGTTCCACTGTCGGCGGCTTCTGACCGCGAGCCGCCGGTGTTGCACGCACCCGGGTCAGGGGGTCGGTATTGCGTCTTCGTTCAAGTAGGTCTGGGTAGCAGCTCCTTTGAGGATCAATTGCGCCGCCTTCTCGGCGATCATCAGGGTCGGTGAACAGGTATTACCGGAGGTGATCTGCGGCATGATCGAGGCATCGGCCACGCGCAAACCGGGGATGCCGTGTACCCGCAGCTGGTTATCCACAACGTCCAGGGCACCGCTGCCCATGCGGCAGGTACCCACCGGGTGGAAGATGGTGGTGCCAATCTTGCCGGCTGCCTCGAACAGCTCTTGCTCGGTTTGCAGGGCTGGGCCTGGCAGGTATTCCTTGGGGTCGAATGCTGCAAGGGCAGGGGCCTGCACGATGCGCCGGGTGAGGCGGATGGCATCAGCAGCCACGCGCAGGTCCTGTGGGTCGCTGAGGTAGTTGGGGTCGATCAGCGGCGTGCTGTTCATGTCGGTGGTGCTGATATCAATACGCCCGCGGCTGACCGGGCGCAGGTTGCACACCGATGCGGTAAAGGCCGGGAACGGGTGCAGCGGCTCACCGAAGCGCTCCAGTGACAGCGGCTGTACGTGATACTGCAGGTTGGCGGTGGCCTGTTCCGGGCCCGAGCGCACGAACGCGCCCAGCTGGCTCGGCGCCATGGCCAGCGGGCCGCTGCGGTCATAGAGGTAGCGCAGGCCCATGCCCATCTTGCCCCAGAGGCTATTGGCCATCTGGTTCAAGGTGCGGGTGTTGCGGATCTGGTAGATCAGGCGCAGTTGCAGGTGGTCCTGAAGGTTGCCACCCACGCCCGGCATATCGTGGCGTACACCAATGCCCAGGCTTTCCAGCAGCTGGCGCGGGCCGATGCCGGAGCGTTGCAGAATACCAGGTGAACCAACGGCGCCGGCGCACAGGATAATCTCCCGACGCGATGCAAACTCGTGCCAGGCGCCTTGCCAAAATGCTTTCACGGCCCGCGCCCGGGTGTTGTTGAGCAGTACCTGGTCAACCTGAACGCCGGTCAGCACGGTGAGGTTGGCGCGATCCTTTATCGGCCTCAGGAAGGCTTTGGAGGCGTTCCAGCGTACGCCGCTGCGCTGATTGACCTGAAAGTATCCACAGCCCTGGTTGTCGCCGGTGTTGAAGTCGTCGACCTTGCCGATGCCGCTTTGCTCGGCGGCATCACGGAAAGCATCGAGGATCGGCCAGCTGTAGCGCTGGCGCTCGACCCGCCATTCGCCGTCACCGCCGTGGTGCTCACTGGCGCCGGCGAAGTGGTTTTCGCTGGCCTTGAACAGCGGCAGCACGTCCTTCCAGGCCCAGCCGTCATTGCCTTGCTCGGCCCAGCGGTCATAGTCGGCCGCCTGGCCGCGCATGTAGATCATGCCGTTGATCGAAGAACAGCCACCGAGCACCTTGCCGCGTGGGTAGCCCAATGCGCGCCCCCCCAGGCCTGGCTGCGCCTCGGTCTTGAAGCACCAGTCGGTACGGGGGTTGCCGATGCAGTAGAGGTAACCGACGGGTATGTGAATCCAGGCGTAGTTGTCGCGGCCACCTGCTTCCAGCAGCAAAACGCGGCAGGAAGGGTCGGCGGACAAACGGTTGGCCAGCAGGCAACCGGCGGGACCGGCCCCTACGACCACGTAGTCGAAGACAGAATCGGCTGATGGCATGTGCAACCTCGCGCCCGTTTTTTATTCTTGTCCCGATCCATCTTAGTGCGTAATTTCGTGGTTGAAACACGAGATTTCGCGCAGCCGTTGTGCGTTTTAGCACAGGGGTAAGTCTATACCGGCCTCTTCGCGGGTAAACCCGCTCCCACAGGTTCGGCGCTGCTTCTGAAGGCGGCGCGGTCCCTGTGGGAGCAGGTTTACCCGCGAAAGGGCCGGACGAACAGCCACAAGGATCAGCATGTTCGACTGGAACGATCTGCGGTTTTTCCTCGAGTTGCAGCGCAGCGGCCGCCTGCTTACCGCCGCAAAGCGCCTCAACACTACCCACAGCACCGTGGCCCGGCACATCGAGAGCATCGAGCAAAGCCTGGGCACTGCGCTGTTCGTGCAGCATGCCCAGGGCTACGAGCTGACGCCCTCCGGCCAAGCCCTGCTCAAACACGCCGAAGCCATGGAAAACGTCGCGCTGTTGGCACAGGAAGAAATCACCCAGGCCATCACCCCGTTAGGCAAGATTCGCCTGGGGGTGACTGAAGGCATCGGCATCATGTTCTTCACCCCACGCATGAACGCGTTGTTCGAGCGCTACCCGGGCCTGGAGGTGGAACTGGTGGCCGTGCCGCGCTTTGTCAGCATCCTTAACCGCGAAGCGGAGATCAGCATTCACCTGGAACGGCCCAACGCCGACCTGTTGATAACCCGCAAGCTCACCGACTACCGCCTGGCGCTGTACGCCAGCCAGGGCTACCTGGACCGCGCGGCGCCGTTGCGCAACCGCGAAGACCTGGCCAGGCACAGCTGGATCGGCTACGTCGACGACCTGCTGTTCAGCCAGGAGCTGCTGTTTCTCAACAGTTTCTGCCGGGCACCCACCGTGGTGTTTCGCAGCACCAGCGTCATTGCCCAACAGGCTGCCGCCCGCGCCGGGCTAGGCATCGCCGTACTGCCCAACTACATGGCGCGCCACGACCCGACACTGGTGCGCGTGCTGCCGGGTGAGACCATCCAGCGCAGCTATTGGATATGCACCCGCCGTGAGCTGCACAAGTCTGTGCGCCTGCGGGTGGTGTGGGACTACCTGCTGGCATTGTGTGCGGCCCAACAGGACGAGTTGCTAGCCCAATAGCGCCTTGCCTGCCAGTAACACTGCCGCCGCCCAACCGGCCATGGCAAACAGCTGCTGCAAGCGCGGCCCAGCCAGCTTGGCCGCCAGTGGGCGCGCCAGCAGCAGGCCGAGCACTGCACCCACGGCAAACGGGGCGCCGACCTGCCAGTGCATGACGCCGGCAAGGCTGGCGCTGACCACACTGCCGGTGGACACCAGCGCGATCACCGCCAGCGAGGTGGACACGATGCTGGCCATGCGCAGATTGGTATAGCGGTTCAGGGCCGGGATGATGACAAAACCACCGCCAACCCCGAGCAGACCCGACAGCAAGCCGGACAAGGCACCGGTAAATGCCAGGGCTCGCGCGCAGGGCAGGGTCCAGCGCAAGCGGCCTTGCAACGGGTTCAGCACACAAGGTTCGATGTAGCGATGGGCGTCATTGGCCTCACCGCGCAGCTCTTTGGCAGCCTTGCGCCAGATACGCAGGCAGGCGTACACCAGCACCCCGGCAAACACCAACTGCAGGGGTGTATTCGGCAAGCGGTGCGCCAGCATCAGCCCGAACGGCGCCGCTGCTACGCCGATCAGCGCGATAAACAGCGCCGCCCGATAACGCACCAACCCCTGACGCAGCCCCAGCACTGCGCCAACCGCCGCCGCCATGCCTACGGCCAACAGGCCGACCGGTGCAGCCTCGACCATCGACAGCCCCAGGCCGAACACCAGCAAGGGCACAGCAAGAATGCCACCGCCGGCGCCGGTCAACGCCAGCACCGCACCGATGATCGCGCCCAGGCCGGCCCCCAACAATTGATGTTCGATCACTGGCTACCCTCGGCTACCAGCTGCGGGCGCGCCAGCCACTCGCGGCCCTTGAGCATGCCTTGCCAGTACAGCGGCGGCAGCGCCTGCGCCTTGAGCAACCAGGCCAGGCGCGTCGGCTTGCGGCCATCCAGCAACCAACTGGGAAAGCTCGGTGCCAGTTTGCCGCCATAGGTGAACTCGGCCAGGACGATCTTGCCGCGCTCTACCGTCAGCGGGCACGAACCATAGCCATCGTAATGGGCGAGGGTGGGCAGCCGGCCCAGTGCCACCAGCACGTTGTTGGCCACTACCGGCGCCTGCTTGCGGGCCGCTGCGGCGGTCTTGGCATTGCTGGTATTGGCCACGTCACCAAGGGCATGGATGTTGGTGTACTTGCGATGACGCAGGGTATGCGGGTCGACATCGACCCAGCCGCCATTATCGGCCAACGGGCTTTCGCGAATAAACGCCGGCGCCACTTGTGGCGGTACCACGTGGAGCATGTCAAAAGCCTCGATGCGCGTTTCGCTGCTGCCATCGGGCAGGGTGCGCACGAAGGTGGCGCGCTTGTTCGGGCCATCCACGGCAACCAGTCGGTGGGAGAAATTGAGGTCCACGGCGTATTTTTCGATGTACTTCATCAGCGCGGGCACATAGTCCGCCACACCGAACAAGACTGCACCGGCATTGAAGAAGCTGGCTTTCACCGCACCAAGGTGGCCGTTGCGCAACCAGTGGTCGCAAGACAGGTACAGCGCCTTTTGCGGCGCGCCCGCACATTTGATCGGCATGGGCGGCTGGCTGAACACGGCGCGGCCTTGCTTGAGTTTCTGTACCAGCTCCCAGGTGTAGGGCGCGAGGTCGTAGCGGTAGTTGGAGGTGACACCATTGCGGCCCAGGGTTTCGCTGAGCCCATCGATGGCCGCCCAGTCCAGCGTGAGCCCGGGGCAGACCACCAGCTGTTCATAGCTGATGGCGCGGCCGTCCTCGAGGATGACCAGCTGGCCCAGAGGGTCGAAACCCTGCACCCGCGCCTTGACCCAGCGCACACCGCGCGGGATGGTCGAGGCCATGGTGCGGGCGGTACTCGGTGCGGTAAACACACCGGCACCGACCATGGTCCAGCCGGGTTGGTAGTAATGCACGTCGGCAGGGTCGATCAAGGCAACGTCCAGCGATGGGTCACGGCTGACCAGGCTGGAAGCGGTGGCGATACCAGCGGCACCGGCACCGACGATGACGACTTTGTGGTGGTCGGTATTGGCAGGGGACAACAAGGCAGGCATGGCGGTAAATCCTGGAAATCTGATTATGGGGCAGGGCGGTTACAGCTTGTTCAGCGGGATTTTCAGATAGCTCACGCCGTTCTCTTCCGGCGCGGGGAGCTGGCCGCTGCGCATGTTCACCTGTACCGAAGGCAGGATCAGCACCGGCATATCGAGGGTCTTGTCACGGGCTTCGCGCATGGCGACGAAGCTGTCCTCATCGATGCCCTGGTGAATATGAATGTTGCTGGCGCGCTGCTCGGCCACGGTGGTGAAGTACTGCATGTCGCGGCCACCTGGCAGGTAGTCGTGGCACATGAACAGCCGGGTCTGGTCGGGGAACGCCAGCAGACGACGGATAGAGCGATACAGGGTACGGGCATCGGCCCCAGGGAAGTCGCAGCGGGCAGTGCCGTAGTCGGGCATGAACAGGGTGTCCCCCACAAACACCGCGATCTCGCCGGCGTCTTCGATCATGAAACTCATGCACGCGGGCGTGTGCCCGGGCGTGTGCATTGCCCGGGCGTGCAGGTTGCCGATGCGGAACCCTTCCTCGTCTTCGAGCAGCACATCGAACTGGCTGCCGTCACGGGCGAAGCCAGGCTCCGCATTGAACAACGCGCCGAATACTTTCTGCACCTGGGTGATGTGCGCGCCGATAGCAGTATGGCCACCCAGTTTTTCCTTCAGGTAGGCCGCTGCGGAAAGATGGTCGGCGTGCACATGGGTTTCCAGCACCCAGCGCACGCTGGCATTCAACTCGGTCACGCGCTCGATCAGGCGATCCGCCGAAGCGGTGCAGGTGCGCCCGGCCTTGGGGTCGTAATCCAGCACGCTGTCGATCAACGCGCATTGCCGGGTTTCACGGTCCATGACCAGGTAGCTGATGGTCGAGGTCGCCTCGTCGTAAAAGGCGTCCACGTGCAGGTTGTTGCCGATGATCATCACGTTCTCCAATTTATCCGCCCCACCTTGCAAGGCGTAGGCAGTGACAGGAGGTTTATCAAGATGCATGCCAGGCTTTGCAGCGCGCTTGCGCCAATGAAACCGGTCCGTCACAGGCAGCTGGCAGCAATGGTGGCAGAACATGTGGCAGTCGACTGTCAGCCAATGGCAGTGTTTGGCAGTCCTTGTTACGCTGCCCCGGTCATCCAAACGGTGCCGTCATGTCTGAAGCCCATCCCCTCATCCTAGCTCTGGTTTCCTACCTTGAGCACGATGCCCTGCCAGCAATCGTGCTGGACACCGACTACAACATCCTGGCCGCCAACGCCGCCTATCGCCGTCAGTTCGGCCGTGATGACCAGGCACCGCTGGGTGAGAAGTGTCACAAGGTCTCGCACCACTATGCCGTACCGTGCGACCAGGCCGGTGAGCATTGCCCCCTGCGCAAGGCGTGGGACAGCAAGGTGCCCGAACGCGTGCTGCATGTTCATCACACACCACGCGGCCCCGAGCATGTCGATGTCGAGCTGCGCCCGATTCTGGATGAACAGGGCAGGGTGGTGGCCTTTGTCGAACGCCTGACCACCATCACCCTCGCCTCACCGCAACCTCAGGAGCAGGGCCTGGTCGGCCGCGCACCAGCTTTCAAGGCTGCCTTGGCCAGCCTGCAACGTGCGGCGCCAGCGCAGATCCCGGTGCTGCTGCAAGGTGAGTCCGGTAGCGGTAAAGAACTGTTCGCCCGTGCGGTGCACATGGGCAGCCCCAGAGCAAACGGCCCGCTGGTGGTGGTCGACTGCACTGGCCTGACGGAGTCGTTGTTCGAAAGCGAGTTGTTCGGTTATGAGAAAGGCGCGTTCACCGGTGCCAACCAACGCAAGATCGGCTTGGCTGAGGCGGCCCATGGCGGCACCCTGTTCCTCGACGAAATTGGCGAAGTACCGCTGGCCATGCAAGTGAAGCTGCTGCGTCTGATCGAGTCTGGCAGCTTCCGCCCGGTGGGCAGCCTGCGCACGGTGCATTCGGATTTCCGCCTGGTATCGGCCACCCACAAGCCGCTCAAACAGATGGTGGCGGACGGCACCTTCCGTGAAGACCTGTATTACCGTATCAGCGGCTTTCCGATTCGCCTGCCGGCATTGCGCGAGCGGGTGGAAGACCTGCCGCTGCTTGCGCAGAGCCTGCTGCAACGCATGTCTGGCAAGCCGACGCCCAGGCTGAGTGACGATGCCTTGCAGCAACTTGGGTTGCATGCGTTTCCGGGCAATATCCGCGAGCTGCGCAACATACTGGAAAGGGCGCGTCTGTTTGCCGATGACGGGCTGATTCGACCTGAGCACTTGCCGGAAGATATCGGGCCGGTGGCGGCGCTGATAGGAAGCGGCCGTCGTAATGACTTGGGTGAGCTGGCGCAGGCGCTGGAACAGTTCAAGGGCTCGCGTAGTGAACTTGCCAGCCATCTTGGCATGAGTGAACGCACGCTCTATCGCCGCTTGAAGACCCTGGGGCTGAATTAACGAATATCGGCAAACGCTCCACGGTGTTCGCCCCATCTGCACCTTTACCCGACCTTTACCTCTGCCCTTACATTAAACGGCTAGAACCGTGGTCTGATTGGTTAACCGTACCCGGTACCCAGACAGTTACAACCGGGCGTTAATAGGCAGAGGACCGCAGCAAATGAAGAAAACCCTAACCGTGATCTGCGCCGCGCTCATGTTCAGCGCACCGTTGGCCAGCTTCGCGCAGCCGGGCCCCCCAGACCGACATGATGGCGGCCCATCGCACCAGGGCAACTCGCCTCATGGTCAGCCGCAGCAACAGGGCCGACATGACAATGGCCGCGGTCCTGCTTACCGTGATCCGAACTTCCGTCCACAACAAGGCATGCCGGTACCTCATCAGCAATGGCAGCGTGGTCATGCCGTGGACCCGCATTACCGTGGTGACCGTTACTGGGTGACTGACTGGAAAGCGCGCCACCTGTATGCGCCACCGCGTGACCACCGTTGGCTGTACGTGAACGGCGACTATGTGTTGATGTCGATCGCCAGTGGCAGGATCGTGAACATTCTTACCGGCTACTGATTTTTTGCAGACACTAAAAAGCCCGCATCAGCGGGCTTTTTAGTGTCTGTCGATTTACACCTGATTAGAAGTCCAGGTTCGACACCGACAATGCGTTGCTTTCGATGAACTCACGACGCGGCTCGACTGCATCACCCATCAGGGTGTTGAAGATCTGGTCAGCAGCGATTGCATCTTCGATGGTGACCTTGAGCATACGGCGAACGGTCGGGTCCATGGTGGTTTCCCACAGCTGGTCCGGGTTCATCTCACCCAGCCCTTTGTATCGCTGGATGGTGTGGCGCTTGGTGGTCTCGTTCATCAGCCAGTCCAGGCCTTCCTTGAACTCGACGATTGCCTTGCGGCGTTCACCACGTTGTACGTAAGCACCTTCACCCAACAGGCTGGAGAGCTTGGCACCGATGTTGACGACGGTTCGGTAATCATTGCTGCCAAAGAAGTCACGGTTGAACGTGATGTAGCTGGCCAGGCCGTGGGAGGTGATTTCCACTTCCGGCAGCCATACGTTGCGTTCTTTGTCTTCACGCAGGCTGGCGTTGTAAGCCAGGCCAGACTTCTGGCTGGAGTTCAGACGCTCCTGCAGCTTGGCCAGCCAGGCTTGCATCACCGCGTGGTCACCCAACTGCTCCAGGGTCACCTCAGGCAGGTAGACGAAGTGCTCGGTCAGCTCTTCCGGGTACAAGCGCGACAGGCGCTTCAGGGTCTTCATGACACTACGGAATTCGTTCACCAGGCTTTCCAGCTGCACGCCAGAAACCGCTGGTGCCGACTCGTCCAGGTGCAGGCTAGCGTCTTCCAGGGCCGACTGGGTCATGTATTCCTCCATGGCCTCGTCGTCCTTGATGTACTGCTCCTGCTTGCCTTTTTTCACCTTGTACAGTGGAGGCTGGGCAATGTAGATGTAGCCGCGCTCGACCAGCTCCGGCAACTGACGGAAGAAGAAGGTCAGCAGCAGGGTACGGATGTGCGAACCGTCAACGTCAGCATCGGTCATGATGATGATGTTGTGATAACGCAACTTGTCGATGTTGTACTCTTCGCGGCCGATACCACAGCCAAGCGCAGTGATCAGCGTGCCCACTTCCTGGGACGAGATCATCTTGTCGAAACGTGCTTTCTCGACGTTGAGGATCTTACCCTTCAGCGGCAAGATCGCCTGGGTACGACGGTTACGACCTTGCTTGGCCGAGCCTCCTGCGGAGTCACCCTCCACCAGGTACAGTTCGGAAAGGGCAGGGTCCTTCTCCTGGCAGTCCGCCAACTTGCCTGGCAGGCCGGCGATATCCAGCGCACCTTTGCGGCGAGTCATCTCGCGGGCTTTACGTGCTGCTTCACGCGCACGAGCAGCGTCGATCATCTTGCCAACGACGGCCTTGGCCTCGTTCGGGTTTTCCAGCAGGAAGTCGGAGAAGTACTTGTTCATCTCCTGCTCCACGGCGGTTTTCACCTCCGAGGAAACCAGCTTGTCTTTGGTCTGCGAGCTGAACTTGGGGTCCGGTACCTTCACCGAGATGATCGCGGTCAGGCCTTCACGGGCGTCGTCACCCGTGGTCGCCACCTTGTTCTTCTTGGCCAGGCCTTCCTGTTCGATGTAGCTGTTCAGGCTACGGGTCAGCGAAGAACGGAAGCCCACCAAGTGGGTGCCACCGTCGCGCTGTGGAATGTTGTTGGTGAAGCACAGCAGGTTTTCGTTGAAGCTGTCGTTCCACTGCAGAGCAACTTCCACGCCCACGCCGTCTTCACGCTGAACGCTGAAGTGGAACACCTGGGAGTTGACTGGCGTCTTGTTGGTGTTCAGGTACTCGACGAACGCACGCAGGCCGCCTTCGTACTTGAAGAACTCTTCCTTACCGCTGCGCTCATCCTTCAGCAGAATGCCAACGCCCGAGTTGAGGAACGACAACTCGCGAATACGCTTGGCCAGGATGTCCCAGCTGAAGTGAATATTCTTGAAGGTTTCAGCCGACGGCTTGAAGTGGATGTGGGTACCGGTGGTTTCGCTTTCACCGACAACCGCCATCGGCGCTTGTGGTACGCCGTGAACGTAGGTCTGCTCCCAGATCTTGCCGCTACGGCGAACGGTCAGCACGAGCTTCTCGGACAGGGCGTTCACAACAGAAACACCTACGCCGTGCAGGCCGCCGGATACCTTGTAGGAGTTATCGTCAAACTTACCGCCGGCGTGCAGTACGGTCATGATGACCTCGGCTGCGGAAACGCCTTCTTCTTTGTGCACGTCGACCGGAATGCCGCGACCGTTGTCGCGCACACTGATGGATTCGTCCGTGTGGATGATGACGGTGATGTCATCGCAGTGACCGGCGAGGGCTTCGTCGATCGAGTTGTCGACCACCTCGAAGACCATGTGGTGCAGGCCGCTACCATCATCGGTGTCGCCAATGTACATGCCGGGACGCTTGCGTACGGCATCCAAACCTTTCAGCACCTTGATGCTGGAGGAGTCGTACGTTTGATTTTCGCTCATGCCTTCACTCCCGATGGTCGTGGGTCTGGGTGATACGGCCTTGTTCCACGTGGAACAAAGCAACTGGCGTTTCCGTCTGCCAGCCTTCCCTCAGTAATTCGTGATCTACACAGGTGATGAACACCTGGCAGCGTAATTCTTCAAGCAAGCGGCACAGCGCGCGGCGATGCTTGTCGTCCAGTTCGGACGGCAAGTCATCCACGAGATAAATACAGTTACCGCGACGAGCCTGGCTGACGAGGTGGCCTTGGGCAATGCGCAATGCGCACACCACCAGCTTTTGCTGACCACGCGACAGGATGTCGGCCGCGTTATTGGCAGCCAGACGAAGACGCAGATCAGCACGCTGCGGACCGGCCTGGGTATGGCCCATCTGCTGATCGCGAAGGAGAGAGGATGCGAGTACTTCTTGCAGTTCCCGGTCCTTGTCCCAGCCTCGGTAGTAGCTCAGGGTCAACCCGTCCAGCTCGACCAGTTCGCTCAGGGTTCGCTCGAAGACAGGCTTCAAGGCCTTGATGTAGTTGCGACGGTATTCATCTATTTCCGCGCTGGCCAGGCACAATTCCCGGTCCCAGGCGGCTTGCGAAGCTGCGTCAAGTGTACCATGACGCAACCATGAGTTCCGCTGCCGCAGCGCCTTCTGCAGCCGTTGCCAGGCTGGCAAAAAGCGAGGTTCCACGTGGAACACACCCCAATCCAGAAACTGGCGGCGTATTTTCGGGGCACCTTCCAACAGCCTGAAACTGTCTGGGTTGATGAGCTGCAGCGGTAACAACTCCGCCAGCTGGGCGGCGCTACGTGCATTCTGCCCATCGATGCGTATGGTGAATTCTCCCTGCCGCTCTCGGGATACACCCAGGTTGCTGGTGCCACCTTCAGCCAACTGCACTTCGCCAAACACGGTACAGGCAGGCTGCTCATACTGGATGACCGGGTTCAGGCGGGTGCTGCGAAATGAGCGCGCCAGGCCGAGCAAGTGCACAGCTTCAAGCACACTGGTCTTGCCACTGCCGTTGGCGCCGTAAAGGATATTGATGCGGGGGGAGGGCGAGAGGGTCACCGGGTGCAAGTTGCGCACCGCGGTGACCATGATCCGTCGAAGGGACATTGCGCCTGCTACAGGTTACAGGCGCATCGGCATGACAACGTAGGAAGAATCGTCATTGCCAGCTTCCTGCAGCAGCGCACTGCTGTTGGAGTCGGACAGGATCAGACGAACTTGCTCGGTAGTCATCACGCCTAGCACGTCCAGCAGGTAGCTGACGTTGAAGCCGATTTCCAGCGAGCTACCTTCGTAGTCCACGCTGATCTCTTCTTCAGCTTCTTCCTGCTCGGGGTTGTTGGCCTGGATCTTCAGTTGGCCAGCAGCCAGTTGCAGGCGAATACCGCGGTACTTTTCGTTGGAAAGAATCGCAGTACGGCTGAAAGCTTCACGCAGCGCCTGGCGGTCACCGACCACCAGCTTGTCGCCGCCCTTGGGTAGTACACGCTCATAGTCCGGGAACTTGCCATCCACCAGCTTGGAGGTGAAGGTGAATTCACCGGTTGTGGCCCGAATGTGGTGCTGGCCCAGGACGATGCTGACCATGCCTTCCGGGTCGGTCAGCAGACGCGCCAGTTCCAGGATACCTTTGCGTGGCACGATGACCTGGTGGCGATCTTCCTGCTCAATCGGCGCACTCATGGAGCACAGCGCCAGGCGGTGGCCGTCAGTGGAAACCGCGCGCAGGGTGTTACGGGAAACCTCCAGCAGCATGCCGTTGAGGTAGTAGCGCACATCCTGCTGGGCCATGGCAAAGCTGGTGCGCTCGATCAGACGGCGCAGCTTGCTCTGTTCCAGGTTGCAGGTCAGCGAACCCGGGCCTTCTTCCACAGTCGGGAAGTCATTGGCTGGCAGGGTCGACAGGGTGAAGCGGCTGCGACCGGCCTTCACCAACAGTTTCTGCTCGTCGACCTTGATATCGATCAGGGCGTCGTTCGGCAGGCTTTTACAAATGTCCATCAGCTTGCGCGCCGGCACAGTGATTTCGCCAGGCTCGGCTGGCTCTTCCAGTTGTACGCGGCCTACCAGTTCGACTTCCAGGTCGGTACCGGTCAACGACAGTTGCTGGCCTTGTACGACCAGCAATACGTTGGACAGGACCGGCAAGGTCTGACGGCGCTCTACGACACCGGCGACCAGTTGCAGGGGTTTCAACAGGGCTTCGCGTTGAATGGTGAAATGCATGGTCTAGTCCCTTGCCTTCAATTAGCTGCGCAGACGGCCATCAGGTCGTCAGCGTCCGCAGCAGGTTCTTGTAGTCCTCGCGGATGTCCGCGTCGGATTCCTTCAATTCGTTGATCTTGCGGCAGGCGTGCAGCACAGTCGTGTGGTCGCGACCACCGAACATGTCGCCGATTTCCGGCAGACTGTGGTTGGTCAGCTCCTTGGACAGGGCCATGGCCACCTGACGTGGACGCGCGACAGAACGCGAACGACGCTTGGACAACAGATCAGAGATCTTGATCTTGTAGTACTCGGCGACGGTTCGCTGAATGTTATCCACACTCACCAGTTTATCTTGCAGCGCCAGCAAGTCTTTCAGCGACTCACGGATCAGCTCGATGGTGATGTCGCGGCCCATGAAGTGCGAGTGGGCAATCACCCGCTTCAGTGCACCTTCCAGCTCACGTACGTTGGAGCGAATGCGCTGGGCAATGAAGAAGGCCGCATCATGTGGCAGCTCGACCTTGGCCTGGTCGGCCTTCTTCATCAGGATCGCTACGCGGGTTTCCAGCTCTGGTGGCTCTACAGCCACCGTCAGCCCCCAACCAAAGCGCGACTTCAGGCGCTCTTCCAGGCCTTCGATCTCCTTGGGGTAACGGTCAGAGGTAAGAATTACCTGCTGGCCGCCCTCAAGCAGGGCGTTGAAGGTGTGGAAAAACTCTTCCTGCGAGCGCTCTTTGCGGGCAAAGAACTGGATATCGTCGATCAGCAACGCATCCACCGAACGGTAGAAGCGCTTGAATTCATTGATGGCGTTGAGCTGCAGCGCCTTGACCATGTCTGCGACGAAGCGCTCCGAGTGAAGGTACACGACCTTGGCGTTCGGGTTCTTCTTCAGCAGGTGGTTACCCACAGCATGCATAAGGTGGGTTTTACCCAGGCCCACGCCGCCATACAGGAACAGCGGGTTGTAGCCATGCTTGGGGTTATCGGCCACCTGCCAGGCAGCCGCGCGCGCCAACTGGTTCGACTTACCTTCCACGAAGGTGTCGAAAGTGAAGGTGCGGTTCAGGTAGCTGGTGTGCTTGAGCGCACCTTCCACCTGCACAGTGCGCTGTTCGGTCCGGTTGTTGCTGGCTGGCGGCGAGACGGGCTCAGCCATGGCGTCGAAACTGTCACGCGACGACGGCTCGGCCAATTCATTGACCAGCACAGGCTCTGCCGCTGTTACAGCCGCAGGCTCGACCGCCGCCGCTACCGGCAAAGGCCTTTGAGCCTGGGTCTGCGCCCGGGTCTGCGCCAGCGAAGCGGCCACGGCAGCGCTGACTGGCGCGTTGGGCGCAGCCCGTGGAGCCGAGCTGCGACGGCTGCCTATTAATAAGGAAAGGGCAGGCGCAATGCCGCTGCCGTTTTCACCCAACAGCTCGAGCAAGCGGCCCAGGTACTTTTCATTGACCCAATCGAGAACGAAACGGTTAGGCGCATAGACGCGCAACTCGTCGCCTTCGGCTTCGACCTGTAGCGGACGGATCCAGGTGTTGAATTGCTGGGCAGGCAGTTCATCGCGCAGAAGCTCCACGCACTGCTGCCAAAGTTCCACTGACACGGATATCCCCTGAGTTTGAAAGCCGGATGAGGCAAAAACAATCCGCCATTGTACCGGTCGAGCGTTCAGTTATCCACATGTGGACACGTTAGGAACCATGACAAAACAGCCATTTATCGACCAAAACGGCTTTGTCGCACTGTGCATAAGCCCTGTGGATAAGCGACCGTGAGGGCTATGCACAACCCTGGGTCGTAGTCTGTTGATAACTCACCTGTGTGTAAGTGCCATTTTAATCCACAGCTTTCGACCACGATGAAAACAAGCGCAGCACCGGTTGAGAACAACGTTGTAAAACTCTGTACATGCTGAATTTTGTGGCCTACAGGCAGTTATCCACAGAAGGTTATCCACCTAATATCTATAAGTTCTTCAGAAAAGCTTTTTATATGTCTCTTCTTTTTTTTCATGTTGTCCCCGATTCGTGTGTCCGATCAAGCACCCCCTCGAGGGTGGACGAACAAGCACCGTCCATCACACGCCCTATAGGGAAAGGCTGGTTGGAAATTGACCTATGGGCTTGCTTTCTCTAGAATCGCCGGTCTCTTAAAAAGGGGGCCATCCCGGCCCGTCGTCGACAAACCAGGTAACACGCCATGAAACGTACTTTCCAACCAAGCACCATCAAGCGCGCCCGCACCCACGGTTTCCGTGCCCGTATGGCTACCAAGAACGGCCGCGCCGTTCTGTCGCGTCGTCGTGCCAAAGGCCGTAAGCGTCTGGCCATTTGATTTTTCGGCACAGGTGGTGAGTCAGGACTTCAGTCGGGAAAAGCGACTGCTTACACCCCGACACTTCAAAGCGGTCTTCGACTCCCCAACCGGCAAGGTTCCAGGGAAAAACCTGCTGATCCTTGCTCGCGAGAACGGTCTCGATCACCCTCGTCTCGGCCTGGTGATCGGCAAGAAGAGCGTCAAGCTCGCCGTTCAACGCAACCGCCTCAAGCGCTTGATGCGCGATTCCTTTCGTCTGAACCAGCAGCTGCTTGCCGGGTTGGACATCGTGATCGTCGCGCGCAAGGGATTGGGTGAGATAGAAAACCCGGAATTGCACCAACACTTTGGCAAACTCTGGAAACGTCTGGCGCGCAGCCGGCCAACTCCAGCAGTCACCGCCAATTCCGCAGGGGTAGACAGTCAAGATGCGTAAACTGGCACTCGTTCCGATCCAGTTTTACCGTTACGCCATTAGTCCTCTGATGGCCAACCACTGTCGTTTTTTCCCCAGTTGCTCCTGTTACGCTTATGAAGCCATCGAAAACCATGGCGTCTGGCGTGGTGGGTGGCTGGCCGTTCGTCGCCTGGGGCGTTGTCATCCGTGGAATGACGGCGGTTTCGACCCCGTTCCACCCGCTCCTTCCTCCCGAACTTCTTCGATAGCCGAGTAATCATGGATATTAAACGCACGATCCTGATCGCCGCGCTGGCAGTCGTGTCCTACGTCATGGTCCTGAAGTGGAACGATGACTACGGCCAGGCTGCCCTGCCGACTCAGAATACTGCTGCCAGCACTGTTGCGCCGGGCTTGCCCGATGGCGTGCCGGCCGGTAACAACGGCGCCAGCGCCGATGTACCGAGCGCCAACGCCGAATCGAGCCCTGCCGAACTGGCACCGGTCGCACTCAGCAAGGACCTGATCCGAGTCAAGACCGACGTTCTGGAACTGGCTATCGATCCGGTCGGTGGTGACATCGTCCAGTTGAACCTGCCGAAGTACCCACGCCGTCAAGACCACCCGAACATTCCGTTCCAGTTGTTCGACAACGGTGGTGAGCGTGTTTACCTGGCACAAAGTGGTCTGACCGGTGCCAACGGCCCGGATGCCCGCGCCAGCGGCCGCCCGCTGTATGCCGCCGAGCAGAAGAGCTACCAGCTGGCCGACGGCCAGGAACAACTGGTGGTCGACCTGAAGTTCAGCGACAACGGTGTCAACTACATCAAGCGCTTCAGCTTCAAGCGCGGTGAGTACGACCTGAATGTCAGCTACCTGATCGACAACCAGAGCGACCAGGCCTGGAGCGGCAACATGTTTGCCCAGCTCAAGCGTGACGCCAGCGGCGATCCGTCCTCGAGCACTGCCACTGGCACCGCCACCTACCTGGGCGCCGCCCTGTGGACAGCTTCCGAGCCTTACAAAAAGGTCTCGATGAAGGACATCGACAAAGGTAGTTTGAAAGAAAATGTGTCCGGCGGCTGGGTTGCATGGCTGCAGCACTACTTCGTGACCGCCTGGATTCCGGCCAAGTCGGACAACAACGTTGTCCAGACCCGCAAGGACAGCCAGGGCAACTACATCATCGGCTACACCGGCCCAGCCCTCAGCGTACCTGCTGGTGGCAAGGTCGAAACCAGCGCCATGCTGTACGCCGGCCCGAAGATCCAGTCCAAGCTGAAAGAGTTGTCCCCAGGCCTGGAACTGACCGTCGACTACGGCTTCCTGTGGTTCATCGCCCAGCCGATCTTCTGGCTGCTGCAACATATCCACAGCCTGCTGGGTAACTGGGGCTGGTCGATCATCGTGCTGACCATGCTGATCAAAGGCCTGTTCTTCCCGCTGTCGGCTGCCAGCTACCGCTCCATGGCGCGCATGCGTGCTGTTGCGCCCAAGCTCGCCGCGCTGAAGGAACGCTTCGGTGACGATCGCCAGAAGATGTCCCAGGCGATGATGGAGCTGTACAAGAAAGAGAAGATCAACCCGCTGGGCGGCTGCCTGCCGATCCTGGTGCAGATGCCGGTATTCCTGGCCCTGTACTGGGTACTGCTGGAAAGCGTGGAAATGCGCCAGGCCCCATGGATGCTGTGGATTACCGACCTGTCGATCAAGGATCCGTTCTTCATCCTGCCGATCATCATGGGCGCCACCATGTTCATTCAGCAGCGCCTGAACCCGACCCCACCGGATCCGATGCAGGCCAAGGTGATGAAAATGATGCCGATCATCTTCACCTTCTTCTTCCTGTGGTTCCCGGCTGGTCTGGTGCTGTACTGGGTTGTGAACAACTGCCTGTCGATTTCGCAGCAGTGGTACATCACTCGCCGTATCGAAGCAGCCACCAAAAAAGCTGCTGCTTGACGGGCTAGTACGCTAGCCTGTGAATAAAAAACGCCCCCTAGTGGGGCGTTTTTGCTATCTGTCGTTTTTGTCGTAGAGGCTTTCGAGCATGAACACTGTGCGTGAAACCATCGCCGCCATCGCTACCGCCCAAGGCCGCGGTGGTGTGGGTATTGTCAGGTTGTCCGGCCCCTTGGCCAGCAAGGCCGGGCAGTTGATCACCGGCCGTACGCTGACCCCTCGCCATGCCCATTACGGCCCGTTCCGCGACGATGAAGGGCTGGTGCTGGACGAGGGGATTGCGTTGTTCTTCCCTGGGCCAAACTCGTTCACCGGCGAAGATGTGCTCGAACTCCAGGGCCACGGTGGCCCGGTGGTCCTGGACATGCTGCTGCAGCGCTGTGTACAAGTTGGCTGTCGCCTGGCCCGCCCAGGTGAATTCAGCGAACGCGCGTTCCTCAACGACAAGCTCGACCTGGCCCAGGCTGAAGCCATTGCCGACCTGATCGAGGCCAGCTCCAGCCAGGCGGCACGTAACGCCCTGCGCTCGCTGCAGGGGGAGTTCTCCAAGCGTGTGCACAGCCTGACCGAGGCGCTGATTGCCCTGCGCATCTACGTCGAGGCAGCAATCGACTTCCCCGAAGAGGAGATCGACTTCCTCGCCGATGGCCACGTCCTGTCGATGCTCGATGCAGTGCGCGGCGAGTTATCCACCGTGCAACGCGAGGCCGGGCAGGGTGCCTTGCTGCGTGACGGCATGACGGTGGTCATCGCCGGGCGGCCGAACGCCGGCAAGTCGAGCCTGCTGAATCAGCTGGCTGGTCGGGAAGCCGCCATTGTTACCGATATCGCCGGCACCACCCGGGACATCCTGCGCGAACATATCCACATCGACGGTATGCCGCTGCACGTGGTCGATACCGCCGGTTTGCGTGATACCGATGACCATGTGGAAAAGATCGGCGTAGAACGCGCCCTGAAGGCCATTGGCGAGGCCGATCGTGTGTTGCTGGTGGTCGACTCCACCGCGCCCGAGGCCAGCGACCCGTTCGCCTTGTGGCCCGAGTTTCTCGATCAGCGGCCCGACCCTGCCAAGGTCACGCTGATTCGCAACAAAGCCGACCTGAGTGGCGAGCGGGTGGCGCTGGAGCAGTGCGATGACGGCCATGTGACCATCACCCTCAGTGCCAAGGGCGACGACACAGGGCTGCAACTGCTGCGCGACCATCTCAAGGCCTGCATGGGTTATGAACAGACGGCAGAGAGTGGCTTCAGTGCCCGCAGGCGCCACCTGGATGCCTTGCGCCAGGCCAGCGAGCACCTGGAGCACGGCCGTGCACAGTTGACCTTGGCGGGCGCAGGAGAGCTGCTGGCAGAGGACTTGCGCCAGGCACAGCATGCCTTGGGGGAAATTACCGGGGCGTTCAGCTCGGATGACCTGCTGGGGCGGATTTTCTCCAGCTTCTGCATCGGCAAGTAATCCACAGCCAGGCCAGGACAAGCGCCGCTCCTTAGGGAGCGGCTTTTTTTTGCCTCAAATTCATTGCAGGAGATGACCACAGTGAGGTCCACAGCGCACCTGTGGGAGCGGGCATGCTGGCGAAGACGCCAGTACAACCGCTAGAGCTCTGTGGCGGGATCGACGCTTTTGCGTTTTTTTTCATTCACAACCTGAAAACTGCGCTCAGGAGCCCTGTGGAAAACCCATCTTCAGCTCAGTTGATAAGCGTGCTTTTTTCCTGAGGAGAAATCCGCCTGTGGGTAAATAGCCATTTCATCCACAGGCTAAATGACGTTATCCATAGCCCTCATGGCACTCCAGACACAGGTTTTAATTTCTCTCTACACAGCGCCAGTCATGGCCTACAAAGCTTTATCCACAGATATCGTTGTGCATAAGAATAAACATAAAAACAAAGCTTTTATAAATTTCTTCTTGTTGATTTCTGTTGTCTGCCACTCATCCACAGACTGGTCAAAATTTGCTCAGACGGTTTCTTTAAAGGGGGTGAAGTCCCTATACTTGTCGGCTTACCTTCTCTATTCGCAAAAACAGGCACGAGGTGCGTGGTGGATTTCCCTTCCCGTTTTGAAGTGATCGTCATCGGCGGCGGCCATGCCGGTACCGAGGCTGCGCTTGCGTCTGCACGCATGGGTGTGAAAACCCTGCTGCTGACCCATAACGTGGAAACCCTCGGTCACATGAGCTGCAACCCCGCCATCGGCGGTATTGGCAAAAGCCATCTGGTCAAAGAGATCGATGCCCTCGGCGGCGCCATGGCGCTGGCCACCGACAAGAGCGGCATCCAGTTCCGCGTTCTGAACAACCGCAAGGGCCCGGCGGTACGCGCCACCCGTGCACAGGCCGACCGCGCCATCTACAAGGCGGTGGTGCGTGAAATCCTGGAAAACCAGCCGAACCTGTGGATATTCCAGCAGTCCTGTGACGACCTCATCGTCGAGCAGGACCAGGTCAAGGGCGTAGTTACCCAGATGGGTTTGCGTTTCTTCGCCGAATCGGTGGTACTGACCACCGGTACTTTCCTCGGCGGGCTTATCCACATTGGTCTGCAAAACCATTCCGGTGGCCGTGCCGGTGATCCACCCTCGATCGCCCTGGCCCACCGCATGCGTGAACTGCCGCTGCGCGTCGGCCGCCTGAAAACCGGGACGCCGCCACGCATCGATGGGCGTTCCGTGGATTTCTCGGTGATGACCGAGCAGCCAGGTGATACGCCGATCCCGGTCATGTCCTTCATGGGCAATGCCGAAATGCACCCACGGCAGGTGAGCTGCTGGATTACCCATACCAATGCGCGTACCCACGAGATCATCGCCTCGAACCTCGATCGTTCGCCGATGTACTCGGGTGTGATCGAAGGCGTCGGTCCGCGCTACTGCCCATCGATCGAAGACAAGATCCACCGGTTCGCCGACAAGGAAAGCCACCAGGTGTTCATCGAGCCAGAAGGCCTGAACACCCATGAGCTGTACCCCAACGGTATTTCCACTTCGCTGCCGTTCGACGTGCAGCTGGAGCTGGTGCGTTCGATCCGCGGCATGGAAAACGCCCACATCGTCCGCCCGGGCTACGCCATCGAGTACGACTACTTCGACCCGCGTGACCTCAAGTACAGCCTCGAGACCAAAGTCATCGGTGGCCTGTTCTTCGCCGGGCAGATCAACGGCACCACCGGTTACGAAGAAGCCGGTGCCCAGGGCCTGCTGGCCGGGACCAACGCCGCATTGCGCGCACAGGGCCGCGAAAGCTGGTGCCCGCGCCGCGACGAAGCGTACATCGGCGTACTGGTCGACGACCTGATCACCCTGGGCACCCAGGAGCCGTACCGCATGTTCACCTCACGTGCCGAGTACCGCCTGATCCTGCGCGAAGACAACGCCGACCTGCGCCTGACCGAGAAAGGCCGTGAACTGGGCCTGATCGACGATCAGCGCTGGGCCGCCTTCTGCGCCAAGCGTGACGGCATCGAGCGTGAGGAACAACGCCTGAAGTCGACCTGGGTTCGGCCGAACACCGAACAAGGCCAAGCCATTGTGGATAAGTTCGGCACGCCGCTCAGCCACGAGTACAGCCTGCTCAACCTGTTGGCGCGCCCGGAAATCGACTACGCCGGGCTGATCGAGGCGACCGGCGGTGACGCAATCGATCCACAGGTCGCCGAGCAGGTCGAGATCCGCACCAAGTACGCGGGCTACATCGACCGCCAGCAGGATGAAATCGCTCGGCTGCGCGCCAGCGAAGACACCCGCCTGCCTGTGGATATCGACTACACGACGATTTCCGGCCTGTCCAAGGAGATCCAGGGCAAGCTGGGCCAGACCCGCCCGGAAACCCTGGGCCAGGCTTCGCGCATCCCAGGCGTGACCCCGGCGGCGATTTCCCTGTTGCTGATTTACTTGAAAAAACGCGGCGCTGGCCGCGAATTGGAGCAAAGCGCTTGAGTTCCCTGGTCACCCCGCAACACGCTGAAGAGTTGTCCACAGGCGCGCGCCAGCTAGGTGTCGAGCTGAGCGCCGAGCAGCACGAGAAGCTGCTTGGCTACCTCGCCCTGTTGATCAAATGGAACAAAGCCTACAACCTGACGGCCGTGCGCGACCCCGACGAGATGGTGTCGCGCCATCTGCTCGACAGCCTGAGCGTCATGGCGTTTATCCACAGCGAGCGTGACAACTGGCTGGATGTCGGCAGCGGCGGTGGCATGCCGGGTATTCCGTTGGCTATCCTGCATCCGCACAAGCGCGTGACGGTGCTGGACTCCAACGGCAAGAAGACCCGCTTCCTGACCCAGGTGAAAATGGAGCTCAAACTGGACAACCTCACGGTTATCCACAGCCGGGTCGAAGCCTTCCAGCCGCCGCAGCCGTTCGACGGAATCATCTCCCGCGCTTTCAGCAGCATGGAGAACTTCACCAACTGGACCCGCCATCTGGGCGACACCGGGACGCAATGGCTTGCAATGAAGGGGCTGCATCCTGCCGATGAACTGGTAGCATTGCCCGCAGACTTCACAGTGGAAAGCGAACAGGCCCTGACCGTTCCAGGTTGCCAGGGCCAGCGCCATCTGCTGATACTGCGCCGCAAGGCATGACTGGGAACACGCGCATCAATGGCTAAGGTATTCGCAATCGCGAACCAGAAAGGTGGTGTAGGCAAGACCACCACCTGTATCAATCTCGCCGCCTCGCTGGCCGCGACCAAGCGTCGTGTGCTGCTGATCGACCTCGATCCGCAGGGCAACGCCACCATGGGCAGCGGTGTGGACAAGCACGAGCTCGAGCACTCGGTCTACGACCTGCTGATCGGGGAATGCGACCTGGCCCAGGCCATGCATTACTCCGAGCACGGTGGGTTCCAGTTGCTGCCGGCCAACCGCGACCTGACCGCCGCCGAGGTGGTGCTGCTGGAAATGCAGGTCAAGGAGAGCCGTCTGCGCAACGCCCTGGCGCCCATCCGTGAGAACTACGACTACATCCTCATCGACTGCCCGCCGTCGCTGTCGATGCTCACCCTCAACGCCTTGGTCGCTTCCGATGGCGTGATCATCCCCATGCAGTGCGAGTACTACGCACTGGAAGGCCTCAGCGACCTTGTGGATAACATCAAGCGCATCGCCGCCCGGTTGAATCCGGAGCTGAAGATCGAGGGCTTGCTGCGGACCATGTACGATCCTCGCCTGAGCCTGAACAACGATGTTTCGGCGCAGTTGAAGGAACACTTTGGCCCGCAGCTGTACGACACGGTCATTCCGCGCAATATTCGCCTGGCCGAGGCCCCCAGCTTCGGCATGCCGGCCCTGGCCTACGACAAGCAATCGCGCGGCGCGCTGGCTTATCTGGCCCTGGCCGGGGAACTGGTTCGCCGCCAGCGCCGTCCATCACGCACTGCACAAACAACTTAAGGAATCCGTATGGCCGTCAAGAAACGGGGTCTCGGACGTGGGTTGGATGCACTGCTCAGTGGTCCTTCCGTCAGCGCGCTCGAAGAGCAGGCTGTGAAGATCGACCAAAAAGAACTGCAACACCTGCCGGTCGAGCTGATCCAGCGTGGCAAGTACCAGCCGCGTCGGGACATGGACCCGGAGGCGCTGGAAGAGCTCGCGCATTCGATTCGCAGCCATGGCGTCATGCAACCGATCGTGGTCCGCCCGATTGGCGACAACCGCTTCGAGATCATCGCCGGTGAGCGCCGCTGGCGCGCGACCCAGCAGGCCGGCCTGGACACGATCCCGGCCATGGTCCGCGAAGTGCCCGATGAAGCCGCCATTGCCATGGCGCTGATCGAGAACATCCAGCGCGAAGACCTCAACCCGCTGGAAGAGGCCATGGCCCTGCAGCGTCTGCAGCAGGAATTCGAGCTCACCCAGCAACAGGTGGCCGACGCCGTGGGCAAGTCGCGGGTCACCGTGGCCAACCTGCTACGCCTGATCACCTTGCCGGAGGCGATCAAGACCATGCTCGCCCACGGTGACCTGGAGATGGGCCACGCACGCGCATTGCTCGGCCTGGACGAAAACCGTCAGGAGGAGGGGGCGCGTCATGTTGTCGCACGTGGTCTCACCGTGCGCCAAACCGAGGCATTGGTTCGTCAGTGGCTCAGTGACAAGCCTGATCCGGTCGAACCGAGCAAACCTGATCCGGATATCGCACGCCTTGAACAGCGGCTCGCAGAGCGCCTGGGGTCGGCCGTGCAGATCCGTCATGGCAACAAGGGCAAGGGCCAATTGGTTATTCGTTACAACTCGCTTGACGAGTTGCAAGGCGTGCTTGCTCACATCCGCTGAAACAATTCCTGTTGTAGCGCGCAGTCGGAAATCACTACGAAGAGTTGAATAGGGGTTAATCCACCCCTATACTCTGCGCGCATTTTGTCGGCACAAATTATGCCAAGTCATAGCTGACTTGTTGGTCGACTTCCGAGGAGCAGTTGTGATGGAAATCCGCACGCCAAACCGCCTGCCTTTCCATCGCTGGGCGGTTTTTCCGGTACTGCTGGCTCAATTCGTCGTACTGCTGCTGGCAACCTTGGTGTTGTGGCAGTGGAAAGGGGCGGTCAGTGGATATTCAGGCCTTTGCGGAGGTTTGATTGCGTGGCTGCCCAATGTGTATTTCGCCTGGAAGGCTTTTCGCTTCAGCGGAGCTCGGGCAGCACAAGCCATCGTCAAGTCGTTCTACGCTGGCGAGGCAGGCAAGATGATTTTGACGGCAGTGCTTTTTGCACTGACCTTCGCAGGAGTGAAGCCACTGGCGCCGTTAGCAGTATTCGGCGTCTTCGTGTTGACCCTTTTGGTCAGCTGGTTCGCGCCCCTGCTGATGAATAAAAGACTTTCGAGACCTTAGGGCGTTTGAGGCAACCATGGCAGCAGAAACCGCTTCGGGCTATATCCAGCACCACTTGCAGAACCTGACCTACGGTCAACTACCAGACGGCAGCTGGGGCTTTGCCCATTCGGCTGCAGAAGCCAAGGCAATGGGCTTCTGGGCGTTCCACCTGGACACCCTGGGTTGGTCCGTCGCGCTGGGTCTGATCTTCCTGTTCATTTTCCGCATGGCGGCAAAGAAGGCGACTTCCGGCCAGCCTGGCGGTCTGCAGAACTTCGTGGAAGTGATGGTCGATTTCGTCAACGGCAGCGTGAAGGACTCCTTCCACGGCCGTAGCCCGGTAATCGCACCGCTGGCACTGACCATCTTCGTCTGGGTATTCCTGATGAACGCCGTCGACCTGGTACCGGTCGACTGGATTCCTCAGCTGGCCATCCTGATTTCCGGTGATCCGCACATTCCGTTCCGCGCCGTGTCGACCACCGACCCGAACGCGACCCTGGCCATGGCCTTCAGCGTGTTCGCCCTGATCATCTTCTACAGCATCAAGGTCAAGGGCCTGGGCGGCTTCATCGGTGAGCTGACCCTGCACCCGTTCGGCAGCAAGAACATCTTCGTGCAGATCCTGCTGATTCCGGTCAACTTCCTGCTCGAATTCGTCACCCTGATCGCCAAGCCGATCTCGCTGGCACTGCGTCTGTTCGGCAACATGTACGCCGGCGAACTGGTGTTCATCCTGATCGCTGTCATGTTCGGCTCCGGCCTGCTGTGGCTCAGCGGCCTGGGTGTGGTGCTGCAATGGGCGTGGGCTGTGTTCCACATCCTGATCATCACCCTGCAAGCTTTCATCTTCATGATGCTGACCATCGTCTACCTGTCGATGGCGCACGAAGATAACCATTAAGACCGCCTGGCGTGTCTGATAGCCTTCCCCGCCTGTTCGGGGGGAGGGCTTAAAAAGTCCGCAAGGGCAGCTGTACTCACGATTTGTTTTACCGCTTCAAACTAAAAACCTAACCAATACGACGTAAAAGTCGGGAGGAAAGATGGAAACTGTAGTTGGTCTGACCGCTATCGCTGTTGCTCTGCTGATCGGCCTGGGTGCTCTGGGTACCGCCATTGGTTTCGGCCTGCTGGGCGGCAAATTCCTGGAAGGCGCTGCTCGTCAGCCAGAAATGGTTCCGATGCTGCAGGTCAAAATGTTCATCGTTGCCGGTCTGCTCGACGCCGTAACCATGATCGGTGTTGGTATCGCTCTGTTCTTCACCTTCGCGAATCCGTTCGTTGGTCAGATCGCCGGCTAATCACTCGTCACCACGAGTTGATGGCTGTATGAATTAAGACCGAGCGAGGTGTTGGCGTGAACATTAATGCAACCCTGATTGGCCAATCCGTTGCTTTCCTGATTTTTGTACTCTTCTGCATGAAGTATGTATGGCCTCCGGTCATCACTGCCCTGCAAGAGCGCCAAAAGAAGATTGCCGACGGTTTGGACGCTGCCAACCGCGCAGCTCGCGACCTGGAGCTGGCCCAAGAGAAAGCGGGTCAGCAACTGCGTGAAGCTAAAGCACAGGCAGCCGAAATCATTGAGCAAAGCAAGAAACGCGCTGCTCAGCTTGTCGAGGAAGCCCGTGAACAGGCCCGCGTCGAAGCTGACCGTGTGAAGGCTCAGGCTCTGGCCGAGATCGAACAGGAACTGAACAGCGCTAAAGACGCCCTGCGTGCCCAAGTGGGTGCTCTGGCCGTTGGCGGTGCTGAAAAGATCCTTGGCGCCACAATCGATCAAAACGCGCATGCGGAGCTGGTTAACAAACTGGCCGCTGAAATTTAAGCGAGGGCGATCATGGCAGAACTGACCACGTTGGCCCGACCTTACGCTAAGGCTGCCTTTGAGCATGCCCAGGCCCATCAGCAACTGGCCAATTGGTCAGCCATGCTCGGCCTGGCTGCTGCGGTGTCGCAAGACGACACCATGCAGCGCCTGCTCAAGGCCCCGCGACTGACGAGCGCAGAAAAGGCCGCCACGTTCATTGACGTGTGCGGTGACAAGTTCAATGCACAGGCACAGAATTTCATTCATGTTGCCGCGGAAAACGACCGTCTCCTGCTTCTGCCGGAGATTGCCGCTCTGTTTGACCTGTACAAGGCCGAGCAAGAGAAATCCGTGGACGTGGAAGTCACCAGTGCCTTCGCGTTGAACCAAGAACAGCAAGACAAACTCGCCAAGGTTCTCAGTGCACGGTTAGGCCAGGAAGTGCGCCTGCACGCGTCGGAGGATGCCAGCCTGATTGGCGGCGTCGTCATCCGCGCTGGTGACCTGGTAATCGATGGCTCTGTTCGCGGCAAAATCGCGAAACTGGCCGAAGCATTGAAATCTTGAGTTTGAAGGGGCAGCAGAGCAATGCAGCAACTCAATCCTTCCGAAATTAGTGAAATCATCAAGGGCCGCATCGACAACCTCGATGTGAGCTCCCAAGCCCGTAACGAAGGTACCGTTGTTTCGGTTTCCGACGGTATCGTGCGGATCCACGGTCTGGCCGACGTCATGTACGGCGAAATGATCGAGTTCCCGGGCGGCGTCTACGGCATGGCCCTGAACCTGGAGCAAGACTCCGTCGGTGCAGTGATCCTGGGTGCCTACGACACCCTCGCCGAAGGCATGAGCGCCAAGTGCACCGGCCGCATCCTGGAAGTTCCGGTTGGTAAGGAACTGCTGGGTCGCGTCGTCGACGCACTGGGCAACCCGATCGACGGCAAAGGTCCTCTGGGCAACACCCAGACCGACGCGGTCGAGAAAGTAGCTCCAGGCGTGATCTGGCGTAAGTCGGTAGACCAGCCTGTACAGACTGGCTACAAATCCGTCGACGCCATGATCCCTGTCGGCCGTGGCCAGCGTGAGCTGATCATTGGCGACCGTCAGATCGGCAAGACCGCCATGGCCATCGACGCCATCATCAACCAGAAAGACTCCGGTATTTTCTGTGTTTATGTAGCTGTCGGCCAGAAGCGTTCCACCGTTGCCAACATCGTTCGCAAGCTGGAAGAAAACGGCGCCCTGGCCAACACCATCGTGGTTGTTGCCAGTGCTTCGGAATCCGCCGCACTGCAATTCCTGGCGCCATACGCCGGTTGCACCATGGGCGAGTTCTTCCGTGACCGCGGTGAAGACGCTCTGATCGTTTACGATGACCTGTCCAAGCAGGCCGTTGCCTACCGTCAGATCTCCCTGCTGCTGCGCCGTCCACCAGGACGTGAAGCGTACCCAGGCGACGTGTTCTATCTCCACTCCCGTCTGCTGGAGCGTGCATCGCGCGTTTCGGAAGAGTACGTCGAGAAGTTCACCAACGGTGCTGTCACTGGCAAAACCGGTTCCCTGACCGCGCTGCCGATCATCGAAACCCAGGCTGGCGACGTTTCCGCGTTCGTTCCGACCAACGTGATTTCCATCACCGACGGTCAGATCTTCCTGGAATCGGCCATGTTCAACTCGGGCATCCGCCCTGCAGTGAACGCCGGTGTTTCGGTATCCCGCGTAGGTGGTGCCGCTCAGACCAAGATCATCAAGAAGCTGTCCGGTGGTATTCGTACCGCGCTGGCTCAGTACCGTGAACTGGCTGCATTCGCCCAGTTCGCGTCCGATCTGGACGAAGCGACCCGCAAGCAGCTGGAGCATGGTCAGCGCGTTACCGAGCTGATGAAGCAGAAACAGTACGCGCCAATGTCCATCGCGGACATGGCCCTGTCGCTGTACGCCGCTGAGCGTGGCTTCCTGACCGACGTAGAAGTCTCCAAGATCGGCAGCTTCGAGCAAGCACTGATCGCCTTCTTCAACCGTGATCACGCTGAACTGATGGCGAAGATCAACGTGAAGGGTGACTTCAACGACGAAATCGACGCAGGCCTGAAAGCCGGTATCGAGAAGTTCAAGGCCACCCAGACCTGGTAAGCCGCAGCGGGGGCCCTGGCCCCCGCTTGCTAACCTGATAGGTGATACATGGCAGGCGCAAAAGAGATTCGCAGTAAGATTGCGAGCATCAAAAGCACGCAAAAAATTACCAGCGCCATGGAGAAAGTGGCGGTCAGCAAGATGCGCAGGGCACAAATGCGCATGGCTGCTAGCCGTCCTTACGCGGAGCGTATCCGCCAGGTGATCGGTCATCTGGCCAACGCCAACCCGGAATACCGCCACCCGTTCATGATCGAGCGCCCTGTAAAGCGCGCCGGTTATATCGTGGTGAGCAGTGACCGTGGTCTGTGCGGTGGCTTGAATACCAACCTGTTCAAGGCCTTGGTCAAGGACATGAGCGCAAACCGCGAACAGGGCGTGGAAATCGACCTGTGCGTGATCGGCAGCAAAGGTGCGACTTTCTTCCGCATCTTTGGCGGCAACGTCGTAGCAGCGATCAGCCACTTGGGCGAAGAGCCATCGATCAACGATCTGATCGGCTCCGTCAAAGTGATGCTGGACGCCTACCTGGACGGCCGTATCGATCGCCTCTCCGTGGTTTCGAACAAGTTCATCAACACCATGACCCAGAAGCCAACGGTCGAGCAATTGGTACCGTTGGTGGCAACCCCGGATCAGGATCTCAAGCATCACTGGGATTACCTGTACGAACCCGACGCAAAAGAGCTGCTGGACGGCTTGATGGTGCGTTACGTGGAGTCGCAGGTATACCAGGCGGTGGTCGAGAACAACGCTGCTGAACAAGCGGCCCGGATGATCGCCATGAAGAACGCCACAGACAACGCCGGTGATTTGATCAAAGAGCTTCAGTTGATCTACAACAAGGCGCGTCAGGCTGCGATCACCCAGGAGATCTCGGAAATCGTCGGCGGCGCTGCCGCGGTTTAACGGTTCAAAAATTCAGAGGATCCAGCTATGAGTAGCGGACGTATCGTTCAAATCATCGGCGCCGTCATCGACGTGGAATTCCCACGTGATGTCGTGCCGAGTGTATACAACGCGCTGAAAGTACAAGGCGCGGAAACCACCCTGGAAGTTCAGCAGCAGCTGGGCGACGGCGTGGTTCGTACCATTGCGATGGGCTCCACCGAAGGCCTGAAGCGCGGTCTGGAAGTCGTTGACTCCGGCGCTGCCATTTCCGTTCCTGTTGGTAAGGCCACCCTGGGCCGTATCATGGACGTACTGGGCAACCCGATCGACGAAGCCGGCCCGATCGGTGAAGAAGAGCGTCGCGGTATCCACCAGCCAGCGCCTTCGTTCGCTGACCAGGCAGGCGGCAACGACCTGCTGGAAACCGGCATCAAGGTTATCGACCTGGTTTGCCCGTTCGCCAAGGGTGGTAAAGTTGGTCTGTTCGGTGGTGCCGGTGTCGGCAAGACCGTAAACATGATGGAACTGATCCGTAACATCGCCATGGAACACAGCGGTTACTCCGTGTTCGCTGGTGTGGGTGAGCGTACTCGTGAGGGTAACGACTTCTACCACGAGATGAAGGACTCCAACGTTCTCGACAAAGTAGCACTGGTCTACGGTCAGATGAACGAGCCACCAGGAAACCGTCTGCGCGTAGCGCTGACCGGCCTGACCATGGCTGAGAAGTTCCGTGACGAAGGTAACGACGTTCTGCTGTTCGTCGACAACATCTATCGTTACACCCTGGCCGGTACCGAAGTATCCGCACTGCTGGGCCGTATGCCTTCGGCAGTAGGTTACCAGCCGACCCTGGCTGAAGAGATGGGCGTTCTGCAAGAGCGCATCACCTCCACCAAGGAAGGTTCGATCACCTCCGTACAGGCCGTATACGTACCTGCGGACGACTTGACCGACCCGTCGCCAGCGACCACCTTCGCCCACTTGGACGCCACCGTCGTTCTGTCCCGTGACATCGCCTCCCTGGGTATCTACCCAGCGGTCGATCCACTGGACTCGACTTCGCGCCAGCTGGACCCGAACGTGATCGGCAATGAGCACTACGACACCGCTCGTGGCGTTCAGTATGTTCTGCAGCGCTACAAAGAGCTGAAGGACATCATTGCGATCCTGGGTATGGACGAACTGTCCGAGACCGACAAGCAACTGGTAGCCCGCGCTCGTAAGATCCAGCGCTTCCTGTCGCAGCCGTTCTTCGTGGCCGAGGTCTTCACCGGTTCGCCAGGCAAGTACGTTTCCCTGAAAGACACCATCGCTGGCTTCAGCGGCATCCTCAAAGGTGACTACGACCACCTGCCAGAACAAGCGTTCTACATGGTCGGCAGCATCGACGAAGCGATCGAGAAAGCCAAGAAACTGTAATTCCTGCGCCCCGCAAGGGGCGCTATCAGGTTGAGGCAAGCAGATGGCTATGACAGTCCATTGCGATATCGTCAGCGCGGAAGGAGAAATTTTCTCCGGTCTGGTCGAGATGGTGGTTGCGCACGGTAACCTGGGTGATCTTGGTATCGCTCCAGGCCACGCGCCGCTGATCACCAATCTGAAGCCAGGTCCGATTACGCTGACCAAGCAGGGTGGCGCCCAAGAGGTGTTCTACATCTCTGGTGGTTTCCTCGAGGTCCAGCCGAACATGGTCAAGGTGCTTGCCGATACCGTGCAACGTGCTGCAGACCTGGATGAAGCGCAAGCTCAGGAAGCCCTCAAGGCTGCCGAGAACGCCCTGAATCTGAAAGGCGCGGACTTCGACTACAGTGCCGCCGCCGCACGTCTGGCCGAGGCCGCAGCCCAGCTGCGTACCGTCCAGCAAATGCGCAAAGGCAAGTAATCGGCCTCGGCTGATAACTTCTGTTGCGATTGAGTAAAAGGGTAGCCTCGGCTACCCTTTTTCTTTTTCTGATTTTTCTCCCCCCGGTCTTTCACTGACCGCCCAGGATTGGTAGCCAGTAATGTCACTCGATATCGTTATTCTCGCCGCCGGCCAAGGCACCCGCATGCGCTCGGCGCTGCCCAAGGTGCTGCACCCGGTAGCCGGCAACTCCATGCTCGGCCATGTTATCCACAGCGCGCGCCAACTGCAGCCGCAAGGTATTCACGTGGTCATCGGTCATGGTGCCGAGCTGGTTCGCGAGCGCCTGGCCGCTGACGACCTGAACTTCGTCATGCAGGAAAAACAGTTGGGCACCGGCCATGCGGTAGCCCAGGCACTGCCGGCCGTGACCGCCGACACCGTGCTGGTGCTGTACGGCGATGTACCGTTGATCGAAGTGGAGACCCTGCAACGTCTGTTGGCCAAGGCCAATGACCAGCAGCTGGGCCTGCTTACGGTCACGCTCGACGACCCGACCGGCTATGGCCGCATCGTGCGTGACGAGCAAGGCCAGGTGACTGCCATCGTTGAGCACAAGGACGCCAACGACGCGCAGAAAGCGATCAAGGAAGGCAACACCGGTATTCTGGCCCTGCCAGCCGCGCGCCTGGCTGACTGGATGGGCCGCCTGTCGAACAACAACGCCCAGGGCGAGTACTACCTGACCGACGTCATCGCCATGGCAGTGGCTGACGGCCTGGTGGTGGCCACTGAACAGCCACACGACCCGATGGAAGTGCAGGGCGCCAACGATCGTCGTCAGCTATCCGAGCTTGAGCGTCACTACCAGCTGCGTGAAGGCCGCCGCCTGATGGCCCAGGGTGTGACCCTGCGCGACCCGGCGCGCTTCGATGTACGGGGTGAAGTGACCGTTGGTCGTGATGTGCTGATCGACATCAACGTGATTCTCGAAGGCAAAGTGGTCATCGAGGACGATGTGCAGATCGGCCCTAACTGCGTCATCAAGAACACCACCCTGCGCAAAGGCGCGGTGGTAAAAGCCAACAGCCACCTTGAAGGCGCCGTGATGGGCGAAGGCAGCGATGCCGGCCCGTTCGCTCGCCTGCGCCCGGGCAGCGTGCTGGACGCCAAGGCCCATGTGGGTAACTTTGTCGAACTGAAAAACGCCCACTTGGGTGAAGGCGCCAAGGCCGGTCACCTGACCTACCTGGGCGATGCCGAAATTGGTGCACGCACCAATATCGGCGCTGGCACCATCACCTGCAACTACGATGGCGCCAACAAGTTCAAGACGGTGATGGGCGAGGACGTGTTCATCGGCTCGAACAACTCGCTGGTGGCGCCTGTGGAAATCAAGGCCGGCGCGACCACCGCGGCCGGTTCGACCATCACCCAGACCGTCGAAGCTGCCGACCTGGCTGTAGGCCGTGCGCGCCAGCGCAATATCTCGGGCTGGAAGCGGCCGGAGAAAATCAAGAAGAGCTGAGTTATCCACAGCTGTTTCAATCGAAAGCCGACTTATGCGAATAGGTCGGCTTTTTTATTGGCCGATCGCTCCTACAGGGACCGCGCCAAATCTGACAAGACTATCCACAGGGCAGCAACTGCTTGACGAAACGAGCGTGTTAGGTTTTGATTGCAACCATTATCTTTCGAAACGAAACTTAAGCGCTCATGTCGAAACGAAACACACCGCAGCGGCGGCACAATATCCTGGCTTTGCTCAGCGAGCAGGGTGAGGTGAGCGTGGACGCGTTGGCCAAGCGTTTCGAAACTTCGGAAGTGACCATTCGCAAAGACCTCGCTGCCCTCGAAACCAACGGCCTGTTGCTGCGGCGCTATGGCGGTGCGGTACCGGTGCCGCAAGAACTGCTCGGTGAGCCCGCCCAGCCTGTCTCTTCCTACAAGAAGGCCATTGCGCGTGCCGCCGTCGGGCGTATCCGCGAACATGCGCGCATCATCATCGACAGCGGCAGCACCACCGCCGCGATGATCCCCGAACTGGGGCGCCAGCCAGGCCTGGTGGTGATGACCAATTCGCTGAACGTGGCCCGGGCCATCTGCGACCTGGAACACGAGCCGGTGCTGCTGATGACCGGTGGCACCTGGGATCCCCATTCAGAATCGTTTCAGGGGCAGGTCGCCGAGCAGGTACTGCGCTCCTACGATTTCGACCAACTGTTCATCGGTGCCGACGGCATCGACCTTGGCCGAGGTACCACCACCTTCAATGAGCTGCTTGGATTGAGCCGGGTAATGGCCGAAGTCGCCCGTGAAGTGATCGTGATGGTCGAGTCGGACAAGGTGGGGCGCAAGATCCCCAACCTTGAGCTGCCCTGGGGCAGCGTGCACACCCTTATTACAGACGAACGCCTGCCCGCAGCGGCACGCGAACAAATTCAAGCCCGCGGCATCAACCTGATCTGCGCCGCGATCAGCCAGGAGCAATAAAACATGTGTGGAATCGTTGGTGCCGTCGCCGAGCGCAATATCACAGCCATCCTGATCGAAGGTCTCAAGCGTCTTGAGTACCGCGGTTACGACAGCGCCGGCCTTGCCGTGCTCACCCAGAGCGGTGAACTGCAGCGCCGCCGCCGCATCGGCAAGGTCAGCGAGCTGGATGCTGCTGTGGCAGCCGACCCACTGGCTGGCCAGCTGGGCATCGCCCACACCCGTTGGGCCACCCACGGTGCGCCAACCGAGGGCAATGCCCACCCGCACTTCTCGGGCAATGAAGTGGCTGTGGTGCACAACGGCATCATCGAAAACCACGAAGAGCTGCGCGAAGAGCTGAAAGGCCTGGGCTACGTCTTCAATTCGCAGACCGACACCGAAGTCATCGTCCACCTGATCCACCACACCCTGAAGAGCATCCCGGACCTGGCCGATGCCCTGAAAGCTGCTGTGAAGCGCCTGCATGGCGCCTACGGCCTGGCACTGATCAGCGCCAAGCAGCCTGACCGCCTGGTGGCTGCACGCAGCGGCAGCCCGCTGGTCATCGGCCTGGGCCTGGGTGAAAACTTCCTGGCGTCCGACCAGTTGGCCCTGCGCCAGGTCACCGACCGCTTCATGTACCTGGAAGAAGGCGACATCGCTGAAATCCGCCGTGACCAGGTCACCATCTGGGACCAGCAAGGCAACAAGGTCCAGCGCGAAACCGTGCAGTACCATGAAGGTGCCGAAGCTGCCGACAAGGGCAACTATCGTCACTTCATGCTCAAGGAAATCCACGAGCAGCCAAGCGTTGTTCAGCGCACCCTGGAAGGCCGCCTTGGCAAGGACAACGTGCTGGTCCAGGCTTTCGGCCCGAAGGCTGCCGACTTGTTCGCCAAAGTGCGCAACGTGCAGATCGTTGCCTGTGGCACCAGCTACCACGCCGGTATGGTCGCCCGGTACTGGCTCGAAAGCCTGGCTGGCATCCCGTGCCAGGTGGAAGTGGCCAGCGAATTCCGTTACCGCAAGGTGGTGGTGCAGCCGGATACCCTGTTCGTCTCCATCTCGCAGTCTGGCGAAACCGCCGACACCCTGGCCGCGCTGCGTAACGCCAAGGAGCTGGGCTTCCTCGGCAGCCTGGCAATCTGCAACGTGGGCATCAGCTCGCTGGTGCGTGAGTCGGACTTGACCCTGCTGACCTTGGCCGGCCCGGAAATCGGTGTGGCCTCGACCAAAGCCTTCACCACTCAGCTGGTGTCGCTGATGCTGCTGACCCTGGCCCTGGGCCAGGTGCGCGGTACCCTGGAAGAGGGCGTCGAAGCCGAGCTGGTTGAAGAGCTGCGTCGCCTGCCGACCCGCCTGGGTGAAGCCCTGGCCATGGACGCTACGGTCGAGAAGATCGCCGAGCTGTTCGCCGACAAGCACCACACCCTGTTCCTCGGCCGTGGTGCACAGTACCCGGTGGCGATGGAAGGTGCGCTCAAGCTCAAGGAAATCTCCTACATCCACGCCGAAGCCTACCCAGCCGGCGAGCTGAAGCACGGCCCGTTGGCCCTGGTGGATAACGACATGCCGGTGGTTACCGTTGCCCCGAACAACGAACTGCTGGAGAAGCTGAAATCCAACCTGCAGGAAGTGCGTGCCCGTGGTGGCGAGCTGGTAGTGTTCGCCGACGAGCATGCTGGCATGACCAATGGTGAAGGCACTCACGTGATCAAGGTACCGCACATCGTCGATGCGCTGGCGCCGATCCTGTACACCATTCCGCTGCAACTGCTGTCGTACTACGTGGCCGTGCTGAAGGGCACCGACGTAGACCAGCCGCGTAACCTGGCCAAGTCGGTTACTGTCGAATAACCAACGCTGATTGTTCGGTTCGAAAGCCCTCCACAAGGAGGGCTTTTTGCTTTCTGATGCCTAGTAAACAGCGCACCCAGACATACGATTCGGCTGCATCAACCTGGCGGCTCCGCTCAGATCTGCATCGCCATGCCGTCCACATTCATCGCTGCCTGGCGCAAGGCCTCGGAGCGGGTCGGGTGGGGGTGGCAGGTCAGGGCGATGTCTTCTGCCGAGGCCGAGAACTCCATGGCCACGCAGAACTCACCGATCATCTCGCTGACGCTTGGGCCCACCAGGTGCACACCCAGCACTTCATCGGTCTGGGCATCGGCGATGACTTTGGCGAAGCCTTCGGTCTCGTGGTTGATCTTGGCGCGGCTGTTGGCGGTGAAGGGGAACTTGCCTACTTTATAAGCACGCCCTTCGGCTTTGAGCTGCTCCTCGGTCTTGCCCACGGTGGCCAGCTCCGGGCGGGTGTAGATCACGCCAGGGATGAGGTTGTAGTTGACCTCGTGGGGCTTGCCGGCAATGCGCTCGATGCAGGCGACCGCTTCGTCTTCGGCCTTGTGCGCCAGCATCGGGCCGGAAGTGACGTCACCAATCACCCACACACCGGGCACTGAGGTGCGGTGGTGGTCGTTGCCGAGCATGCCACGTTTGTCGGTTTCCAGGCCCACGCTTTCAAGGTTCAGCCCCTTGGTATAAGGGCGGCGGCCGATAGCCACCAGCACGTAATCAGCCTGCAGCGATTCTGCGGTCCCCCCGGCAGCAGGCTCCAGCGTCAGGCTCACGCCATCGGCACTTGCAGTGGCTTGGGTCACTTTGCTGCCCAGCTTGAACACCATGCCTTGCTTGGCGAGTGCCTTTTGCAGGGTCTTGGCGGTTTCCGTGTCGGTACCTGGGCAGATGCGATCAAGGTATTCGATGACGGTGACCTGGCTGCCCAGGCGGCGCCAGACGGAACCCAGCTCAAGGCCGATCACGCCGGCACCGATGACGACCAGGTGCTTGGGCACTTGCGGCAGCGACAGTGCGCCGGTCGAGTCGATGATGCGCTGGTTGTCGATTGTCACGCCCGGCAGAGGAGTGGGCTCGGAGCCGGTGGCGATGACCACGTCCTTGGCTTGCAGCGCCGTTTCGCTGCCATCTTCAGCCTTGACCACAACCTTGCCGACGCCGTCCAGGCGGCCCCAACCCTTGATCCAGTCGACCTTGTTCTTGCGGAACAGGTATTCGATGCCCTTGGTCAGGCCGGTCACGCTCTCGTCCTTCTGTTTCATCATCTGGGCGAGGTTGAGGGTGGGCTTCACTTCGATACCGAGGTGGGCGAACTCTTCACCGCTGGCGGCTTCGTACAGCTCGGAAGCATGCAGCAGTGCCTTGGAGGGCATGCAGCCCACGTTCAGGCAAGTGCCGCCCAAGGTCGAGCGGCCTTCCACGCAGGCAACGCTCAGGCCCAGCTGGCCAGCGCGGATGGCTGCGTTGTAGCCGCCAGGGCCACCGCCGATGATCACCACGTCATAGGATTTCATGGGTTCAACTCCAGGATGTAGAAGCGCGAGAGGGGCACAAGGTTAAGCTGAGATGCAAGAATTGTATACAATCTGCTGCAGGTATAAGACCCGTTGGTTCTAGACCTTGGTCTGGTTTAGAGGAAACATCTCTCCAATGAACTACTCTGATTCGGCGACGTTCGAAATTTAAGGCGTCGAAGTCAAATATGGATAGGAGGGTTGTTCATGCTCGCGCAACTTCCACCTGCACTGCAGAGCCTGCATCTGCCGCTGCGGCTGAAATTGTGGGACGGTAACCAGTTCGATCTGGGGCCTAGCCCGCAGGTCACCATCCTGGTCAAAGAGCCGCAGTTGATCAGCCAATTGACGCACCCGAGCCTGGAGCAGTTGGGCACCGCGTTCGTCGAAGGCAAGCTGGAGCTGGAAGGCGATATCGGTGAAGCCATCCGGGTATGCGATGAGCTGAGCGAGGCGCTGTTACCTGATTTCGAAGAGGCTTCGCCGGCGCGGCTTGCCCATGACAAAAGCACTGACGCCGAAGCCATCTCCTACCACTATGATGTTTCCAACGCGTTCTACCGGCTGTGGCTGGACCAGGACATGGCCTATTCGTGCGCTTACTTCCGCGAGCCTGATAACACGCTCGATCAGGCGCAGCAGGACAAGTTCGATCACCTGTGTCGCAAGTTGCGCCTGAATGCCGGCGACTACCTGCTGGACGTTGGCTGTGGTTGGGGTGGCCTTGCGCGCTTCGCTGCACGGGAATATGACGCCAAGGTATTCGGCATCACCTTGAGCAAGGAGCAGCTCAAGCTTGGCCGGCAGAGGGTCAAGGCCGAAGGCTTGGCCGACAAGGTCGACCTGCAGATTCTCGACTACCGTGACCTGCCTCAGGATGGCCGCTTCGACAAGGTTGTCAGCGTTGGCATGTTCGAGCATGTCGGGCATGCCAACCTGGCGCTGTATTGCCAGAAACTGTTCGGCGCCGTGAGGGAAGGGGGGCTGGTGATGAACCACGGTATCACCGCCAAGCACATCGATGGACGCCCGGTCGGGCGTGGTGCAGGTGAGTTCATCGACCGTTACGTGTTCCCCCATGGCGAGCTACCTCACCTGTCGATGATCAGCGCCAACATCTGTGAAGCGGGGCTGGAGGTGGTAGACGTGGAAAGCCTGCGCATGCACTACGCCAAGACCTTGCATCACTGGAGCGCCAACCTTGAGAACCAGTTGCACAAGGCCGCAGCGCTGGTGCCGGAAAAGACCCTGCGTATCTGGCGCCTGTACCTCGCAGGGTGTGCGTATGCCTTTGAGAAGGGCTGGATCAACCTGCACCAGATCTTGGCAGTGAAGCCATACGCCGACGGGCACCATGACCTGCCCTGGACGCGCGACGATCTGTATCGCTAAGCATGTAGATGCGGATGTTCTGGGAGCGGCCTTGTGTCGCGAAAGGGCCGCTCCCACACTCAGACTGCTTGGCTTAAAGGATTGGCGAAATCAGCCGTGCAATCCGCATCCCTAATTGCTGCAGTCGATGAGTGTCTTGGCTGTCCTCTGCAGTGATTTCCCGCGACTGTTCAAAGTCACTGATCAGCATCTTCTCCACCTGGTCGGCGAAGCTGCGGTCGACGGTCAGCAGGGTGATCTCGAAGTTCAGACGGAACGAACGGTTGTCCAGGTTGGCACTGCCGATCGCGCTGACATCATCATCCACCAGCACCACCTTCTGATGCAGAAAGCCCGGCTGATAGCGGAACATGCGTACACCCGCGCGCACCGCTTCGAAGGCAAACAGGCTGGAAGCGGCATAGACCACTCGGTGGTCTGGCCGTGACGGGATCAGCACTCGCACATCGACCCCACGCAGTACCGCCAGGCGCAAGGCGGCGAACACCGCCTCGTCAGGAATGAAGTAAGGGCTGGTGATCCACACCCGTCGGGTAGCTGAATGAATTGCTTCGAGGAAGAACAGCGAGCAGGTTTCCTGCGGGTCGGCCGGGCCGCTGGCCAAGGCCTGGCACAGCACGCCGTTATCCGGGTAGGTATCCGGCAGGATTAGCGGCGGCAGCTGGCGCGTGGCCCAGTACCAATCCTCGGCGAACGACTCCTGCAGACAGGCCAGCACCGGCCCGCCGATCTGTACATGGGTGTCGCGCCAGGGGGAAAGCTTCGGGTTCTCACCGAGGTATTCGTCACCTACGTTGTGCCCACCAATGAAACCCAGCAGGCCGTCCACTACCACGATCTTGCGATGGTTGCGGAAGTTCACCTGGAAGCGGTTGAACCATCCGCGGCGAGTGGCGAAGGCATGAATCTGTACACCACCGTCGCGCAGCTGCTGGCTGTATCTGGCTGGCAAGGCATGGCTGCCAACCCGGTCATACAGCACGAACACCTGCACCCCTTCGGCAGCCTTGCGTAGCAGAAGCTGCTGTAATGCCTTACCGAGGGTGTCGTCATGGATGATGAAGAACTGCACCAGCACCACGTCGCGGGCTTTGTCGATGGCGGCGAAGATGGCATCGAACGTGGCTTTGCCATCGATCAGCAACTTCACCTGGTTATTCGCCAGGCAGGGCATGCGCCCCAGTTTTGGCATTGCGCGCAGGGCTGCATAGCTTTCTGATTCACGGGCGGTCAGGGCTTCTTCCACCCAAGGCCGCCAGTTGAGACTGGCCATGGCCACGTGCATTTCCTGGTTGGCCTGGCGCCTGGCCTTGATGTAGGCGTAGAACGAGCGGGCGCCGAAGACCAGGTAGGGAATCAAGGTAAGGTAGGGGATGAAGAACAAGGGCATGGCCCAGGCGATTGCGCCTTGGGCGGTACGCACGGTGAAGATCGCGTGCAGTGCGGCGACGATACCCAGTAGGTGAATCAGTCCGATCAGGTAACCAAAAAAGTAGGGGCTGTGGTAGTCCATATGCATCCTGCTTGCCGAGTACACTTGAGCTAACAGAACACGTTCCCGGCCCGCCTTGCAACCTGAAGGTGGATTTGGCGTCCAAGGTTCAGCCCGGCCCGCTTGGCCGGTTTTTTTCAGGAGCGATCGTCCATGAAGATTCGTCTGCCACTGTTGGCGTTGGCCCTGGCCATGAGCAGCCCGCTGGTCCATGCCCAGGTGCTACAACCTGGTTTGTGGGAGCTGACCACCAGCAACATGCAGGTCGATGGCAAGCCGTTACCCGACATGCAGTTCATGCTCGGTCAGTTGAAAAACCTGCCGCCAGAGCAGCGCGCGATGATGGAGGGGGTGTTGGCCAAACAAGGGGTAACTGTCGGCGGCAATGGCGTGCGTTCGTGCCTGACGCCAGAGCAGGTGGCAACCAACGACATTCCACTGCAGGACCCGAAGTCGGGCTGCACCCAGAAGATCACCGACCGTACCGGTAATGTGTGGAAGTTCCAGTTCAGCTGCCCCAAGGCACAGGGCACTGGCCAGGCCACCTTCCTCAGTGACCGGGAATTCACCACCCAGGTCAGTGGTACCTTCAACGCTTCGGGTGTGCAGCAGCAAGGCAGCATGAACACCCGTGCGGTGTGGCTGGGCAATGACTGTGGCACGGTCAAACCGCGCAGCTGACCTCCCATTGCCATTGGCTGGTGGCGACAGCGTCGTGGGCATGCAGGCTTTCTGCATGCTCCACGCGCAGCTTGAAGGCCGTGCTCCATTCCAGTTGCCGTAGCGCCTTGTGCAGGCGTCGTGCGGCGTCTTCACAGAACATCAGGTTCTGCCCGTTGGCCAAGGCGAAGGCTTGCTCGTCCGCACGCTTTACCGCGGTTTGCACAGCGGTCCCCAAGCTTGCCTCAATGCAATCGATCAATTCGGTGATGGGTAATACGTGCTCATTGCTGCGCAGCCTTACTTGAATGTGTGCGGTACTTCGTTGGCTGTGCGGCGTCGCCACAATACCTCCGGCGCTGCCAAGCCACTGCATTACTGCGGACTTTTCGACTTGGTCTTCGCTGAAGTCGTCCAGGAACTGCTGTTGGATCAGCTGGCGTGCTAGCGCAGCTGAGCATGGACAGGTAGAGGAGTAAGGTACGGAAACAGATAGTTCCACGTGGAACATTTCGTTTTCTATCCGCGCATCGACCGAAACCGCGTAGCTTTTCCAGCCTGCCAAGGGGCTGATCAAGGCCGGCCTTTTCAGCAGATGCTCAAACCGCAGGCGCAGGTAGGCTGCCGAAGAAAGGCCTTCATGGCTGCTCAGGAACTCAGCCAGTAGCTGTCTGATTGCTAGTGGAGTGAGGGGCTGGTGCTCCAATGTCTCCAGGGCAAGGTAAAGTCGCGACATATGGATACCGCGTGAACTGCCGTCTACCAGGCTTACCCCTGCATCGATTTTGGCGGCTGCGGTGCGCCCTTCGAATTGCACAGGCAAGGCGATCCCGCACATGCCCACCCAGTCCAAAGGCAAGGTGTACTCCAGGGTTTGTGCTGCGATGTCGGGGAGCTTGAGCTGGGTCATCTGGCTTTCCAAACGAAAAGGGGTAATCAGTGGCAACCGCCGATCAAGCTGCAATGCAGGTTGAAGCGCTGCCCACTGGAGCTGGATACGCGGTTCAGGGTGGTCCAGCCAACGCGACGGCTGTAACCCACCCAGGCTTCGCCATCGCTGGCCAGGCCGGTAAAAAAGGTCAACGTGCCATAGCGGCTGTTGGTTTGTGCCCACAGGCGCCGGCTGCTGGTGTCGTAGCCGCGCAGGTAGAACGTACTGCCTTCGCTGCGCACGCTGTAATAACTACCCTTGCCGTCCTGGCAGGCAAGCAGTGTCGCGCTGCGTGTACACACCGCCAACATGCTGCCCTTCGGCATGGCGAACAGCGAAGTAGGCAGGGCGAGCAACAGCAACACCATGGCGCGTGGCAGATTCATTTTTCATCCCCGGTGAATACTCGTCCGTCGAGAACGACTTGGCGAAATTGTATTGTTACTTTATAACATTGTGCAATGCATCGTTTCGAATGCGCTCGCCTGAAGAGGTTTCGCCATGTCCAACCGTCTCCCTGTCACCGTGCTGTCCGGCTTCCTTGGCGCCGGCAAGAGCACCTTGCTCAACCATGTGCTACGTAACCGCGACAACCTGCGGGTCGCGGTCATCGTCAACGACATGAGTGAAATCAACATCGACGCCAGCGAGGTGCAGCGCAACGTCAGCCTCAACCGCGCCGAAGAGAAACTGGTCGAGATGAGCAACGGCTGCATCTGCTGCACACTGCGTGAAGACCTGCTCGAAGAGGTGGCGCGGCTGGCCGAAGAAGGCCGCTTCGATTATTTGCTCATCGAGTCCACGGGTATCTCGGAGCCACTGCCGGTTGCCGAAACATTCACGTTTCGCGACGAGCAGGGCCGCAGCCTTTCCGACATGGCGCGGTTGGACACCATGGTCACTGTGGTCGATGGCCTGAATTTTTTACGCGATTACCAGGCAGCAGACAGCCTGGCCAGCCGTGGCGAAACCTTGGGGGAAGAGGACGAGCGCTCGATCAGCGACCTGTTGATCGAACAGGTGGAGTTCGCCGATGTGCTGTTGTTGAGCAAGATCGACCTGATCAGCCAGCACGAGCGTGAAGAACTCATGGCCATTTTGCGTAGCCTCAACGCCCGGGCGCAGATCGTGCCCATGGTCATGGGCCAGGTGCCGCTGGCGCGCATCCTGGACACTGGCCTGTTCGACTTCGACCAGGCTGCTCAAGCACCTGGCTGGTTGCAGGAATTGCGCGGCGAGCATGTGCCGGAGACTGAAGAGTACGGCATCGCGGCCACGACTTGGCAGGCGCGGCGGCCACTTCATCCCCAACGCTTCTTCGACTTTATCCACATGCCCTGGAGTAATGGTCGGCTGCTGCGTTCGAAGGGTTTTTTCTGGCTGGCCAGCAAGTACCAGGAAGCCGGTAGCTGGTCCCAGGCAGGTGGCATGATGCGTCACGGCCTGGCGGGCCGTTGGTGGCGTTTCGTGCCGCGCGAGCAGTGGCCGCAGGATGTGGATAACACTGCCGATATCTTGAAACACTGGCACGCCGAAACCGGTGACTGCCGGCAGGAATTGGTGTTCATTGGTCAGAATATCGACTTCAAAAAGTTATCCACAGAGCTTGAAGCCTGCTTGTTGACGGATGAAGAAATGGAGTTGGGGCCTATGGGCTGGTTGCGTCTGCCCGATCCATTTGGCCCTTGGCACGTGGAGGCAGCAGCATGAACCCGGCGCTCAAGCCTGTGGATATCTTCCAGGTGTTTGGTGAAACGCCGCTGGTGTTGACCGACGTGCTGCAGGACGGCGTGAACCTGGCGGTCTGGCGCCGGCGCTTGCCGCCACAGCTGGAGGATTTTGCCGAGCTGGTCGTCAGCCTTGGGCAACCCCTGGCAGATCAGTGGGTAATCGATGTGGACGAGCAGCAGATGCCGGTTTTGTCGGAGTTGCTACGCGAAGCGGCAGACTTCCACGGTTACGAAGCATTCGTGGCCGATGTAGCCTGGCTGGTGGCGGCCTATACCTGCCTGGTTGGCGCGCGGCGGGTCGGTTTGCGCCTGCGGGTGCTGACCGGGCCCATGTGCCCGCGCTTCCATGTGGATAACGTGCCGTTGCGATTGCTCACCACCTATGCTGGCCCGGGTAGCGAGTGGTTGCGAGAGCAGGAGAGCCCGCGCGGGGAGTTACACACAGCTCAAGTACCTGTGGATAACATTCAGAAACTGCACGTCGGTGAAGTGGCCGTACTCAAGGGCGAGAAGTGGCAGGGCAACGAAGGTGCAGGCCTGGTACACCGCTCGCCCTCGGGCCAGCGAGGGCGCCTGCTGCTCAGCCTTGACTGGCTAGCCTGACGGCGCATAGTGAGCCATCACCCCGCCTGAAGCCATCCCATGCTGCAGAACATTCCCACCCATGTGATTGCTGGCCCACTGGGGGCCGGCAAGACCACCCTGATCCGCCATCTGCTGGCCCAGCGCCCGGGCAACGAACGCTGGGCGGTATTGATCAACGAATTCGGCCTGGTTGGCCTGGATGCGGCCTTGCTCAGCTGTGACGAGGACGGCATCACCATCGGCGAGGTTGCAGGGGGCTGCCTGTGTTGTGTCAACGGCATGCCGTTTCAGGTGGGCCTGGGCCGGTTGTTGCGCAAATCCCGGCCTGACCGGCTGTTTATCGAGCCGTCTGGTCTGGGTCACCCGTTGCAGCTGCTTGCTCAGCTGAAACAGGCTCCGTGGACTGGAGTGCTGACAATTCAGCCGTTGTTGATGGTTGTCGATGCGCAATCCATGGCGCGAAACACGCCGCTTCCGGAGGCCCAACAGCAGGCTTTCAACGCGTCTGAATACGTGGTTTTCAACAAGTCAGAGGCTGTGGATGAAAAATCTAAGTTGTTGATAACTAATAAATTTAACGACAAGAACGTGATGTGGTCGGTACAGGGTCAGGTACCGCTATGTAGCCTTCCTGGCGCCCTCGTACAGATTGTCGACAGCCCATTTGAGGAAAACCAGATTGTCGACAATCTTGGGAGTGCCCCAGCAATATTGTGGACAGACCCCAGCCAGCCGATCTGTCTTGCCCAGGAGGGGGAGGGAGGTTGGAGCATTGGCTGGCGCTGGCATCCCGCACAGCAGTTTTATCCACAGCGGCTACAGGCGTTCTTACGCACCTGGCCATGGCGGCGTGCCAAAGGGGTTATCCACAGCGTCGAAGGATGGCGGTCATTCAATGGGCTCAATGGTGACATGCCCGTGTGGCAGACCAGTGACTGGCGCAGGGACAGCCGCATCGAGCTGATTTTTGATCAGCCGCAGTCGCAACCCACGCTGCAAGCGGGGTTGAGCGAATGCCGCGTCAGCTGATCAATTGCGCCAGCGATTGTGCTCCTGGCGCCACTGCTGCATCTCGATGACATTGTCGGTGCGTGGCGGGGTCTTGATTTCGAACGGGTAGGGCGCCAGCTCGATCTGCACGCTGTGCGCGCCAAACTGGGTCACGGTACCGGGGTGGCGTTGTTCGCCGGTAACGGTGAATTCGAAGGCATAGATGCGTGCCAGGCGCTTGCGGCCATTGGCATCACGGACAAAGGCGATGCGCTTGAGTGCGACGGCATCGTCGAGCAGCTCGAGGTCGAGCTTGGCGCAGTGCTGTTTGACCCGTTCAAGGGCTTTTTCGCGCAACCCATGGTTGTGCCACAACCAGCCGCCCGCCGTGGCTAACAGCATCAGGACGAAGACATTCTCCAGGGTCAACATTTGCATATGCTCCAAACAGGTAGATCCAGCTTAACTGCGTCCCTGGCCTGTCGTACAGGTGGCAATCGAGTTCATACTGCGCTGCGCACAATCCTTGAAACAGCTTTGGAAACCCCCGCATGAAACGTACCCCGCACCTGCTCGCCATCCAGTCCCATGTGGTGTTCGGCCACGCCGGCAACAGCGCCGCGGTGTTTCCCATGCAGCGTATCGGGGTCAATGTCTGGCCACTCAATACCGTGCAGTTCTCCAATCACACACAGTATGGCCAGTGGGCGGGTGAAGTGCTTGCCCCGGCGCAAATTCCTGCATTGGTGGAAGGTATTTCCAACATTGGCGAACTGGGTCACTGCGATGCGGTGCTTTCTGGCTACCTGGGCAGTGCCGAGCAGGGGCGGGCTATCCTGGCGGGTGTCGAGCGGATCAGGGCGGTAAACCCGAAGGCTTTGTACTTGTGTGACCCGGTCATGGGGCACCCGGAGAAGGGCTGCATCGTGCCACAGGAAGTCAGCGAGTTCCTGCTCGACGAGGCGGCGGCCCGGGCCGATATCCTTTGCCCCAACCAGCTGGAGCTGGACAGCTTCTGTGGGCGCCGCGCGCAGTCGCTGGAGGATTGCGTGAGCATGGCGCGCAGCCTGTTGCAGCGTGGGCCGCAGGTGGTACTGGTCAAGCACCTGGTTTACCCCGGGCGGGCCGAAGACCAGTTTGAAATGCTGCTGGTGACCGCCGAGCAAAGCTGGCACCTGCGCCGCCCGCTGCTGGCGTTCCCGCGTCAGCCGGTGGGGGTGGGTGACCTGACCTCAGGCTTGTTCCTGGCCCGCGTGCTGCTCGGCGACAGCTGGGTGCAGGCGTTCGAATTCACCGCTGCAGCCGTACATGAGGTGCTGCTGGAAACCCAGGCCTGCGCCAGCTACGAACTGCAGCTGGTACGGGCTCAAGATCGCATCGCCCACCCGCGGGTGCGCTTCGAGGCGCAGGTGCTGGCGCTTTAGTTCGCGTCGGTTTTCAGGTCCTGGTAGCGCTTTTCCAGCTCCTGGCGGATCTGGCGACGCTGCTGGCCTTGCAGGAAGCGGCGCTTTTCTTCGCTGCTGTGCGGCTGGCGCGGCGGCACCGGCACCGGGCGGCGATTGTCGTCGACCGCGACCATGGTGAAGAAGCAGCTGTTGGAATGGCGTACCGAGCGCTCGCGGATGTTCTCGGTCACCACTTTGATGCCGACTTCCATCGAGGTGTTGCCGGTGTAGTTGACCGACGCCAGGAAGGTCACCAGTTCACCCACGTGCACGGGCTCGCGGAAGATGACCTGGTCAACCGACAGGGTCACCACATAGCTACCGGCGTAGCGGCTGGCACACGCATAGGCCACTTCGTCGAGGTACTTGAGCAGGGTGCCGCCATGTACGTTGCCAGAAAAGTTGGCCATGTCCGGGGTCATCAGGACGGTCATGCTCAGCTGGGCGTTTCCAGGTTCCATAGTGTGCTCACGGTGAGGTTGCGCTGAATCGGGCGAATGGGGGGCGTTATCTGCTGACACTTCTGTTCCCCTCTTTTGAATTTGCCTTGTTGATACGGGACGTTGGCTGACGCGCCATCGTCACGCTGATCATGCCATCAGCGGCGCTTTTCCAGCCGATCTGTTTCTGCATATTGCACCGGCTTTTTGCGGCCGGGTGCGATGTTAACCTGAGTACGCCCATGCAACATGGGCTTTCCTGCATTCAATACAGTATGTACTTGCTGCTCGCTCGGGTTTGCCTTGGCAGAGGAGCGGTCTGCCCAGGCATCCATAAAAAGACGAGAAAAGGAGTATCACGCCATGCATGCCATCAGCTTTATCCAGGACCTGGCAGTCATCATGCTGGTCGCTGGCGTGGTCACCATTCTCTTTCACCGCCTAAAGCAACCCGTGGTGCTGGGCTATATTGTCGCCGGCTTCATCATTGGCCCGCACACACCGCCGTTCGGCCTGATCCATGACGAAGACACCATCAAGACCCTTGCCGAACTGGGGGTGATCTTCCTGATGTTCTGCCTGGGCCTCGAATTCAGCCTGCGCAAGCTGTTCAAGGTCGGCGCCACGGCATTCATCGCGGCGTTCCTGGAAATCGTGCTGATGATCTGGATCGGCTTCGAGATTGGCCGCTGGTTCGGCTGGAACACCATGGATTCGCTATTCCTCGGCGCTATCCTGGCCATTTCCTCGACCACCATCATCGTCAAGGCACTGAATGACCTGAAGATGAAGAACGAGCGCTTTGCCCAGTTGATCTTCGGCGTGCTCATCGTGGAGGACATCCTCGGTATCGGCATAATCGCGCTGTTGTCCGGCATCGCTGTCAGCGGCACGGTCAGCTCGGGCGAAGTGTTCTCCACTGTGGGCAAGCTGTCGCTGTTCATGATCGTTGCCTTGGTCATCGGCATCCTGCTGGTGCCGCGGCTGCTGGCCTACGTGGCCAAGTTCGAAAGCAACGAAATGCTGCTGATCACCGTGCTTGGCCTGTGCTTCGGCTTCTGCCTGTTGGTGGTGAAGCTGGAATACAGCATGGTGCTGGGCGCTTTCCTGATTGGCGCGATCATGGCCGAATCACGCCAGTTGCTGAAGATCGAACGGCTGATCGAGCCGGTCCGCGACCTGTTCAGCGCCATCTTCTTCGTCGCCATCGGCCTTATGATCGACCCTCAAGTGCTCGTCGATTACGCCTGGCCAATCGTGGTCATCACCCTGGCGGTGGTACTGGGCAAAATGCTCTCCTGTGGCATGGGGGCGTTCATTGCGGGTAATGACGGGCGGACATCGCTGCGGGTGGGCATGGGCCTTTCGCAGATTGGCGAGTTTTCATTCATCATCGCCGCGCTGGGCATGACCTTGCAGGTGACCAGCGACTTCCTTTACCCGGTCGCGGTCGCAGTATCGGCAATTACCACGCTGCTGACGCCTTATCTGATCCGTGCGGCCGACCCGCTGTCGCAGAAGCTTGGCAATGTTGTGCCCAGCCGCCTGGCGCGGGTGCTTTCGTTGTATGGCGAGTGGTTGCGCAACATCCAGCCGCAGGGCGAGAGCGCCATGCTGGCGGCGATGATCCGGCGCATCCTGTTGCAGGTGGGGGTGAATCTGGCGCTGGTGATCGCCATCTTCTTCAGTGGTGGTTACTTTGCAGAGCGGATCGGCAACTGGCTCAGTGAGTGGGTGAGCGACGCCAGCCAGCAGAAGGCGGTTATCTGGGGGGCGGCGTTACTGCTGTCGCTGCCGTTCCTGATCGCGGCCTATCGCAAGCTCAAGGCACTGTCGATGCTGCTGGCAGAAATGGGCGTGAAGCCGGAAATGGCCGGGCGGCATACCCAGCGTGTGCGCCGCGTGATCGCCGAGGTTATCCCGCTGTTGTCGTTGCTGGTGATTTTCCTGCTGCTGTCGGCATTGTCGGCAAGCATTCTGCCCACCAGCGAGTTACTGCTGGTCATTGCCGTGGTGGCCGCGGTGGTGGTGGCCTTGTTGTGGCGCTGGTTCATCCGCGTGCATACGCGCATGCAGATTGCCTTGCTGGAGACGCTGGAAAACAGTCGCGAGAATACGCACTGAAGGGAGCAATGCTCCCTGCGCAAGATTTCATCGTCGTCCGAGGGGATGGAGCGGTAGCAATGTCGCCAGGCGCAGAAAGCCTGGCGATTCTAGCTACATTGATGGCACTGGGCCATAAATTTTCCTGTGCTTGCACCGGCTCTTCGCGGGCTTGCCCGCTCCCACTGGTATCGCACAGGCGCTGCAGAGATTGAAATCAGCTCTCCAGCCAGACATCCCGCGCCCAGTGCCACACCGATTCCCAGCTGTCGTCACCGGCCATTTCCTCTTCTGCATCCCACAACACCACGGTGCCGTCTTCTTCTACGCAGTAGTAGTTGTCGCCGTCCTGGCACAGCGGAATCAGGTCACGCGGCACGCCGGCATCCCAGGCGTTGGCGGCGACGTCTGGCAGGTAGGTGTGCGATTGTGGGTCGGTGACAGTCACCGGCTCCAGCGAGCCATACACCACGTCGCTGACGGTCAGTAGAAACTCTTTGAACACGAACGGTATGTTGATGAACAGCTCTTCTTCGATTTCGACCAACTGGTCCTCGTCGGGAAGCTCAAGGGGCACCGGAACTGGCTGGTTGGCTTCACGGAGTTGTTCGATCACTTCTTCCACGGTTCACTTCCTCTGACCTAGATGACAACGCTGCGCGTTATACCCTAGTAGGCCACTCTGGCAAAAGCAAAAACCCCGGGACAGGCCCGGGGTTTTTTTGTGCAGCACGCAGCGGTTAGCCGTTTTGACGGATACCGGCGACCAGCCAAGGCTGGTTTTCGCCTGGGGCGCGAACCATGTGCCAGCTTTCGCTGAACGCCTCGCCCTGGTCGAAGCGCGAGTTTTTCGACACGCCGCGGAAGGTCAAGGTGGCGTCTGTACGGTCGGCGCGGTCGTCGATACCGTCCAGCTGTACTTCGAGGTTGTCGATATAGGTGGACTGGAAGCCGTCACCCAGTTCAGCACGCTCACGCTTGAGGAACTCGAGCATTTGCGGGGTAACGAACTCGGTGATCTTGTCCATTTCGTTGGCATCCCAGTGCTGCTGCAGCGACTGGAAGTGGTTACGGGCAGCAGCCAGGAAGCTTTGCTCGTTGAACCAGGCCGGGGCGTTGATCACCGGGGCGGCGGCGGCAGGTGCGGCCGAACCACCAAACACCGATGGCTGTGCAGGCTGGTTGTGAGCTTCACGCTGCATCGGCGCATGGCCTGGCATGGCCACTTGCGGCTGCTGCTGGCGGCGGCGTGCGGCAATGAAGCGGAACACCAGGAAGGCGATGAGCGCCACGATCAGGAAGTCCATGATCTGGAAGCCTTCGAACCCGTCGCCCATGAACATGGACGCCAGCAGACCACCGGCGGCCAGGCCGGCCAGTGGGCCCAGCCAGCGCGAAGCACCGCTGGCGGCCGGAGCTGCACGACCAGGTGCGGCAGCCGGTGCGGCGGCAGGCGTGGTTGGCGTAGCCTGGCGGGTCTGGTGGATAGGCGCGGAGCCCGAGCTCTTGCCGCCGCCGAAACGCTTGGCGTTGGCGTCCAGGCTCAGCGTCAGGCCAACGCAGAGCGCCAGTGCGATGCTAAGAAAACGTTGCATAAGTGGGATATCCCCTGTTGTGGATTGCACGCGCGTCATGGTGCACAGGTTCCCGGGCACATGACCAGCGACATAGTGTTTCGAGCTTTTGCCTGAATGTTACAAGGCCCCCCCGGCAGGGCGGCCTTGTTCTTCAGATGGCCTCAAGCTTGGCATACCCCAGCATCAGCCACTTGCTGCCTTCGGCAAAGTTCACCTGCACCCGTGCCTGGGCGCCCGAACCCTCGAAGTTGAGGATCACGCCTTCGCCAAACACCGCATGTTGCACACGCTGACCGAGGTTGAACGCCGTCTGCGGAATGTTGGCATTGGCGAACAGGTTGCTGTTGGTGGCCGTCTTGGCCCCACTGAACGGGCGGCTGACGCTGTTGGACAGGCGCACTTCCTGAATCAGGCCTGCCGGAATTTCACGTACGAAACGCGACACCTTGTTGTAGGTCTCGCTGCCATACAGGCGACGTGTTTCGGCGTAGGTCATGACCAGCTGGCGCATGGCGCGGGTAATCCCCACATAGGCCAGGCGGCGTTCCTCTTCCAGGCGGCCGGGTTCTTCCAGGCTCATCTTGTGCGGGAACAGGCCTTCTTCCATGCCCACCAGGAACACATACGGGAACTCCAGGCCCTTGGCGCTGTGCAAGGTCATCAGCTGGACGCTGTCTTCGTGTTCGTCGGCCTGGGTATCGCCGGCTTCGAGCGAGGCATGGCCGAGGAAGGCCGAAAGCGGCGAAAGATCGGCGTCTTCGTCGGTGGACTCGAAATTGCGCGCCGCGCTGACCAGTTCCTCAAGGTTTTCTACCCGTGCCTGGCCCTTTTCACCCTTTTCTTCCTGGTGATAGGTAATCAGCCCGGACTGCTCGATGGTGGTCTGGGTCATGGTATGCAGCGGCATGTCCGTGACCTTGGTGGCCAACCCCTCGATCAGCTCGATGAAGGCACCCAGGGCGCTGGCGGCGCGGCCCTTCAGGGCCTTGGCAGCCAGCAGCTGGCACATGGCTTCCCACATCGACACCTGGCTGTGGCGGGCATGCTCGCGGATGGCTTCGACGGTTTTCTCGCCAATGCCGCGTGGCGGCACGTTGATCACCCGCTCCAGGGCAGCGTCGTTGCCACGCCCTTCGAGCAGCCGCAGGTAAGCCATGGCGTTCTTGATTTCGGCGCGTTCGAAGAAGCGCTGGCCACCATAGATACGGTAGGGGATACGCTCGCGCAGCAGTGCTTCTTCCAGCACCCGCGATTGGGCGTTGGAGCGGTACAGGATGGCGATTTCGTTGCGCGCATTGCCCTGTTTGACCAGGCTTTCGATGGTTTCCACCACGTAGCGCGCTTCGTCGTGTTCGTTGTAGGCCGCGTACAGGGTCAGCGGTTCGCCTTCGCCCATGTCGGTCCACAGTTCTTTGCCCAGGCGCCCGCTGTTGTTGACGATCAGGGCGTTGGCGGCCTTGAGGATGCCGCCGGTGGAGCGGTAGTTCTGCTCCAGGCGGATCATTTCGGCGTCAGGGAAGTCGGCGGTGTACTGGTGAATGTTCTCGATCTTGGCACCGCGCCAGCCGTAGATAGACTGGTCGTCGTCGCCCACCGCCATCAGGCTGGCACCACCGCGCGCCAGCAGGCGCAGCCAGGCGTACTGCACGGCGTTGGTGTCCTGGAACTCATCTACCAGCACATGCTGGAAGCGCCGCTGGTAGTGCTCAAGCAGGCCCGGGTGGTCGCGCCACAGGTCCAGTGCACGCAGCAACAGTTCGGAGAAGTCGATGACCCCGGCGCGCTCACAGGCCTGTTCGTAAGCGGTATACACCTCGCGCATGGTCGCCAGGAACAGGTCGCCCCCCGCCTGTATATGCTGCGGGCGCAGGCCTTCGTCCTTCTGCCCGTTGATGAACCACTGGGCCTGGCGTGCCGGCCACTTCTGCTCGTCCAGGCCCAACTCGCGCATGACCCGCTTGATCAGGCGCTGCTGGTCATCGCTGTCGAGGATCTGGAAGTTCTGCACCAGCCGCGCTTCCTGCCAGTGGGCCCGCAGCAGGCGATGGGCCAGGCCGTGGAAGGTGCCGACCCACATGCCTGCCGGGTTGATCCCCAGCAGTTGCTCGATCCGGTGGCGCATTTCTGCCGCCGCCTTGTTGGTGAAGGTCACCGACAGGATCGAGTGCGGCGATGCCTGCTCCACCTGGATCAGCCAGGCGATGCGGTGCACCAGCACGCGGGTTTTACCGGAGCCGGCGCCAGCAAGCACCAGTTGACGCCCGAGCTTGGCCGCGACGGCCTGGCGTTGAGCATCGTTGAGGGAGTTCAGCAGGAGGGAGAGGTCATCTGTGTGCATCGGGCCATTCTAGGGCGCAGCAGGGGAAGGGTAAATGGCACTGTATAAATATTCACCCTGCCAAACATACAAAGCGGCCACTACAGGCGATGCGCTTGCAGTGGCCTCCGCGTCTACATCAATGGGTTTCCACGATGTCGGTGATGCAGGCGATCAGTTTACCGTCGTGGATAATGTCCACCCGCGGGATCAGACCGTGCTCGTCTTGGGTTTCGAACGTCACTTGCTTGTCGCAGACAACCTGTATGAAGTTACCGTCCTGTTGCTGCACTTCAAGCTCCAGGGCCAGTGCAAAGGACCTGTCCTGCTTTCTGCGCTTGACCAGTACCGGTACTACGCCTGGGTGGCTTACGGTGATGGTTCCGTTCACCCGCAGGCGGGTGCCTGGTGGCATTTTGTCGTGCTGGGCTTGCCAGTCTTTGCATTCGATGATCATGGTAAAACTCCTGTCCTGGAAAGCGCGGTATGCCCCTTCCGAAAGACAGATTGCTTGCGGCACCTACCGGCAAAGCAGAGCGAAGCGCTTCAGCTGTACCAATGCCTGCCATGCCTGGCCAGCAGGCTAACGGCCTGTTCCGGGCCATTGCTGCCGGCGGCATAGTGACGGGGCGCCTGAAAGTGTTCCTGCCAACCCTTTATTACCGGGTCGACCCAGTGCCAGGCTGCCTCGACTTCATCGCGGCGCATGAACAGTGTCGAATCACCCTCCACGATGTCCAGCAGCAGCCGTTCGTAAGCTTCCCAACGGCGGGTCTGGCTGAATACCTGAGCCAGGTTCAGGTCCAGTTCAACCGGTTCCAGCCGCATGCCCCTGCCTGGGCTCTTGGTCATCATGCGCAGGCTGATGCGCTCATCCGGTTGCAGCTGGATCAATAGCTGGTTGACCTGGCCACCGCTGAACAGCTCGTGGGGTACCGGCTTGAATTGAATGACGATCTGCGACGAGCGCCGTGCCATGCGCTTGCCGGTGCGCAGATAGAACGGCACACCTGCCCAGCGCCAGTTGTCGATGTGCGCTTCGATGGCCACGAAGGTTTCGGTATCGCTGTCGTTGTCGACGTCCTTTTCGAAGTAGTAAGCCGGCACCTCCTGGCCGCCGATGTGCCCCGCACCGTACTGGCCGCGCACGGTCTTGTCCTGCACGTCCTGGCCAGTGATCGGCTTGAGGGCCCGCAGGATCTTCACCTTTTCGTCGCGCACCGCTTCGGCCTCGAACTGCGCAGGTGGCTCCATGGCCACCAGGCACAGCAGCTGCAACAGGTGGTTTTGCAGCATGTCGCGGGTTGCCCCGGCGCGGTCGTAGTAGGCGCCGCGGTTCTCTACCCCCAGGGTTTCGCAAACGCTGATCTGTACGTGGTCAACCTGATTGTTGCGCCACACCGGCTCAAGCAGGGCGTTGGCGAAGCGCAGGGCCATCAGGTTCTGCACGGTTTCCTTGCCCAGGTAGTGGTCGATGCGAAATACCTGGTTTTCTTCGAACACTGCGCCAATCGCTTCGTTGATGGCGGTGGCCGAGGCCAGCGAGTGGCCGATCGGCTTTTCCAGCACGATGCGCGCTTCGGGGTCGGCCAGGCCTGCGTTACGCAGGTGGTTGGCAATCGGTACGAACAGGTTGGGAGCGGTGGCCAGGTAGAAAATGCGCGTCAGCCCGCCAGGTTCGCCCAGGTAGCGCGCCAGGCGGCCGAAGTCGGCACTTTGCGACGCATCCATGGGGAAGTAGTCGAGGCGCGCGGCAAAGCGTTGCCAGACATCTTCGTCGAAGTCATGGCGGGCAATCTGCGCTCGGCAATGGCGTTCTGCGAGCTTGAGGTATTCGTTACGGCTTATGTTGCGGCGGGCGAGGGCGATGATGCGTACCGCGTTGTTCAGGCGCGCCTCGCGATACAAGTGATAGAGCGCCGGGAGGAGTTTGTGCAGGGCCAGATCGCCGGTGCCACCGAACACCAGAATGTCGCAAGGAATAGTCAAACCGCCACTCTCCACGTTCGTTTAACTGGGCGGGTTGGCGTCCATGTAGTATAACTACAAGAAAGCTACAACCCGGCCAGTCGATCATAACCGAGTCCAGCCCGTGAATCTGTTGCAACATATCGCCCAATCGCGCCACCTGCTGCGCAAATCGGAACTCAAAGTGGCCGACCACGTGCTGCTCGACCCGGCTGCGGTCATGCACAGCTCGATGGCCGACCTGGCGCACAGCGTGGGTATCAGTGAACCGACGATCGTGCGTTTCTGCCGGGCCATCGGTTGCTCGGGCTTCCAGGACCTGAAATTGAAACTGGCGCAGAGCCTGGCCGCCGGGGCCAGTTTTGGCCAGTTCGCCATTCATGAAGACGACTCGGTTGCCGACTACAGCCTGAAGATTTTCGACACCACCCTGCACACGTTGATGGAAGTGCGCGAGCACCTCGACCCGCATGCGCTGCAACAGGCCGTGAGCGCCATGGCCCAGGCGCAGCGTGTGGAATTTTATGGCTTTGGTGCATCCGGCGCGGTCGCGGCGGATGCCCAGCACAAGTTCTTCCGCCTGCTGCTCAGTGCGGCCGCGTATTCCGACCCGCACATGCAGGCGATGTCGGCAGTAACCTTGAGGCCTGGCGATGTGGCGGTGTGCATTTCCCAGTCGGGCCGTTCCAAGGACCTGCTGATTACCGCCAACCTGGTGCGTGAGAGCGGTGCCAACCTGATTACCCTGTGCCCAAGCCAGACGCCGCTGGCCGAGCTGTCGACCGTGAACCTGGCAATCGACGTGCATGAAGACACCGAAATCTACACCCCGCTGACCTCGCGTATCGCTCACCTGGTGGTAATCGACGTGTTGGCCATGGGCGTCGCCATGGCGCGCGGCCCGAGCCTGGTCAACCACCTGAAAAGCGTGAAACGCAGCTTGCGCAGCCTGCGTTTGTCGCCCAAGTCGATCAAGGCTACAGACGACTGATTTTCTTTGTCTGCGCAGGCCCTTTCGCGGGTAAACCCGCTCCCACAGGTACTGCGCACCTCTTGAAGTCGGCGCTCTCCCTGTGGGAGCGGGTTTACCCGCGAAAGGGCCAGCATAGGCGAAGCAGATTTAACTGTTTTGTCACCATTCCACAGCCAAACCGTAAACCTTCAAGGCCAGTCTGAAACTCCCGCATCCTATCTGGGAGACAGGCAATGGCACGTGACCACGACGGTATCTACCAACCCAACGCCAAAGCTCGCAAGCAGCAGGAAAAGGATCAGCGCCGCATGGAATACCGCCGCGCGATCGAGGTGTATTGCGACCAACGTCAACTGCTGCGCGACCTGGTGGATTACCCCGAGTTGCAAGCACTCACAGTGTGGCAGTCTTCGGCGGCAACTTCCCCGAAAAACGCTCAACAAGCGCGCTGATCAGCGCACGTTCGCTGCGGATGAACGCCAGAAACGCCAAGGCCACCGGCGACTGCCGCTTGGCCTTGGACTGCACCACGCACCAGCTGCGATACAGCGGCAGCTCTTCCACCGGTAGCTCCTTCAACGCACCCGTGGCCAGTTCCAGGTTGACCGCATGGCGGGTCAGCAGGGCGATCCCCAGGCCGGCGATCACGCACTCGCGCTGGGCATCGGCCGAGGCCACTTCCAGGGTCTGGGTGAAATGCACGCGTTTGTCCTTGAAATACTCCTCGCAGGCCTTGCGCGTGCCTGAGCCTTGCTCGCGTACCAGCAGGGTATGAGGCTCCAGGTCCTGAAGGCGCAGCTGCTCCAGCTTGCACAGGGGGTGCTCGGGCGGTGCCACCGCGATGATCGGGTTGTTGAGAAACGGCAGAAATTCCAGGCCCATGTCCTGCGGCACCATCGACATGATGATGATGTCGTCGCGGTTATCCGAAAGGCGGCGGATGGCCTGGGCGCGATTGACCACCGTCAGGGTCAGGTTGACCTCCGGGTGACGCTGCTTGAAGGCGGCGAACAGGTGTGGCACGAAGTATTTGGCGCTGGACTCGATCGCCAGCTTGAGCTGCCCCTGCAATGAGCCCTGCATGTCCGACAGCTGCATGTCCAGGCTCTCGAGGCGCCCGAAGATGTCGCGGCTGGCGCGTTGCAGGGCTTCGGCCGCTTCGGTCAGGTACAGCTTTTTGCCCACGTACTCGAACAGCGGCTGGCCGATCAACTCTTCGAGCTGGCGGATCTGTAGACTAACGGCGGGTTGCGTCAACGACATCTCCTCCGCCGCACGGCTGTACGAGCGCAAATCGCACACCTCATTGAAGATCTGCAATTGACGCAAAGTCATACGCATCAAGGACTTACGCATTTTACACCCGCCCGTCGGCAATACCTTGTTACTGCACTATAAGCTTTTGCTAATACTGCCCCTAACAAATATTGATTTTTGTTTATCGACCCACAGCGCTAGGGTGAATATGCGACTGGCCAGCAACGTCTGGTCACGCGCCGACCGGTAGAACCGGCTCGACTGTTCCTACGGCTTTGGGAAGACTCCAGTGATAAAAAAAATCCTGATCGCCAACCGAGGTGAAATCGCAGTTCGGATCGTGCGTGCCTGCGCCGAGATGGGCATACGCTCGGTAGCGATCTATTCCGACGCCGACCGGCATGCCTTGCACGTCAAGCGCGCCGACGAAGCCCACAGCATTGGTGCCGAGCCGCTGGCTGGTTACCTGAACCCGCGCAAGCTGGTGAACCTGGCTGTGGAAACCGGCTGTGATGCCCTGCACCCGGGCTATGGTTTCCTGTCGGAAAACGCTGAACTGGCAGAGATCTGCGCCGAACGCGGGATCAAGTTCATCGGCCCTGCCGCCGACGTCATTCGCCGCATGGGCGACAAGACCGAAGCGCGCCGCACCATGATTGCCGCCGGTGTGCCGGTAACCCCGGGCACTGAAGGCAACGTTGCCGATATTCATGAAGCCCTGAGCGAAGGTGAGCGCATCGGTTACCCGGTGATGCTCAAGGCCACCTCCGGTGGCGGCGGCCGCGGTATTCGCCGTTGCAACAGCCGTGAAGAGCTGGAACAGAACTTCCCACGGGTGATTTCCGAGGCCACCAAGGCCTTTGGTTCGGCCGAAGTGTTCCTGGAAAAGTGCATCGTCAACCCCAAGCACATCGAGGCACAGATCCTCGGTGACAGCTTCGGCAACGTGGTGCACCTGTTCGAGCGCGATTGCTCGATCCAGCGCCGTAACCAGAAGCTCATCGAAATTGCCCCAAGCCCCCAGCTCACGCCCGAGCAGCGCGCCTACATCGGCGACCTGGCAGTGCGTGCGGCCAAGGCGGTGAACTACGAGAACGCCGGCACCGTGGAGTTCCTGCTCGCCGATGGCGAGGTGTACTTCATGGAAATGAACACCCGGGTGCAGGTGGAGCACACCATCACCGAGGAAATCACCGGTATCGACATTGTCCGTGAGCAGATTCGCATCGCCTCGGGCCTGCCGCTGTCGGTCAAGCAGGAAGACATCCAGCACCGCGGTTATGCGCTGCAGTTCCGCATCAACGCGGAAGACCCGAAGAACAACTTCCTGCCCAGCTTCGGCAAGATCACCCGTTACTACGCCCCCGGCGGCCCGGGCGTGCGTACCGATACAGCGATCTACACCGGCTATACCATTCCGCCGTTCTACGACTCCATGTGCCTGAAACTGGTGGTGTGGGCGTTGACCTGGGAAGAGGCCATGGACCGCGGCCTGCGAGCCCTTGACGACATGCGCGTGCAAGGGGTGAAGACCACCGCCGCGTACTATCAGGAAATCCTGCGCAACCCGGAATTCCGTAGCGGGCAGTTCAATACCAGCTTCGTCGAAAGCCACCCTGAACTGACCAACTACTCGATCAAGCGCAAACCCGAAGAGCTGGCCCTGGCCATCGCCGCCGCCATCGCCGCCCACGCAGGCCTGTGAGGAAACCTATAATGTCCAAGAAAATTCACGTAACCGACACGATCCTGCGCGACGCCCACCAGTCCCTGCTGGCCACCCGCATGCGTACTGAAGACATGCTGCCGATCTGCGACAAGCTCGACAAAGTCGGCTACTGGTCGCTGGAAGTCTGGGGCGGCGCCACCTTCGACGCCTGCGTGCGCTTCCTCAAGGAAGACCCATGGGAGCGTCTGCGCAAGCTGCGCGCAGCCTTGCCCAACACCCGCCTGCAAATGCTGCTGCGCGGCCAGAACCTGCTGGGCTACCGCCACTACAGCGACGACGTGGTCAAGGCCTTTGTCGCCAAGGCTGCGGTAAACGGCATCGATGTGTTCCGCATCTTCGACGCCATGAACGACGTGCGTAACCTGCGCGTGGCCATCGAAGCGGTAAAGGCCGCCGGCAAGCACGCCCAGGGCACCATCGCCTACACGGTCAGCCCTGTGCACACCATCGACGCCTTTGTTGCCCAGGCCAAGCAGATGGAAGCCATGGGTTGCGACTCGGTGGCAATCAAGGACATGGCCGGCCTGCTGACCCCATTCGCCGCTGGTGAACTGGTCAAGGCGCTGAAGGCCGAGCAGTCGCTGCCGGTGTTCATCCACTCCCACGACACCGCCGGCCTGGCCGCCATGTGCCAGCTGAAAGCGGTGGAAAACGGCGCCGACCACATCGATACCGCGATCTCCAGCTTCGCCTGGGGCACCAGCCACCCGGGTACCGAGTCGATGGTTGCTGCGCTCAAGGGCAGCGAGTTCGACACCGGCCTGGACCTGGAGCTGCTGCAGGAAATCGGCTTGTACTTCTACGCCGTGCGCAAGAAGTACCACCAGTTCGAAAGCGAATTCACCGCCGTGGATACCCGCGTGCAGGTCAACCAGGTGCCGGGCGGCATGATTTCCAACCTGGCCAACCAGCTGAAAGAGCAGGGCGCGCTCAACCGCATGAATGAAGTGCTGGCAGAGATCCCGCGTGTGCGTGAAGACCTCGGCTTCCCGCCGCTGGTGACGCCGACCTCGCAGATCGTCGGCACCCAGGCGTTCTTCAACGTGCTGGCCGGCGAGCGCTACAAGACCATCACCAACGAAGTGAAGCTGTACCTGCAAGGCGGTTACGGCAAGGCCCCGGGTGTGGTCAACGAGCAGCTGCGCCGCCAGGCCATCGGCAGCGAAGAAGTGATCGACGTGCGCCCCGCCGACCTGCTGAAGCCAGAGATGGCCAAGCTGCGTACCGACATCGGCGCCTTGGCCCGTTGCGAAGAGGACGTGCTGACTTTTGCCATGTTCCCGGACATTGGCCGCAAGTTCCTCGAAGAACGCGAAGCCGGCACCCTCACCCCGGAAGCCCTGTTGCCGATTCCGGAGGCTGGCGCCGTTTCTGCGCCAGGCGGTGAAGGTGTTCCGACCGAATTCGTCATCGACGTGCACGGCGAAACCTACCGTGTCGACATCACTGGCGTTGGCGTGAAGGCCGAAGGCAAGCGCCACTTCTACCTGTCGATCGACGGCATGCCGGAAGAAGTGGTGTTCGAGCCACTCAACGAGTTCGTCGGCGGCGGCAGCAAGCGCAAGCAAGCCACCGACCCAGGCCACGTCAGCACCAACATGCCAGGCAACATCGTCGATGTACTGGTCAAGGAAGGTGACGTGGTCAAGGCTGGCCAGGCCGTGCTGATCACCGAAGCCATGAAGATGGAAACCGAAGTGCAGGCGGCCATCGCCGGCAAGGTCGTGGCCATCCATGTGGCCAAGGGCGATCGCGTGACGCCGGGTGAGATCCTGATCGAGATCGAAGGCTGAGATAAGCCCTCATCTACAAGCAGTTAACCTCTGGGGAGCGGATGCTCCCCTTTTTTTGTGCTGTATTTGCCGGCCTCTGCGCGGCTAAACCCGCTCCCACAGGATTTCCACAAGCCTTGAGGTCAGTGGTGAACCTGTGGGAGCGGGTTTACCCGCGAAGAGGCCAGCTGATCAGCCACATTTGTCAGCTTTTACGGCATGCCTCAAGCGTTTCTACCTGGCCTCCCGGCTGCTGATTTTCCTCGCTCAACCACCGCTCGAACCCGGCAGCCACCGCCGGCCACTCATCATCGGTAATCGAATACCACGCCGTATCGCGGTTATGGTCCTTCACCACCAGGTGCTTGCGGAATACCCCTTCGTAGACGAAGCCGAACCTTTCAGCCGCGCGCTTGGAGCGGGCATTGGCGTTGTTGCATTTCCACTCCAGCCGGCGGTTGCCCAGTTCGAAGCCCAGCTTGCCCAGCAGGTACACCGCCTCGGTGCCCTTGGGTGTGCGCTGCATGGCGGCGCCGAAGGCGATGTGGCCGATTTCGATGCGGCCGTGGTCGGGCACGATCGACATCAGGCTGAGAATGCCCTGGGCCTGGCCGCTGGGGCGGTCGATGACGGTGTAGAACAGCGGGTCGCGCCCCGCGGCGTTGCCTTTCAGCCAGCGGTCGAAGGCAGCACGTTCGGCGAACGGGCCATAGGGCAGGTAGTCCCACAGCACCGGGTCCGCGGTTGGGCCTTGCAGCACTTCCCAGAGGTCGTCGCCATGGCGCGCCGGGTCGAGCTTTTCCAGGCGGATGAAGCGGCCGTCAATAGGCTCGGCCTCGGGCGTTGCGGCGGGTTTCCAGTTCAATGCGTCTGTCATGTTCGGCCTACAAGCCTTTGCGGAATTGGATGAAGCCCGAGCGCTCGGCAACCTGCTGATACAGGCTGATGGCGGTGGCATTGGTTTCGTGGGTCAGCCAGTGCACCTTGATGCAGTTGTCGGCCTTGGCTGTGGTGTAGACATGCTCGATCAGCTGGCGACCAATGCCCAGGCCACGTTGCGAGCTGCCCACGTACAGGTCCTGCAGGTAGCAGGAGTTTTCGATGCTCCAGTTGGAACGATGGTAGATGAAGTTGACCATCCCCACCGCCTTGCCATCGACCCAGGCCAGTGCCGAATGGGTCGGCTCACTTGGGTCGAGCAGGCGCTGCCAGGTGCTCAGGCTGACTTCATCGGCCAACTCGGTTTCATAGAAGTGCAGGTAGGCCTGCCACAGGGCGAGCCAGGCGGCATGGTCTTGGGCGCTGACGGGGCGCAGGGTAACGCTGGGCATGGGGCTATTCCTTCACAGTTGGCGCATGTGCGCCGCGAGTTGGTTGTCCAGTTGATCGGGGCTGGCGCTCAGGCCTTCGCGCACGCCGGAGATGTCTTGCTCGGAGCGGTTCTGGCTGAGCTTGCGCGCACCTTGCAGGCGGGCGATGGGCAGGCGGATACCGACGATGGCGCGGAGCATGCCGTCGATGTAGTCAGCCGGGGCATCGGCGACGCTCCACGGTGCGTTGCGGCCTTGTTCATGGCGCTCGGTCAGGCGGCTGACGATAGCGAGCAGAGGCTCGGCTTCATGGATGACTTCGGCCGGGCCATAAGCGTGCACCGCCAGGTAGTTCCAGGTCGGCACCACTTTGGGGTTATCGGCTTTGCTCGGGTAGTAGCTGGGGCTGACATAGGCATCGGCGCCGGGGAAGACCAGCAGGGCTTCGCCACCTTGCGCCAGGTCCTGCCATTGGCTGTTCGCCCGTGCCAGGTGCGCATAGACGGTGCCGAACTCGCCTTCGCCCGTGTCGACCAGCACCGGCAGATGTGTGGCCAGCAGGCCTTGCTCGCCTTGGCTGACCAGCACGGCCAGGCGGGTGTCGAACATGTGCTGGTGCAGGCGGCCGAGGTCGTGTTCCTGGTGGGGTTTGCTGTTGTACATGCTCGGTTTCCTTGTGCAATGGTGCCATCCTAGGCAGGCTATTGGTTCTGTGTAAGAGCCATTACTGCCTGATTTCATAGGTCCAATGCCATGAGCGAACCCCCCCTCGTTTTGCCTTTCGACCCTTCCGGGATCGCCCTGGACCGCCGCCGCGGGCTCAGCCAGCAGCTTTACCAGGCGCTGCGTGCGCGGGTGCTGGACGGCCGCTTGAGCAGCGGTACCCGGCTGCCGGCCACCCGCGAGTTGGCCACCATGCTGGTGCTGTCACGCAACAGCGTGGTGCGGGCCTATGACCAGTTGTACGCTGAGGGTTACATCGAAAGCCGGGCGGGCGATGGCACCTATGTAAGCCGGCTACCAAAACTATCCACACAAGTATCCACAGGGTTATCCCATGGGTTATCAACAGACTTGTCCACATTTTCAGTAAAAGACACTGAGGATTTATCCAGCAACCGACGTTCCAGTGAAGCTTTGCAGCGGCTGAAAACCAACCACTTGCCGCCCCCAAGAAGCGGCCAGCCGCGTGCTTTTCGCGTGGGTATTCCAGCATTCGACCTGTTCCCGTTTGACGTCTGGGCCAAGCTGCAGGCGGGTTTCTGGCGTAATCCGAGCCCCGCACAACTGGGTTATGGCGACCCGGCGGGCGAGCCGATGCTGCGCGAACTGATCGCTGCCTACTTGCGTCGCTCGCGTGGGCTGAGTTGCATGGCTGAACAAATTGTGATCACCAGTGGTGCACAGCAGGCCATCAGCCTTTGTGCACAGTTGCTGTTGCAGCCAGGTGACGCGGTGGCTGTGGAAAACCCGGGCTATCGGGCGGCTGGCCATGCCTTCGCACTGGCGGGTGGCCGAGTGCTTGGCGTACCGGTGGATGAAGAGGGGATGGACTGCGGCCGGCTCGGGCAGTTGGAGGATTGCCGGCTGGCCTACGTGACGCCTGCTCACCAATACCCGACCGGGGTAACCATGAGCCTGGCGCGTCGCCTGGAACTGCTGGCCTGGGCTGACCGCAACGATGGCTGGATCATCGAGGACGACTATGACGGCGAGTACCGGTACAGCGGCGCGCCTTTGGCTCCGTTGGCGGCGCTCGACCGGCACGGGCGGGTACTGTACGTCGGCACCTTCGGCAAGATTGCCTTCCCGGCGCTGCGCCTCGGTTATCTGGTACTGCCACCGCAGTTGGCGCAGGCGTTCAGCCAGGGCAAGGCGCTTGCGGTGCGCCATTCTGAGGTCAGCAGCCAATGCGTGATGGCCGAGTTCATCGCCCGCGGGCACTTTCAGCGGCATATCCGGCGCATGCGCAAGGCAGCGTTGAGCCGACGCAATGTGCTCAAGGCAGGCTGGCCTGTGGATATTCCAGGTTTGGGCGCCATGCCGGCAGTGGCGGCCGGGCTGCATGTGAAGGTCGATGTGGATAACTTTGCGCGGGAGCAGGAACTGGTGGCCAAGGCTGAAGCGGCGGGTGTGGAGGTTACGCCGCTGAGTAATTTCTGGTTGGCGGACAGCGAGGTGCCTGTGGATAAGCGGGCGGGGCTGGTGCTGGGCTTCGCGGCGGTGCCAGAGGGGGAGATTGCCGAGGCGCTGATGAAACTGCGTAAGGCCTGGAGAAGGTGAATGGGGCCGCTGTGCGGCCCAATCGCCGGCAAGCCAGCTCCCACAGAGTCCGCGCGGCATGCGAGCAATGTGGGAGCGGGCATGCCCGCGAAGCAGGCGACTCAGGTGCCGGATTTGATCCGCGTCCAGGCCCGGGTCCTGGCCCGTTCGGCATCCCGCGCAAGGGGCTTGAGGGTATACAGCTTGGCCATCGCCTCTGCCGTCGGGTACAGGTTGGGGTTGTTGCGAATCGCCGGGTTCACCTTGTCGGTCGCATCCTTGTTCGGGTTGGGGTACCCGACAAAGTCGCTGATCGGCGCAATCACCTCCGGCCGCAGCAGGTAGTTGATGAACGTATGGGCATCTTCCGGGTTGGCCGCATTCTTTGGAATCGCCAGCATGTCGAACCAGATCGGCGCGCCTTCCTTGGGCAGGCGCATGTCCACCACCACGTCGTTCTTGGCTTCGCGGGCGCGGTTGGCGGCCTGCGAGAAGCTGCCGCTGTAGCCCACCGCCACGCAGATATCGCCATTGGCGATGTCTGCCATGTACTTCGAGGAGTGGAAGTAGGTGATGTACGGGCGAATCTTCAGCATCAGTGCCTCAGCCTTCTTGTAGTCGGCCGGTTTGTCACTGTTCGGTGGCAAGCCCAGGTACTGCAGGGCCAGCGGCAGAATTTCCGAAGGCGAGTCGAGCAGGGCCACGCCGCACTGCTTGAGCTTGGCGATGTTCTCTTCCTTGAAGATCAGGTCCCAGCTGTCTACCGGCGCATTGTCGCCGAGCGCAGCCTTGACCTTGGCCGGGTTGAAGCCGATCAGCACGGTGCCGTACATGTACGGCACGGCAAACTTGTTACCCGGGTCGTTGGCCTCGATCAGCTTCATCAGCGCCGGGTCCAGGTGTTGCCAGTTTGGCAGCTTGCTGCGGTCCAGCGGCTGGAATACCCCGGCCTCGATCTGCTTGGCGAGGAACACGTTGGACGGCACCACCACGTCATAGCCGGAGTTGCCGGTGAGCAGCTTGGCCTCCAGCGCTTCGTTGGTGTCGAAGATGTCGTAGATCAGTTTGACGCCGCTGTCCTTCTGGAAGTCGGTCAAGGTCTGCGGGGTGATGTAATCGAACCAGTTATACACACGCAAGGTGCGCTGCTCGGCCTGGGCTTGCAGGGCACCGGTGAACAGGGTGGCAGCGATGAACGGGGCGAGCAGACACTTGAGTCGGACCATTACCGGGCTCCTGGCTGGGCGCGCTGGAAGCCTTCCAGCACATTGACCGCGTTGATACCGATTTCTTCCACAGCGTAGCCGCCTTCCATCACGAACAGGGTCGGCTTGCCGAGCTGGGCGATGCGCTTGCCCATTTCCAGGTAGTCCGGGCTGTCGAGCTTGAACTGCGAGATGGGGTCATCCTTGAACGTGTCCACACCCAACGAGATGACCAGCACGTCGGCGTCATAGCTGGCGATGCGCTGGCAGGCATCTTCCAGCGCAGCGTTCCAGGCGGCCCAGTCGCTGCCGGCCGGCAATGGGTAATTGATGTTGCAGCCCTCGCCGGCACCTTCCCCGGTTTCGTCGGCATAGCCGAGGAAGAACGGGAATTCGTCCTGCGGGTCGCCGTGGATCGAGGCGAAGAACACGTCGTCGCGGCTGTAGAAGATGTCCTGGGTGCCGTTGCCGTGGTGGTAGTCGACGTCGAGGATGGCGACTTTGCGCTTGCCTTGGTCGAGGAACGCCTGGGCGGCGATGGCAGCGTTGTTCAGGTAGCAGTAGCCGCCCATTACTTCACCTGCGGCGTGGTGCCCTGGCGGACGGCACAGGGCAAAGGCCGAATGGGCGCCTTGCTGGATCGCTGCCTGGGCGGTGAGGGCGACTTGCGCAGCACTGTAGGCAGCCTGCCAGGTACCCGCGGTGATGGGGGCGCCGGCGTCGAAACTGTAGTAACCCAGTTCGCCATGCAGGCCGGTCGGCTTGACCTGGCGCAGCGTGCGGGCCGGCCAGGTAAAGGGCAGCAGGTCACCTTCGTGGCCCAGTGCGGCCCATCGGGCCCAGGCGCCTTCGAAGAAATCCAGGTAGTCGGCGCTGTGGATGCGCAGCAATGGCGCACGGCCGAAGTCGGTCGGGCCCTGGACGTCGCCGAGGTTGCGCTTTTTCACCTGGTCGAGCACATGGTCGGCGCGCGAAGGCATTTCGAAGCAGGGCATCAGCTTGCCGTCGATCAGCTCGCAGCGGCCGTGGTGCAGGCGGTGGTCATCGGAATAGATCGTCAGCATTGTTGTTCTCCGGTGGGTACTGGCGTGGGTCCATTGTCATGGGCGGGTCAGTGGCGGAGAACGACGCAAACGGCCAAAAGGGGATCGATGTGGCCAAGGTTGATTGGCCTGTGCTGGCCCTGTCGCCGGCAAGCCAGCTCCCACAAGTACTGCACAGGCCTTGAATGCAGCGCAGTACCTGTGGGAGCTGGCTTGTCGGCGACAGGGCCGGAACAGGTCAACCGCGGAAGTGGCTGGGTGCCACACCACTCCAGCGCTGGAAGGCATGGCGGAAGCTGGCCGTCTCGCTGAATCCCAAGGTCTCGGCAATACGGTAGATGGGCATCTGCTCATCGGCCAGCAACTGCTTGGCCCGTTCGAACCTGAGCTCGTCCAGCAGCTGTTGATAACTGCTGCCCAGCGCCTGCAAATGCCGGCGCAAGGTGCGCGAGGAGCAGTTCATCTGCCGTGCCAGGCCCTCCAGCCCAGGCGCGGCATCCAGTTGCTGTGCCAGCAGCTGGCGAATCCGCCCCAGCCAAGCCTGACGGCCGGTGAACTCAAGGTTCAGGCGCCGGCAGCGTTCGCTCATGGCCTTGTGGGTAATCGGGTCGGCCAGCGGCAGCGGCGTATCCAGCCAGCGCCGCTCGAAGGCAAAGGCATTGTCCTCGGCGGCAAACCCGACCGGGCACTGGAATGCACCGGCATAGCGCGCGTGGTAGCCGGGCCGTGGGTGCTCGAAGCGGGCGCCCAGCAATGGTAGCGGGCGGCCAAGCAGGTCATCGCAGATGACTTTCAGCGACACCAGGCAGAACTCTGCGTTGAAAGCGCTCAGCGCCGGGCTGTCGTGGTAATCGCTGGCGCTGAACCAGACCCGCTGGCCATCGTCGAGCAAGCGCAGCTTGAAGACTGTTCCCAGCAGTGCCGGATATTGCAGCGCCAGGCGCAAGGCGTCACCCAAAGTGGCACTGGAGAGCAGGGCGTAACCCAGCATGCCGTAGCACGACACGTGCATGCGGCGGCCCAGTTCCAGGCCGATGTCCTCGCGCCGGGCCACGGCGTTGGCGCACACCTGCAGTTCCTGCTGGGTGGTGATGCGCGCATCGGCGTGCCCCAGGTCTGCCGGGCCAATGCCGCTGCCGGCCAGCAGCGCCGAAGCCTCGCAACCGTCTGCCTGGAAGACGTTGAGGATCAGTGAAACTGCGTTGAGGGTGGTCAGGTGACTGTGCAGCATGCTGGGTAATCCCGGGGGCTGGGACGCATTATGGAGCAAGTTGTGTGCCGATATCCCGGTGCCGCTTTGCGGCCCCGCCATCCCTCAGGCAAAAAAAAGGCCCGAAGCAATCGCTCGGGCCTTGAAAGGTTGAGAGGTGTCTAGTCCCTTAACCTGGTGAGACTGTTTGCAGCGGCCGGGTTACGCCTTCAGCGGAACCAGACGTGGAGCGATCATGTTTTCCGGACGCAGGATGTCGTTGAGCATCTCTTCGTCCAGCAGCTTCTCTTCGCGCACCAGTTCCAGTACGCCGCGGCCGGTTTCCAGGGCAACGCGGGCGATACGGGTGGCGTTTTCGTAGCCGATGTACGGGTTCAGGGCGGTGACCAGGCCGATCGAGTGCTCGACCAGTTCACGGCAGCGCTGTTCGTTGGCAGTGATGCCGACGATGCAGTGCTCGCGCAGCATGTCCATGGCGCGTTGCAGCAGGCGGATCGAGTCGAAGATCTTGTAGGCGATCAGCGGCTCCATCACGTTCAGCTGCAGCTGGCCACCTTCGGCGGCGACGGTCAGGGCCAGGTCGTTGCCCATGATGGCGAAGGCGACTTGGTTGACGGCTTCCGGGATAACCGGGTTGACCTTGCCTGGCATGATCGAGCTGCCTGGCTGACGCGCTGGCAGGTTGATCTCGTTGATGCCGGTGCGCGGGCCGCTGGACAGCAGGCGCAGGTCGTTGCAGATCTCAGACAGCTTGACCGCGGTACGCTTGAGCATGCCGGAGAACAGCACGAAGGCGCCCATGTCGGAGGTGGCTTCGATCAGGTCGGCAGCCGGTACCAGCGGCTGGCCGCTGATGGTTGCCAGGCGCTGTACGGCGAGCATCTGGTAGCCCGGGTCGGCGTTGATGCCGGTACCGATGGCAGTACCACCCAGGTTGATTTCGGTCAGCAGCTCAGGCGCCAGCGAACGCAGACGGTTGAGGTCTTCGGTCATGGTGGTGGCGAAGGCGCGGAATTCCTGGCCCAGGGTCATCGGCACTGCGTCCTGCAGCTGGGTACGGCCCATCTTCAGTACGTGGTCGAACTCTTTACCTTTGGCAGCGAAGGCCTGGATCAGGCTGTCGAGGCTGGCCAGCAGGGCATCGTGACCCAGCAGCAGGCCCAGGCGGATAGCGGTCGGGTAGGCGTCGTTGGTCGACTGCGCCATGTTCACATCGTTGTTCGGGTGCAGGTACTGGTACTCACCCTTCTGGTGGCCCATGGCCTCCAGCGCGATGTTGGCGATGACTTCGTTGGCGTTCATGTTGGTAGAAGTACCAGCACCGCCTTGAATCATGTCCACCACGAACTGCTCGTGGTAGTCGCCCTTGATCAGTCGTGCGCAGGCTGCGCTGATCGCGGCGTGCTTGGCATCGCTCAAGTGCCCCAGCTCACGGTTGGCGTCAGCAGCTGCCTGCTTGACCATCGCCAGGCCCACTACCAGTTTCGGGTAGTGCGACAGCGGAACGCCGGAGAGGTGGAAGTTGTTGGCAGCGCGCAGGGTCTGGATGCCGTAGTAGGCATCAGCAGGAACTTCAAGGGTACCCAACAGATCTTTTTCGACGCGGAACGATGCAGCGGAGGACATGATGTATATCATCTCGATTTTGACCCGGCACATGCCGGAATGGCGCCAATCCTAGGCCTGAAGGTGATTTTGCGGCCAATGCTGTTGCACGCTAACCTATGCACAAACGGCATAGTGTTTCATGTGACGCCAATTGACATTCGAGCGTGTTCCATTTTGGTGCACGCCGGGAGATGTGCTTCGTGAACCTTGAAAGCAAATGGCTGGAAGATTTCAGCGCGCTGGCTTCCACCCGCAGTTTTTCCCAGGCCGCAGAGCGGCGTTTCGTCACCCAACCGGCCTTCAGCCGGCGTATTCGCAGCCTTGAAGCGGCGTTGGGGTTGCAACTGGTGAATCGTTCCCGCACGCCCATCGAACTGACCGAGGCCGGCCAGCTTTTTCTCGTCACGGCGCGCACGGTTGTCGACCAGTTGGGCGAAATTCTCCGCCATTTGCATCATCTTGAGGGCGGGCAGGGCGAGGTGGTGCAGGTGGCTGCGGCACACTCCCTGGCGTCGGGCTTTTTCCCCCGGTGGGTGGCCCAGTTGCGCAACGACGGTTTGAACATCGCCACCCGCCTGGTTGCGACTAACGTCGGAGATGCCGTGCATGCATTACGCGAAGGTGGCTGCGACCTGATGCTGGCCTTCTATGACCCGGACGCGGCCCTGCAGATGGATGCCGAGATCTTCCCGTCGCTGCACATGGGCAACACCGAAATGTTGCCGGTGTGCGCCGTGGATGCCGAGGGCAAGCCGTTGTTCGATCTGGAAGGTGAGGGCAGCGTGCCGTTGCTGGCCTATACCGCTGGCGCCTTCCTGGGCCGTTCGGTCAATTTGCTGCTGCGCCAGCGCAACCTGCGCTATACAACGGTCTATGAAACCGCCATGGCCGACAGCCTCAAGAGCATGGCGCTTGAGGGCATGGGTATTGCCTGGGTACCGCGCCTGTCGATGCGTGGCGAGCTGGAACGGGGCGAGCTGGCCGTCTGCGGCGGCAGCCAGTGGCACGTGCCACTGGAAATTCGCCTGTACCGCTGCGCCCTGGTGCGCAAGGCCAACGTCAGGCTGTTGTGGCGCAAGCTCGAGGGTACGGCGGCGGTTGACCCAAAAGTCAGCCAAAGCCCCGAAAAATAAGGCCCGACAGTTGGTCGCCGGGGTGCCTTAAATGCACCACCTTACGGTATACTGCGCGGCCTTTCGACCGGATGCGTCCGGTCCAGATCAGCAAACAAGCCACGCCGGTCGTCCCGCGTGGCTTGTTGTTTTTTGACGCGCCCGCGGGCGCACAAGCGAAGAGGCTCGACGATGAGTGCACTGGTTGGCGTGATCATGGGCTCCAAGTCCGATTGGTCCACCCTTAGCCACACCGCCGATATGCTGGAAAAACTCGGCATTCCCTACGAAGTGAAGGTGGTTTCTGCCCACCGCACCCCGGATCTGCTGTTCCAGTATGCCGAGGAGGCCGAAGGCCGCGGCATCGAGGTGATCATCGCCGGTGCCGGTGGCGCAGCCCACCTGCCAGGCATGTGCGCCGCCAAGACCCACCTGCCGGTGCTGGGCGTGCCGGTGCAGTCGTCGATGCTGTCGGGTGTCGATTCGCTGCTGTCGATCGTGCAGATGCCAGCCGGCGTGCCGGTTGCCACGCTGGCCATTGGCCGCGCCGGTGCGATCAACGCTGCGCTGCTGTCGGCCAGCATCCTGGGCGCCAAGTACCCGCAGTACCACGCGGCGCTCAAGCAGTTCCGCACCGAACAGACCGACACTGTGCTGGACAACCCAGACCCGCGCCAGGCTTGAGGCTCAACCCATGAAGATCGGTGTAATCGGTGGCGGCCAGCTGGGCCGCATGCTGGCCCTGGCGGGCACCCCGCTGGGCATGAACTTCGCCTTCCTCGACCCGGCACCGGACGCCTGTGCCGCGCCGTTGGGCGAGCACCTGCGTGCCGACTACGGCGACCAGGACCACCTGCGCCAGCTGGCCGACGAAGTCGACTTGGTCACCTTCGAGTTCGAAAGCGTTCCGGCCGAGACCGTGGCTTTCCTCTCGCAGTTCGTCCCGGTCTACCCCAGTGCCGAAGCGCTGCGTATCGCCCGTGACCGCCTGTTCGAAAAAAGCATGTTCCGCGACCTGGGTATCCCGACCCCGGCCTTCGCCGACATCCTTTCCCAGGCAGACCTGGACGCTGCGGTGGCCAGCATCGGCCTGCCGGCCGTGCTGAAAACCCGCACCCTGGGCTATGACGGCAAGGGTCAGAAGGTGCTACGCACGCCAGAAGACGTGGTAGGCACCTTCGCCGAGCTGGGCAGCGTGCCGTGCCTGCTGGAAGGCTTCGTACCGTTTACCGGCGAAGTGTCGCTGGTGGCCGTGCGTGCCCGTGATGGCGAAACCCGCTTCTACCCGCTGGTGCACAACACCCACGAAAGCGGCATCCTGCGCCTGTCGGTAGCCAGCCAGGCGCACCCGCTGCAGGCCCTGGCCGAAGACTACGTGGGCCGTGTGCTGCAGAAGCTGGACTACGTCGGCGTCATGGCCTTCGAGTTCTTCGAGGTTGACGGTGGCCTGAAGGCCAACGAAATCGCCCCGCGCGTGCACAACTCCGGGCACTGGACCATTGAAGGCGCCGAGTGCAGCCAGTTCGAGAACCACCTGCGCGCCGTTGCCGGCCTGCCGCTGGGCTCGACCGCCAAGGTGGGCGAGAGCGCGATGCTCAACTTCATCGGTGAAGTGCCGGCCGTGGACAAGGTTGTCGCCATCGGCGACTGCCACCTGCACCACTACGGCAAGGCCTTCAAGGTCGGCCGCAAGGTTGGCCACGCCACCCTGCGCTGCCATGACATGGCCACCCTCGAGCGCAAGATTGCCGAAGTAGAGGCTCTGATCAGCAACTGATCGGGCTACAGATCGAACTTCTGCAAGCGGCTTGCCCTCTGAACATGGCAACAAGCCAAAGCCCGTCTAGGCTTTGGCTTGCTCCATATTCACTGCAGAGGGATTGCCATGGGCATCATTGGAACCATCTTCATCGGCCTCATCGTTGGCCTGCTGGCCCGCTTCATCAAGCCGGGCGACGACAGCATGGGCTGGATCATGACCATCCTGCTGGGTATTGCCGGCTCCTTGCTGGCTACCTATGGCGGCCAGGCACTGGGCATCTATCAGGCCGGGCAGGCGGCGGGCTTCTTTGGCGCGCTGGTCGGTGCCGTGGTCCTTCTGGTGATCTACGGATTCATCAAGAAACGCTGAATACTGGTTAGAATGCCCGGCAATTCATTCGAGTTGCCGAGCATTGCCATGCGAGCCTTTTTCCTCGTCCCCCTATTGTTGGCCAGTACCCTGGCCCATGCCGAATTGCCTGAAACCGACTGGCTGGAGCTGATGCCCAAGTCGGACCAGAAGGCGCTCGAGCAAATGCCCGAAATCGACCACAACTCGCCAGAAGCCATGGGCACCTTTACCGACAAGGGCGGGCTGAAACAGAGCAAGGGCCTGCCAGCGGTGATGTATTCGACCAAGACCGTGGCGGCCATGAACGGCAAGGACATTCGCCTGGGCGGCTACCCGGTGCCGCTGGAAAGCGATGCCAAGGGCAACAGCACGCTGTTCTTCCTGGTGCCGTACCCAGGCGCGTGCATTCATGTGCCGCCACCGCCGCCGAACCAGCTGGTGCTGGTGCGCTACCCGAAAGGGTTGAAGATCGATGACATCTACACACCGCTGTGGGTCAGCGGCAAGCTGAAGGTGGAAAAGGTCAGCAATGACCTGGCTGATGCGGCCTATGCGCTGGATGCGGGGAAGGTGAGGGTGGTGGAAGACGCAGACCTCTGATTGCCTGCACCGGCGTATTCGCGGGTAAACCCGCTCCCACAGGGTCACCACGGGCCTCAGGCGTTGCGCGGTCCCTTGTAGGAGCGACCTTGTGTCGCGAAAGGACCGCGCAGCGGTCCCGGGGGCTTCAGATCAAAGCGCTTCGCTGGCAACTACCACGCTCAGTGAATGACTCGCGCCAGGCTTCAATTCCACCAGGTCATCCCACACATTCGCCGTCTCGATGCACAGCATCCGCTGCCAGCCGTCGTCAGCCATATCCGCCAGCTCCCTGGCCCGCTCGGTCCATGGGTTCCAGATCACCGCCGACCGCGAGCCACTGCTGGTCAGGGTAATCCGCCGGTTCCAGTGCGGGTCGACAATGCTCAGGGTCTGCGGGGTGTCGAGGTAGATCCGGTCAGTCTCCCCCGCAAACGCCAGTGCCCCCTGCTGCTGACGCTGTTCCCAGTCCGCCAGCGTTTCGATATAGCCCAGGCCTTCGACGCCTTCGACCCGCGCCTGGCGCACATCGCTGACCGCGAAGTAGCTGTGCAGGGCCTGGCTGATGGTAACGGGGGTGTTGCCCATGTTGCAGCTGGTCAGGTTCAGCTTAAGCGCTTCATCCAGCGCTATCACCAGCTTCAGTTCGACGTCATGAGGCCAGCCGGGTAGATCGCCTTGCGCTTCAGGCAACTGGAATTCGATGCGCAGGCCGGTGCCCGCTTCCTCGATACCCAGCAGCTGCCAGTCACGCGAGCGCGCCAGCCCGTGAGCAGGCGCCTGCTCGCCGTGGTACATGGCCTGAACGGCCTGGGGGTTGCGCTGCAGGTTGCCGAACCACGGCCAGCACACCGGCACACCGGCGCGTACCGACTTGCCGTGGCGGAAGATGGCCTGGTCGCTCAGCCACAGCAGCGGCGGCTCGCCGACCCGCTGGTAGCTGAGGATCTGTGCGCCCTGCTGGGCGATCAGGAGTTCGGCGCGGTCGCTGCTGATACGCCAGCAGTTGAGTTCGCCATGTTGCTCGGTTACGACCTGGTAGGTAGCCATTGCGTTCGTCTCATTGATTGCCAGTGGGCCTTGGACCCGGGCACATGCAATGAGTTTACCGCCCGCGTGGCTCAGCGACGAGGCACGGAACGGGTGCGGCCACTGCCGTCGATGGCAACGAAGACGAATGCCGCTTCGGTAACCTTGCGCCATTCACTGGACAACGGGTCGTCGCTCCACACTTCGACCATCATCTGGATCGAGCTGCGGCCGATTTCCAGGGTCTGGGTGTAGAACGACAGCTGTGCGCCCACCGCGACGGGTACCAGGAACGCCATGCGTTCGATGGCCACGGTCGCCACACGGCCTCCGGCGACGCGGCTGGCCATGGCGGTGCCGGCCAGGTCCATCTGGGCAACCAGCCAGCCGCCGAAGATGTCGCCAAACCCGTTGGTTTCGCGCGGGAGTGCGGTGATCTGCAAGGCCAGGTCGCCTTGGGGGATTGGATCTTCTTGTTCGAGCTCAATCATGCGATGGGGCCTCTGACCCGTGACGCTTTTCGTTGGTGTGGCGCAAAGGCCGGGTAAACGATTCAGCTTGAAACATACTACGCCGATTTCGTTTCACTGGACGGCCGTAGGGAAACTCTGCGAAACCGTCTGACATAAAGACCGGCGTTTTCGCACAACATCCCACGCTGGCAGCAACCTTTTCCTACGAATCACCAGTATATAGAGCATAACCGCCAGCGACGACCGCGCATTCATGAATATCTGTATGGATTTTGTATCGCTTTCGGCGCGGCTCGGCAATTTGCTATCTTCGCCTGTCTCCCAATCCAGAAGCCGCGTGCCAAGCGGCCTGCATGCCCTACAAGAGAACAACGAGCGATGACTTCCGTGCCGAGCAGTATCGAGCAGCCCCCGCGGCCGCTGACCCGCAGTGATTACAAGACACTCTCACTGTCCGCCCTGGGTGGCGCACTGGAGTTCTACGACTTCATCATCTTCGTGTTCTTCGCCACGGTGGTCGGCAAGCTGTTCTTCCCGGCCGACATGCCCGAGTGGCTGCGCCTGATGCAAACGTTCGGCATTTTCGCCGCCGGCTACCTGGCGCGGCCGCTGGGCGGCATCATCATGGCCCACTTTGGTGACCTGCTCGGGCGCAAGAAGATGTTCACCCTGAGCATCTTCATGATGGCCCTGCCGACCCTGATCATGGGCCTGCTGCCAACCTATGCCCAAATCGGCATGTGGGCGCCGATCCTGCTGCTGCTGATGCGGGTGATCCAGGGCGCGGCGATTGGGGGCGAGGTGCCGGGCGCCTGGGTATTCGTCTCCGAGCACGTACCGGCGCGCAACACCGGCTATGCCTGCGGCACCCTCACTGCAGGCCTGACGGCGGGCATTCTGCTGGGTTCGCTGGTGGCAACCCTGATCAACAGCGTGTACAGCGCTGAAGAAGTGGCCGATTACGCCTGGCGTATTCCGTTCCTGCTTGGTGGTGTGTTCGGCCTGTTCTCGGTGTACCTGCGCCGCTGGCTGCACGAAACCCCGGTGTTCGCCGAGATGCAGCAACGCAAGGCGCTGGCCGAGGAGCTGCCGCTGCGCGCCGTGCTGCGCGACCACCGCGGCCCGATCATCCTGTCGATGCTGCTGACCTGGTTGCTGTCGGCCGGCATCGTGGTGGTCATCCTGATGACCCCGGCGCTGCTGCAGAGCTTCTACCACATCAGCCCGATCGACTCGCTCAAGGCCAACAGCATGGCCATCGTGCTGCTCAGCTTCGGCTGCATCGGCGCCGGCAGCCTGGCCGACCGCTTTGGTGCGGGGCGGGTGTTCGTGATCGGCAGCCTGTTGCTGCTGGCCAGCTCCTGGACTTTCTACCACAGCCTGCCGACCCGGCCCGAGCTGCTGTTCCCGCTGTACGCGCTGACCGGCCTGTGCGTGGGCGTGATCGGCGCGGTGCCTTATGTAATGGTCAAGGCATTCCCGGCGGCGGTGCGCTTCAGCGGGCTGTCGTTCTCGTACAACGTGGCCTACGCGATCTTCGGCGGTTTGACGCCGATGGTGGTGACCGCGCTGCTGAAAGTAAGCCCGATGGCGCCTGCCTACTATGTGGCAGGGCTGTGCGCCGTTGGTCTGGCCGTGGGCCTGTACCTGCTCGCCAACAAGCGCTGATCTGGCTGGCTGGCGCGGGCATTGTGGGAGCGGCCTTGCGTCGCGAAAGGGCCGCAACGCGGCCCCAAGGTTGCCAGCGAAGACGCATGAATTAATGGGGCTGCTTCGCAGCCCTTTCGCGACACAAGGCCGCTCCCACAAGGTTTGGTGTCAGCATGCGGCTTTTACGATGATGGCCTTTCATCCAATTGTCACAATGAAGTCATATCGTGTTCATGCGGCCTGCCGATACTTGGGCCCGTTCCATCCAACACCCCAATATTCCTGCTAGGAGCAAGGCATGAAACTGAAGCGTTTGATGGCGGCCCTCACCTTTGCCGCCGCTGGCGTTGCAACCGCCAACGCGGTAGCCGCTGTCGATCCTGCAATCCCGACCTACACCAAAACCACCGGTGTCTCGGGCAACCTCTCCAGCGTCGGTTCCGATACCCTCGCGAACCTGATGACTCTGTGGGCCGAGGCCTACAAGAAGGAATATCCGAACGTAAACATCCAGATCCAGGCTGCCGGCTCTTCCACTGCGCCACCCGCGCTGACCGAAGGCACCGCCAACCTCGGCCCGATGAGCCGCAAGATGAAGGACGTCGAGCTGCAGGCCTTCGAGCAGAAGTACGGCTACAAGCCGACCGCCATCCCGGTCGCCGTCGATGCCCTGGCCGTGTTCGTGCACAAGGACAACCCGATCAAAGGCCTGACCATGGAGCAGGTCGACGCAGTCTTCTCCTCCACCCGCCTGTGCGGTGGCAAGGCCGACGTGAAAACCTGGGGCGACCTGGGTGTGACCGGCGATCTGGCCAACAAGCCAGTGCAGCTGTTCGGCCGTAACTCGGTATCGGGTACCTACGGCTACTTCAAGGAAGAAGCCCTGTGCAAAGGCGACTTCAAGCCTAACGTGAACGAACAGCCTGGCTCGGCTTCGGTCGTGCAGTCGATCAGCAGCTCGCTGAACGGCATCGGCTACTCGGGTATCGGCTACAAGACCGCCAGCGTGAAGACTGTTCCGCTGGCCAAGAAAGGCAGCACCGAGTACATCGAAGACAACGAAGAAAACGCCCTGAACGGCAAGTACCCGCTGTCGCGCTTCCTGTACGTCTACGTCAACAAGGCACCGAACAAGCCTCTGGCCCCGCTGGAAGCCGAGTTCGTCAAGCTGGTACTGTCGCAAGCTGGCCAGCAGGTCGTGGTGAAGGATGGCTACATCCCGCTGCCGTCCAAAGTCGTCGACAAGACCTTGGCTGACTTGGGCCTGTCCCACGCTGGTAACGTCGCAAAGAAGTAAGTAACTGAAGAAGGGGCCGGTGCTGATGCCCGGCCTCTTCCACGAATTTCCAGTCCGAAGCCAGGTCCCCTGTGCGGCGGGCTTTCGCGCGTCACCACTTTGTAATGTTTTTGTCACACGGGACCGCTAGGGTGTGCGCATGAATGATCTGGCCAATTCCAACATGACCCAAAACTCCCAGCCCGTGCGCATTGATTTCAATACGCCCGAGTTGCAACGCAAGCGCCGCATGCGCGCGCTGAAGGACCGCCTGACCCGCTGGTACGTGCTGGTGGGCGGGCTTGCCGTATTGGCGGCAATCACCTTGATCTTCTTCTACCTGGCCTATGTGGTGTTGCCACTGTTCCAGGGCGCCGAGCTGACCAGCAAGAAAGCCCTGGAGCCGACCTGGCTGCAGCAGGATGCCGGCAAGCCGCTGATGATCGCGCTTGAAGAACAGAACCTGGTGGGGATGCGAGTTTCGGACAAAGGCCAGGCACTTTTCTTCGATACCAAGACCGGTAACGAGCTCAAGCGGGTCGACCTGCCAGTGCCGGCAGACACCCAGGTCACCTCGATCAGTAGCGACCAGCCGGGCAGCCCGCTGGTGGTACTGGGCTTGTCCAATGGTCAGGCGCTGGTGTTCCACCACACCTACAAGATCACCTACCCGGACAACAAGAAAACCATCACCCCCGGCATCGACTACCCCTACGGCGAGCAGCCGTTCGTGCTCGACGAACAGGGCCGTGCGCTGGAGCACGTCAACGTCAACGTCAATGGCGACACCTTGGTACTGGCCGGGTCCACCGGCGCGCACCTGCAGGTGGTGCAGCTTACCCGCACCGAAAACATGATGACCGAAGAGGTCACCACCGAGCAGCACCGTATCGTGCTGCCGCAGATGACCGAAGCGGTGAAGAACATCTTCATCGACCCACGTCAGCAGTGGCTCTACGTGATCAACGGCCGCGCCACCGCCGACGTGTTCAGCCTGCGTGACAAGAGCCTCAACGGCCGCTACAAGCTGGCCGAAAGCGCTGACACCGACATTACCGCCAGCGCCCAGTTGGTCGGCGGCATATCGCTGATCATCGGTGACTCCAAAGGTGGCCTGGCCCAATGGTTCATGGCCCGTGACCCGGACGGCGAATCGCGCTTCAAGCAGATCCGTACCTTCCAGATGGGCAAGGCCCCGGTGGTGCAGATTGACGCCGAAGAGCGCCGCAAGGGTTTCATCGCCCTGGACGCCGACGGCAAGCTGGGCGTGTTCCACAGCACCGCGCACCGCACCCTGCTGGTCGAGCCGGCTGCCGAAGGCCCTGGTATTCTGGCCCTGTCCCCGCGTGCCAACCGCATCATCATCGAAGAAGGCGGCAAGCTGCTGCCGCTGAGCCTGCGCAACCCGCACCCTGAAGTGTCCTTCAGCGCGCTGTGGGGCAAGGTGTGGTACGAGAACTACGACGAACCGAAATACGTCTGGCAATCGACCGCTTCCAATACCGACTTCGAACCCAAGCTGAGCCTTTCGCCGCTGACCTTCGGTACGCTGAAAGCCGCGTTCTACGCGATGATCCTGGCCGCCCCGCTGGCCATTGCCGCCGCCATCTACACCGCCTACTTCATGGCCCCGGGCATGCGCCGCAAGGTCAAGCCGGTGATCGAGCTGATGGAAGCCATGCCGACGGTAATCCTCGGCTTCTTCGCCGGCCTGTTCCTGGCCCCGTACCTCGAAGGCCACCTGCCAGGCGTGTTCAGCCTGTTCCTGCTGATGCCGCTCGGCATCCTGCTGGCCGGCTTCACCTGGAGCCGCCTGCCCGAGTCGATCCGCCTGCGTGTGCCAGATGGTTGGGAAGCCGCGATCCTGATACCGGTCATCCTGTTCACCGGCTGGTTCGCCCTGACCATGAGCCCGCACCTGGAAAACTGGCTCTTCGCCGGTGACATGCGCCTGTGGATCACCAACGACCTGGGCATCACCTACGACCAGCGCAACGCCCTGGTCGTGGGTATCGCCATGGGCTTTGCGGTCATCCCGAACATCTATTCCATTGCCGAAGACGCCGTGTTCAGCGTGCCGCGCAGCCTGACCCTGGGCTCTCTGGCCCTGGGTGCGACGCCCTGGCAGACCCTGACCCGCGTGGTCATCCTAACTGCCAGCCCGGGCATTTTCTCGGCGCTGATGATCGGCATGGGCCGTGCGGTGGGCGAGACCATGATCGTGCTGATGGCCACCGGCAACACCCCGGTGATGGAAATGAACCTGTTCGAGGGCATGCGCACCCTGGCCGCCAACGTGGCCGTGGAAATGCCGGAATCGGAAGTCGGTGGCAGCCACTACCGCGTGCTGTTCCTGGCCGCCCTGGTGCTGCTGATGTTCACGTTCGTCATGAACACCTTGGCCGAGCTGATTCGCCAGCGTCTGCGCAAGAAATACTCGTCGCTTTGATAGAAAGGTAGCGATCCGTGAAAAAGGATTCCCTCAAAGGCTGGTTCAAGAGCGGCGCCCCAGGCGTCTGGATGAGCGGCGGCGCCGTGGCCATGGCGGTGATCATGACCGTTGGCCTGCTGGCGGTGATTGCCGTGCGCGGCCTGGGCCACTTCTGGCCGGCCGATCTTGTCCAGGCCACCTACAAGGTACCGGGCCAGGCTGACCACATCGTCATTGGCGAAGTGGTGCAAAAGGAAGAGGTACCCCGTGCCCGCCTGAAGGGGGCCGGCCTGCCGGTACCGGAGCAGGGCCCGGAGTTCATGACCCGCGAGCTGATCAAGGTGGGTAACCGCGACCTCAACGGCAGCGATTTCACCTGGGTGGTTGGCGACTGGCTGGTCGATGAACAGCGCCCGGCCGACCTGATCGCCCTGGAGCGCCGTGAGTGGGGCAACTTCTATGGCTACCTGGTCAGCGTCAAGGAAGAAGGCCGCGTGGTTGCCGAAGGCCCTGCTGCCTGGAACGAACTGCAGGCCCGCCTCAAGCGTGCCAGCCAGCTCAACGGTGAGCTGCAGCAGCTGGAGAAGAAGGACATCGGTGCCATCAACCATGGCCTTGAGCGCCTGCGCCTGCATGCCCGCAAGCTGGAGCTGGACGGCAAGCTGGACGCCGCTGCCCAGGCCGACATGGACGCCGACCGCGCCGAGCTGAACAGCCGCTACAAGGCCATCGAAGACCGCTTGAGCGGCCTGCATCAAGCCTTCGCCCGCGACAGCCTGGTGGCCCGCGATGGCAACGGCCGTGAAGTGGAAATCAACCTGAGCAAGGTGGTGCACGCCATCCAGCCGAACGGCATGTCCGGCTTCACCAAGCTGGGTACCTACTTTGCCAAGGTGTGGGAGTTCCTCAGCGACGACCCGCGTGAGGCCAACACCGAAGGCGGTATCTTCCCGGCCATTTTCGGTACCGTGATGATGACCCTGATCATGGCCGTGATCGTCACCCCGTTCGGCGTGCTGGCTGCCGTCTACCTGCGCGAATACGCACGGCAAGGCCCGGTGACCCGCCTGATCCGTATTGCGGTGAACAACCTGGCTGGCGTGCCGGCGATCGTCTACGGCGTGTTCGGCCTGGGCTTCTTCGTCTACGTGCTGGGTGGTTCTATCGACCGCCTGTTCTTCCCCGAAGCACTGCCGGCGCCTACCCTGGGTACCCCGGGCCTGCTGTGGGCATCGCTGACCCTGGCACTGCTGGCCGTACCGGTGGTGATCGTGGCCACCGAAGAAGGCCTGGCGCGTATTCCGCGTACCGTGCGCGAGGGCTCGCTGGCCCTGGGCGCGACCAAGGCCGAGACGCTGTGGAAGATTGTCTTGCCCATGGCCAGCCCGGCCATGATGACCGGCATGATCCTCGCCGTGGCCCGCGCCGCCGGTGAAGTGGCGCCGCTGATGCTGGTGGGTGTGGTGAAGCTGGCGCCGTCGCTGCCAGTGGACGGAAACTACCCGTACCTGCACCTGGAGCCGAAAATCATGCACCTGGGATTCCACATCTATGACGTCGGCTTCCAGAGCCCGAACGTCGAGGCCGCGCGGCCGCTGGTGTACGCCACGGCACTGCTGCTGGTGCTGGTGATCGCCTCCCTCAACCTGTCGGCCGTGTGGATCCGCAACCACCTGCGCGAGAAGTACAAGGCGCTGGACAGCTGATCAAAGCTTTAAGTCACAAGCGGCAAGCTCCAAGCAGATTGCCGCTTTGCCCTAACTTGCAGCTTGCAGCTTCAAGCTCGCAGCTACAAACGGAGTGAGACCATGCAGCAAGATTCTCATACCCACGGCATCGACATGTCTGCCCTGGGCCGCAACAAGCAGGGCCTGCAACTGGCCGACGAAACCGTGGCCATCGAAGTGCCGGGCCTGAGCCTGTTCTACGGCGACAAGCAGGCGCTGTTCGACGTCAGCATGAACATTCCCAAGCAGCGCGTGACTGCCTTCATCGGCCCGTCCGGCTGCGGCAAGTCGACCCTGCTGCGCACCTTCAACCGCATGAACGACCTGGTTGACGGCTGCCGCGTGGAAGGCGCCATCAACCTGTACGGCAACAACATCTACCGCAAGGGCGAAGACGTGGCCGAGCTGCGCCGCCGTGTGGGCATGGTGTTCCAGAAGCCCAACCCGTTCCCCAAGACCATCTACGAGAACGTGGTCTACGGCCTGCGTATCCAGGGCATCAACAAGAAGCGTGTGCTGGACGAAGCCGTCGAGTGGGCGCTGAAGGGCGCGGCCCTGTGGGACGAGGTCAAGGACCGCCTGCACGAGTCGGCGCTGGGCCTGTCCGGTGGCCAGCAGCAGCGTCTGGTCATCGCCCGCACCATTGCCGTGGAGCCCGAAGTGCTGTTGCTCGACGAACCGTGCTCGGCACTGGACCCGATCTCGACCCTGAAGGTCGAAGAGCTGATCTACGAATTGAAATCCAAGTACACCATCGTCATCGTGACCCACAACATGCAGCAGGCGGCCCGGGTTTCGGACTACACCGCGTTCATGTACATGGGCAAACTGGTCGAATTCGGGGACACCGACACCCTGTTCACCAACCCGGCGAAGAAACAGACCGAAGACTACATCACCGGTCGCTACGGCTAGCAGCCACGCGGCCCGCTCCCACAGGGAATGACACGAACTACATGAAGCTTGCAGCCTCTTCGCGGAGCGAACGATGATCAACAAAGAAAGCCTTACACACCATATTTCCCAGCAGTTCAACGCCGAGCTCGAAGAGGTGCGCAGCCACCTGCTGGCCATGGGTGGCCTGGTGGAAAAACAAGTCAATGACGCCGTTACGGCGCTGATCGAGGCCGACTCGGGCCTGGCCCAGCAAGTGCGCGAAGTCGACGAGCAGATCAACCAGATGGAGCGCAACATTGACGAGGAATGCGTGCGCATCCTCGCCCGTCGCCAGCCGGCGGCCTCTGACCTGCGCCTGATCATCAGCATTTCCAAGTCGGTGATCGACCTTGAACGCATCGGTGACGAGGCGACCAAGATCGCCCGCCGCGCCATCCAGCTGTGCGAAGAGGGCGAGTCGCCGCGCGGCTACGTCGAGGTGCGCCACATTGGCGACCAGGTGCGCAACATGGTCCGCGATGCGCTGGACGCCTTTGCCCGCTTCGATGCCGACCTGGCGTTGTCGGTGGCCCAGTACGACAAGACCATCGACCGCGAGTACAAGACCGCCCTGCGCGAGCTGGTGACCTACATGATGGAAGACCCGCGCTCCATCTCGCGGGTTCTGAGCGTGATCTGGGCGCTGCGTTCGCTGGAACGTATCGGTGACCACGCGCGCAACATTTCCGAGCTGGTGATCTACCTGGTGCGCGGCACCGACGTGCGCCACATGGGCCTCAAGCGCATGACCGCAGAAGTGCAGGGTACCGCTGTCGCCGACGCCGAAAAGGCTAATGTTCCGGGCGAATCTGACGATAAGTAAGGTTGCTCCCGAGCTTCGACGCCCGGCCTCGGCCGGGCGTTTTCGTTTGCGGTCGAGGAGCCGGCAGGCACCCGCGAACGATGTGAAGAAGTCCCGGCGTGACCAGGTTGTAGCAAATAGCCATTATTTGGCAGTAGGCTAGTCGGGATTCAGAAGGAGTATTGATGAGTAAAGTGAATGTGCTGGTCGTGGATGACGCCCCGTTTATCCGTGACCTGGTCCGCAAGTGCCTGCGCAACGCCTTCCCGGGCATGGCCATCGACGACGCCGTCAATGGTCGCAAGGCCATGGCCATGCTGGACAAGGAAGCCTTCGACCTGGTCCTGTGCGACTGGGAAATGCCGGAAATGTCCGGTCTGGAATTGCTCACCTGGTGCCGTCAGCAGCCTGCGCTGAAGAACCTGCAGTTCATCATGGTGACCAGCCGTGGCGACAAGGAAAACGTCATTCAGGCGATCCAGGCGGGCGTGTCCGACTTTGTCGGCAAGCCGTTCACCAACGAGCAACTGCTGACCAAAGTGAAAAAGGCGCTGACCAAGATCGGCAAGCTCGACAGCCTGATGGCCATCGGCCCGGCGCGGGCCAACTCGGCATTCGCCAACGATTCGCTGAGTGCCCTGACAGGTGGCAAGCCACAGGCGGCCAAGGTGACGGCCCCCGCGCCAGCGCCAGGCGCTGCCAAGCCATTGGTCAATGCACCTACGCCGGCGGCCCCTGCTCCGACGGGGCGTGGCCAAGGCCAGTTGCGCCTGGCCAGCGGCATGCAACCGTGCGTGATCAAGGCGCTGAGCCTGAAAGAGGCGCTGCTGGTGGTACGCCGCAGCGAAGCGCTGCCACAGGTGCTGGAGGGCGCCGTGCTGGACCTGGAGCAGGGCGAGAACGCTGAAGTTGCGCGTTTGAACGGCTACCTGCATGCCGTCGCAGCGTTGGAGCCCAAGCCCGACAGCGACTGGCTACAGTTGACCTTCAAGTTTGTCGACCAGGACGCCCAGAAGCTCGATTACCTGTCGCGGCTGATTGCTCGCGGGACGGCGCAGAAACACTTCACACCCGGCGCCTGAGCCCGGTACCGCCTGCTTTGTGTAGGAGCGGCCTTGCCGGGGCGCCGGACCGGTCGGATAGGGCCGCAGAGCGGCCCCGGCAATTCATGCGGCGAAGCTGAAATCCTGGGTCTGCTACCGCAGCCCTATCGCGACACAAGGCCGCTCCTACAAAAAGCCCGCGCAGCCCTGAGCCATCCGACCAACTGCAATACCTGTCACAAAACCCGCTGCTAGGCTTCGACAGATCACAACTGTCAAAAAGCCACTATCATGCCCGCCCGCCTGCTGCTGTTCTGTGCATTGCTCATGGCCTCGGCGTCGAGCCTGGGTGTGACGCTCTACAAGATCACCGACGACTTCGGTGTCATCTCCTATTCCGACCGGCCAGGCCCGGGCGCCAAGCCCTTGGTGCTGCGCGAGCCCATGGTCGAAACGCTCGAAGGCCAGGTGCTGTTGAACGCGAAAACCTTCGACGGCGGCGTGAGCTTTTCGGCACGCAACGAGCTGCATGTGCCGGTAGAGGTGGAATTGCGCCTGGACAACCTGGTGAACGCCCAAGGCGGTGATGCCCCGCGTATCGTGCGCCGGCTGCTGCCGCCGCGCACCACGCAAATGCTCAGCGTGCTCAGGGGGCGGCCCGGGCTGCTGCTGAACTACCGTTCGACCCTGCTGCAGGCCATGGGTGACCCGGGCAAGCGGCCCCAGGGCTTCCGCTATGCATTCCCCTGGGTCGGCGGGCCGTTCCGCGTCACCCAGGGCCCTAACGGCCGTGTCAGCCATTTTGGCCCCAAGGGGCGCTATGCCATGGATATCGCCATGCCCGAAGGCACTACCATCATCGCTGCGCGCGAGGGCGTGGTGGTGAAGACGGAAAACAGCCAGAGCGGGCGCGCGCCCAACCCCTCGGGTAACTTTGTCAGGATCCTGCACCCGGACGGCACCATGGGCGTGTACCTGCACCTGATGCGTGGTTCGGTGGTGGTGGCGGAGGGGCAACGGGTACGCCAGGGGCAGATGCTGGCCAAGTCGGGTAATACTGGCAACAGCACAGGGCCGCACCTGCATTTCGTGGTGCAGCGCAATGTGGGGTTGGCGCTGGAGTCGATACCTTACCGGTTCGACCGGCCGATCAGCGGGTTGCCAGACTTTACTGCGGGTAACCCTTGAGATTGCCGGGCCTGCTTTGCAGGCCTTTCCGACCGGTCCGGCGCCCCGGCAAGGCCGCTCCTACAGTATTACGCGAACCCTTGTAGGAGCGGCCTTGCGTCGCGATGGGCTGCGCAGCAGCCCCATGGCCCTCAGTCCAGCTTGAGCACCTTGGCCAGCACGATCTTGGGCCCTTTCATCTTCTTGATGATGATGCGCAACCCTTCGACTTCCAGCACTTCCTCTTCTTCAGGCACGCGCTTGAGCGTTTCGTAGATCAGCCCCGCCAAGGTTTCCGCCTCGATGTGATCAAGGTCGATGCCCAGCAGGCGCTCCACCTTGAACAGCGGCGTATCACCCCGTACCAGCAGCTTGCCTGGCTGATAGGCGAGGATGCCGCGCTCGGTCTTGCGGTGTTCGTCCTGGATATCGCCCACCAGCACTTCCAGCACGTCTTCCATCGTCAGGTAGCCGATGACCTTGCCGTCGGCTTCCTCCACCAGCACGAAATGCGCGCCGCCCTTGCGGAACTGCTCCAGCAGTTGCGACAGCGGCATGTGCCGCGATACGCGCTCCAGCGGCCGGGCGAGGTCGTCCAGGTCGATGGTTTCGGGCAAGTGCTCCAGTTCGGCGAGCTCCAGCAGCAGGTCCTTGATGTGCAGCAGGCCGGTGAACTCTTCACGCTCGGCGTCATACACCGGGTAGCGGCTGAATTTGTGGCGACGTATCAAAGCCAGGATCTGCTTCAGCGGCGCCTGGGCATCGATGCTGACCATGTCTTCACGCGAGTTGGCCCAGTCGACCACTTCCAGCTCGCCCATTTCCACGGCCGAGGCGAGCACACGCATGCCTTGGTCGCTCGGGTCCTGGCCACGGCTGGAGTGCAGGATCAGCTTCAGCTCTTCACGGCTGTAGTGGTGTTCGTGGTGCGGGCCCGGTTCGCCCTGGCCGGCAATGCGCAAGATGGTGTTGGCGCTGGCATTGAGCAGGTAGATGGCCGGGTACATCGCCCAGTAGAACAGGTACAGCGGCACCGCAGTCCACAGCGACAGCAGCTCGGGCTTGCGGATGGCCCAGGACTTGGGCGCCAGCTCACCGACCACGATGTGCAGGTAGGAAATGACAAAGAACGCGACGAAGAACGAGATCGCCTTGATCAGTTCGGGCGAGTCGACACCAAAGTACGCGAGCAGCGGCTCGAGCAAGTGGGCAAAGGCCGGCTCGCCGACCCAGCCCAGGCCCAGGGAGGCGAGGGTGATGCCCAGCTGGCAGGCCGACAGGTAGGCGTCGAGCTGGTTGTGTACCTTGCGCAGGATGTTGCCGCGCCAGCCATGCTGCTCGGCAATGGATTCCACGCGGGTGGCGCGCAGCTTGACCATGGCGAACTCGGCGGCAACGAAGAAGCCGTTGAGCAGCACCAGTAGCAAGGCGAAGATGATCATGCCGAAATCGGCGAATAACGAGGTGAGGCTGATACCAGGGGAAGGGTCCATGATGGAGTTTTTACGGGGTCCGTCTTGAGATTGGGAGAAAAAAAGTGCCAGCTCTTGCTGGCACAGGGGATCCAATGTAGCGGCTAGGGCCGTAAAAGCAAAGGGTGGCGGGCTTATTGCGACCCCGGTGGGAGCGGGCGTGCCCGCGAAGGGCTGCGCAGCGGCCCCGGTTTCAAGCCTTTTCGTTGACCAGTTGTGCTGGCGCAAAGTGACAGGTAAAGGTGCTGCCATGCCCCGGCACGCTGCTGATGTCCAGCTTGCCGCGGTGGCGCATCAGCACATGCTTGACGATCGCCAGCCCCAGCCCGGTGCCACCGGTATTCGACGCACGGCTGGAGTCCACCCGGTAAAAGCGTTCGGTCAGGCGCGGCAAGTGCTTGGCATCGATGCCCACCCCCGAGTCCTGCACAGACAAGTGCGCACCCTGTGCATCGGCCCACCAGCGGATGCGGATGTTGCCCTCGTCCTGGGTGTACTTCACCGCGTTGAACACCAGGTTGGAAAAGGCGCTGCGCAGTTCCGACTCGCTGCCCTTCAGCTTCACGCCGGGCGCGGCTTCGAGGGTGATGCGCTGGTTGCGTGGCCCAGACAGCGCCTGGGCGTCGTTCTTGATCGCGGCGAGCAGGGCTTCGACCGCCACCGGCTGGTTGTCCGACGGGTAATCGGTGGCTTCCAGCTTCGCCAGCAGCAGCAAGTCGTTGAGCAGCGTCTGCATGCGCGAACCTTGCTGGCTCATCTGCTGCAGGGCGCGGGTCCAGCGCGGGTTCACATCCTCGACGTTGTCCAGGAGGGTTTCGAGGTAACCCGTGATCACCGTCAGTGGAGTGCGCAATTCGTGGGACACGTTGGCGACGAAGTCCTTGCGCATCTGTTCCAGCTGGTGGATGCGGGTGACATCGCGCACCAGCATCAGGTGTTCGTTGTTGCCATAGCGGGTGATGTGCAACTGCACGCGCATGCGGTCGTTGATGGGCGAGGGGATTTCCAGCGGTTCGAGGTAGTTCTCCGCCTCGAAGTATTCCTTGAAGCGTGGGTGGCGCACCAGGTTGGTGACCTGCTGGCCACCGTCCTGTGGGGTCTTGAAGCCCAGCAGGGTTTCGGCGGCACGGTTCCACCACTCCAGGTTGCCGTCGCTGTCGAGCATGATCACCGCGTCGCGCAGCGCGGCGGTGGACTCCTGCACCCGGTCGATCACTGCCTGCAGGCGGCCCCGCACGCGCTGGTCGCGGCGTTGCAGGTGGTAGATGCTGTCGAACACCTCGCCCCACAGGCCGTAACCATCGGGCGGTGCTTCATCGGGCTGGTGGTTGCGCAGCCAGTCGTGCAGGCGCAGCAGCTGCTTGAGGGTCCAGCCCAGGTAAAGCGCCAGGCCAATGGCCAGGCTCCAGCCATAGTAGCCGCTGACCAGTCCGCCGATCAGGCAGACGGTAATCAGCAACAACAGATGGCGAATCAGGGTTGCGTGCCAGTTCTGGTTCAATTGACGGTCCTTGTACAACGACGTGCAGCTTGGCGCTCTGGAGCTCGATCAGCTCTTGGTCGAGAAGCGGTAGCCAGTGCCCCGGACGGTTTGTACCAGATTTTCGTAGGCTTCACCCAGCGCCTTGCGCAGACGACGGATGTGCACGTCGACCGTGCGTTCCTCGACATAGACGTTGCCGCCCCACACCTGGTCCAGCAACTGGCCACGGGTGTAGGCGCGCTCCTGGTGGGTCATGAAGAACTGCAACAGGCGGTATTCGGTGGGGCCCATCTCGGCGGGCTTGCCGTCGATGGTGACACGGTGGCTGATTGGGTCGAGCAGCAGGCCGCCGACTTCGATCGGTGCTTCGCTGTCGCTCGGGCCGGTACGACGCAGCACGGCTTTCAGGCGCGCTACCAGCTCACGCGGCGAGAACGGCTTGGTGATGTAGTCGTCAGCGCCCACTTCCAGGCCCTGGATCTTGTTGTCCTCTTCACCCTTGGCGGTGAGCATGATGATCGGGATGTCGCCGGTCAGCTCATCACGCTTCAGGCGGCGGGCCAGCTCGATGCCGGAGGTGCCGGGCAACATCCAGTCGAGCAGGATCAGGTCCGGTTTGCGGTCGACGATGATCGCGTGGGCCTGTTGGGAGTTTTCCGCTTCCAGGCAGTCATAGCCGGCCATTTCCAGGGCAACGGCGATCATCTCGCGAATGGGCGCTTCGTCGTCGACGATCAGAATGTTCCTGCCAACCATGCTCAAAACCTCTCCTGGATTCGGTGTCTTGGCCCGCATTAGATAACGGAATTATTGCAGCTGTGTGACAGGGCGTTGGCCGTTCTGGCGACATTGCGTGACTGAACTAGGCTTGAGTGAGCCGCAATTGTGGCACCCGAACTCAATTTCCCCCGGAACAATGGTGAATCCAATGACACGAAAAACGCTGAGCTGGATGGCCCTTTTCACTGCGCTGGCGCTCCCGGGGGTGGCGTCGGCCCACCATGCCATGGAGAAGGACGGCATGTGGGTCGATCATGCCGGCATGACCCTGTACACCTTTGACAAGGATGCGGGCGGCAAGTCGATGTGCAATGGCGATTGCGCCACCAACTGGCCGCCATTGAAGGTAATGGATGGCGAAAAGGCCGATGGCAAGTGGACGCAGATCAAGCGTGACGACGGCTCGATGCAGTGGGCCTACGACGGCAAGCCGCTGTATACCTTCATCAAGGACAAGAAGGCCGGGGACAAGACCGGTGACGGCGTGAAAGACGTCTGGCATATCGCCAAGCCTTGAGATTGCCGGGGCCGCTGTGCGGCCCATCGCCGGCAAGCCAGCTCCCACAGTTTTTGTGCAGGCCTCGCAGACAGCGCTGTACCTGTGGGAGCTGGCTTGCCGGCGATAGGGCCATCAGCCTTGACGCAGTGTGTAGTCCAGCACTACCCCGATGAACACCAGCAACCCCGCCCAGTGGTTGTGCAAAAACGCTTTGAAGCACGACTCGCGGTCCAGCTTGCGCGTCGACCAGTACTCCCAGGCAAAGCACGCCGCAGCGCCCAGCAACCCCAGGTGGAACCAGCCACCCAGCTCGAAGCGACTACCCGCCAGCAACAGGCAGCCGAGCGACAGCAGCTGCAAGGTGAGGATGATGGTGCGGTCGGCCTCGCCGAACAGAATGGCGGTCGACTTCACGCCAATCTTCAGGTCGTCATCGCGGTCGACCATGGCGTAATAGGTGTCGTAACCCACCGTCCACAGCAGGTTGGCGATGTACAGCAGCCAGGCGCTGGCCGGCAGCTCGCCGCCCGCGGCAGTGAAGGCCATGGGGATGCCCCAGGAATACGCCGCCCCCAGCACCACCTGCGGGTAATAGGTGTAGCGCTTCATGAACGGGTAGCAGGACGCCAGCGCCACCGCGCCGAACGACAGCCACACCGTGCGGCTGTTGGTGCACAGCACCAGCAGGAAGCTTACCGCGACCAGAATTGCAAACAGTGCCAGCGCCTCGCGCGGCTTGACCCGGCCGCTGGCCAACGGCCGGTCGGCGGTGCGTTTGACGTGGCCGTCTACCTTGCGGTCGGCAAAATCGTTGATGCAGCAGCCCGCAGCCCGCATCAGCACCACGCCAAGGCCGAAGATCAGCACGTTGGCCAAGGTGGGAGAACCGTTGCCGGCAATCCACACCGCCGACAGGGTTGGCCACAGCAACAGATAGATACCGATTGGGCGGTCCATGCGGCTGAGCTGGACGAAGTCCCAGGCCCGCGGGTGCAGGCGGTTCAGTGACTTGAGCAGTTGCAGGTACATCAGCGGTTTTCCTCCCTGGCCGCTTGCCACAATGCCGGCAGAAACACTTCTGCAACCAGCAGCTCCAGGCCGCCTCGTTCAAAGCGCGAGCGGCGACCCCACAGGGCTGCATGGGCAGCGTCGGTCGGTAGCCAGGGCTGTGGATAACTGCACACTTCGATCGGGTGGCGGATGAACGCCTGGTCGCAGAACAGCAACTCGCCCAGCGAGCGGCTGCCGAGGGTTTCCAAGTCCAGCCCGCCGCGCTCCAGGGCGCTGCGGCTGGCCACACTGCGGGCGAACACCCAAGGCTGGCCATGGCCGCGCAGGTACACCTCGCGCACCCAGCCTTCGCTGCCGGCAGCAATGCCCAACGCCTGGCATTCATCGTCGCGCAGCGCTTGCCAGCCCTCGAACAGCGGGGTAACGGAGAAGTGATCAGAGGACAGGCGGGTCAGGCGGCGGGTCAGCGAGCCTTCGTCGAACAGCCAGTCAAGGGTAGGCTGGTCGAAGTCGGTCGCCAGCTGTGAATACGGCAGCCACGCGACAGCGGCTGCTTGCGGGGATTCGTACGACACGTCGGTCTGCTTGTTACAACCAATGAGGCGGCGAGCTTAGCATGATTGCCCCGACTGCTTGCATAATGCCTGAAGCAGGGCGAAGACCCGCCAGCTAAAGCCCCCAGCCTGAACCGAGGAAAAAGACCTGATGAAAAAGTGGCAATGTATTGTCTGCGGCCTGATCTACGACGAAGCCGAAGGCTGGCCCGACGACGGCATCGCCCCCGGCACCCGTTGGGAAGATGTGCCTGAAGACTGGCTGTGCCCCGACTGTGGTGTCGGCAAAAGCGACTTTGAAATGATCTCCATCGGCTAATCGAGGAAAGCACGACATGACGTCCCCTGTGGTAATCATCGGTACCGGCCTGGCGGGCTACAACCTGGCCCGTGAATTTCGCAAGCACGATGCGCAGACGCCGCTGCTGCTGATCACCGCCGACGATGGTCGCTCCTACTCCAAGCCCATGCTCTCCATGGGCTTTGCCAAGCAGAAGGACGCCGACGGCCTGTGCATGGCCGAGGCTGGCGTCATGGCCGAGCAACTGAACGCCGAGATCCGCACCCATACCCGCATCAGCGGCATCGACCCGGGCCACAAGCGCCTGTGGATCGGCGAAGAGGCTGTGGAGTACCGCGACCTGGTGCTGGCCTGGGGGGCGCAGACCGTGCAGGTGCCTATCGAAGGCGATGGCAGCCATCTGGTGTTCCCGATCAACGATCTGGAAGACTACGCACGCTTCCGTGCCGCCGCCGTCGGCAAACAACGTGTGCTGATCCTCGGTGCCGGCCTGATCGGCTGCGAATTCGCCAACGACATGAGCCTGGGTGGCTTCCAGGTCGACGTGGTGGCGCCGTGCGAACAGATCATGCCCACCCTGCTGCACCCGGCCGCTGCGGCGGCGGTGCAGGGCGGGCTGGAAGGCTTGGGTGTACGCTTCCACCTGGGGCCGGTGCTGACCCGCCTGCAGCAGGTGGCCCAGGGCCTGGAGGCGCACCTGTCGGATGGCAGCGTGATCGCCTGCGACCTGGTGGTTTCGGCCATTGGCCTGCGCCCACGTATCGACCTGGCTGCCGCGGCCGGCTTGCAGACCAATCGTGGCGTCAGCGTAGACCGCGAGCTGCGTACCTCCCACGCCAACATCTTCGCCCTCGGCGACTGTGCCGAGGTCGATGGCATCAACCTGCTCTACGTGATGCCGCTGATGAGCTGTGCCCGGGCGCTGGCGCAAACCCTGGCCGGCAAACCGACCGCGGTAGCCTACGGGCCGATGCCGATCACCGTGAAAACCCCGGCCTGCCCGCTGGTGGTGTCGCCGCCGCCCCTGGCCCACGAGGGCACTTGGCAGGTGGAGGGGCAGGGCAGTGACCTCAAGGTGCTCTGCCACGGCGCTGACGGCGCATTGCTGGGCTATGCCCTGACCGGGGCTGCCGTGATGGACAAGCTGGCACTGAATCGCCAGTTGCCGCTGGTAATGGCGTAAATAGAGGGCGTTCTGTCGGATTTATCCTGTTGTTGCCTGCACAATGGCCGGCCTGATACTGGCGCGGCCCCTGAGCACGTGCCATTCTCACTTCCGTCTGCCGCAGATTAGAGCCTGCGGTGCCTTGAGCGCTGCTCCCAAAGGCAGCACGGCATAACAACAAGAATTCCGTCAAAGAGGCTTCACTATGCGCAAACCAGAACTCGCCGCCGTCATCGCCGATAAGGCTGATCTGACCAAGGAAAAGGCCAATCAGGTGTTGAACGCGATTCTCGACAGCATCACCGGTGCCCTGGACAAGGACACGGTGACCCTGGTCGGTTTCGGCACCTTCGAAAAACGTCATCGCGGCGCGCGTACCGGCAAAAACCCGCAAACGGGTGAGCCGGTAAAGATCAAAGCCAGCAATACCGTGGCCTTCAAGCCAGGCAAGAACCTCAAGGACAGCGTCAATCCACCGGCCCCGCCAGCCAAGGCCGCCAAGAAAAAGTAAGCTTGCGCTGACGATTCGTTGATCCCGAACGGGCGCCTTCATGGCGCCCGTTGTGCTTTACACGCGGTAACTGCTGCGAACTTGCATAAAAAGGTCGTTAAGAGGATAAACTGAGAAACTTAGTCACTTTTCAATCGAGGCGTGTCGATGAAGTTCCGCTTTCTTCTCTGGGCCATGGGGCTTTTGATGGCCAGGGCCAGCCGTAACAACCCGGCATTCCAGCAGCAGCTCAAGGGCAAGGACCTGGTGTTCCAGATGCAGACCCTGGACGGCAAGGTTGCCCGGCACTTCGTCGTCAACAACGAGCGCATCAGCAGCAAGGGCGGCGCACATCCGCAGCCGGCCTTCGCCATCGCCTTCAAGGACGCTGCCTACGGCTACGCCACGATGCAGGCGGGCAACAAGCAGTTGGCGTTCATGCAGGGGATTCAGGACAAGAACATCCAGATCAAGGGCAACCCGGCGCTTGTGATGTGGTTCCAGGGGCTGATGAAGTACCTGAAACCGAAGAAGAAAGGCTGAAATTGCCGGGGCTGCTGCGCAGCCCATCGCGACACAAGGCCGCTCCCACAGGGTCCTGCATACGCCGATCAATGTGGGAGCGGCCTTGTGTCGCGATGGGCCGCAAAGCGGCCCCAATGGTCTTAATGCGGCGCTTGAAACTGCGAAGCCAGCTCGCGCAGCAGGTTCTCGGCCTCGAGCACCTTGTTCACCACATCCTCGGCCTTTTCCCGGGTAATCCCCAGGCGCTCCAGCAACTCGTCAGGAATCTCTTCCTGGGGCCCGGAGCCAATCCCCCGCGAGCGCAACAGACGAGTGGCCAGGCACACCAGGTTGGGGAACGCCGAATACTCGCCGTCGTAGGCCGGGTCGTGCTGGAAGCGCAGCGCGGTCGACAGCTCTTCGGGCATGTCCCACAGCTTCATCAGCCAGGCACCGATCTGTTCGCGGTTGATGCCCAGCAGGTGCTGTTCCACGTAGGTGTGGTTCAGGTGCGGGTTGACCTCCAGGTGGCGGCAAATCAGCGAGAAGTGTGGCGGGAACACGTGCGCCAGCAGCAGGTAGCCGAAGTTGTGCAGCAGCCCGGCCAGGTAGGTCAGACCGGCTTCGGGGCGTTCTGCCCGAGGCATGGCGCGGGTCAGGCCTTCGATGATCGCGGCAGTGTAGATCGACTGCTGCCAGTAGGGTGTGGCCTGCTGCGGCTGGTCTTTGGGCAGGCTCAAGGTCTTGCCCAGCGCCAGGCCCAGGGCCAGGTTGATCACCAGGTCAAAGCCCAGCACCCGCACGATGGCGTCTTCCACCGAGCGGATCTTGCCCGGCGAAGCGTAGTAGGGCGATGCCGCCCAGCTCACCACCTGTGCCGCCAGCGCCGGGTCGGTTTCGACCACGCCGGTGATGTCATCGATGCTCGCGTTGGGGTCTACCCGCAGCTTGATGATCTTTTGCGCGGTATCGGCCAGCGGCGGGATCTCGATGGTTTCTTCCAGGCGCTTCTGGATGCGTCGGGCGGTAAAGGCCTGAACGGCATCGGTGATTTCCCGAGTGTCGTCATGAGGGCGGTCGAGGTTGGGGCTGATGGCCTCGACCTCCTGGCCGAAGCTGCTGGCGCTGGCCTTGGCCAGCATGCGCTTGAAGTGTGCGCGCTCAATCTCCAGCAGCAGGCCGGCTTCGCCGGACTGGATGTACACGGTCTCGGCCTTGAGCAGGCTCTCTTCGTACTGGCACGGTGAGCTGGTCAGCGCGGGAATGCCGGGCAGGGCCTTGAGCTGGTGCTTTTCGAGCATTTTCGTGAGGCGTAGCACCGGCACGGCGGTGAGCTTGCGCCCGGTCAGTTCGGCCAGGCGGTTGAGGTCCAGCAGTTGGCTCTGCGGGAACAGCACCATGAGCGCGCCGACCTCGTCGTCGAGAAGCACCGCCTGCACCCGCGAAGCCGCAGGCAGCTGCGGGTGTTCGACCACCTCGCGGTAGACCACGCCGACCTTGTCGAGCAGCAGCCTGATAACAGAGGGGGCGTGTGGGGTTGCGGTGTCCAGGGCAACTTCAGTCATGGTCCGTATCCACTGATTCTTTTAAACGCGAAGTATAACCAGCCTGCGAGCAAATCTGGATCCATTCTGGGACTAGCGTCACACTTGGCCATATTGCTGACCATGGCGCAGCCAGCGGTCGAGCAGCGGGCTGACGTGGTTCGGCCAGCGCGCCACCAGAGCCTGGGCGGCATCGCGCACAGCCGGTAACAGGTCGGCATCGCGCATCAGGTCGGCGACCTTGAACTGCAGCAGGCCAGTCTGGCGTGTACCCAGCATCTCGCCTGGGCCGCGTAGTTCGAGGTCTTTCTCGGCAATGATGAAGCCGTCGTTGGTCTCGCGCATGATCCCTAAGCGTTCGCGGCCGATCTGCGACAGCGGCGGGTGGTACAACAGCACGCAATGGCTGACGGCACTGCCCCGGCCAACCCGGCCGCGCAGCTGGTGCAACTGGGCCAGGCCCAGGCGTTCGGGGTTTTCGATGATCATCAGGCTGGCGTTGGGGACGTCCACGCCTACTTCGATGACAGTGGTGGCGACCAGCAGCTGCAATTCACCGGCCTTGAACTGCGCCATGATTTCGGCTTTTTCCGCAGGCTTCATACGGCCGTGGATCAGGCCCACACGGAGTTCGCCCAAGGCGCTGCCGAGTTCTTCATACGTGCTTTCGGCAGCCTGGCAGGTCAGCTCTTCGGATTCTTCGATCAGGGTGCACACCCAGTAGGCCTGACGGCCTTCGGCGCAGGCGGCGCGAACCCGTTCGACCACCTCGAAGCGGCGGCTATCGGCTACCAGCACGGTGTTTACCGGGGTACGCCCAGGCGGCAATTCGTCGAGCACCGAGGTGTCCAGGTCGGCGTAAGCGCTCATGGCCAGGGTGCGCGGGATGGGCGTGGCGGTCATGATCAGCTGGTGCGGGCACAACTCGCCGGCCACGCCTTTCTTGCGCAGGGCCAGGCGTTGCTGCACGCCAAAACGGTGCTGTTCGTCGATGATCGCCAGGGCCAGGTGCTTGAATTTTACTTCTTCCTGGAACAGCGCGTGGGTGCCGACCACCATCGGCGCACCGTTGGCAATTTGCTCCAGGGCGCTGGCCCGGGCCTTGCCCTTGAGCTTGCCGGCCAGCCAGGCCACTTCGATGCCCAGCGGCTCGAGCCAGCGCTTGAAGGTGATGAAGTGCTGTTCGGCGAGGATCTCGGTGGGCGCCATCAACGCCACCTGATAGCCGGCTTCCAGCCCTTGCAGGGCTGCCAGGGCGGCGACCACGGTCTTGCCGGCGCCGACATCGCCCTGCACCAGGCGCATCATCGGCTCGTGCTGGCTGAGGTCGTAGGCAATTTCGTTGGCCACCCGCTGCTGTGCGCCGGTCGGCTGAAAGCCCAGGTTGGCCAGGTACTGCGCTTGCAGGCGCGTGGCCTTGGGCAGCACCGGTGCCCGCAGGCTGCGCAGGCTCTCGCGCAGGCGTTGCTGCGACAGCTGGTGGGTCAGCAGTTCTTCGAAGGCCAGGCGGTGCTGGGCCCAGTGCTGGCCTTCGGCAAGTTCGTCGAGGTCGGCGTCGGCCGGCGGGTTGTGCAGGTAACGGATGGCATCGTCCAGCGGCGCCAATTGGTAGTCCCGGGCCAGCTCGTCAGGCAGCCAGTCGGGCAGGCTGCGCGGGCCGAGCAGGCCCAGGCTCTGCTGGCACAACAGGCGCAGGCGTTGCTGGGTGAGGCCTTCGGTGGACGGGTAGATCGGCGTCAGGGTCTGTTCGACCGGTGGCGGCGGCTCGTCGCCGTTCAGCGCGCGGTATTCCGGGTGGTAGATTTCCAGGCCCGAGGCACCGGGGCGGGCCTCGCCGTAGCAGCGCAAGTGGGTGCCACGTTTCAGGCCCTCCTTCTGCGCGTTGCTGAAGTGGTAGAAGCGCAGGCTCAGGACGCCGGTGCCGTCACCCAGGCGCACCACCAGGCTGCGGCGCTTACCCATGGTCACGTCGGCACCGCTAACCACGCCCTCGATCACGGCATCCTGGCCTGGGCGCAATTGGCCGATCGGCACCACCCGGGTGCGGTCCTGGTAACGCAGGGGCAGGTGGAACAGTACATCCTGCAGGTTCTCCAGGCCGACCTTGGCGAGTTTTTCCGCCATGGCCTCGCCAACACCCTTGAGTACCGTGACCGGGACCTTCGACAGCTCACTCATGACTCAGGCCGGTTGTTCCGCAGGGGCTTTGGCGACCGAGCACAGGCGGATCGAGTCGGCGAGGATCTCGATGGCCTTGGGCCGTGGGAAGCTGGCGCGCCAGGCGATGGCCACGGTGCGGAACGGTGCCGGTGCCGTCAGTGGGCGAACTTCGATGACGCCAGGGGCGTAATGATGGCTGTGCACCGCCGACAGCGGCAGGATCGACACGCCAAGGCCCGAGGCCACCATGTGGCGGATGGTTTCCAGCGAGCTGGATTCGACCGTGGTGTGCCTGGCGCCTTCGCCGCCCTTGTTCAGGGTCGGGCAGGCTTCAAGTACCTGGTCGCGGAAGCAGTGGCCCTCACCGAGCAACAGCAGGCTCTTGTCGTTGAGCATGGCGGTGTCGATGGTCTTTTTTGCCGTCCATGGGTGGTCGGCGGGCATCAGGGCGCAGAACGGCTCGTCGTACAGCGGCAGGGTCAGCACGTCGGCTTCGTTGAACGGCAGGGCGATGATCACTGCATCCAGCTCGCCGTTACGCAGCTTTTCACGCAGTACGTGGGTGAAGTTTTCTTCGATGTACAGCGGCATCTGCGGTGCCACGCGGTGCAGTTGCGGGATCAGGTGCGGGAACAGGTAGGGGCCGACGGTGTAGATGGCACCGACCTTGAGCGGGGCGGTCAGCTGGTTCTTGCCAGCCTGGGCCAGTTCGCGAATGCCTTGGGCCTGCTCCAGTACCTTCTGCGCCTGGGCGACGATGCTTTCGCCGACCGGGGTCAGGCGTACCGCGCTTTTGCTGCGCTCGAAGATCAGAACGCCAAGCTCGTCCTCGAGCTTCTTCACACCGACCGACAGGGTCGGCTGGCTCACGTGGCAGCGTTCGGCGGCATGGCCGAAGTGCTGTTCCTGGGCGAGTGTGACGATGTAGCGTAATTCTGTGAGGGTCATAACGTGCGTCCATGAAGTTGCGGGCCCAGCATAGCGGCTGCAATCGATAGACGCACGTTATCAGACTTGCCGATTTGTGACAGAAGCAAAACGCTTATCGGCGGTCCAGCGAGTAGACGAACGGTGCCACGACTTCGATCGTGCCGTTGTTCAGCAACTCGGGTGGCGGCTTGGGTACCGTGCCCGCCCGACGGATCATTTCCAGGGTCGCCCGGTCCAGTGCAGCACTGCCCGAACCACCGGCCATGGCGTACGACACTACCTTGCCTTCGGCGTCGACCACGAAGCGCAGGCGGTTGATGCCTTGCAGGCCGCGACGGCGCGCGTCTTCCGGGTAACGCTTGTACTTCGCCAGGTGGCGCAGCAGGTCGCTTTGCCAGGTTGGCAGAGCGTTGCTGTTGGACGCAATGCTCGGCGCCGGTGCCGCGGACTTCTGCGGTGGCGTGTTGCTTGGCGGTGCGTCTACCGTCTGCTCGGTCGGCGGTGCCTCCGTCGGCGGCTCAGGCTTTTTCTCAGGCTTGGGCGGCTGGGGCTTGGCCTTCGGCTTGGGCGGCTTGTGGATGGCGATCTTGGGCTTGGGCGCTTCCACCAGTTTCGGCAACGGCAGTTCTTCCACCGGTGCCGGTGGCTGTGGCGCCGCTTTCGGTGGCGGTGGTGGCGCAGGCTCCGGCAACGGTGCCAGTTCAACCATCATCGCTGCCGGGGGCAGCTCGATGGCCTGGGGCACCGACCAGTTGAGCGTCAGCAGCACGGCGACCACGTGCACGCCCAGCACGATCGCCAGGCTGCCACCGTAGCGCGCCATGTTTGAGCGCGTTTTCGTCATTTCTTGGCTGCCGTCTCGAGACCTACCAGACCGACCTTGAGGTAGCCGGCCGCGCGCATGTTGTTCATCACTTCCATCAGGTCGCCGTAATCCACGCCTTTATCTGCCTGGAAGAAGATGGTGGTTTCCTTGTCACCCTTGGTCTTGGCGTCGAGCATCGGGCCAAGCTGGTCGGGCGCAGCCACCTGATCGTCGCCGACGTACAGCTTCTGGTCGGCCTTGACGCTGACGAACACCGGTTTCTCGGGCCTCGGCGCCGGTTTGGCGGTTGAAGCCGGCAGGTCGACCTTGATGTCGACCGTGGCCAGGGGGGCAGCGACCATGAAGATGATCAGCAGCACCAACATCACGTCGATGAACGGCGTAACGTTGATTTCGTGGTTTTCGGCGAGGTCGTCGCCACCTTCGTTGAGATGCAGGCCCATGGCTTACCCCACTTTCACCATGTGCGGGGCGGCGCGATCGCTGCCCTGGTGGTCCAGGTCACGGCTGACCAGCAGCAGTACCTGGGCGGAGGCGTCGGACACCTGGGCCTTGTAGCCGGCGATAGAGCGGGCGAAGACGTTGTAGATGACCACAGCCGGGATTGCAGCGACCAGGCCCAGGGCGGTGGCCAGCAGGGCTTCGGCGATACCTGGGGCAACCACCGCCAGGTTGGTGGTCTGGGTCTTGGCGATGCCGATGAAGCTGTTCATGATGCCCCATACGGTACCGAACAGGCCGACGAACGGCGCGGTGGAACCGATGGTGGCGAGTACGCCGGTGCCGTTGCTCATGGTGCGACCGCTGGCATGCACCAGGCGCTCCAGGCGGAAGCTGACGCGCTCCTTGATGCCTTCTTTTTCGCGGGCGTTGGCCGACAGGCGCATCTCCTCAAGCGCGTCGTGGACCAAGGTGTGGGACAGGGTGCCTTCCTTGTTGGAAACGTCGCTGGCCTCTTTCAGGCTGGCGGATTTCTTCAGCTTGGCGATTTCGCCACGCAGACGACGCTTGGCGCCCATCAGCTCGAAGCCTTTGGCGATCCAGATGGTCCAGGTGATGATGGAGGCGATGGCCAGGCCGATCATGACGATCTTCACCACGATGTCGGCGTTTTTGTACATGCCCCATGGGGACAGGTCGTGGGCCATGCCCAGCGAGGTGTCTTCAACCAGGGCTTCAACGCTCGGGTCTACTGCGGCCGGTGCATCAGCCGGGGTGGCAGCGGCGGCGTCGGCAGCAGGGGCCTGTGCATCGGCAGCAGGGGCAGCAGCAGGCGCGGCCGGGGCAGTAGCGGCGGCCGGCGTGGCGGCGTTGGCGGTTGGCTCATCGGCCATGGCCACCGGGGCCAGCACCAGGCTGAGTGTCAGCGCGGCGATGGCGCGCCAGGCGCGCGACGGGGTTGGCGAAGCGGAAGGTTGAGTACGTGTCATGCTGGCCGGACCTGATGAAGAAAAAAGTGAACGTTCTCCAAGGCCTCGAGGTAGGCCGAGAACAAATTGGCGGCCATTATTGCAAGTAATTCTTGTTAACAAAAGTAATCTTGTTGCTTTTTTCGCCTATGGTCTAGCCATCCATCGTGTAGCGTGGCCGGGCTGATCAATTGGTCTAGGGAGTTTAGAGATGTCAGACCTTTCCGTGATGGTGGTGGGTTGTGGTGATGTAGGTGGGCGTCTGGCCCTGCAAATGTTGGCCAAAGGCTGGCAGGTAAGCGGCCTGCGCCGCGCTGTCGGGCAGCTGCCTGCGGGCGTTCAACCGGTTGCCGCAGACTTGGCCGCACCGTCGATCCCGCAAGCCTGGCCACAGGGTCCGCTGGATTACCTGGTGTACTGCGTGGCGGCCAGCCAGCACGACGAGGCCGGTTACCAGGCGGCCTATGTGGATGGCTTGCGCCATGTGCTGGCCTGGCTGGCCGAGCGAGGCCAGCGCCCCCGTCGCCTGTTGTTCGTCTCCAGCAGCAGCGTTTATGCGCAGAAGGACGGCGAGTGGATCGAGGAAGGCGCGGCCACCGAGCCTGAAGGTTATTCCGGGCGGGTGATGCTGGAGGCTGAGCGGCTGGCGCTCGCCAGTGGTATCCCGGCGAGCGTTGTGCGCCTGACGGGCATTTACGGTCCAGGCCGCGAGTGGCTGTTGAGCCAGGTGCGCCAGGGTTACCGTGTGGCCGAGGAGCCACCGCTGTATGGCAACCGCATCCACGCCGAGGATGCCGCCAGCCTGTTGGCGTTTCTGCTGCAGGCCGATGCCGATGGCAAGGTGCTGGACGACTACTACATTGGCGTTGATGACGACCCGGCGCCGCTGGCCGACGTGGTGGCCTGGCTACGGGCATACATGGGGGTTACCGAGTGGTCCGATGAACAACGGGTGCGGCGTACCGGCAGCAAGCGCTGCAGCAACGCCCGGGCCCGGGCGTTGGGCTGGGCGCCGGTGTACCCAAGCTACAAGGAAGGGTATGCAGCCATCCTGAAAGGAGGGCGTTGAATTTACCGGCCTCTTCGCGGGTGAACCCGCTCCCACAGGGATATCACAAGGCCTGAAGACAGTGATTACCCTGTGGGAGCGGGTTTACCCGCGAAGAGGCCGGTGCATTCAGTGCAAACGCAGCAGGACTCAGCTGCGCTCCAGCACCCACTGGCGCTTGCCCGCGGCCAGTTCCGGCATTTCATCCGGTTGCGCACGGTTTACCGCCTGGAAAATCTCCAGCTTGTCGCCATCACGCTTGATGATGAACGGTGCACCGCGCTGGTTACGCTCCAGCCACAGGCTGTCATTGCTGCCGCCCATGGTCGCGCAGTCGCCTGCCAGGCACAGTGCGAAACGGTCTGGCCCCGGCAGGCCGGTGACGTTGCCGGTGTCGCTGAAGCGCACGCTGGCACCTTTGCCCTCGCCTTCGACCACCTTCCAGTTGCCGCCCAGGTAGGCCTGGTACAGCGCTTTCTCGAAGCTGCTGCCCAGCGGCGCATTGGCAGTCGCCGGCGCCTTGGCACGGACGAAGGTCTGCTTGGCGCCACGCTGGTCGACGGCTTGCAGCTCGTCACCGTCGAGCGACAGCTGCTCGGTCTGGCCGCCCTCGAAGCTGGCCTGCCATTGCTTTTCGTTGCTGCTCAGCTGGCCGTCAGCGGCCTCGAAGCCATTACTGTAGCTGGCCTGCTGGCTGGCAACGTCGAGCTTCCATTCGAACACCGGGCCGTGTTCATTCAGCGCTTGGCGCAGGCTGCCGCCTTTTACCGCAGCAGTGATGGCCTCCTGGTTGATCCAGGTGCCGTTGAAATCTTCGGGTTTGTGGCTGGCGCAGCCGCCCAGTAGCAGGGCTGCCAGCGCGAGGGGCAGTGCTTGACGCATGACGGGGTAACCTTGCAAAGGAGGGGTGACGGGCAGGGCGCCCGTCACCGGGGGCATCATTCGATGACCAGGATGGCGTCCATTTCGACCTGGGCGCCTTTCGGCAGCGCGGCAACGCCAATGGCGGCTCGGGCCGGGTAGGGCTGTTCGAAGTAGCGGCCCATTACCTCGTTGACCTTGGCGAAGTGGCTCAGGTCGGTGAGGAAGATGTTCAGCTTGACGATGTCCTTGAACGAACCGCCAGCGGCCTCGGCCACGGACTTGAGGTTCTCGAACACCTGCACGGTCTGGGCTTCGAAGCCTTCGACCAGTTCCATGGTCTTGGGGTCCAGCGGGATCTGGCCCGACATGTACACCGTGTTGCCGGCCTTGATCGCCTGCGAGTAGGTGCCGATGGCGGCTGGGGCCTTGTCGCTAGTGATGACGGTCTTGCTCATGATGACTCCTTGCGGTTGGCGGACTACGTACGCATGCGGGTGATGCGGACCACACCGGTCAGGGTACGCAGCTTCTTGATCACACGCGCCAGGTGCACACGGTCGTGCACGCTGACCACCAGTTGGACCACGCTGATACGGCCGTCGCGTTCGTCCATGCTGATCTTCTCGATGTTGCCGTCGGCGGCGTTGACGCTGCTGGCCAGCAAGGCAATAAGGCCGCGCTGGTGCTCCAGTTCGACACGCAGTTCGACATTGAACTCACCGGTGATGTCCTTGGCCCAGGAAAGCTGTACGCACTTCTCCGGGTTATGGCGGATTTCACTGATGTTGCGGCAATTCTCCAGGTGCACGACCATGCCCTTGCCGGCTGACAGGTGGCCGACGATCGGGTCGCCAGGGATTGGCGTGCAGCACTTGGCGTAGCTCAGCACCAGGCCTTCGGTACCACGGATCGCCAGCGGGCCTTCCGGCGCAGGCAACTGCTCGCCTTCGGCTGACAGCAGGCGGCGTGCGACCACGTAGGCCATCCGGTTGCCCAGGCCGATGTCTTCGAGCAGGTCTTCGATCAGTTCCAGGCGGTACTCGGCGAGAATCGCCTGGATGCGCTCCTGGGGGATTTTCTCCAGGCTGCTGTCGAAGCCGGTGAGCACCTTGTTCAGCAGGCGTTCGCCCAGGCTGATGGACTCGGAGCGACGTTGCTGTTTGAGTGCGTGGCGGATGTGCGTGCGCGCCTTGCCGGTCACCACGAAGTTGAGCCAGGCCGGGTTCGGCCGTGCGCCCGGGGCGCTGACGATTTCCACCGTCGAGCCGCTTTGCAGCGGTTCGGACAGCGGCGCCAGGCGGCGGTTGATGCGGCAGGCGATGCAGCTGTTGCCGACGTCGGTGTGCACCGCGTAGGCGAAGTCCACCGCCGTGGAGCCTTTGGGCAGCTCCATGATGCGGCCTTTGGGCGTGAACACGTAGACCTCGTCCGGGAACAGGTCGATCTTCACGCTCTCGATGAATTCCAGCGAGTTGCCGGCACGCTGCTGCAGTTCGAGGATGCCCTTGACCCACTGGCGCGCGCGGGCGTGGCTGCCCTTGGGCTGCTCATCGTCGTTGGACTTGTACAGCCAGTGCGCGGCAATGCCGTTGTTGGCCATCTCTTCCATCTCGCGGGTGCGGATCTGGATTTCGATGGGCACACCGTGCATGCCGAACAGCGTGGTGTGCAACGACTGGTAGCCATTGGCCTTGGGGATCGCGATGTAATCCTTGAAGCGACCGGGCAGCGGCTTGTACAGATTGTGCACGGCGCCAAGCACGCGGTAGCAGGTATCGACCTTGTCGACGATGATGCGGAAGGCATACACGTCCATGATCTCGTTGAAGGCACGGCGCTTGCCGCGCATCTTCTTGTAGATGCCATAGAGGTGTTTCTGCCGGCCGCTGACCTCGCCCTCGATGCCGTCGGCAGCCAGGCAGTTGGCCAGCGAGTGCTCGATCTTGGCGACGATCTCTTTGCGGTTGCCGCGGGCGCTTTTCACCGCCCGGTGAATCAGCGACGAGCGCATCGGGTGCATGGCCTTGAAGCCGAGGTCCTCGAACTCCACGCGCACGGTGTGCATGCCCAGGCGGTTGGCGATGGGGGCGTAGATTTCCAGAGTTTCCTTGGCGATGCGCCGGCGTTTTTCGCCGGACAGCACTTCCAGGGTGCGCATGTTGTGCAGGCGGTCGGCCAGCTTGACCAGGATCACGCGAATGTCGCGGGCCATGGCCATGGCCATCTTCTGGAAGTTTTCGGCCTGCGCCTCGGCCTTGGTTTCGAAGTTCATCTGGGTCAGCTTGCTGACCCCATCGACCAGTTCGGCCACCGTCTCGCCAAACTGCTGGCTGAGGGCTTCCTTGGCGATACCGGTGTCTTCGATCACATCGTGCAGCATGGCCGCCATCAGGCTTTGATGGTCCATGTGCATGTCGGCGAGGATGCTGGCCACGGCCAGCGGGTGGGTCACGTAGGGCTCGCCGCTGCGGCGGCGCTGCCCATCGTGGGCCTGTTCGGCGTAGAAATAGGCGCGCCGGACCAGGTTGACCTGTTCGGGGCCAAGGTAGGTCGACAGCCGTTCGGCCAAGGCTTCTATACCCGGCATGGGTTCACCTCCTGCGGAGGACGAGGGCCTTGCGCCGTGCGACGTCGACCTGGCATCAATCAGACAGCCTCGTTGTTCTCGTCCTCGAAGGCGGCGAAGACCGGATCCTCGGTGACGATCTCTTCAGCGGCGATGAACTCGTTGGTGACGATGCCTTCGGCGATTTCACGCAGGGCAACAACGGTCGGTTTGTCGTTTTCCCACGCAACGCGTGGCTCTTTGCCGCCGGTCGCCAGCTGGCGAGCGCGCTTGGTCGAGAGCATGACCAGCTCGAAGCGGTTATCCACGTGTTCCAGGCAGTCTTCAACAGTTACGCGGGCCATGGTCTTCCTCAGTAGCAAATGCGGTGGGCGTGCAGCCCAGTAATGGGCAGGCGGACTCGATAGTATAAAAATTCACCAGCCAATAGGGAAGCGCTGTTTTGCCGGGCGGTCACCTTGAAGCACTATGTTTGCCCGCGAAAGGGCCGGACCAGACAGCCGCAATACTTGAGCCCGACGATAACCTCAGAGCATCGCGCCACGCAACCGCGGCGTCAGCTCTTCGAAAAGGGTCTGCACCGAGCGCAGCGCCCGGCAATCCGGCCGGGTCAGCAGCCACAGCTGGGTGTCGCAACCCGGCAGCGGTCCGCTCAGCGCATCCACGCCAGGCAGGGCGTGGACCATGTAATCCGGCAGTGCCGCCACGCCCAGGCCGGCGGTCACCAGCTGGGCGATGGTCGACATGCCACTGCACTGGTAGCGCGGGCTTAGCCCGGGGTGCTGCTGGTTACGCCAGACCACCGTGGGGTGGTCCTGCATCGAGTCGTCGGGGGCGATCCATGGCACGCTGACGGCCGATTCTGCCAGGCGCTCGCGCCACTGCGGCTGGCCGCAGACCACATAGGAGGTGGACCCCAGGTTGCGACCCACCAGGTGTTCCGGCGGTGTATTGGTCAGGCGCAGGGCAATGTCGGCATCGCGCCGGCTGAGGTTGGCGAAGGTGTTCGAGGTGCCCATCTCCAGCGACAAGGCCGGGTAGTTGGGCATGAACTCGGCCAGCGCCGGCAGCAGCAGGCTATGCATGACCGCCTCGGTGCAGGTCACCCGCACCGTGCCGCTTACCACCTGCTCGCCACTGGTCATGGCAATGCGCGCCGCCTCCAGCGCTTGTTCGGCGCGCTCGGCCTGCTCGGCCAGGGCCTGGGCGGTATCGGTCGGCAGGTAGCCCTTGCGGCTCTTGACGAACAGGGCGGTGCCCAGCGCCGACTCCAGCCGGCGGATCGAGCGGAATACCGTCGAAACGTCGACTTTGAGGAGCTCGGCGGCTTTGGCCAGCGAGCGGCCGCGCTCCAGTGCCAGGACCAGGGAGAGGTCGGCGTGGGTGATCTGATATTGCATTGGTGCACGCTCTGCTTGCCGAATTGCCAATGTCTGTTGCGTCAGGGCCATTTTATAGTGAAACGGCCCCCCGGAATCAATGCGTCCGGTCGGGTAACCAATCCCCACGATGGGAAAGTGAAAAAAACAACAGCTGCAACCATCGTCGCCCGTGAGGCGCAAGCCGTATCCCCACATCGCCGCAGCACATCAAAGGATGTACACCATGACGTCGGTAACCCCGTGCGCCAGTTCTTCCAGCGAGATGAATGACTTCCTCCAGGCCCATCCGGAAACGCAGTACGTCGACCTGCTGATTTCCGACATGAATGGCGTGGTACGTGGCAAGCGCATCGAGCGGGCCAGCCTGCACAAGGTGTACGAGAAAGGCATCAACCTGCCGGCTTCGCTGTTCGCCCTGGACATCAACGGTTCCACGGTAGAGAGCACCGGCCTTGGCCTGGACATTGGTGATGCCGACCGCATCTGCTTCCCGATCCCCGGCACGCTGTCGGATGAGCCGTGGCAGAAACGCCCCACCGCCCAGCTGCTGATGACCATGCACGAGATCGAAGGCGCGCCGTTTTTCGCCGACCCACGCGAAGTACTGCGTCAGGTGGTGAGCAAGTTCGACGATCTGGGCCTCACCATTTGCGCGGCGTTCGAGCTGGAGTTCTACCTGATCGATCAGGACAACCTCAACGGCCGCCCGCAGCCGCCGCGCTCGCCCATTTCCGGCAAGCGTCCGCAGTCGACCCAGGTGTACCTGATCGACGACCTCGACGAATATGCCGACTGCCTGCAGGACATGCTCGAAGCGGCCAAGGAGCAGGGCCTGCCTGCCGATGCCATCGTCAAGGAAAGCGCCCCGGCGCAGTTCGAGGTCAACCTGCACCACGTGGCCGACCCGCTGAAGGCCTGCGACTACGCGATCCTGCTCAAGCGGCTGATCAAGAACGTTGCCTACGACCATGAAATGGACACCACCTTCATGGCCAAGCCCTACCCGGGCCAGGCCGGCAACGGCCTGCACGTGCATATCTCGCTGCTGGACAAGAAAACCGGCAAGAACATCTTCTCGAGCGATGACCCGCTGCAAAGCGACACGCTGCGCCACGCCATTGGTGGTGTGCTGGAGACCATGCCGGCGTCGATGGCCTTCCTCTGCCCGAACATCAACTCCTACCGCCGCTTCGGCGCGCAGTTCTACGTGCCCAATGCACCGAGCTGGGGCCTGGACAACCGCACCGTGGCCGTGCGCGTGCCTACCGACAGCAGCGAAAACGTGCGCCTGGAACACCGCGTGGCCGGTGCCGATGCCAACCCGTACCTGATGCTCGCGGCAATCCTTGCCGGCGTGCATCACGGCCTGACCAACAAGGTCGAGCCGGATGCCCCGATCGAGGGCAACTCCTACGAGCAGCTGGAACAGAGCCTGCCGAACAACCTGCGTGATGCCCTGCGCGCGCTGGACGACAGCGAAGTGCTCAACCAATACATCAGCCCGGACTACATCGATATCTTCGTGGCCTGCAAGGAAAGCGAGCTGGCCGAGTTCGAAGTGTCGATTTCCGACCTTGAGTACAACTGGTACCTGCACACGGTGTAAGCCAATGAGCGCAAATGCGGTCCCCTTGATCGGTGTCAGCGCCTGCCGCCAGCAGGTGGGGAAGAACTCGTCGCACACGGTAGGCGACAAGTATGTCGAGGCGGCCGGCTTTGCCGGTTTGCCGCTGATCCTGCCGGCCCGAGACGGGGGCAGCGACACGCAGGCGCTGTTGGCCCGGCTGCACGGCATTGTTTTTACCGGCTCGCCTTCAAATATCGAACCGCATCATTACAATGGCGCCCCTAGCGCAGCCGGTACCCGGCACGATCTGGCGCGCGATCGTCTGACCCTGCCGCTGCTGCAGGCAGCGATTGCCGCCGGCGTGCCGGTGTTCTGCATCTGCCGTGGCTACCAGGAACTGAATGTGGCGCTTGGCGGCAGCCTGCACCAGCACGTGCAGGAAATGCCCGGGTACCTTGACCACCGCGAACCTGAGGACGCACCCCTGGAGGTGCAATACGGCCCTCGTCACCCTGTCGGCATCGAGCCAGGCGGGTTGTTCGAGCGCCTGGGCCTGGCGGCGCAGTTCGAGGTCAACTCGCTGCACAGCCAGGGCATCGACCGCCTCGCCCCGGGCCTGCGTGTCGAGGCACGGGCCCCGGATGGCCTGATCGAAGCGGTGTCCATGCCTGCGGCGCCGGGCTTTGTGCTTGGCGTGCAGTGGCACCCGGAGTGGCGCTTCACCGAAAACCCGGTCTCGCTGCGCCTGTTCCAGGCGTTTCGCGAGGCCTGCATTGCCTACGCAGCACGGGAGGGCGCACGGCAGGAGGCATTCTGACGTCAGCCGAAGGTCTCGGATGACTGGTTCCCGGCAGCAAGCTTTCAATGAGTGAAAGCAGGCCTTGTGTGCAAGGCCTGCGAAAACAATTCCAAAATTTACGGCAAATACTCATGAGCAATTATACAGAAGCCGGCCGCCCACCCGATGTGGCGGCCGACGCAGGCAACACCCAACGCGGCAAGGGCCTGGCCAAAGGCCGCCTGGGCCTGTTGGCCAGCGTGGTGCTGGGCATTTCCACCATCGCCCCGGTCTACACCCTGACTGGCGCCCTTGGCCCCACCGTGCGTGAGGTGGGTGCCCACCTGCCCGCCGTGTTCATCGTCGGTTTCCTGCCGATGCTGCTGGTGGCCCTGGGCTACCGCGAACTGAACTCGGCAGAACCGGACAGCGGTACTTCGTTTACCTGGTCGGCGCGTGCCTTCGGCCCGATGATCGGCTGGATCGGCGGCTGGGGGCTGGTGGTCGCCACCACCATCGTGCTGTCGAACCTGGCGGGGGTGGCGGTCGATTTCTTCTACCTGTTCCTTGGCCAGATCACCGGCAAGCATGAGTTGGCAGCGTTGGCCGACAACCTGTTGATCAACATCAGCACCTGTTGCGTGTTCATCGGCCTGGCCGTGTGGATCTGCTGTCGCGGGATCGCCACCACCATGACCGTCCAGTACGGCCTGGTGGCCCTGCAGTTGCTGGTGCTGATCGGCTTTGCCTTCGCCGCCTTCGGCGGCACCACTGCGCCGCCACCGCTGGCGTTCGATTTCGCCTGGTTCAACCCGTTCGGCGTCGAGTCGTTCTCGGCCTTTGCCGCCGGGCTGTCGCTGTCGATCTTCATCTTCTGGGGCTGGGACACGTGCCTGACCGTCAGCGAAGAGTCGGTGGGCAGCGAAGAGGTGCCGGGCAAGGCCGCCACCTTGACCGTGATGTTGATCCTCGGCCTGTACCTGTTCACCGCCATCGCCACCCTGCAGTTTGCTGGTGTCAGCGAAACCGGGCTGGGCCTGAACAACCCACGCATCCAGGAGAACGTCTTCGCCCACCTGGCCGGCCCGGTCATGGGGCCGCTGGCAATCCTGATGTCCATCGCCGTGCTGGCCAGCACCGCGGCGTCGCTGCAGTCCACCTTCGTGGCACCAGCGCGCACCCTGTTGGCCATGGGTTACTACGGTGCGGTACCGCAGAAGTTCGCCAGCGTCTGCCCGCGTTCGCAAACCCCGCGCTACGCCACCATCTGCGCCGGCCTGGCAGCAGGCCTGTTCTACGTGACCATGCGCACCCTGAGCGAGAACGTGCTGGCGGATACCATTACCGCGTTGGGCATGATGATCTGCTTCTACTATTCGCTGACCGCGTTCGCCTGCGTCTGGTATTTCCGCGACAGCCTGTTCGACAGCGTGCGCCACTTCATCATGCGTGGCCTGTGCCCGCTGGTCGGTGGGGTGATTTTGTCGGTGATCTTCGCGCGTACCGCCATCGACAGCGCTTCGCCAGACTTCGGCAGTGGCTCGCATGTGGGCGGGTTGGGGCTGGTATTCGTGATTGCCGCGATCATCTCGGTGCTCGGCATCGGGCTGATGATGCTGTCGCGCATGCGGGCGCCGGCTTACTTCCTGGGGGCTACCCTGCGTCAGCAGGCTACCCTGCCTTTGCAGGAATAAATAATTGGGGCCGCTCTGCGGCCCTTCGCGGGCACGCCCGCTCCCACAGGTACAGCGCACGCCTCAGGGCGGTGACTAACCTGTGGGAGCGGGCGTGCCCGCGAAGGGCTGCAAAGCAGCCCCAATCGTTTTTCAGCCGATCAACTGCTTCAGTAGAGACCCGTGGCGCTGTTGCTGTTTCTTCAGCACCAGCCGGTTCGAACGGAACACCGCTTTCAAGTCTTCCAGCGCCGCGTCGAAATCATCATTGATGATCAGGTAGTCATACTCGTCGTAGTGCACCATCTCGCTGACCGCTTCCTTCATGCGCCCGGCGATGATCTCTTCGCTGTCCTGCCCGCGGCCGTCCAGGCGCTGACGAAGCGCTTCCTGGCTGGGCGGCAGGATGAACACCGACAACGCCTGCGGCATCAGCTTGCGCACCTGCTGGGCGCCTTGCCAGTCGATTTCCAGGATCAGGTCATAGCCCTGGTCCAGGGTCTGCTGCAGCGCACTGCGCGAGGTGCCGTAGAAGTTGCCGAACACTTCGGCATGCTCCAGGAAGTCGCCTTGCTGGATCAGCGCCTTGAACTCCTCGTGGACCACGAAGTGGTAGTTCACCCCGTGTTCCTCGCCCGGGCGCATGGCGCGGGTGGTGTGCGAGACCGAGACGCGGATTTGCTGGTCGTCCTTGGTCAGGGCCGTTACCAGGCTGGTCTTGCCGGCGCCCGAAGGGGCCGAAACGATGTAGAGGGTGCCGCTGCTGTGGTTCATGGTCGGGTTGGCCTTACTCGATGTTCTGTACTTGTTCACGCATCTGTTCGATCAATACCTTCAGGTTGACCGCCGCTTGCGTGCTGCGTGGGTCGAAGGCCTTGGAGCCGAGGGTGTTGGCTTCGCGGTTGAGTTCCTGCATCAGGAAGTCCAGGCGTCGGCCGGCGGCGCCGCCACCCTTGAGCACGCGGCGCACTTCGGTGACGTGGGTGCTGAGGCGGTCGAGTTCCTCGGCCACGTCGCTCTTCTGGGCCAGCAGCACCATTTCCTGCTCCAGGCGCTGCGGGTCGAGTTCGGCCTGCATGTCGCCGAAACGGTCGAGAATCTTCTGCCGCTGCGCCGCCAGCATCTGCGGCACCAGGGCGCGCAGGGTGGTGACTTCGCTGGTCATGTTATCCAGGCGCTCGTTGATCAGCCGGGCCAGTTCCTGGCCTTCGCGCTGGCGGCCAGCCTTGAGTTCGGCCAGTGCTTCGTCGAACAGGGCCATGGCTTCGGCGTTCAGCGCCTGTGGGTCACTGGTGTCGGCCACCAGCACACCCGGCCACGACAGCACTTCCAGCGGGTTCAGCGGTGCCGGCTGCTTGATCAGGCCGGCCACTTCCTCGGCGGCAGCTACCAGCTGTGCGGCGCGCTCGCGGTCTACCTTCAATGGCTTGCCGTTGCTGTCTTCATTGAGGCGCAGGGTGCATTCCACCTTGCCCCGCGAAAGGCCCTGGCGCAGGCCTTCACGCACGGCACCTTCGAGGTCACGCAGGGCCTCGGGCAGGCGCAGGTGGGGTTCCAGGTAACGGTGGTTGACCGAACGCAGCTCCCAAATCAGGGTGCCTTGGCTGCCGGCGCGCTCGACACGAGCAAAAGCGGTCATGCTGTGCACCATGGGGAGTACCTCGCGTAGATGAATGAACGGTGGGAGCCTCTCGGCTGCAAGGCGCAGGATTGTAGCGCAGTGGCGCCTCGGCGCCCAATCCACCTATGTTACAGAGGGGTGGCCATGGCAGCAGGAAAAGGCGACGGGCTGTGTCGGGCGCGACAATAGGCATGTCTTCCCCGCGCTGCGGGCTCTATAATGCTCGGCAGATTCAAAGTCCCAGTACAGGTATCCCAGATGAAACGTCCAAGTGGTCGCGCCGCCGATCAGCTCCGCTCGATCCGCATCACCCGCAACTACACCAAGCACGCCGAAGGGTCGGTACTGGTCGAGTTCGGTGACACCAAGGTCATCTGCACGGTCAGCGTGGAAAACGGTGTGCCGCGCTTCCTCAAAGGCCAGGGCCAAGGTTGGCTGACCGCCGAGTACGGCATGCTGCCGCGCTCCACCGGTGAGCGTAACCAGCGCGAAGCCAGCCGTGGCAAGCAGGGTGGCCGCACCCTCGAAATCCAGCGCCTGATTGGCCGTTCGCTGCGCGCCGCGCTGGACATGAGCAAGTTGGGTGACATCACCCTGTATGTCGACTGCGACGTGATCCAGGCCGATGGCGGCACCCGTACCGCGTCCATCACCGGTGCCATGGTCGCCCTGTGCGACGCCCTGGCGGTGATCAAGAAGCGCGGTGGCCTGAAGGGCGGCAACCCCCTCAAGCACATGATTGCTGCCGTGTCGGTGGGCATGTACCAGGGCGAAGCCGTGCTCGACCTGGACTACCCGGAAGACTCCGCGGCCGAAACCGACTTGAACGTGGTGATGACCAGCGCCGGTGGCTTCATCGAAGTGCAGGGCACCGCCGAAGGCGCACCGTTCCAGCCGGAAGACTTCAACGCCATGCTCGCCCTGGCGCAGAAGGGCATGAACGATATCTTCGAGCTGCAGCAGGCCGCGCTGGCTGACTGACTGTTCCTGTAGATACGAAAAAGCCGACATCAATGTCGGCTTTTTCATGTCTGAACAGCAATCAGATGGTCAACGTCCAGTCATAGTCCACGATCAGCGGCGCATGCTGGGAGAAGCGCGGCTGACGCGGCAGGCGGGCGTTGCGCACGAAGCGTCGCAGGCCCGGCGTGAGGATCTGGTAGTCGAACCGGTAGCCCAGGTTGAGCATCTCGGCCTGCTCGTTGTCCGGCCACCAGCTGTACTGGTCGCCTTCACGGCTGACTTCGCGCAGGGCATCGACGTAACCCATCTCGCCGGTGATCGCATCCATCCAGGCGCGTTCCGGCGCCAGGAAGCCCGGCGACTGCTGGCTGTCACGCCAGTTTTTGATGTCGAGCTTCTGCTGCGCCACGTAGAACGAGCCGCAATAGATGTATTCGCGACGTTTGCGACGCTGTTTGTCCAGGTACTTGGCGAAGTCGTCCATCAACTTGAACTTCTGGTTCAAGTCTTCGTCGCCGTTCATGCCCGAAGGCAGCAGCAGGCTGGCAATACTGACTTTGTCGAAATCTGCTTGCAGGTAACGCCCGTAGCGGTCGGCTGTCTCGAAGCCCAGGCCGGTGATGACTGCCTTGGGCTGCATGCGCGAGTAAAGGGCCACACCACCTTGGGCAGGCACCTCCGCGTCGCAGGCATAAAGGAAATAGCCATCGAGCTGGAAAGCTGGGTCATCGAGTTCAAAGGCCGAGGCGCGGGTATCCTGAAGGCAGATGACGTCGGCATTCTGGGCTTGTAGCCAGCTGAGCAAACCACGCTCGGCCGCAGCCTGAATGCCATTTACGTTCACACTGATGATCCGCATAAATGGCCCCAAAAATCTCGTGCGTGTATGATACCCGAGCTCAACCCATTTAGCTAAATCCGTGGTGTCCGGGACTATTCATGCAGCCGTATCAGCGCGACTTTATCCGTTTTGCCATCGATCGCGGGGTACTGCGTTTCGGTGAATTCACCCTGAAATCGGGGCGTACCAGCCCGTATTTCTTCAATGCCGGCCTGTTCAACACCGGTTCTGCATTGGCCGAGCTGGGGCGGTGCTATGCCGCAGCCATTGTCGACAGCAAGATCCCGTTCGACGTGCTGTTCGGCCCGGCCTACAAGGGTATCCCTCTGGCGGCGACCACTGCCGTGGCCCTTGCCGATCAGCATCAGCTCGACGTGCCATGGTGCTTCAACCGCAAGGAAGCCAAGGACCACGGCGAAGGCGGCAGCCTGGTCGGCGCGCCGCTGGCCGGTGATGTGCTGATCATCGACGACGTGATCACCGCCGGCACCGCTATCCGCGAGGTCATGCAGATTATCAACGCCCAGCAGGCCAAGGCCGCCGGCGTGCTGATCGCCCTGAACCGCGAAGAGCGTGGCAATGGCGAACTGTCGGCGATCCAGGAAGTGGAACGCGACTTTGGTATCCCGGTGGTCAGCATCGTTTCGCTGACCCAGGTGCTGGAGTTCCTGGCCGATGACCCACAGCTGAAGCAGCACCTGCCAGCTGTCGAGGCTTACCGGGCGCAGTACGGGATCTGATCCTGGCCGGGTAAAGAAAAAGGCGACCCTCCATGAGGGTCGCCTTTTTTGTGTCGCCTGTCCCGGCCTCATCGCCGGCAAGCCAGCTCCCACAGGATTTTCATAGCCCTCAAAGGCTGCGCTGTACCTGTGGGAGCTGGCTTGCCGGCGATGAGGCCGGGACTGGTCAACGATCAGCGAGGCTTGCGGTTGGTAATCAGGGTACCCACGCCGCTGTCAGTGAAAATTTCCAGCAGCACCGCGTTCGGTACGCGGCCGTCGATGATGTGCGAGCTGTTCACGCCGCCCTGCACCGCATCCAGTGCGCACTTGATCTTCGGCAGCATGCCGCCGTAGATGGTGCCGTCGGCGATCAGTTCGTTGACCTGCTCGGTGGTCAGGCCGGTCAGTACCTGGCCCTGCTTGTCCATCAGGCCGGCGATGTTGGTCAGCAGCATCAGCTTCTCGGCTTTCAGCGCCTCGGCTACCTTGCCCGCCACCAGGTCGGCGTTGATGTTGTACGACTCACCGTTGGCGCCCACGCCGATCGGCGCGATCACCGGGATGAAGTCACCCTTCACCAGCATGTTCAGCAGGTCGGTGTTCACGCTCACCACTTCGCCCACGTGGCCGATGTCGATGATTTCCGGGGTGGTCATCTCAGGCGTCTGGCGGCTGACGGTCAGCTTGCGGGCGCGGATCAGCTCCGCGTCCTTGCCGGTCAGGCCGATGGCGCTGCCGCCGTGGCGGTTGATCAGGTTGACGATGTCCTTGTTGACCTGGCCACCCAGCACCATCTCGACCACGTCCATGGTCGCCGAGTCGGTGACGCGCATGCCGTCGATGAAGTGGCTTTCGATCGACAGGCGCTTGAGCAGGTCGCCGATCTGCGGGCCACCACCGTGGACCACCACCGGGTTGATGCCCACAGCCTTCATCAGCACGATGTCACGGGCGAAGCCTGTTTTCAGCTCCTCGCTTTCCATCGCGTTGCCGCCGTACTTGATCACCAGGGTCTTGCCGACAAAGCGGCGGATGTAAGGCAGTGCTTCGGACAAAACCTCGGCTACATGGGAAGCGGCATCGCGATCGAGGGTCATGCAGGGCTCCTGTAAGGAACAGATAGTCGGTCAGAACGGCAGTTGCAGCTCAGGCTCAACCCGCAGCAACTGGGTACGGAATACATCCTTGATACGTTGCAATTCGGCGTCGCTGTCGGCCTCGAAGCGCAGCACCAGCACCGGCGTGGTGTTGGAGGCGCGAACCAGGCCCCATCCGTGGGGGTAGTCGACCCGCACACCGTCGATGGTGGTCAGGCTGGCTTCGCCCCAGTCGGCGTCGCGTTGCAGTGCATCAATGATGCTGAATTTACCCTCGTCGGTCACATCAATATTGATTTCCGGCGTGGAAATATCGTTCGGGAAGGCGGCAAACAGGTTTTCGGCGCTCTGCCCGGCCTTGCTGAGGATCTCCAGCAGGCGCGCAGCGCTGTAGATGCCGTCGTCAAAACCGTACCAGCGTTCCTTGATGAAGATGTGACCGCTCATTTCGCCGGCCAGCAGCGAGCCGGTCTGTTTCATCTTCTTCTTGATCAACGAATGACCGGTCTTCCACATCAGCGCACGGCCGCCGTGCTGTTCGATCAGCGGGGTCAGGCGACGGGTGCATTTGACGTCGAAGATGATTTCGGCGCCCGGGTTGCGCGCCAGCACGTCCTGGGCAAACAGCATCAGCAGGCGGTCCGGGTAGACGATGCTGCCGGTGTTGGTCACCACGCCGACGCGGTCGCCGTCACCGTCGAAGGCCAAGCCAATGTCGGCACCGGTTTCCTTGACCTTGGCGATCAGATCTTCGAGGTTTTCCGGCTTGCCCGGGTCCGGGTGGTGGTTGGGGAAGTTGCCGTCGACCTCGCAGAACAGCGGGATCACTTCACAGCCCAGGGCTTCGATCAACTGCGGTGCGACCACGCCGGCGGCGCCGTTGCCGCAGTCCACTACTACCTTGAGCTTTTTCGCCAGCTTCACGTCGCTGACGATCTGCTGGAAATAACGCTCCAGGATCTGGACCTTCTCCACGCTGCCTTCGGCCAGGGTCAGGTCGTTGGTTTTCAGCCGGGTCAGCAGGGCCTGGATCTGTTCGTTGGCCAGGGTGTCACCGGCGATGACGATCTTGAAACCGTTGTAGTCCGACGGGTTGTGGCTGCCAGTCAGCATCACCCCCGACTTGCCGGCCAGCACATTCGCCGCGTAGTACAGGGCAGGGGTAGGCACCAGGCCGACGTCGCTGACCTGGCAACCGGCATCGACCAGGCCTTTGATCAGCTGTTCGACCAGCATCGGGCCCGACAGGCGGCCATCGCGGCCTACCGAAACCTGCGGTTCACCCTGGGCCAGGCTCTGCGCGCCGATGGCGCGGCCGATCCAGTAGGCGGTTTCGGCGTGGAGGGTTTTGCCGACCACGCCGCGAATGTCATACGCGCGGAAAATGCTGTCGGGTAGTGCGGCGGGGACCAGGTGGGCCATGTCGTTCATCTCTGGAAGCTCCATTTGTCAAAGGCTTTCTGGGCAGGCGCAAACTGAACGCTTGGACGGTGCTTTCGCCAGAGAGTTCGCCATCCTTGGCCTGAACGGTCATTTGCCGGCTCAGTGGCTGCCGGAGTGACCGAAGCCGCCAGCGCCACGCTGGCTTTCATCGAACGCTTCGACGATGTCGAAGTGGGCCTGTACCACCGGGACCAGCACCAGCTGGGCGATACGTTCGCCCACCGCGATGGTGAACGGCGTGTTGCCACGGTTCCAGCACGACACCATCAGCTCGCCTTGGTAGTCCGAGTCGATCAGGCCGACCAGGTTGCCCAGCACGATGCCGTGCTTATGGCCCAGGCCCGAGCGCGGCAGGATCATCGCTGCCAGGCCCGGGTCGCCGATGTAGATCGACAGGCCGGTAGGGATCAGCAGGGTCTGGCCTGGCTCGAGGACGGTGTCCTCCTTGAGCAGGGCGCGCAGGTCCAGGCCGGCGGAGCCAGGGGTGGCGTAGGCTGGCAGGGGGAATTCGGTACCCAGGCGTGGGTCGAGGATCTTGGCTTGAAGAGCGTGCATGTAACTTATTGAACCTGATTGAGCCGATCGGCGATGAAGGCGACCAGTTGCCGGGCGATCTTGCCCTTGCTGGTCTGCGCGAAGAGGGTCTGGTGCTGCTGGCGGTCGATCACGGTCAGGGCGTTTTCTTCGCTGTTGAAGCCGATGCTGGGGTTGGCCACATCATTGGCGACGATCAGGTCGAGGTTCTTGTCCTTGAGCTTGCGCGTGGCGTAATCGAGCAGGTGTTCGGTTTCGGCGGCGAAGCCGACGCTGAACGGGCGGTCGCTGCGGCCAGCAATGGTGGCAAGGATATCGGGATTGCGCACCATCTGCAGCAGCATGCCGTCGCCGGTCGTAGGATCTTTCTTCAACTTTTGCGTGGCAACGACTTCCGGGCGGTAGTCCGCAACCGCCGCCGAGGCGATGAACAGGTCGCACGGCATGGCTGCTTCACAGGCCGCGAGCATGTCCCGCGCGCTGACCACGTCGATGCGGCTGACCCGGTCGGGGGTTGGCAGGTGCACAGGGCCGGTGACGAGGGTGACCCGAGCCCCGGCCTCGGCAGCCGCTTCGGCCAGGGCGAAGCCCATCTTGCCGGAGCTATGATTGGTGATGTAGCGCACCGGGTCGATGTTTTCCTGGGTCGGGCCGGCGGTGATCAGCACGTGCTTGCCGGTCAGTGCCTGGCGCTTGAAACTTTCTGCGGCGCACCAGGCCAGGTCGGTGGCTTCGAGCATGCGGCCCAGGCCCACGTCGCCACAGGCCTGGCTGCCGGACGCCGGGCCGAACACCTGGATGCCACGGCTCTTGAGCAGTTCGAGATTGGCCTGGGTAGCCGGGTCGCGCCACATGGCCTGGTTCATGGCCGGGGCCACGGCGACGGTGGCGTCGGTGGCCAGCACCAGGGTGGTCAGCAGGTCGTCGGCCATGCCTTGGGCCATGCGCGCCATGAGGTCGGCCGTGGCCGGGGCGATCAGCACCAGGTCGGCCCACTTGGCCAGTTCGATATGGCCCATGGCCGCTTCGGCGGCGGGGTCGAGCAGGTCCATGTGCACCGGGTGGCCCGACAGCGCCTGCAGGGTCAGCGGGGTGATGAACTCGGCACCACCACGGGTCATGACGACGCGCACTTGCGCGCCGTGCTCCAGGAGACGGCGGATCAGCTCGGCGCTTTTGTAGGCGGCAATGCCGCCACCCACGCCGAGAACGATGCGCTTGCGATACAGCCGCTGCATAGGCTTGCCTTTTTCCAGTGAGAGCGGGCGGCGACGTTTGAAATTGCCTGCGGCAGTACGTCGCATGTACGAGGCGAAATAGATTAACACAGGGTCGAAATGGGCCGCAGCAAGGGCAGGGGGCGGGGATGAATATCAGGGAATGGCCGGCTGAAGAACGGCCGAGGGAGAAGTTGTTGCAGCGTGGGGCTGGCAGCCTGACCGATACGGAGTTGCTGGCTGTATTTCTCGGTTCAGGTGTGCGCGGGCGCAATGTGGTGGAGCTGTCGCGAGGCCTGCTGGTGAAGTTCGGAAGCTTGCGCCGGTTGTTGGAGGCCGACCGCGAGGCCTTCGTCGGCGAGCTTGGGCTGGGCCCGGTGAGGTACAGCCAGTTGCAGGCGCTACTGGAAATAGGGCGCAGACACCTTGCGACATCGATTGAGCGGGAATCTGCCATGGACAGTCCGGAAACGGTGCGGCGCTATTTGAAAGCGATGCTGCGACATGAGGCCAGTGAGGTGTTCGGTTGCCTGTTTCTGGATACCAAGCACAGGCCGCTGGCGTTTGAAATTTTGTTCAGGGGCACGATAGACCGGGCGAGTGTCTACCCGCGGGAGGTGGTGCGGCGGGCGTTGCTGCATAACGCGGCGGCTTTGATCCTGTGTCATAACCACCCTTCGGGCAACAACGAGCCCAGCCAGGATGATGTGCATCTGACCTTGTCGCTGAAGCGAGGGCTGGCATTGATCGATGTGCGGGTGCTGGACCACATCATCATTGGCGACGGGGAGCCGTTGTCGATGGTCGAGCATGGGTGGATTGTGGCTTAGGCCTTGGTACTGCCTGTGCTGGCCCCTTCGCGGGCTTGCCCGCTCCCACAGGTAGCGCACATCACTCAAAGTGAGTGAGATACCTGTGGGAGCGGGCAAGCCCGCGAAGGGGCCAGTACAGGTTTACTTGGTCACCGACACCTTGCTGAAATCCAGCCGTCCGAACGGGCTCACCTGGTACCCCTCAACGCCTTGGCGCAGCAGGGTAGCCGCCGTCGGATGCGCCAGCGGCACCCACAGTGCCTGCTGCTGGATCAGCGTCTGCGCCTGCTGATACAGCCGGCTGCGCACGCTCTGGTCGTTGGTGGTGCGCCCGGCGCTGATCAGTTGGTCCAGGCGGTTGTCGCAGAAGCGGGCAAAGTTGGTCCCCGACTCGACTGCAGCGCAGGAAAACTGCGGGCTGAGGAAGTTGTCCGGGTCGCCGTTGTCGCCCGCCCAGCCCATGAACAGCAGGTCATGCTCGCCGGCCTTGGCGCGGCGGATCAGCTCGCCCCATTCGATCACGCGGATCTCTGCCTTGACCCCGATCTTGGCCAGGTCGGCCTGCAGCATCTGCGCGCCAAGGCTCGGGTTGGGGTTGAGCAGGCTGCCCGACGGGCGGGTCCAGATGGTGGTGCTGAAGCCATCGCCCAGCCCCGCCTTGGTCAGCAGCGCCTTGGCTTTCTTCAGGTCCAGCGGGTAGCCGGGCAGGTCCTTGGCATAGCTCCAGGTGTTGGGCGGGTAGGGGCCGTTGGCGGCCACTGCGGAGCCTTCGAACACGGCCTTGAGGTAGGCCTGCTTGTCGAAGGCCAGGTTGATGGCCTGGCGCACTTCCGGCTTGTCCAGCGGCGGGTGCTGGCTGTTGATGGCGACGAAGGCAGTCATGAATGCCGGGGTCGTGGCCACCTTGAGGTTGCCGTCCTTGCCTGCTTCGGCAATATCCAGCGGCTTGGGCGACAGGGCCACCTGGCACTCGCCACGCTTGAGCTTCTGCAGGCGCACGTTGGCATCGGTGGTAATGGCGAAGATCAGCGGGTCGACCGCGGGCTTGCCGTCGAAGTAGTCAGGGTTGGCGCGGTAGCGCACCACAGCGTCCTTCTGGAAGCGCTGGAACACGAACGGACCGGTGCCGATCGGCTGGTTGTTGAGCTTCTCGGGCGTGCCGGCCTTCAGCAGCTTGTCGGCATACTCGGCGGAGTAGATCGAGGCGAAGCCCATGCTCAGCGTGGCCAGGAATGTGGCGTCCGGGTGGCTGAGGGTAAAGCGCACGGTGTTTGGCGCCGGGGCCTCGATTGCCTTGATCAGGCTGCCCAGTTGCAGCGACTGGGCATGCGGATAGCCACCCTGTGCGGTCTTGTGCCAGGCATGGGCGGGGTAGAGCATGCGCTGGAAGCTGAACAGCACATCGTCGGCGTTCAGCGCGCGGCTTGGCTTGAAATAGGCGGTGGTGTGGAATTTCACGCCATCGCGCAGGGTGAAATCATACACCAGGCCGTCGGCCGACACCGTCCAGCTGGCTGCCAGACTCGGCACCACCTTGCCTTGCGCCGCGTCGAACTCCACCAGGCGGTTCATCAGCACGTCTGCCGTGGCGTTGGTGGTGGTCAGCGAGTTGTATTGCACCACGTCGAAGCCTTCGGGGCTGGCTTCGCTGCACACGCTCAGCGGCGCGGCCTGGGCTACGCCGGCAGCGAACAGAGCGCCGGCGGCGAACAGAGAGTTGAACAATAAGGAAAGGGCGGCAGCACGCATGGTGGCTCCTTGGCTGTCGGTGGCCCATCTGCCAGTGCAGTCTGGAAAAGGCCTACCCTAGTGTGCCTGCCGGTAAATGACCACACCCTTTTTTACAAATCTGGCGACGAGCGGTCGACGGCTGACGGGGCCTGCCGCTATGCTGGCCCGGCGCGTTCTGGCTTGCGGCAATGTGTATCTACTGTTGTTGCACGCGAGTCTTTCTGGTATAAAGCAGCGCTCTTTTCTAGGGGCTCGGCCTGTCGCATAAGCGGATCCGGTCGATAAGACCTCCAGAATCACGGCGCCCAGGCGCCAAAGACTGAGAGATTAAGCGGCCAACCCATGCCGGGTTGGGCATGTGGTTTTAGAGGGCTGAGTCATGTCGAGAGTCTGTCAAGTTACTGGTAAGGGTCCAGTAACCGGGAACAACATTTCCCACGCAAACAACAAAACCCGTCGTCGTTTCCTGCCGAACCTGCAGCACCACCGTTTCTGGGTTGAATCCGAGAAGCGTTTCGTGCGTCTGCGCGTTTCCGCCAAGGGCATGCGTATCATCGACAAGCGCGGCATCGATGCCGTTCTGGTTGACATCCGTAAAGCTGGCGCCAAGGTTTAAGGGAGAACATCATGCGTGAATTGATCCGTCTGGTTTCGAGTGCCGGTACCGGCCACTTCTACACCACCGACAAGAACAAGCGCACCACCCCGGACAAAATCGAGATCAAGAAATATGATCCGGTTGTTCGCAAGCACGTGGTGTACAAGGAAGCCAAGATCAAGTAATTGATCGGCGACCTGAAAAAAACCCGCATCCGAAAGGACGCGGGTTTTTTTATGTCTGTCAGGGCGTCTTCGCGGGCCTTACTTCTGCTCGAACATCACATAGATCTTGCGGCAAGGTTCCAGCACTTCCCAGGTCCCCTTGAAACCGGCCGGGATGACAAACCGATCACCGGTACGCAGGGTCTTGGCACCCCCGTCCTGGTCGCGCAGCACCGAAACGCCATGGACGATCTCGCAGTACTCGTGCTCGGTGTAGTTCACCGTCCACTGCCCCACCTCACCTTCCCACACGCCCGCGGCAAACTGCCCGCAAGGGCTGGAGTAGTGGTTATAGACCGCCTGGTCTGGCTCGCCCTTGAGGATTTTTTCAGCCGCCGGGCGGTAGCGTTCGGCCTCGGTGAGGACCTGCGCGAAGTCGATGATGCTGTCGATTCTCATGGTGCCGCTCCTGTTGTTGTTTAATAAAGTGAACATCAGTAGGCTTTTGAGCCTTTCGTGTCAAATATATTGATAGTTTACACCGGCTGGTTTAGGGTATCGCTTGCCAGTGTGCGCTCGTCGCCCGGCCAGAATTCTGACAACGCCTGTGAGTCCTCAGTGCGGCGTTGCACCTAAACAAGAGGAGGAGTTTCGTATGACTACCCTGACCCGTGCGGACTGGGAACAACGTGCCCAGCAACTGAAGATCGAAGGCCGCGCCTTCATCAACGGCGAATACACCGATGCCGCATCCGGTGAAACCTTCGAGTGCCTGAGCCCGGTCGACGGACGCTTCCTGGCCAAGGTTGCCAGCTGCGACCTGGCCGATGCCAACCGCGCTGTGGAAAACGCCCGCGCCACCTTCAATTCCGGTGTGTGGTCGCAACTGGCCCCAGCCAAGCGCAAGGCCAAGCTGATCCGCTTCGCCGACCTGCTGCGCAAGAACGTCGAAGAGCTGGCGCTGCTGGAAACCCTGGACATGGGCAAGCCGATTGGCGACTCCTCCAGCATCGACATCCCGGGTGCGGCGCAAGCCATTCACTGGACTGCCGAAGCCATCGACAAGGTTTACGACGAAGTCGCCCCGACCCCGCACGACCAGCTTGGCCTGGTGACCCGCGAAGCCGTGGGTGTGGTCGGTGCCATCGTACCGTGGAACTTCCCGCTGCTGATGGCCTGCTGGAAACTCGGCCCGGCGCTGGCTACCGGTAACTCGGTGGTGCTCAAGCCGTCCGAAAAATCGCCGCTGACCGCCATCCGCATCGCCCAACTGGCGATCGAAGCCGGTATCCCGGCTGGCGTGCTGAACGTGCTGCCAGGCTACGGCCACACTGTGGGCAAGGCCCTGGCCCTGCACATGGACGTCGACACCCTGGTGTTCACCGGTTCCACCAAGATCGCCAAGCAGTTGATGGTGTACGCGGGCGAATCGAACATGAAGCGCATCTGGCTGGAAGCCGGTGGCAAGAGCCCGAACATCGTCTTTGCCGACGCGCCGGACCTGCAAGCTGCCGCCGAGGCCGCTGCCAGCGCCATCGCCTTCAACCAGGGCGAAGTGTGCACCGCAGGCTCGCGCCTGCTGGTCGAGCGTTCGATCAAGGACAAGTTCCTGCCAATGGTGGTCGAAGCCCTGAAAGGCTGGAAGCCAGGCAACCCGCTGGACCCACAGACCACGGTCGGTGCCTTGGTCGATACCCAGCAGATGAACACCGTGCTGTCGTACATCGAAGCTGGCCACAAGGACGGCGCCACGCTGCTGGCCGGTGGCAAGCGCACCCTGGAAGAGACTGGCGGCACCTATGTCGAGCCGACCATCTTTGACGGCGTGACCAACGCCATGCGCATTGCCCAGGAAGAAATCTTCGGCCCAGTGCTGTCGGTGATCGCCTTCGACACCGCTGAAGAAGCCATCGCCATTGCCAACGACACGCCCTATGGCCTGGCGGCTGGCATCTGGACCTCGGACATCTCCAAGGCCCACAAGACCGCCCGTGCCGTGCGCGCTGGCAGCGTCTGGGTCAACCAGTACGACGGCGGCGACATGACCGCACCGTTCGGTGGCTTCAAGCAGTCGGGCAACGGCCGTGACAAGTCGCTGCATGCGCTGGAGAAATACACCGAGCTGAAGGCGACCTGGATCAAGCTGTAATTCCAGGGGGCCGCGTTGCGGCCCAATCGCCGGCAAGCCAGCTCCCACAGGTTCTTCGCAGCCCTCAAGGCCTCCGTTGTACCTGTGGGAGCCCGGCTTGCCGGCGATGGGCTGCACAGCAGCCCCAACAATAGCCGGGTCGGCTTACGCTGACCCGGCTTCGTCGTTTTTGCTGTTCAAGAATTCTGCCTGGGAGGCTGCAATGCGTTGGGGTACCTACTTCGCCGTACTGGCATCGGTGCTCAGTGTCGGGCTGGCGCTTGGCGTGAGCATGCCGCTGGTGTCCCTGCGGCTGGAGGCCTGGGGCTACGGCAGCTTTGCCATCGGTGTGATGGCGGCGATGCCGGCGCTGGGCGTACTGGCGGGTGCCAGCCTGGCCAGCCGCCTGGCAGGCTGGGTTGGCGTACCTTCGGCGATGCGCCTGTGCCTGTGGGGTGGGGCGCTGTCGATCGGCCTCCTGGCCCTGTTGCCTAGCTACCCGCTGTGGCTGCTGCTGCGCTTGATGATCGGCATGTCCCTGACCGTGGTGTTCATCCTCGGCGAAAGCTGGATCAACCAGCTGGTGGTGGAGCAATGGCGTGGCCGCCTGGTGGCGCTGTACGGCAGCAGCTACGCCTTGAGCCAGCTGGCCGGGCCGCTGGTGCTGGGCTTCCTCGGCTCCGATGACGACTTCGGTTTCTGGGCCGCGACGGGCCTGCTGCTGGTCGCGCCGCTGATCCTGCTGGGGCGTGGCGGTGCACCGAGCACGGAAGCCTGCAACGTTACCTTCGGCGACCTGTTCCGTTTCTGCCGGCGTTTGCCGGTGATCGCCTGGGCCATCGCCCTGTTCGCTTCGTTCGAGGCGATGATCCTTACCTTGCTGCCGGTGTATTGCCTGCAGCAGGGCTTCACCACCGAGATCGCCCTGTTCATGGTCAGTACCGTGGTGGTGGGTGATGCAGTGTTGCAATTGCCCATCGGCGCGTTGGCCGACCATATGTCGCGCCGCACCCTGTTCACCGGCTGCGCGGTGAGCCTGCTGGTGTCCAGCCTGGCGATTCCGCTCTTGCTGCATACCCCGGTGATCTGGCCGCTGTGGGTATTGTTCGGGGCCAGTGCAGGGGGCTTGTTCACCTTGTCGCTGGTGCTGATTGGCGAGCGCTACCGGGATGATGCGCTGGTGCGGGCCAACGCCCACGTGGCGCAACTGTGGGGTATTGGTTGCCTGCTCGGGCCGTTGCTGGCGGGGGCGGGGAGCCAGTGGGTTAGCGGGCATGCGCTGCTGTGGCTGATGGCGGCCGGAGCTGCGGGGTTGGTGGTGTTGACCCAGCGGCGTGGGGCTTTCGAGGCTGTTTCCGCTTGAGGGATTTTGGGGCTGCAAAGCAGCCCCAAAGATGGCGGCTACAACATCTTTTCCAAGCCAACCGCCTTGCTGATCCAGGCATTGAACCGCCGCCACATCCCACCCGGTTCAGACGTCAGCACGTGCCGCTGGCCATTGTCCTCGGTGGCCCACACCAGCTTGTCACCCATCAGTTTCACCTGATAGCTCAGCGCAGGCGCCATGCCCTGCTGGGCCAGTTCGCGGGTGTATTCGGCCAGCTCCGGGCTGTCTACCAGCACCCCAACCTCGGTGTTCCACAGCACCGAGCGCGGGTCGAAGTTGAACGAGCCTATGAAGGTCTTGCGCCGATCGAAAACGATCGCCTTGGTGTGCAGGCTCGAATCGGAGCTGCCACGAAAACTCAAGCGCCCCGCGCTGGGGTCGCCTGGCTGGCGGCGAAGCTCGTAAAGCTCCACCCCGTGCTCCAGCAAGGCCCTTCGATAGGGCGCATAGCCGCCATGCACTGCCGGCACGTCGGTGGCTTCCAGCGAGTTGGTCAGCAGCTTCACCGAAACGCCAGCATCGGCGCGGCCGGTCAGGTACAGCAGCCCCGGTTCACCCGGCACAAAGTAGGCAGATGCCAGGATCAGCTCGCGGTGCACGTTGGCCAGGTCTGGTGCCAGCTGCTGGCTCAGCAGCAGTTGCGGGTCTGGCTCGTCGTCGGCCAACACCTTGCTTGGGGCATCCCATAGCGCTTGGGCGTGTGCCCAGATCAGCTCGTTGCGCCATACGTCCAGGCGCGGTTGCGACTGGTAGGCCATCAGGCGGTCGTACAGGGCTTTGCGCTGGGTGCGCGCCTCGGCCAGGGACACTTCCAGGCGATGGCGGCTGGCACGCAGGTCGTTGGCATCCGGCTCACGCCAGAGGAAGTCGGTGATCGGCCGGCTGAGGGCGCTGTTCCAGTACTGGTCGAAGCTGTGCCCTAGCTGCTCGGCCACCGGGCCTATACCCAGCAGGTCGATGTCGGTGAAGTTGAGGTTGGGCTCGGCATCGAAATACTCGTCGCCCAGGTTACGCCCGCCGACGATCGCCATGCTGTTGTCTACCAGGAACAGCTTGTTGTGCATACGCCGGTGCTGGCGCGACAGGTTGAACAGCCGCCCCACGGCGCGCGTGACGCCGGTGCTGCGGCCCAGGTGCAGCGGGTTGAACACGCGGATCTGGATGTTGGGGTGGGCATCGAGGGTGCCCATGATGGTGTCCAGGCCGTCGCTGGTGGTGTCGTCCAGCAGGATGCGCACACGCACGCCACGGTCGGCGGCACGCAGCAGTTCATGCACCAGGGCGCGGGTGCTGAGGCCGTCGTGGACGATGTAGTACTGCAGGTCGATGCTGGCCTGGGCGTTGCGGATCAGTTCGGCACGGGCGCGGAACGCTTCATTGCTGTTGGGCAGCAGGCGAAAGCCCGAGCGGCCGGCGTAAGGCGCGGCCTGGCGCAGCACCGAGCGGCCAAAGGCGGAGTCATTGGCGGGCAGCGCCTGGCTGGTTTCGCGGGGCGCGCTGACGCTGGCGCAGCCGGCAAGGCCGAGCAGCAGCACCAGCAGCAGAGGCAAGGCGTGCTGGAGTCTCAAGGGTGGATCGTCCTGTGCAGCAAGGGCTTTGGGGTTGGACCGTGGCGGGCGGCGCAAAGTTACGCGTCGGCGCTTTCTTCATCCAGTAGACGAAGGGCGGTTTCACCCACCTTGCGCACGGCAGCCTCGATCTGCGGCGTCGGCCGCGCGGCGAAGTTCATGCGCAGGCAGTGGCGAAACTTGCCCGAGGCCGAGAATATGCTCCCCACCGCAACTTGCACACCTTGCTCCAGTAAAGCCCGGTTCAGGCGCAGCGTATCGAAATGTTCGGGTAGTTCCACCCACAGCATGAAGCCACCCTGGGGTCGGCTGACCCGGGTGCCCGCCGGGAAGTAGCGGGTTACCCATTCGCTCATCAGGTCTCGGCCACGCTGGTACTGGCTGCGCATGCGCCGCACGTGGGGCTGGTAGTGGCCGCCGGCGATGAAGTCGGCGATGGCCAGCTGCGGCTGGCTGGCGCTGCTGCCGGTGCTGATGTACTTCATGTGCAGCACCCGCTCCAGGTACCGCCCGGGCGCCACCCAGCCCACCCGCAGGCCGGGGGCGAGGGTTTTGGAAAACGAGCTGCAGAACAGCACGCGGCCATCGTCGTCGAACGACTTGAGCGTACGCGGGCGCGGGTAGGTGTAGGCCAGGTCGCCGTACACATCGTCCTCCAGAATCGCCACGTCGTAGCGCTGGGCCAGGCTCAGCAGGGCCTTCTTGCGGGCCTCGGGCATGATGTAGCCGAGCGGGTTGTTGCAGCTGGGGGTGATCTGGATGAGCTTGATCGGCCACTGTTCCAGCGCCAGTTCCAACGCCTCCAGGCTGATGCCGGTCACCGGGTCGGTGGGGATTTCCAGCGCCTTCATGCCCAGGCCCTTCAGGGTTTGCATGGCGCCGTGGAAGCTGGGCGAGTCGACTGCGACGATGTCGCCTGGCTCGCAGACCGCGCGAATGCTGCACGACAGCGCCTCGTGGCAGCCGGTGGTCACCACCAGGTCCGCCGGGCTCAGGCGGCAGCCGGAGTCGAGCATCAGCCGGGCCACCTGCTCACGCAGGGCCAGGTTGCCGTGAATGTTGTCGTAATACAGGCCAGGCATGTCCTGGCGCCGGCTCAACTGAGCCAGGCTACGCAACAGCGGCTTGAGGGTAGGGCTGTTGATGTCGGGCATGCCACGGCCGAGCTGGACCACATCCTGGCGCGGCGTGCTGCGGATCAGCTCCAGTACCTGCTCCCATTGCGAGATATCCACCGGGCGTTGGGCCGGGCGGCTGACGGCGGGCAGGGCTGGCAGGTGGCGGTGGTCGCTGACGAAGTAGCCGGATTTGGGCCTGGGCGAGACCATGCCGCCGTCTTCCAGTATGCGATAGGCCTGCTGCACGGTGCTCAGGCTTACCCCGTGTTCCACGCTCAGGGCGCGCACCGAGGGGAGGCGCTGGCCGGGGCGATACAGGCCCTGCTCGATACGGGCACCGAGCAGCTCGGCGAGGTTCAGGTACAGGGTCACGGCATACTCCTGCGCTGCAATCTCGCAGCGACCGGTACAGATTCGCTGAAAATACAGCATTCAGTCGGTCTTCGGCCAATTCTGTATGGGAATAATAAGGCTGTATTGGATCTGTATTGCCGGTATTGCCGACGCGCATGCTTTCTCCACGGTATCAATCGAATGGGAGAACGCAGCGATGGGTGGCATGAGCGATGTGCGCTTGCAACTGTTGGCCAGGGAACTGGAAGCCGGGCAGCAGGCCAAGGTCTTCAACGCGCCGGCAGGGCTTGGGCGCTGGGGCCTGATGCTGCATCGCTGGCATACCCGCAGGGCGCTGTTGCAGCTGACGGATGACGAGTTGCGTGATGTCGGGCTCAGCTGGGAGCAGGCCCGTACCGAAGGGCGTAAACCCTTCTGGAAAGACTGATCACGTCTCCTTGTGGGAGCGGCCTTGTGTCGCGATTGGGCTGCGGAGCAGCCCCAGCTATTGTGCCGTGATGCAAACATCCTGGGGCCGCTCTGCGGCCCAATCGCGACACAAGGCCGCTCCCACAAAGAGGGAGGTGTGAGCTTTTAGGCCAGCTCTTTGAGGCGATGCCACAGCATGCCCAGCGCCAGCAGCGGCGAGCGCAGGTGCTTGCCGCCAGGGAAGGTGATATGCGGCACTTTGGCGAACAGGTCGAAACGCCCGCTTGCCTGGCCACTGATGGCCTCGCCCAGCAGGCGCGCGGCCAGGTGGGTTGCGTTGAGCCCATGGCCTGAGTAGGCCTGGGCGTAATACACGTTCGGCTGGCTGGCCAGGCGGCCAACCTGCGGCAGGCGGTTGGCGCCAATGCCGATCATGCCGCCCCACTGGTAGTCGATACGCACGTCGGCCAGCTGCGGGAACACCTTGAGCATCTTCGGGCGCATGTAGGCGGCTATGTCCTTCGGGTCGCGGCCGGAATAGTGGCAGGCACCGCCAAACAGCAGGCGGTGGTCGGCAGACAGCCGGTAGTAATCCAGCGCCACGCGCTGGTCACACACCGCCATGTTCTGCGGCAGCAACGCGCGGGCGCGCTCTTCGCCCAGCGGCTCGGTGGCGATGATGTAGCTGCCGGCCGGTAGCACTTTGCCGCCCAGCTCGCGGTTGAGGCCGTTGAGGTAGGCGTTGCAGCACAGCACCAAGGTCTTGGCGCGTACCCGGCCCTGGGCGGTATGCACCTGCACTTCAGGCCCGTAGTCGATACGGGTAACCTCGGACTGCTCGAACAGCTTCACGCCCAGGCGGCTGGCCACGGCCGCTTCACCCAAGGCCAGGTTGAGCGGATGAAGGTGGCCGGAGCCCATGTCGATCAGCCCGCCCACATAGCAGTCGGCGCCGACCACGCTGTGGATATCGTCCTTGCCGACCAGGCGCAGCTCATGCGCGTAGCCCAGGCTGCGCAGTTCTTCGGCGTCTTCGGCAAAGCCCAGCAGCTCGGCCGGCTTGTTGGCCAGGTCGCAGTAGCCCCAGGTCAGGTCGCAGGCGATGGCATGCTTCTCGACCCGCTCGCGGACGATCTGCACGGCCTCCAGGCCCATCAGCTTCATGCTGCGCACGCCTTCCTCGCCTATTACCGGCAGGAACTGTTCCAGGCCGTGGCCGACGCCGCGGATCAACTGCCCGCCATTGCGCCCGCTGGCGCCCCAGCCGAGCTTGCGCGCTTCCAGCAGGATGACCGAGAGGCCGCGTTCGGCCAGCTCGATGGCGGTGTTCAGGCCAGAGTAGCCTCCGCCGACGATGCATACATCGGCGCTGTGCTCGCCTTGCAGGAAGGAGTAGTCAGGGTGTGGCGCGCTGCTGGCGGCGTAGTAAGAGGCGGCGTGCTGCGCGCTGTGGACCATTGGTTCGTTCCTGGGGGCTGGTGGGCTAGTGGGGGAGGATAAGCCGGGGCTCCAGGGTGGGCAACCGGCCTCATCGCCGGCAAGCCAGCTCCCACAGGAACTGTGCAAAGGCTGAGACCAGTGGTGCACTTGTGGGAGCTGGCTTGCCGGCGATTGGCCCTATAATCCAACTTCAGTCTTCAGTTTTGTACCTAGCCATGTCCTGCAACCGCCACAAGATCCACTTCCTGCGCGAACTCATCCCCTCGTTCGAGTGCGAGCCCGGCTGCCACGATTGCTGTGGCCCGGTCACCACTTCGACAGAAGAAATGGCCCGCCTGCCGCGCAAATCCCAGGCCGAGCAGGCAGCTGCCCTGGAGCGCCTGGACTGTGTGCACCTGGGCCCCAACGGTTGCACGGTGTATGAAGAGCGCCCGATGATCTGCCGCCTGTTTGGCACCACGCCACGCATGGCCTGCCCGCGTGGCCGTGGCCCTGAGCCGATGATCGAGCCCGCAGCCGAGCAGCTCGTGCACCAGTTCATCGCCACCACCCGGCAGGTGCTGGTCTAGCCTCAGTCCGGGATCGGCAGGCAGAGGCTTTCTTTCACCTCTTCCATCACGATGTAACTCTTCGATTCGCGCACGTGCGGCAGCTTCAGCAGGATGTCGCCAAGCAGCTTGCGGTACGACGCCATCTCCGAAATGCGCGCCTTCACCAGGTAGTCGAAGTCACCTGACACCAGGTGGCATTCCAGCACGTGGGGCAGCTTCAACACCGCGCGGCGGAACTCCTCGAAGGTGTCGCCCGACTTGTAGTCCAGGCTGATTTCCACGAACACCAGCAGGCTGCCCTTGAGGTGCTGCGGGTTCAGGCGGGCGTTGTAGCCCATGATGATGCCCTCGCGTTCCAGGCGGCGAACCCGCTCGGTGCAAGGGGTGGTGGACAGCCCAACTTTCTCGCCCAGTTCGGTGAAGGAAATACGCCCGTCATTCTGCAGGATCCGCAGGATGTTACGGTCGATCTTGTCCAGTTCACGCTTGCTCTGGTGCTGGGTTCTCATAGGGGATGCCCCTCCGTGAAAGGCGATTTTGCCGAGAATTCTCGCCAATAATAGGCTTTTATATAGTGAATTGCACTGGTCTCAAATTCCTATACTGCGCCCATTCATGCCATATCAATAAAAGTCTGCGGCGTGCCGCGTGTGAGGGATATAACGATGCGAGTTCTGGTACTTGGTAGCGGTGTAATCGGAACCGCCAGTGCCTACTACCTGGCCCGGCAAGGTTTTGAAGTGACGGTGGTCGACCGCCAGCCGGCGGTGGCCATGGAAACCAGTTTTGCCAACGCAGGCCAGATCTCGCCCGGTTATGCCTCGCCCTGGGCCGCCCCAGGCGTGCCGCTGAAGGCCATCAAGTGGCTGTTGGAGCGCCACGCCCCCCTGGCCATCAAGCTCACCGGCGACGTCGACCAGTACCTGTGGATGGCGCAGATGCTGCGCAACTGCACCGCCAGCCGTTACGCGGTGAACAAGGAGCGTATGGTGCGCCTGTCCGAGTACAGCCGCGACTGCCTGGACGAACTGCGTGCCGAAACCGGCATTGCCTACGAAAGCCGCTCCCTGGGTACCACCCAGCTGTTCCGCACCCAGGCCCAGGTGGATGCGGCGGCCAAGGACATTGCCGTGCTCGAGCAGTCTGGCGTGCCTTACGAGCTGCTGGACCGCGAGGGGATTGCCCGCGTCGAGCCGGCCCTGGCTGGCGTGAAGGACATTCTGGCCGGCGCCCTGCGCCTGCCTAACGACCAGACCGGCGACTGCCAGATGTTCACCACCAAGCTCGCCGACATGGCCATCAAGCTGGGTGTGGAATTCCGTTTTGGCCAGGACATCCAACGCCTGGACTTCGCGGGCGACCGCATCAATGGCGTGTGGATCGACGGCAAGCTGGAAACCGCCGACCGCTACGTGTTGGCGCTGGGCAGCTACTCGCCGCAGATGCTCAAGCCGCTGGGTATCAAGGCCCCGGTTTACCCGCTGAAGGGCTACTCGCTGACTGTGCCGATCACCAACGGCGACATGGCCCCGACCTCGACCATCCTCGACGAGACGTACAAGGTCGCGATCACCCGTTTCGACAACCGTATCCGTGTTGGCGGCATGGCTGAAATCGCCGGTTTTGACCTGTCGCTGAACCCGCGCCGACGCGAAACGCTGGAGATGATCGTCAACGACCTTTATCCTCGCGGTGGTGACCTGAGCCAGGCCAGCTTCTGGACCGGCCTGCGCCCGGCGACCCCTGACGGCACGCCGATCGTGGGTGCCACGGCGTTCCGCAACCTGTTCCTGAACACCGGTCACGGGACCCTGGGCTGGACTATGGCGTGCGGCTCCGGTCGCCTGCTGGCCGACCTGATTGCGCGCAAGAAACCGCAGATCAGTGCCGAAGGCCTGGACATTTCCCGTTATGGCAACAGCCGGGAAGTGGCCAAGCACGGGCAGGGCGCGCCGGTTCACCAGCAGTAATAGCCTGCACCGGCCCATTCGCGGCTAAAGCCGCTCCCACAGGGATCGCATGGTCTTGGCCATTGTGCGGTCCCTTGTGGGAGCGGCTTTAGCCGCGAAGAACCCAACACCGTTTTCAACCTGTGAACCACCATAAGGCAGCCGCCATGCGTCCCGCCCGCGCCCTGATCGACCTCCAGGCCCTGCGCCACAACTACCTTCTGGCCCGTGAACTGACCGGTGCCAAAGCCCTCGCCGTGATCAAGGCCGACGCCTATGGCCACGGTGCCGTACGCTGCGCCCTGGCCCTGGAGGGCGAAGCCAACGGCTTTGCCGTGGCCTGCATCGAAGAGGCGCTGGAGTTGCGCGCCGCCGGTATCAAGGCCCCGGTGCTGTTGCTGGAAGGCTTCTTCGAAGCCAGCGAGCTGGCGCTGATTGCCGAGCACGACCTGTGGTGCGTGGTGCACTCGCTGTGGCAGCTGGAAGCCATCGAGAAAACCCAGCTGCACAAGCCACTCACCGTCTGGCTGAAGCTGGACAGCGGCATGCACCGCGTCGGCCTGCACCCCAAGGACTACCACGACGCCTACCAGCGCCTGCTGGCCAGCGGCAAGGTTGTGCGCATCGTGCTGATGAGCCACTTCGCCCGTGCCGACGAACTGGATGCCGACGCCACCGCCCAGCAGATCGCCGTGTTCGAGGCCGCCCGCCAGGGCCTGGCCGCCGAGTGCAGCCTGCGCAACTCGCCCGGCGTGCTGGGCTGGCCGCAAGCGCCCGGCGACTGGGTACGCCCGGGCCTGATGCTGTACGGCGCCACGCCGTTCGAAGTGCCCCAGGCCCAGGCCGCACGCCTGCAACCGGTGATGACCTTGCAATCGCGGGTTATCAGCGTGCGCGAGCTGCCTGCCGGCGAGCCGGTGGGCTACGGCGCCAAGTTCGTCAGCCCACGGCCAACCCGTGTTGGCGTGGTCGCCATGGGCTATGCCGATGGCTACCCGCGCCAGGCGCCCAACGGCACCCCGGTGCTGGTCGCCGGCCAGCGCACCCAGCTGATCGGCCGCGTGTCGATGGACATGCTCAACATCGACCTGACCGACGTGCCGCAAGCCACCGTCGGCAGCCCGGTCGAACTGTGGGGCAAGCAGGTGCTGGCCAGCGAAGTGGCCGCACACGCGGGCACTATCCCTTACCAGATCTTCTGCAACCTGAAGCGGGTACCGCGGGACTACATCGGCGAATGACACGCTGAAGCGGACAGGTTGAGGGGCGGTGTGTTGTAAATACTGAACGGCATTGCCATGATATCGTTCACATCCACCCCCTTTTCACCGTTTCAGGAGGCTCCAGCTTTGGACGTCGGCGAACGACTGCAAGCCATCCGCAAGCTCAAGGGCCTGTCCCAGCGCGAACTCGCCAAGCGCGCCGGTGTGACCAACAGCACCATCTCGATGATCGAGAAGAACAGCGTGAGCCCTTCTATCAGCTCGCTGCGCAAGGTGTTGAGCGGCATTCCCATGTCCATGGTCGAGTTCTTTTCGGTCGAGCTGGAACCTGAAAGCCCCGCGCAAATCGTCTACAAGGCCCACGAGCTGATTGATATCTCGGACGGCGCGGTGACCATGAAGCTGGTCGGCAAGTCGCACCCCAATCGTGCGATCGCGTTTCTCACCGAGGTGTACCCGCCTGGCGCCGACACCGGTGCCGAAATGCTCACCCATGACGGCGAGGAAACCGGCATCCTGCTCGAAGGCCGGCTGGAGCTGGTGGTCGGCAACGAGATCTTCATCCTCGAAGAAGGCGACAGCTACTACTTCGAAAGCACGCGCCCCCACCGCTTTCGCAACCCGTTCAACCAGCCTGCGCGCCTGATCAGTGCGGCGACCCCTTCAAACTTTTGATCCAGCGCAGTGCATTGATTCGGCAATACCCCTTTCCCGTGTAGGGTCGTTTCACGGCCTCTGGGTTCCCGCTATACTTTTCAACGCTCGCCGTTCCGTGGCCGCGAGCGTGATTAGCCACCATGAGGGTGTTCGCGTGAACCAAATCAAGAAGATGCTGGCCGTACCAGCAGCCGTATTCGCCCTCTGGGCAATGAGCGCAACCGCTGCGACCAATGACGACATTGCCAAACGCCTGGAGCCGGTTGGCCAGGTGTGCGTCCAGGGCCAGGAATGCAAAGGCATGGAAGTGGCTGTTGCAGCGGGGGGCGGGGGAGCCAAGACGCCCGATGAGATCATCGCCAAGCACTGCAATGCCTGCCATGGCACCGGGCTGCTTGGTGCGCCTAAAGTGGGCGACACCGCGGCGTGGAAAGAACGCGCCGACCACCAGGGCGGCTTGGATGGCATCCTGGCCAAGGCCATTACCGGCATCAACGCCATGCCGCCCAAAGGCACCTGCGCGGACTGCTCGGATGACGACCTGAAAGGGGCGATCAAGAAAATGTCCGGGCTGTAAGGCACAGCTGAATTGCATCAGGCCCGCCGTTGATGGCGGGCTTTGTTTTTGTGGTGCCTGTGCCCGCGAAACGGCCGGTACAGGCAACCAACCCGCCAGTGCCATGTCCAACCCCTGAACCCATGGATGTCTCAGGAGGCCCCGATGCACCTCTGCTCCATCGACCATGCTGTCGAGCAGGTCTTGTCCCGGCTGCCAAACCATATCCATATGGGCCTGCCATTGGGCCTGGGCAAGCCTAATGCTTTCGTGAACGCCCTCTACGCACGGGTGCGTGAGCTGCCCGAGCGGCGGCTGACTATCTACACCGCGCTGTCCCTCGGTCGCCCACCGTTGGGCGATGGCCTGCAACGGCGCTTTCTCGAACCCTTCGTAGAGCGTGTCTTCGCCGACTACGAAGAGCTCGACTACCTTGCCGACCTGCGCAACGACAGCCTGCCGCCGAACATCCGCGTCGAGCAGTTCTTCATGCAGCCCGGCAGCCTGCTGCACAGCGAGGCCGCCCAGCAGGACTACATCAGCAGCAACTACAGCCACGCCGCACGCGACATCAACGCCAAGGGCCTGAACCTGGTCGCGCAACTGGTGGCCGCCACACCTGAAAAGCCTGTTCACCTGAGTCTTGCCTGCAACCCCGACATCACCCTCGACCTGCTGCCGATGATCGCCAAGCGCCGTGCGGCCGGCGAGACCATACTCATGCTCGGCCAGGTGCACGCCGAACTGCCCTACATGCCGGGTGATGCGGAACTGCCCATCGATGCGTTCGACCTGCTGATCGACGAGGCCGAGCAACGTCGCCTGTTCTCCACACCGAACATGCCGGTCGGCACCCAGGACCACTGCATCGGCTTGCACGCCAGCACGCTGGTACGCGATGGCGGCACCCTGCAGATCGGCATCGGTGCCATGGGCGATGCAGTCGCCGCCGCGTTGCTTGCCCGCCAGGGTGACAACGCAGGCTACCGGGCCTTGCTAGACGAGCTGGATACGGGCCCGTGGCATGCGCTGATCGAGCGCGAAGGAGGGCTGGGGACGTTTGCCCAAGGCCTGTACGGCTGCAGCGAGATGTTCGTCAATGGCCTGCTGGTGCTGGCCGAAGCCGGCCTGTTGCGGCGCCCGGCCGATGAGCAGGGGCCAGTGGTGCATGGCGGCTTTTTCCTTGGCCCGCAGGCGTTTTACCAGCGGTTAAGGGAGATGCCACTCGAACAGCGCGCACGTTTTGCCATGACTCGCATCAGCTTTATCAACGAGCTGTACGGGCAGGAAGAACTCAAGCGACGCCAGCGCCGCGATGCACGCTTCCTCAACACTGCGTTCGCCATGACTTTGCTCGGCGCAGGCGTGGCCGATCAGCTGGAAGACGGCCGCGTGCTCAGCGGCGTGGGCGGGCAGTACAACTTCGTCGCCCAGGGCCACGCGCTGGAAGGCGGGCGTTCGATTCTGCTTTTGCGCAGCTGGCGCGAGGCAGGCGGGGAGGTGACCTCGAACCTGTTCTGGACCTACGGCCACTGCACCATCCCCCGGCACCTGCGCGATATCGTGGTGACCGAATACGGCATTGCCGACTTGCGTGGGCAGACCGACAGCGAGGTGATTGCGCGGTTGCTGGCGGTGAGCGATTCGCGGTTTCAGCAGGGGCTCATCGAGCAGGCCAAAGAGGCCGGCAAGCTGCCCAAGGGTTTTGAGCTGGACGCTCGCTTTACCGACAATACGCCGCAGCGGTTGGAGGCGATCCGGGCGCGGCATGCGCGGCTGTTCCCGGAGTATCCGATGGGGACGGACTTTACAGCTGAGGAGCGGGACCTGTTGCGGGCGCTGAACTGGTTGAAGAGCAAGTTCAAGCTGAGCGAGGTGCTGGAGCTGGGCAAGGCAGCGTTGGATGCGCCGGGGCCTGAGGGGTATCAAGGGCACCTGGAGCGGATGGGGCTGGACGCTCCTCAGGGATTGAAGGAAGAGCTGTATCAGCGGCTTTTGCTGGCAGGGTTGGCGGCGACCTGAAAATTGCCGGGGCTGCTTTGCAGCCCATCGCCGGCAAGCCAGCTCCCACAGGAGTTTCACAAAGGCCGAGCCTTGTGCAGTACCTGTGGGAGCTGGCTTGCCGGCGATGGGGCCGGTACAGGCTTACTCGATGAAGCTGACCACACCGCCTTCCAGCGACTTCACTCGGGCCAGCGATTCAACGCGGTAGCCCTGGCTGTCCAGCTCGGCACGGCCGCCCTGGAACGACTTCTCGATCACGATACCCAGGCCAGCCACGGTGGCGCCGGCTTGCTTGATGATCGAAATCAGCGCCTGGGACGCCTTGCCGTTGGCCAGGAAGTCGTCGATTACCAGCACGCGGTCGCTGCTGTTGAGGTGGCGTGGCGAGATGGCCACGGTGTTCTCGGTCTGCTTGGTGAAGGAATACACCGAGGCAGTCAGCAGGTTCTCGGTCAGGGTCAGCGACTGGTGCTTGCGCGCAAAGATCACCGGTACGCCCAGCTTCAGGCCGGTCATCACCGCCGGGGCAATGCCCGAGGCTTCGATGGTGACAATCTTGGTCACGCCGGCATCGGCGAACAGGCGGGCGAACTCGTCACCGATCAGCTGCATCAGCGCCGGGTCGATCTGGTGGTTGAGAAACGCGTCGACTTTGAGAACTTGATCGGAAAGCACGATGCCTTCTTCGCGAATCTTCTGCTGCAGTGCTTCCACTGTGTATCTCCGATGTAGCAAAGGTGGCCGCAAGGAGCGGCAAAGTTAAAGAGTAATGGTTGATCAGCGTTTGAGCATTGCCCGAATATCGGCCAGCGCGTTGTTGCCCCGCGCGGCTTTGACTTCTACGGGTGCATCGTCCAGGCCTTCCCAGGCCAGGTCGTCTGGCGGCAGTTCATCCAGGAACCGGCTGGGCGTGCAGTCGATGATTTCACCGTACTGCTTGCGCTTGGCAGCGAAGGTGAAGGCCAAGGTCTGGCGCGCGCGGGTGATGCCCACGTAGGCCAGGCGGCGCTCCTCTTCGATGGTGTCGGCCTCGATACTGGAGCGGTGCGGGAGGATTTCCTCTTCCATGCCCATGATGAACACGTAGGGGAACTCCAGGCCCTTGGAGGCGTGCAGGGTCATCATCTGCACACCTTCGGCGTTTTCTTCCTCTTCTTGCTGGCGCTCGAGCATGTCGCGCAGCACCAGCTTGCCGATGGCGTCCTCGATGGTCATATCACCCTCTTCGTCCTTCTCGAGGGTGTTTTTCAGCGCTTCGACAAGGAACCAGACGTTGCTGATCCGGAACTCCGCCGCCTTGTCGCTGGCGGTCTGCTGACGGATCCAGTTCTCGTAGTCGATGTCGCGGATCATCTCGTGCAGCGCGGCGATCGGGTCTTCCAGGGCAACCTTGTGGCGTACCCCGTCCAGCCAGTGCTTGAAGCGCTGCAAGCGCTCGGTGTAGCGGGCGTCCAGGTGCTCACCCAGGCCCAGCTCCTCGCTGGCGGCGTACATCGAAATGCCGCGCTCGGTGGAATAGTTGCCGAGCTTTTCCAGGGTGGTGGAGCCGATTTCGCGGCGCGGTACGTTGATCACCCGCAGGTAGGCATTGTCATCGTCCGGGTTCACCAGCAGGCGCAGGTAGGCCATCAGGTCCTTGACCTCCTGGCGACCGAAGAAGCTGTTGCCGCCCGACAGGCGATACGGCACCTGGTGGTGCTGCAGCTTCAGTTCGATCAGCTTGGCCTGGTAGTTACCGCGGTAGAGGATGGCGAAATCGCTGTACGGGCGGTTGGTGCGCAGGTGCAAGGTGAGGATTTCCATGGCCACGCGTTCGGCCTCGGCTTCCTCGTTCTTGCAGCGGATGACGCGGATCTCGTCGCCCACGCCCATCTCGCTCCACAGCTGTTTCTCGAACGCGTGCGGGTTGTTGGCGATCAACACGTTGGCACAGCGCAGGATGCGGCTGGTGGAGCGGTAGTTCTGCTCGAGCATGACGATCTTCAAGGAGGGGTAGTCCTCCTTGAGCAGCATCAGGTTTTCGGGGCGCGCACCGCGCCAGGCGTAGATCGACTGATCGTCGTCGCCCACCACGGTGAACTGGTTGCGCATGCCGATCAGCATTTTCACCAGCAAGTATTGGCTGGCGTTGGTGTCCTGGTATTCGTCCACCAGCAGGTAGCGCACGCGGTTCTGCCAGCGTTCGAGCACCTCGGGGTGCTCCTGGAACAGTTTGACCGGCTGCAGGATCAGGTCGTCGAAGTCCACCGCGTTGAACGCCTTGAGCGTGCGCTGGTAGTGGGTGTAGACGATGGCGGCGGTCTGCTCGCGCGGGTTGCGCGCCTTTTCCAGGGCCTCGGGTGGCAGGACCAGGTCGTTCTTCCAGGCACCGATCATGTTCTTGATCTCGTCGATGCCGTCGTCGCCGGAGTATTCCTTCTGCATGATGTCCGACAGCAACGCCTTGATGTCGGACTCGTCGAAGATCGAGAAGCCTGGCTTGTAGCCCAGCTTGTCGTGCTCCTTGCGGATGATGTTCAGGCCCAGGTTGTGGAAGGTACACACCGTCAGGCCACGGCCTTCCCCCGGGCGCAGCAGGGTGGCGACCCGCTCCTTCATCTCGCGGGCGGCCTTGTTGGTAAAGGTCATCGCCACGATGTACTGGGCACGGATGCCGCAGTTCTGGATGAGGTGGGCAATCTTGCGCGTGATCACGCTGGTCTTGCCCGAACCTGCACCGGCGAGCACCAAAAGAGGGCCGCCGACGTAGTCACGGGCTTCTTGCTGCCTGGGATTGAGTCGGGACATGCTAGAAACCGGGGGTCGCCAGAAAATAGCCGCGCATTCTAACAGGCATGGGGCGGTTGTGGCGCGACCGTCTGACGTCTGAGTCAGACTTTTGTCCGCCTCATTATTAGTGCGACTAATGCTACTAGAGGAAAAAATCATATTTGCCGCTTCCTCTGGTTTCGAGCAGGATGCACGACAAAATACGTCGGGATGCTACGCCCGCAAATGCATGTATAAAAGTGAAAATCATTTTCATTAATGCAGTAGCATACTGGCAGTTATCGTTGCACCGTGAAGTCCTAAGGAGCCCGCTTGTCCACGCCTGTCGAACCTTTGCGTTTGCTGCTGTTGGCTGATGAGCCGCAATGGGCCGCCTTGTTGCACGCCTGCATGCCTGCCCTTAACGGCAGTGCTGTGCTGCTGACCGCGCCTGACTGGGACTCGGTCGATAGCCTGTTCAGTCATGATCGCCAGGCCGTGGTGCTGGCAACTCCGGCCTTGCAGCCGGTGCCTGGGCGCTGCGAGCTGCCGACCATCCTGCTGCTCGACCACGAGCCCGAGGTGGCGCCCAGCGCCGTCAGCGACTGGCTGGTACGCGACCAGCTCAATGCCGACACCCTGCGCCGCTCGCTGCGCCATGTGCGCGAACGCGGGGTGCTGGTGGCCACCTTGCAGCGCCTGGCCGAACAGGACCCACTGACCGGCATCGCCAACCGCCAGGGCTTCCAGGCCTTGCTGACCGCGCGCCTGGCCGAGAACGAGGGCCGTGGCATTGCCTTGGGTCACCTCGACCTGGACAACTTCCGCCACGTCAACGATGCGCTGGGTCATCAGAGCGGCGACCGCCTGATCCTGCAGGTGGTGGCGCGGCTGCAAAACCAGCTCGAAGCAGGCGACCAGCTGGCGCGCCTGGGCAGCGACGAGTTTGCCTTGCTGATCGACACCCGCCGCGACGCCAACCGCGCTGAATGGATCGCCGAGCGCATCATCGAGGCCTTGGCCGAACCTTACTGGATCGACGGCGAAAGCCTGCTGCTGGGGTGCAGCCTGGGCTTGGCTCATGCCCGCGCGCAGAGCGGTGCCGACCCGCTGATGTGGCATGCGCACATCGCCATGCGCCAGGCCAAGGGCAGCCAGGGCTGCACCTTCCATGTGTTCAATGAACGCATCAATCGCAACGCCCGCAGCCTTGCTGACCTGGAAAGCGAACTGCGCCGCGCGCTGCGCCGTGACGAGCTGGAGCTGCACTATCAGCCGCGGCTCGACCTGGCCGACGGGCGCATTGTCGGCCTGGAGGCGCTGGTGCGCTGGCGCCATGCCGAACGCGGGCTGTTACCGCCCAGCGAATTCGTGCCCCTGGCCGAGCAGAGCGGCCTGATCGTGCCCCTGGGCTACTGGGTGATTTCCCGCGCGCTGCGCGACATGCAGGCGCTGTGCGAGCGCGGCCTGGAGCCGCTGCACATGGCGGTCAACCTGAGTTTCCGCCAGTTCCAGGACAGCCAGCTGCTGGCCACCCTGAGTCGCCTGATCCTTGAGCATGGCGTGGACGCCCGCTGGCTGGAATTCGAACTGACCGAAACGGCGGTGATGCGCCGCAACGAGCTGGTACGCCAGACCATGGACGCCCTCGGCCGCCTGGGCGTGCGCTTCTCGCTCGACGATTTCGGTACCGGGTTTTCTTCGTTCGTACACCTCAACAGCTTGCCGATCACTTTGCTAAAGGTGGACCGCAGTTTTGTTGCGGGAATGGAAATGCGCGAGGAAAACCGCAAGCTGGTGCACGCCATGATCAACCTGGCGCACAACCTCAACCTCGAAGTGGTGGCCGAGGGGGTGGAGAGCGAAGAGCAGCTGGCGTTGTTGCGCGGGTTTGGATGCGACCAGGTGCAGGGCTTTTTGGTCAGCAAGCCGCTGCCGGTCGGGGAGTTGATCGATTTTTTGCTGAAGGTGCCTGGCTGTCAGTTGGATGCTGTCCTTTAGGGCCCTTTCGCGGGCACGCCCGCTCCCACAGGGATCGCGCAATCCTGTGGGAGCGGGCGTGCCCGCGAAGAGGCCCTGAAGTCAGGCCGAAGCAGCAGCCCCTGCGCGCGCCACCGCCTTCCTCAAAAGCCGTTTCATCCGCCACTCAAAGCCAAAGGTCAGCGCCACCGCCGCACACGCCAGCCCCAGCGCCAGTCCCCACCAGATGCCCACCGCCCCACCGCCCAGGGTAAAGGTGAACAACCAGGCGCACGGCGCCCCCACCAGCCAGTAGCACACCAGCCCGATCAGGAAGGTGGTCTTGGCATCTTTCAGCCCACGGATCGAGCCCATGGCAATCGTCTGCATGCCATCGAACAGCTCGAACCACGCCGCCACCATCAACAACTGCACGGCCACCTGGAAGATCGCGGCAAAGGCCGGGTCATTGCGGTCGATGAACAGCCCCACCAGCGCCTCGGGCAGCAGCAGGAACAGCGCGGCAAAGGCAAACATGATCATCGCCCCGAAGCCAATACCGACGCGCCCGGCACTGCGCGCCGCCAGCAGGTTGCCGGCGCCGTAATACAAACCCACGCGCATGGTCACCGCATAGGACAAGCCCGTCGGCACCATGAACGCCGTGGACACGATCTGCAGGGCGATCTGGTGCGCCGCCAGTTCGGTGCTGCCCAGTACCCCCATGCACAGCGCAGCGAAGGCGAACAGGCCCACTTCCACCATGTAGGTGCCACCAATTGGCAGGCCCAGCCGCCACAGCTCGCGCAGGGCTGGCAGCGACGGGCGTGACAGGCCTTTGCGCAGCGGGTAGGCGGCGTAGGCCGAGTGCCAGCGGATGTACAGGGCAAGGGCGATGGCCATGCCCAGCGATACCACTGCGGTGACCAGGCCGATGCCCATCAGGCCCAGCTTTGGCAGGCCGAACATGCCTTCGATCAACGCCACGTTGAACAGATAGTTGAGCACCGTGCCGACCACACTGATCACCATCACCGGGGTCGAGCGACCCAGCGCGCTGGTAAAGCCACGCAAGGCCATGAAGGTCAGGTAACTGGGCAGCGCCAGTGGCAGCAGGGTGAGGAATTCGGCGGCCGAGGCAACGTTTTCGGGCTGTTGCCCAAACAGCAGCAGTACCGGCTCAAGGTTCCACAGCGCCAGCGCGGCAACCAGTGACAGCCCCCAGGCCAGCCACAGGCCGTTCTGGGCCAGGCGAGTGGCGCCTTCGATGTCGTTGGCGCCCTTGCGGATCGCCACCAGGGTGCCGACCGCAGCGATCACGCCCAGGCAAAAGATCGACACGAACGAGTAGCTGGCCGCGCCCAGGCCGCCACCGGCCAGCGCTTGCGGGCTGATACGGGCCATCATCAGGGTGTCGGTCAGCACCATCAGCATGTGCGCCAACTGCGAGGCGATCAGCGGCCCGGCCAGGCGCAGCAAAGCCTTGAGTTCTGTGGTGGGCGCGACATGCATGGGGTGGTCCTTTTTCCTGGGGAAAACAACGAAGGGCGATTCTGAGGCTTCGGTCAACTTTGCACAAAAGGATAAAAGCGATCCTTGGCATGAGTCTTACTCATGTATATATGCTTGCTGGTGATTCGCTCCACAGTCCCGTATGGCAGGTGCCTCATGTCCCGACAGCTTCCCCCGTTGTATGCCCTGCGCGCATTCGAAGCTGCTGCACGGCTTTGCTCGTTCACCCGTGCCGGCGAAGAGCTGTCGATTACCCAAAGTGCTGTCAGCCGGCATATCCGTACGTTGGAAGAGCACTTTGCCTGCCGCCTGTTCGTGCGCAGTGGCCGCAGCCTGCAGTTGACCGAAGCGGCGCGGGTGCTGTTGCCCGGGGTGCGCGAAGGCTTCGCGGCGCTGGAGCGGGCCTGCGATAACTTGCGCGGCGAAGATGACATCCTGCGCATGAAAGCCCCCTCGACCTTGACCATGCGCTGGTTGCTGGCGTGCCTGAGCCGGTTTCGGCACCTGCAGCCGGGTAACGAAGTGCAGCTGACCAGCGCCTGGATGGACGTCGACCATGTGGACTTCAACCAGGAGCCGTTCGATTGTGCGGTGCTGCTCAGTGATGGCGTGTTCCCGGCGGAGTGGGAGGTGCGCAAGCTGTTTCCGGAGTTGCTGATCCCGGTCGGCGCGCCCGACCTGCTCGACGAAGAACCCTGGGACGTGTGCAGGCTGGCCTCTATCGAACTGCTGCACCCGACGGTAGACAAGCGTGACTGGCGGGAATGGCTGGAGCGCATGGGGCTTGGCGACAAGGTTTCGCTCAAGGGCGGGCAGGTGTTCGACACCCTGGAGCTGGGTATGATTGCCGCTGCGCGGGGCTACGGGATATCCATGGGTGATTTGCTGATGGTGGCCGAAGATGTGGCGCAGGGGCGGTTGAGCTTGCCATGGCCAACGGCGGTGCCCAGCGGGATGGATTACTACCTGGTGTGGCCGCGCACTCGGCCGGGTGGCGAGCGGTTGCGGCGGTTGAGTGATTTTCTGGCAGACGAGGTGGCGGCGATGGACTTGCCGGATGTGGAAATCCTGCCGCCCATCTGATCGCCTGTACGGGCCTCTTCGCGGGCTCGCCCGCTCCCACAGGGATCGCACAGGCTTTAATACTGTGCATTACCTGTGGGAGCGGGCAAGCCCGCGAAGAGGCCGGTACGGTTTTACATCGATCCCAGGTTCAACGCCTGTGCACAGGCCTGCAGCGAGCGCCGCTCGCTTTGCGCATACAGTGCCAGCTCATCCTGCACCTGCAGCCCCAGCGCCGCTTCGAACGCATCGCGGTTGGCATTGCTGCCGTACTCGGCCTGCGCATCGTCGCCCAGGTTGGACTGGAAGATCCCCGCTGCGCTCACCGGCAGGAAGTCCTCGTACACCAGCGCCTCGAAGTGCACATGGCCAGCGTCGATCAGCCCTTGCAGGGTGGTCGGGCGGCCTTCCTGGTCGCGCGCAGCCAGGCCTTTCTCAGTGGCGAAGTAGCGGAAGTACGCCAAGCCCTGTTCGCGCATCTGCGCCAGGTCATCCGGGAATTCGGCAAAGGTATCTTTGAGCAAGGCCATGTAGCGCTCGGCATTGGCTTCGGCCGGTGCGCCACCCAGGGCAGCGCGGGTGGCGTCGAGCAGCTTGTCGTACAGCTGGCGACCTTTTGGGGTCAGGGCTGCACCGCGTTGCTCGATTTCGCCAAAGCGCGCGGTGTGGCTGCCTTCGCTACCCTGCTGGTCGCTGAACGCGACCTTTTCCTGCAAGGCCTTGAAGCTGGTCTGGCGCAGCAGGATCGGGTGGCGGCGGGTAGGCGGGCCTTCGACCACGGCCTTCGGCGGGATGCCCTTGGCCGGCATGCCGAGCTGGATTGCATCGATGTCCAGGGTGCGTGGGGTCAGGTGGTTGATGTGCGGGCCCTTGAAGGCCACCACATCGGCAATCAGGCGGTGCTGGTCGTGCAGTTGCTGGTACTGCTCGGCGGTGACGGTGGCGTCCTGGTGCCAGCGGAAGGTGTGCAGCGCTTCCTGCACGAACGCTTCGGCATCGGCTGCGTTCAGGCCGCCATCGCGCTCGCACTGGGCGATCAGTTCGAGGGCGCGGGGGGTGAAGATCTGGCGCTTGGCCAGGATGCTCTGTGCCAGCTCGCGCAGCTGCGGGTTGTCGATCAGCTCCAGGCGCAGCAGCGAGGTGAACACTCGGAACGGGCTGACGTGCAGCGACTGCTCATGTACCGCGCGAAAAGCGGTGGAGTGCACCGGCACGCCGGCTGAGCTGAGGTCGTAATAGCCGACCGGCTGCATGCCCATGACGGCGAACAGGCGGGCGATGGTGGCCAGTTCTTCGGCGGTGCCCACGCGGATGGCGCCGTGGCGCTCGTGGTCCAGGCGCTCGATTTCGCCGGTCCAGCGCAGGGCATCGGCAACCTTGGGCTGCTGGGCCATGACCTGCTGGTTGATTTCGCTCACCAGCTCCAGCAGCGTGCCGTACAGCGGCACTTCCTGTTTGTACATGAGCGACATGGCGGCAGAGAACTGCGCGCGAATGCTGTCTGGGCTGACGAAATCGTGGGCGGGCATCGCTAGCTTCCTGGTTGGGTTCGGACGCTTACATGAAAGCTGGGAATGCACTTGGCTCACAAGCGAAAAAAAGTGAGTGTGTCATTCCTTTTTTGATCGACCTTCAGGGCCCTATCGCCGGCAAGCCAGCTCCCACAGGCACAACACGGGTTTCAGCAACTGTGCTGTTGCTGTGGGAGCTGGCTTGCCGGCGATAGGGCCGCAAAGCGGCCCCGGCAATCTCAAGGCTGAAGCTGCTCCTGAATCCACTCCACCAACGCCCGCACTTTGGGCACCTCCGCCGCATGCTCGGCATACGCCAGGTAATGCGCCCCAGCACTGCGCATGGCATGGTTCCACGGCACCACCAGGCTACCCTCGGCCAACTCCTTCGCCGCCAGGTAACGCGGCACCAGCGCCACCCCGCACCCGGCCTGCGCCGCGCTCAACGCCATATAGAACGTATCGAAGCGCGGCCCGTGGTAGGCGCTGACACTCTGCAACCCCAACTCCAGGAACCACTCATGCCAGGCCTCCGGCCGTGAGGTGCTTTGCAGCAGCACCAGGTCGGCCAGTTCTGCAGCATCGCCCAGCGTGCGCCCGGCCAGCAGCTCCGGGGCACACACCGGCACCACTTCTTCGCGGAACAGCTCCACGCAGGTGGCACCCGGCCAGGTGCCCTGGCCATAGAAGAACACCACGTCCGCCGAGCCCTGCAGCAGGGCGAACGGCTCCATCTCGTTGCGGATGTCCAGGTGGATGTTGGTGTGGCGCTTACCAAAACCCTTGAGGTGCGGGATCAACCAGCGCACGCCAAAACTCGGTTGAGTGGCTACTTTCAATATCTCGGTCTGCTCGCCGTAGGTGAGTACGTAGCGGCTGGACATATCCACCTGGGTGAGGATCTTGTTGACCTCGGCCAGGTACAGGCTGCCGGCCGGGGTCAGTTGCAAGCGCCGGCGGATGCGCAGGAAAAGGTGGTGGCGCAACATGTCTTCAAGCTGCGCCACCTGCTTGCTGACGGCGCTCTGGGTCAGGTGCAGTTCTTCGGCGGCACGGGTAAAGCTCAAATGGCGGGCTGCAGCCTCAAAGCACTGCAGGGCGGTCATGGAAGGCACCAGGCGTTTGGACATAGCGGTCTCTGCGGCTCAAATCATTACCTGACGGAATGATATGCGGAATAAAGGTCGTTTGTTGTACCTATGTGATCGGATTAATACTGATCCACATCATTTTTCCACCCCATCACCGATGTAGGAGATGCACAAATGGTTGCTGGATTGCTCGAGCGCCTTGGCGTTGCCGCCGAGGCTTACACCCAGGGCGACTACCCTGTTCACACGCCGATCGACGGCAGCCAGATCGCCTCGGTGAAACTGCTCGGCAAGGCCGAGACCATCGCCCGCATCGATCAGGCCCAGAGCGCTTTCGACGCCTGGCGCACTGTGCCGGCCCCGCGCCGTGGCGAACTGGTGCGTCTGTTCGGCGAAGTGCTGCGTGAGCACAAGGCCGACCTGGGCGAGCTGGTCTCGATCGAAGCCGGCAAGATCACCCAGGAAGGCCTGGGCGAAGTGCAGGAAATGATCGACATCTGCGACTTCGCCGTTGGCCTGTCGCGCCAGCTGTACGGCCTGACCATCGCCTCTGAGCGCCCGGGCCACCACATGCGTGAAACCTGGCACCCGCTGGGCGTGGTTGGCGTGATCAGCGCCTTCAACTTCCCGGTCGCCGTCTGGGCTTGGAACACTGCCCTGGCCCTGGTGGCTGGTAACTCGGTGGTGTGGAAACCGTCTGAAAAGACCCCGCTGACCGCCCTGGCTTGCCAGGCGCTGTTCGAAAAAGCCCTGAAAGCCTTCGGCGACGCCCCGGCTGGCCTGGCACAACTGGTAATCGGTGGCCGTGAAGCCGGCGAAGCCATGGTCGATGACCCGCGCGTACCGCTGGTCAGCGCCACCGGCAGCACCCGCATGGGTCGCGAAGTCGGCCCACGTGTGGCTGCCCGCTTCGGCCGCAGCATCCTCGAACTGGGCGGCAACAACGCCATGATCCTGGCGCCGAGCGCCGACCTGGACCTGGCCGTGCGCGGCATCCTGTTCTCGGCTGTCGGCACCGCCGGCCAGCGTTGCACCACCCTGCGCCGCCTGATCGTGCACCGCTCGATCAAGGACGAAGTGGTTGCCCGCGTCAAAGCCGCCTACGGCAAAGTGCGTATCGGCGACCCGCGCAAGGACAACCTGGTGGGTCCGCTGATCGACAAGCTGTCGTTCGACGCCATGCAGGGCGCGCTGGCCAAGGCCCGCGACGAAGGTGGCCAGGTGTTTGGTGGCGAGCGTCAGCTGGCCGACCAGTACCCGAACGCCTACTACGTGTCGCCTGCCATTGCCGAGATGCCGGCGCAGAGCGACGTGGTGCGCCACGAAACCTTCGCCCCGATCCTGTATGTGCTGGCCTACGACGACTTCGAAGAGGCCCTGCGCCTGAACAACGAAGTGCCGCAAGGCCTGTCGTCGTGCATCTTCACCACCGACATCCGTGAAGCCGAGCGCTTCCAGAGTGCTTCGGGCAGCGATTGCGGTATTGCCAACGTCAACATCGGTACCAGCGGCGCCGAGATCGGCGGTGCGTTTGGTGGCGAGAAGGAAACCGGCGGTGGTCGTGAGTCGGGTTCGGATGCCTGGAAAGGCTACATGCGTCGCCAGACCAACACCGTGAACTACTCGCGCGAACTGCCGCTGGCGCAGGGTATCGTGTTCGACTGATTCGATGCTGCATGGCCGGGGGCAAAGCCCCCGGTTCGCGGGTAAACCCGCTCCCACAGGGACAACACAGTTTTCGGAACCTGTGATGACCCTGTGGGAGCGGGTTTACCCGCGAATGGGCCGCCCCGCGGCCCCAACAAGAACAAATTGCTGGAGCCGGCCATGTCCGAACTGCGTCAAGAATGCTTGTGGGAATTCGTCAGCAAACCGACCGTTGCCGCCCAGGCCCTGGCCGGTGAGCACAAGGCCGATGTCTGCGTGATCGGCGGCGGCATCACCGGCCTGTCGGCGGCCATCCACCTGCTCGAACAGGGCAAGTCGGTGATCCTGCTGGAGGCCTGGAAGATCGGCCACGGTGGCTCCGGGCGCAACGTTGGCCTGGTCAACGCCGGCACCTGGATCCGCCCCGACGACGTCGAGGCCACCCTCGGCCACAAGCAGGGCAGCCGCCTGAACAAGGTGCTTGGCGAAGCCCCTGGTGAAGTGTTCGCCATGATCGAGCGCCTGGGCATCGACTGCCAGGCCCAGCACAAAGGCACGCTGCACATGGCGCACAACGCCACCGGCATCGCCGACCTTGAGGCCCGCCACGAACAATGGCGCCGCCGTGGTGCCGACGTAGAGCTGCTGACGGGCGCCCAGTGCCAGGAATACTGCGGAACCAACAAGATTTCCGCCGCGCTGCTCGACCGCCGCGCCGGCACCATCAACCCTATGGGCTACACCCAGGGCCTGGCGGCTGCCGTGGCACGCCTGGGTGGCAAGCTGTTCCAGCAATCCTCGGTCGAAGGCCTGGAACGTGATGGCGATGGCTGGCGGGTGAAGACTGCGCGTGGCTCGGTGCGCGCCGACAAGGTGGTGATTTCCACGGGCGCCTACACCGAAGGCGACTGGAGCAACCTGCAGAAGCAGTTCTTCCGTGGTTACTACTACCAGGTGGCGTCCAAGCCGCTGCAGGGTGCCGCAGCCGACAAGGTGCTGCCACATGGCCAAGGCTCGTGGGACACCCGTACCGTGCTCAGCAGCATCCGCCGCGACGACCAGGGCCGCCTGCTGCTCGGCAGCCTGGGCCGGGTCGACAACAAGCCGGCGTGGTTTGTGCGCAGCTGGGCGGACCGCATCCAGAGCCACTACTACCCGGAGCTGGGCAAGGTCGAGTGGGAAATGCACTGGACCGGCTGTATCGACTTTACCCCTGATCACCTGATGCGCCTGTTCGAGCCGGCGCCAGGTTTGGTCGCGGTTACGGGTTACAACGGGCGGGGCAACACCACAGGTACCGTGATCGGCCGTGCGTTTGCCGAGTTTCTGCTCAAGGGTGAGGCGGACAGCCTGCCGATTCCGTTCTCGCCAATGAGCGGCGTGAGTGCGCCTTCGCTGCGGACTGCGTTCTACGAGTCCGGCTTCTCGCTGTACCACGCGGGGCAGTGCCTGAGGGTTGTCCTGTAAGACCTGCACTGCTTTTGTAGGAGCGGCCTTGTGTCGCGAAAGGGGTGCATAGCGCCCCCAGGATCTCAGCTTCGCCGCATGAACTGCTGGGGCCGCTTTGCGGCCCTTTCGCGACACAAGGCCGCTCCTACATGGGCCGCAGCGGCCGGTAGGGAAAGGTTTGGGCCGGCGCAGGCTTACTTGTGCAACCAGCTGAGGAAGCCGCCTTTCTTGATCAGGGCCGGTTTTTGCAGCAACAACGACTCCCGGCTTTGCCGCCGGAACCGCTGCAGTTTGCTCAACGCCGTCTGCACCTCGCCACGCTGCTGCAAACAGCTCTTCACCTGTTCCTTTTCGATGCGGTACAGCACGCAACCGGTCAGCGTGCGGAACTCGGCGAACGAGTCGTCCTCATCGATGATCCCCTCGATCCCCAGCACCTCACCCGGCCCCATGCGCCCGGCCTCAATCCGCTTGTCGCCATCGCGCACCGACGCCGACACCACCCCGCTGCCAATCACCAGCAGGTGCTCGGAATGCTCGCCCACGCCCAGGATCACCTGGTCCGCCAGGTACTCCACCGCCGTCATGCGCTGGCTCAGCGCGTCACGCTCCTCATCGCTTAGCGAGCGGAACACCCGCACTTCGTCCAGTACCTCGCGCTGGCGGCTGCGCGGCGGCAGGGCCAGGTCTACGTTCCACATCACCCCGCTGGCCTCCAGGTGCCGGTGGGCAAGGTCGAACAGCTGATTGCGCGCGTCGCCCTTGGCGCCCGCATCGGCCACGAAGCCGCTGGCCTCGTACTCCACGGACTCCAGTGTCGAGGCCTTCACCGTCACCTTCGGCTTTGGGGTCGCAAGAATGGCACTCACGCCCTGCAAGGCTTTTTCCAGCGCATCGAACACCCGCTTGGGCCGCACCTTGGCCGGCACCACCACGCTGATCGACACCCCATGCACATCGGCCGGGCGGCTGTGGTTGAGCAGCCGCGCCTTGGCCGCGACCGAGTTGGGGATCACCGCCAGGCTGCCGGTGCCGGTCAGCAGGCGCGTGGCGCGCCAGTCGATGTCCAGCACCTTGCCTTCGGTGCCGTCGATGGAGATTGAATCGCCAATCTGATAGGGCCGCGTGGTGTTCAGCACGATGCCGCTGAACACGTCCGCCAAGGTGCTCTGCAACGCCAGGCCGATGACGATGGCCATCACCCCGGACGTCGCCAGCAAGCCCTTCACCGGCAGTTGCATCACATAGCCTGCGGCAGCCACCACAGCGACCAGAAAGATCAACGCCCCCAGCACATCCTGCAGCAACCGCCCGCCATGGCTGCCCCGGGCCACCAGCAGCAGGCCGAACACCACCGTGACCGTGCGCGCGCCAAACAGCCACCAGCCGATGGCCAGCACCGTGGCCATGAGGTTGCGCGAGACATCGTCGGGCCAGGGTGGCGGTTGCAGCGGGCTCATGCCAGCGGCCACCAGCACCGAGCTGAACAGCAGGAATATCACCAGCCGCGTGCCGATGCGCCAGGCACGGCGCTGCATGGGGATGACTTGCCAGAGCACGAGGTCGAGCAGGATGAGGGCAGTGCCGAGCAACAACGGGGACGACTGGATGAACGCCAGCATGGTGGTCTCGGGGGTGAGGGGAGGGCTGTGGGTAGTAATAGAGCAGGTTGCTGCTGCAGGCAATGGGGCCTGCACTGGCCCCTTCGCGGGTAAACCCGCTCCCACAGGGACTGCGAATGACTTGCAGGATGCGCGAACCCTGTGGGAGCGGGTTTACCCGCGAAGAGGCCAGCAAAACTAACGCCAATCTATCGTTCCTAAAACAGAACGCTAAAGCCAAAAACCGCTATCTACCGCTCCAAAGGTGATGGTTTTAATCTTCTCCCATCAACGCGAAACACCCAACTTACTGAAAACAGAAACCCTTAGGAGCAACGACCATGACCAACTTCAAATACAACCGCCTGAACAAAGACGACGCCGCCGTACTGCTGGTCGATCACCAGGCTGGCCTGCTGTCCCTGGTCCGCGACATCGAGCCGGACGCGTTCAAGAACAACGTGCTGGCCCTGGCCGACCTGGCCAAGTTCTTCAACCTGCCGACCATCCTCACCACCAGCTTCGAGCAAGGCCCAAATGGCCCACTGGTGCCGGAACTGAAAGCCCTGTTCCCGGACGCCCCGTACATCGCCCGCCCAGGCCAGATCAACGCCTGGGACAACGAAGACTTCGTCAAGGCAGTGAAGGCCACCGGCAAGAAGCAGCTGATCATCGCCGGCGTCGTGACGGAAGTGTGTGTTGCCTTCCCGGCCCTGGCGGCCCTGGAAGAAGAGTTTGATGTGTTCGTGGTGACCGACGCCTCCGGTACCTTCAACGCCATGACCCGCGACGCCGCCCATGACCGCATGAGCCAGGCCGGTGCGCAACTGATGACCTGGTTCGGCGTAGCGTGCGAGCTGCACCGCGACTGGCGCAACGACGTTGAAGGCCTGGCCGCGCTGTGCTCCAACCACATCCCGGACTACCGCAACCTGATGACCAGCTACAACGCCTTCAACGCCGGCAAGTAAGCCGACCGCCCCGGGCACCACCAGTCGGTGCCCGCCACGGCCAGCACACCCATCCAATCCTCCGCCCGTTCACCGTTGCACAGTGGATGCGGGCAAGCTCATCCCAAGGAACGCCGATGAACACCGCACTCCAAGACAACCGTGAAGTGGTGACCGTATGCCTGCAACACCAGGTTCTCGCTAGCCCGACGGGTGCGATGCCGGCCCAGCCGCCGCGTTGGAAGCAGGCGCTGCTGACCTACCTGGTGATCTGCCCGATGACCATGGTCATTCCGCAACTGCTGGCGCCGTTGTTTGCACGCTTCCCGCAGCTGGGCGGCCCGATCACCGGCAACCTGATCGTCAACCTGTTCGTCATCCTGCCCGTGGTGTTCTACATCATGCCCTGGGTAACCCGCCGCTGCGCCAACTGGCTGCGCGGGCAGCACAAAGTTTGAACACGGCTAACCTTCTTCAACCCACCGCACATCCATCCAAGCCCTGACCGTGCATCAACCGGCATGCTGCGTAGTCGCCCTGCCGGCCCAGTCGGAGAAGCCTATGTCCCAGGACCGCAACGACAAGACCCGTCGCCAGTTCCTCGCCACCAGCACCGTGCTCGGTGCCGCCGGCGCGCTCTGGTCTGCATTGCCCTTCGCCGGCCAGGCCGGTTCCGCTCACGCATCCATCCAAGGAGGTTCCATGACCGCTGACCTGATTTTGTTCAACGGCAAACTGCACACCGTTGACCGCGAAAAGCCCACCGCGACTGCGGTCGCCATCAAGGACGGCCGCTTCATCGCCGTGGGCAACGACGCCGAGGCCATGGCCCACAAGGGCACTGGCACGCAGATCATCGACCTCAAGCAGCGCACGGTCATCCCCGGGCTGAACGACTCGCACCTGCACCTGATCCGCGGTGGCCTGAACTACAACCTGGAGCTGCGCTGGGAAGGCGTGCCGTCGGTGGCCGATGCCCTGCGCATGCTCAAGGACCAGGCTGCGCGCACGCCCACCCCGCAGTGGGTGCGGGTAGTCGGTGGCTGGAACGAATTCCAGTTCGCCGAAAAACGCATGCCAACCCTTGAGGAGATCAACCAGGCTGCGCCCGACACCCCTGTGTTCCTGTTGCACCTGTATGACCGCGCGCTGCTCAACCGCGCCGCGCTCAAGGCTGTCGGCTACGACAAGGCTACCCCCAACCCGCCGGGTGGCGAAATTCAGCGCGACAAGTTCGGCAACCCGACCGGCATGCTGATCGCCCGCCCGAACGCGATGATCCTCTACGCTACATTGGCCAAAGGGCCGAAGCTGCCGCTGGAGTACCAGGTCAATTCCACCCGCCAGTTCATGCGCGAACTCAACCGCCTGGGCCTGACCAGCGCCATCGATGCCGGCGGCGGTTACCAGAACTTCCCCGACGACTATTCGGTTATCCAGGAGCTGGCCGACAACAACCAGCTGACCGTGCGCATCGCCTACAACCTGTTCACCCAGAAGCCCAAGGAAGAGCTGGACGACTTCAAGAAGTGGACCTCCAGCGTCAAGCTGCACAGCGGCACCGACTTCCTGCGCCACAACGGCGCTGGCGAAATGCTGGTGTTCTCCGCTGCCGACTTCGAGGACTTCCTCGAACCGCGCCCGGACCTGCCACAGACCATGGAAGAAGAGCTGGAACCGGTGGTGCGCCACCTGGTCGAGCAACGCTGGCCGTTCCGCCTGCACGCCACCTACAACGAATCGATCACGCGCATGCTCGACGTGTTCGAGAAGGTCAACCGCGACATCCCGTTCAACGGCCTGCCGTGGTTCTTCGACCACGCCGAAACCATCACTCCGCAGAACATCGAGCGCGTGCGCGCCTTGGGCGGTGGTATCGCCGTCCAGGACCGCATGGCCTTCCAGGGTGAGTACTTTGTCGACCGCTACGGCGCCAAGGCTGCCGAGCAGACCCCGCCCATCAAGCGCATGCTCGACATGGGCGTGCCGGTGGGTGCCGGTACCGATGCCACCCGCGTGTCCAGCTACAACCCGTGGACCTCGCTGTACTGGCTGGTCAGCGGCAAGACCGTCGGCGGCATGGAGCTGTACCCGGAAGGCCTGGACCGCGACACCGCGCTGCAGCTGTTCACCCAGGGCAGCGCCTGGTTCTCGAGCGAGCAGGGCAAGAAGGGCCAGATCAAGGTGGGCCAGCTGGCCGACCTGGCGGCGCTGTCGCTGGACTTCTTCAGTGTCGATGAAGAGGCGATCAAGGGCATCGAGTCGGTGCTGACCATCGTCGATGGCAAGGTGGTGTACGGCGCTGGCGAGTTCGACAGGCTTGGCCCGCCGCAGGTGCCGGTACTGCCGGAGTGGTCGCCGGTGGCCAAGGTGCCCGGGCACTGGCGCGTCGGTACGCCATCGTTGGCAGCCGCCGTGCACCAGTGCAGCGGGCCATGCGGGGTGCATGCGCACAGCCATGAGAAGGCACGGCATTCGAGTGTGCCGGTGAGTGACTTCCAGGGCTTCTGGGGGTCGCTGGGTTGTTCTTGCTTTGCTTTCTGAGCTTCTTTGCCTGGATAAATGACGGCCGCTTCGCCGGACAAGCCCGCACAGGCTCACCACCCATCTCGAGGGCAGCGGGGTAACTTGTGGGAGCGGGCTTGTCCCGCGAAAGGGCCGTTACTGTCAGCCACCGACTCAAGCCATGTCGCTGATCGCGAACTCCTCAGCCAGGTGATCGATCAGCGCTCGCACCGATGGCAGCAACCCCCGCCGCGACGGGAAGATCGCATGCACAATGCCGCAACGCGGGTGCCACTCAGGCAGCAATTCCACCAGGCGCCCCGAAGCCAGGTCCTCGCGAACCGCCACCCGCGGCAAGTGCGCAATCCCCACCCCGGCCACCACGAAATGGCGCAGGGCAAACAGGTCGTCGGTCACCATGCGCGGTGTATGCGGGATGACGATGCTGCGGCTGTTGTCCTCACCCTGGAACAGTTCCCACTGGTACTCGCGCTGGGCGCTGCCCCAATGCACGCTGGGTAGCGTGCCCAGCAGCTGTGGGTCAAACCCTTTGGGCAGCTGCGCCAGGTAGTGCGGCTGGCCGACCAGGCACTGGGTGCTGTTGCTCAGCACCTTCATCACCATGTCGGTGTTCTCCAGCGGCGGAAAGCGCACGCGCAGGGCGATGTCGAAGCCCTCGTGCAACAGGTCGACACGGCGGTTGGTACTTTCGATGAACAACTCCACCTGCGGGTACTTGAGCATGTAGCGGGTCAGCATCGGCCCGACCCAGGAGTTGAGCAGGGTGGTCGGGCAACTGATGCGCACCAGCCCGCGCGGCTCGCTGCGGTTGCGCTCGATGATTTCCGCCGCGCCCTCGGCCTCCACGCGCATGGCCAGGCAACGGTTGTAGTAGGCCTGGCCGATTTCGGTCAGCGAGCAGTGGCGGCTGGTGCGGTGCAGCAGGCGCACGCCCAGGCGGTCTTCAAGATCGGCGATGCGCCGGCTGAGTTTCGACTTGGGCATGTCCAGCGCCCGCCCGGCCGGGGCGAAGCCGCCGTGCTCCACGACTTGGGTGAAGTAGTAGAGGGAGTTGAGGTCTTCCAATGATCGTTCTCCAAACGGAACGCTAAGGACGGTTTTTGCAGTCTAGTGCAGCAAAGGTGATGATTTTAATCTGTGCCCATCAACGCGAAACACCCCGGATTGCTGAAAAATTCATAACCCTTAGGAGCACAGACCATGAGCAAATTCACCTACAACCGCCTGAACAAAGACGACGCTGCCGTACTGCTGGTCGACCACCAAGCGGGGCTGCTGTCACTGGTGCGCGACATCGAGCCGGACAAGTTCAAGAACAACGTACTGGCCCTGGCTGACCTGGCCAAGTTCTTCAACCTGCCAACCATCCTCACCACCAGCTTCGAGCAAGGCCCTAACGGCCCGCTGGTGCCAGAGCTGAAAGCGCTGTTCCCGGATGCGCCGTATATCGCCCGCCCAGGCCAGATCAACGCCTGGGACAACGAAGACTTCGTCAAGGCGGTGAAGGCCACTGGCAAGAAGCAGCTGATCATTGCCGGTGTGGTGACTGAGGTCTGCGTAGCCTTCCCGGCGCTGTCGGCGCTGGAAGAAGAGTTCGATGTGTTCGTCGTGACCGATGCCTCCGGCACCTTCAACGAAATGACCCGCGATGCCGCCCATGACCGCATGAGCCAGGCCGGTGCGCAGCTGATGACCTGGTTCGGCGTGGCCTGCGAGCTGCACCGCGACTGGCGCAACGATGTCGAAGGGTTGGCTGCGCTGTGCTCCAACCACATTCCGGATTATCGCAACCTGATGACCAGCTACAACGCGTTGACTGCGGGGAAGTAATCAACCAATAGCGGTACGCACAAAGGCCGGCTCTCTCTATAGGGGGCCGGCTTTTTTTGTTGCACTTTGTTCCATTCGTTGACCTGTATGGGCGGCATTGTTAGCGTTTCACTTGAGCGCGAAGCCAGTTGTCATTCAGCGGCAGTAACTGGATCAGGAACCCCATCGATGGCTGAATCATCAGTGTAGGGTGAGACCTCCACACCCCGGCTTGAGGTGTGTATATGAATAGCAAGCATCTGATGGGGCCACTGGAAACAGTGGCCCTTTTCTGTGGCTGGTGCTGACATCCGGATCAACGCGGTCCCTGTGGGAGTGGGTTCACCCGCGAAGAGGCCGGTACAGGCAACTCAGTTCATGGGCTGTGACTCAATCCCATCCAGCAGTGCCTCGACCAACCCTTCTGCCATTTCGAGTGCATTCAGGTTGCTCCAGAACAGGCTTTTGCCGGTGTCATCCAGATGCTCCAAGGCTTTGTAGCCGCAGTCGTAGGCGCCGCGCAGGTACTGGGCGACATGCACCAGGGCATCGTGGGCCGAGACGTCGGGGTTCACGGTGAACAATGGGGGATGGCCGGCGTCGCAGCGGCTGAAGGAGCGTTGTGTGGTGTTAGGGAGGGGTGGATCCGGAACAATCTTTTTCATTGCAGTAAGCTCTCTAGGTTGTACTGCAACCATCCGTTTCCACGCGAAGGGTGGCAGTTGTACGCGGGGTGGAAAACCGGTGAGAGGCAACCCGGTAGGCCATGCGGCCTCCCGCGCACAACTGCCATTGAAGACAGCACCTCTGACCGAGACGGGTTTCCACACCCGATCGCTGAACCGACAGCGACCCGGTCAGCCTAGAGAGCAGGCGTTCCCCGGACAATCAGACGGGCGTCGACACGGTGTGTAGGATAAATCCTCGGGGGCGGCGTTAACGTAGGAAATGGTTGGCCGGGAAGTAGGACCTTGCTGAGAATCGGACGATTCTGTGATGGTTTTTTTGGGGGCGCGTAATGGCGGCGAGGTGATCGTCAGGAGGTTGCAGGATGGCCTCCAGGTGCCAGGCGATAGGTTTTTGGCGCCTGTGAGATCGAGCGCCGCCCGCGCGGCGCTCGATCTCACAGGCGCCACAACCCTCAAGGCGTACGATAAAAACCCTCAATCCGCATCTGAATCAAACAACCGCTCCAGCTCCACCCGCGCCTCCTTGGCCGTCTGCATCACCTTGGCCCGGTCATCGCGTACCTGCCCCTGGGCCACCAGCACTTCTTCGTCATGCTGGGTAAACCGCGCGATACGGTCCGCGGCCTGTTCATCGCTCAAGCCCAACCCCACCAGTGCCCTGCGGGTCATTTCCAGGCTGGAGTAGAACGTCTCGCGAATCGGCTCGGCGCCTGCATCTACCAACTTATGCACATGCTGGCGGTTACGTGCCCGGGCCAGTACTTTCAGGTGTGGGTACAGGCGTTTCACCCGTTCGGCGGTATGAATGGCGGCTTCTGGGTCATCGATGGTGATGATGAAGTACTCCGCTTCACCCACCTTGGCGGCGTGCAGCACCTCGGGGCGCAGCGGGTCGCCGTAGAACACCGGTACCTGTTCGAACATGCGGGTCATCTCGATGGTGTCCACCGAGGTTTCCAGGGCAATGAACGGGATCTTCTGTGCCCGCAGGATGCGTGCGACGATCTGGCCCATGCGGCCCATGCCGACGATCACCACCCGCGGCGTATCCGTCTGGATCTGCTTGTACTGCTCGGGCACTTCACGCGCCGGTTGCGGGCGTTTGAGGGCGCGGGCGCAGCCCAGCATCAGCAGCGGGGTGATGGCCATCGACAGGGTGATGGTCATCAGCAGCAGGTCGTAGGTCTGGGTGTCGAACAGGCCTTGGTCCTTGCCCAGCTTGAACACCACGAAGGCGAACTCGCCACCCGCCGCCAGCACCATGCCCAGGCGTAGGGCGCTGGCGCTGTTCAGGCCACCGACCAGGCGCCCGACGCCTATCAGCAGCACCAGCTTTACCGCCACCAGCAGCAGCGTCAGGCCCAGTACCACCAGCGGCATGTCCAGCAGCAGGCGCAGGTTGGCGCCCATGCCCACGCTGATGAAGAACAGCCCCAGCAGCAGGCCCTTGAACGGCTCGATCTGTGATTCCAGCTCGTGGCGGTATTCCGAGTCGGCTAGCAGCAGGCCGGCGAGGAAGGCGCCAAGGGCCATGGAGATGCCGGCTTCTTCCATCAGCCAGGCTGTGCCGATCACCACCAGCAGTGCGGTGGCGGTGGACACTTCCGGCAGGCCGGTGCGGGCCACGGTGCGAAACACCGGGCGCAACAGATAGCGACCACCGATGATCACCACGGCGATGCTGGCGAATACCTTCAGGCCGTGTTGCAGGCTGTCGCCGTGGCTGGCGTCCGGCCCACTGGCGGCCAGTAGCGGTACCAGGGCAATCAGCGGGATCGCAGCGATGTCCTGGAACAGCAGGATGGCGAACGCCAGGCGGCCGTGCGGGGCGTTGAGCTGCTTGCTCTCGGCCAGGCTCTGCAGGCCAAGGGCGGTGGACGATAGCGCCAGGCCCAGGCCGAGCACGATGGCTGCCGGCAGCGTCTGGCTGAAGCCGAACAGGGCAATGGCACCGATCAGCGCGCCGGTCAGCAGCACTTGGGCGGTACCCACACCGAACACCGACTTGCGCATCAGCCACAGGCGCTTCGGCGACAGCTCCAGGCCAATGATGAACAGCAGCAGGACCACGCCCAGCTCGGAAATGTGCGCCACGCTTTCGGTGTCGCGGATCAGGCCAAGTGCCTGCGGGCCGATGGCTACACCGGCCAGCAGGTAGCCCAGCACGGCGCCCAGCTGCAGGCGCTTGGCCAGGGGGACGGCGACGACGGCAGCGAGTAGAAAGATGACCGCGGTTTGCAGAAGGCTGCCTTCGTGTGGCATTGGCTCTTACTCCATGAGCTGCCGGGGCAGCGTTTGAACAGTGTGGCCGACGATTCTGAGGGGTGAGGTGGCGTCAGACAATCAGCTGTCCGGGAGAAACATTGTCCCGTAAAAAAGGACAGTTGCCGCAGGGCGCTGTCAATTGCAGGTTCTGCTGGTGGGGCTGAAATTTCCAGGGCCGCGTTGCAGCCCCGGCAATCTAACTGTTCCCCGGCCGGTACTGCAGGGCCTCGGCCAGATGTGGCCGGCCGATCGCCTCACAACCCTCCAGGTCCGCCAGTGTCCGCGCCACTTTCAATAACCGGTGCGCCGCCCGCAACGACAAGGTCAACCGCTCGCAGGCCCCCTCCAGCCACGTCTGATCCGCCGCCGTCAATCCGCAATGGCGGCGCAACCCTTCCAGGTCGAGAAACGCATTCACACACCCTTGGCGGCGCTGCTGTACCTCCCGCGCCTGCGCCACCCTGGCGGCCACATCGGCACTGGTTTCACCACAGGGCTGGTTGTTAAGCGTGGTGCTCTCGCGGGCCACGGTCAGGTGCAGGTCGATGCGGTCCAGCAGCGGCCCGGACAACTTGTTGCGGTACCGCGCGATCTGCTCGGTGCTGCAACGGCAGCGGCCAGTAGGGTCGCCCAGGTAGCCGCAAGGGCATGGGTTCATCGCCGCCACCAGCTGAAAGCGCGCCGGAAAGCGCACCTTGTCGCGGGCCCGGGCAATCACGATTTCGCCCGATTCCAGCGGCTCGCGCAGCACTTCCAGCACGCGCCGCTCAAACTCTGGCAGTTCATCGAGAAACAGCACGCCATGGTGGGCGAGGGTGATTTCGCCCGGTTGCGGCCGGCTGCTGCCACCGACCAGTGCCGGGCCGGATGCGGAGTGGTGGGGGTGGCGAAACGGTCGCTGCGGCCAACTGCTCAGCGGTGTATGCCCGCTGACCGACTGAATGGCCGCCACCTCAAGCGCCTCGTGCTCGTCCAGCGGTGGCAGCAGCCCGGGCAGGCGGCTGGCGAGCAAGGTCTTGCCGGTGCCGGGTGGCCCGGTGAACAACAAGTTGTGCGCACCAGCCGCTGCCAGCATCAATGCGCGCTTGGCCGCCAGCTGGCCCTGTACCTCGCTCAGGTCGGGGTAGGGGCGTTGATGCAGGACCAAACCGTTGGCCGCGTAAGGCGGCAGCGGCACCTGGCCGTTCAGGTGGGCGACCAGCTCCAGTAGGTGCCCCACCGCATACACCACCAGCCCGCCGGCCAGGCTGGCTTCTTCGGCATTCTCCCGGGGAACCACCAGCGAGCGGCCCGCCTCGCGTGCCGCCAGGGCCGCCGGCAGCACGCCTTGCACCGCACGCAATTTGCCCGACAACGCCAGTTCGCCCAGGCACTCGACCTCGGCAAGGCTGGCCGCTGGCACCTGGCCGTCGGCGGCCAGGATGCCCAGGGCAATGGCCAGGTCGTAGCGCCCGCCATCCTTGGGCAAGTCGGCGGGGGCCAGGTTCTGGGTAATGCGCCGCTGCGGGTAGTTCAGCCCGGAGTTGACGATAGCGCTGCGTACGCGGTCCTTGCTTTCCTTGACCGTGGTTTCTGGCAGGCCGACCAGGGTCAGATGGGGCAGGCCGTTGGCCAGGTGGGTTTCGACGCTGACCGAGGGTGCCTGCACACCTACCTGGGCGCGGCTGTGGACGAGGGCTAGGGACATGGACGCTCCGTTGTCGCTGAAAGGGGCCGCTTCCTGCGGCCCGGTCAAGGATAGCGATGGTTGCCACGACTGGCGCAACAAGTGTGCGTCGTGGTTTTGCAGGGCAGGGCTTTCCCCTGTGGTTTCACAAAAGCGGGCAAAAAATGGATCCAATAATCTTTGCGCAGGTGTCCGGTATGGCTTAGTGTTGTTGGGCGACCGCAGTTGCCATGGGATGGCACAGCGTCTTCTTTTCTCAAATGGACTTGAGGTATTGCGCCGTGCAAACGCTCACCCGCACGCGCCAGGTTATCCGCGAACTGGTGCACGCCAATTCATTCATTGAACTCACCCGCTTTTTCGACAGCCTTGAGGCGCAGTGGCGCCAAGCCCCGCCCGGCGAGTTTCCGGCCTACCTGGCGGCCCTCGAAGGGCACATGCTGGTTGACCTGGAAAACCAGGGGGACAGGGCCCTAAGCCAAGTGCTCAAAGCCTGGGTTGACGCCTGCCCCAAGGCTTACCACCCGCAGGTGGTAATGGGCATGCACTGCTTCCACCGGGCCTGCAAGGTGCAGGAGGATGGCCAATGCAACGCTGCACGCTCGCTGGCCGTCGAGCAAATATGTGAAACCGCGACCGCGTACCTGTTGCGTGCAATGGAACGCTCTGCTCAACCCGTGGCTGCCGCCATTGGCCTGCTGCGCGTCAGTGCGCAGCTGCACGAGCCTGGCTGGTTGATCGAACTGTTTCAGGGGCAGCCTGCGCGGTACAGGCCCAGTGCCCATGCCGATGTGGAAGTGCAGGAAGCCGCAGCCCCCTTGCTGGTGAAGCATGGGCTGCTACCCCTGGCCGAGCTGCCCCAAGCGTTGCCGGCGTGCCTGAGCAGGCGGGCCGATCACGAAAACGAAGCACCACGCTATTACTGGTTGCGTCATGCGCTGGTGGCCCGCCCTGGTTGTTTCGAAGCGGTCCAGGCCCTTGCCGTTTACCTGCTGCCCCGTTGGGGTGCCAGTTTCGATGCGCTGGAGCTGTTGGCCAATGGACCGTTGTGCGAGGCGTGGGACGAAGCGCTGCGCAATGCGTTGCGCTGGATGGCCGTGGAAGAACGGCTGAAGCTGCCACATGCCGAGCAGTTGCAGGCCGTCGCCGATTGGCAGCAACTGTTGGATGCCTGGTTGCAACGCCCGCTAAGGCCCAGGGAAAGCGCCGTCGTGCTGGCTTGGCGCGGCGCGCTGCGTATCAATGCCTTGCAAGACCATGCCGGCGGCATGCGCGATTTCGCCGCGAGCTTGGCCTGCAACGCCGATCTCGGTGCCATCCCTGCCATGGGCGAGCCCTTTCGCTGCCTGGTCGGGCTGATACTGCGCGATGGCATGGCAGATGAAAATCAACTGTTGCGCACCGCCATCGAGCGCCTGTGTGAAGGCCGTTCGCATGCTGGCGCCTGTGCAATGCGCGCTGCCGGGCATCGCTTCGGCCTGTGGGGGCTGCCACGTTCGGCCGAGCAGGCAAGGCTATGGTCGCAGCTGGCGGTGACGCGCCAGCGCGCGGGCCAGGCGCCAGGCTTCGATGTGCTCGCTGTGGCGCGGCTGCTGTGGGCTGCCAACCGGCACGAGGTGGCTTGTTACCTGTACGAGCGCAGCGCCGAGCTGAGCTTGCCGGGGGCTGCCCTTGGGTTGTACGAGCTGCACAGCGGCGGCCTGGGCAACACCCCGGCGGACTATCTGGATGAAGAGGCGGCTGAGCATTGGCTGCTGCGTGCGGTAGAGGCGGGCAGCAGGCAGGCCAAGTACAACCTCGCCTGCCTGCGCATGGAGGGTGATGAGGACCTGAATGAGCGAAGTGCCATGCTGGCCGTGAGGCGCCTGCTGGTCGATGCGCTAGGTAATCCGCAGACCAATGCGCGTGCGCGCTTGCACCTGGGTATTCTGTTGCGCCAATTTGGCGAAGCTCAGGAGCGGGCCGAGGCCGTCGCCTACCTGTCGAGTCTTGTCGAGCACCCGGACTCGTGGGTTGCCGGGCGCGCCAGCGCTGAACTGGGGCTGGCCTGGATGCGGGGGCGCGGCACCCGCAAGCAGAGCCGTTTTGCTGCCATCGAGTGGGCTAACCGTGCGGTCACCTTGCAGCCGGGGGATTCGGCCATCGAAGGCATCCAGGCCGAGATCCTCAACTCGCACAGCCGGGTGAAGACCCTGGTTACCCAGTGTGGTGCGACCCTGTTTCGCGGCACCTTGCATGCCAGCGAGTTGCCGCCGAAACAGGCAGTATCCGAGCCGGCCCGGCTACGAGCCTCGGCCTGATACCCTCAGGGCTTGGCGCCGAGGATGATGTGCGAGGCCTTGATCAGTGCAGTGGCCTTCACACCCGGTGCCAGGCCCAGCTCCTGTACGGCTTCGCGGGTCACGATGGCAAACACCTCGGTGCCGCCGGCTAGCTTCAGCACCACTTCGGCATTCACTGCACCATCACCCACCCGCACCACTTCACCTTCCAGTGCGTTACGGGCCGACAGCTTGTAGCCGGCGGTGTCGGTCAGCAGTACCACCCACGGCGCCTTGACCAGTGCCACGGCGTCTTTGCCGACGTTGATGCTGAGGTTATGCAGGCTGGCCATGGTAACCACCGCTACCAGCTTTTCGCCGCCACCCAGGGTCAGCTCGACTTCGGCATTGACCGCGCCGGGCTGAACGTTGGTGACTTTGCCTTCAAAAACATTGCGTGCGCTGACTTTCATGGGGAACGCTCCGTGTAACAACCCGCGCCAGAGGGATTCAGGCGCGCACATAAACCCAGGCAGTCAGGCCCGAAGCGAGCGTGACGGCGACGCGCTTGTAGTCGGCAACTTCATAGCGGTCCGCCGCCGCCAGCTCTTCTTCGCTGATCTGGAAGACCGTGCCGGCCACGCTGTCGTCGGCCTGAGTGCTGGGGGAAACGATGGGGTGATGGGACTTGCCGCTGGCCGCCAGCACAGCCGGGTCGGTGATCTCGACCCAGTCCTGTCGGTAGCCCGGCATGCGGTCGGCCTGGCCGCTCAGCTCACGGCCGAAGTTGGCCAGTTGCACGGCCTTGTCCTGCAGCGTGCCGTAGGAAAACAGCAGTACCGGGTATGCGCTGGAGGCCTGCATTCACTCGTCCTGTGGCGTCGGGTTCAGCCGTGCTTCCAACTCGGCTACTTGTTTTTCCAAAGCCTCAAGGCGAGCGCGGGTGCGCGCCAGCACGACCATCTGGCTGTCGAATTCGTCACGGCTGACCAGGTCCAGCTTGCTGAAGGCACCTTGCATCAGCACCTTGAACTGGCTTTCCAGTTCTGCACGGGGCTGGGCGGTATCGCTGCTGAACAGGCGCGAGGCCTGGTCGCTCAGGGCATCGAGAAGGGCTTTGGGCGCAAGCATGGGGCAGTCCACTGAAACTTAGAATGGCCGGCAGTGTAGCACGCACAAACCGGACGTTCGGGTGCACGTTTTTCGCGCAATGCGCCCTGCCGGTGCGCACCGAAACCGTGCATGTTTTCCATGCTGGCGACTGGCCAATCCCGACCCTTTCGCATAACTCGCTGTTTTCCGGTGATTTGCCGGAACTGGCAAGGTTTCTGCAAAGACCTGTACGAGCCATGCACTGATGCAGTTCCTTGTGACCAAGCAGTGCGCACGCGGAGCCGGATGCCGACGACGCGTTACAAAGCCAACCGCTGCGCTTAGACTTGAGACGGGTTTGTTTTCCTGGGGCAAGTCCACCAAATCGGGAGAGAGTTTCATGAAGCTAGTCACAGCCATCATCAAGCCGTTCAAGCTGGACGACGTGCGCGAGTCGCTGTCGGAAATCGGCGTGCAGGGCATCACTGTTACTGAAGTCAAAGGCTTCGGCCGGCAGAAGGGCCACACCGAGCTGTATCGCGGTGCTGAATATGTGGTCGATTTTTTGCCCAAGGTGAAGATCGATGTCGCCATCGATGACAAGGACCTTGATCGGGTAATCGAAGCCATCACCAAGGCAGCCAACACCGGCAAGATCGGTGACGGCAAGATTTTCGTGGTGAATCTGGAGCAGGCGATCCGCATCCGTACCGGCGAAACCGATACCGACGCGATCTAAGCAACAACAACGCCTCACCAAACCCAACGCCCCAGGAGAAAACAACATGACTCTGCGTAAGATCGCAGGGCTAGGAGCCCTATTGTCCCTCGTAATGCCCGGGCTTGCCCTGGCAGAGGAAGCTGCCCCAGCGCTGAACTCCGGCGACACCGCCTGGATGCTGACCGCAACGGCGCTGGTGCTGTTCATGACTATCCCGGGCCTGGCCCTGTTCTATGGCGGCATGGTGCGTTCCAAGAACGTGCTGTCGGTGATGATGCAGTGCTTTGCAATCACCGGCCTGATGAGCATTCTCTGGGTCGTCTACGGCTACAGCATGGCCTTCGATACCACCGGTATGGAAAAGGGCGTGCTCAACTTCAATTCCTTCGTCGGCGGCTTCTCCAAGGCCTTCCTCAGCGGCGTCACGCCCGAGAACCTGACTTCGGCCACCGCACTGTTCCCTGAAGCGGTCTTCATCACCTTCCAGATGACCTTCGCCATCATCACCCCGGCACTGATCGTGGGTGCCTTCGCCGAGCGCATGAAGTTCTCCGCGATGCTGGTGTTCATGGGCATCTGGTTCACCCTGGTGTATGCGCCGATCGCGCACATGGTGTGGAGCGGTGACGGTGCACTGATGTGGGACTGGGGCGTACTGGACTTCGCTGGCGGCACCGTGGTGCACATCAACGCGGGTATCGCAGGCCTGGTCTGCTGCCTGGTGCTGGGCAAGCGCAAGGGCTACCCGACCACCCCGATGGCTCCGCACAACCTGGGCTATACCCTGATGGGGGCCGCCATGCTGTGGATTGGCTGGTTCGGCTTCAACGCAGGCTCCGCCGCCGCCGCCAACGGCACCGCTGGCATGGCCATGCTGGTCACCCAGATCGCCACCGCTGCTGCTGCACTGGGCTGGATGTTCGCCGAGTGGATCGGTCACGGCAAACCCAGCGCCCTGGGCATCGCTTCGGGTGTGGTTGCCGGCCTGGTTGCCATTACCCCGGCTGCAGGTACCGTGGGCCCGATGGGCGCCCTGGTGATCGGCCTGGCTTCGGGTGTGATCTGCTATTTCTGCGCCACCACCCTCAAGCGCAGGCTCGGCTATGACGACTCGCTGGACGCCTTCGGCGTGCACGGCATCGGCGGCATCATCGGTGCGATCCTCACCGGTGTGTTTGCAGCCCCGGCCCTGGGCGGCTTCGGCACCGTTACCGACATCGGCATGCAGGTCTGGATCCAGGCCAAGGGCGTGATCTTTACCGTGGTCTATACCGCCATCGTCACCTACGTGATCCTCAAGGTGCTGGATGTGGTGATGGGCCTGCGGGTCAACGAAGAAGAAGAGTCGGTCGGCCTCGACTTGGCTCAGCACAACGAACGCGGCTACAACCTGTAACTGCGACGCGGTAAAAAATTGCCCGGCTTGCCGGGCATTTTTTTGCCAGATTTTCAGCATTTCGCGCTTGGCAAACGGTTTATCCGTCACGTTCGCGACGTAGGTAAAAAACTTACAAGTCGTAGGGCGTTTATGGTGCTTTGCTTTTTCCACGGGCGCGCTAGAATGCGCGCCGAAGGGTGTTTGACGTGCAGTCCACACACTTCGCCAGCCTTTGCTAGGCTTGCCAATAGCGTGTGGCCAGCAGGGGCGAGATGGATTTGTCAGGTCCTGCCAGGAGCAGGGCCTGCTGGGTGCCGCCTCCCATCAGGAGTGCCGACCCAAGGGCAGTGGCCTAACCCACGGCCAGTTGAATTTTCACTGGTGGCTGCCGGTCTACGGCTGCACTGGTCTATAACTAACCTGCTTTTCGCAAGTCATGAGGTAGAACATGAGCGACGACGATCTGGAAAACGACGACCTCGAAGTAGGCGATGAAGACGAGGCTGATGAAGGCCTCGAAGCGGCGGCTGACGACGGCGTTGAAGACGCTGGCGATGACGACAGCAGCCCGGCACCTGCTGCCAAGGGCAAATCCAAGGCGGCTGTCTCGGTAGACGAGATGCCGAGCATGGAAGCCAAGCAGAAGGAGCGTGATGCTCTGGCCAAGGCGATGGAAGAATTCCTTTCTCGCGGTGGCAAGGTGCAGGAAGTCGAGGCCAACGTGGTCGCCGACCCGCCCAAGAAGCCGGACAACAAATACGGCAGCCGCCCTATCTGAGTGGCTGAACGCAAAAAAGCCCGCCGTCGCTGCGGGCTTTTTTGTGCCTGTCAGTTTTGCGCTGGCTGTACTGGCCCTATCGCCGGCAAGCCAGCTCCCACAGGATCACCGAGCGCCTCAGCCTTGCGTGATCCCTGTGGGAGCTGGCTTGCCGGCGATAGGGCCGCACAGCGGCCCCTGTCAGCGCCAGCGCGAAAGGACGTCGGGCAGCTGCGACAGGCGCTGGATCTCGGCATCCGGTGCCTGCTCACCCGTCCAGGCCTTGCCCTGGGGGTTGAACCAGACGGCCCGTAGCCCGGCGCGCTGGGCGCCTGCGATGTCATCGCCGGGGTGGTCGCCGATGTGAACGGCGGCGCTGGCGTCCGCTTCGCCGCGGCGTAGGGCTTCCAGGAACGGTGCCGGGTCCGGCTTGCCGATGCCGAGGTCCTCGGCGCACAGGGCAAAGCGGAAGTAGTCCGCCAGCCCCAGCCGGCTCACATCGGCATTGCCGTTGGTGACCACGCCCAGGGTGTAGTGATGGCGCAAGATTTCCAGCACCGGCTGCACCTCGGGGAAGATTTCCACCTGGTGGCGAGCATGCAGGAACACTTCAAAGCCTTCGTTGGCCAGCGCCTGCGCTTGCTTTTCGCTGTAGCCGACCTCTTCCAGGGCATGGAACAGCACCCGTCGGCGCAGAGCGCTGATGCGGTGCTTGAGGCCGGGCTCGGCCTGTACCAGGCGCTCGCGGATGGCAAACAGGTGCTCCACCGGCACGCCGCCCAGGATCGGGGCGTTGGCTTCGAGCCAGTCGCGCAGCACGACCTCGGCGCTGGCGATGACCGGCGCGGTGTCCCACAGGGTGTCGTCGAGGTCGAATGTGATCAGCTTGATGCTCATGAGTCTGTGCCTTTGCTGCGTTTGGCCCGAGGGTGGGCGCTGTCGTACACCGCGGCCAGGTGCTGGAAGTCCAGGTGGGTGTAGATCTGCGTGGTACTGATGTCGGCATGGCCGAGCATCTCTTGCACCGCCCGCAGGTCCTGGGACGATTCCAGCACATGGCTGGCGAAGGAATGGCGAAGCATGTGCGGGTGCAGGTGCTGGCCCAGCTCGCGCTCACCGGCCTTCTTCACCCGTTGCTGCACAGCCCGTGGCGTGATGCGGTTGCCCTGGCGGGTGATGAACACCGCGCGGTCACGCGGGTTGCCGATGCCGCGCAGGCGGTACCAGGCCTGCAGCGCCTCGCGGGCCTTGCGGCCAACCGGCAGGACGCGGGCCTTGCCACCCTTGCCCAGCACCTGCACCAGTCCGGCGGCGAGGTCGATGTGATCGAGGTCGAGGTTGGTCAGCTCGGATAGGCGCAGGCCAGACGAATAAAACAGTTCAAGAATGGCCTGGTCACGGCGGGCGATGAAGTCGTCGTCGACGCCGCCATCAAGCAGCTGCAGGGCGCGGTCGGTGTCCAGCACCTTGGGCAGCCGGCGCTCACCCTTGGGCGCGCTCAGGCCGGTGGCCGGGTCGTGCTGGCACAGGCCTTCGCGGTTGAGGTAGCGGTACAGGCCGCGCACCGCCGACAGCAGCCGGGCCAGGCTGCGCGAAGACTGGCCATGGTGGTGCAGGCGCGCGATCAGCTGGCGCAGCTGCTGGATCTGCAGCGCCTGCCAACCGTCAATAGCATGTTCCTTGCAGTAGGCGATGACCTTGTCCAGGTCGCGACGGTAGCCCAGCAAGGTGTGCTCCGACACCTGGCGCTCGTTGCGCAGGTGTGCGCAATAAGCCTCCAGCTGGCGTTCCATCAGCGTACCGAGCGAAGGGTCTGGGTAACGCGCGGTACAACGCGGCCGAGCACTTCGGCGATGTAGCCGAGGAACAGGGTGCCGACGCTGCTCTTGTAGTGTTGCGGGTCGCGGCTGCCGATCGCCAGCACCCCGTGCAGCCCCTGGTATTCGAGGGTGGCCACGGCACTGGAGCCCACCTCCCGGCGCTGTTCTTCACCGAACAGGAACGCCAGCTCGTGTTCACGCAGGTTGCCACTGACTGTCTTGCCGCCGCCCAGCAGGGCACCGATGGCCTGTTGTGCCTCGGCGTTGCTGACCCAGCGCCCCACCGGCGCAACGTTGTCGCCGAACAGGATGAGGCTGACGAAGGGCACCTGGAATTCCTGGCGCAGGCTGTCTTCGACCGCCATCACTACCTCTTCCAGAGTGCCGGCATCGAGCAGGTCGAGGATCAGACGTCGGGTCTTGTCGAACAGCCGGTCGTTGTCGCGGGCCACGTCCATCAGTTGTGACAGGCGATGGCGCATCTCGATGTTGCGGTCGCGCAGCAGTTTGAGCTGGCGTTCCACCAGCGACACGCTGTCGCCACGCTGGTGCGGGATGTGCTGTTCGATCAGCAACTCGTCGTGCTCGGTGAAGAAGGTGGGGTGGGCGCGCAGGTAGGCGACCACCGCTTCGGCATCGAGCTCGGCGGACTGCTGGGGTACAACCTTGGGCTGATCGGTCATGGCGGTTACTCGCTTAGAGACGAACCTGTCCTTCGTAGACGCGCACGGCAGGGCCGGTCATCAACACGGGCTTGCCGGGGCCGGCCCATTCGATGTGCAGGCGGCCACCGGGCAGGTCGAGGGACACCGGGGAATCCATCCAGCCTTGGCTGATCGCTGCCACGGCCGCGGCGCAAGCGCCGGTGCCGCAGGCCTGGGTTTCGCCCGCGCCGCGTTCCCACACGCGCAGGTTGGCGCGGTGGCGGTCGATGACCTGGAGGAAGCCGGCATTCACCCGCTGCGGGAAGCGTGGGTGGTTTTCGATCTTCGGGCCCAGCTCATGCACGGGGGCAGTATGCACGTCGTCGACGCGCAGTACGGCATGCGGGTTACCCATGGACACGGCGGCAATCGAATGCAGCTGGCCGTCGACTTCCAGGGGGTAGTTTGGCGCCTGCGCGTCAGCGACGAAGGGAATTTCGGCAGGAATGAACCGCGGTGGGCCCATGTCGACACTCACCTGGCCGTCGTTCTGCACGTCCAGCACGATGATGCCGCTTTTGGTTTCCACGCGGATGCGCTTTTTCGCGGTCAGGCGCTTGTCCAGCACGAAACGGGCGAAGCAGCGCGCACCGTTGCCGCACTGCTCCACTTCAGAGCCGTCGGCGTTGAAGATGCGGTAGCGGAAGTCCACTTCCGGGTTGTTTGGCGCCTCGACGATCAGCAACTGGTCGAAGCCGATGCCGGTATGGCGGTCACCCCATTGCTTGGCGTGCTTTGGCTGGATATGCGCGTGCTGGCTGACCAGGTCGAGGACCATGAAGTCGTTGCCCAGGCCATGCATCTTGGTAAAACGCAGCAGCATGGGCTTACTCCGGCAGCAGGCTTTCGCCAGCGTACAGTTCGGCGATGGTCTCGCGGCGGCGTACTTCGAACGCCTGGTCGCCGTCGACCAGGATTTCAGCGCAACGGCCACGGGTGTTGTAGTTGGAGCTCATGACAAAACCATAGGCGCCCGCGGACTGCACGGCCAGCAGGTCGCCTTCGGCCAGGTTCAGCACGCGGTCCTTGCCGAGGAAGTCGCCGGTCTCGCAGATCGGGCCGACCAGGTCGTAGGCACGGCCTTCGCCTTCGCGTGGGACGACCGGGCTGACACCCATCCAGGCCTGGTAGAGGGCCGGGCGAATCAGGTCGTTCATTGCCGCATCGATGATGGCGAAGTCTTTGTGTTCGGTGTGCTTGAGGTATTCCACGCGGGTCAGCAGCACGCCGGCGTTGGCCACGATGTAGCGGCCCGGCTCGAACACCAGGGCCAGGTCGCGCTTGCCTACGCGTTCGCGAATGGCCTTGATGTAGTCGGCCACCAGTGGTGGTTCTTCGTCGCGGTAGCGGACGCCAACGCCGCCACCCAGGTCCAGGTGGCGCAGGTGGATGCCGCAGTCGGCGAGGCGATCGACCAGGTCCAGCAGGCGGTCGAGGGCATCGAGGAACGGTTCCACGGTGGTCAGCTGCGAGCCGATGTGGCAGTCGACGCCAACCACTTCCAGGTTCGGCAGCTGCGCGGCACGCACGTAGATGGCCTCGGCGTCGGCGATGGCGATACCGAACTTGTTTTCTTTAAGGCCGGTGGAGATGTAAGGGTGGGTGCCGGCGTCAACGTCCGGGTTTACCCGCAGCGACACCGGGGCAACCTTGCCCATTTCGGCGGCCACGACTTGCAGGCGCTCCAGTTCGTCGGTGGATTCGACGTTGAAGCAGTGCACGCCCACTTCCAGGGCGCGGCGCATGTCTTCGCGGGTTTTGCCGACGCCGGAGAACACCACGCGGTCGGCGCGCCCGCCAGCAGCCAGCACGCGCTCCAGCTCACCGCCGGAGACAATGTCGAAGCCTGCGCCCAGGCGCGCCAGCACGTTCAGCACGCCAAGGTTGGAGTTGGCCTTGACCGCGAAGCACACCAGGTGCTCGGTGCCTTGCAGGGCGTCGGCGTAGCTGCGGTACTGGGCCTCGATGTGGGCGCGCGAATACACGTAGGTGGGGGTGCCGAAACGTTCGGCGACGGCCGACAGGGCCACCCCTTCCGCAAACAGCTGGCCGTCGCGGTAGTTGAAAGCGTTCATCTGGTTTCCTTACTGCGCAGGCGACTGCTCGGGCTCGGACTGCAGCTCGGGCTGCTGCGCTGGCGCCGGGGCCGGCTTGGCTTTTGGCTGGTGCTGGTGCGACTTGTGCGCTTTGCCGTTATCGCCGTCTTCAGGCAGATACAGCGGGCCTTTCTGGCCGCAGGCCGAAACGAGGCAGGCAACAGCGACCAGCGCCGCGAAGGAGGAAATCAGGCGCTTCATGGGTGAAATCCTTAGAAAAATGCAGTATTGCGCCCGAGTATACCGAGCGACCGGCGGCTTGCCTATGCAAGGGCCGGTCCGCCGGGCGGGCTATTCTTACCGCCTTCAATGGCTAATCTTTGCATTCGGCGCCAAGCGCCCGTATCTTGCCCGGCTTGCCTGTAACGCAGCCAATTTCGAGGTTCCTGCAATGAGTTTGAGTGAAGCGCGTTTCCATGATCTGGTCGACGCGACCCAACAGGCCCTGGAAGACCTGTTCGACGAGAGCGGCATGGACCTGGACATGGAGAACTCCGCCGGGGTCCTGACCATCAAGTTCGAGAATGGCAGCCAGCTGATCTTCAGCCGCCAAGAGCCGCTGCGCCAGTTGTGGCTGGCTGACAAGTCCGGCGGTTTCCACTTCGACTACGACGAAGAGAGCAAGAAGTGGATCTGCGAGAAGAGCGAAGAGCTGCTGGGCGAAATGCTCGAGCGCATCGTCTGGGAGCGGGCCGGCGAGAAGCTGGACTTCGACGAGATCTGACATGAGCAGCGCCCAGGCCCGGCCACCCAAGCCGCTCTACAGCAACGTCAGCCCCGCCGTGCCGTCGCCGTGCATCAGCGTTTGTCGGCTGGACGAACAGCGGGTGTGCACCGGCTGCCAGCGGCATGTGGAGCACATTCGCGAATGGCGTTCCGCCGATGACGAACGGCGTCGGCAGATCTGCCGCGAGGCCCAGGCCCTGCGCGACCAGGCTAAGGCACACTGAGAGCAGGGGCTTGAGTATTTGCCCGGCTGTGGTAGTGTCGAGTTCTGCGTCGGTGACGCCAAAGCATTCACAAACCCCGCCCTTGGGCGGGGTTTTGCTTTATCTGCCCGACGAAAATCGCCCGTTCAAAGGAGTCTGACTGGATCATGAGCACCAAGCCTTCCCTCATCCTCACCCGATTGGACGTACAGCGTCTGGAGCGTCTTATCGACAGCCTCGACGAGAGTACGCCGGGTGTGCTCGCCCTGCAGGACGAGCTGGACCGCGCCGAGCAGGTGGTCGGTCACGAGGACGTGCCAGCGGGCGTGGTGACCATGAACTCGCGCGTGCACTGCCGTGAGGAAGCCAGCGGCAAGGACTACCACCTGACGTTGGTCTATCCGAAGGACGCAGGGCCGGAAGGCAATGTCTCGGTCCTGGCACCGATCGGCTGCGCCTTGCTGGGGCTTTCGGTGGGCGAGCAGATCGACTGGCCGGCACCGGGTGGCAAGACCCTCAAGCTGAAGCTGCTGGAAGTGGAGTACCAGCCAGAAGCGGCGGGCGATTACGACCTGTAAGGGCAAGGGGGCCGCTGCGCGGCCCATCGCCGGCAAGCCAGCTCCCACAAGGGTTGCACAAGGCCCGAGGCCGGCGCCGTGCCTGTGGGAGCTGGCTTGCCGGCGATGGGCTGCAAAGCAGCCCCCGATCACTCACTTAGCACCTGCTCCAACCCCTCATTCAACGCCTGCTCCAGCACCCGCTTGTAGCTCAGGTACACCTGCGTCGCGCCCAGCCGGTCATCCAGCAACTCGGACAAATCCAGGTCGGTGATGTAGCACCGGTACTGTCCGGCACCGCGCCGTTGCCCGATGATCTGCCTGGCCACCACCGCATACAGCTGCCCACCATGCTCCAGCTCGGAAAACTCTTGCTGGTCGCAGTACAGCGTCACATGCGCCGCACCCGCCACTCCGGCCTGGATGATGGCCTGCACCTCATAGTAAGGCTGGCCGCTGCCTTCGCCCGGAGCCTGGCGCGGCTCGATGCTGCGCGCCTTGCCAGCGCCGGAAGGCAACAGTTGCGCGTAGTGGATGTCCAGCGAGGCCGCGCGCTGGGTATCCAGCGGCAGCCGGGCATCACGGCGCATCACCACCGAACGCAGGAAGCGCTGCAGTGGCAGCAACAGGTGGGCTTCGTCATGCAGGGGAAGGCGCTGCTGCCACAGGGCATTGTATTCATCCAGCACATACAACTCGGCCCAGCCACCCTGCAGGCGGTAGAACACCTGGATGCAAGCCGGGCGGCCCTGTTCCAGCACCAGGCGCAGGTCGTGGTCCAGCAGTGCGTTGCTATCCAGGTACAGCGGGCTGTAGGCGCTACGCTCCTCGCCCAGGTGGGCCAGCAGTGCTTCGTGCTCGGCCAGGGTGGCCAGGCCTACATGCCCGGCCAACAGCTCCAGCACATGGGTGTGTTGGGCCACCTGTAGCAGGTAGCGGTGGTTCAAGCCTTGGTCCAGCAGCAGCTGCACCGTGTCGAAAATTTCCTCCACGCGCTGGCCGATCGCCTGCGCGCGGCTCTGGCAAAAACAGCGCACCCGTACCCGTGGCCGGTGGCCGCGCAGCACCGGGCTGTTGAGGAAATCCCGCAGGCAGCGCACCAGCGCGTGCTCACCGTCGTAGCGCTGGACCAGCACTTCGTTCCAGCTGTTCAGGGTGACCTGGTCCAGGGTCAGCACCAGGTTTTCGCGCACGCCTGCATAGCTCAACGAATCGGTACGCTCGGTGGTCATCAGGATGTTCAGGTCGCGGTGATGGCGCAGCGGGTCGATGGCGACATTGACCAGCAACAGCACCTCGTCGGCAACGCTGGGCTGCAGCAGGCGCACTTCGCTGACGATCGGCAAGGGCAGGGGGATGCTTTGCTGCAGGCAACCCATCAGGTTGAACAGCTCGAACTCGCTGAGGTCGCTGACGCCCGGGTGCAGCGCCAGGCGCGTGCTACTGTCGATCACGCCGTTGCGGTGGGCCCAGGCCAGCAGTTCAAGCAGCTCGCGGCAGCGTTTGATCGGGCTGAAGTGCTCCACCTCGTGGGTACTCAGGTTGCCGCTGTACAGCTCCCAGTGGTGGCTGCCGGGCTCCTTGCGGTTGGGCGCCTGAACCAGGGTCAGGGTGCCTTCGGCCAGGTCCGGGGCGATGCCGGGGTTGATCACCTCGACCTTGCCGGCGCGGCGCTCAAAGGCCGCATATAGGCGCCGGCCCAGCACATTGAGGTCGCGCTGGTCGGCGCGGCTGCTGGCGTTCTGGGTACTGGCAAACTGGCTGAGGAAGCGGTAGCTATGGTTCAGCTCGGCCACCAGTTCGCGGCGCTCGACAGCGACTTGCTGCACTTTCCATTGGCTGCGGCTGTCCAGCAGGGCCAGCTGACGCTCGTCCCAGCCCCACTCGTCTGCCAGGCGCTGCAACAGCCGGCGCTGCCAGCCATTGGCGCGGCCCTGGTCGCTGAGCTTCTTGTTCACCTTCAGGTACAGGCTGCGCCTTACCAGCTCCAGGCGCGCGGGCTCGCCACGTTGCAGCAGGTAGCGTTCGATGCGTCGGTACACCATCACATACGGGTCCAGCTCGTCGAGGTCGAGCTGGTTGGCGAACACCGCCTGCTTGTAATCCAGGCTCAGGCAGCGGACGGCCGGGTGCTCACTGGCGTAGACTTCGGTCAGCAGCAGCTTGAGTAGCGACTTGTAGGGCGAATCGATGCCCTTGAACAGTTGCCAAAGGCCGGCACCGACGAATTCGCCGGGCGGGATGTGCGCCAGGTTGCCGAGGTCGAGTGCATCCTGGCTGCGGATGAAGCGTTTGGTCAGCAGGGTCTGGGTGTAGGCGTGGTAATTGTGCTCCTGGTAGACGGGTACCAGCCACCACAGGGGTGTGCGCCCTGCCAGCCAGAGGGTGGTGCGGTAGAACTCGTCCAGCAGCAGGTAGTGCTGGGTGGTACCGCAGTCGTCGGAGCCCAGCTGGCCGTCGCGCTGGCCTTGGGCAAAGCCTAGCGTGTCGATCAGGAAGAAGTGCGCCTCGGCGCCCAGGCTTGCCGCCCAGTCCTCCAGCAATTGGCACTTGCGGCGCAGTTCTCCCAGCAAGTGCTCGGGCAAGCCGGGCGCATGGCACACCCACAGGTCCATGTCGCTATGCTCGGCCTGGGCCAGCGAGCCCAGGCTGCCCATCAGGTACAGGCCATGGATCGGGCGTGGCGGGTTGCCATGGCGGGCCTTGTAGGTGAACGAGCGGGCCAGGCGCTGGGCCTCTATCACCAGCTCGGCGCCTGGCTCGTAGCCCGACACGCCAGCAGGTGTGCTGCCCGAGACGTAGCCCGGCAACAGCGGATGGTTCACGTGAAACAGCAGCGGCAGTAGCGTCAGTACCTGTTGCTGGCGTGTCGACAGGCCTTCCATTGCCCGCTGCAGCCTACCCTGGTTCAGCTGCAGGAAACGCGCACGCAATGTCGCCAGGACCTTGCGATCGATGCCTTCGTCCAGGTCAGGGCGGATTTCGTGAGGGTGGTTCATTGCGCGCTCGGGCAGGCCAGTAAAGCTGTGGCGAGTGTAGCCTGAGTGGTGGGGCCGGATAAGCGCTAATTGGAATTTTTGGCGCCATTTTCCCAGCGCGCACCTGCTCCAGCTTTCGCTGCGCTTCAGGCATGATGGGCGCACTGATTTCATGTAGAGAATTTCCGATGCGTGTATGGATCGATGCCGACGCCTGCCCCAAGGCGGCCAAGGATCTGATCGTCAAGTTCGCCCTCAAGCGCAAGTTCGAAGTGGTGATGGTGGCGGGCCAGGCCGTGGCCAAACCAGCGTTCGCGATCGTGCGCCTGATCGTGGTACCCAGCGGCATGGACGCAGCCGACGACTACCTGGTCGAACACGCCGTGCCGGGCGAGTTGGTGATCTGCAGTGATGTGCCGCTGGCTGACCGCCTGGTGAAAAAGGGCGTGACCGTGCTGGACCCGCGCGGGCGCGAATTTGACGAGCGCAACATGGGCGACCGCCTGGCGGCGCGCAACCTGTTCACCGAGCTGCGTGAGCAGGGCCAGGTGGGGGGAGGGCAGGCGGCTTATGGTGAACGTGAAAAGCAGGCGTTTGCCAATGCACTGGACCGGATCATTGCCCGGCTGAGTAAAACCTGATGCGGGGCTGCTTTGCAGCCCATCGCCGGCAAGCCAGCTCCCACCTCGACCGCGTTGACCTCAAGCCATGCGCTCCCACCTCGACCGCGTTGACCTCAAGCCATGCGCTATTCCTGTAGGAGCTGGCTTGCCGGCGATGGGCTGCGCAGCGGCCCCAAGGGCTTACTGGTCACCCTCGTGCGTGAGTTCCAGGATTCGGTCCACCAGCTTGTAGATCCCGCCCGCCGCTTCGCTGATCGACTTGGCCTCCATGTAAGCCGGGGTAGTCACCAGCTTGCGCTGGGTGTCTTCGACAATGTCGTGTACATCGCACTCTTCATGGGTGCCGCCCATTTTCTCGACAGCCGCCGCAGTGCCTGCGTCGCTACCGATGGTACAGACCACGCCCGGCCCGTAGATCTTCGCGGCCAGTGCCGGCGAAATGCAGATCAGGCCAACCGGCTTGCAGGCGTCGGCAAAGGCTTCGGCCAGGGCGAGCACGTCCGGGTTGACGCTGCAGTTGGCGCCTTCCACGGCGAAGTTGGAGAGGTTTTTCGCCGCCCCGAAGCCGCCAGGCACGATCAGCGCATCGAAGTCTTCAGCCTTGGCTTCGCGGATGTCCTTGACCTCGCCGCGGGCAATGCGCGCCGACTCCACCAGCACATTGCGCGACTCGGGCATTTCTTCGCCGGTCAGGTGGTTGATGACATGCATCTGCGCAATGTTCGGCGCGAAGCACTGCACCTGCGCACCGCGCTGGTCGAGGCGCAGCAGGGTGATCACGCTTTCGTGGATTTCGGCGCCGTCATACACGCCACAGCCGGAAAGAATCACCGCTACTTTTTTTGTCATGCTCATTACTCCAGTGTCGAGGCGCTAAATGTCCTCTAGTTTGGCAGATGTCGCCATAGGGGTTGCCGCAGGCGCGGCCTAATCTTGATGGATACCGCCTGAGGCCGTACCCATGGACCTGATATTGCTGGCCGTGCCGTTCTTCTTCGTGCTGATCGCCGTGGAGCTGGTGGCCGACCGTGTGCGTGGCCAGCGCAACTTTACCCTGGCCGATTCGATCAACAGCCTGAGCACTGGCGCGCTGTCGACCAGCACCGGGTTGCTGACCAAGGGAGTAGGGCTGCTGACCTATGCCCTGGCGTTCGAGCACCTGGCGCTGTTGCGGCTGCCGCCCGAAGCCTGGTGGGTATGGCTGCTGGCCTTTGTCCTGTACGACTTCTGCTACTACTGGCTGCACCGCCTGGGCCATGAACGCAACGTGCTGTGGGCCGCGCATTCGGTGCATCACCAGAGCGAGGAATACAACCTCACCACAGCGTTGCGCCAGACCAGTAGCGGGTTCATCTTCTCGTGGGTCTTCTACCTGCCGCTGGCACTGCTGGGCGTGCCGCCACTGGTGTTCATCACCGTGGCATCGCTCAACCTGCTGTACCAGTTCTGGGTACATACCCGGCACATTCCCAAGCTCGGCTGGCTTGAGTGGGTGTTGATCACGCCATCCAACCATCGCGTCCACCATGCGCAAAACCCTGTTTACTTGGATCGCAACTATGGCGGTGTGTTCATTCTCTGGGACCGTCTGTTCGGCACCTTCAAAGAGGAGGACCCGGCCGAGCCTGTGGTGTTCGGGGTAACCACGCCGCTGGCCAGCTGGAACCCGCTGTGGGCCAACCTGCAGTTCTATGCCCAGCTCTGGCATGACGCCCGGCGCACTGCCAGCCTGTGGGACAAGCTGCGCATCTGGTTCATGCCCACTGGCTGGCGCCCGGCCGATGTGGCCGCACGTTACCCACAGGCCAAGCAGGACCTGGCGCTGTTTCGCAAGTTCGAGGTTGCCCTGGGCCGCCCGCAACAAGCCTACGTGGCCATGCAGTTCGTGGTCTATGTGGCCTTGGGCAGCTACCTGATGGACGTAGCCGAACGCGTGCCGGCCGCCGCGCTGGTGCTCGGCTGGTCGCTCATGGCGCTTGGTCTGTTCGTGCTGGGCGGGTTGCTGGAGAACCGGCCCTGGGCTGCGCGCCTGGAACTGGCGCGGCTGGTGGTGAATGCGCCGGCGCTGTACCTGGCCGGCGCACTGGGCCTAGCGGTGGTCGCGCCGCTGGCCTGGGTCCTGCTCGTGGTCTACAGCCTTCTCAGCCTGTGGGGCCTGGGCCTGGTCCGCCGCCTTGCGCTCCGCGCGCAAGGTGCGGAAGCGCCGGCGCAGCCACAACAGCACGCCCAGCCCCACCAGGCCACCAAGTACCCATAGCTCGTAACGCTTCACGTTGCCCAGCAGGCCTTCGAGGATGGCGCCGAAGTGGTACGCAGCCGCGCCCAGGGCTATTGCCCAGATGGCCGCGCCAAGTCCATTGAGCAGCAGGTAGCGGCGCGGCGGGTAGCCCGACAGGCCAATGGCCACCGGCATGACCGTACGCAGGCCATAGACGAAGCGGAAGCTCAGCACCCAGATGTCGGGGTGGCGGCGAATGTGGTCCAGCGCCCGGTCACCCATTGCTTGCCAGCGTGGTTTGCGCGCCAGGATCCTGCGCCCATGGCGGCGGCCCATGAAGTACCACAGCTGGTCGCCGGCATAGCTGCCGAGGAACGCCACCAGGCACACCAGTTTGATGTCCATGTACCCACGGAACGCAAGGAAACCCGCAAGCACCAGGATGGTCTCGCCTTCGAAGAAGGTGCCTAGAAAAAGGGCAAAGTAGCCGAAATCCTGCAGGAATTGTTGAAGCATTTTCTGAGGTGCTGGCGAAATGAACGCGCAGCCTACCCCTTCGCGCGCATTCGTGAAAGTGTCCAAATGTGTCTCGACGTGAACAATTCCTACACAGACAATGCCAGAGGCCACGCGCCATGGCTTGCCCTGGTGTGTAACACAGGCGTCATAATGGGCGCTTATCTTGCCGCTCAATTGATGATAGGGCGTTAACGTCCTCAGGAACGCCAGATGAATAATGAAGTGCTCACCCCTGTCGCGATCAAGGAAGCCCAGGAGCTCCCGGAAGAGTTGGTGCAGACCCCGCCAGACCTGCCGCCGGCGCCCGAGCCGGAGCCTGTAGAGGAGCAGGTCGCCGAGCCTGTGGCCGCGGCGCCCGCGCCCGCGCCGTCCCCGGCAATCACCGTCCCCGGCCTGGACGACAGCAGCCTGTACATTCATCGCGAACTCTCGCAGCTGCAGTTCAACATCCGCGTGCTGGAACAGGCCCTGGACGAGAACTACCCACTGCTCGAACGCCTCAAGTTCCTGTTGATCTTCTCCAGCAACCTCGACGAGTTCTTCGAGATCCGCGTCGCCGGCCTGAAGAAGCAGATCAACTTCGCCCGTGAACAGGCCGGTGCCGACGGCCTGCAGCCCCATCAGGCGCTGGCGCGTATCAGCGAGCTGGTGCACATCGAGGTAGAGCGCCAGTACGCGATCCTCAACGACGTGCTGTTGCCTGAGCTGGAAAAGCACCAGATCCGCTTTATCCGCCGCCGTTACTGGACGCCCAAGCTCAAGACCTGGGTGCGCCGCTATTTCCGCGACGAAATTGCCCCGATCATCACCCCGATCGGCCTCGACCCGACCCACCCGTTCCCGCTCCTGGTGAACAAGAGCCTCAACTTCATCGTCGAGCTGGAGGGGGTCGATGCCTTCGGCCGCGACTCGGGCCTGGCGATCATCCCGGCCCCGCGCCTGCTGCCCCGGGTTATCCGCGTGCCTGAAGAGGTGGGCGGCCCGGGTGCCAACTACGTGTTCCTGTCGTCGATGATCCACGCGCACGCCGACGACCTGTTCCAGGGCATGAAGGTGAAGGGCTGCTACCAGTTCCGCCTGACCCGTAACGCCGACCTGGCGCTGGACTCCGAAGAAGTCGACGACCTGGCCCGTGCCCTGCGCGGCGAGCTGTTCTCGCGCCGTTACGGCGACGCCGTGCGCCTGGAGGTGGCCGACACCTGCCCGAAACACCTGTCGGACTACCTGCTCAAGCAGTTCAGCCTCAGCGAAAGCGAGCTGTACCAGGTCAATGGCCCGGTCAACCTCACCCGCCTGTTCAGCATCACCGGCCTGGACAGCCACCCGGAGCTTCAGTACACGCCGTTCACCCCGGCGATCCCCAAGCTGCTGGTGAACGCCGACAACATTTTCAGCGTGATCAGCAAGCAGGACATCCTGCTGATGCACCCCTTCGAGTCCTTCACCCCGGTGGTCGACCTGCTGCGCCAGGCCGCCAAGGACCCGCACGTGCTCGCCGTGCGCCAGACCCTGTACCGGTCCGGGGCCAACTCGGAAATTGTCGACGCCCTGGTGGACGCGGCGCGGAACGGCAAGGAGGTCACCGCGGTGATCGAACTGCGCGCGCGCTTCGACGAAGAGTCCAACCTGCAGATGGCCAGCCGCCTGCAAGCGGCCGGTGCGGTGGTGATCTACGGCGTGGTCGGTTTCAAGACCCACGCCAAGATGATGTTGATCCTGCGTCGCGAGCAGGGCGAGATCGTGCGTTATGCGCACCTGGGCACCGGCAACTACCACGCCGGCAATGCCCGCCTGTACACCGACTACAGCCTGCTGACCTCAGACGACGCCCTCACCGAGGACGTCGGCAAGCTGTTCAGCCAGCTCATCGGCATGGGCAAGACGCTGCGTATGAAAAAGCTGCTGCACGCGCCGTTCACCCTGAAGAAGGGCATGCTCGACATGATTGCGCGCGAAACCCAGTTCGCCCTCGAAGGCAAGCCGGCGCACATCATTGCCAAGTTCAACTCGCTGACCGACGCCAAGGTCATCAAGGCGCTGTACAAGGCCAGCCAGTCGGGTGTGAAGATCGACCTGGTGGTGCGTGGCATGTGCTGCCTGCGCCCAGGCATTCCGGGGGTTTCGCACAATATCCAGGTGCGCTCGATCATCGGCCGCTTCCTTGAGCACACGCGGGTTTTCTACTTCCTCAATGGCGGCGAAGAGCAGATCTACCTGTCCAGTGCCGACTGGATGGAGCGCAACCTCGACAAGCGCGTCGAGACCTGCTTCCCGGTTGAAGGCAAGAAGCTGTTGCTGCGGGTGAAGAAGGAGCTGGAAGGCTACCTGACCGACAACACCCACGCCTGGACCTTGCAGCCGGACGGGCGCTACGTGCGCATCACCCCGACCGGCAACCAGAACCCGCGCAGTGCCCAGGCGACCCTGCTGGAGCGCCTGAGCAACCCGGTCCTCAACGTACGCTGAGGACAAAGCCAACCCGGGCCAGCCACTCCGCCTCGTTGGCGAAGTCGGCCTGGGTCAGCTGGTTCTGTTCCAGCCAACCTTCAGGGAAGGCGACATCCAGGCTTGCATCACCAGCCTTGAGCACCACCTTCGGCATCTGCTGATTGCCACGGATGTGGTGAAACAGAATGGCGAAGCGCAGCAGCACGCACAGGCGCAGCAGCTTGATGCCTTCGTCACCCAGCTCGGCGAACTTGTCCTTGGGGATGTTGCGGCGGTGGCCGCGCACCAGCAAGGCCATCATCTGCTGGTCCTCGCGGGAGAAGCCCGAAAGGTCGGAGTGCTCGATCAGGTAGGCGCCGTGCTTGTGGTAGTGATAGTGGGCGATATCGAGGCCTACTTCGTGCACTTTCGCGGCCCAGCCCAGCAAATCGCGCCAATTTCCGTCTTTCAGCCCCCAGGCATCGGCCACTTGGTCGAAGGCATGCAGTGCCTTGCGTTCCACGCGCGCAGCCTGGCCCTGGTCCACGTGGTAACGCTCCATCAACGAGTTGAGGGTGCGTTCGCGCACGTCTTCATGGTGGTGGCGGCCGAGCAGGTCGAACAGCACACCTTCGCGCAGGGCGCCGTCACAGTGGTCCATGCGCTGCAGTTCCAGCGCGTCGAAAATCGCTTCGAGAATGGCCATGCCCGCCGGGAAGATCGTGCGGCGGTCCGGCTTGATGCCGTCGAAGTCGATCTTGTCGACCTCACCCAGCTTGAACAGCTTGCGCTTGACCCAGGCCAGGCCCTCGGCGTTGACCTCACCATTGCCCAGGCCACCGGCCTTGATGGCGGCGCCGATGGCGCGAATGGTGCCGGACGAGCCGATGGCCTCGTCCCAGGTCAGGCGGTGCAGGGCATGCTCGATGCTCATCAGCTCCAGGCGCGCGGCCGTGTAGGCCTGGGCGTAGCGGGCCGGGGTGATCTTGCCGTCGCGGAAGTAGCGCTGGGTGAAGCTGACGCAGCCCATCTGCAGGCTTTCGCGCAGCAGCGGCTCGAAGCGCTGGCCGATGATGAACTCGGTACTGCCGCCGCCGATGTCCGCCACCAGGCGCTTGCCGGGGGTGTCGGCCAGGGTGTGCGAAACGCCCAGGTAGATCAGGCGCGCCTCTTCACGGCCGGAGATGACCTCCACCGGGTGGCCGAGGATGGCTTCGGCGCGCTGGATGAATTCGTTACGGTTGCGCGCTTCGCGCAAGGCGTTGGTACCGACGATACGCACGGAGCCTGCCGGCATGCCGTTGATCAGCTGCGAAAAGCGCTTGAGGCAATCCAGGCCTCGTTCCATTGCCTCTTCACTGAGTTTGCGGTCTTCGTCGATGCCGGCGGCAAGCTGAACCTTCTCGCCGAGCCGCTCGAGAATGCGGATTTCGGTATGGTGGGCCTTGGCCACGACCATGTGAAAACTGTTGGAGCCAAGGTCGATGGCGGCGATCAGGGACAGGTTCTTCGCGATGGTATGCGGCATGATCTGGTTGTTCTCGGTCGTTAACCCGGCAATCGTGCCACGATAGCAGGCTGACGCCAACGCGTGACACGCAGCCGATGTGCTGGCCTTGATGCAAGGCAATGTGCCATTCGATTCTATGACGGCTGTATGACAGTTTCGATTCGCGGCGTCTTGCGCAACTATAGTTACACTCAATCGTCCGTGGCTTCCTGTCGGCGGCGGGGGCAGCTATGATGGGCAACGTTTTTTATTGCTTACGACCTTGGAGATTTCCATGAGCGACAAAATCAAACACGTCACCGACGCCAGCTTCGAAGCCGACGTACTGCAGGCTCAAGGCCCGGTGCTGGTCGACTACTGGGCTGAGTGGTGCGGCCCATGCAAGATGATCGCTCCGGTTCTGGACGATATCGCTACCACCTACGAGGGCAAGCTGACCGTCGCCAAGCTGAATATCGACGAGAACCAGGAAACCCCGGCCAAGCACGGCGTGCGTGGTATCCCGACGCTGATGCTGTTCAAGAACGGCAACGTCGAAGCCACCAAGGTTGGCGCGCTGTCCAAGTCGCAGCTGGCCGCGTTCCTCGACGCCCACCTGTGATGTGAAAAAAGCCCCGCAAATGCGGGGTTTTTCTTTTTCAGAGCACTAGACGCAGAAAAAAGCAAGTGTTACATTCGGCCTCGCACTGCTTTTCCAGTGCCCTCTACACGCCGTCGCCGAAGCATCCCTAATTCGAATCAGTACGCGATCCTGTCGCCATCTAGCGGCGCGGCCTCATTAAGCCAGAAGCTTAATTCTCCCTTCTTACATGATTACGTCACTCCCCTTATGAACCTGACTGAACTCAAGCAAAAGCCGATTACCGATCTTTTGGAAATGGCCGAACAGATGGGCATCGAGAACATGGCCCGTTCGCGCAAACAGGACGTGATCTTCGCCCTGCTGAAGAAGCACGCGAAGAGCGGCGAAGAGATTTCGGGTGACGGCGTGCTGGAGATTCTCCAGGATGGTTTCGGTTTCCTGCGCTCGGCTGATGCGTCCTACCTGGCCGGCCCGGACGATATCTACGTCTCGCCCAGCCAGATCCGCCGTTTCAACCTGCGTACCGGCGACACCATCGTCGGCAAGATCCGCCCGCCGAAGGAAGGGGAGCGTTACTTCGCCCTGCTGAAGGTTGATACCATCAACTTCGACCGTCCGGAAAACGCGAAGAACAAGATCCTGTTCGAAAACCTGACGCCGCTGTTCCCGAACAAGCGCCTGAAGATGGAAGCCGGTAACGGCTCCACCGAAGACCTGACCGGTCGCGTCATCGACCTGTGCGCCCCGATCGGCAAAGGCCAGCGTGGCCTGATCGTCGCCCCGCCAAAAGCGGGCAAGACCATCATGCTGCAGAACATCGCGGCCAACATCACCCGTAACAACCCCGAGTGCCACCTGATCGTCCTGCTGATCGACGAGCGCCCGGAAGAAGTGACCGAAATGCAGCGCACCGTGCGCGGCGAAGTGGTTGCCTCCACCTTCGACGAGCCGCCAACCCGCCACGTGCAGGTTGCCGAAATGGTGATCGAAAAGGCCAAGCGCCTGGTCGAGCACAAGAAGGATGTGGTCATCCTGCTGGACTCCATCACCCGTCTGGCGCGTGCCTACAACACCGTGATCCCGAGCTCCGGCAAGGTACTGACCGGCGGTGTCGATGCCCATGCCCTGGAGAAGCCGAAGCGCTTCTTCGGCGCCGCGCGTAACATCGAAGAAGGCGGTTCGCTGACCATCATCGCCACCGCGCTGGTCGAAACCGGCTCGAAGATGGACGAAGTGATCTACGAAGAGTTCAAGGGCACCGGCAACATGGAGCTGCCACTGGACCGCCGCATCGCCGAGAAGCGCGTGTTCCCGGCCATCAACATCAACCGGTCCGGTACCCGCCGCGAAGAGCTGCTGACCGCCGACGACGAACTGCAGCGCATGTGGATCTTGCGCAAGCTGCTGCACCCGATGGACGAAATCGCTGCCATCGAGTTCCTGGTCGACAAGCTCAAGCAGACCAAGACCAACGACGAGTTCTTCTTGTCGATGAAGCGCAAGTAAGCTTCGCAGGCATCACGCAAAAGCCGGGGAAACCCGGCTTTTTGCTGTTTGTCACAAAAGACCGTTCGCCAGCACGCCGAACGAAGGCCAACCTGCTGCTTGTGGCGTGGGGGCCTGCCTGATCCAGGCATTTGCCTCCTGCCTCCCGAAGACCAGCGAAGCCGGGCTGGTTGATGAATCGTCACACGGATGTCTCTTATAAGGTACACTTGGATGTACGCAGTTCATCACGTTCTATCCGCTAATGATGTGGATGTTTACCAGGCATGGCTGAACACCATTCGTGACACAAGGGTGAAGGCGCGAATCACTACAAGGATCGACCGGGCGGCGCAGGGCTATTTTGGCGTGACCCAACCAGTGGGTGATGGCGTGTTCGAGATGAAACTGGACTTCGGGCCAGGCTATCGCGTCTATTACGCCATCTCCGGGCGGAAGATCATTTTCCTGCTCGGAGGTGGCACGAAAGACCGGCAGCAGGCCGATATTGATCAAGCCAGATCTCTGTGGCAGAGGCATAAGGTAGCGCTATGACCGGCACACGCTCGCATGAAGAAAGTGTTCTCGAAATGCTCCGCAAGGATGAGTCTTTCGCCATCGATTATCTTGCGGTTGCGCTTGAAGAAATCGATGAGCCTGGTGGCGCCGCAGGTTTTCTGACGGCGGTTCGGCGCGTAGCGGAAGCGCGTGGTGGGATGGGTAATCTGTCCCAGGCCACGGGGCTTGCGCGTCCAAACCTCTATCGAGCCTTGGCTGCTGATGGGGACCCAAGATTGTCGACTGTGTTGAAGGTGCTGCAGGCCCTTGGAATCGGGTTGTCAAAGGTTGTATCGCATAATCGGTGAGGCGCAAGGTAAGCGTCCCGACCAAGGCGTGAAGCGGTCACCAATGCATTTTTGCCCCCAAACAATGCCCGAACGGCGCTACACTCTGCACCCCGACCGATACGGCCAACACGAGGCTTTTGCATGCAGTATCGCGACTTGCGCGACTTCATCCGTGGCCTGGAACAGCGCGGTGAGCTCAAGCGCATCCAGGTACCGATCTCCCCTGTCCTGGAAATGACCGAGGTCTGCGACCGCACTCTGCGTGCGAAGGGCCCGGCATTGCTGTTCGAAAAGCCCACCGGCTTCGACATCCCGGTGCTGGGCAACCTGTTCGGCACCCCCGAGCGCGTGGCCATGGGCATGGGCGCCGAGTCGGTCGATGAACTGCGCGAAATCGGCAAGCTGCTGGCCTTTCTCAAGGAGCCAGAGCCGCCGAAGGGCCTGAAGGACGCCTGGTCCAAGCTGCCGATCTTCAAGAAGGTCGTGTCGATGGCGCCGAAGGTCGTCAAGGACGCGGTGTGCCAGGAAGTGGTGGTCGAGGGTGATGATGTCGACCTCGGCACACTGCCGATCCAGCACTGCTGGCCAGGCGACGTGGCGCCGCTGATCACCTGGGGCCTTACCGTTACCCGTGGCCCGAACAAGGACCGCCAGAACCTGGGCATCTACCGCCAGCAGGTCATCGGCCGCAACAAGGTCATCATGCGCTGGCTAAGCCATCGTGGTGGCGCCCTCGACTACCGTGAGTGGTGCGAGAAAAACCCCGGCCAGCCGTTCCCGGTTGCCGTGGCCCTGGGGGCTGACCCGGCGACCATCCTGGGTGCCGTGACCCCGGTGCCGGACACCCTCTCCGAGTATGCCTTCGCCGGCCTGCTGCGCGGCAATCGCACCGAGCTGGTCAAGTGCCGTGGCAGCAACCTGCAGGTACCGGCCACCGCCGAAATCATCCTGGAAGGCGTGATCCACCCGGGCGAAATGGCCCCTGAAGGCCCGTATGGCGACCATACCGGCTACTACAACGAGGTGGACAGCTTCCCGGTATTCACCGTCGAGCGCATCACCCACCGGCAGAAACCGATCTACCACAGCACCTACACCGGCCGCCCGCCAGATGAGCCGGCGATTCTCGGTGTGGCGCTGAACGAAGTGTTCGTGCCGATCTTGCAGAAGCAGTTCCCGGAAATCACCGACTTCTACCTGCCGCCAGAAGGCTGCTCGTACCGCATGGCGGTGGTGACCATGAAAAAGCAGTACCCAGGCCACGCCAAGCGCGTGATGCTGGGTGTGTGGTCGTTCCTGCGACAGTTCATGTACACCAAGTTCGTTATTGTCACCGATGACGATATCAACGCCCGTGACTGGAACGATGTGATCTGGGCCATCACCACACGCATGGACCCCAAGCGTGATACGGTGATGATCGACAACACGCCGATCGACTACCTGGACTTCGCGTCGCCGGTATCGGGGCTGGGGTCGAAGATGGGTCTGGACGCCACGCACAAGTGGCCGGGCGAGACTACACGCGAATGGGGACGGGTCATCGTCAAGGACGAAGCCGTCACCCGCCGTATCGATGAGCTGTGGGATCAGTTGGGAATAGATTGATGCAGGTAACGTTGCAGCCGTCCGGGGCGGTGCTGGCGCTCGAACCCGGGGAACGGATCCTGGATGGAGCGCGGCGGTTGGGCTATGACTGCCCAAATAGCTGCCGCAATGGCAATTGCCATGTCTGCGCCGCGTTGTTGGTCGAAGGGCGGGTACGCCAGGACGGCGAAGTCCGTGACCATGGCGAGCTGTTCACCTGCATTGCCGAGCCGCTGGAGGACTGTGTGTTGCTCTGGGATGGTGTGCTCGCCCTGGGTGAGTTGCCGGTGCGCAAGCTGGCGTGCAGCGTCACTGAGTGCGTCGACGTGGGTGGCGATGTCTGGCGGGTGCGCCTGCGTGCGCCAGCCGGCAAGCCACTGCGTTACCACGCCGGGCAGTACCTGATGATCGAGCGCGAGGGCGGCAAGCCGGCCGCGTTTTCGCTGGCCTCCGCACCCCACGCCGGGCGTGAGCTGGAGCTGCACGTGCTGGCGCGTGAGCCCAGTGCATTGCAACTGATCGAGCAGCTCAAGCGTGACGGCCTGGCACGCATCGAGATGCCGTTTGGCGACACCCACCTGGCCGAACTGCCCGACGGGCCGCTGGTATTGATTGCCGCCGGCACCGGCATGGGCCAGATGCACAGCCTGCTCGAGCATTGCCGAGCCAACGGTTTCAAGTACCCGGTACACCTGTACTGGGGTGTGCGCCGGCCCGAAGACTTCTACCAGATCGAGCACTGGGACGAATGGCAGCGCCTGCCCAACCTGTTCCTGCACCAGGTCGTCAGTGACCTGTGCGGCTGGGAGGGCCGTTGCGGCATGCTGCATGAGGCGGTCTGCGAGGACATCGCCGACCTCAATACGGTGCATGTGTATGCCAGCGGCTCACCGAACATGATCTACGCCACCCTCGACGCCCTGGTCGAGGCCGGCATGGATGCACACCGCATGCGTGCGGATGTATTTGCCTACGCGCCACGCGGCTAATAACCGAAGTTTGAACAAGTGGGTATAAGGCGGTAATTGTTACCGCCTTGGCTAATAACTTTAACCGTTGCCGAAACAGTACTTCCCCAGTCGTCGGAACCGCGCATTAAAGTATTGCCCCAGGGCTTGAGTATTCCTGCATTTCTGGCCTATGGTTACTGCAAGCGCCCTTGGTACACGGCTTGGGGCCGCAGTTTGAGCGAATCTCGCTACATCCGTAGTTCACAGGGATAATGGCGGCAGCTTATGTCGGCAATTGAAAGTATGTCTTGGCAAGTTTCATATCCTCCTTCACTCGACTTTGGTCAGCAACATACTCGCGACCAGTTGTTCAACTCCATGAAGACGACCATGTCTCGGCATCAGGGCGGGCCGGTGTGGCTGTTTGCCTATGGTTCGCTGATCTGGCGCCCGGAGTGCAATTCGGTGGAGCGCCAGCGCGCGCGAGTGCATGGATATCACCGTGGCCTTTACTTGTGGTCGCACGAACATCGCGGCACCCCGGAAACCCCCGGCCTGGTGTTCGGCCTGGACCGTGGTGGCTCCTGCAGCGGCTTTGCCTACCGGCTGGAGGAGAGCAACCTGGATGACTCGCTGATGGCCCTGTGGCAACGCGAGATGCCGTACCCGGCCTATCGGCCGCACTGGCTCAACTGCCGGCTGGGCGATGGCAGCAAGGTACAGGCCTTGGGCTTTGTACTGGAGCGGCATTTGCCGTGCTATGCGGGCAACCTGCCGGATACCTTGCTCAGCCAGATCCTAGCCAGTGCCAAGGGGCGTTATGGCACCACGCGCGACTATGTCGAGCAGACCTTGAATGCCTTGCGCAGCCACCAGATGCCCGATCGCAACCTGGAGGCGCGGTTCAGGCGTTGTCATAACCTGCGTGAAGTTTGAGTTTTTGGGGCCGCTGTGCGGCCCATCGCGACACAAGGCCGCTCCTACAGGGATTTGCGTTCAATTGTAGGAGCGGCCTTGTGTCGCGATAGGGCTGCACAGCAGCCCCAGAAAAATCAATGCATAAGCACCACCAACTTACCCACAGCCTGCCGCTGCCCCAGCTTCTCGATGGCAGCCCCGGCCTCGGCCAGTGGATAAGTCTGCGACACCAGCGGTTTCAGCTTGCCCTCGGCATACCAGCCAAACAGCTGCTTGAAGTTGGCCGCATTATCCTCGGGCTGGCGCTGTGCAAACGCCCCCCAGAACACCCCCAGCACCGCCGCGCCTTTGAGCAGCACCAGGTTGGTCGCCAGCTGTGGAATGCTGCCGCTGGCAAACCCCACCACCAGCAGCCGGCCGTTCCAGGCCAGCCCGCGCACTGCCTGCTCGAACAGCTCGCCGCCAACCGGGTCGTAGATCACGTCCACGCCCTGGCCACCGGTCAGCCGCTTGATTTCTTCGCGCAGGCTGGCCTGGCTGTAGTCGATCAGCTCATCTGCCCCGGCTGCCTTGGCCACGGCCAGTTTCTCGGCACTGCTGGCTGCCGCGATCACCCGCGCGCCCATGGCCTTGCCGATTTCCACCGCCGCCAGACCGACCCCACCGGATGCGCCCAGTACCAGCAGTGTCTCGCCTGCTTGCAATTGGCCGCGCTGGCGCAGCGCGTGCATCGAGGTGCCATAGGTCATGCCAAACGCCGCAGCGGTGGTGAAGTCCATGCTGGCCGGGATTGGCATCACGTTGTAGAACGGCACCGCCACCTGCTCGGCGAACGCACCCCAGCCGGTGAGTGCCATGACCCGGTCGCCGACCTTGAACGCGCCGGCTTTTTCCCCGATCGCGGCCACCACGCCCGCGGCTTCGCCGCCGGGTGAGAACGGCAGCGGTGGCTGGAACTGGTATTTGCCTTCGATGATCAGGGTGTCGGGGAAGTTGACACCGGCGGCCTGCACATTCAGCAGGATCTCGTTTTTCTTCGGCAGCGGGCTGGCCACGTCTTCCAGTACCAGATCACGCGCCGGACCCAGGGTTTTGCACAACACAGCTTTCATCGGGGCTATTCCTTTGCGGGTAGTGGCCGATAAGTGTAGGAGGGCCGCTTGCCGGGTCAACGAGCATGGCCCGCCCTGATGGGCCGGCATAAGCCCGGGCTTGGGTTTGAGCGGCGTGCTGGGTAAGCTGGCGCCAACTGTATTGAGGAGCGAATTCGTGAAAGCGTGGATCTTGATGGTACTGGCGCTGCTGCTGCCGGCTGCGGCCATGGCCGAGGAAGCCAAGGAAGGGGTGCCCAAGGTCGCCTACATCAGCCTGAGCCCGCCCTTTGTCGGCAACTATGCCCTCGACGGCGGCCCGCGGCTGCGCGTGTACAAGGCCGACGTGGCCCTGCGCGTGACCGGTGACGAAGCGGCCAAGGCGGTAAAGCACCACGAACCGCTGATCCGCAACCAGCTGGTAGCACTGTTCACCCAGCAGACCGTGGACAACATGAGCAACGTCGAGGCCAAGGAACACCTTCGCCAGGAGGCGTTGAAGCAGGTGCAGCAGGTGCTGGAAGCGGAAGAGGGCAAGCCGATTGTCGAGGACCTGCTGTTCAACAACCTGATCGTGCAGTGAATTGAAACCTTATGAGGCCAATCGCCGCTGCAACACGGTGATAGCGGCCTCGTTACGGCGCTGGTATTCCAACCGGCAACGGAAAAAGCATTCAGGCCGAAGCGAGGTGAGCTCCGGTTGTAGGCGTTTTCTGTCTTATCTGTAAGCCCGCCAGTTTGCAGTTTCTGATGCCATAGCCACGTTAAATTGTGGCTTGTCTCCAGTTGCTCGAGAGTATTGGCAATGCCGTTGAAGTACCAGCCGAAAGAGGCGACCGTGCTGATGTGCGATTTTTCGGGCTTTCGGGTGCCTGAGATGATCAAGGTGCGGCCCGTCGTCGTTCTTCGCAAGCACAGACAAAATCACCAGTTGGTGACAATCATTCCATTGAGCACCACCGCACCTGATCACGTAGCCAAGCATCACGTTGAGCTGCCGAGTTATCTGCCAGGACCGGCCCTCACATGCTGGGCCAAGTGCGACATGATCTACACGATTGCGATCGCTAGACTGGACAGGTGTCAGATCAAGTCACGGCATGGTGGTGGTCGGGAATTCCTCACCTTCACAATGAGGCCTGAGCATTTCGCGGCAGTAAAGGCTGCTGTTGGCTTCAGCCTGGGCTTCACATATCCGGCAACAGTGCCGGCTGTTGTCAGTGGTGCGCTGGATACGCAATAATCGCCCTGTTCCCGCAAGGGACTTGCGAGACTCTGTGGATCCTGGTTCAACCAGCTATTACAGAGCCGGGCAGGTAAATGGCGATGACAAGCCAACCTGTCTGTGATCAGGGCGCCGAAAGGCGCCCTTTGTCTTTGTGCCAGTTTTCCAATTTCCTGACCGGAATGATATCGCACGCCCTCATGACGCCAGGCTACGGCGAAACCGCGCCAGGGCGACGCTGAAAAACACCAGGCCGATCAGCGCCAGCGCCAAAATATCTGGCCATACCACCGCCCAGCCGGCATCCCGGAACAGGATCGCGGTACCCAGGCTGACAAAGTGCGTCGACGGTGACCCCTGCATCACCCATTGCAGCCATTGCGGCATGCTGTCCAGGGGGGTGCTGCCGCCCGACAACAGCAGCATCGGGATGATCACCGGGATGGCCAGCAGGCCGAACTGCGGCGTCGAGCGTGCCAGGGTAGCGAGGAAGATGCCCAGCGCGGTACTGGCGAACAGGTACAGCGCGGTCACGGCCAGAAACAGCCCCATCGAGCCGGACAGCGGCACACCCAGCGCGCCTTTCACGACCACCACCAGCGAAACCCACGTGCAGATCACCACCACCAGCGCGTTGCTGCCGATTTTCGCCAGCATGATTTCCAGTGCAGTGAGCGGCAGCACCAGCAGGTGGTCGAGGGTGCCATGCTCACGCTCGCGCAGCAGCGCGGTGCCGGTGAGGATGATCGCCAGGATGGTGATGTTGTTGACGATCTGGATCACCGCCAGGAACCAGCCCCCCTCAAGGTTGGGGTTGAACAGCGCCTTGGGGTTGATCAGCACCGGGCTTTGCACGTTGCCGCGCTGGCTGTAGTCGAGCAGCTCGCGCTCGAAGATGCGGCCGATGTAGCCGGCGCCCATGAACGCCTGGCTCATGGCCGTGGCGTCGACGTTGACCTGCAGCTCCGGCGAGCGCCCGGCCAGCAGGTCGCTCTGGAAGTTCACCGGTACGTTGATCACGAAGGTGTACTCGCCGCTGTCCATGGCCTGGTCCAGGCGTGCTGCGGGCAGCGACACGGCGGGCTGGAACTCGGGCGGTTGCAGGGCTTGGGTCAATTTGCGCGACAGCAGGCTGTGGTCTTCGTCCACTACCGCGACGCTGGCATTGTGTACGCCGATCACCGAGCCGGCGGCGGGCATGTAGATCGCCACGCTGAAGGCATACAGCAGGAACAGCAGCAGCACGCTGTCATGGCGCAGGCTGGTCAGTTCTTTCAGGCCCAGGCGCAGGGTGTGGTTCAGGCGCGACATGTCAGGCCTCCTGCTTTTTCAACATGGCCAGGCTCAGGCCGGTGAAGGCAGCGAAGAAGCCCAGCAGGATCAGGCACTGCGGCCACAGCTCGCGCAGCCCCAGCGCCTTGGTGAAGGTGCCGACCGCGATATCGAGGAAATAGCCCGCCGGGAACAGTTGGCCCATCACCGCCGCTGCGCCGTCCAGCGACGAGCGTGGCACGATCAGCCCGGAAAACTGGATGGTTGGCAGGCTGGTGATGATCATGGTGCCCAGGATGGCCGCGATCTGGGTGCGGGTGAAGGCCGAGATCAGCAGGCCCAGGCTGGTGGTGGCCAGCAGGTAGGCCACGCCACCACAGGCCAGGGCCAGCACGCTGCCCTTGAGCGGCACGGCGAACAGCCAGCGGTTCATGGCCACCAGCAGCGCCAGGTTGACCAGGCTCACGGCCAGGTAAGGCATCTGCTTGCCAAGCAGGAACTCCAGGCGGGTGAGGGGGGTGGCGTAGAAGTTGGTGATGGAGCCGAGTTCTTTCTCGCGGACAATGCCCAGCGCGGTGAGCATGGCCGGGATGAAGGCGAGGATCAGCGCCATTACGCCCGGGCCGATGGCATTCACGCTGACCACGTCCTGGTTGTAACGAAAACGTGTTTCCAGGCGCACCAGCTCCTGACGCGCTTGCGGCTGTGGGCTGGCCTTGGCCAATTGCTCAAGGTTGGCCTGGTGCACGGCTTCCACATAATTGCGGCTGGTTTCTGCGCGGAACGGCATGCCGCCGTCGAGCCAGGCCGCCACCACCGGTTGGCGCCCGGCGTACAGGTCGCGGCCAAAGCCGGGCGGGATCTCCAGCGCCAGTTTGATTTCCGAGCGTTGCAAGCGCTGGTGCATCTCGCGGCTGTCACGAATCGGCGCCTGTTCGGCGAAATAGCGTGAGCCACGGAAGGCCTCAAGGTAGGCCCGGCTTTGTGGGCTCTGGTCCTGGTCGTGCACGGCGAAGGCAAGGTTTTCTACATCCAGCGAAATGCCGTAGCCGAAGATCACCATCATGAACAGCGCGCCTGCCAGGGCGAAGGCCAGGCGTACCTTGTCGCGCAGCAGTTCCTTGCCCTCACGGCTGGCCACCGCCAGCAGGCGGCGCAGGCTGAAGCCCTGGCGCAGCGGCGGAGCGGGCGTGGCTGCCTGCTCCAGCACGGCGTTGTCCGTGGCTGGCGGCGCGAGCTCCTGGGCCTGCTCCAGGCAGCGCACGAACGCGTCCTCCAAAGTGTCACCGTGGTACTGGCGCTGCAGGGCACCGGGGGTGTCGCAGGCCAGTACCCGTCCGGCATGCATCAACGAGATGCGGTCGCAGCGCTGGGCTTCGTTCATGAAGTGGGTAGAGAGGAAAATGGTCACGCCCTGTTCGCGTGACAATTCCACCAACAGGCGCCAGAAGTCGTCGCGAGCGGCCGGATCGACGCCGGAGGTTGGCTCATCGAGAATCAACACTTCCGGGCGATGCAGCACCGCCACCGCCAGCGACAAGCGCTGGCGCAGGCCAAGGGGCAGGGCGCCGGACGGCTGGTCGGCGATAGCGGCCAGGTCGAAGCGCTCGATCAGCTCATCGATGCGCTGGGCGCTCTCGGCTTTGGGCAAGTCGAACAGTCGGGCATGCAAGGCCAGGTTCTGCCGGGTGCTGAGCTCGCCATACAGCGAGAAACTCTGCGACATGAAACCGACTCGCTTTCGCGTGGCCAGGTCACTGGCGTCCACCGGGCGGCCGAGCAGGCTGGCGCTGCCCTCGCTGGCCGGCATCAGCCCGGTGAGCACTTTCATGGTGGTGGTCTTGCCGCAGCCGTTGGAGCCGAGGAAACCGAAGATCTCGCCACGGCCAATGGCGAAACTGACTTTGTTCACCGCCGTGAAGTCGCCAAAGCGCAGGGTCAGGTCGTGGGCTTCGATGGCGACCGGGCCATCTGTGGCCGGGCGCGGCGGGATGTGCAAGGGTTGATGCTGCGCCTTGCCCGCACCTTGGTAATGGGTGAAGGCGTCGTCCAGCTTGCCGCTGGGGGTGACCGCGGCCAGTTCGTGGCTTGGCCCTGCGGCCAGCAGTCGGCCGCCATCGAGCATAAGGCAATGCTCGAACTGTTCGGCCTCTTCCATGTAGGCGGTCGCCACCAGCAGGGTCAGTTGCGGGCGCTGTGCGCGAACCTGTTCGACCAGCTCCCAGAAGCGCCGCCGCGACAGCGGGTCGACGCCGGTGGTGGGTTCGTCGAGGATCAGCAGGTCCGGCTCGTGGATCAGCGCGCAGCACAGCCCCAGCTTCTGCTTCATGCCACCCGACAGCTTGCCGGCCGGGCGCTCGGCAAAGCGTTGCAGGTCGGTGGCCTGCAGCAGGTTGGCCATGCGCTGTTCGCACTCGCGGCGGCCCAGGCCGAACAGGGTGGCGAAAAAGCGGATGTTCTCGCTGATCGACAGCTCCGGGTACAGGTTATTGCCCAGCCCCTGCGGCATGAACGCCACTTTCGGGTACAGCGCCGCGCGATGACGGCGCTGGCGGATCGAGCCACCCAGCACCTGCAGCTCGCCCTGTTGCAGGCGTTTGACGCCGGCGATCAACCCCAGCAAGGTCGATTTGCCGGCGCCGTCAGGGCCGATCAGTGCGCAGCGGGTGCCCGCAGGCAGGCCGAAGCCGAGGGTGTGCAGGGCCACCAGGTCGCCGTAGCGGTGGCCGATGCCCTCGGCCAGCAGTGCCGGGGCGTTCATTGCAGGTTGGCCGGCCAGTCCACCTCAGCCGTGCGCACATAGCCGGCGCCTGGCATACCCGGTTTGGCCTGCGGCACTGCGCCGGGGTCGGTCAGGCGAAGCTTGACGCGGAACACCAGCTTTTGCCGCTCGTCGCGGGTTTCGACCTGTTTGGGGGTGAACTGGGCCTTGGCTGCGACAAAGGCTACCTTGGCCGGCAGGGCGCGTTCGGGCAGGGCGTCGAGCACGATGCGCGCCTGGTCACCTACGGTCAGCTTGCCGCTGGTGGACGCCGGCAGGTACAGGTTCATGTACTGGTCGCTGGGGTCGATCAGCATCAGCACGCGGCCGCCGGCACCCAGTACTTCACCTGGCTCGGCCAGGCGCAGCTGGATAATGCCGTTGATGGGCGCACGCAGGCTGCTGTCGTCGATTTCGCTGGTAAGCTGGGCCACCTGGGCTTCGGCTGCGCCGATGGCGGCCTTGATCGCTGCCAGCTGGGCGCGGGCGGCGACCACGGCGGCGTTGGCGGTGTCAAAGCGTGCCTGTTGCTGGTCGAGCAGTTGCTGGCTGGCGTATTTGCGCTGGAAGATTTCGCGCACGCGCCTGAGGTCCTGGCTGGCCAGCAACAGTTCGCTCTGGCGCAGCTGCACGCTGGCCTGGGCAGCGGCGTAGTTTTCCCGCGCGCGCAGCACTTCGGCTTCGGCCTGGGTGCGCTGGGCTTCCATGGTGCGGGTGTCAATGCGTGCCAGTAGCTGGCCACGGGTGACTTTGTCGCCTTCGTCGACCAGCACTTCGGCCAGGCGGCCGGGGACCTTGCTGGCGATCTGCACTTCGGTGGCTTCGAGGCGGCCGTTGCCCATGCTCAGGCCTTCGGGCAGCTGGTCGTGGAGCGACTTCCAGTACCCCAGCCCTGCGGCTGCAGCGAGCAGGGCGATCAGCGCGGTGGCGAAGATTCTGGGGGCGTATCGGTTCATCGATCTGCATCCTTGCGGTTCTGCACACCACATCATGGCGCGGGGCCATTCGTGGCGTGTTGATATCGGTCAAACCCTTGACCATAGCCAGTGTTTCAACGCAAAGCGACAATCACCGCCCATTGTTCGGGTGTCACCGGCATCACCGACAGGCGGCTGCCTTTTTGCACCAGCGGCAGCTCGGCCAAGCCGGACTGCTGCTTCAGCCTGCCCAGTTCCAGCACCCGTGGCAGGGTTTGCACATGGGCCACATCCACCGCACTCCACGGGTTCTTGTCGGGCGTGGCCTTGGCATCGTAGTAATGGCTTTGTGGGTCCAGCGCAGTGGGGTCGGGGTACGCCACGCGGGTGATTCTGGCAATACCGGCGATGCCCGGTTGCGGGCAGCTGGAGTGATAGAAGAAGAATTCGTCACCCACATTCATGGCCCGCAGGAAATTACGCGCCTGATAGTTGCGCACGCCGTCCCAGCGCGCTTCGCCAAGGCGGCCGAGGTCTTCGATGGAGAGTTCGTCGGGCTCGGATTTCATCAGCCAGTAGGCCATGGATGCTGCTCCTGAAAAGGTTTGAAATAACCTGTTGCACGAAACCGACAGCCGGTTGGCGTCAAGGTTTGCGTGCGGACGCAGGTTGTCGGAAAATGCGCCCCGTTTAAAGCGCGATGCGCTGGCGATACCCAGAAAATCGCCAAGCACTGAACAGTTTGCCTGGGGGGCAATCTTCAATGAATCAACGCAAAAAGCCGGATCTGCTGTGGATCCTGGTGTTCATTTTTGGCCTGGGTGTGGTCACTACCGGTTATGCGCAGGGTTTGTGGGAGCGCAAGCTGGACAGCGCCTACCAGATGCCGGTCGACGCCAGCCAGCCACAACGTTGATGCCCCCGCTGGCGCCGCTCAACGCGGTGCCAGGTACCAGCCACGGTCCGAGACCGTCCCTTGCAGCGGCACATCCCAGCTGGCCTGCGCCAGCCGCTCGACCTTCTGGCATTCGTGCGCCAGCCCCAGCAGCAATGGTTTTTTCCAGGTTTGCCGACGCGCCTGGTAGGCCAGGCTGCGATCATAAAAGCCGCCGCCCATTCCCAGACGCCCGCCCACTTCGTCGAAACCGACCAGCGGTAGCAGGATCAGGTCCAGCGCCCAGACCGGTCGCTGGCGCTTGCGGTCCGTCACCGGCTCGGGAATACGGAAGCGGTTGGGCTTGAGCTTTTCGCCCTGCTCGAACCGCTGAAATACCATATGCGTGCGCGGCCAGGCGTGCAGCACCGGCAGGTAGGTGCGCTTGCCGCGACGCTGGGCTTCGCGCAGCAGCAGGCAAGGGTCGATTTCGCCGTCGTTGGGCAGGTACAAGGCAATGTGGCGGGCGCGGCGGAACAATGGGTGTTGCGCCAGCTGGCGGTACAGGCCGAGGGTGGCCTTGCGTTGCTGGGCAGGGGTAAGGGCGCGGCGGGCATTGCGAAGCAGGCGACGGAGCTGGGGGCGGGTGAGCGGCGCGGTGTCGGTCATGGCACGGGCGATCCCAGATGTACTGGCCGGCACTGGACGGTCGGCCAAAACGAATTGCCCGCCTGAAGGGGCGGGCAAAAAAAATTCAGGCTCCCCGATCAGACCGCTGTCGGTGTAGCCCTTGAACCCGAAAGTTCAAGGTGGAGATTGCAGGGGGCGTTAAGGCTTTCCGTCGGGCGGACATGCACACCGGCCCCAGCGTGCAACCCCCGTGGTTGTGCGTATCGGCTCAGGGACATAACCGACTGGCGCATCCACCAGGGAGTGGCGCCAGTATACCAATCTCAGCCGATTTTGGTATCCGTGTCGTCGGACAAAGCCTTGTCTACCCGATCCAGCAGGTCACGCACCTGTTCGCGGTTGGTGCCGCTGGCCGGGGCTTCGGCGCGGTCTTCCTGGCGATGCAGCATTTCGTGGGTAATGTTCAATGCCGCCATGACCGCGATGCGGTCGGCGCCAATCACCTTGCCGCTGCTGCGGATCTCGCGCATCTTGCCGTCCAGGTAGCGCGCGGCGCTGACCAGGTTGCTGCGCTCTTCCGGCGGGCAGATGATCGAGTACTCTTTGTCGAGGATCTGCACGGTGACGCTATTGCTTGAACTCATGAGTCTTGCTCCAGAGCCTTGAGGCGTAAGATCATCGACTCGACCTTGCGCTTGGCGATCTCGTTCTTTTCGATGAGGTGGGCGCGCTCTTCGCGCCAGGATTTTTCCTGAGCTACTAGGAGTGCATTTTGCCGTTTTAGTTGCTCGACGCGTTCGATCAGCAACTCGAATCGGCTCATCAGTGCCTGAAGGTCGTTCTCTTGCGTGGGTTGCACTCGATTCGCTCCGTCGTTGAGTCACCTGGCGATGATGCCTCTCCCTGGGCGGCGACGGCCAGTGCCGATGGTCTTGGCGCGCCTGCCGGTGCTAGGATACAAGGTCTCCATTCTAGTCATTGCGCCGTCTGGCGCCTAGCTGCCCATGCCCAATACCCAATCGCCTTACATCGCCTTCGCCATGCTGCTCTCGAGCAATGGTCATCCTGTCACCCCGGCCGAACTGCACGGCCTGCTGATCGGCCGCAGCTGCGCCGGCGCCGGCTTCGACGCCGATGCCTGGCTGGCCGATGCCGCCCAGTTGCTGGAAAACGAGCCCGGGGACACCGTGCGCAACGCCCTGATCGGCCTGCAGGAAATGGTCAAGGGCGAGCTCACCAGCGACGACATGGCCATCGTCCTGCTGCTGCCTTCCGACGACGCCGCCCTGAGCGACCGCGCCACCGCGCTGGGCCAGTGGTGCCAAGGCTTCATTACCGGTTTCGGCCTGAATGCCGGCGGCAAGGACTTGTCTGACGAAGCCAAGGATGTGCTGCAGGACCTGGTGGCCATTTCCCAGGTACAGGAAGCCCTCGAAGAGTCCGAAGACGGCGAGAGCGACTACATGGAAGTCATGGAGTACCTGCGCGTGGCGCCTCTGCTGCTGTTCTCCGAGCTGGCCAAGCCGGCCGCACCCGCGCCCAAGCCATCGCTGCACTGATCAACCGGGGGTAGTCTGCCCATGAGCCACATTCCCAAGGGCGAGTATGCCCGTCGGCGCAAGGCGCTGATGGCGCAGATGGTCCCCAACAGCATCGCCATACTGCCCGCCGCCGCGGTTGCCATCCGCAACCGCGACGTCGAGCACGTGTACCGCCAGGACAGCGACTTCCAGTACCTCAGCGGCTTTCCGGAGCCTGAGGCGGTCATTGCGCTGATCCCGGGGCGTGAACATGGCGAGTACGTGCTGTTTTGCCGTGAGCGCAACCCGGAGCGCGAACTGTGGGACGGGCTACGGGCCGGCCAGGAAGGCGCGGTGCGCGATTTCGGCGCCGACGATGCCTTCCCCATCACCGACATCGACGAGATCCTGCCGGGACTGATCGAAGGCCGCGAGCGGGTGTACAGCGCCATGGGCAGCAACCCCGAGTTCGACCGGCGGCTGATGGACTGGATCAACGTGATCCGCTCCAAGGCCCGCCTGGGCGCGCAGCCGCCGAACGAGTTCGTTGCGCTGGATCATCTGCTGCACGACATGCGTCTGTATAAATCGGCAGCGGAAGTGAAGGTGATGCGTGCCGCCGCAGCCATCTCGGCGCGGGCACACGTGCGGGCCATGCAGGCGTGCCGGGCCGGGCTGCACGAATACAGCCTGGAAGCCGAACTGGACTACGAGTTCCGCAAGGGCGGCGCGAAGATGCCGGCCTACGGCTCGATTGTCGCGGCCGGGCGCAATGGCTGCATCCTGCACTATCAGCAGAATGACGCCCCGCTCAAGGATGGCGACCTGGTGCTGATCGACGCCGGTTGCGAAATCGACTGCTACGCCAGCGACATCACCCGCACCTTCCCGGTCAGCGGGCGCTTTTCCCCCGAGCAGAAGGCCATCTACGAGCTTGTGCTCAAGGCCCAGGCCGCGGCGTTTGCCGAAATCGCCCCGGGCAAGCACTGGAACCACGCCCACGAGGCGACCGTGAAGGTCATTACCGAAGGCCTGGTCGAGCTTGGCCTGCTTTCGGGCGAGGTGCAGGCGCTGATCGACAGCGAGGCCTATCGCGCTTTCTACATGCACCGTGCCGGGCATTGGCTGGGCATGGATGTGCACGACGTGGGCGAGTACAAGGTGGGTGGCGAGTGGCGCGTGCTGGAGCCCGGCATGGCGCTGACCGTCGAGCCGGGCATCTACATAGGCGCCGACAATCAGGCCGTGGCCAAGAAATGGCGCGGCATTGGCGTAAGGATCGAGGACGACGTAGTGGTGACCAGGCAAGGTTGTGAAATCCTGACTTCGGGCGTGCCGCGTACGGTTGCCGAGATCGAGGCGCTGATGCAGGCCGCCCGCAAGGACGCGGCATGAATCGCGTGAACCTGGCGATCATTGGCGGTGGCCTGGTGGGCGCAAGCCTGGCCTTGACCCTGCAGGCCGGGGCCAAGGCGCGCGGCTGGAAGATCTTGCTGATCGAGCCGTTCGCCCCTGGCGACAGCTTCCAGCCCAGCTACGATGCGCGCTCTTCGGCGTTGTCATTCGGCACCCAGCAGATCTACCAGCAGCAGGGCCTGTGGCAGGCCATCGGCCGGCGTGCCGAGCCGATCCGGCAAATTCACGTGTCCGACCGTGGTCGCTTCGGCGCCACCCGCCTGGATGCCCAGGAAGAAGGCGTACCGGCGCTGGGCTACGTGGTGGAAAACGCCTGGCTTGGCCAATGCCTGTGGCAAGGGCTGGACAGCGACGTGGTGAGCTGGCGCTGCCCGGCGGAAGTGACCTCGATGCAGGCGATCGAAGGCGGTTACCGCCTGGGGTTGAATGATGACACCCAGCTGGAATGCGACCTGGCGGTACTGGCCGACGGTGGCCGTTCCGGCCTGCGCGAGCAGTTGGGCATTCACGTACGCCACACGCCGTACCAGCAGAGCGCGTTGATCGCCAACATCACCCCGGGTGAGGCCCACGGTGGCCAGGCGTTCGAGCGCTTCACCGAAGAAGGCCCCATGGCCCTGCTGCCGTTGCCGGAAAACCGCTGTGCGCTGGTGTGGACCCGCCAGGGCATGGATGCGCGGCGCCTGGCCGACATCGACGAGCGCAGCTTCCTGCGCGAGCTGCAAGGCGTGTTTGGTTATCGCCTGGGCGCGTTGCGCCAGGTCGGCGCACGGCACCTTTACCCCTTGTCGCTGATCGAGGCCCAGGAGCAGGTGCGGCCGCACCTGGTGGTCCTGGGTAATGCTGCGCACAGCCTGCACCCTATTGCCGGCCAGGGCTTCAACCTGTCGCTGCGCGATGTGCAGTCGCTGGCCGAGGCGTTGCTGGCCGGCCCGCAGCAGCCTGGCGACTTGGCCACGCTGCAGGCTTACGCCCAGCGCCAGCGTCTGGACCAGGCCATGACCATCGGCTTTTCCGACCAGGTCACCCGGTTGTTCGGCAGCAACCAGCCCTTGCTGGCCGCAGGGCGTAACCTGGGCCTGCTCGGGCTCGACCTGCTGCCGCCGGCCAAAAGCTGGTTCGCCCGCCAGGCCATGGGCCTGGGCACCCGCCCCGATCCGCGGGGGCAGGCATGAGCAACCCGCGTAAACTGGCACGCCGTGCGCGTATGTTGCGTTGGATGCTGAACCTGTACCCGCCGTACCTGGGTGCTGGTATCCGCGTGCAGTCCATCAGCCCCGACCTGCGCAGCGTCAAGGTGGCGATGAAGCTGACCCGCTGGAACCGCAACTATGTCGGTACCCAGTTTGGCGGCAGCCTGTATTCGATGGTCGACCCTTTCTACATGTTGCTGCTGATCGAGCAGTTGGGCCGCGACTATATCGTCTGGGACAAGGCCGCCAGCATCGATTTCATCTCGCCGGGCAAAGGCCCGGTGTATGCCGAGTTCCACGTCGATGACGCGCTGCTGGACGACATCCGCCAGCAGACCGCCACCGGCAAGAAGTGCCTGCCGCGATTGCAGGTCGATATCCGCGATGGCGCCGGCGAGCTGGTGGCGCGGGTCGATAAAACCCTATACGTGCGGCTCAAGCCGCAAGCGAGGCTGGCGTAAGGCATGGAAATGCGCGCAGATCTGTTGATTGTCGGTGCCGGTATGGTCGGCAGCGCACTGGCCCTGGCGTTGCGCCACAGTGGCTTGCAAATCCTCTTGCTCGATGGCGGCCCGCTGACGGTCAAGCCCTTCGACGCCCAGGCGCCGTTCGAGCCACGTGTCAGCGCGCTGTCGGCGGCCAGCCAGCGCATCCTCGAGCGCCTCGGCGCGTGGGACGGAATTGCCCAGCGGCGTGCCACGCCGTATTCCGACATGCATGTGTGGGATGGCAGCGGCACCGGGCAGATTCACTTCTCGGCCGCCAGCGTGCATGCCCAGGTGCTTGGCCATATCGTCGAGAACCGGGTGGTGCAGGATGGCCTGCTGGAGCGCCTGCACGACAGCGACATCGGCCTGTTGCCCAACGCGCGGCTGGAGCAGTTGCGTCGCTCGGGGGACGAGTGGTTGCTGACCCTGGCGGATGGCCGGCAACTGCGTGCACCGCTGGTGATCGCGGCCGACGGTGCCAATTCGGCGGTGCGGCGCCTGGCTGGCTGCGAAACCCGCGAATGGGATTACCTGCACCATGCCATCGTCACCAGCGTGCGCTGCAGTGTCGGCCATCAGGGCACGGCCTGGCAGCGCTTCACCGATGAGGGGCCGTTGGCGTTTCTGCCGTTGACCCGCGATGGCCAGCAGGATTGGTGCTCGATTGTGTGGTCGACCACCCCGGAGCATGCCGAGCAGTTGATGGCACTGGATGAGGCCGCCTTCCTGCAGGCCCTGGAGCGGGCCTTCGAGGGGCGCCTGGGTGACGTGCTGCAGGCCGACCCGCGGGTGTGCGTGCCGCTGCGCCAGCGCCACGCCAAGCGCTATGTGGACGAGGGCCTGGCCTTGATCGGCGATGCTGCGCACACCATCCACCCGCTGGCGGGGCAGGGCGTCAACCTGGGCTTCCTCGATGCTGCGGTGCTGGCCGAAGTGCTGGTCAATGCCTGCGAGCGCGGTGAGCGGCTGGCAGATGTGAAGGTGTTGAGCCGTTACGAGCGGCGGCGCATGCCGCACAACCTGGCGCTGATGGCGGCCATGGAGGGCTTTGAGCGGTTGTTCCAGGCCAACCCGCTGCCGTTGCGCTGGTTGCGTAACAGCGGGTTGAAACTGGTGGAGCAGATGCCGGAGGCCAAGGCGCTGTTTGTGCGCCAGGCGCTGGGTTTGAGTGGTGATCTGCCGGATCTGGCCAAAGCCTGAAGGCTGCTCCTGCAATGGGCGGTGCAAGCTCTGCAACATCCGGTAACTGCTAGGTAGATGAGCCAGAAAATGGGATTCACTACCATTCGCACCTCTCAAACGATCCGAGGAGTGCTTCCCATGTTGCCACGCAAGCCCCTACTGGCCGCCCTGGCCCTGACCCTGTTCGGCGGCACTGCCCAAGCGGCGGACGAAGTGGTGGTGTACTCCTCGCGCATCGACGAGCTGATCAAGCCGGTGTTCGATGCCTATACCGCCAAGACCGGGGTCAAGATCAAGTTCATCACCGACAAGGAAGCCCCGCTGATGCAACGCATCAAGGCCGAGGGCGACAACGGCGTGGCCGACCTGCTGTTGACCGTCGATGCCGGCAACCTGTGGCAAGCCGAGCAGATGGGCATCCTGCAGCCAATCAAGTCCGACATCATCGACCAGAACATTCCGCCGCAGTACCGCGCCTCGTCCCATGACTGGACCGGCCTGAGCCTGCGCGCCCGCACCATCATCTACTCCACCGAGCGGGTCAAACCCGAGGAGTTGAGCACCTACGAAGCCCTGGCCGATAAACAGTGGGAAGGCCGCCTGTGCCTGCGCACGGCGAAGAAGGTGTACAACCAGTCGCTCACCGCCACCCTGATTGAAACCCATGGCGAGCCGAAGACCGAGCAGATCGTCAAAGGCTGGGTCAACAACCTGTCCACCGATGTGTTCTCCGATGACAACGCGGTGATCCAGGCCATCGAGGCCGGCCAGTGCGACGTGGGCGTGGTCAACACCTACTACTACGGCCGCCTGCACAAGCAGAACCCGAACCTGCCGGTGAAGATCTTCTGGCCCAACCAGGGTGACCGTGGGGTGCACGTCAACCTGTCGGGCATTGGCCTGACCAAGCACGCGCCTCACCCGGAAGCGGCGAAAAAGCTGGTGGAATGGATGACGGGCGAAGAGGCGCAGAAGCTGTTCGCCGACATCAACCAGGAGTTCCCGGCCAACCCGAAGGTGAAGCCTTCCGAGGAAGTGGCGGCATGGGGCAGCTTCAAGGCTGACAGCATTCCGGTGGAAATTGCCGGCAAGCGCCAGGCCGAAGCCATTCGCCTGATGGATCGCGCTGGCTACAACTAAGCGCCAGGCCGTATCCTTCCGGGGCCTTTCAGGGCCTCTTCGCGGGTGAACCCGCTCCCACAGGGATCGCACAATACTTGTATCTTGTGCAGTCCCTGTGGGAGCGGGTTCACCCGCGAACGACCGCGCAGCGGTCGCCATCGCACTCGAGATTTCAGCCTTGCCCCACACCCCCCAACGCCGCTGGTACCTCCCGGTCTCCCTGATCGCCGCTCTGGTGCTGCTGCCCCTGAGCGTCCTGCTGCTGTCGTGGCAGTCGATCGATATGCAGATCTGGTCGCACCTGCTCGACACCCAGATGAGCCGCCTGTTGGGCAATACCCTGACGCTGGTGGTGGGTGTGGGCATCGGCGTCACCGTACTGGGCGTCAGCCTCGCCTGGCTCACCAGCCTCTGCGAATTCCCTGGCCGGCGCTGGCTGGACTGGGCGCTGATGCTGCCGTTCGCCATCCCGGCCTATGTGCTGGCGTTTGTCTTCGTCGGCCTGCTGGACTTCGCCGGCCCGGTGCAAAGCGCCCTGCGTGAGGTGTTCGGGCCGATGCGCCTGCCGCGGGTGCGCTCCACCGGCGGGGTGATCATCGTGCTGGTGCTGGTGTTCTACCCGTACGTCTACCTGCTGGCGCGCACGGCCTTCCTGGCCCAGGGCAAGGGCCTGATGGAGGCGGCGCGCGTACTCGGGCTATCGCCCCTGCAGGCATTCTGGCGTGTGGCCTTGCCGATGGCCCGGCCGGCCATCGGCGCCGGCATTGCCCTGGCCTTGATGGAAACCCTGGCCGACTTCGGCGCGGTGGCCGTGTTCAATTTCGACACCTTCACCACGGCCATCTACAAGACCTGGTACGGCTTCTTCAGCCTGTCCAGCGCCGCCCAGCTGGCCAGCCTGTTGTTGCTGGCAGTGATGCTGGTGCTGTACGGCGAGCGCCGTGCCCGGGGTGCCAGCCGCAGCGGCAACGAGCGGCCGCGGGCGCAGGCGCTGTACCACCTGCGCGGGGTGAAAGCGCTGCTGGCCAGTGGTTGGTGCCTGCTGGTGTTTGCCTGCGCCTTCGTCATCCCGCTGCTGCAACTGCTGGCGTGGTTCTGGCAACGCGGCCGGCATGACCTGGACGAGCGCTATGTCGGCCTGGTGTTGCACACCCTGTACCTGGGCAGCATGGCGGCACTGGTCACGGTGAGCGTGGCGCTGGTGCTGGCCTTTGCCCGACGGCAGGCGCCGACGGGGGGTATCCGCGCCGGGGTCGGCCTGGCCAACCTGGGCTATGCCTTGCCCGGCTCGGTGCTGGCAGTGTCGATCATGCTGGCCTTCAGTTACCTCGATAACCACTTGGTCATCCCGCTGTCCAGCTGGTTGGGCGGGGCAGGCAAGCCGCTGCTGCTGGGCAGCCTTGCGGCCTTGCTGTTGGCCTATCTGGTGCGCTTCATCGCCGTGGCCTACGGGCCGCTGGAAAGCAGCCTGGAGCGTATCCGCCCGTCACTGCCCGAGGCCTCCCGTAGCCTGGGCGTGGGTGGGCCCAGATTGTTTTTCAAGGTGTATCTGCCGCTGCTGGTGCCCGGCGCCCTCAGCGCCGCCCTGCTGGTGTTCGTCGACGTGCTCAAGGAAATGCCGGCCACCTTGCTGATGCGACCGTTCGGCTGGGACACCTTGGCGGTACGGGTGTTCGAGATGACCAGCGAGGGCGAATGGGCACGGGCCTCACTGCCCGCACTGACGCTAGTGCTGGTGGGCCTGCTGCCGGTCATCGGCCTGATCCGCCGTTCGGCACATCGACCCGGTCGCAGTCACTGAGGGTGCCAGCCTGCGTCCTTGCGGCTACAATGCGCGGCATTCGCGCGGTGGGTCCTACAAGAAGAGCTGACGATCAAACGTCATCGACCGCCGCCGCTTCGCCACGCCCGGAAGGAGAAACCCATGGGACAGCGCACGCTTTTGTATGACCTGCACCTGGCGCTTGGCGCCAAAACGGTCGATTTCGGTGGCTGGGACATGCCCCTGCATTATGGCTCGCAGGTCGAGGAGCACCACCAGGTGCGCAGCGATTGCGGGGTTTTCGATGTGTCCCACATGACTGTGGTCGACGTCGATGGCAGCGATGCCACTGCCTGGCTGCAACGCCTCTTGGCCAACGACGTGACCCGCCTCCAAGAAACCGGCAAGGCGCTATACAGCCCGCTGCTCCATGAGCAGGGCGGGGTGATCGACGACTTGATCGTCTACCGCACGGAACACGGCTACCGCCTGGTCACCAACGCCGCCACCCGGGCCAGAGTGCTGGATTGGCTGCAACAGCAGCGGGCCGGTTTTGCCGTGGACTTCCAGGTCCGCCCCGATCTTGCCATTCTCGCCATCCAGGGCCCGCGTGCCCGCGAAAAGGTGGCAGCCCTGCTCAGCCCCACGCGCGCAGCACTGATTCGCGAACTGCGCCCGTTCGAAGGCGTCGCCGAGGGTGACTGGTTTATTGCCCGCACCGGGTATACCGGTGAAGACGGCCTGGAGATCATCTTCCCGGGCGATCAGGCGGTGGCATTCTTCAACGACCTGGTCGGCGCCGGCATCGCCCCCAGTGGCCTCGGCGCCCGCGACACCCTGCGCCTGGAAGCCGGCATGAACCTGTACGGCCAGGACATCGACGAAGCCCACACCCCGCTGACCTCCAACCTGGGCTGGAGCATCGCCTGGGAGCCAGCCGAGCGCGACTTCATCGGCCGCGCCGGCCTGCTGGCAGAAATCGAACAGGGTGTGCAGGAAAAACTGGTCGGCCTGGTGCTGGAAGAGCGCGGCGTGCTGCGTGCCCACCAGGTGGTGCGTGTGGCCGGGATTGGCGAAGGGGAGATCACCAGTGGTAGTTTCTCACCTACGCTGAGCAAGTCCATTGCCCTTGCGCGCGTACCCATGGCTACCGGTGACCGGGCCGAGGTGGAAATCCGCGGCAAATGGTACCCGGTGCGGGTGGTCAAACCGACCTTCGTGCGCCAAGGCAAAATCCTGATCTGAACATTTTTTAACCGGCGGGCGTACCGCTGAGCCAATCGAGGAATTCAAGACATGAGCAATATCCCCGCCGACCTGCGTTTTGCCGAAAGCCACGAGTGGGCTCGCCTGGAAGCCGACGGCAGCGTGACCGTGGGTATCAGCGACCACGCCCAGCAAGCCCTGGGTGACGTAGTGTTCGTCGAGCTGGCCGAAGTCGGCAAGGTATTCGCCGCTGGCGACGCCGCCGGTGTGGTCGAGTCGGTCAAGGCCGCTTCGGACATCTACGCCCCTATCGGTGGCGAAGTGATCGCAGTCAACGAAGAGCTGGCTGACAGCCCGGAGCAGCTCAACGAAGAACCTTACGGCGCGTGGATCTTCAAACTGAAGCCAAGCAACCTGGCCGAGCTGGACAAGCTGCTGGATGCTGACGGTTACAAGGCCGCCATCGGCGAGTAAGACCGCGTCGCCTGCTCCGCGGGCGCGCCCGCTCCCACAGGGATAGTGCCCGCCGCTGGCCTTTGATTAACCTGTGGGAGCTGGCTTGCCGGCGATAGGGCCGGTACTGCCAAAGCAAGTTTCCCCGCAGAATCGGCAATCCCTTCCTAGACTTGTAAGTCTCCATGAGACCTGGTCTAGGAAGAGAGCGTCGTCATGTCCCAGTCGCCATCCCTGCATCAACTGCAAGAGCTCAACCCTTTCCTGCGTCGCCATCTGGGCCCCGATGCCGCAGAGCAGCAGGCCATGCTCAACGTGCTGGGTGTCGCCAGCCGCAACGAGCTGATCGAGCAGACCGTACCGCCAGACATCCGCCTCAATCGCCCCCTCGACCTGCCAGCGGCACTGGACGAACAAGCCGCCCTGGCCAAACTTGCCGACTACGCCGCGCAGAACCAGGTCTGGACCAGCCTGATTGGCACGGGCTACCACGGCACCATCACCCCCACGGTAATCTTGCGCAACGTGCTGGAAAACCCCGGCTGGTACACCGCCTATACGCCGTATCAACCCGAAATCGCCCAAGGCCGCCTGGAGGCGCTGCTGAACTTCCAGCAAATGGTCATCGACCTCACCGGGCTGGCGCTGGCCAATGCCTCGCTGCTCGATGAGGCCACCGCCGCCGGCGAGGCCATGGCCCTGGCCAAGAGGGTGGCGCGCAACAAGAGCAACGCCTTCTTCGCGGACCAGCATTGCCACCCGCAGACCCTGTCGGTGCTGAAGACCCGCGCCGAGGGCTTTGGCTTCGAACTGATCGTCGACTCTGTGGATAACCTTGGTAATCACGCAGTGTTCGGCGCGTTGCTGCAGTACCCCGACACCCACGGCGAGGTGCGCGACCTGCGCCCGCTGATCGACCATCTGCACAGCCAGCAGGCACTGGCCTGTGTGGCTGCCGACCTGCTCAGCCTGGTGGTGCTGGCGCCCCCCGGCGAGCTGGGCGCCGATGTGGTACTGGGCTCGACCCAGCGCTTCGGCGTGCCGATGGGCTACGGCGGCCCCCACGCGGCCTACTTTGCCTGCCGCGACGACTACAAGCGTGCCATGCCGGGGCGCATCATTGGCGTGTCGCGCGATGCCCGTGGCAACACGGCGCTGCGCATGGCCCTGCAAACCCGCGAGCAGCATATCCGCCGCGAGAAAGCCAACTCCAACATCTGCACGGCCCAGGTGCTGTTGGCCAACATTGCCGGCTTCTACGCGGTGTACCACGGCCCTGAAGGCCTGCAGCGCATCGCCCAGCGCGTGCACCGGCTGACCTTCATCCTGGCCGCTGGCCTGGAAGCCAAAGGCATCCAGCGGCTCAACCAGCATTTCTTCGACACCCTCACCCTGGATGTAGGCGGTGCTCAGGCGGCCATTATCGAAAGCGCCGAGGCCGCGCACATCAACTTGCGCATTCTTGGCCGCGGGCACCTGGGCGTGAGCCTGGACGAAACCTGTAACGAGCACACGGTGCTGCGCCTGTTCGATATCTTCCTGGGTGTTGACCACGGCCTGGAGATTGCCGCCCTCGACCAGCTGGCCCTGCCCGAAGGTATTCCTGCCGGCCTGGTGCGGCGCACGCCGTTTCTCGCTCACCCGGTGTTCAACCTGCACCACAGCGAAACAGAGATGCTGCGCTACCTCAAGCAGCTGGAGAACAAGGACCTGGCCCTGAACCAGTCGATGATCCCGCTGGGTTCGTGCACCATGAAGCTCAACGCCACCAGTGAGATGATCCCCATCACCTGGCCCGGCTTTGCCCAGATGCACCCCTTTGCCCCGGCGGCCCAGGCCACGGGTTACAAGGCGATGATCGATGAACTGGAACGCTGGCTGTGCGCAATTACCGGCTTCGACGCCATTTGCATGCAGCCCAACTCCGGTGCCCAGGGCGAGTACGCAGGCCTGATGGCCATTACTCGCTACCATCGCAGCCGCCACCAGCCACAGCGCACGCTGTGCCTGATTCCGTCGTCGGCCCACGGCACCAACCCGGCGTCGGCGCAAATGGCGGGCATGGAGGTGGTGATCGTGGATTGCGACGAGCACGGCAACGTCGACCTGGCCGACCTCAAGGCCAAGGCTCACGCGGCCGGGGAGCGCCTCTCATGCCTGATGGTCACGTACCCGTCCACCCACGGGGTGTACGAAGAGGGTATTCGCGAAATCTGCGAAGTGGTCCATCAGCACGGCGGCCAGGTGTACATGGATGGCGCCAACCTCAATGCCCAGGTGGGCCTGACGCGTCCGGCCGACATTGGTGCCGATGTCTCGCACATGAACCTGCACAAGACCTTCTGCATTCCTCACGGCGGGGGTGGCCCAGGCATGGGGCCGATCGGTATCCGCGCGCACCTCACGCCGTTTGTCGCCAGCCACCCGGTGGTACCGGTGCCCGGCCTGGACCCGAACAACAGCGCGGTCAGCGCTGCGCCCTGGGGTAGCGCAAGCATCTTGCCGATCAGCTGGATGTACATTGCCATGATGGGGCCGCAGCTGGCCGATGCCAGCGAGGTGGCGATCCTTTCGGCCAACTACCTGGCCAGCCAGCTGGGCGGCGCCTTCCCGGTGCTCTACCGCGGGCGCAACCAGCGGGTGGCGCATGAATGCATCCTCGACCTGCGGCCGTTGAAGGCACTGACTGGCATCAGCGAGGAGGACGTGGCCAAGCGCCTGATGGACTACGGCTTCCATGCCCCCACCATGTCATTCCCGGTGCCGGGTACGCTGATGGTGGAGCCGACCGAAAGTGAGTCGAAAGCCGAGCTGGACCGGTTCGTCGAGGCGATGCTGGCGATTCGTGCAGAGATTGGCGAGGTGCAGGAGGGCAACTGGCCAGCGGAGAACAACCCGCTCAAGCATGCGCCGCATACCCTGGCAGATGTGCTGGGGGTGTGGGACAGGCCGTATAGCCTGGAGCAAGCGGTGGCGCCCAGTGCTCACGTGCGCCAGCACAAGTACTGGCCGGCGGTGAACCGGGTGGACAACGTGTATGGGGACAGGAACCTGTTCTGCGCGTGTGTGCCGGTGGAGGCATATCGCTGAGAACAGGGGCCGCTTTGCGGCCCATCGCGACACAAGGCCGCTCCTACAAGAGAACGCGATCCCCTGTAGGAGCGGCCTTGTGCCGCGATTGGGGTGCGAAGCACCCCCAAGGAATTACTCGGCTACCGCATTTTTGGCCAGGATGGCATTGGCCAGCTCCATGTCGGAAGCTTGCATGCCTGGGTGCTCTGCCCGCGCCTGGCGCATGGCCGCTTCCAGGAACGGCCCGCGGATTGCGCCTTCGCTGGCGACGAAGCTGCTGGCGTCATCCTGCGCGGCCACAACCAGTTTGTGATCTCGCGAGGTCAGGTAGCTCGATCCAGTGGTTGCACCGGAAGTCATCACGTTACGCCAGAAGGTATCGGCCATGGCCGAGCCGATAGGCAGCGAAAGCAAGGCAGCGACAGCGATGGCGGTTTTGAGACGCATGTTGAAACACCTCGAAGGGTGAGGGTTGAAGATGCGCGGTTGGATCTTTCTGGGCAAGGCAAGTTCCTTGAATACAAAGGACTTTTCGTCAGCTGCAGACGCGCAGCACTTCCTCGCCACGGGTCTGCCCGCACGCCACTTTGGCCTCGCCGCAACGGCGCAGGTCAACCAGGCCATCGGCCAGCGCCTGGCGCCGCAAATGGGCCAGGTCGGCGTTCGGGCCAATCAATGCACGCAGGCTTTCGCTGGGCTGCAGCAGTTCGAACAGCCCCGTACGCCCATGAAAACCGGTGCCACGGCAGGTCAGGCAACTGGCTGATGGGTTCGCCACACAGTCCGGGCACACAGTGCGCACCAGGCGCTGGGCCATGACCCCGACCAGCGTGGCCTTGATCAGGTAGTCGGCCACACCCAGCTCTTGCAGGCGGGTGATTGCGGCGCAGGCGTCGTTGGTATGCAGGGTCGACAGTACCAGGTGCCCGGTCAGGGCCGCCTGCACCGCCACCAGCGCGGTTTCGCGGTCGCGGATCTCGCCGATCATGATGATGTCCGGGTCCTGGCGCAGCATGGCCCGCACGGCACTGGCAAAACCCAGGTCCAGCGCGGGCTGCACCTGCAGCTGGTTGAAGGCCGGTTCCAGGCGCTCGATCGGGTCTTCGATGGTGCACAGGTTGACCTGCGGCGTGGCCAGCAGCTTGAGGCTGGCGTACAGCGTGCTGGTCTTGCCGGAGCCGGTGGGGCCGGTGACCAGGATGATGCCTTGGCGCTGGCGCAGCAGGCCTTGCCACTGGGCCAACTGTGGTCCCTGCAGGCCGAGGCGCTCGAAGCCCTCGTGCAGTTGGTGCGGGTCGAACAGGCGCAGTACCAGCTTTTCGCCGAACGGGGTCGGCAGGGTCGACAGCCTTAGCTCCACTTCGCCGCCACCCGGTAGCCGGCTTTGCAGGCGGCCGTCCTGCGGGCGGCGCTTTTCCGCAACGTCCAGGCGGCCCAGGTGTTTCAGGCGGCTGACCAGCGCCAGGGTGACCCCGGCGGGGAAGGCATACACGGTGTGCAGCAGGCCATCGATGCGGTAGCGCAACTGGCCCTGTTCGCGTCGGGGTTCAAGGTGGATATCGCTGGCGCGCTGATCAATGGCGTACTGCAGCAGCCAGTCGACGATATGCACGATGTGCGCGTCGTCGGCGCTGGCCTCGGTCTGGCGCTTGCCCAGTTCCAGCCACTGTTCGAGTTCGCCCAGGCTGGCCGATTGCTGGTGCTGTGCGCCCTTTACCGACTGGGCCAGGCGGTGAAACGCCTGCCCTGACTGGCGGATCTGTATTGGGCTGGCCAGCACGCGACGAATCGGCCGACCCAGGCTGCGAGCCAGGTCAGCCTGCCAGTCGTCCTGGTAGGGCTGGGCGCTGGCCACGGTGATGCCGGAGGGGGCGTCGGCGACGATGAGGATGCCATGGCGCTGGGCGAAAGCGGGGGATACCAGGCCAGCGACCTGGGGCAGGTCGAGTTGCATGGGGTCGATGCGCAGGTAGGGTTGGCCGACCTTGTTGGCCAGCCATTGGCAGAGGCTGTCCAAGTCCAGCAGTTGGCCGGGTTGTCGGCGGTCTTTCAGGCAGCAGGCGGCGACTTGTTCCAAGGGGTGGGCGGTGGGGTGTGCGGCGGCGTGTTCGAGTACTTGCAGGGTGTCGGTGGCGTGCAGGTACTGATCGGCTAGCAGGGCCTGGAGCACGTGCTTCAGGTCGAGCTCCAGGTTGTCGGGGGTGTGCATGGTTGGCGTCCGTGCCTGATGGGGAAGTGCTGATGAAGGCTAGCCGGGCGGCGGGAGGGCATCGAAGGTGAAGGATTTCAGGGTTTTGCAGCGCCTGTGCCGGCCTCTTCGCGGGTAAACCCGCTCCCACAGGTACTGCACAGGTTACAAGGTCTGCGCGATCCCTGTGGGAGCGGGTTTACCCGCGAAGAGGCCGGCGCAGGACCGCAGAGGGTTCAGACCACTGCCAACGCCACCCGATGCACATTTGTCAGGCTCACTTCACCCACACACACCAGGTTACGCAGTTTCTGCGCAATCACTTCGGCCCGGTGCCAGCTCAGGCCGCCAATGCCGACTTCGATATCCAGCCAGTCTTCCTGCTGGCTGACGTGCACGCTGTGCGGGGTCAGGAACTGCAGGGCAAACAGGTTGAGCACGCGGCACAGGCTGTCGGGCTCGGCGTCGGCCTGCAGGCGGTAGTGCACGGTGCTGTGGGCGTTGCTGGCGGCCCAGGCGTCGGTACGTGGTTGTGCGTTCATGCTGGTCTCCGCAAATGTGGGAGAAATTCTTGCACGTCAGTGGCGGCATTTTTTCGCTATGATCTGATCATTTCGCTGTATTGATGAATTGATCAATTCAAATAACGCCGCTCAGGAGATTGAACAATGCATAGCGAGCTGGACGCTTACGACCGCCGCATTCTCGAACTGCTGCAAGAGGACGCTTCGCTGTCCAGCGCGCAGATCGCCGAGCGCGTGGGGCTGTCGCAATCGCCGTGCTGGCGGCGCATACAGCGCTTGAAGGAAGAGGGGGTGATTCGCGGGCAGGTGACCTTGCTGGACCGCAAGAAGGTCGGCCTGAACACGCAGATTTTCGCTGAGGTGAAGCTCAATGCTCACGGGCGCTCCAACTTCACCGAGTTCACCGAGGCGATCCGCGGGTTTCCGGAGGTGCTGGAGTGTTATGTGCTGATGGGGGCGGTGGACTTTCTGCTGCGCATCGTCACGTCGGATATCGAGGCCTACGAGCGGTTCTTCTTCGAAAAGCTGTCGAACGTGCCGGGCATTCAGGAAGTGAACTCCATTGTGGCGCTGTCCGAGATCAAGTCCACCACCAGCCTGCCGCTGTCGCGGTGAGGCCATTCGCGGCGCCGAACCGCCGCGAAATGGCGACGTGGTATCACGCCTTGATCAGGTGCTTCCAGCCGCGGCTCTGATCCACTGCCCGAGCCTGTTCGATACGCGCTTCCAGCACTTCATCGCTGATCGGCAGTTCGGCCAGCTCGTGCAGCTTCTTCAGGTCGCCATACAGGCGGTCCATCTGCGGCGCTTCCAGCACCTGACGGGCGTGGTGCAGCCAGCCCAGCAATTGCTCGATACGTGGCAGTTGCTCGGCCAGGTCTTCCGGGCGCTGGGTGTACAGCGGCAGCTTCAACGCACGGCCTTCCTCGCCCAGCAGGTGAGCCAGCCAGCTGGCCAGCTGCGCCTTGCCCTGACGCTCGCCACGGCCTTTGCGCTCCACGGTCCAGGCACGGGCCAGCAGCCAGCGCGAGGTTTCCAGCGAGAACTGGCCCCAGCGCACGTCTTCCAGTTCTTCGGCGAACTGCTCGGGGGCGGCGCGGCGGATGTCTTCGTCGTCGTTGCCGGCCTGCACCAGCGGGCGCCAGTCTTCCAGCAGGGCATCGAGGCTGCTGCGCAGGTCACGGGTGCTGGCACGCGGCGCGGCCTGGCCAAGGCTGGCGGTGAGTGCGCGCAGTTCGCTCAGGCACTCGACCCAGTCCTGCAGCAGGCGCCAGTGGCCGTTGTGGCGGTACTGCTCGGCCAGGCGCTGGCTGCTGCCCAGCAGTTGCCAGGCCAATGCGGCGTAGGCGTCGTCCAGGGCCATTTCGGCTTCCAGCTCGGTGTGCGGCAGGCCCAGCTCGTAGCTGTCCGGCTCCAGCAGGCGGTAGCCGCGCTCGGCCTTGCTGATGTCGCAGGGCATCAGCGGCAGGCTGGCGGCCAGCTCGGCGGCCAGCTCCAACAGCGCTTGCGGGTCACCTTCGCGCAGTTCCAGCTCCAGCTCGCAGATCTCTTCCTTACGCTTGCCGGCAATCACGAAGCCCTGGTCCAGCGCGGCCTCGATCACCACTTTGCTCTTGCCACGGCCCCAGGCGATTTCGGCGTATTCACGGCTGAAGTCGGTGGTGAACAGCGGCTTGATGGTTTTCTTGTCCAGGCCTGCCAGTTGCTCGGGCCAGCAGGTGGCGTCCAGCTTCTTCAGGTCGAGCTTGACCTTGTCCAGGTTCCATTCGTACTCGTTGCGCTCGGACAAGCCGGCCACGCTGGTGCCGCGGCACTTGAGGGTCTGGATGACGGCATCGCCATCGCGGCGCAGGCGCAGGGCGACACGGGCGGCGGACAGCTCACGCTCGGGGGTGTCGAAGTACTGGTTGAGCAGTTCACGGGTCTGCCAGCCGGACTTGTTGCGCTTTTTCAGCAGAGGGTGCTCGCGCAGGGCGGCAAGGGTCTCGCGGCTGGCGCGGAGCTTCAGTTCGGTTTCTTTGTGCATCACAGACTCGAAAGAGGGGCGTGGTTGCCGGAGAGTCTACAGCAGTCAGCCGCCAACGGTTTATTCCAGACGGCGGATAGTCCTATGATGGGCAACGCTTCCGAGGAGTTTGCGCATGCCGTTGCCGACGCTGAAAGACCAGTTTGCCGCCTTGATCGCCGCGCCTTCGGTCAGTTGCACCCAGCCCGCGCTGGACCAGTCCAACCGCCAGGTCATCGACCTGCTGGCGGGGTGGCTGGGCGACCTGGGGTTCACATGCGACATCCGGCAGGTCACGCCGGGCAAGTTCAACCTGCTGGCCAGCCGTGGCAGCGGCCCGGGTGGCCTGGTGCTGGCCGGGCACAGCGACACCGTGCCGTATGACGAACAACTGTGGGCCAGCGACCCGTTGAAGCTCACCGAGGTCGATGGCCGCTGGGTCGGCCTGGGCAGTTGCGACATGAAGGGCTTTTTCGCCCTGGTCATCGAAGCCGTCATCCCGCTGTTGGAGCACGACTTCAAGCAGCCACTGCTGATCCTCGCCACCTGCGACGAAGAAAGCTCCATGTCCGGTGCCCGCGCCCTGGCCGAGGCCGGCCAGCCGCTGGGCCGTGCGGCGGTCATCGGCGAGCCTACCGGTTTGCGGCCGATCCGCATGCACAAGGGCATTCTCATGGACCGCATCGACATCCTCGGGCGCAGCGGCCATTCGTCGGACCCGAACCTGGGCCGCAGCGCCATGGAGGCCATGCACACGGTAATGGGCGAGCTGATGGGCCTGCGCCAGCAATGGCAGCAAACCTATCGCAACCCCCAGTTCACCGTGCCGACCCCGACCATGAACTTTGGCTGCATCCACGGCGGCGACAACCCCAACCGCATCTGCGGCCAGTGTGCGCTTGAATTCGACCTGCGGCCGTTGCCGGGCATGGATGTAGAGCAACTGCGCGCAGCCATTCGCGAGAAGCTGGTGCCCGTGGCCGAGCGCCATGATGTGCGCATCGACTACGCGCCACTGTTCCCGGAGGTGCCGCCGTTCGAGCAGGCTGCCGATGCCGAGCTGGTGCAAGTGGCGGAACGCCTGACCGGCCATCGCGCCGAAGCGGTGGCGTTCGGCACCGAAGCGCCTTATCTTCAGCAGCTGGGCTGCCAGACCATCGTGCTGGGCCCTGGCGACATCGCCTGTGCCCACCAGCCCGGCGAATACCTTGAAATGTCACGAATCGAGCCTACCGTGCGTCTATTGCGTGACCTGATCCGGCACTATTGCCTGCACTAAACGTCAATCGAGTTGATTCGTTCCTGCCTAGAGGAGACCGCGCGTGACCGCAAGCCTGTTCCGACGATGATCTTGAACGCCCCTTGTATCGCCGTTCTCCGTCCACTTATCCACAGGCCCTGTCATGCCCGACTACGTCAACTGGCTGCGTCATGCCTCCCCGTACATCAATGCCCATCGCGACTGCACCTTCGTGGTCATGCTCCCTGGCGATGGGGTGGAACACCCTAATTTCGGCAACATCGTCCACGACCTGGTGCTGCTGCACAGCCTTGGCGTGCGCCTGGTGCTGGTGCATGGCTCGCGCCCGCAGATCGAAAGCCGCCTGGCCGATCGCGGGCTGACCCCGCACTACCACCATGGCCTGCGTATTACCGATGCCGCCACTCTGGACTGTGTGATCGATGCAGTAGGCGCCCTGCGCCTGGCCATCGAGGCACGCCTGTCGATGGACATCGCCGCGTCGCCGATGCAGGGCTCGCGCCTGCGCGTGGCGTCCGGCAACCTGGTTACCGCACGGCCGATCGGCGTGCTCGAAGGGGTGGACTACCACCACACCGGTGAAGTGCGCCGGGTTGACCGCAAGGGCATCAGCCGCCTGCTCGACGAGCGCTCCATCGTGCTGCTGTCGCCGCTGGGCTACTCGCCCACCGGCGAAATCTTCAACCTGGCCTGCGAAGACGTGGCCACCCGTGCCGCCATCGAACTGGGGGCCGACAAGTTGCTGCTGTTCGGCGCCGAGCCGGGCCTGCTGGACGCCGACGGCAAGCTGGTGCGGGAACTGCGCCCGCAGCAGGTTGCCCCGCACCTGCAGCGCCTGGGCAGCGACTACCAGGGCGAGCTGCTGGATGCCGCCGCCGAGGCCTGCAAGGGCGGCGTGGCACGCAGCCACATTGTCAGTTATGCCGAGGACGGCGCGCTGCTGACCGAGCTGTTCACCCGTGGTGGTGGCGGTACGCTGGTGTCGCAGGAGCAGTTCGAAGTGGTGCGTGAGGCGACCATCGAGGATGTGGGTGGCTTGCTGGAGCTGATCAGCCCGCTGGAAGAACAGGGCATCCTGGTGCGCCGCTCGCGTGAAGTGCTGGAGCGCGAGATCGAGCAGTTCAGCGTGGTGGAGCGCGAGGGCATGATCATCGCCTGTGCGGCGCTGTACCCGATTGCCGACTCCGAAGCAGGGGAGCTGGCGTGCCTGGCGGTGAACCCGGAATACCGCCACGGCGGGCGTGGGGATGAATTGCTGGAGCGCATCGAGAGCCGGGCGCGGCAGATGGGTTTGAACACCCTGTTTGTGCTGACGACGCGTACTGCGCACTGGTTCCGTGAGCGCGGTTTTGCACCCAGCGGCGTGGAGCGCCTGCCGTCGGCGCGGGCCTCGCTGTACAACTACCAGCGCAACTCGAAGATTTTCGAGAAACCCCTGTAAACCTGTGCCGGCCTCTTCGCGGGCTCGCCCGCTCCCACAGGGTAATCTGCAGGGCTGAAGCCTGTGGTCTTCCTGTGGGAGCGGGTTTACCCGCGAAGCAAGCGGCGCGGTCCGGAATGAAAAACGCCGCCCTTGTGGGCGGCGTTTTTTTACACGGTGTGCAGGTACCAGTTGTACTCGAGGTCGGAGATCGAGTGCTCGAACTCCTCCAGCTCGCTTTCCTTGCACGCGACAAAGATGTCGATGTACTTCGGATCGATGTACTTGTTGAGGATCTCGCTGTCGTCCAGCTCGCGCAGGGCATCGCGCAGGTTGTTCGGCAGGCTCTGTTCCAGCTGCTCGTACGAGTTGCCTTCGATCGGCTTGCCCGGCTCGATCTTGTTGGTCAGGCCGTGGTGCACGCCAGCCAGCACGGCCGCCATCATCAGGTACGGGTTGGCATCGGCGCCGGCTACCCGGTGCTCGAGGCGCACGGCATCGGCAGAGCCTGTTGGCACACGCAGCGCTACGGTGCGGTTGTCCAGGCCCCAGCTTGGCGCGTTCGGTACATAGAACTGCGCGCCAAAGCGGCGGTACGAGTTGACGTTCGGGCAAAGGAACGCCATGGACGCGGGCAGGGTCTCGAGCACACCGCCGACAGCGTGACGTAGCGCGGCGTTCTGCTCGGGATCCTCGCTGGTGAAGATGTTGTGGCCATCTTTGTCCAGCACGGAAATGTGTACATGCAGGCCGTTGCCTGCCTGGCCCGGGTAGGGCTTGGCCATGAAGGTGGTGTCCATTTCATGGTCGTAGGCGATGTTCTTGATCAACCGCTTGAGCAGTACTGCGTAGTCACAGGCCTTGAGCGGGTCGGGCACGTGGTGCAGGTTGACTTCGAACTGCGCCGGGGCGCTTTCCTTGACGATGGCGTCGGCCGGGATGCCTTGTTCTTTCGCGCCTTCAAGGATGTCCTGCAGGCAGTCGGCATATTCGTCGAGGTCGTCGATCAGGTACACCTGGGTCGACTGCGGGCGTTTGCCCGAAATTGGCGAGCGCGGCGGCTGTGGGCGGCCGTTCACGTTCTCCTGGTCGATCAGGTAGAACTCCAGCTCGAATGCAGCGCAGATGGTAAGGCCCAGCTCGTCGAACTTGCTCACTACCTGACGCAGCACTTCACGAGGGTCGGCGAAGAACGGCTCGCCTTCGATCTCGTGCATGGTCATCAGCAGTTGAGCAGTGGGGCGCTTTTGCCACGGCTCATTACAGAGCGTGTCGGGGATCGGGTAGCAGATGCGGTCAGCATCGCCGATGTCCAGGCCAAGCCCGGTGCTTTCGACGGTGGAACCGTTGATGTCCAGGGCGAAGAGGGAGGCCGGCAGGTTGATGCCTTTCTCGTAAACCTTGTGGAGGCTGGTGCGCTCAATGCGCTTGCCACGCACCACACCATTCATATCTGCAATCAGAAGGTCAACGTAGAGAACCTCAGGATGTTCCTTAAGGAACGCGTTCGCTTCGTTAAGCTGAACGGCACGCGGGGGTACCGACATGATGCAACACCTTTGTTGTTAAAAATATCAATCAAGGGGGGCTTGCAGGACCAGTCAATCGAAAAGCCATACTGATGTCAAGCCAACCCCATGATGCCCTGAAATGGCACATCTACGGCAGATTTGCTGCAAATCGGGGCGTGCCATTATCCGCTATTTCACGTGTGAAGGGCTATCTCAAGCGTACCGTCTTTTATTTTTTACGCGGGTGTTGTGTAAAAAAATGAACAAGGCTAAGCTCGGTCACAACCCAGAACACAATAATACGAGGGTCACATGGTCCGCTTGCCGCGACCTGAAAGCACTGCCTGCGCAGCGCCATCGGGTACCTTTGTCGGTTTTTCAAGCTTCGTCAATGGCGTGGTCGCCCTGGCCGCAATAATTGACGTTTGGCGTCCTCGGGCCCGCCCTCGTAGCGGCTTGCCGCCCTTCGCTTCGTCTTCCTGCCCTTCGAACTCATTACGGACACACGTGTTTTCAGTGTATCCACTGCGGCGCTGCGCGGGGGTTTTTGCTTTAGCAACCTACTCCATCCAGAATCAATGCGCGGCCCACCTTACCTCCTGAGGTATTTATGAGTAACAACCTCGACCAGCTCACCGATTGGTTGAAAGAGCACAAGATCACCGAAGTCGAATGCATGATCAGTGACCTGACCGGCATCACGCGCGGCAAGATTTCGCCCACCAACAAATTCATCGCCGAAAAAGGCATGCGCCTGCCCGAGAGCGTGCTGCTGCAGACCGTGACCGGCGACTACGTCGACGACGACATCTATTACGAACTGCTCGACCCGGCCGACATCGACATGATCTGCCGGCCCGACGAGAATGCCGTGTTCCTTGTACCGTGGGCCATCGAGCCGACTGCGCAGGTGATCCACGACACCTACGACAAGAAGGGCAACCCGGTCGAACTGTCGCCGCGCAACGTCTTGAAGAAAGTCCTCAAGCTCTACGCCGACAAGGGCTGGCAGCCGATTGTCGCGCCTGAGATGGAGTTCTACCTGACCAAGCGCAGCGAAGACCCGGACTTCCCGTTGCAGCCTCCGGTAGGCCGTTCGGGCCGCCCGGAAACCGGCCGCCAGTCGTTCTCGATCGAAGCCGCCAACGAATTCGACCCGCTGTTCGAAGACGTCTACGACTGGTGCGAACTGCAGCAGCTGGACCTGGACACGCTGATCCACGAAGACGGCACGGCGCAGATGGAAATCAACTTCCGTCACGGCGACGCCCTGCACCTGGCCGACCAGATCCTGGTGTTCAAGCGCACCATGCGCGAGGCGGCGCTCAAGCACAACGTGGCTGCCACCTTCATGGCCAAGCCGATGACCGGCGAGCCGGGCAGTGCCATGCACCTGCACCAGAGCGTGGTCGACGTGACCACCGGCAAGAACATCTTCAGCAATGAAGACGGCAGCATGAGCGAGCTGTTCCTCCACCACATCGGTGGCCTGCAGAAGTTCATCCCCGAGGCGCTGCCGCTGTTCGCCCCCAACGTCAACTCGTTCCGCCGCTTCCTGCCCGACACTTCGGCGCCGGTGAACGTGGAGTGGGGCGAAGAAAACCGCACCGTCGGCCTGCGCGTGCCGGATGCCGGCCCGCAAAGCCGCCGGGTGGAGAACCGCCTGCCGGGCGCTGACGCCAACCCATACCTGGCCATTGCCGCCAGCCTGCTGTGTGGCTACATCGGCATGGTCGAAGGCATTCAGGCCAGCGCGCCGGTACAGGGCCGTGGCTACGAACGCCGCAACCTGCGCTTGCCGCTGACCATCGAAGACGCCCTGGAGCGCATGGAAAACAGCCGTGCGCTGGTGCAGTACCTGGGCAAGAAGTTCATCACCGGCTACGTCGCAACCAAGCGCGCCGAGCATGAAAACTTCAAGCGTGTCATCAGTTCCTGGGAGCGAGAGTTCCTGCTGTTCGCTGTCTGATAAACCCTGGGGCCGCTGGAGCGCGGCTGTCGAACAACGGAGAAGCACATGAGCACCAACAACCCGCAAACCCGTGAATGGCAAACCCTGAGCGGGGAGCACCATCTCGCACCTTTCAGTGACTACAAGCAGCTGAAGGAGAAGGGGCCGCGCATCATCACCAAGGCCCAGGGGGTGCATTTGTGGGACAGCGAGGGGCACAAGATCCTCGACGGCATGGCGGGCCTGTGGTGCGTAGCGGTCGGTTACGGCCGTGAAGAGCTGGTGCAGGCAGCAGAAAAGCAGATGCGCGAGCTGCCGTACTACAACCTGTTCTTCCAGACGGCCCACCCGCCTGCGCTGGAACTGGCCAAGGCCATTACCGATGTGGCGCCCGAGGGCATGACCCATGTGTTCTTCACCGGCTCCGGCTCCGAAGGCAACGACACCGTGCTGCGCATGGTGCGCCACTACTGGGCGTTGAAGGGCAAGCCGCACAAGCAGACCATCATTGGCCGTATCAACGGCTACCACGGCTCCACCTTCGCGGGTGCCTGCCTGGGCGGCATGAGCGGCATGCACGAGCAGGGCGGCCTGCCGATTCCGGGCATCGTGCACATCCCGCAGCCGTACTGGTTCGGCGAAGGCGGTGACATGACCCCGGATGCGTTCGGTATCTGGGCGGCCGAACAGCTGGAAAAGAAAATCCTCGAAGTGGGCGAAGACAACGTCGCCGCCTTCATCGCCGAGCCTATCCAGGGCGCAGGCGGCGTGATCATCCCGCCGGAAACCTACTGGCCGAAGGTGAAGGAGATTCTAGCCAAGTACGACATCCTGTTCGTTGCCGACGAAGTCATCTGTGGTTTCGGCCGTACCGGCGAGTGGTTCGGCTCTGACTACTACGACCTCAAGCCCGACCTGATGACCATCGCCAAGGGCCTGACCTCCGGTTACATCCCCATGGGCGGTGTGATCGTGCGTGACACAGTGGCCAAGGTGATCAGCGAAGGCGGTGACTTCAACCACGGCTTCACCTATTCGGGCCACCCGGTAGCGGCCGCGGTGGGCCTGGAAAACCTGCGCATCCTGCGCGACGAGAAAATTGTCGAGAAGGCGCGCACTGAAGCGGCACCGTATTTGCAGAAGCGTTTGCGTGAGCTGCAGGACCACCCGCTGGTGGGTGAAGTGCGCGGCCTTGGCATGCTTGGCGCGATCGAGCTGGTCAAGGACAAGGCCACCCGCAGCCGTTACGAGGGCAAGGGCGTGGGCATGATCTGCCGCACTTTCTGCTTCGAAAACGGCCTGATCATGCGTGCGGTGGGGGACACCATGATCATCGCGCCGCCGCTGGTCATCAGCCATGCGGAAATCGACGAACTGGTGGAAAAGGCACGCAAATGCCTCGACTTGACCCTTGAGGCGATTCGGTAAGCATTTGCTAGGCTAGCGATGTGACATTAAGTCGTTACAAGGCTCTGCTTTCCTTGAAACAGAGCCTTGTAACTTGCCAGACTAGCGACTGATTCAGTCGCCGCGCGCTCTGCACCGTAGGTCCTGGCTGCTGAACAGATGGCTAAATAAAAATTCTGGAGCATGACGCATGAATAAAATGGGCAAGACGTTGCTGGCCGCAGCCCTGATGGGTGCCATGGCTACTGCTGCACAGGCTGACGACAAGGTGTTGAACGTCTACAACTGGTCGGACTACATCGCGCCGGACACCATCGCCAAGTTCGAGAAGCAGACCGGTATCAAGGTCAAGTACGACGTCTTCGACAGCAACGAAACCCTCGAAGCCAAGCTGCTGGCAGGCAAGTCGGGCTACGACATCGTGGTGCCGTCCAACAACTTCCTGGCCAAGCAGATCAAGGCGGGGGTGTACGAGGAACTGGACCGTTCCAAGCTGGCGAACTGGAAAAACCTCGATCCGGACCTGCTCAAAGCCGTTGGCGATGCCAGCGACAAGGACAACAAGCACGCCTTCCCGTACATGTGGGGCTCGATCGGCATCGGCTACAACCCGGAGAAGGTCAAGGCCGCGCTGGGCGTGGACAAGATCGACTCGTGGGACGTCGTGTTCAAGCCTGAGAACATCGCCAAGCTCAAAAGCTGCGGTGTGAGCTTCCTGGATGCACCGACCGAAATGATCCCGGCCGCGCTGCACTACCTGGGCCTGCCGAGCGACAGCACCAAGAAAGAAGACCTGAAGGCCGCCGAGGACCTGTTCCTCAAGATTCGTCCTTCGATCACCTATTTCCACTCCTCCAAGTACATCGGCGACATGGCCAACGGCAACATCTGTGTAGCCGTCGGTTACTCGGGTGACCTGGAGCAGTCCAAGGCCCGCGCCCACGAAGCCGGCGACAAGGTCAAAGTGGACTACGTCATTCCGAAAGAAGGCGCCGGTACTTTCTACGACATGGTCGCCATCCCGAAAGATGCCGAGCATAAAGATGCCGCCTACCAGTTCATGAACTTCCTGCTGCAGCCGGAAATCATGGCCGAGATCACCAACGCCGTGCGCTTCCCGAACGGCAACCAGGCTGCCACTGCGCTGGTGGATAAAGACATCAGCGGTGACCCGAGCATTTACCCGCCTGCAGAAGTGAAGAAGCAGCTGTACGCGATCGCTGCGCCTGACGCTTCTGTGCAGCGTGTGATCACCCGCAGCTGGACCAAGATCAAGTCGGGCAAATAAGCCCGATGCGACACCTCTGGGCCGGGCTTTTCCGGCCCGGAGCCAGTGAAAGGCAATTGATGATTGCGGCATCGAAGCTGCGAAGGTAAGTTGCGCGCCGGTTTTGCGTGTGCGGCAGCATTGTCGCTACCCAGGCACTGATTGTGAGGAGCACCCACTTGTCTATTTCTGTATTCCGCAAGGCCTTGATGGCCGGTGCGGGCCTGACGCTGGCATGCAGCGTCCAAGCGGCGCCTACGGTGCACTTTTACAACTGGTCCGACTATATCGGCCCGACCACACTCGCGGACTTCGAGAAAGCAACGGGCATCAAGCCCGTGCAGGACGTGTTCGACTCCAACGAAACCCTGGAAGGCAAGCTGCTGGCCGGTAACACCGGCTATGACGTGGTCGTGCCGTCCAACCATTTCCTCGGCAAGCAGATCAAGGCGGGCGCGTTCCAGAAGCTCGACAAGAACCTGCTGCCCAATTATGCCAACCTGGACCCGGCGTTGATGAAACGCCTGGAAAAGAACGACCCGGGCAACCAGTACGCCGTGCCTTACCTGTGGGGCACCAACGGCATCGGTTACAACGTCGACAAGGTGAAGGCCGCGCTGGGCGTGGACACCATCGACTCCTGGGCCGTGCTGTTCGAACCCGAGAACATGAAGAAGCTCTCCAAGTGCGGCGTGGCCTTCCTCGACTCGGCGGACGAAATGCTGCCGGCGGTGCTCAACTACATGGGCCTCAACCCCAACAGCACCGACCCCAAGGACTATGCAAAAGCCGAGCAGAAGCTGCTGGCCGTGCGCCCGTACGTGACCTACTTCCACTCGTCCAAGTACATCACCGACCTGGCCAACGGCGACATCTGCGTCGCGGCAGGCTTCTCGGGCGATATCTTCCAGGCCAAGGCCCGCGCTGAAGAAGCGAAAAAGGGCGTGAACCTGGCCTACGCCATTCCCAAGGAAGGCGGCAACCTCTGGTTCGACGTGCTGGCGATCCCTGCAGATGCCAAAAACGTCAAAGAGGCGCATGCCTTCATCAACTATTTGCTGAAGCCTGAGGTTATCGCCCAGGTCAGTGATTACGTCGGTTACGCCAACCCGAACCCCAAGGCTGGCGACCTGATGGACCAGGCCGTGAGGACTGACGCTGCGGTTTACCCACCGCAGGAAGTGCTGGACAAGATGTTCGTGAATTCAGAGTTGCCGCCCAAGGTGCAACGTTTGATGACCCGTAGCTGGACCAAGGTCAAGTCGGGCAAGTAACAATCCAGGCCCGCCGCCCAAGCAGGGGCGGGCACACAAATCTTGTTGGGAGTTTCACTCATGGCAGTTGCCTCCGGTGCCTATAAGAAAGCCCTCGAGGGTGGCCAGCAACCCAAGCAGGTGCTGGTCAAAATCGACCGGGTCACGAAGAAGTTCGACGAAACCATCGCCGTAGACGATGTGTCACTGGAAATCCGCAAGGGCGAGATCTTCGCCCTGCTGGGTGGCTCCGGTTCCGGCAAATCGACCCTGCTGCGCATGCTGGCCGGCTTCGAGCGCCCTACCGAAGGGCGGATCCTGCTCGACGGCGTCGACATCACCGACATGCCGCCCTACGAGCGGCCGATCAACATGATGTTCCAGTCCTACGCGCTGTTCCCGCACATGACCGTGGCGCAGAACATCGCCTTCGGCCTGCAGCAGGACAAACTGCCCAAGGCTGACATCGACGCCCGCGTGGCCGAGATGCTCAAGCTGGTGCACATGACCCAGTACGCCAAGCGCAAGCCGCACCAGCTGTCCGGTGGCCAGCGTCAGCGTGTGGCCCTGGCCCGCTCCCTGGCCAAGCGCCCCAAGCTGCTGCTGCTCGACGAGCCGATGGGTGCGCTGGACAAGAAACTGCGTTCGCAGATGCAACTGGAACTGGTGGAGATCATCGAGCGCGTGGGCGTGACCTGCGTGATGGTGACCCACGACCAGGAAGAGGCCATGACCATGGCCCAGCGTATCGCCATCATGCACTTGGGCTGGATCGCCCAGATCGGCTCGCCTGTGGATATCTACGAAACGCCGACCAGCCGCCTGGTGTGCGAGTTCATCGGCAACGTCAACCTGTTCGAAGGTGAAGTGGTCGACGACGCCGAAGGCCACGCGATCATTGCCAGCCCGGAGCTGGAGCGCAAGATCTACGTGGGCCACGGCATCACCACCTCGGTGGAAGACAAGCACATCACCTACGCCCTGCGCCCGGAAAAGATGCTGGTCACTACCCAGCAGCCGACCTGCGAGCACAACTGGTCGCGCGGCAAGGTCCACGACATCGCCTACCTGGGCGGCCACTCGGTGTTCTACGTCGAGCTGCCCAGCGGCAAGGTTGTCCAGTCGTTCGTCGCCAACGCCGAGCGCCAGGGCACCCGCCCGACCTGGGGCGATGAAGTGTACGTGTGGTGGGAAGACGACAGCGGCGTGGTACTGCGGTCATGAAACTGCGCAAGCTCAAGCGAGCCTTCCAGCGCCTGACCCCGAGGGGGCGGCACGTGGTGATCGGCGTGCCGTTCATCTGGCTGTTCCTGTTCTTCATGCTGCCGTTCTTCATCGTGCTGAAGATCAGTTTCGCCGAAGCCGACGTGGCGATCCCGCCGTACACCGAGATCTACAGCTACGTCGAAGACAAGATCCAGTTGGTACTCAACCTGGCCAACTATGGCTTGTTGACCGAGGATGAGCTGTACCTTTCGGCCTATCTGGGCTCGTTGAAGATGGCCTTCTTCAGCACCCTGCTGTGCCTGCTGATCGGCTTCCCGATGGCCTACGCCATTGCCAACGCCAAGAAGGAAACCCAGACCGTCCTGCTGCTGCTGATCATGATGCCGACCTGGACCGCGATCCTGATCCGCGTCTACGCCTGGATGGGCATCCTCAGCAACAACGGGCTGCTGAACGGCTTCCTGCTGTGGACCGGGTTGATCGACCAGCCGCTGCAAATCCTCAACACCAACCTGGCGGTGTACATCGGCGTGGTCTATTCGTACCTGCCGTTCATGATCCTGCCGCTGTTCGCCAACCTGGTGAAGCATGACCAGAGCCTGCTCGAAGCGGCATCCGACCTGGGTTCGAGCACCTTCAACAGCTTCTGGAAAATCACCGTGCCGCTGTCGAAAAACGGCATCATCGCCGGCTGCATGCTGGTGTTCATCCCGGTGGTGGGCGAGTTCGTGATTCCTGAGCTGCTCGGCGGCCCGGAAACCCTGATGATCGGTAAAGTGCTGTGGCAAGAGTTCTTCAACAACCGTGACTGGCCGGTAGCCTCTGCGCTTGCGGTAGTGATGCTGGCGATCCTGATTGTGCCGATCCTGCTGTTCAACCGCAGCCAGGCCAAAGAAATGGAGGGCCGCGCATGAAACGCTTCAGTTTCTCCAAGCTGATGCTGGTGCTCGGCTTGCTGTTCATCTACCTGCCGATGCTGATCCTGGTGATCTACTCGTTCAACGCCTCCAAACTGGTGACGGTGTGGGGTGGCTGGTCGATCAAGTGGTACGTCGGCCTGCTCGACAACACCCAGTTGATGGGGTCGGTGATGCGCTCGCTGGAAATCGCCTGCTACACGGCGGTGGCGGCGGTGGCGCTGGGTACGCTGGCGGCCTTCGTGCTGACTCGGGTCACCCGCTTCAAGGGCCGTACGCTGTTCGGTGGCCTGGTCACCGCGCCGCTGGTAATGCCTGAAGTGATCACCGGTCTGTCGCTGTTGCTGCTGTTCGTGGCCATGGCGCAGATGATCGGCTGGCCGCAGGAGCGCGGCATCGTCACCATCTGGATCGCCCACACCACGTTCTGCGCGGCGTATGTGGCGGTAGTGGTGTCGGCGCGCCTGCGTGAGCTGGACCTGTCGATCGAAGAAGCCGCGATGGACCTGGGTGCCAAGCCGTGGAAGGTGTTCTTCCTGATCACCATCCCGATGATCGCGCCGTCGCTGGCGGCGGGCGGCATGATGTCGTTCGCGCTGTCGCTGGACGACCTGGTGCTGGCCAGCTTCGTGTCCGGCCCGGGTTCGACCACCTTGCCGATGGAAGTGTTCTCGGCAGTGCGCCTGGGCGTGAAGCCGGAGATCAACGCCGTGGCCAGCCTGATCCTGCTGTCGGTGTCGCTGGTGACCTTCTTTGTCTGGTACTTCAGCCGCCGCAGCGAAGAGCGTCGTCGCAAGGCGATTCAGCAGGCGATCGAGGAAGGCGCTGCGGCTAACGCTTCGCAGCCGCAGGTCAAGCGCCCGACGCAGGTAGCTGCGTCGGCCTGACCCGGCCCTTTCGCGGCGGTTCGGCCCTTTCGCGCCGAACCGCCGCGAAGGCTCCAGCATCGAATCAAAGCCATACTGCATCCCAGTGTGGATATTCCCGGACACTTCTGACCCATCCAGCCCTCAATGGATTGGCAACAATGTACCGGGCTGCGTGCACCATGTTTTCCTCCCTTCTCAATGCCCGGTCCTGATACCCAGGCTGCCATACCGGGTCATGCTCAACCCCTGCCTGATGTAATGCGAGACTGGAGCGGGACTTGAACCTGCGCATCAGGGTACCCAGTGTTGTTCCTTTCAGCTCGATCAGCCAATGCAGATGGTCTGGCATCAGCACCCACACCAGTGAGCGGCAGGCGTGCTCCTGATCGGCTTGCCGCAATTGGTGAATGACTAACCGGGCATGGTGGAAGTCATCGAATAGCGGCTTGCGCTGATGGGTAACAGTGGTCAGCAGATACAGCCTGCCAAGTTCTGAATAGCGACCACGACGAAGCAGATGGGATTGGGCCCTGGGCATCAGGTTCTTCCTTAGATAGAGATCAACCTCCCAAGGTAGTGGCTGTGTTGCCCCCCCAGGGAAGCAGATGATTTCTGGATATGGCAGGACCGGCCCTTTCGCGGGTGAACCCGCTCCCACAGGTACTGCACAGGATTCAGCCTATGCACGATCTCTGTGGGAGCGGGTTCACCCGCGAAGAGGCCGGCACAGGCTGTGAAAATGCCGAACTGATCCGTGTCAGTGATGTTTATCGAACCCTGAACTACGCTCACAGTCGCATTCCACAATCATTTGTGCACAAGCAAGGAGCCAGCATGGCGTTGATGCGTCCGCTGTCGGTCGTCTGCCTGGGGCTGCTTTACATGCTCACCGGCTGTAGCAAGGAAGAGGTCCCCGAGACGTTGCCTCGGGTAGGTGTGCAACAGGTCCAGCCCACCGATTTCGCTGCCAGGGTCACCCTGACCGGCGATGTACAGGCGCGGGTGCAGACCGATTTGTCGTTCCGCGTCGGCGGCAAGATCATTTCGCGCAGTGTGGATGTTGGCGATCACGTCAAGGCCAACCAGGTGCTGGCGCGGCTGGACCCGAAAGACCTGCAGAACAACGTCGACTCGGCCAAGGCCGAAGTCTTCGCTGCGCAGGCGCGGGTCACCCAGACCAGCGCCGCCTTCGTGCGCCAGCAAAAACTGCTGCCCAAGGGCTACACCAGCCAGAGCGAATACGATGCTGCCGAAGCCGCGCTGCGCAGCAATCAGAGCGCGCTGAAGGCTGCCCAGGCCCAGTTGGCCAACGCCAACGAGCAACTCAGCTATACCGCACTGGTCTCCGAGGCCGCCGGGGTTATCACCGAGCGCCAGGCCGAAGTCGGCCAGGTGGTGCAGGCGACCATGCCGATCTTCAGCCTGGCCACCGATGGCGACCGTGATGCAGTGTTCAACGTCTACGAATCGCTGCTGGTAGCGCCGCCCAGCGATGCCGGGGTGATCGTCAGCCTGCTGGACGACCCCAAGGTCCAGGCCCATGGCTTCGTGCGCGAAATCACCCCCACGGTGTCGGCGCAAAGCGGCACGGTGCAGGTCAAGGTCGGCCTGAAAGACGTGCCAGCAGGGATGCAACTGGGCGCACCAGTCACCGCCACCACCAATGCCCAAGGCCGGCCCAGCATCGAACTGCCGTGGTCGGCGCTGACCAAGGCCCTGCACGAGCCCGCTGTGTGGGTGGTGGGCGAGGGCGACAAGGTGGAGCTGCGCAAAGTCGAAGTCAGCCGTTACCTCACCGGCAAGATTGTGGTCGCCAGCGGCCTGAAGGGCGGCGAAACCGTGGTGGTCACTGGCGGGCAGTTGCTGCACCCCGGCATGCAGGTGCAGAAGGTCGACGCCAAGGCCCAAGGGGGTGAGCTATGAAGCGCCTGCTGCTGATGCTGTCGGCCGGCGTATTGCTGGCCGGCTGCAGTAGTGAGGAAGAAGCACCAGAGCCGATTCGGCCGGTGCTGTCGGTCAAGGTCGAACCCCAGGTGCAGTCGCAACTGGGCCGCTTCGCCGGCAGTATCCAGGCGCGTTTCGAAAGTACCCTGGGCTTTCGTGTTTCCGGGCGCATTGCCCGGCGTTGGCTGGATGTGGGCGCCCAGGTGAAGCCGGGCGACACCTTGGCCACCCTCGACCCGACCGACCAGCAGAACCAGCTGCGCGCCGCCGAAGGCGACCTGGCCAAGGTGCAGGCGCAGTGGATCAACGCCCAGGCCGATGCCCGTCGCCAGCAACAGCTGTATGACCGCGGCGTTGGCGCCCAGGCCCAGCTGGATATCGCCCAGACCAACCTGAAAACCACCAGCGCGGCACTGGAGCAGGCGCGCTCTGCGCTTAGCCAGGCACGTGACCAGCTCGACTACAGCACCCTGCGCAGCGACCACGCCGCCGTGATTACCGCCTGGCAGGCCGAAGCCGGGCAAACCGTAACGGCCGGGCAAGCCGTGGTGACCCTGGCCCGACCGGATGTGAAGGAAGCGGTAATCGACCTGCCAATCGGCCTGGCCGAGCAGTTGAGCAAAAGCCTGACCTTCACCGTGGCCTCGCAACTGGACCCGACCATCAGCACCACGGCAAGCCTGCGCGAACTGGAGCCCCAGGCCGATGCCACCACCCGTACCCGCCGCGCTCGCCTGACCCTGGCCAGCACCCCGGCGGCCTTTCACCTTGGCACAGCCATCAGTGTGACCCTCAGCTCGCAAGTGTCCCCGCGCAGCGAATTGCCCTTGAGTGCCTTGCTCGAGCGCGACGGCAAGACCCAAGTGTGGGTGATCGATACGCAGCAGAAGACCGTGGCCACCCGTGACGTGGCGCTGATCGAGCGCACCGCTGACAGCATCGTGCTGAGCGCCGGCGTGCAGCCCGGTGAGCGCGTGGTCACCGCGGGCGTCAATAGCCTCAAGCCTGGCCAGAAGGTCACCTTCGACGAGGATGCGCAATGAAAGGAAGCTTCAACCTGTCCGACTGGGCACTCAAGCATCAATCGTTCGTCTGGTACCTGATGTTCGTTGGCTTGTTGATGGGGATTTTCTCCTACTTCAACCTGGGCCGTGAGGAAGACCCGTCGTTCACCATCAAGACCATGGTCATCCAGACCCGCTGGCCCGGCGCGACCCAGGACGAAACCCTGTACCAGGTCACCGACCGCATCGAGAAGAAGCTCGAAGAACTCGACTCGCTCGACTACACCAAAAGCTACACCCGCCCCGGTGAGTCCACGGTCTACGTGTACCTGCGTGACACCACCAAGGCCAAGGACATCCCGGATATCTGGTACCAGGTGCGCAAGAAGATCCAGGACATTCGTGGCGAATTCCCGGCGGGCATCCAGGGGCCGGGCTTCAACGACGAATTCGGTGATGTATTCGGCTCGATCTATGCCTTTACCGCCGACGGCCTGACCTTGCGCCAGCTGCGTGACTACGTGGAACAGGCGCGGGCCGAGGTCCGCGATGTACCCAACATTGGCAAGATCGAGCTGGTCGGCACCCAGGACGAAGTGCTGTACCTGAACTTCTCCACCCGCAAGCTGGCTGCCCTGGGCATTGACCAACGCCAGGTGATGCAGGCACTGCAAGCGCAGAACGCGGTGACGCCGGCCGGCATGATCGAAGCCGGCCCGGAGCGTATCTCGGTGCGAACGTCCGGGCAGTTTGCCTCGGAAAAGGACCTGCAAACCGTCAACTTGAGGATCAACGATCGCTTCTTCCGCCTGGCCGATATCGCCGACATCGAGCGTGGCTACGTCGACCCGCCTTCGCCCATGTTCCGCTACAACGGCCAGACGGCAATCGGCCTGGCCATCGGCATGAAGGCCGGCGGCAATATCCAGGTGTTTGGTGCAGCACTGAAAAAGCGCATGGACCAGGTGATCGAAGACCTGCCGGTCGGTGTCGGGGTACACACCGTCTCCGACCAGTCGGTGGTGGTCAAGGATGCGGTCGGCGGCTTTACCAGCGCGCTGTTCGAGGCGGTTGTGATCGTGCTCGCAGTGAGTTTCGTCAGCCTTGGCGTACGCGCCGGCCTGGTGGTTGCCTGCTCGATTCCGCTGGTGCTGGCCATGGTGTTCGTGTTCATGGAGTACAGCGGCATCACCATGCAGCGGATTTCGCTGGGTGCACTGATCATTGCGCTGGGCCTGCTGGTGGACGATGCGATGATTACCGTGGAGGTGATGGTCACGCGGCTGGAAATGGGCGAAAGCAAGGAGCAGGCGGCGACGTTCGCCTACACCTCTACAGCTTTCCCCATGCTTACCGGCACCTTGGTAACCGTGGCTGGCTTCGTGCCCATTGGCCTCAACGCCAGCTCTGCGGGTGAATACACCTTCACCCTGTTCGCGGTGATCGCCGTGGCGCTGATCGTGTCCTGGGTGGTGGCGGTGTTCTTCGCGCCAGTGCTCGGGGTGCATATCCTCAAAGGCGACAAGCTCAAGGCCCATGACGCCGAGCCTGGCCGCGTCGGGCGGGCATTTGAGGGCGGGTTGCTGTGGTGCATGCGCAACCGCTGGTTGACCATCATCGGCACCGTAGTGCTGTTCGCCCTGTCGATCTTCTGCATGCGTTTTGTGCAGAACCAGTTCTTCCCGTCCTCGGACCGCCCGGAAATTCTCGTCGACCTCAACCTGCCGCAGAACGCCTCGATCGAGGAAACGCGCAAGGTGGTCGACCGCCTCGAGGCGCGGATCAAGGACGACCCGGACCTGGTGCGCTGGAGCACCTATATCGGGCAAGGCGCGATTCGCTTCTACCTGCCCCTCGACCAGCAGCTGCAGAACCCGTACTACGCGCAGTTGGTGATCGTCAGCAAGGGCTTCGAAGAGCGCCAGGGCATGATCGATCGCCTGCAGAAGATCCTGCATGAAGACTTCGTCGGCATCGGTACCAACGTGCAGTCGCTGGAGATGGGCCCGCCGGTGGGCCGGCCGATCCAGTACCGGGTCAGCGGCGCCAACATCGACCAGGTGCGCAAGCACGCCATCGAGCTGGCCACCTTGCTGGACCAGAACGAACACATCGGCGAGATGATCTACGACTGGAACGAGCCGGGTAAGGTGCTGCGCGTGGAAATCGCCCAGGACAAGGCCCGCCAGCTGGGGCTGTCGTCCGAAGACGTAGCCAATGTGATGAACAGCATCGTCAGTGGCGTGCAGATCACCCAGGTCAACGACAACATATACCTGGTGGACGTGGTCGCCCGCGCCGAAGACAGCGAGCGCGGCTCGCCCGATACGCTGCAGAACCTGCAGATTCTTACCCCCAACGGCACCTCGATCCCGCTACTGTCGTTCGCCACCGTGCGTTACGAGCTGGAGCAACCGCTGGTGTGGCGCCGTGACCGCAAGCCGACCATCACCATCAAGGCTTCGGTCAATGGCGAGATCCAGCCCACTGACCTGGTGGCGCAGCTCAAGCCGAAGATCGATGAGTTCGCCAGCCAGTTGCCGGTCGGTTACGAAGTGGCCACGGGCGGTACGGTGGAGGAGAGCAGCAAGGCCCAGGGCCCGATCGCCAAGGTCATTCCGCTGATGCTGTTCCTCATGGCGACCTTCCTGATGATCCAGCTGCACAGCGTGCAGAAGCTGTTCCTCGTGGTCAGCGTGGCGCCGCTGGGGTTGATCGGCGTGGTGCTGGCGCTGGTGCCCACGGGTACACCGATGGGCTTTGTGGCGATTCTTGGCATCCTGGCGCTGGCGGGCATCATCATTCGTAACTCGGTGATCCTGGTAACCCAGATCGACGAGTTCGAAGCCCAGGGCTTCTCGCCGTGGGATGCGGTGGTGGAGGCCACCAACCATCGTCGTCGGCCGATCCTGCTGACCGCAGCGGCGGCGAGCCTGGGCATGATCCCGATTGCCCGCGAGGTGTTCTGGGGGCCGATGGCCTACGCCATGATTGGCGGGATCATCGTGGCAACCTTGCTGACGCTGCTGTTCCTGCCGGCGCTGTATGTGGCCTGGTACAAGATTCGCGAGCCGCAGAAACAAAACTGAAGCCTTGTACGGACCCTGTGGGAGCGGGTTCACCCGCGAATGCGACGGTAGCTCCACCATCGCATTCGCGGGTGAACCCGCTCCCACAGGGCTTTGCGTCGGCTGCAGAATCGCGATTTTAATTTGGTTATATAAACATTCTTAAACAGTATTTTTAAGAATAACTCCGCCTCACTACTATTGCCCTCAAGCCAGGCGCAAATCCCCTTCAAACCTCTGCCCGGCACCCTCACTCCAAGGAGAACGAGCATGAGTGCATCTCTGCGTAGCATCGACGGTCAGGACGAAGCCACCATTCTGCGTGAAATCCAGAGCGCCTTGCGCGACCTGCGGTTTGGTGCGGTGGAGATCACTGTGCACAACGCTCAGGTCGTACAGATCGAGCGCAAGGAGAAGTTCCGCCTGCAACAGCCCGGCAACAAGTCCGGCTGATCGCGCCTCACATCCAAAATTAGAAAAATGCCAATCGGGAGCTTCACCATGTCCATTCGCCGTTATGCGCTTGCCGCTCTGGCCAGTGCTGTTTTTGCCGGTTCCGCCATCGCCAAGGACTACGAACTGCTGAACGTGTCCTACGACCCGACCCGCGAGCTGTACCAGCAGTACAACGCCGAGTTCATCAAGCACTGGCAGCAGGCCCACCCGGGCGACAAGGTGAAGATCCAGCAATCCCATGGCGGCTCGGGCAAGCAGGCCCGTGCGGTGATCGACGGCCTGCGCGCCGACGTGGTGACCCTGGCCCTGGCCGGCGACATCGACGAAGTGGCCAAGCTTGGCAAGACCCTGCCGGACAACTGGCAGACGCGCCTGCCGGACGCCAGCACCCCGTACACCTCGACCATCGTGTTCCTGGTGCGCAAGGGCAACCCGAAAGGCATCAAGGACTGGGGCGACCTGATCAAGAAGGACGTTTCGGTCATTACCCCCAACCCGAAAACCTCCGGCGGTGCACGCTGGAACTTCCTGGCGGCCTGGGCCTATGGCCTGAAAGCCGGTGGTAGCGAAGACAAGGCCAAGGCCTACGTGCAGGAGCTGTTCAAGCACGTACCGGTGCTGGATACCGGCGCCCGTGGCTCGACCATCACCTTCGTCAACAACGGCCAGGGCGACGTGTTGCTGGCCTGGGAAAACGAAGCGTTCCTGGCGCTGAAGGAAGACGGTGGCGCCGACAAGTTCGACATCGTCGTACCGTCGCTGTCGATCCTGGCCGAACCGCCAGTGGCGGTGGTGGACAAGAACGCCGAGAAGAAGGGCAATACCGCCATTGCCACCGAATACCTCAAGCACCTGTACAGCCCGGCCGGGCAGAAGATTGCCGCCGAGAACTTCTACCGCCCGCGTGACGAGAAGGTCGCTGCCGAATTCGGCAAGCAATTCCCGAAACTGGACCTGGTAACCATCGACAAGGACTTCGGTGGCTGGAAAACTGCACAACCAAAATTCTTCAATGATGGCGGTGTGTTCGACCAGATCTATCAGGCACAGTAAACGCCAGGGAAAAGCGGGGCCGCGTTGCGGCCCAATCGCGACACAAGGCCGCTCCTACAAAGAGCCGCGATCCCCTGTGGAACCGCGATCCCTGTGGGAGCGGCCTTGCGTCGCGATTGGGCTGCAACGCAGCCCCGGGATTCAGAGTCTTGCGCCGGCCCGGGATTGATTCCGGGCTTCGTGCGTTCAACCAGGGATACTTATGTCACGTCGTATTTCCCCCGTCATACCCGGCTTCGGGCTGACGCTGGGCTACACCTTGGTGTACCTCAGCCTGATCGTGCTGATACCGCTGGCAGCCATGTTTATTCATGCCTCGCAGCTGACCTGGGAGCAGTTCTGGAACATCATCAGTGCGCCGCGGGTGATCGCCGCGCTCAAGCTGAGTTTTGGCACCGCCCTGTTCGCCGCCATCATCAACGGGGTGATCGGCACCCTGCTGGCCTGGGTGTTGGTGCGCTACACCTTCCCTGGGCGCAAGATCATCGACGCGATGATCGACCTGCCGTTCGCCTTGCCCACCGCCGTCGCCGGTATCGCCCTGACCGCCCTGTACGCGCCTGCGGGCTGGGTTGGCCAGTTCGCCACCGACCTGGGCTTCAAGATCGCCTACACCCCGTTGGGCATCACCCTGGCGTTGACCTTCGTCACCTTGCCGTTCGTGGTGCGCACGGTACAGCCGGTACTGGCCGACATCCCGCGTGAAGTGGAGGAGGCCGCTGCCTGCCTGGGGGCCAAGCCGCTGCAGGTGTTCCGCCACATACTGGCGCCGGCCCTGCTGCCGGCCTGGCTCACCGGTTTTGCCCTGGCCTTCGCCCGCGGCGTGGGCGAGTATGGTTCGGTGATCTTCATCGCCGGCAACATGCCGATGAAGACCGAGATCCTGCCGCTGCTGATCATGGTCAAGCTCGACCAGTACGACTACACCGGCGCGACTGCCATCGGCGTGCTGATGCTGGTGGTTTCCTTCATCCTGCTGCTGCTGATCAACCTGCTGCAGCGCCGCATCGAAACCCCTTGAAGGAGGCCGGCATGTCCAGTTCATCCCTGAGTGCAAGCGCCGCCGCCAACGCCGCCCGCCGTGGCAGTGCTACGTCGCGGCGCATTCTTATCGGCCTTGGCTGGCTGGTGTTCGCCCTGTTCCTGCTGCTGCCGCTGGTGATCGTGGTGTCGCAGGCGCTGAAGAACGGTTTTGGCACCTTCTTCGAGGCGATCTTCGAGCCTGATGCCTTGTCGGCGCTGAAGCTGACCCTGCTCGCCGTAGCCATTTCGGTACCGTTGAACCTGGTGTTCGGTGTCAGCGCCGCCTGGTGCGTGAGCAAGTACACCTTCCGTGGCAAAAGTATCCTGGTCACCCTGATCGACCTGCCGTTCTCGGTGTCGCCGGTAATCGCCGGCCTGGTCTACGTGCTGATGTTCGGCGCGCAGGGCCTGTTCGGGCCCTGGCTGCAGGACCATGACATCCAGATCGTCTTCGCCCTGCCGGGCATCGTCCTGGCAACCATCTTCGTCACCGTGCCGTTTGTGGCCCGTGAGCTGATCCCGCTGATGCAGGAGCAGGGCACGCAAGAAGAGGAGGCCGCGCGCCTGCTCGGTGCCAATGGCTGGCAGATGTTCTGGCACGTGACCTTGCCCAACATCAAATGGGGCCTGATCTATGGCGTGGTGCTGTGTACTGCACGGGCCATGGGCGAGTTTGGCGCGGTGTCGGTGGTGTCGGGCCACATTCGTGGCGTGACCAACACCTTGCCGCTGCACGTAGAGATCCTCTACAACGAGTACAACCACGTCGCAGCCTTCAGCGTGGCCAGCCTGTTGCTGATCCTGGCGCTCTTCATCCTGCTGCTCAAGCAGTGGAGCGAGAACCGTATTAACCGCCTGCGCCACAGCGCCGCGGAGGAATGATTCATGTCGATCGAAGTTCGTAATGTCAGCAAGCGCTTCAACAGCTTCCAGGCCCTGAACAACATCAACCTGGACATCAACAGCGGCGAGCTGGTGGCGCTGCTGGGCCCGTCCGGCTGTGGCAAGACCACCCTGCTGCGCATCATCGCCGGCCTGGAAACCCCGGACCAGGGCAACATCGTGTTCCATGGCGAGGATGTTTCCGGCCACGACGTGCGTGACCGCAACGTCGGGTTCGTATTCCAGCACTACGCGCTGTTCCGCCACATGAGCGTGTTCGACAACGTCGCCTTCGGCCTGCGCATGAAGCCCAAGGGCGAGCGCCCGAGCGAGAGCAAGATTGCCGAAAAAGTGCACGAGCTGCTGAACATGGTGCAGCTGGACTGGTTGTCCGACCGCTACCCGGAGCAGCTGTCTGGCGGCCAGCGCCAGCGTATCGCCCTGGCCCGCGCCCTGGCAGTGGAGCCCAAGGTGCTGCTGCTGGACGAGCCGTTCGGTGCGCTGGACGCCAAGGTGCGCAAGGAGCTGCGCCGCTGGCTGGCGCGGCTGCACGAGGATATCAACCTGACGTCGGTGTTCGTCACCCACGACCAGGAAGAGGCCATGGAAGTGGCTGACCGCATCGTGGTCATGAACAAGGGCGTGATCGAGCAGATCGGCTCGCCGGGCGAGGTGTACGAGCAGCCGGCCAACGATTTCGTCTACCACTTCCTGGGCGACTCCAACCGCCTGGCTGTGAGCGAAGGGCACCATGTGCTGTTCCGCCCGCACGAGGTGTCGCTGTCGCGGCATGAGACCGAAGGGCACCATGCTGCCGAGGTGCGGGATATCCGGCCGCTGGGCGCTACCACGCGGGTGACCTTGAAGGTGGAAGGGCAGAGCGAGTTGATCGAGGCCGAGGTGGTCAAGGACCATGACAGCCTGACCGGTTTGGCGCGGGGCGAGACGTTGTTCTTCCGGCCGAAGGTTTGGCAGAAGGTGGCGGATATCTAAGCCGCCCTTGAAGATGAAAAAGCCCGGCCTGGTTCCGGGCTTTTTTTCGCCTGACAGATTGCCGGGGCTGTGTGCCGCGGCCAAAGTGGGAGCTGGCTTGCCGGCGATCGAGGGCGCAGCCCTCGCGGCATTCTCATGCCTTGCGCGAATATTTTGCATGCCGACAATGCATCGCACTTACCCCGGAAAGCCGCAGGCCGCGCAATTCGTGGGTTTCACGCTCCCCCTAAAAAACAATATTCAATCCAGTTCTAACCATAATTTTAAACATTACTTTAAGAGATAAGCCTCTGGCCCCGATGATTCAGCCACACACCTGAATCGAGACCCCAGGAGTTTGATCAATGGGTAATGTCCAGTCGGCCGTCAGGGCCTACGACCAGCCATGGCGCCCGGCCCCGGGTGACCTGGTCGAGCTTGGACGCACGCTTCGCCTCCCGCTTGGCCAGCTGCGCCTGCAACGCACGCCCGTCAGCGGGCTCAAGCGCCGCGACAAGCTGGTGTTGGGCCTGCTGGTGCTGGTGCTGCATGGCGCTGCAGCGTACTGGGTCAGCCAGGCGCCAACACCCGAGCTGCCAGTGGTGCCGCCACAGGTGCCGCCCATGACCATCGAGTTCGCAGCGCCAGCGCCGCCCGTGGTTGAACCACCGCCGCCAGCGCCCGCACCGCCTGTGGTCGAGCCGCCACCGCCACCACCGGTAGTCGACGAACTGGCCGCCAAGCCCAAACCCAAGCCAAAGCCCGTGCCTAAGCCTGTGGTCAAGCAAGCGCCAAAGCCACAGCCCAAGCCGGTCGAGGCACCACCGCCAGCGCCGGTGGCCGCCCCCGCACCGCCTGCGCCAGCGCCACCCGCGCCGGCCCCGATAACCCCGGCATCGGCCAACGCCGCCTACCTGAAGAACCCGGCACCGGAATACCCGCAAATGGCCCAGCGCCGTGGTTGGGAAGGCACCGTGCTGTTGCGCGTCGAGGTGCTGCCAAGCGGCAAGCCCGGGCAGATCCAGATCCAGAAAAGCAGTGGCCGTGACGCCCTCGACGCTGCCGCGCTGGCCGCGGTCAAGCGCTGGAGCTTCGTGCCCGCCAAGCAGGGCGACGTGGCCCAGACCGGCTGGGTCAGCGTGCCGATCGATTTCAAGCTTCGCTAACTATTTCGCAGAACACAGGAAGACACCATCATGAGCCTGCTGGCATCCCCCCTCGAATCCGTTGAAAGCGCAGTCATCTGGCTGCTGGTCGGTTTCTCTGTCGTCACCTGGGGCCTGGCCCTGGTCAAGGTTGCGCAGTTCGTGCGGCTGAAAAACCAGGACAAGCGTTTCCACAAGCAGTTCTGGGCGGCCTCCAGCCTGGATTCGGCCGCCGAACTCAGCCATGAGCTGCCCGGCCCGGCTGCCCGCGTTGCCCAGGCCGGGTACGCCGCGATTGCCGTTGGCGAGACCCAGGCCAATGACCTGAGCCACGCCATCAACCACCAGGACCGCCTGGAGCGCGCCCTGCGTCAGCAGATCGTGCGTGAGCGCCGCTCGCTGGAAACCGGCCTGGCGGTGGTCGCCAGTATCGGCAGCACCTCGCCCTTCATCGGCCTGTTCGGCACCGTGTGGGGCATCATGGAAGCGCTCAAAGGCATCAGTGCGGCCGGCTCCGCCAGCCTGGAAACTGTTGCTGGGCCCATCGGTGCGGCACTGGTGGCTACCGGTGTGGGTATCGCCGTCGCGGTGCCTGCGGTGCTGGTCTACAACTACTTCCTGCGTCGCCTCAAGCTGACCGCTGCCGACCTGGATGACTTCGCCCATGACTTCTACAGCCTGGCGCAGAAGAGTGCCTTCCGCGTGCTGGTGCACCCTGCCGTGCAAAAAGCCCAGGCTGGTTTCACCCAGCCGGTGAAGGAGGCGTCCTGATATGGCCTTTTCGACCCAGGACAGCGACGAAGTCCTCAGTGAAATCAACGTCACGCCTTTGGTAGACGTCATGCTGGTGCTGCTGGTGGTGTTCATCGTCACCGCGCCGCTGCTGACCAACGCCATCCCTATCAACCTGCCCAAGACCGAGGCCGTGGCCCCGGTGGAGCAGAAGGACCCGCTGGTGGTCAGCATCGACGGTGAAGGCAAGCTGTTCATCAACAAGGACCAGATCCAGCCCGACCTGCTGGAAACCAACCTCAAGGCTGCCAAGGACAAGGACGCGGACGTGCGCGTGCAGCTGCAGGCCGATGACGGCGTGAACTACGGCGAAGTGGCGCGGGCCATGGCGGCCATCGAACGTGCGGGGATCAGCAAACTGGCGGTGATAACCGCGCGCTGATACCTGCAAAACCTCTTCAGGCAAGTGACTCTCGCAAGTGCGTTGGGGCCATATCTCTTGGCAGGGGATGGCCCTTTTTTTTTGCCTGTGAGGGCCCTATCGCCGGCAAGCCAGCTCCCACAGGTATTGCGCTTGCCTTCAGGCTTTGTGCTGTCCCTGTGGGAGCTGGCTTGCCGGCGATAGGGCCATCGGCCATAAATTACATATGGTTATTAATAAATAGCTTCTTATTCCTTTACGAATATAACTCCCTCCCTATACTTGTCTCCAAGCACGCAAACTTACTGGAGGCGTCCCCATGCGCAATGAGTCGATTCGTTACCTGATTGTGCCGGGCTGGCAAGGATCGCCAGACAACCATTGGCAAAGTCACTGGCAGCGCACCCTGCCCAACAGTGCGCGGGTCGAGCAGCACGACTGGCTCACCCCGCAACGGCAGGACTGGGTGCAGGCGCTGGAACAGGCGATTGCCGCCGAGCGCTCGCCGGTGATCCTGATTGCCCACAGCCTTGGCTGCGTCACTGTCGCCCATTGGGCCGCGCAGGCCAGCCCGGCCTTGCGGCGCAGGGTGCGGGGTGCGCTGCTGGTAGCGCCGGCAGACGTCGAGCGGCCGACCTGCGCGCCGGCCCTGCGCAACTTTGCGCCGATCCCGACCGAAGCCTTGCCTTTCCCCAGCCAGGTCGTCAGCTCGGACAACGACCCTGCCGTAAGCGTGCCGCGGGCGCTGTACCTGGCCCAGGCGTGGGGCGCCGAAGCGGGGTTGCTGAGCAATGCCGGGCACATCAACGTCAAGTCCGGCCATGAGCGCTGGGAACAAGGCTTCGCCTACTTGTATCGCTTGCAGAGCCGGGTCGAGCAGCGCGCACTGCGTCGCGCCTGATAGGCCTTAGCGTTTTCCGTTTACCTGACGCCCGGCCAATGAAGGCCTGGGGCGGGAGTTCGTCATGACGTTTCAAAACCCGTTTGGCCAGCCACTGCTGACCTTCCCCGAGCTGGACAAAAGCCCGCTGAGCATCCGTGCCAAGGCCCTGGTGTTCATCGACCCGCGTTCGCAGCAGTTGCGCGAAGACCTCGAGCGCCTGGCGCCGCAACCTTTGCCTGTGCTGATCCGTGGCGAAACCGGCACCGGCAAGGAGCTGCTGGCCCGGCAGATCCATCGTGCCAGCGACCGTGGCGGGCTGTTCGTGTCGGTCAATTGCGCAGCCATCAGCCCCACTTACGCTGATGCCGAGCTGTTCGGCTATAGCGCCGGCAGCCAGGGCGGTACGGCCAGCAGCCGCGCCGGCTGGTTCGGTTCGGCCAACGGCGGCACGCTGTACCTGGACGAGATTGCCGACTTGCCGCTGGCCATCCAGGGCAAGCTGCTGGCGGCCCTGGAAAACCGCGAGGTCACCCGGGTGGGCGCGCAGCAGCCACAGCCGGTGGATGTGCGCCTGGTCGCCGCCACCAGCATCGACCTGGCGCGCGTGGTACGTGCGGGGCGCTTCAACGAGCGCTTGTACCAGTACCTGCGCGAGGGCGCGCTGGAACTGCCGCCGCTGCGCGAGCGGCCGGGCGATATCCTGCCGCTGGCCGAGTACTTCGTGGGCATCTACAGCGTACGCCTGCAGCGGCCTGTGCCGTTGGTAAGCGAGGCGGCGCAGCAGGTGCTGGAGGCGCATTTCTGGCCTGGCAATACCCGCGAACTGGAGAACGTCATCCATTTTGCCTTGCTGGTGAATGACGGCGTAGAGATCCAGCCAGAAGACCTCGACTTGCCCAACACCGCACGCTAGACATCGCTCATAAGCAAAGTGGCTGGTGGCAGTTTGTTTTTGGAATAAGCAGCTAAGTAAAAGATATTGTTACGGAATAAAAAATCTAGGTATTGTCCGCCTCACGCCCGCTGGTGAACCGGTTGGGCAACCGATTCGCCATCGTCGATGGCCCAGATTCATAATAAGGACCACCATGAAGAAGACCCTGCTGACCACCGCCCTGGCCGCTGCCCTGTCGTTCTCCGGCCTGGCCGCCGCCGCCGAGAAACTGGTGGTTGCCGCTACCCCGGTACCCCACGCCGAAATCCTCGAGCTGATCAAGCCTGCTCTGGCCAAGGAAGGCGTGGACCTGCAGATCAAGGTCTTCACCGACTACGTGCAACCGAACGTGCAGGTAGACCAGAAGCGTCTGGACGCCAACTACTTCCAGACCCTGCCCTACCTGAAGAGCTTCAACGAAGGTAAAGGCACCCACCTGGAAACGGTCATTGGCGTACACGTCGAACCCTTCGGTGGCTACTCGAAGAAGATCAAGAACCTGTCCGAGCTGAAGGAAGGCGCTACCGTTGCCATCCCTAACGAAGGCAGCAACAGCGGGCGCGCCCTGATCCTGCTGCAGAAGGCTGGCCTGATCACCCTGAAAGACCCGAAGAATGCCCTGGCCACCCCCAAGGACATCGCCGAAAACCCGAAAAAGCTGAAGTTCCGCGAGCTTGAGTCGGCCATGCTGCCGCGTGTGCTGGACCAGGTCGACCTGGACATGATCAACACCAACTACGCCCTGGAAGCCGGCCTGAACCCGGCCAAGGATGCGCTGGTGATCGAAGGTGCCGACTCGCCGTACGTGAACTTCCTGGTTGCCCGCCCGGACAACAAGGACAGCGAAGCCATCCAGAAACTGGCCAAGGCCCTGACCAGCCCGCAAGTGAAGGAATTCATTGCCAAGAAGTATCAGGGGGCTGTGCTGCCGGCGTTCTGATTCGGTTCCAGATCGTTGCATGACGAACGCCGACACTTTTGGGTGTCGGCGTTTTTATTTCTGTATCTGGGGCCGCTCTGCGGCCCAATCGCGACGCAAGGCCGCTCCCACATGGGTTCGGCGTACGCGGGCTATTGTGGGAGCGGCCTTGCGTCGCGATTGGGCTGCAAAGCAGCCCCAGGATGTATGCCGCGGTGAAAAATGCTTGGTGATATGCATATGCAATAAAGGTATTTATTAAAAATTTTTTAGATCATTAGAGTCTAGCAATCGTGCCCCGCGCACCCCGCAGACTTGCTTTACCCATGACTCTCGACACCGCATTCATCCTCAGCACGCTACCCGCCTTCCTCAAGGCCGTGGGCGTGACCTTGCAGGTAGGCCTGATCGCCATTGCCACCTCGCTACTGGTTGCGCTGGTCAATGCCACCCTGCTGGTACTCCGCACCCCCTACCTGTGGCGCCTGGTCAAAGCCTACGTGGAGCTGGCCCGCAACACGCCGCTGCTGATCCAGCTGTTCTTCGTCTACTTCGCACTGCCGAGCCTGGGCCTGAAGATTTCCGGTTTTTCCGCTGCGATCATCACCATGACCTTCATGGGCGGTGCCTACCTCACCGAAGTGTTGCGGGCAGGCATCGAAGCCGTGCCGCGTGCCCAGCTTGAGTCCGGGCGCTCCATCGGCCTGTCCGAGGGCCAGCTGCTGCGCCATGTGGTGCTGCCCCAGGCCGGTATCCTCAGCCTGCCGGCACTGTTCGCCAATTTCATCTTCCTGCTCAAGGAAACCACCGTGGTGTCAGCGGTGGCCGTGCCGGAAATCCTCTACACCACCAAGAACTACATCGCGCTGTACTACAAGACCTACGAAATGCTCACCGTGCTGACCCTGCTCTGCGTGCTGCTGTTCCTGCCGCTGTCGTTGCTGCTGCGCTATGTGGAAAGGAGGCTGCAACATGGCCAGTTCGGGATTTGACCTGTTGCTGCAGGCGTTGCCGCAGCTGGCCGGCGGCGCCGGGCAGACCTTTGCCATCTCGGCGCTGGGCATTCTGTTCGCGACGCTGGGTGGCCTGCTGTACGGCGTGCTGGCAACCCTGGGCAATCGTGCCCTGAACATCGCCTTGCAGGTGTACCTGGAGCTGTTCCGCGCCATCCCGGTGCTGGTCTGGCTGTACCTGGTGTTCTTCGGCCTGCCGATCTTCTTTGCCCTGAGCATCCCCAGCTTCTGGTGCGCCGTGCTGGTACTGGCCCTGTGGGGCGCCAGCGAGGTAGGCGAGGTGGTGCGCGGTGCACTGGCCTCGCTGCCGCGGGGCCAGCGCGAGGCCGGGTTGTCGATCGGCCTGGCCGGCTGGCAGCTGTATGGCTACGTGTTGCTGCCGCAGGCACTCAAGCGCATGACCCCACCGACTATCAACATCTACACGCGGATCATCAAGACCAGCTCGCTGGCGGTGCTGATCGGCGTGGTCGAGGTGATCAAGGCCGGCCAGCAGATCATCGAACGCACCTACGAATCGGTGCTGATCTACGGCGCCTTGTTCCTGTTCTTCTTCATCGTCTGTTATCCGCTGTCCGCCGCTTCACGCGTGCTGGAACGCCGCTGGGCACACTCATGAGCGCATTGATCGAATTCCAGGGTTTCAACAAGTTTTTTGGCGAGCACCAGGTGCTCAAGGACGTCGACCTCAAGGTGGCGGCCGGCGAAGTGGTGGTCATCCTCGGCCCCAGCGGTTGCGGCAAGAGCACGCTGCTGCGCTGCCTCAATGGCCTGGAGCAGGCCCACAGCGGCCACCTGCGGCTGGCCGGGCAAGAGCTGCTTGACCCGCGCACCGACTGGCGCGACGTTCGCCAGCGGGTGGGCATGGTGTTCCAGAGCTACCACCTGTTCGGCCACATGAGCGTGATCGACAACCTGCTGCTCGGCCCGCTCAAGGTGCAAAAACGCGAACGAGCCGAAGCGCAGGCCCAGGCCGAGGCGCTGCTGTCGCGGGTCGGCCTGCTGGACAAACGCGACGCCTTCCCCCGGCAATTGTCCGGGGGCCAGCAACAGCGCATCGCCATCGTGCGCTCACTGTGCATGAACCCCGAGGTGATGCTGTTCGACGAGGTTACCGCCGCCCTCGACCCGGAAATGGTCAAGGAGGTGCTGCAGGTGATTCAGGGCCTGGCCCGCGACGGCATGACCCTGCTCATCGTTACCCACGAAATGGCCTTCGCTCGCGCGGTGGCCGACCGCATCGTGTTCATGGAGGCCGGCAGGATCCTTGAACAAGGCGACCCCGAGAGCTTCTTCACCAAACCGCAGACCGCACGCGCGCAGCAGTTCCTGGAGAAATTCTCCTTCGTAGAAAGCCTGCCAAAGACACTGCACAAGGAACTGTCATGAAAACTGCCAACCTCACCAAACTGCTGGCGCCGTTGTTCGGCCTGGCCCTGCTGGCCGGCTGCAACAAGGCCGAAGAACCGCCCAAGCCGGCAGCGGCGTCGCCAGCCACCAGCTACCTGGAAACCATCAAGGCCCGCGACAAGCTGATTGTCGGGGTGTTCACCGACAAGCCGCCGTTTGGCTTCGTCGATGAAAAAGGCCGCTATGTGGGCTTTGACACCGACATTGGCCGGCGCCTGGCCAAGGACCTGCTGGGTGATGAAAACAAGGTCGAGTTCGTTGCCGTGGAACCGGCCAGCCGCATTCCGTTCCTGCAGAGCGACAAGGTCGACCTGATCCTTGCCAACATGACTGTGACCCCAGAGCGCAAGGAAGCGGTGGACTTCACCAACCCCAACCTGCGCGTTGCCGTGCAGGCCATCGTGGCGGATGGCAGCCCGGTGCAGAAGCTCGACGACCTGGCCGACAAGACCATCATCGTCACCACCGGCACCACGGCCGATATCTGGCTGACCAAAAATCACCCTGACTGGAAACTGCTCAAGTTCGAGAAGAACAGCGAGTCGCTGCAAGCCCTGGCCACCGGCCGTGGCGATGCCTATGCCCAGGACAACCTGATCCTGTTCAGCTGGGCCAAGCAGAACCCGGGCTACCGCGTGCTGCCGCAGCTGCTGGGTGACGAAGCGCCGATTGCGCCGGCGGTGAAGAAGGGCAACACCGAGCTGCGTGACTGGGTGAACGCAGAGCTGGCGAAGCTTGGGGAAGAGAAGTTTCTGCTGAAGCTGTATGACCAGTATGTGCGCAAGGAACTGAGCGATGACACCAAGCCGGAAAGCGTGATTGTCGAAGGCGGCAAATGGCAGGGATAAAAGTTTGAATGGGGCCGCTTCGCGGCCCATCGCCGGCAAGCCAGCTCCCACAGGTACTTCACAAGTCGTCAGGCCTACGCCGAACCTGTGGGAGCTGGCTTGCCGGCGATGGGCTGCGCAGCAGCCCTCTGGCTCATTCGCCTGGTACTAATCGCAAGGTACTTTGCGCCGGAATCACCCCCATCTGCGCCCGCTGATACTGCCCCTGCACATACCCTTTGGCCTGGTCTGCATAATACCTGTCGAACGGCACGCCACTCTGCCCGACAGGGTTGATGGTCAGTGCCTGCCCGGCATCGGCAAAGTCGATCAGCCGGCGGGTCGATGGCCCATAGGTGACCGGCCACGGCGCCGGGCCGATCTTCGCCGAGAGGTTGTTCGGCACTTCGTGGGTACCGGGTGCGGCGAACGGCCCGACGTTGAACAGCAGGTTCAGCGGCTTTTTCACCCCCAGCGGGTGGTTGTGGGTCAGGGTATGCGCCTTGCCCCATTGCCAGCTGGTCGGGTCGCTGCCCAGCGTGTCACGCAGGTGCTTCAAGCTGTGCTGCCAAGCCGTGCGCACGATGGCGGTCCGGTCGGTGCGCAGGTTGCCTCCGCGGGTGTTCCACCAGGGTGAATCGGCATCCGCCGCCAGGCGCGGCAAGGCGGCATCGATGGCGCGGGTGCTGATGAGTACCGGGAACCACGTGTCACCCAGTTCGTCATGCAGGGCAGCAAATGCCAGTTCGTAGAGGAACTGGTTGAACAGCGTGGCGCTGATCGAGTCCAGCGGGTAGTCGCCGCGCCAGGCAGCCAGCTGCTCGACCAGTTCCTTCTCTTCGTCACCTTCGGCCACCGCGCGCAGCGTTGCGAGCAGCGGGGCTAGGGTGCGCGGGCCATGGTCGCTGGCGGTGTCCAGCTGCAGTGCCTGGCTGTTCTGCGTGTCCCATTTCACCTCAGGGTTGGCCAGTTGGCGGTCGAGCTGGCGGCCACGGTCGGGCAGGTTGTAGTAACCCGGTATTGGCACCGCCGCGGGCGGCTGGTAGTTGGCCGAGACGATGTAGCCGCGCGCCGGGTTTTCCTGTTGTGGGTTGGCGTTGAAGGGGTAGAACCCGAGCTTGTCGGCCTGCGCGCTGGCACCGTCGAGTATGAACGCCGGGTCGACGCCGTCTGGGCGGATTGGCAGCTTTGCCGCCGCCCACCAGCCGATATCGCCACGGGCATTGGCCCAGACAAAGTTCAGCCCCGGCGCGTGAACCTTGGCAGCGGCTTCGCGCATCTTGCCCAGGGTATCGGCGCGGTTGAGCTGGTAGAAGCCTTCGAGGATCGGGTTTTCGGTTTCCAGAAACGCCCACCACATGGCGATTGGCGTGGGCCCCGCCGTGGAGCCCAGCACGTCGTTGACGATCGGGCCATGGGGCGAGCGGCGCAGGCTGAGGGTGACCGGCGTTTCGCCTTTCACCGCAATCTGCTGTTCGGTCTTTTCCAGCGCCTGCCATTTGCCGTCGACCATGACCTGGTTGGCGTCGGCCGGGTTGGTGCGCTCGGCGATCAGGTCGACGTCGTCGTTCTGGAACATGGTCAGGCTCCAGCCGAAGTCGCGGTTATGGCCCAGCAAGGCGAACGGGTTGAGCGCCTGGAAGTAGCCATACAGGTTGAAGCCGGGTGCCGACAGTTCGGCCTCGTACCACACCGCTGGCACTGCGAAGCCGATATGCGGGTCGCCGGCCAGCAGCGGCTTGCCACTGCGGGTGTGGCTGCCGGCCACCGCCCAGGCGTTACTGCCTTCGAACTGCGGGATACCGGCCTCGCCCAGTGCTTCGTGGCTGAGCCGGGCGAGGGCCTCCAGGCTTTGCCAGTCGGCAGCAGCCAGTGGCGTGCCCAAGGCGCCTTCGGGTTGCCAGCCGAGGTCGAAGATGTTCAGGTATTCAGGCCCTAGCTGGTCGCGAATGTAGGTGAGCGCGGGCTCGGTGCGAAACGCGGCGGCGAAGCTGTAGGCCAGGTAACCGGCGATACTCAGGGTGTCTTCGGCGGTGAACGGGCGCGGGGTGATGCCGAGCAGGTCGAACTCCATGGGCTTGGCATGGCTGGCCTGCCAGCTGTTGACCCCGTCGAGGTAGGCTTGCAGGGCCTGCCAAGCCGGTGACTGCGGGTCCTGACGCTTGGCCATCAGCGCGGCCTGTTCGCGAATGCGCAGGCTGCGGAACAGGGTATCGGTGGGCAGCAGCTTGTCGCCCAGCACTTCTGCCAGCTCGCCACGGGCCAGCCGGCGCAGGATCTCCATCTGGAACAGCCGGTCCTGGGCATGCACATAGCCCAGGGCGCGATACAGGTCTGGCTCGCTCTGCGCCTGCAGGTGCGGCACGCCGCGGCCGTCGTAGCGCACACTGACCGGCGCTTGCAGGCCGGCCATCGCCACCTCGCCCTCGCGTTGTGGCAGTTTGCCCTGCACGTACCAGTAACCGGCGCCAGCGGCCACAACCACGGCCAACAGGGTCAGGCTGCGCTTCATGCAGACTCCTTGTGCGTTCAAGCAAAAAATGTGGTCCGATCATCGGCGGATTCGCGAACAGAGCATAGCCCCAGGAAGGAGTTTCCATGTCCCTCAGCGAAAAACAGAAAATGCTGGCCGGCCAGCTCTACCACGCTGGCTGCCCGCAGTTGCAGGCCGAGCAGATCGCCAACAAGCACTGGATGCACCGTTACAACAGCAGCGTAGAACTGCTCAACGATGCCCGTCACGGGCTGTTGGCCGAACACTTCAATGAAGTTGGCGCAGGCGCGGTGATCCGCCCGCCGTTCTATTGCGACTACGGCTACAACATCAGCGTCGGTCGCAATACCTTCATGAACTTCAACTGCGTGATCCTCGACGTGGTACAGGTGCGCATCGGCGACGACTGCCAGATCGGCCCGAACGTGCAGATCTACACCGCCGACCATCCGCTCGACCCCGAGGTGCGGCGCAGCGGGCTGGAGAGTGGGCGGCCGGTGACCATTGGCAACAACGTGTGGATTGGCGGTGCGGCGATCATCCTGCCGGGGGTGACCATTGGCGACAACGCCGTGGTGGGCGCCGGCAGTGTGGTGACGCGGGATGTGCCGGCGGGTGCGACGGTGGTGGGTAACCCGGCGCGGGTGCGTCAGCCCGCCCAAGGGCAGTAGCAGCCCACTGCCAGGGTATTGGAGGCGCTGACCTGGCGGCCGTCGAACAGGGCCTTGAGAATTGGCTCGATGAAGCTGTTGCTGGCGTTGCACACAGCGCCTTCGCTGTACGGGCCAAAGTAGGCCAGGCGGCCTTGCCGGTCCCAGATGGCCACGGCCGGGGAGGCCGGCAGGTGCTCGCTGCCGGGCAGGTTGGCGATGGGCTTGAGGGCGGTGAGGTTGGCGGGCAGTTGGCCATGGCTGCCGGGCTTTTGCAGCACGTGGAAGGTAACGCCGTCGCCTGCGAACTGGCTGACCAGGTCGCCCAGGTGTTGCTGGTTGCCGACATTGCACGGGCACGCCGGGTCCCAGAAATGCACCACCCGGACCGGGCCGGGGCCGGCCAGTTCGGCAGGCAGTTGCAGCTGGCTGCCGTCGAACAGGGTGGCCTGATTGTCGAACGGGCGCAGGTAGCGGGCCTGGAAGGTGGTGTAGGCCTGCCAGGCCAGAGCGGTGCAGAGTGGCAGGGCAAGGGCAATCAAGATTGGTTTGACGAGTCGCGTCTGCATGGATGTCTGCGGATATCTTGTGGTGGGTTCACTGGCCCTATCGCCGGCAAGCCAGCTCCCACAGGTTATCCGCTGACCTCAGGCCCGAGGATAACCTGTGGGAGCTGGCTTGTCGGCGATAGGGCCAGTTCAGGTGACACATAGCCCAAGCTTGCCATGACGCCGGCCAGAGCTGAAGATTCCAGATCAATACTTGCATCAATGTGGATGTGCTCGATGCCCGCTGCTTTTCACCCCGACCGCCTGCGCGCCAGCCTGGCGCCCTTCACCGCTCGTCAGCTGCTGTCGGCGCAAGCGCAGGATTATCAGCGCTTCTATGGCCTGAACCTGCCGGCACACAGCTGGCTGGGCGGTTTCCAGGCGGCGGGCTTCGACCTGGTCGGGCAGGCCTGGTTGCCCGACCAGCCAACCGCGACGCTGTTCTTGCTGCACGGCTACTACGACCACATGGGCCTCTACCGGCATGTGATCGAATGGGCACTCAAGCAGGGTTTCGCCGTGATCAGCTGCGACCTGCCCGGCCACGGCCTGTCCAGCGGGGAGCGGGCCAGCATCAGCGATTTTGCAGTGTACCAGCAGGTGCTGGAGGCGCTGTTCGAACAGGTGCGCACGCTGCAACTGCCGCGCCCGTGGCACTTGTGCGGGCAGAGCACGGGCGGCGCCATCGCGGTGGATCACTTGCTGCACCAAGGCGCGCGCAGCCCCATCGATGGCCAGGTCATCCTGTTGGCACCGCTGGTGCGGCCGTGTTCCTGGCGTTGGTCGAAGTTCAGCTACCGGGTGCTGCGGCATTTCGTCAACGGCATCGAACGGCGCTTCAGCGAAAACACCAACGACCCGGCATTCCTGCCGTTCCTGGAGGCCGACCCGCTGCAACCGCGTCGCTTGCCAACTGCCTGGGTGGGCGCACTGATCGCCTGGGTCAAACGCATCGAGGCCGCGCCGCGCAGTTCGCGGCGGCCGTTGATCGTGCAGGGGGAGGCCGATGGCACAGTGGACTGGCCCTACAACCTTGAAGTGCTCAAGGCCAAGTTTGCCGAGCCGCAGATCCTGATGCTGCCCGAAGCCCGTCACCACCTGGCCAACGAGCTGCCGGGCATTCGCCAGCGCTACTTCGACTTTATCGACCAGCGCCTGGGCTGATCACTTCAGGTCGTTGGTGCTCTGGCCAACCGCCAGGCCCGCGCGGACAGCGGCCAGGGCCGCCTGATAGTAAGCCTTGCCGTCGGGGGACTCGGCGAAGGTGGCAAATTCTTCCAGCTCGGCGTCGGACAGATCGCGGTAGACGTACAGGAGCGTGTTGTTGAGGTCTTCGCCAATCTGCCCCATCAGCCGCTGGCGCTGGCCGTCGAGCAGGCCCTGGGCCTGGCCGCCGCCGAACAGGCCGGGGATCATCGAACTGAGGCTATCGGCTGCGACACCGGCGATGGCCAGGCTCACTTCGGCGCCAGCCTCACGCGCCGGCAGGGCCTGTGCCAGGTGGCCGATAACCAGCAGGCGGTCGTCGCTGGCCTGGATCTTTGGCAGGCCCTTGGCGTTCTTGGCCAGCTCGTCCTTGCGGGTGGCCTTGAGCTCCGCCGCCACCACCTTGCGCCCCAGCGGCGACTGGAAGAAGGCCAGGGCCGGCGAGGGGTTGGCCAGGGTGGCGCGCAGTTGCGCCTGGGCACGGCGGTCCACCGCCTGGGCCTGGAAGCGCTGGTTGCTGTTGTTGACCAGCGCCTGGTAGACGGCGGGTGGCAAACTGTTGCGGTAGCGTTCCTGGGCGGCGCTCAGGGCATCGTTGAAGTGGGCGCGCTGGTCGGGCCAGCCGGCGGCCTTGTACAGTTGATCCAGGTTGTCTGCCCAGACAGGCATGGTGCAGATCATCAGCAGAATCAGGGAAAACAGACGGCGCATTCAGGACTCCTGTCGGCAGGTGGCTATTGTCCTTGGCCCGGCGCCGGTTTGTCGAGTTATCCGCGTGTTTCTCGGCCAAGTGGCGCTGTGCGCCGGCATGGCTAATGGATATGATGCGCGCCATGCACATCTCCCCTGAACACCCGATGCTTGCGGCCGTCGTCGACGATCTGGCCACCCATGGCTGGTCCCGGCAGGCACTCTTTCTGCCTGGCGAACTGGTGCGCGCGCTGGCGGCCGAATGCCGGCGGCGTGATGCCGAAGGCGAGCTCAACCCTGCGGGGGTTGGGCGCGGCGTTACCCAGGAGGTGCGCGAAGCCATTCGCGGCGACCAGATCCAGTGGATCGATCCGGGGCAGGACGACGCCTGCGACCAGTACCTGTCGGCCATGGACCAGCTGCGCCTGGCCATCAACCAGGGCCTGTTCCTGGGCCTGGAAGACTTCGAATGCCATTTTGCCCTGTACCCACCGGGGGCGTTCTATCGCCGGCACCTGGACCGCTTTCGCGACGATGACCGGCGCATGGTGTCGGCCGTGCTGTACCTGAATGAAGGCTGGCAGCCGCAGGACGGTGGCCAGTTGCGCATGTTCCTGGCAGACGACGTGGCGCTCGACGTCGAGCCGGTGGCGGGTTGCCTGGTGGTGTTTCTGTCGGGTGAAGTGCCCCACGAAGTGCTGCCGGCCGGCCGTGAACGGTTGTCGTTGACGGGTTGGTTCAGGCGACGTGGCAATGACCCGTTCTGATTTGCCCAAGGTGCTGGTCAGCGCCTGCCTGCTGGGGCAGCCGGTGCGCTATGACGGCCGGGCCAGCGGGCACCCGGACCTGTTGCAGCAATGGCAGGCCGAAGGGCGCGTGGTGCCGTTGTGCCCAGAGGTGGCCGGTGGCTTGCCGACCCCCCGCCCGCCAGCGGAGATCCCGGGCGGGCAGGGCGGTGAGGTGCTTGATGGCACTGCACAGGTGCTGACGGTGACGGGCGAAGATGTCAGTGCCGAATTTCTGGCCGGGGCGCAGCTGGCGCTGGAGCTGGTGCGTCGGCATGGCATCCGTGTGGCGGTGCTGAAGTCTGGCAGCCCCTCGTGTGGTAACCGGCTGACCTATGACGGCACGTTCAGTGGGGTGAAGGTGGCGGGGGAAGGGGTGACCACGGCGCTGCTGCGGCGGGCCGGGGTGCAGGTTTTCAGTGAGCTGGAGCTTGCGCAAGCGCAGGCTGTGCTGGCTGGGCTTTCTGCTTAAGCCTGTACCGGCATCTTCGCGGGTAAACCCGCTCCCACAGGATCACCACATGACTCTAGGCCTGTGGAATACCTGTGGGAGCGGGTTCACCCGCGAAAGGGCCGGCACAGGCCATAAAAAAACCTATTGTCCGGCCGCAGTCTCCTGCACACCCTTGAACCACTTCTGCTCAAGCTCGGCAGTGCGCCCGCTGTCTTTCAAGCGTTGCAGCGCATTGTTTACCGCACTTTCGAACGCCGGGTTGTCCTTCTGGAACGGGATCACCAGCTTCTTCTCGCCAAACGGCAGGCTCACATCGAGCGGGCCGTCGCCCTTGGGCGCATCACTCGATGGCGTGAGTGCGACGTCGTACTTGCCACTCTCGACACCGCTCAATACTTCGGCAGCCGGGGCTTCTACGAACTCGGCGCGCAAGTCCAGTTCCCTGGCCAGGTCCTGGCCAAATTCGATGTCGAAACCCGTCAGGTGGTCGTCTTGTTTGAACGCGTACGGCGAGTTGTCCGCCTGTACGGCAATGCGCAGTTCGCCCCGGTCGGCGATTTCGTCGATTAGCTCCGCCTGGGCCAATGGACTGATCAGTACTGCCAGCAGTACCCCTATGGTCGAACGCATGATTGCCCCTTTTCTTTTAACAGATGAAAAACTTTCGCCACGGCTTTCTTCCTCGCCGTGATCGAGCGCAGCCTATGACCTTGAAGCCTCGGCATTGTTTAACCCTGACTGAAATATTTCTGTCAGGCAATGTGAACACCTTGGCGATTATTTCAACTAAGGTGAACTACCGTCGCCGCCGGATGAAGGGCGGCGGTCAATAAGTGAATCACAGGAGAAGTGAATGAACAGCCTATTTTCGCGCGCTGCCGTTGCCGGTCTGCTGATGGGAGCGTCGGTTTTCGCCGTTGCTGCGGACGCCCTGAAGAGCCAGGAGCCGCCCAAGGATGCCAAGGTCTTCATCGTTTCCCCCGCCGATGGCGCAACGGTCGACAAGACCTTCACCGTCAAGTTCGGCATCGAGGGTATGGCACTCAAGCCTGCGGGTGACCAGACCCCGCACAGCGGCCACCACCACCTGCTGGTGGATGTGGATAAAGACCCCGTGGCCGACATGCCGCTGCCGACCAGCCTGATGCCAGAGGCTGGCACCGCATTGCCGGCGGGCCCGCAAGTGCTGCACTTCGGCAAGGCGCAGACCGAAACCAGCATCACCCTGACGCCGGGCAAGCACACCCTGCAACTGATCCTGGGCGACCAGTATCACGTGCCGTTCAAGCCAAGCGTAGAATCGAAGAAGATCACTGTTGAAGTGAAATAAAAAAAGGGAGGCCACCAGGGCCTCCCTTTTTCATGCTGCAAGCAAACTTAGAACAGGACGCGGGAACGGATGGTGCCCTTGACCTGTTGCAGCTTCTCTTGCGCCAGGTCCGAGTACTCGGCGTCGACGTCGATCACCACGTAACCGACTTTCTCGTTGGTCTGCAGGAACTGACCGGAGATGTTGATGCCGTTCTCGGCGAAGACCTTGTTGATCTCGCTGAGCACGCCCGGGATGTTTTCGTGGATGTGCAGCAGGCGGTGCTTGCCTGGGTGGGCCGGCAGGGCCACTTCCGGGAAGTTGACCGAGGACACCGAGGTACCGTTGTCGCTGTACTTGACCAGCTTCTCGGCCACTTCCAGGCCGATGTTGGCCTGGGCTTCGGCAGTGGAACCACCGATGTGCGGGGTCAGGATCACGTTGTCCAGGCCGCGCAGCGGGCTCTCGAACTCTTCGTCGTTGGAGCGTGGCTCGACCGGGAACACGTCGATGGCGGCGCCGATCAGGTGCTTGTCCTTGATGGCGGCGGCCAGGTGGTCCAGCTCGACCACGGTGCCACGGGCGGCGTTGATCAGGATCGCGCCCTTCTTCATCGCGCGGATTTCCTTCTCGCCGATCATCCACTGGGTGGATGGCAGCTCAGGCACGTGCAGCGAGACGATGTCGGCCAGGCCCAGCAGCTCGTTCAGGCTGGTGACCTGCACGGCGTTGCCCAGTGGCAGCTTGGTCAGCGGGTCGTAGAAGTACACCTGCATGCCCAGGTTTTCGGCCAGTACCGACAGCTGGGTACCGATCGAACCATAGCCGACGATGCCCAGTTTTTTACCGCGGATTTCGAACGAGTTGGCCGCGCTCTTGATCCAGCCGCCACGGTGGCAGGAGGCGTTCTTCTCAGGGATGCCGCGCAGCAGCAGGATGGCCTCGGCCAGCACCAGCTCGGCCACCGAACGGGTGTTGGAGTACGGTGCGTTGAACACGGCGATACCGCGCTCGCGGGCAGCTGCCAGGTCGACCTGGTTGGTGCCGATGCAGAAGCAGCCAACGGCTACCAGTTTCTTGGCGCAGTCGAAGATCTCTTCGGTGAGCTGGGTGCGCGAACGGATGCCGATGAAGTGGGCATCGGCGATCTTTTCCTTCAGCTCGGCTTCCGGCAACGAACCAGTGAGGTATTCGATGTTGGTGTAGCCGGCGGCCTTGAGGGTATCGACCGCGTTCTGGTGCACACCTTCAAGAAGAAGGAACCGGATCTTGCTCTTGTCGAGAGAAGTCTTGCTCATCTGCGTAAACCTGTATCCCGGAGAAAAAAATGGCGAGGGGTGATGCCAGGCGCGAGGGCAGCCTTAGCATGAACAGCGGGAGGGCTATGCTAGCATACGCGACACAATCTGAGCTTATCCCGACAGGTGAAGAGTGCTCAGGGTGACTATGAATAAGTCGAGAGTTCCAGCGATGACCCACCCCGCTGTAATTGAAGAACTGATGACCCTTGTCGACCCTGGCAAGGTCCTGACCGACGCGGCTTCCCTCGAAGCGTATGGCAAGGATTGGACCAAGCATTACCCCCCGGCGCCCAGCGCCATCGTCTTCCCCAAGACAGTAGAACAGGTGCAGGCCATTGTGCGCTGGGCCAATGTGCACAAGGTGGCCCTGGTGCCATCGGGCGGGCGCACCGGGCTTTCTGCCGGCGCCGTGGCGGCCAATGGCGAGGTTGTCGTTTCCTTCGATTACATGAACCAGATTCTCGGCTTCAATGCCTTCGACCGCACCGTGGTCTGCCAGCCGGGGGTAATCACCCGCCAGCTGCAAACCTACGCCGAAGAGCAGGGCCTGTATTACCCGGTGGACTTCGCTTCCAGCGGCTCCAGCCAGATTGGCGGCAACATCGGCACCAACGCGGGCGGTATCAAGGTGATTCGCTACGGCATGACCCGCAACTGGGTGGCCGGGCTGAAAGTGGTCACCGGCAAGGGCGAGTTGCTGGAGCTGAACAAAGACCTGATCAAGAACGCCACCGGCTACGACCTGCGCCAGCTGTTCATCGGCGCCGAAGGCACGCTGGGCTTCGTGGTCGAGGCCACCATGCGCCTGGATCGTGCCCCACGCAACCTCACCGCCATGGTGCTTGGCACGCCGGACTTCGACTCCATCATGCCGGTGCTGCACGCCTTCCAGGGCAAGCTGGACCTTACAGCCTTCGAGTTCTTCTCCGACAAGGGCCTGGCCAAGATCCTCGCGCGCGGTGATGTACCCGCCCCGTTCGCGACCGACTGCCCGTTCTATGCACTGCTGGAGTTCGAAGCCAGCACTGAAGAAGTCGCCAACGAAGCGTTGGCTACCTTCGAGTATTGTGTCGAGCAGGGCTGGGTGCTGGACGGGGTGATGAGCCAGAGCGACACCCAGCTTAAAAACCTGTGGAAGCTGCGTGAGTACCTGTCGGAAACCATCTCGCACTGGACGCCCTACAAGAACGACATTTCCGTCACCGTGTCGAAAGTGCCCGCGTTCCTGCGTGATATCGACGCCATCGTCGCGCAGCACTACCCGGATTACGAAGTCGTGTGGTACGGCCACATCGGTGATGGCAACCTGCACTTGAACATCCTCAAGCCCGAACACATGAGCAAGGACGACTTCTTTGCCTCGTGCACCAAGGTCAACAAGTGGGTGTTCGATATCGTCAAGCACTACAACGGCTCGATCTCGGCCGAGCACGGTGTGGGCATGACCAAGCGCGACTATTTAGGCTACAGCCGCTCGCCGGAAGAAATCGCCTGCATGAAGGCAATAAAGGCCGTCTTCGACCCTAACGGCATCATGAATCCGGGTAAGATCTTTTCACCTGAATAAAAAGCAGTATCCAGAGGAGTCGGCCATGAGTTACCAGCACCAGTACGTAGACGGCACGCGCATTCACTTCCCGCTGGGCAAGGTGGTGTGTATTGGCCGTAACTATGCCGAGCATGCCAAGGAACTGGACAACCCGATCCCCACCGAGCCGCTGCTGTTCATCAAGCCGGGCAGCTGCGTGGTGCCGGCCGAGGGCGGCTTCAAGATCCCGGCCGAGCGTGGTTCGGTGCACTACGAGGCCGAAATTGCCGTGCTGCTGGGCAAGCCGCTGTCGACCCATCCGAGCGAGGAAGAGGTGCTGGACGCCATTTCCGGTTATGCCCCGGCGCTGGACCTGACCCTGCGCGACGTGCAGGCCAAGCTGAAAGAGAAGGGCCTGCCGTGGGAACTGGCCAAGTGTTTTGACGGCGCTTGCGTGCTGCCGCCGTTCGTCTCCGCTGCCAGCTTCGAGGACGTGACCGACATCCCGGTGCGCCTGACCGTCAACGGCGAAGTGCGCCAGGACGGCAACAGCGCGATGATGCTGAACCCGATCGTGCCGATGATCCAGTACATGGCAGCGCATTTCTCGCTGCAGGCGGGGGATGTGATCCTCACCGGCACCCCGGCGGGCGTGGGGCCATTCAATGTTGGTGACGAGCTGGTGCTGGAGCTGCCGGGCGTGAGCCGCTTCGAAAGCCGGGTGCTTTAACTCGAAACCGCGTCGCCTGCTTCGCGGGTAAACCCGCTCCCACAGGGACTGCACAGGCCTTGAATACTGTGCTGAACCTGTGGGAGCGGGTTTACCCGCGAAGAGGCCGGTCCTGTTTACTGATTTTTCACACCCTATCCGGATAATGCGCGGACCTACGCCCATTCCCCAGGACACCCGCATGCCATCACCCTCCAGTGCCCCTGCAACCCCCAAGCGTCGCTTCTACCTGCGCTGGCCCTTCGGCCTGGCCGTGGCGGCGGTGATCGGTTATGGCGTCGCGGTGGCCATGCACTGGGATGACCGCGGCGTGCTGTGGCTGAAGGAAAGCTTCGAAAGCACCGCTGAGCGCAGCGAAAGCGTGTGGCTGCCGGACTATCAGGTCGACATCGATGCCAAACCGTTACCGGGCATGGACGATGACGAAGCCTCGGATGTGGCCTTCAACCCGCATACCCGCACCCTGTTCGTGGTCATGGGCAAGAACCCGATCCTGGTCGAGCTGAGCCTGGAAGGCGATGTATTGCGCAAGATCCCGCTCAATGGCTGGAACAACCCGGAAGGCGTTGCGGTGCTGGAAGACGGCAACCTTGCCATCACCGACGAGCGCCTGCACGACCTGACTGTGGTCAAGGTAGACGCGCAGACCACCGTGCTGAACCACGACGACTTCCAGAGCCACGACCTGGGCGCGTCGATCAAAAGCAACAAAGGCTTCGAGGCCATCGCCTGGGACCCGTTGCGCCAGCGCCTTATCATCGGCGAGGAGCGCCCGCCCAAGCTGTACACCTGGAACAGCGATGGCCGCAGCCCGCTCAAGGGGGAGAAGCAGCTGTTGCCTAGCGAAGAACTCGACCTGCGCAACCTGTCTGCACTCGGTGTCGACCCGCGTACCGGCCACTTGCTGGTGCTCTCGGCCGACTCCAACATGCTGCTGGAGCTGGACGAGCAGGGCCAGCAGGTCAGCTTCATGACCTTGCTGGGCGGCTTCAACGGGCTTGAAGACACCATTCCGCGCGCCGAAGGGGTAGCCATGGACGACAAGGGCAACCTGTACATGGTCAGCGAGCCGGCGCTGTTTTATCGCTTCAAGAAGAACTGACAACATCATCAGAATTGTCTGACGCTGGCATTAAGCTTTGCTTCAGCCGTTAATGGTTAGATTCGCCACCCCCATGTCGAGTCTGCCCCATGCGTCGTCTTGTTCGCCTGTTTCTTGCCCTGGCTGTTATCGGTCTGCTCCTGCTCGGCTGGGCCGGGCAGGAGTTTCGCCTGTTCGAGCGTGGCTGGTTCAACCTCAAGACCTGGTGGCAGCCCGCCGGGCAGAGCATCGGCCTGGACCGCTACCGTGTGGTGGTGGAGGCGCAGCCGGTCGAAGGGCTGGATGACGATATCTCCGCGCTGACCTACGACCCCGACCGTAAGACCCTGTTCACCGTCACCAACGCCCGTTCGGAGCTGATCGAACTATCGCTGGACGGCCGTATCCTGCGCCGCATACCGCTGACTGGCTTCGGCGACCCGGAAGCGGTGGAGTATGTCGGGCCCAACAGCTATGTCATCACCGACGAGCGTCAACAGCGGCTGATTCGTGTACGGCTGGAAGACGACACGATGTTCCTCGATGCCGGTGATGCTGAACAGCTCAGCCTGGGCATTGGCCTGAACGGCAACAAGGGCTTCGAGGGGCTGGCCTACGATTCGGCGGGCAAGCGCCTGTTCGTGGCGAAGGAACGCGACCCGATGCTGATCTACGAGGTGCATGGCTTCCCGCATGACAACCCGGAAAAGCCCTACGCCGTGCATGTGGTGCAGGACCGCAAGCGTGATTCACGGCTGTTTGTGCGGGACCTGTCGAGTTTGCAGTTCGATGAGCGCAGTGGGCATTTGCTGGCGCTGTCGGACGAGTCGCGCCTGGTGCTGGAGCTGGATGTTGAAGGTCGGCCGCTGAGCACCTTGTCATTGCGCAAGGGCTTTCAGGGGTTGCAGGCAACGGTGCCGCAGGCGGAGGGGATTGCGATGGACGAGGCGGGGACCATCTACCTGGTCAGTGAGCCGAACCTGTTTTATGTGTTCAAGCAGCCGGCAGATTGATTGCCTGTGAGGGCCCTATCGCCGGCAAGCCAGCTCCCACAGGTACTGCGCTGAGCCTGAAACCTGTGCAGTACCTGTGGGAGCTGGCTTGCCGGCGATTGCCATCACTCGGCCTTGAGGGTTTTCACACCTTCAGAGGTACCCAGCAGCAGCAGGTCCGCCGGCCGCGCGGCGAATAGGCCATTGGTCACCACGCCAACGATGGCGTTGATTTGCGCCTCCAGCTCCACCGGGTTGGTGATCTGCAGGTTGTGCACGTCGAGGATCACGTTGCCGTTGTCGGTGACCACACCTTCGCGGTACACCGGGTCGCCGCCCAGCTTGACCAGCTGGCGTGCCACATGGCTGCGCGCCATCGGGATCACTTCGACCGGCAGCGGGAAAGCACCCAGTACCGGCACCAGCTTGCTGCCGTCGGCGATGCAGATGAAGGTTTTGGCCACAGCGGCGACGATCTTCTCGCGGGTCAGGGCCGCACCGCCGCCCTTGATCAGGTTCAGGTGCGCGTCGCTCTCGTCGGCGCCGTCCACGTAGAACTCCAGCTCGCTGACACTGTTCAGCTCGTAGACCGGGATGCCATGGCCCTTCAGACGCTGGGCGGTGGCTTCGGAGCTGGCGACTGCGCCGTCGAAGGCAGTCTTGTGCTGAGCCAGGGCGTCGATGAAGAAGTTGGCAGTCGAACCGGTACCGACGCCGACGACGCTCTTTTCATCCAGCTTGGGCAGAATGAAGTCGACAGCGGCCTGGGCGACGGCCTGTTTGAGTTGGTCCTGGGTCATGCGGGCTCCGAAAAGGGGCAGGGCGGTTTTCAAAGTTGCCTAGTATAACGGCTTGGGCGGCTTTGCTGTGGTCGCCCGACGTAGCGCTGGGGTAGACTCGCAGCCCTCGTCCCGCGGCCCAGTGATGCTTTCCCGATGCTCGAACAGTACGTCAAGAAGATCCTCACCTCGCGCGTCTATGACGTTGCCGTCGAAACCCCGCTGCAGAGCGCCGGGCAGCTGAGCAAGCGCCTGGGCAACCAGATCTTGCTCAAGCGTGAAGACCTGCAGCCGGTGTTCTCGTTCAAGATTCGAGGGGCGTACAACAAACTGGCCCAACTGACCCCGGAAGAGCTGGCCCGTGGCGTGGTTACCGCCTCGGCCGGCAACCACGCCCAGGGCCTGGCCCTGGCTGCGCGCGAGATGGGCATCAAGGCCACTATCGTGATGCCCAAGACCACCCCGGAGATCAAGATCGAAGGCGTGCGCTCGCGCGGTGGCAAGGTCGTGCTGCATGGCGACTCATTCCCCGAGGCGCTGGCCTATTCGCTGAAACTGGTCGATGAGAAGGGCTTTGTCTACGTCCACCCTTATGACGACCCGCACACCATCGCCGGGCAGGGCACCGTGGCCATGGAAATCCTGCGCCAGCACCCTGGCCAGCTGGACGCGATCTTCGTGCCCGTGGGCGGTGGCGGCCTGATCGCCGGTATTGCCGCCTATGTGAAGTACCTGCGTCCGGAAATCAAGGTGATCGGTGTCGAGCCGGACGACTCCAACTGCCTGCAAGCGGCCATGGCGGCCGGTGAGCGCGTGGTGCTGCCACAGGTCGGGTTGTTCGCCGACGGCGTGGCGGTGGCGCAGATCGGCCAGCACACCTTCGATATCTGCCGCCACCATGTGGATGAAGTGGTGACGGTCAGCACCGACGAGATATGTGCAGCTATCAAGGATATCTACGACGATACCCGCTCGATCACCGAACCTGCCGGCGCCTTGGGCGTGGCGGGCATCAAGAAGTACGTCGAGCTGTACGGCGTGACCGGGCAAACCCTGGTGGCGATCGACTCCGGCGCCAACGTCAACTTCGACCGCCTGCGCCATGTGGCCGAGCGTGCCGAGCTGGGTGAGAAGCGCGAAGCGATCATCGCCGTGACCATCCCGGAGCGCCCAGGCAGCTTCAAGGCCTTCTGCGAGGCTATCGGCAAGCGGCAGATCACCGAATTCAACTACCGCAAGCACACCTCCGACGAGGCGCACATCTTCGTTGGCGTGCAGACCCACCCGGAAAACGACCCACGTGCGGCGCTGGTGCAGCATCTGACCGAGCAGGGCTTCCCGGTTACCGACCTGACCGACAACGAGCTGGCCAAGCTGCACATTCGTCACATGGTTGGCGGCCATTCGGCCGGTGCCAGCGATGAAATGGTGTTGCGCTTCGAATTCCCCGAGCGGCCAGGGGCGTTGTTCAACTTCCTCAATAAGCTGGGCGGGCGCTGGAACATCTCGATGTTCCATTACCGCAACCATGGCGCGGCTGACGGGCGCGTGGTGGCGGGCTTGCAGGTGCCGGAGGACGAGCGCCACCTGGTACCGGCAGCGTTGGCCAAAATCGGCTACCCCTACTGGGACGAGACCGAGAACCCCGCGTACAAGCTGTTCCTCGGCTGAGCAGCTAAGCTAGGGCTGATGGCCCTATCGCCGGCAAGCCAGCTCCCACAAGTACTGCGCAAGCCTCAAGGCCTGTGATACCTCTGTGGGAGCGGGCAAGCCCGCGAAGACGCCACCGCAAAATGGCCTGTTCAAGGACAACCGAGACATGGAACACCTGACCACCCTCAAGACCCTGCACATCATCGCCACCGCCCTGCTGCTGCTGGGCGCCCTGGGCCTGGCGGTGTGGACGGTGCGCGCTCGCCGCAAAGGCGATGCCGAGGCCTACGCCAAGCTGTTGCGCCGCCCGCTGGTGTTCATCTGGCTGGTGATGGGCCTGTGCCTGGTAAGCATGCCGTTCACCGGCTGGTGGCTGGTGCACCTGGTGGGCTGGCCGCTGGGGCAGACCTGGGTGCTGGCGTCCAGCGTCATCTATACCTTCGGCGCCTTTGCCGTGTGGTGGCTGCTGGTGCGGCTGAACCGGCTGCGCAAGGCTGAAGTGGTGGGGCTGCGGTTTACCCTGGCGTTGGCGGTGTTCAGCGGGGTCTGCTTCCTGTCCATTGCCGGGCTGATGGGCGCCAAGCCAGTCTGACAGTCCTGGGTTGCCCGTACCGGCCTCTTCGCGGGTAAACCCGCTCCCACAGGGACTGCACAAGGCCTGAGGGCAGCGCAGTACCTGTGGGAGCGGGTTCACCCGCGAAAGGGCCGGCCCAGGAATACCTCAATCCCGCAGCGAAACCACCGGCCACCCGCGCTTCTCGGCCTCGGCCCGCAGGTTCGGGTCCGGGTCCACCGCCACCGCATGCGTCACCTGCTGCAACAGCGGCAAATCGTTCATCGAGTCGCTATAGAAGTAGCTGTCCTCAAGGTCGAAGCCGTTCTCCAGCATCCAGCGTTCCAGCCGCGTCACCTTGCCTTCACGGAAACACGGTATATCGGTACTGCGCCCGGTATAGCGGCCGTCGCGCATCTCGCATTCGGTTGCGAGCAATACCCGTACCCCAAGGCGCCGGGCAATCGGTGCGGTCACGAAACGGTTGGTGGCGGTGATGATCACCAACTGGTCGCCCGCCTCGCGGTGCTGCTGCAGCAAGGCCACGGCTTTGGGCAGGATGATCGGCTCGATGCAGTCGCGCATGAAGTCGCGGTGCCATTCGTCGAGCTGGGCCACAGGCGTTGCCGCCAGGATCTCCATGGAAAAGGCCAGGTAGGCTTGCAGGTCCAGGGTGCCGTTGAGGTAGTCCTGGTAGAAGCCATCGTTGCGTTGCTTGTAGGCGATCGGGTCGAGAATGCCGCGCTCGCAAAGGTAATCACCCCAGGCATGGTCGCTGTCGCCACCGAGGAGGGTATTGTCCAGGTCGAATAAAGCCAGGCGCATTGCGGTCACTCGCATCAGCTACAGGGTAGGCCCGCAGAATACGGAGTTTTCACGCTGCTGCACATAAGCTTGGCGGGCGCGTTGCTGCGCTCGCAAGCTTTGTGGAACAATGCGGTGACATGCGTTTGCGAGGTTGCTGCCGTGATCGACCCGGATGGTTTTCGCCCCAATGTCGGGATCATTCTCACGAATGATGCCGGGCAGGTGCTATGGGCTCGCCGGATCAACCAGGATGCCTGGCAGTTTCCCCAGGGGGGTATCAACCCTGACGAGACGCCGGAAGATGCCCTGTACCGCGAGCTGAACGAAGAAGTTGGCCTTGAACGCGATGATGTGGAAATTCTTGCCTGCACCCGCGGTTGGTTGCGTTATCGTTTACCCCAGCGACTGGTACGTACCCACAGCCAGCCGCTGTGCATCGGCCAGAAGCAGAAGTGGTTCCTGCTACGGCTGGTCAGCAATGAACAGCGGGTGCGGATGGACCTGACCGGCAAGCCGGAATTCGACGGCTGGCGCTGGGTGAGCTATTGGTATCCGCTGGGCCAGGTTGTGACATTCAAGCGCGAGGTGTACCGACGCGCCCTGAAAGAGCTAGCACCGCGTCTGCTGACGCGCGACTGACGACGGAGTTCGACCCCGAGCCATGCTCAATACGCTGCGCAAGATCGTCCAGGAAGTAAACTCCGCCAAAGATCTCAAGTCGGCGTTGGGGATCATTGTCTTGCGCGTCAAGGAGGCCATGGGCAGCCAGGTCTGCTCGGTCTACCTGCTCGACCCGGAAACCAACCGCTTCGTGCTGATGGCTTCCGAAGGCCTGAACAAGCGCTCCATCGGCAAGGTCAGCATGGCCCCCAACGAAGGCCTGGTTGGCCTGGTCGGTACACGGGAAGAGCCGCTGAACCTGGAAAACGCCGCCGACCACCCGCGTTACCGCTACTTTGCCGAAACCGGTGAAGAAAAATTCGCCTCCTTCCTGGGTGCACCGATCATTCACCACCGCCGCGTGGTCGGGGTGTTGGTCATTCAGCAAAAGGAGCGCCGCCAGTTCGACGAGGGCGAAGAAGCCTTCCTGGTCACCATGAGCGCCCAGCTTGCCGGGGTAATTGCCCACGCCGAAGCGACTGGCTCGATCCGTGGCCTGGGCCGCCAGGGCAAGGGTATCCAGGAAGCGCGCTTCGTCGGTGTACCTGGCTCGCCTGGCGCTGCCGTGGGCCGCGCCGTGGTGATGCTGCCGCCGGCCGACCTGGAAGTGGTGCCGGACAAGACCGTCGATGACATCGACGCTGAACTCAAGCTGTTCCAGAACGCCCTTGAAGGCGTGCGCGCTGACATGCGCAAGCTGTCGGCCAAGCTGGCCACCCAGCTGCGCCCTGAAGAGCGCGCGTTGTTCGATGTGTACCTGATGATGCTCGAAGACGCAGCCCTGGGCGGCGAGGTGACCGAAGTCATCAAGACCGGCCAGTGGGCGCAGGGCGCCCTGCGCCAGGTGGTTGGCGAGCACGTCAGCCGCTTCGAGCTGATGGACGATGACTACCTGCGCGAGCGCGCCTCCGACGTCAAGGACCTTGGCCGGCGCCTGCTGGCCTACCTGCAGGAAGCCCGCTCGCAGTCGCTGGTGTATGCCGACAACACTATTCTGGTCAGTGAAGAGCTGACACCGGCCATGCTCGGCGAAGTGCCGGAAGGCAAGCTGGTGGGCCTGGTCTCGGTACTGGGTTCGGGCAACTCCCACGTTGCCATCCTCGCTCGCGCCATGGGCATCCCCACGGTGATGGGCCTGGTCGACCTGCCGTACTCCAAGGTCGACGGTATCGAACTGATTGTCGACGGGTACAAGGGCGAGGTGTTCACCAACCCCAGCGAAGTGCTGCGCAAGCAGTACAGCGAAGTGGTCGAGGAAGAGCGCCAGCTGGCCCAGGGCCTGGATGCCTTGCGCGAACTGCCGTGCGTCACCCCCGACGGCCACCGCATGCCGCTGTGGGTAAACACCGGCCTGCTGGCCGACGTCGCCCGTGCCCAGCAGCGCGGCGCCGAAGGGGTAGGCCTGTACCGCACCGAAGTGCCGTTCATGATCAACCAGCGCTTCCCCAGCGAGAAAGAGCAGCTGGCCATCTACCGTGAGCAGTTGGCGGCCTTCCACCCGCTGCCGGTGACCATGCGCACCCTCGACATCGGCGGTGACAAGGCGCTGTCGTACTTCCCGATCAAGGAAGAAAACCCGTTTCTGGGTTGGCGCGGCATCCGTGTCACCCTGGACCACCCGGAAATTTTCCTGGTGCAGACCCGCGCCATGCTCAAGGCCAGCGAGGGCCTGAACAACCTGCGCATCCTGCTGCCGATGATTTCCGGCATCCACGAGCTGGAAGAAGCGCTGCACCTGATCCACCGCGCCTGGGGCGAGGTGCGTGACGAAGGCACCGACGTGCCGATGCCGCCGGTGGGCGTGATGGTGGAAATCCCTGCGGCGGTGTACCAGACCAAGGAACTGGCGCGGCAGGTGGACTTCCTGTCGGTCGGCTCCAACGACCTGACCCAGTACCTGCTGGCCGTGGACCGCAACAACCCACGGGTTGCCGACCTGTACGACTACCTGCACCCGGCGGTGCTGCAAGCCTTGAGCACGGTGGTGCGCGATGCCCATGGTGAGGGCAAACCGGTGAGCATCTGCGGTGAGATGGCCGGTGACCCGGCGGCGGCGATCCTGCTGATGGCCATGGGCTTCGACAGCTTGTCGATGAACGCCACCAACCTGCCGAAGGTGAAGTGGATGCTGCGTCAGGTGAACATGAGCAAGGCCAAGGAACTGCTGGCTGAGGCCTTGAGCCATGACAACCCGCAAGTTATCCACAGCTCCTTGCAGCTGGCCCTGAAGAACCTTGGGTTGGCGCGGATGATCGGGCCAGGGGCCAACAAAACCCTTTGATTTGTCGGGGCCGCTTTGCGGCCCATCGCGACGCAAGGCCGCTCCTACAGGAGATCGCGTACCCCTGTAGGAGCGGCCTTGCGTCGCGATGGGCTGCGCAGCAGCCCCATGGCCCTCAAACCACTAGCTCAACTTCCCCGAGGTGCCCACCAAAGGGCCCGGAACTGCGCTCGATCAGCCGCCTTCGTCCCTGATCATCCACAATCAGCACCGTACTCGCCCGGGTCCCGTAATTCTGACTGGCGATGAATACGCTCGACAGCAATTTCTCGGTCGCCACCCCCACGCCTGTCTCGGGCAGGTCACCATCAGCTGCCGGCTCGTTATCGGCCAGCAAATCCAGCAACCGGCGCGGTTCTGGCGTTTCCAGCAGGCCCTCCAGCCCGCTACGTGCCTTCACCAGCTTCGGCCAAGGCGTATCCAGACCGGCGTTGGATAACCCGTACACCCCGGCGTCCAGCAGGCAGGGCGTAGCGTCACGGGCATGCAGATAACCCAGCTGCCGCGCATCACCCACCAGCAGGTTGAACCCAGAATACTGCCCGCTGCGGCTGGCTACCTGGTCCAGGTAAGCCTCGACCCCAAGCTCACCCTGCAGGTACGCCGCTACCAGTTCACCCCGCGAGCGCGGCCCCAGTGCCTGGCCCGGGTCGCGGATATTGGTCAGCGCCGCAAAGCGCCCCTGCGGCCCCACGCCCAGCCATGTGCCACCGGCTTCCAGGTCGCGCCCGGCATGCACCCCGGGCGCATCCTCCCAGGCCGCCAAGGGTTGAGTGGGGCGGGCATAGAACTCGTCGCGGTTGGCCGCGACGATCAGCGGCAGGGTGTGCCCCGGCCGCCAGGCAAATACGATCAGGCACATCGGTTGGGCCTCTGTGTTTTTTGTCACTGTACCCACAGCAGCGTGGCGGATCCATCCTGACACAGAGTTCACTAGAGCCCCGAGCCCGGCTTCCGTTACCATGCCGGATTGATTTTTCGGGGAAGCCGAATGGAATTCGTGCTCTATCTGCTGTTGGGCGCCTGTGCCGGTGTGCTGGCCGGGCTGTTCGGCGTGGGCGGTGGCATCATCATCGTGCCGGTGCTGGTGTTCAGCTTCACCTTGCAGGGCTTCGATGCTTCGGTGCTGACCCACCTGGCAGTCGGCACGTCACTGGCAACCATCGTGTTCACTTCGATCAACGCTGTGCTTGAGCACCACCGCAAGGGTGCGGTGCAATGGCCGATCTTCGCCTGGATGACCCTCGGCATCCTGCTGGGGGCCGGTGTCGGTGCCAAGACCGCCTCGCTGATCCAGGGCCCGCTACTGCAGAAGATCATCGGCGTGTTCGCCCTGGTCATCGCTGCGCAGATGGCCCTGGACCTCAAACCCAAGGCAAGCCGCGGCATCCCCGGCAAACCCGCCTTGATCGGGGCCGGTGGGGTGATTGGCTGGGCCTCGGCCATTTTCGGCATCGGCGGTGGTTCGTTGACTGTGCCATTCCTGACCTGGCGCAGCCTGCCCATGCAGCAGGCGGTGGCCACGTCTTCGGCCTGTGGCCTGCCGATTGCCGTGGCCAGTGCCCTGAGCTTCATGCTGCTGGGTTGGCACGAGGAGCATCTGCCGGCCCATAGCCTGGGTTATGTGTACCTGCCGGCGATGGTCGGCATTGCCGTGACCAGCATGTTTTTCGCCCGCTTTGGCGCGCGCCTGGCGCACAAGCTGTCGCCCCGTTTGTTGAAACGCCTGTTCGCAGCGCTGCTGTTCTGTGTCGGCCTCAGCTTTTTGATTTGAATCGAGAGGAAGTTCCATGCTGCCTTACCCGCAGATAGATCCCGTGGCCCTGGCCATCGGGCCGCTGAAAATCCATTGGTACGGGCTGATGTACCTGATCGGCATCGGCGGCGCCTGGCTGCTGGCTTCGCGCCGGTTGAACCGCTTTGATCCCACCTGGAGCCGCGAGAAACTTTCCGACCTGGTGTTCTGGCTATCGATGGGGGTGATCGTCGGCGGCCGCCTGGGTTACGTGCTGTTCTACGACCTGCATGCCTATCTGGCCAACCCGACCCTGATCTTCGAGGTGTGGAAGGGCGGCATGTCGTTCCACGGCGGCTTCATCGGCGTGATGCTGGCAGCCTTGTGGTTCGGCAAGCGCAACAACAAGTCGTTCTTCGAGCTGATGGACTTCGTTGCCCCGCTGGTGCCGATCGGCCTGGGTGCCGGGCGTATCGGCAACTTCATCAACGCCGAGTTGTGGGGCAAAGCGACCGACGTGCCGTGGGCGATGGTGTTCCCGCCGTTCAGCGACCCTGCCCAGTTACCTCGTCATCCGTCGCAGCTGTACCAGTTTGCCCTGGAAGGTGTGGCATTATTCGTGATTCTCTGGTTGTACTCGCGCAAACCGCGTCCGACCATGGCCGTTTCCGGCATGTTTGCGCTGTTCTACGGCATTTTCCGCTTTATCGTGGAGTTTGTTCGGGTGCCTGATGCCCAGCTTGGCTACATTGCCTTCGGCTGGTTGACCATGGGTCAGTTGCTCTGCGTGCCGATGATCGTCGGCGGCATCTTCTTGATCTGGTTGGCCTACAACCGCAAACCTACGGCAAAACCAGCCGTATGATTTTCACGGCAGGGGCGATCCCCCTGCCGTTCTTGTTACAGGAAAGTCATGAAACAGTATCTAGATCTGGTCCGTGAAGTCATCGAGAACGGTACGTTGCAAGGCAATCGCACCGGCATCCGTACCATCAGCATGCCGGGCGCCATGCTGCGCTTCGACCTGCAGAAGGGCTTCCCGGCCATCACCACGCGCAAGCTGGCGTTCAAGTCGGCGATCGGCGAGATGGTCGGCTTCCTGCGGGGCGTGAAAAACGCCGGTGAATTCCGTGAGCTGGGCTGCAAGGTCTGGGACCAGAACGCCAACGAGAACGCCCAGTGGCTGGCCAACCCGTTCCGCCGGGGCCATGACGACCTGGGCGAGATCTACGGCGTGCAATGGCGCCAGTGGCCAGGATACAAGCGCATCCCGCTTAGCAACCCGGCCGCTGTCGAAATGGCCGAGAAGGCCGGCTTCCGCCGTATTGCCCAGGACGAAGAAGACGGCCAGGCGTTCGTGGTCCTGTACAAGGCCATCGACCAGGTGCGCCAGTGCCTGGACACCATCGCCAACGACCCGGGCAGCCGCCGCATCCTGTTCCACGGCTGGAACTGCGCGCAGCTGGACGAGATGGCCCTGCCACCGTGTCACCTGCTGTACCAGTTCCACCCGAATGTAGAGACCAAGGAAATTTCCCTGACCCTTTACATCCGCTCCAACGATCTGGGCCTGGGCACACCGTTCAACCTCACCGAAGGCGCGGCGCTGCTGTCGCTGTTCGGCCGCCTGACCGGTTACACCCCGCGCTGGTTCACCTACTTCATCGGCGATGCCCATGTGTATGAAAACCACCTGGACATGCTGAACGAGCAGCTCAAGCGCGAGCCGCTGGAAGCGCCGAAGCTGGTGATCAGCGACCGCGTGCCGGCGTTTGCCGAGACGGGCAAGTACGAGCCGGAGTGGCTGGAGAAGATCGAGCCGAGTGATTTCTGGCTGGAAGGCTATGAGCACCATGCGCCGATGACAGCGCCGATGGCGGTCTGATAGATCTCCATTGTTTGAACTGGCCTCTTCGCGGGTGAACCCGCTCCCACAGGGTATTGCACAGGCCTAAGTCGTGCGCGGTCCCTGTGGGAGCGGGTTCACCCGCGAAGCTTTTGGCTCAATGCCCGTGACTTCGCCCCACATGCGAATGCTCGGTGTCCGGCACCGATACCGCCCCGTTCGTCTCCAGTTGCTGCAAGATCGCGCATTCATTCCCCTGCGCATTGCAGCGCTGCCGCAGCTCCACCAGCTGCGCCTGCAACGCCACCAAGCCATCGATCCGCGCCTGCACATGCTCGATATGTTCGTCGATCAGCGCATTGACGCTGCCGCACGAGTCGTCGGGGCTGTCGCGCAGGCGTAGCAGGCTGCGGATTTCGTCCAGCGTCATGTCCAGGGTGCGGCAGTTGCGGATGAACGTCAGCCGTTCCACGTGGGCCTGGGTATACAGCCTGTAGTTGCCTTCGGTACGTGCAGGCTCCGGCAACAGGTTTTCACGCTCGTAGTAGCGGATGGTTTCCACCGCGCAGTCGGTGGCTTTGGCCAGTTCTCCGATCTTCATCACGAAATCTCCAGCAAGTGGCTTGACCCTATAGTGGCTACAGGGTGTTCACTTGGCAACAGGCTCACTTTAAGGACGACCCCATGAACCAGCCTGTCAGCCACGAACACAAGCACCCGCACGATCACGCCCATGGCGATGACGACCATGGGCACGCCGCCCACGGCCACAGCTGCTGCGGGGCCAAAGCCGCGCCGGCGCTGGTGCAGCTGACTGAAACGGCCAGTGCCCAGGCACAGCTCAGCCGCTTCCGCATCGACGCAATGGACTGCCCGACCGAGCAGACCCTGATTCAGGACAAGCTGGGCAAGCTGGCCGGTATCGAGCAGCTGGAATTCAACCTGATCAACCGCGTACTTGGCGTACGCCACACCCTGGACGGCACTGGCGACATCGAGCGTGCCATCGACAGCCTGGGCATGAAGGCCGAGCCGCTTGGTGCCGAAGGCGACAGTCCCGCCGCCGCGCCCCAACCGGTCAAGACCCGCTGGTGGCCGCTGGCATTGTCGGGTGTTGCCGCCATCGCCGCCGAAATCGTGCACTTTGCCGCGCTGGCCCCGGAATGGCTGGTGGCTGCATTGGCGCTGGCAGCCATTCTTGGTTGCGGCCTGGGCACCTACAAGAAGGGCTGGATTGCCCTGAAAAACCGCAACCTCAACATCAATGCGCTGATGAGCATTGCCGTAACCGGCGCCGTGCTGATCGGCCAGTGGCCCGAAGCGGCCATGGTGATGGTGCTGTTTACCGTTGCCGAGCTGATCGAAGCCCGCTCGCTGGACCGCGCACGCAATGCCATCAGCGGGCTGATGCAGCTGACCCCGGACATGGCCACGGTGCAGCAGGCAGATGGCCAATGGCGCGAAGTGGAAGTGCGCGAAGTGGCCATCGGCGCGTTGGTGCGGGTGCGCCCCGGGGAGCGCATCGGCCTGGATGGCGAAGTGAGCAGTGGGCAATCCAGCGTCGATCAGGCGCCGATCACCGGCGAAAGCTTGCCTGTGGAGAAGGCCGTAGGCGACAAGCTGTTCGCCGGCACCATCAACCAGGCGGGTGCGCTGGAGTTTCGCGTTACCGCTGGCGCGGGGCAATCGACCCTGGCGCGGATCATCAAGGCCGTGGAGGAGGCGCAAGGCGCGCGGGCGCCTACCCAGCGCTTCGTCGACCAGTTTTCGCGTATCTATACCCCGGTGGTGTTTGCCATCGCCCTGGCGGTGGCGGTGATCCCGCCGCTGTTCATGGCCGCGAGCTGGTTCGACTGGGTGTACCGCGCCCTGGTGCTGTTGGTGGTCGCGTGCCCGTGCGCACTGGTTATCTCGACCCCGGTGACCATCGTCAGCGGCCTGGCCGCTGCTGCGCGTAAAGGCATCCTGATCAAGGGCGGTGTGTACCTGGAAGGCGGCCGTCACCTGGATTACCTGGCGCTGGACAAGACCGGCACCATCACCCACGGCAAGCCGGTGCAGACCGACGCCAAGGTACTGGTGGCGCTGTTCGAAGACCGTGCCCAAGCGCTGGCCGCCAGCCTGGGCGAACGTTCGGACCACCCGGTTTCCCGCGCCATTGCTCAGTTCGGCAAGGAGCAAGGCCTGGCCTTGAGCGAGGTCGATGACTTCGCTGCCCTGGCCGGGCGCGGCGTGCGTGGCACCATCGCTGGCGAGGTCTACCACCTGGGCAACCACCGCCTGGTGGAGGAACTGGGGCTGTGCTCGCCCGAGCTGGAAGCCCAGCTGGATACGCTGGAGCGCCAGGGCAAGACCGTGGTCCTGCTACTGGACCGCAGCGGCCCACTGGCCCTGTTTGCCGTGGCCGATACGGTCAAGGACAGCAGCCGGCAGGCCATTGCCGAGCTGCATGAGCTGGGCATCAAGACTGTCATGCTGACCGGTGACAATCCGCATACCGCGCAGGCCATCGCCGCCGTGGTGGGTATCGACCGCGCCGAGGGTAACCTGCTGCCCGGCGACAAGCTGAAAACCATCGAAGCCTTGTACGCACAGGGCCATCGCGTGGGCATGGTCGGTGACGGCATAAACGACGCCCCGGCGCTGGCCCGTGCCGAGATCGGTTTTGCCATGGCCGCCGCTGGTACCGACACCGCCATCGAAACCGCCGATGTGGCACTGATGGACGACGACTTGCGGAAAATCCCGGCCTTCGTCAGGCTGTCGCGCCAAAGTGCGACGATCCTCATGCAGAACATCGTTCTGGCGTTGGGCGTCAAGGCGATATTCCTGGCGATTACCTTTGCCGGCATGGCCACCCTGTGGATGGCAGTGTTCGCCGACATGGGCGTGAGCCTGCTGGTGGTGTTCAACGGCTTGCGCCTTTTGCGCAAATAGAGGACGTGCATGCTGAGTTCGGAGCTTAAAGCCTTTTACATGGTGGCCCGCCTGGGCAGCATCACCCTGGCGGCAAAGAAGCTCGGGCTCAGCCAGCCCACGGTGACCACGCAGATCCGCAACCTGGAAAGCCACTACGCGGTCGAGCTGTTCTACCGTGGCGGGCGGCGCCTGGTGTTGAGCGAAGAGGGCGTGCGACTGCTGCCGATGGTCAAGGCGCTGTTGCAGCAGGAGGCCGACATCGAGTTCGAGCTGCGCAACAGCGGCCAGGCCCAAGGCAGCTTGCGCATCGCCGCCACGGCGCCTTATTACATTCTTGACCTGGTAAAGATCTACCGCGAGCGCCTGCCGCAGGTGGATGTAGCGGTGGAGATCGGCAACTCGCAGCAGGTGCTGGAAATGCTCGAAGACTACCGGGTGGATATCGCCGCGTCGTCGCAGCTGGTGGAGGACGCCCGGCTGGTGCGGCGGGTGCTGGGTACCGATCCGCTGGTGGTGGCGGTGCACCGCAACCACCCATTGGCCCACCGCCAGACGGTGTCCATCGATGTGGTGGCCGGGCATTGCCTGTTGATGCGGGAGAAGGGCTCGACCACGCGCAAGCTGACCGAGCAGATGATGCAGGAGGCCGGGGTGACGGCCGGGGCCTTGCTGGAAATCGGCAGCCGCGAGTCGATCCGCGAGGCGGTGCTGCGCAACATCGGCATCAGCGTGATTGCCCGCCATGAGGTGCCCCACAACCCGGAGCTGCGGGTGCTCGTGCTGGAGAATGCGCCGGTGATGCATGAGTACCTGTATTGCCTGAAGGAACGGCGCCAGGCCAGGTTGCCGGCTGCCTTTCTTGGGGTGGCGCAGGAAGTGGCCGGCTCGCACTTCTGATAATTCTTTAATGGCTGTACTGGCCCTATCGCCGGCAAGCCAGCTCCCACAGAGACTGCATAGCTCTCAAGGGCGCAGGTGTACCTGTGGGAGCTGGCTTGCCGGCGATAGGGCCGTCACAGCCAATACAAAATCTGCCTATACCACTATCACCGGCTTTTGCCTTAAAGCCACAGAACCTTCGCACAGCCTTCCTAGCATGGTCCCATCTCTTCGATGAGGCCCTGCCATGAACCACACCACACCCGGCGCACAGATGAAAGTGCGCAACATCCACAAGCGCTTCGGTGCCTTTACGGCGCTCAACGATGTCTCGCTGGACATCGCCGCCGGCGAACTGGTGTGCCTGCTCGGCCCGTCCGGCTGTGGCAAGACCACGCTGCTGCGCTGCATCGCCGGCCTGGAGCGACAGGACCGCGGCACGCTGTATATCGGCGAGCGTGATATCTCCGAGCTGCCGCCCCAGGCTCGTGACTACGGCATCCTGTTCCAGTCATATGCGCTGTTCCCCAATCTTACCGTCGAAGCCAACATCGCCTACGGCCTGACCGGCAGTGGCCGCGAGCAGGCCCGCCAGCGGGTGGCTGAAATGCTCGAACTGGTAGGCCTTTCTGGCAGCGAGAAGAAATACCCAGGCCAGCTCTCCGGTGGCCAGCAGCAACGTGTGGCCCTGGCCCGCGCGCTGGCGCCGTCGCCATCCCTGCTACTGCTCGACGAGCCGATGTCGGCGCTGGACGCCCGGGTCCGCGAGCACCTGTGCACCGAGCTGCGCCAGCTGCAACGTCAGCTGGGCATCACCACCCTGATGGTGACCCACAACCAGGACGAAGCCATGCTGATGGCCGACCGCATTGCGGTGATGAACAACGGCCAGGTCGAGCAGTACGCCACCCCGCAGGAAATCTACGACCAGCCGGCCACGCCGTTCGTTGCCGAGTTCGTCGGCCAGGGCAACTGGCTGCCATTCCAGCGCAGCGGCGACAGCCATGCCCAGGTTGGCGGCATGAACATGCGCCTGGCGGCGGGTTCTGCCCTGGCCAGCAGCGGCCGGCTGTTCTGTCGCCCGGAGGCGATCACGGTCAACCCGGTGGTACACGAAGAAAACCTGTTCCCGGCCATGGTCCGCGAAATCACCTTCCTCGGTAACCGCTGCCGCATGAGCTTTGAACTCAAGGCCCTGCCAGGCCATGCCCTGCTGGCCGAGGTAGCCCCCGAGGCTATGCCGCGCCTGGGCTCCCAGGACATCTGGGTGGCATTGCCGCCGCAGAGCCTGCAGGTGTTTGCCTGAGATGGCCGCGCCAATGTCCCTGCCGCTGAACCAAGCCAAAGCCGCGCCGCGTGCTGGCGTTGCCCTGGGCGACCGGTTGTTCGTCGTCGGCGGCAAGAGCCTGCTGCTGATCCTGTTGGTGCTGGCCGTGCTGATGCCGCTGCTGGCGATCTTCTGGCGTGGCCTCAGCGCTGACGCGGGCCAAGGTGGCGGCTTGCTGGCAGCCCGTGAACTGTTCGCCAGCGACAACTTCCACTGGTTGCTGGGCAACAGCCTGTCGGTGGCCTTCACCGTCGCGGCCATCGTGGTGCCGCTGGCCTACCTGTTTGCCTATGCCCTGCAACGTACGCTGATCCCGGCCAAGGGCCTGTGGCGGGGGATTTCGCTGCTGCCGCTGCTGGCGCCGTCGATGCTGCCGGCCATCGCCCTGGTCTACCTGTTCGGTAACCAGGGGCTGTTGCGCGGGTTGCTCAGCGACAACATCTACGGCTTCTGGGGCATCGTGCTGGGGGAGGCCATCTACACCTTTCCGCATGCGCTGATGATCCTGCTGTCGGCGCTGTCGCTGGCCGATGCTCGGCTGTTCGATGCTGCCTCCAGCATGGGCGCCGGCCCAGGTCGGGCGTTCACCAGCATCACTTGGCCGGCCACGCGCCAGGCGGTGTTTGCGGCGTTCTGCCTGGTGTTCACCCTGACCATCACCGACTTCGGTGTGCCGGTGGTGGTTGGTGGCGACTATCAGGTGCTGGCGCTGGAGGCCTACAAGGCGGTGGTCGGCCAGCAACAGTTCGGCCGTGGTGCGCTGATCGGCATGGTGCTGCTGTTGCCGGCCCTGTTCAGCTTCAGCGTCGACGCCTGGCTGCGCCGGCGCCAGGGCGAGGCCATGAGCGGCCGTGCCCAGGTGTTCGAACCCAAGCCATCGCGTGGCCGCGATGCCTGCTTCCTGGCCCTCGTGCTGCTGGTGTGCGCGGCATTGCTGCTGGTGATCGGCATGGCGGTGTATTCGTCGCTGGTCACGTTTTGGCCATACAACCTGTCGTTGTCGTTGCGGCACTACATGTTCGAAGACACCGCCGGTGGCGGCTGGCTGGCCTACCGCAACAGCGTGACCATGGCCATCGGCACCGCGCTGATCGGCAGCATCGTGATCTTCACCGGTGCCTACCTGATGGAAAAAACCCAGGGCCAACGTCTGCTCAACCAGGCGCTGCGCCTGCTCAGCTTCATCCCCATGGCCGTGCCGGGCCTGGTGCTGGGCCTGGGCTACGTCTTCTTCTTCAACCTGAACGGCAACCCGCTGCATGTGCTGTACGGCAGCATGGGGCTGTTGGTGGTGTGCACCATCGCCCATTACCTGACCACCGCGCAGATGACCGCAACCACCGCGCTGCGCCAGCTTGATGGCGAGTTCGAGGCCGCTGCGCTGTCGTTGAAGGCGCCGCTGTACAAGCACTTCCTGCGGGTGACCGTGCCGATCTGCCTGCCGGCGCTGCTGGACATCATCCGCTACCTGTTCGTTTCGGCCATGACCACGGTGTCGGCGGCGATCTTCCTGTACAGCCCCGACACCATCCTGGCTGCCGTTGCCGTGCTGAACATGGACGATGCCGGCAACGTTGGCGGTGCTGCTGCCATGTCCACCTTGATCCTGCTGACCAGTGCCGGCGCTTCACTGCTGCTGGCCGCAGCCTCACGCGGCCTGCTGCGCCGCTCCCAAGCCTGGCGCCAACGCGCCGCGACCGTCTGACCTGTAAGGAACCTACCCATGTACAAGCACCTTGCACTTGCCGCTGCCGTTTCTGCCGTATTCAGCCTGCAGGCTTCGGCCGCGGGTACCCAACTGACGGTCTACACCGCGCTGGAAGCCGAGCAGCTCAAGAGCTACAAGCAGGCCTTCGAGAAGGCCAACCCGGACATCGAGATCAAGTGGGTACGCGACTCCACCGGCATCATCACTGCCAAGCTGCTGGCCGAGAAAGACCGCCCGCAAGCCGACGCGGTATGGGGCCTGGCAGCGTCCAGCCTGGCCATTCTCGACCAGAACGGCATGCTGGAAGCCTATGCACCCAAGGACCTGGGCAAGATTTCCGGCAACTACCGGGACGCTGCCAACCCGCCGGCGTGGGTGGGCATGGACGTGTGGGCCGCAACCATCTGCTTTAATACCATCGAGGCCGAGAAGCAGGGTCTGAGCAAGCCGGTGAGCTGGCAGGATCTGACCAAGCCTGAGTACAAGGGCAAGATCGTCATGCCGAACCCGGCCTCGTCGGGTACTGGCTTCCTTGACGTGAGTGCCTGGTTGCAGACCTTTGGTGAGCCGCAAGGCTGGGCCTACATGGACGCGCTGCACCAGAACATCGGCCAGTATGTTCACTCAGGCTCCAAGCCATGCAAGCTGGCGGCTGCGGGCGAGTTCCCGATCGGTATCTCGTTCGAATACCCGGCTGTGCAACTGAAGCGCCAGGGCGCGCCGCTGGACATCGTGTTGCCGAAGGAAGGCCTGGGCTGGGAGATCGAGGCGACTGCTGTGATCAAAGGCTCGCCCAAGGCGGATGCGGCCAAGCGCCTGGCTGATTTCTCGGCCAGCCCGGCGGCGATGGAGCTGTACAAGGAAAACTTCGCCGTGCTGGCCGCGCCGGGCATTGCCAAGCCACAGACCGAGCTGCCGGCGGACTATGAGCAGCGCCTGATCAAGAACGACTTTGCCTGGGCATCGAAGAACCGTGACCAGATTCTGGCCGAGTGGCGCAAGCGCTACGACGGCAAGTCGGAGAAGGTGGCCCAGCAGTAACCTGTACCGGCCGCTTCGCGGGCATGCCCGCTCCCACAGGTACTGCGCAGGTCCATGGCTGTGCGCTATCGCTGTGGGAGCGGGCGTGCCCGCGAAGGGGGCGGACCTGGCCACTCAAAATTGGGAAACCAGTGCCTCCAGCTGTTCCTGCCGCTCAGCCTGATTCAGCTTTGCCCCTGGGTTGAGGGTGGACCACTGCGGATGCGCCCGCGCCCTGACCAGTGCCTCCGGCAACTTGCCCTCGCGCCAGGCCTTCTCATCCAGCTCACCCAGCCTGATGCTGTCTTGCGCCGCATGCCCGCGGTTATCCAGCGCCACCATCAACTGCTGCTGACGCAACGCCAGCAGGCGCAATACCGTGTCGTCCACGGTCAGCTCGCGTTTGCCCTTGAGCTTGCCCATCAACCGTGAGCCATAGTTACGCGCCGTCTGCAGCGCACCGCCGGCAATTGCCCCGGCCAGCGCTGCCGCGCCAAGGGTAAGCCCGCCGACCAACAGATCGACCCCGGCCCCGGCTGCGGCTCCCGCCGCCACGCCGCTGCCCAGGCGCACGCCCAGCAGCTTCAAGGTTTCAGGATTGAACAGGTCATCGCCCCAGCGGCCATCCAGCAACGGCAGGTCGCTGGCATGGGCATCCTCGCGGCGGAAGGCATACAGCTTGAGCAAGGCTTCGACGCAACGCTGTTCACGTTGGCGTATGTCCTGGCGCAGCGCCTCTATGGCCTTGGCTTCGGCCGCTGGCTCGGCCTCGACGCTACGCCGGCAGGCGGCGCAGTCCAGCAGCAACTCGGCAATCAGCCGCTTGCCGCTGTGCTGACGGGCCAGGCGCTGTGCCTGCTGGTCGTCGATCAGCCGTTGCAGGGCTGGGCGGGCGTCCTCCAGCAGCAGGGCCAGGCTTTCGTACAAACGGCGCTCGCCATCCTCTGGAGGGGCCACGCTGTCGAACCGCACCAACGCGTGAAGCCCAAGCCGGGCAAGGGCTTCACGCCATTGCGGCTCGCGGTGCTGGTGGCTGGCGACGAAGTTGAGCACCGGCAGCAACGGCTTGCCGCAGCTGGCCAGCACTTCCAGTTCATCGCGGTACTTGGCCAGCACCGGCTCGCGCGCGTCGATCACGTACAGGCCGGCATTGCTGGCCAGCAACTGGCGCAGCACCTTGGCCTCCTGCTCGAAACGCTGGCGCGCCTCGCTGCCTTGCAGAAAGCGCTCCAGGCGGGCCGGGCCGTCCAGGCGCTCGCCCGGGCGTTCCAGGCGTTCGAGGTAGTCGAGCAAGGCGATGGCATCCTCCAGGCCCGGGGTGTCGTACAGCTCCAGCAAGGGTTCGCCGTCCACCGACAAGCGCGCACCTTCGACATGGCGGGTGGTGCTGGGGCGGTGGGACACTTCGCCAAAGCCTACGTCGCGGGTCAGCGTGCGCAGCAGCGAGGTCTTGCCGACGTTGGTATGGCCGACCACGGCCAGTTTCAGTGGCTCAGTCATGGCCATGCTCCAGCCAGGTCAGTGGTGAGGTGTCGGCGTGCTGCAGGCCAAGGCGGTCAAGGGCTTCGTGCCAATCGCCCAGGCGCTGGGCATCAACAGCCTGGCCGGGTGCGGGCTGCAGTAGCCAGATACGGGTTGCGCCGGCATTGCGCGCCAGTTCGGCGAGCAACGCCAGGCTGCCGCGGTCGGGCGAGCGCCGGGGGTCGCAGGCGATGGCCAGACGTGCCGGGGGGAAGCGGCTGAGTTGTTCGAGCAGTCTGTTGCGCGATTCGCGGCTGTCGAGCACGCCAGCATCGATCACGCTTTTCGGCAGGGCGGGCGGCCAGGGGCGCTGGTCGTCCAGTTCCAGGCCCACCAGCAGGGCACCGCTGCTGCCGCTTTCCAGCTGGCCGGCGGCAAACTGTGGCAGGGCCTCGGGCGCGGCATCCTGCACGCCGATGCGTTCGCTGCGCGGCATCAGTGCATCACGCAGTTGCGCGTAGCCGGGCAGGCTCAAGTCCAGTGCCAGGCGCTCGCGGCCCTGGCGCCAGCGCCACAGGCACAATGCGGCCAGTACCAGGCGTGGTAACAGGCCATACACCAGCACCACCCCCAGCAACCAGCTGGCCCAGGCCTGCCGGGCTTGTTCCAGGGCCGGTAAGGTGTCGCCGCTGGCGCGGATCATGGCTTCGTCAGGCACGGCGAAGCCCAGCAGCGAAGGCAGGGCGCCCAAGGCTTGGGTCAGGTGGATGAACGGGTCGGCGGCTAGCAGCGTGGTTTCCCAGACAAAGCCATAGCGCCGGGTCGCCAGCAAGGCCAGCAGCATGCCCAGGGCGGTGAGCATGGCCAGCAGCCACAGGCCATGCACCAGCAGGCCGAGCAGCCAGCGGTTGAGGCGCTGGCGTTGCAGCAGCACCAGTAGCGCAGGTGCCAGGTGTGCGGCCTGGGCATCACGGGCAAAGCGTTCACTCAGCCATAGCCATAAGCGGCCCAGCCCCGCGCCATGCTCGCCGCTTACGGCAAAACCGATGGCCCAGCCCAGCAGCATCAGCAGGTTCAGCCCGAGCAGGCTGCCCAAGGCCCAGAACACGTTCACCGGCCGCTGCCCATCACCCAGGGCGGCCAGGGCCAGGCCCGCGCCGCTGAGCACGGCCATCAGCAGCAAGGCCAGGAGCGCCAGGCGCGCGCCTTGCTTCCAGTGGCGCAGGGCAGTGCTCATGCCATCGCGTTCGGCCAGGAACAGCGCACGGGTTTCGATGCGCGCCGCCAGGTCGCCGCCCAACTGGCGGGCGCGACGGCTGGCTTCCTGGTCTTCCAGGGGGCCGGCGTGTTCCTCGCGCAGGCGTACCGCTTCGGTGAGCCAGCGCTTGTCCAGTGGAGTCGGTTCAGTCACATGGTCTTCCATTGCACAGGTCAGGGCAGAAGCATAACCCACACGCCCGGTGCTATCCTCGCTGGCATGAATACATCACTCCCCCTCAGCCTGATCGCGGCGTACGCCGAGAACCGCGTGATTGGCATCGACAATTCCATGCCCTGGCATTTGCCGGGGGACTTCAAGTACTTCAAGGCCACCACCCTGGGCAAGCCGATCATCATGGGGCGCAAGACCTGGGATTCGCTGGGGCGGCCGCTGCCTGGGCGGTTGAATATCGTCGTCAGCCGCCAGCGGGGGCTTGAACTGGCGGGTGCCGAGGTGTTTGCGTCGCTTGAAGAGGCGCTGGTGCGGGCCGAGCAGTGGGCGCGCGAGCAGGGCGTTGAAGAGCTGATGCTGATTGGCGGGGCGCAGTTGTATGGGCAGGCGCTGGAGAAAGGGCTGGTCAGCCGGATGTACCTGACGCGGGTGGAAATGGCTCCGGAAGGGGATGCCTGGTTCCCTGCGTTTGATGCGGAGCATTGGACGCTGGAGTCGAGTGAGGCACAGGCTGAGGAAGGTAAGCCTGCTTATCACTTCGAGGTTTGGGACAAGGTTTAGATGTCGGGGGTGCTTTGCACCCCGTTCGCGACGCAAGGCCGCTCCCACATTGATCGGCAGTCGCAGGACCAATGTGGGAGCGGCCTTGTGTCGCGATAGGGGCGCGAAGCGCCCCCGGCGATCTGTCAGGAGTGGCTCAATTCGGCATGCTCATCGCCCGCCAGCACGTCCTTGTCGGTCTCTTTCAACAGCTGGCTGGTCACCACGCCCGCCGTCATCGAACCGTTCACGTTCAGCGCCGTACGCCCCATGTCGATCAGCGGCTCCACCGAAATCAGCAACGCCACCAGCTCCACCGGCAAGCCCATGGCTGGCAGCACGATCAGCGCGGCAAAGGTGGCCCCGCCACCCACGCCGGCAACCCCTGCAGAACTCAGCGTGACGATGGCCACCAGGGTCGCGATCCACAGCGGGTCGAAGGTATCGATGCCCACCGCCGGTGCCACCATCACCGCCAGCATGGCGGGATAGAGGCCGGCGCAGCCGTTCTGGCCAATGGTGGTGCCGAACGATGCGCTGAAGCTGGCAATCGACTGCGGCACACCCAGGCGGCGGGTTTGCGCTTCGATGTTCAGCGGAATGCTGGCGGCGCTGGAGCGGCTGGTGAAGGCGAACGTGAGCACCGGCCACACCTTGCGGAAGAAGCGCAGCGGGCTCACACCGGTCGCCGCCAGGATGAGGGCATGCACCACGAACATCAGCCCCAGGCCCAGGTACGACACCACCACGAAGCTGCCCAGCTTGAGGATGTCTTCCATGTTCGAGCTGGCAACCACTTTGGTCATCAACGCCAGCACGCCATACGGGGTCAGTTTCATTACCACCCGCACCAGGCGCATCACCCAGGCTTGCAGGGTGTCGATGGCCGACAGGGCGCGCTCGCCTTTCTCGGCATCGTCCTTGATCAGCTGCAGCGCGGCCAGGCCGACGAACACGGCGAAGATCACCACGCTGATGATCGACGTCGGCTTGGCCCGCGCCAGGTCACCCACCGGGTTGCTGGGGATGAACGACAGCAGCAACTGCGGGATATTGAGGTCGGCGACCTTGCCGGCGTAGTCGCTGTGGATAACCTGCATGCGCGCGCTTTCCTGCACACCGGCCACCAGGCCTTCGGCACTCAGGCCGAACAGGTTGGTCAGCACGATGCCGATCAGCGCGGCAATGGCGGTGGTCAGCAGCAGGGTGCCTATGCTCAGTACGCTGATGCGGCCCAGCGACGAGGCATTGTGCAGGCGCGCAACGGCGCTGAGGATCGAGGCGAAGATCAGCGGCATGACAATCATCTGCAACAGGCCGACATAGCCGTTGCCGACCAGGTCGAGCCAGGCGATGGTGGCCTTGAGCACCGGGTGGCCAGCGCCGTAGATCGTGTGCAGGGCCAGGCCGAAGACGACGCCAAGCACCAGGCCCAGCAGTACCTTCTTGGCCAGGCTCCATTCAGTGCGGCGGGTTTGTGCCAGGCCCAGCAACAGGGCCAGGAACGCCAGCAGGTTAAGAGACAGCGGCAGGTTCATTGAAGCTCCAGCAGAAAAAAGCAGAAGTGGCATCGCCTCTGTGAGCGATTGCGAACGGAAATGCTAACAGCCTGAAAACAAACGAATTTATACCCAAATGGAATTTGCATAGTCGTTTATGGAATAACGAAGTGTCGCGGATTGCAATGAACGGGGCGTTTGCGGCTGCATGGAGGTCGTTATCGAAGGTTGGCAGTGGGGATTGTTGCACTAGCGTTTCTGGGTCATTTCAGGAGATTCGTACATGAAAGTCGCTGTGAAAGCCGCCGCCATCGGCCTGTCCCTGCTGTTCAGTATCGAAACCTTCGCCACCGAGCTCAAACATTGGCCTGCTGAGGCCGCCCGGCAGCTCGACAGCATGATCGCTGCCAATGCCAACAAGGGTAACTACGCGGTGTTCGACATGGACAACACCAGCTACCGCTATGACCTGGAAGAAGCCCTGCTGCCGTTCATGGAAAACAAGGGCCTGCTGAGCCGCGACAAGCTTGACCCGTCGCTGAAGCTGATGCCGTTCAAGGACACTGCCGAGCATAAGGAAAGCCTGTTCAGCTACTACTACCGGTTGTGCGAAGTCGACGACATGGTCTGCTACCCGTGGGTGGCCCAGGTGTTCTCGGGTTTTACCCTGAAGGAATTGAAGGTGCAGGTGGATGAACTGATGGCGTCTACCAAGCCGATCCCCAGCACCTATTACGAAGGTGACCAGGTCAAGGCCATCGAGGTCCAGCCACCCAAGGTCTTCAAGGGCCAGGCCGAGCTGTACAACAAGCTGATGGAGAATGGCATTGAGGTGTACGTGATTTCGGCGGCGTCCGAAGAGCTGGTGCGCATGGTCGCCTCGGACCCCAGGTACGGCTACAACGTGAGGCCGCAGAATGTGATCGGCGTGAGCCTGCTGCTAAAGGATCGCAGCAATGGCCAACTGACCACGGCGCGCAAGCAGATCAGTGCCGGCCATTACGATGCCAAGGCCAATGAAGGGCTGGAGCTGACCCCGTATCTGTGGACCCCGGCTACCTGGATGGCGGGCAAGCAGGCGGCCATCCTGACCTACATCGATGAATGGAAGAAGCCGGTGCTGGTGGGCGGCGACACGCCGACCAGCGATGGCTACATGCAGTTCCACGGGGTGGATGTGGGCAAAGGTGGCATCCACCTGTGGATAAACCGCAAGGCCAAGTACATGGACCAGCTTAACGGCATGATTACCAGGAATGCGGCGGCGCAGGCCAAGGAAGGGTTGCCGGTGACGGCGGACAAGAACTGGGTGATCGTGACCCCGGAGCAAATCCAGTAAGTCTTGTCGATACCTGTACTGGCCTCTTCGCGGGCACGCCCGCTCCCACAGGTACTGCACAGTTTCCAGATGCTGTGGGGTCCCTGTGGGAGCGGGCGTGCCCGCGAAGAGGCCGGAACAGGCATAAAAAAACCGGCACCCAGGGCGCCGGTTGTTCTTTCACGCTAAAAAAGCCTCAGAGCCCTTCAAGCATTGCCTTGTTGCGCACCGCACCCTTGTCGGCACTGGTCGCCAGCAGGGCGTAGGCCTTCAGCGCGGTGGTCACCTTGCGTGGGCGCACTTCAGCGGGCTTCCAGCCCTTCTTGTCCTGCTCGATGCGGCGCTCTGCCAGCTCTTCGTCGCTGACCAGCAGGTTGATCGAACGGTTAGGGATGTCGATCAATACCTTGTCACCGTCGCGCACCAGGCCGATGGCGCCGCCAGCAGCCGCTTCCGGCGAAGCGTGGCCGATCGACAGGCCCGAGGTACCGCCCGAGAAGCGGCCGTCGGTGAGCAGGGCGCAAGCCTTGCCCAGGCCTTTGGACTTCAGGTACGAGGTCGGGTACAGCATTTCCTGCATGCCCGGGCCGCCTTTCGGGCCTTCGTAGCGGATGATCACGATGTCGCCGGCCTTCACTTCGTCGGCGAGGATGCCGCGCACGGCGCTGTCCTGGCTCTCGAAGATCTTGGCATTGCCTTCGAACACGTGGATCGATTCGTCGACACCGGCGGTTTTCACCACGCAACCGTCAACGGCGATGTTGCCGTACAGCACGGCCAGGCCGCCTTCTTGCGAGTAGGCGTGCTCGAAGCTGCGGATGCAGCCGTTTTCACGGTCGTCGTCGAGGGTTTCCCAACGGGTCGACTGGCTGAACGCAGTCTGGGTCGGGATACCGGCAGGGCCGGCCTTGAAGAAGGTGTGCACGGCTTCGTCATCGGTCTGGGTGATGTCCCATTTGGCGATGGCCTCTTCCATGCTGCGGCTGTGCACGGTCGGCAGGTCGGTATGCAGCAGGCCGCCACGGGCCAGCGAACCGAGGATGCTGAAGATGCCGCCGGCGCGGTGCACGTCTTCCATATGGTACTTCTGGATGTTCGGCGCCACTTTGCACAGCTGCGGCACTTTACGCGACAGGCGGTCGATGTCCCGCAGGTCGAATTCCACTTCGCCTTCCTGGGCTGCGGCCAGCAGGTGCAGGATGGTGTTGGTCGAGCCGCCCATGGCGATGTCCAGCATCATGGCGTTTTCAAACGCCTTGAAGTTGGCGATGCTGCGCGGGAGGACCGACTCGTCGTTCTCGCCGTAGTAGCGCTTGCACAGCTCGACAATGGTGCGGCCGGCAGTGAGGAACAGCTGCTCGCGGTCGGCGTGGGTGGCCAGGGTCGAGCCGTTGCCCGGCAGGGCCAGGCCCAGGGCCTCGGTCAGGCAGTTCATCGAGTTGGCGGTGAACATGCCGGAACACGAACCGCAGGTCGGGCAGGCGCTGCGCTCGTATTCGGCGACTTTTTCGTCGGACGCCGTGGAGTCGGCGGCGATGACCATGGCGTCGACCAGGTCCAGGCCGTGGCTGGCCAGCTTGGTCTTGCCGGCTTCCATCGGGCCACCGGAAACGAAGATCACCGGGATGTTCAGGCGCAGGGCGGCCATCAGCATGCCGGGGGTGATCTTGTCGCAGTTGGAGATGCACACGATGGCGTCGGCGCAGTGGGCGTTGACCATGTATTCCACGGCGTCGGCAATGATCTCGCGGCTTGGCAGCGAGTACAGCATGCCGTCGTGGCCCATGGCGATGCCGTCATCGACCGCGATGGTGTTGAATTCCTTGGCCACGCCACCGGCGCGTTCGATTTCGCGGGCAACCAGCTGGCCCAGGTCCTTCAGGTGCACGTGGCCCGGGACGAACTGGGTGAACGAGTTGGCGATGGCGATGATCGGTTTCTTGAAATCTTCGTCCTTCATCCCGGTAGCGCGCCACAGGGCACGGGCGCCGGCCATGTTGCGGCCTTGGGTGGAAGTCTTGGAACGATAATCAGGCATGAAACACTCCTGGCGGCTTAATCAGGTCACATAAAGGGGAGTGAGCTTCTCTTGTCCTTTGTGCCGCAGGCCGGTTGCCACTGGCACGGATGGGGCCGAAGACAGCACGGGATCGCCGCATGCTTGGCCAGAGCTCATAAACCCGCCGGGGATGACTGGCGATGAATAGGCCGATTCTACACCGCTGGCGCGGTGAAGGAATGCAGATATGGATGGTTGGCGGGGAGATTGCAGCAGGAAAGGGCCGCTGGGCGGCCCTTTGTAGCAGATATCAGCTATTTGGCAGCAAGCGGCACGTGATGCTCTTGATGTAGCGGGTTTCGGCGATAGCCGGGTGCACCGGGTGGTCCGGGCCCTGGCCGCCGCGCTCGAGCAGCTGCATGTTGCGGTCCAGGTGACGGGCGCTGGTCAGCAGGATGTTGTTCAGGTCGTCCTCGGGCAAGTGCATCGAGCACGAAGCGCTGACCAGGATGCCGTCCTTGTTCAGCATGCGCATGGCCTGTTCGTTCAGGCGGCGGTAGGCCGCTTCGCCGTTTTTCAGGTCCTTCTTGCGTTTGATGAAGGCGGGTGGGTCGGCAATGATCACGTCGAAGCGCTCTTCGGCAGCCTTGAGCTCACGCAGGGCTTCGAACACGTCGCCTTCGATGCAGGTCAGCTTCTCGCTGATGCCATTCAGTGCCGCGTTACGCTCCACGCCATCCAGGGCAAAGCCCGAGGCATCGACACAGAACACTTCGCTGGCGCCGAACGCGCCGGCCTGCACGCCCCAGCCACCGATGTAGCTGAACAGGTCGAGTACACGCTTGCCTTTCACGTACGGCGCCAGGCGCGCGCGGTTCATGCGGTGGTCGTAGAACCAGCCGGTCTTCTGGCCTTCACGCACCGGGGCTTCGAACTTGACGCCGTTCTCTTCCAACGCCACCCAGTCCGGCACTTCGCCGTAGACGGTCTCGACGTAGCGCTGCAGGCCTTCGGCGTCACGCGCGGCGGAGTCGTTCTTGAACAGGATGCCGCTGGGCTTGAGCACCTGCACCAGGGCAGCGATCACGTCGTCCTTGTGTGCTTCCATGGTGGCTGAGGCCAATTGCACCACAAGGATGTCGAAGAAGCGGTCGACCACCAGGCCCGGCAGCAGGTCGGAATCGCCGTACACCAGGCGATAGCACGGCTTGTCGAACAGGCGCTCGCGCAGCGACAGGGCGACGTTCAGGCGGTGCACCAGCAGCGACTTGTCCAGCGGCAGCTTGATGTCGCGCGACAGCAGGCGGGCGCAGATCAGGTTGTTGGGGCTGAGTGCGACGATGCCCAGCGGTTTGCCGTTGGCCGCTTCGAGAACGGCCTGCTGACCGGCCTGGAAGCCTTGCAGCGGGGTCGCGGCGACGTCGACTTCGTTGCTGTAGACCCACAGGTGGCCGGCGCGCAGGCGGCGGTCGGCATTGGCTTTGAGGCGAAGGCTGGGCAGGGACATGACGTCGCTCCGGGAAAAAAGAGCGGGAGTATAGCGTGTCTGCGGTGCTTTCGCCTTTAGAGGTGCAGCGCCTGGGAGATCGAGCGCCGCCCGGGCGGCGCTCGATTTCCCAGGCGCTGCACCTGTCACGGCGAGCGCAGAGAGGGTTAAAATCCCCGGTCCTAAACGAGTGTGCACGTATGTCCCAAGAACTCAGCGCCGAACAGATCCAGCAAGCCTTGCAAGGCATCACCATTCCGCCGCAACCGCAGATCATGGTCGACCTGCAGTTCGAGCAGTACATGCCTGACCCGGACCTGGAAACCATCGCCAAGCTGATTTCCCAGGACCCGGGCCTCTCGGGCGCCTTGCTCAAGCTGGTCAATTCCCCGCACTTCGGCCTGTCCAACAAGATCGGTTCGATCCAGCGCGCGGTGAACCTCTTGGGCAGCCGTTCGATCATCAACCTGATCAACGCCCAGTCGATCAAGGGCGAGATGAGCGACGAGACCATCGTTACCCTCAACCGTTTCTGGGATACCGCCCAGGATGTGGCGATGACCTGCCTGACCCTGGCCAAACGCACCGGTGTCCAGGCCGCAGACGAGGCTTACACCCTGGGCCTGTTCCATGACTGTGGCGTGCCGCTGATGCTCAAGCGCTTCCCGGACTACATGGATGTGCTGGTGCAGGCCTATGCCCAGGCCGACGAAGAAACGCGGGTGGTCGACACCGAAAACCGCGTGTTCAACACCAACCATTCGGTGGTCGGTTATTTCACCGCCAAGTCCTGGCGCCTGCCCGAGCACCTCACGGCTGCCATCGCCAACCACCACAACGCCCTGGCCGTGTTCCGTGACGAGAGCGCGCGCAATACCCAGAGCCAGCTGAAGAACCTGCTGGCGGTACTGAAGATGGCCGAGCACATCTGCGCGTCCTACCGGGTGCTGGGCAACCAGGCGGTGGACCACGAATGGAACGTGGTCGGCCCGCTGGTGCTCGATTACATCGGTCTGTCGGAATACGATTTCGAAAACCTCAAACAGAACATTCGCGAGCTGAGCGGGCACTGACACATGCCGGAGTTGCCAGAAGTAGAAACCACCCGGCGCGGTATTGCGCCCCATCTGGAAGGCCAGCGCGTCAGCCGCGTGGTGGTGCGGGACCGGCGCTTGCGCTGGCCAATCCCGGAAGACCTGGATGTGCGCCTGTCGGGGCAGCGCATTGTCAGTGTCGAGCGGCGCGCCAAGTACCTGTTGATCAATGCCGAGGTCGGTACGCTGATCAGCCACCTGGGCATGTCGGGCAACTTGCGGCTGGTCGAGCTGGGTTTGCCGGCGGCCAGGCATGAACATGTCGACATCGAGCTGGAGTCGGGGCTGATGCTGCGCTACACCGACCCGCGCCGCTTTGGTGCCATGCTGTGGAGCCTGGACCCGCTGAACCACGAGCTGCTGCTGCGCCTCGGGCCTGAGCCGCTGACGGACCTGTTCGACGGTGAGCGCCTGTTCCAGCTGTCCCGCGGGCGGTCGATGGCAGTCAAACCGTTCATCATGGACAACGCCGTGGTGGTCGGGGTGGGCAACATCTACGCCACCGAAGCGCTGTTTGCCGCAGGCATCGACCCACGGCGCGAGGCGGGCGGGATTTCACGGGCGCGCTACCTGAAGCTGGCAATCGAGATCAAACGGGTGCTGGCGGCGGCGATCGAGCGCGGTGGTACCACCCTGCGCGACTTCATCGGTGGCGATGGGCAGCCGGGGTACTTCCAGCAGGAATTGTTCGTCTACGGACGAGGCGGGCAGCCGTGCAAGGTGTGCGGCACGGAGTTGCGCGAGGTGAAGCTGGGGCAGCGGGCGAGCGTGTATTGCCCGCGCTGCCAGCGGTAAGGCTGGGGGCCGCTTTGCGGCCCAATTCGCGGGTAAACCCGCTCCCACAGGTACGGTGCAGGCCTGTAGGCCAGTTAGTTACCTGTGGGAGCGGGTTTACCCGCGAACAAGGGCGAAGCCCTTGCCAGACGGCGATCAGGCCTTGCCGGTAATGCGGCGGTACTTGGCCATCAGCTGTTCTTCGGACTCCGGGTGCGCTTCATCCAGCGGGATGCAGTCGACCGGGCACACCTGCTGGCACTGCGGCTCGTCGTAATGGCCCACGCACTGGGTGCACAGGTTAGGGTCGATCACGTAGATCTCTTCGCCTTGGGAGATGGCCTCGTTCGGGCACTCGGGTTCGCAGACGTCGCAATTGATGCAATCGTCGGTGATTATCAGGGACATGGGGACTCCGGCCGGGGCTCATCGCCTGGGCATGTTCAACGCAATGGGCACAATTGTGCCGCATTCGCGCCCGCAGTGCACGCGGGCGCGATAATCAGGCGATCGGGCTTACTTCTTGAAGCGTTCAGTCAGCGCTTCGGCCACCACCGGGTGGACGAATTTGCTGATATCTCCGCCCAGAGCGGCGATTTCCCGGACCAGGGTCGAGGAAATGAACGAATAACGTTCCGAAGGCGTCAGGAACAGGCTCTCGACATCGGGGGCCAGTTGCCGGTTCATGTTCGCCAGCTGGAACTCGTACTCGAAGTCGGACACCGCACGCAGGCCACGCAGGAAGACGTTGGCGCCCTGTTCCTTGGCGAAATGCGCCAACAGGGAGGAGAAGCCGATGACTTCGACATTGGGCAGGTGCTTGGTGACCTCACGCGCTAGCGCCACCCGCTGCTCCAGGGGGAACAGGGGGTTTTTCTTCGGGCTGGCCGCCACCGCGATGATCACGTGGTCGAACAAGCGCGAGGCGCGCTCGACCAGGTCTCCATGGCCTTTGGTAATGGGGTCGAAAGTACCCGGGTACAACACTCGGTTCATCGCGTCATCCTGGCTGGAGTGCGTTGGGGAGTCGGATGGTAGCGCAGCGATTGCGCCCGGCCAAGTCATGCGGCCAGCTGATGGCACTATAGACAGGCGGCATATTCGTTGTCATGCGCTGTGTGCCAAGCGGCCAATCAGGGCTTCGGTGAGCCTGGCGCTGATGGCATACACCGACAGTTGCGGGTTGGCGCCGATGCTGGTGGGGAACAGCGAGCCGTCGTGCACCGACAGGTTTTCCAGCTGGTGATGGCGGCCCAGGCTGTCGCACACGGCCTGGCGCGGGTCTTCGCCCAACGCACAGCCACCCATCACATGGGCGCTGCCCAGGCGCGCCCTGAAGGGCTCCAGGCGCAAGGCGTCGATCATGCCCCGCGCCTGTTCCAGGCTGGAAGCAGCGCTGGCATCGCTGTGCACGGGTGTTACATGCGTGGCCCCGGCTGCGAACTGGATCTGTGCCATGCTGTGGTAGGCGCGACGCAAGCCGTCGCGCAGGTAGTGGGTGACCGGGTAATCGAGCACCGGTGAACCGTCGCCACGCAGCTCTACGGCGCCACCCTGGCTCTCGGGGTGAAAACCGTCGCGCAGCAGCGCCAGCATTACGTGGGTGTGCGGCAGCTCGGCCATGCGCCGGGCATTTTCGTGGCCGTGCCCACCCAGCAGGGTGCTGGCCAGCGCAGGGTGCAGCGGTGGCACTTCCAGTTTGTAGCCGACCGGGCCATCTGTGCCGCCTTGCCACTGGAAGTGGTCGCTGTAGATGGACTGCGGGGCGCCGTAGTAGGGGTCGATACGGTCTGTGAAACGCGCTGCGCTGAAGTTCACCAGGTGCAAGAACGTGCGTTTGCCCAGGCGGCCATGCGGGTCGGGCGCGGCGGAGCGCAACAGCAGGGCCGGGCTGTTGATGCCGCCGCCAGCCAGGAGGTAGTGGCGTGCGCGTACGCTGACCTGCCTGCCGGTGGGATGTACGCCTTGGGGATCCAGGGCCTGGCATGTCAGGCCCTGGATGCGCTCGCCGTTGTGCGTGAAGCGCTCGGCCCGGGCCAGGTACAGCAGTTCGCCGCCTTGTTCGAGGGTGGCGGGAATGCGCGTCACCAGCATCGATTGTTTGGCATTCACCGGGCAGCCCATGCCGCAGTAGCCCAGGTTCCAGCAGCCGCGCACGTTGCGCGGGATCACCGCCCAGCGGTAGCCCAGCTGCTCACAGCCCCGGCGTAGCACGTCGTTGTTGGCATTCGGCGGCAGGGCCCAGGGGGTAATGCCCAGTTCTTGCTCCATGCGTTCGAACCAGGGCCGTAGCTCATCTTCACCCAGCCCAGTCACGCCGTGGGCTGAAGCCCAGTGCACCAGGGTCTGGGGAGGGGTGCGAAAGCTCGAGGTCCAGTTCACCAGCGTAGTGCCGCCCACGGCGCGGCCCTGCAGGATGGTGATGGCGCCATCCTTGCTCATGCGCCCCAAGCCCTCCTGATACAGGCTGGCGTAGGCTTCGCTCTCCAGCAGGTGGAAATCGTTGCTGGTCTTGAGCGGGCCTTCTTCGATCAGCAGCACCTTGAAGCCTGCGGCGCTGAGCATCTGCGCGCTGGTGGCACCGCCGGCACCGCTACCGATCACGGCAACGTCGGCTTCCAGGGCAAGGTCCTGCGTCAGACGCGAAGCGTCATGGGTGATCCAGCCGCGTTCGAGGCCTTGGCGAAACGGGTCGGGGACAGGCATTGGCGATGCTCTTGTTGTTTTCAGATTTTTGGTGGCCCGGGGTAGCCGCAGGCGGCCCAGGACTCGGGGCGTTCGTACCAGGCCATCTGCAGCAACTGCAGCAACGAGGCGTGGCCCATGCGCAGCAGGTTCAGCGAACTGTCCTGCCAACGCTGCAGGAAGGCCGTGACTTGCGCAGGGCTGGCCTTTGCCCAGGCGCCCCAGACACCGGTCAGGGGGCCACGGGTGAGTGGCAGGCTGAGCACGTCGAACAGTTGCCGGGTGAGCTTGAGCATTTCCGGCGACAACGCCGCCAGCTTGTGGTCGAGGCTGTGCAGCACCAGGGGCTCCGCGGCCTGCGTACCGGCCAGTACCACCGGGATCAGCGCCCGCAGCAGCGGCAGGTCGTCGTCGCGCAGTACCTGATAGCCCGTCGCCGCTGTTTGTGCGCTGCAGCCGACCAGGCTGGCGCCCGCCAGAAAGGCGCTGGCGCCAAGACTGAAACGCAGCAGGTCGCGGCGGTGCACAGGCCGGCGCTCAGCGGATGAACAGCTTGTAGACCAAGCGCTGCAAGGCTTTGCCATAAGGCGGATAGATCAGCCGTGCGGCGTTGAAACGTTGCTTGGCGAGTACGGCCTTGGCCTTGCTGAAGGTCAGAAAACCGTCGTGGCCATGGTAGTGGCCCATGCCCGAAGGGCCGATGCCGCCGAAGGGCAGGTCGTCCTGGGCGACATGCAGCAGGGTGTCGTTCAGGCATACCCCGCCGGAGTGGGTGTGGCGCAGCACATGCTCCTGGCCGGCCCGGTCATAACCGAAGTAGTACAGCGCCAGCGGGCGCGGGCGCTGGTTGATGTAGGCCAGCGCCTGGTCGAGGCTGTCGTAGGGCACCAGCGGCAGCAGCGGGCCGAAGATTTCGTCCTGCATCACCTGCATGCTGTCGTTCACGTCCAGCAGCAGGTGCGGTGGCAGGCGCCGCCCCTGGCGGCTTTCGCCTGGGTACAGGTCAAGCACCTGCGCACCTTTGCTGTGGGCATCGTCCAGCAGGTGCTGCAGGCGCTGCAGCTGGCGGGGGTTGATGATGGCGGTGTAGTCGGGGTTGTCGGCAATGCGCGGGTACAGGCGGCGCACGGCGCGCTGGTAGGCGTCGCTGAAGGCTGCCAGCCGGTCGCGCGGCACCAGCACATAGTCGGGGGCGACGCAGGTTTGCCCGGCGTTCAGGGTCTTGCCGAAGGCGATGCGCTCGGCGGCGCTGTCCAGTGGCACGTCGGCCGACACGATGGCCGGTGACTTGCCGCCCAGCTCCAGGGTAACCGGGGTCAGGTTCTGCGCCGCCGCCAGCATGACCTGCCGGCCCACGCTGGTGGCACCGGTGAACAGCAGGTGGTCGAAGGGCAAGCGGGCGAAGGCCTGGCCCACTTCGACCTCGCCCAGCACCACGCTGACCAGGTCGGTGGGAAACACCTGCTCCAGCAGGTGTTTCAAGGCCTGGGCGCTGGCGGGCGTGGCTTCGCTGAGCTTGAGCATGACCCGGTTGCCGGCGGCCAGGGCGCAGGTCAGCGGGCCGATGGCGAGGAACAGCGGGTAGTTCCACGGCACGATGATGCCCACCACCCCCAGCGGCTGATAACGCACCTGCGCGGTGGCCGGCTGGAAGGCCAGACCGACCCGTCGCCGGCTGGCGCGCATCCAGCGATGCAGGTGCCTTTCGGCGTGGCGCAGGCCCTGTACTGAGGGCAGCAGCTCGGCCAGCAGGGTCTCGTCGGCGCTGCGCCCGGAAAAATCCTCGCTGATGGCCTCGATCAACCCAGCCTGGTTGGCCAGCAAGGCTTCGCGCAGGCCTCTCAGCCATTGCAGTCGCTGGGCCGCCGGCGGCAGGGGGTTGCCGGCGAAGGCCTGGCGCTGGGCAGCGAACATCGCCGCAAGGTCGAGGTCGGATTGCACAGGGGTCAAGGCACTGGGCGCGTTCATGGCGGCGTTTGATCCGGGCAGGAAATGTCTAGAGCCTATACTCTAATCGGGACGATGGTGCGAATTTTTCCGCACCGCCGAACGGTGCATTCCACCTGTAATACGCCGTAAGATGACCCTTTGATGAAGCCCGCAGACTGGGAGCTGAGCATGGCCCCGCGCATGAAGACCCGAGAGCGCATCGTGCAGAACAGCCTGGAGCTGTTCAACCAGCAGGGCGAACGCAGCGTCAGTACCAACCACATTGCCGCGCACATGGAAATCTCGCCCGGCAACCTGTATTACCACTTCCCCAACAAGCAGGCGATCATTGCCCTGTTGTTCAGCCAGTATGAAGAACTGGTAGACAGCTTCCTGCGCCCGCCGCAAGGCCGCCAGGCAACCGTGGAGGACAAGCGCTTCTACCTCAAGGCCTTGCTGGCGGCGATGTGGAACTACCGCTTCCTGCACCGCGACCTGGAGCACCTGCTGGACAGCGACGCAGAGCTGGCCGCCCGTTACCGGCGTTTTTCCGAGCGCTGCCTGCGCCAGGGCCAGGCGATCTACCGCGGCTTTGTCGAGGCGGGCATCCTGACCATGGCGCCGGCGCAGATCGAATCGCTGACCATCAATGCCTGGATCGTGCTGACATCCTGGGTGCGGTTTCTAAGCACCACGCGTGAACATTCCGCGCACCTGGGTGAAGAAGCCTTCAAGCGGGGCGTCTACCAGGTACTGGTGCTGGAACTCGGCTACGTCACCGACCGTGCGCGCAGTGCTGTGGACGCCCTGTGCCAGGAATTCCATGTACCGTTCAACCAGGCTCTGGAACATTGACCCAGGGCCCTAGTGCCATCGATCAGGAGATTGTCATGCCCCTTGCGCAATTGATCACCCCGCAGCAGTTGGCCGAGCGTCTGGGCTCGCCCAAGTTGGTGATCCTCGACTGTCGCTTTGCCCTCGAGGATGTGGACTATGGCCAACGCAGCTATGCCCAGGGGCATATTGCCGGGGCGCATTTTGCCGACCTGGACCGCGACCTCAGCGGGCCGGTGAGCAAGGGGCGCACCGGTCGTCATCCACTGCCCGATGCGCAGCGGCTGGTGGAGCGCCTGCGCGAGTGGGGCGTGGACAACGACAGCGAAGTGGTGCTTTACGACGACGGCCCCGGCGCCTTTGCCGCCAGGGCCTGGTGGCTGCTGGTCTGGCTTGGCAAGCGCAACGGCGTGGCGATCCTCGATGGTGGCCTGAAGGCCTGGCATGCGGCGCACCTGCCGTTGAGCCTGGACTCACCGCCCAAACGCGAAGGCACCTTCAGTGGTGAGCCGGATGCCAAGTTGCTGATCGATGCCGACCACTTGGGCAAGCGCCTGTGTAGCCCGGACCTGACCTTGATCGATGCGCGAGCCTTGCCGCGGTTTCGCGGTGAAGTGGAGCCGATCGACCCGGTGGCGGGGCATATTCCCGGGGCCCAGTGCGCGGCGTTTACCGACAACATTGGGGCAGATGGGCGTTTTCTGCCGGCGGATCAGCTCAAGCAGCGCTTTGCCGAAAAGCTCGGTGGGCGGGCGCCGGAGCAGCTGGTGTCTTACTGCGGGTCAGGGGTGACGGCTTGCCATAACCTGTTTGCGATGGCACTGGCGGGGTACCCGCTGGGCAAGCTGTACGCCGGGTCGTGGAGCGAGTGGATCAACAACCCGCAGCATCCCGTGGCCACCGGCGAGTAAGCAGGCCCGGCCCCATCGCCGGCAAGCCAGCTCCCACAGGTAAGTCACTGCCCATCAGGGCTGTGCCCTACCTGAGGGAGCTATTGCCTTGCTCACAGTCCAAAGCTTGCGCGATCCCTGTGGGAGCTGGCTTGCCGGCGATGAGGCCGGTACTGCCAATGAAAACTGCGGTTCTTACTGGCCGTCTACCAGCCACTGCGGAATCCGCCGCTCCAGGTAGTACCCCGGGTTGCGCAGGGTGCCATCGACAAACCCCACATGGCCACCGCGCCGGTGCAGTTCGAAGCGGGTCTGGGGTGCCAGTTCACGGGCCGTAGGCAGGCTCTGGCCAGCCACGAACGGGTCATCGCTGGAATGGATGATCAGCGTCGGCGTGCGGTTCTGGCCGAGGAAGAAGTGGCTCGATGAGCGGCGATAATAGTCGTGCACATCGCGAAAGCCGTTGAGCGGTGCCGTGACTTTGCCGTCGAAGTCCCAGAACGTGCGCAAGTTGGTCAGTTGCCCCAGGCGCTCCAGCGTCGCCAGCCGGTCATGCTCGCCCTGCTCTTGGAAGTGCCGCTGCTTGAGCTGAACATACGCCAGCATCTCGCGCATGAAGTGCGCCTGGTACACCTTGGAAAAGCCCTGGCCGATGCGGTCGGCACAATGGTCCAGGCGAAAGGGCACCGACACTGCAACTGCCGCCTGCAGCTGGCTGGCAACGCCGCTCTCGCCCAGGTATTTCAACAGTACATTGCCACCCAGCGAGTAACCCACCGCATACAGCGGCGCCAATGGGCGCTGGGCACGCAGGTGGCTGACAATTTCCGCCAGGTCTTCGCTGGCGCCGGAATGGTAGCTGCGCGGCAGCAGGTTGGGTTCGCCTGAGCAACCACGCCAGTTCACCGCCACGCTGGCCCAACCGCGGTTTTGCAGCGCTTGCTGCAACCCTTTGACGTAGGGTGAATGGGACGAGCCGGTCAGCCCATGTAGCACGAGCACCAGTGGCGCCTGTGCCTGATGCGGGCCATGCCAGTCGAGATCGATGAAATCGCCGTCGGCCAGCCACAGGCGCTCGCGGTTGCGCTGCAGCTCAGGCAGCTTGCGCCACAGGGGGCCCCACAACGTCTGCAGGTGGGGGTTGGACAGGCCGATGGCCGGACGGAAGGTGGCGTTTGGGCTGGGCATGCTGGGCAACTCATGATGTGCTTGCCTAGAGTGCCATGAAAAAGCGCCACGGTACCTGCGCTATTGGTCGGTGGCCGGCAGTGGTTGTTGCTCGGTGGGTGGGCCGACACTGACGCGTACTGCCTGGCTCAAATCGAGCTGACGCTGCATGACGGCGCGGACATCTGCCGGTGTCAGCCTGGCGAGGCGCTCGATGTAGCTGTCGAGAAAGTCGGCGGGCTGGCGTTGATGGTTAATTTGTGTGAGCAAGGCTGCCAGCAGCTTGTTCTGTGCCACATCGCGCAGCAGTTGCCCTGCCAGTTGCTTGCGCGCCACTTGCAGCTCCGCCTGGGTTGGCCCTTGTTCGATGAACTCGCGCAGCAAGGTTTCAACCAGTACTTGAGAGCCTTCGACGTACTCTGGCGCGATATCCCATTCGGCGCTGAACAGGCCACCTGCGCTCAAGGCATTTACCCGTGTGTAGATGCCGTACGTCAGCCCGCGGCGGTGTCGCAGTTCATTCATCAAGCGTGACGCGATTCCCGACCCCAATACTTCACTGGCCAACACCAGGGCCGGATATTGCGGATGATTGGCTGGCATGTTCATGGGTGATGCAATCAGGACGGCAGTGCTTGCGCCAGGCTGTTCGACATTGAGCGTGGCGCCGGCTGCTGGAGCAGCGGCCGGCAGCTCGATTGCGGACCAGCCTTGGGGCAGTGCCTGACTGATCTGTTGTGAAACGGCCTGGGCCTGTGCAAGGGAAAGGTCCCCCACTACTACGATGTCCAGGTTACTGGCGCAGTAGGCACGTTGGTGGAAGCGCCTCAGGTCCTCAGGGGTAGCCTGGTCTATCCCTTGCTGAGTGCTGCCCAATGGGTTGCCATATTGATGACCACTGAACATATGCCGAAAGGCTTCGCTACGCGCCCTCAAGCGGGGGTGGTGCTCGCGAGATGCATTGTGCCGCAGCAGTTGGCTTTTTATCTTGGCTAGCGCGTCAGCGGTGAAGGCAGGGCGTGCTACCAGGTCAATGAAAAGCGCCAGGGCCGGATCGAGCAGCGCTTCGGTGCTCAAGCTTCGCAGGCTCAGGTTCGCGTGCTCTAGGCGTATCTGTTTTTCCATGACCGCGCCCAGGCGCTCCAGTTGCTCTGCTTGCTGGGTGGCTGTGTGCTGCTGGCTGCCTTCGTCGAGCATGTAGAACGCCAGGGATGCCAGGCCGGGGAGCACGGTGTCCTGGGTTGTACCGGCCCTGAATTGCAGCACGATATCGACTATTGGCAGCCCTCGGGCTTCGACGAACTTCACGGCGGTGCCGCTATCCGTTGTCCACGCCTTCACCTGGGTATCAATGGGTTCGAAGAGGTCCAGATCAACCCCCTGGGCCGACACCAGGCCACCATGAACAGGGCTGTCTGCAGCGGGGTATGAATTCGAGTCATTCATCAGCGCTTTCCTTGTGATGCGTAAAGGTGATGGTGGTCCGGGATTCGGTCAGGAAGTCATAAGCCGCCAGGCCTACCTGCTCGGCTGTCACGGCTTCGATGGCGTGCCGTTCATCCTCCAGTGCAACAGGGTCCAGGCCGCAGGCAGCCTGCTTGCCGATGGCTTCTGCCTGCTTGCTGATATCGTCCCTGTCGAATAATTGCTCGGCCAGAAGCCGTGCCTTGGCGCGCTGGAGGTCTTCTTTGCTGGGCGCTGACTGGCGGAACGCTTCGATTTCCATCAGCAGCCGTTCTGCCGCCGCCTCGGGTGCAACCTGCGGGCTGCAGAACGCGTAAAACGTCAGCAGGCTGTCACCACGTTGCCAGGGCTCATAGTCCGACCACACACCTTGCAGTACCGGTTCATCGCGCACGAGCAGGCGCTGGAGGATGCTGGCCTGGCCTTGGGCAAGAATCTGGGGCAGCAGACGCAGTCCATACGCTTGTGAGTCAGACCGGGCGGTGCATTGACTGGGTAGGTTGAAACTGATGATCACGCCCGTGCGCAGGCCGTGCTGGCGCAAGGTTTGAACGCGCCGAACCAGGCTGGAGGGCTCTACAGGTATTTGCCGGGCCGGCAGGCGATGAGCGGGGATCGCTGCAAAGTGTCGCGTTACCAGCGTTTGCAGTTGCCCTACGGTAATGTCGCCGGCCACTGCCAGCGTCGCGTTGTTGGGGTGGTACCAGGTCTGGTACCACGTGCGTGCCGCTGCGGGGGTCATGTGGCCGAGGTCGGTCTTGTAGCCGATTACGGGCGTGCCATAGCCGCTGTTGTCATAGGCCAGCAGCAGGTGATGTTCCAAGGCCTGCGACCACGCGTCGTTATCGATATCCTCGCGTCGCTCGGCCATGACAACCGCCAGTTCGCGGGCAAAAGGCGCATCGCTGAGGGTGGCGCTGGCCATGATATCGGCCATGGCTTCCAGGGCGATCTCCAGGCGGTTGGCTGGCAACGTCAGCGGAAAGGCCGTGGCATCGGGGAGGGTGAATGCATTTGCCTCACCACCCAAGTGGGTCATGAGGGAGGAGTATTGCCCCCCAGCCAGTTTGCTGCTGCCTTCGAACAACAAATGTTCAAGGGCATGCGAAAGGCCGGTATGGCCTTCGGGCTCGTAGCTGGAACCCACGTGATACCAAAGCTGCACGCTGACCAGAGGTGCGCGGTGGTCTTCACGCAGGCAGACGCGCAGGCCATTGGCGAGGGTAAAAGCACTTACCCGGCTAGCCGGTGCGGGCGGGGAGGGGCGTTCGGTCATGGTTGAAGTGCTCCTTCAAGAAACAAAGGAGCAGCTTCAGCCACGCAGGCGGCGGGAATGCGGTAACTAAGTAAGCCAAACCCGGTTTACCGGGTCATCCTCGCTGCCAGAGCGCGTAATGCACCTGGCCGGTTTTCTTCTCGCGGTGCAGGCGCCAGTTGCCGGGCATCGGCAGTGTTGACGGCGCCGCTTCGCTTTCGGTGTAGATCAGCGCCTGTTCGCCCAGCCACTGGTTCTGCTCCAGCAGGTTGCAGGTGTTGGCCAGCAGGTCCTGGTGGAACGGCGGGTCGAGGAACACCACGTCGAACTGTTGCTTGGCCGGGCCTTGCAAATAGCGCAGGGCATCGGTTTGCAGGATTTGCCCGCGCGGGCAACGCAGGATCTCGAGGTTGTTCTTCAGGTTGCCGATCGCCGCCGGGTTGCTGTCCAGTGCCACGGCATCCTTGGCGCCGCGAGACAGGGCTTCGAGCACCAGGGCACCGCTGCCGGTGAAGGCATCCAGAACGCGGGCACCCTCGATGTGCGGCGCCAGCCAGTTGAACAGGGTTTCGCGCACGCGGTCAGGCGTTGGCCGCAGGCCTTCGCCTTCCGGTACCGCCAGGCGGCGGCTACGCCACTCGCCGGCGATGATGCGCAGGTGGCCCTGGCCCTTGCTTTGGCCCGATTGCGGGCGGGCGGGAGGGGTGGATCTTGGCATTAGTGCTCCGGTACCCCGAGCGCTTGCTCGGAGGGCTTGTCAGTGGGTGCTGGCAGCGGTTTTTGTGGCACTTTCGGGCCTACGGTGACGATCACCAGTTTATCGGCTGACAGGTGTTTGTTCATGGCCGCCTTGACCTGCTCGACGGTGAGGGCCTGGGACTGCTGCATGAAGTCCTCCAGCCAGGTCAGCGGCAGATTGTAGAAGCCGATTGCGCCCAACTGGCCGACGATGCTGGCATTGCTGGCATTGGACAGCGGGAAGCTGCCGGCCAGTTCGCGCTTGGCATCGTCCAGCTCTTGCTGGGTGGGGCCTGTCTTGAGGTAGTCGGCAAGAATATCCTGCACCAGCTTGAGCGTGCCTTCACTGAGCTCGGCACGGGTCTGCAGGTTGATCATGAACGGGCCGCGCACCTGCATGGGGCTGAACACCGAGTACACGCCGTAGGTCAGGCCACGCTTTTCACGCACTTCGCTCATCAGCCGGGTACCGAAGGCGCCACCACCGAGGATCTGGTTACCCAGCGACAAGGCTGGCCAATCCGGGTCCTGGCGGTCGATACCAAGCTCGGCCAGCATGAGGTGAGTCTGTTTGGACGGGAAGTCGATGTGGGTCAGGCCGGCCTTGGCTTCGCTGGGCTGGGCTGGCGCGGCAAGCGCCGGGCCCTTGGGCAGGCCCGCCGAAACCTGGGCGGCAATGGCTTCGGCCTCGGCACGGCTGAGGTCGCCGACCAGGGCGATTACTGCGTTGCCGCCGGTATAAGCCTTGGCGTGGAAGGCGCGCAGTTGTGCCAGGGTAATGCCGTTGATGGTTTCTGCGGTGCCATCGCTTGGGTGGGCGTAGGGGTGGTCGCCATAGAGGTTGCCGAACAGCGCCTTGCCAGCGATTTTGCCGGGGTTCTGCTTCTCGTATTCGAAGCCGGCCAGCATCTGGTTCTTGATGCGCTTGAGGGCGTCCTCGGGGAAGGTCGGCTTGCCGGCCACTTCGGTGAACAGCTTGAGCGCAGGTTCGCGCTTGTCCTTGATGCTGAGGCTGCGCAGCGACGCCACGGCCATGTCACGGTAGGAGCCGTTGCCAAAGTCTGCGCCCAGGCCTTCGAAACCTTCGGCGATGGCGGTCACGTCCTTGCCGGCCACACCCTCGTTGAGCATGGCGTTGGTCAGCGCCGCTACGCCGGGGTTTCCGGCGTCCTGGCTGCTGCCGGCGGCAAAGGTGACGCGCAGGTCGAACATCGGCAGTTCGCGGGCTTCCACGAACAGCACCCGGGCGCCTTCAGCGGTGCTCCAGTGCTGGATGTTCAGCTGGCGACGGCTGGGTGCCTTGCCATCCAGCTCGGCCAGCGACTGCAAGGTGTTGGCCGGGCGGGCGGCGCTGGTGTCCGCTTTGGCGGCGTTGTCGGCCATGGCCGGGGCGGCCAGCACTGCCGCCAGCGCCAGGGCGCGGATGCCCGTGGCCAGCAGGGTTGGGCGCGGTGCGCGACGATCACTCATGAGCGGACTCCTCGGGCAGTACATGGGCAACGCTCAGGCGTTCGCGGGTGAAGTAGGTGCGCGCGGCGTCCTGGATGTCCTGCGGGGTGACGCGCTTGAGCTCGTCCAGCTCGCTGTCGATCAGTTTCCAGGACAGGCCGACGGTTTCCAGCTGGCCGATGGTGGTGGCCTGGCTGCTGATGGAGTCGCGGTCGTAGACCAGGCCGGCAATGACCTGGGCGCGTACGCGTTCGAGCTCTTCGGCGCTGGGCGGGGTGGTCTTGAGTTCTTCAAGCAACTGCCAGATGCCTTTCTCGACATCGTCGAGGGTTTTCTGCTTTTGCACGTTCGGCGTGGCCGAGATCAGGAACAGGCTGTCGCCGCGGGTGAAGGCGTTGTAGCTGGACGAGGCGCCGGCCACCAGCTCCTGGCCACGCTCCAGGCGTGCCGGCATGCGGGCGCTGTAGCCGCCGTCGAGCAGTGCCGAGATCAGGCGCAGGGCATGCACCGTGCGCGGGTCCTTGGCGGTGGGCAGGCCGGGCACGTTGAAGCCATAGATCAGGCTGGGCAGCTGGGTGCGTACGTGCAGGGTCAGCTGGCGCTGGCCAGGCTCGGCCAGCTCCAGTGGCAGCTTGGCCGGTGGTACGGCGCGCTTTGGAATGCTGCCGAAATACTTCTGTGCCAGGCCCTTGACCTCGTCGGCGGTGACATCGCCGACCACCACCAGGGTGGCATTGTTGGGGGCGTACCAGGACTCGTACCAGTGGCGCAGTTCTTCGACCTTCATGCGCTCCAGGTCCGCCATCCAGCCGATGGTCGGCGTGTGGTAGCCGCTGGCCGGGTAGGCCATGGCGCGGAACAGCTCAAACGCCTTGGAGTTGGGCTGATCGTCGGTGCGCAGGCGGCGTTCTTCCTTGATTACCTCGATTTCGCGGCTGAACTCGTCGGCCGGCAGGCGCAGGCTGGCCAGGCGGTCGGCCTCCAGCTCCAGGGCGACCGGCAGGCGGTCGCGGGCAAGCACCTGGTAATAGGCGGTGTAGTCGTCGCTGGTGAAGGCGTTTTCTTCGGCACCCAGGTCACGCAGGATGCGCGAAGCTTCGCCGGGGCCGACTTTGGCGCTGCCCTTGAACATCATGTGTTCCAGCGCATGGGACAAACCGGTCTGGCCCGGGGTTTCGTAGCTGGAGCCGACCTTGTACCAGATCTGCGAGACCACTACCGGGGCGCGATGGTCTTCGCGCACGACCACCTTCAGGCCATTGTCGAGGATGAATTCGTGGGTGGGTTGCACATCGGCGGCGAAGGCCGCGAGCGGCAGGCAGAGCGTGCCGAGCAACAGGCCAGCGGCGCGGCGGGCTAGAGCATTCATAAGGTGTTTAACCTGTTCGGCGGCCCGCTGGGTTTAGCGTCGGCGGGCCAGGAGGTGCTAGGATACTGATCCGGTTGCCTGGCGACCATGCCTGTCGCCGTTCTGGCCCGCAGGACACTAAGACAAAACGTTGCGCATGAACCAGCAGGCTTCAAGATAGTCTGTTCTGCGTAGAGAGAATTCCCGATGGGCCGTTGCTGGCTCATCGCTACCCTGAGATAGCCGTCCTCCATGTTTGGTTCCAACGACGACAAGAAAGCGCCGGCCGAGGCTGGCGAGAAGAAAGGCCTGTTCAGCTGGTTTCGCAAGAAGCCGCAGCAACCTGTCGCCGAACAGCCACAAGCCCCTGAATCCCAGGCCGCAGAGCCGGTAGCGCCGCCATCCGCCGTCGAGCACGCTGAAGCTGCTCCGGTCGAGCCGGTGGTTGCTGAAGCACCTGCACCTGCACCTGCAGCTGAGGCCCCTCTGGCTGCTGAGCCAGCAGTGGCCCCTGAACCTGTACCTGCTCCGGTGGTCGCGCCAGTCTTTGAGCCTGCACCTGCTCCGGTGGCTGCCCCGGTCCCTGAGCCTGCGCCTGCGCCAGTAGTGGTTACCCCAGCGCCTGAGCCTGCCCCCACCCCTGTGGGAGCGGGCGTGCCCGCGAATGCGGAGCCTGCCGCCCCGCAGCTCGAAACCCCTGCGCCAGTAGCAGCCCCGGCCATTCAAGCCGTCGAACCCCCGGTCAGCAACCTGGTACTGCCCGTTGCCGAGGAGCCCGTCGCTCTCGTCCCTGACCTGGAGCCAAAAGCCCCGCCAGCGATCCCCGAGCGTCCGGCAGCAGAGCCCGTGCAACCAGAGCCCGAGCCTGAGCCTGAGCCTGTGGCTGCGGCCGCAACCGTTACCGAACAAGCCAAGCCAGGCTTTTTCGCCCGCCTCAAGCAGGGCCTGTCCAAGACCAGCGCCAGCATCGGCGAAGGCATGGCCAGCCTGTTCCTCGGCAAGAAGGTCATTGACGACGACCTGCTCGACGAAATCGAGACCCGCCTGCTGACCGCCGACGTCGGTGTGGAAGCCACCTCGGCCATCGTCCAGAACCTGACTCAAAAGGTTGCCCGCAAGCAGTTGGCCGACGCCGACGCGCTTTACAAGTCGTTGCAGGAAGAACTGGCCGCGTTGCTGCGCCCGGTCGAGCAGCCGCTGAAAGTGCAGGCGCAGAACAAACCCTATGTCATCCTCGTGGTTGGCGTGAACGGCGCTGGCAAGACCACCACCATCGGCAAGCTGGCGAAAAAGCTGCAGCTGGAAGGCAAGAAAGTCATGCTGGCTGCCGGTGACACCTTCCGTGCCGCTGCGGTCGAGCAGCTGCAGGTGTGGGGCGAGCGTAACCAGATTCCGGTGATCGCCCAGCATACCGGCGCCGACTCTGCGTCGGTGATCTTCGACGCCGTGCAGGCCGCCAAGGCCCGTGGCGCCGACGTGCTGATCGCCGACACTGCCGGCCGCCTGCACACCAAAGACAACTTGATGGAAGAGCTGAAGAAGGTTCGTCGGGTGATCGGCAAGCTCGACGCCGATGCGCCACACGAGGTGCTGCTGGTACTCGACGCCGGTACCGGCCAGAACGCCATCAGCCAGGCCAAGTACTTCAACCAGAGCGTTGAACTGACCGGCCTGGCCCTGACCAAGCTGGACGGCACTGCCAAAGGCGGGGTGATCTTCGCCCTGGCCAAGCAGTTCAACATCCCGATCCGCTTCATCGGTGTTGGTGAAGGCATCGACGACCTGCGTACCTTCGAAGCCGAGCCGTTCGTCAAGGCTCTGTTCGCCGAGCGAGACTGACCATGATCCGATTCGAACAGGTTGCCAAGCGCTATCCCAATGGTCATGTGGGTTTGCATGAGCTGAGTTTCCGGGCGCGCCGGGGCGAATTCCTGTTCGTCACCGGCCATTCGGGCGCCGGCAAGAGCACCTTGTTGCGCTTGTTGCTGGCCATGGAACGCCCGACCAGCGGCAAGCTCATGCTGGCCGGGCAGGACCTGGGCCAGATCAGCAATGCGCAGATCCCGTTCCTGCGTCGGCAGATCGGCGTGGTGTTCCAGAACCACCAGCTGTTGTTCGACCGCACCGTGTTCAACAACATCGCCTTGCCACTGCAGATTCTCGGCTTGTCCAAGGCCGAGATCGCCAAGCGCGTGGATTCGGCGCTGGAGCGTGTGTCGCTGTCCGACAAGGGCGAACTGTTCCCGGCCGACCTGTCCACCGGGCAGCAGCAGCGGGTGGGTATCGCCCGCGCCATCGTCCACCAGCCGGCCCTGCTGCTGGCCGACGAACCCACCGGTAACCTCGACCCGCGCCTGGCAGCAGAGATCATGGGCGTGTTCGAGGACATCAACCGGCTGGGGACCACGGTATTGATCGCCAGCCATGACCTGGCACTGATTGCGCGCATGCGCCACCGCATGCTGACCTTGCAGCGCGGCCGCTTGATCGGCGATGGGGAGGCCGGGCAATGAGCACTATACGTACGCAGAAGGTTTCCGAGCGGGTTGCGCCAAAGCCGGCCGACCCGCAACCGGAGAAGAAAAAGCGCGGCGAGGACGATGACGGCCCGGATTTCCGCACACTGCTGAATGCCTGGCTGGAAAGCCACCGTGCCAGCATGGCCGACAGCCTGCGTCGTTTGGGCAAGCAGCCGATCGGCAGCTTTTTCACCTGCCTGGTAATGGCGGTGGCGCTGAGCATGCCCATGGGCCTGTCGTTGCTGCTGAAGAACATCGAGCAGCTGGGCGGCTCATGGCAGCGTGCGGCGCAGATTTCGCTGTACCTCAAGCTCGATGCCGGCAGCCGCGATGGTGAGGCCCTGCGCGACGAGATCAAGGGCATGCCCGGGGTGGCGGACGCGCAATTTGTCAGCCGCGAGCAGGCGCTGGAAGAATTCCAGCAGCAGTCCGGCTTGGGCGAGGCCTTGCGCGAACTGCCCGACAACCCGCTGCCTGGCGTGGTGGTGGTAACCCCGACCGAGGTCGACAAGCCCGCCCTGGATGCCTTGCGTCAACGCCTGTCAGAGCTGCCGCGGGTGGAAGTGGCGCAACTTGACCTGGTGTGGGTCGAGCGCCTGGCGGCCATCCTCAAGCTGGGTGACCGCTTCGTCTTCGGCCTGGCCGTGATGCTGATTTCTGCCCTGCTGTTAGTAATCGGTAACACAATTCGTCTACACATTGAAAACCGCCGTGTCGAGATCGAAGTGATCAAGCTGGTAGGCGGCACTGACGCCTACGTGCGCCGGCCTTTCCTGTACATGGGCGCCTTGTATGGCCTGGGTGCGGGGCTGCTGGCGTGGGGTATCCTGGCGTTTGGCCTGAACTGGCTCAACGACGCGGTTGTAGGGCTTTCCGGGCTGTACGGCAGTGACTTCGCTCTGGGCGGGGTGCCGGCGTCCGATGGTCTGTCGCTCTTGATCGGAGCGGTGCTGTTGGGGTATATCGGTGCATGGATTGCCGTCGCTCGTCATCTGAACGAGCTGGCGCCGCGATAGTTTTTACGTGCCAGCATTGACATTTTCTTCACTACGGAACTTGTACCGTCGTTCCAGGTCAATGTTGGCAGCGCCCACAAGGCGCGAGTCTAGTAAGTCGGAGGTTCTTGAATGACCACATCGTTGCAACCTGCCTATGCCCTGGTACCCGGTGCAAACCTGGAAGCCTATGTGCACACGGTCAACAGCATCCCGCTGCTGACGGTCGAGCAGGAGCGTGATCTGGGCGAGCGTCTCTATTATGAGCAGGATGTCGAGGCCGCTCGTCAAATGGTGATGGCCCACCTGCGTTTCGTCGTACACATCGCCCGTAGCTATGCCGGCTACGGTCTGGCACAGGCTGACCTGATCCAGGAAGGCAACGTCGGCCTGATGAAGGCCGTCAAGCGCTTCAACCCGGAAATGGGCGTGCGCCTGGTGTCGTTCGCCGTGCACTGGATCAAGGCAGAGATCCACGAGTTCATCCTGCGCAACTGGCGCATCGTCAAGGTGGCCACCACCAAGGCCCAGCGCAAGCTGTTCTTCAACCTGCGTAGCCAGAAGAAGCGCTTGGCGTGGCTGAACAACGACGAAGTGCATCGCGTGGCAGAAAGCCTTGGCGTCGAACCGCGTGAAGTGCGTGAGATGGAAAGCCGCCTGAGTGGCCAGGACATGGCCTTCGACCCGGCAGCGGAAGCTGACGACGACAGCGCCTTCCAGTCGCCTGCGCATTATCTGGAAGACCACCGTTACGACCCGGCGGTGCAGTTGGAGGATGCCGACTGGAGCGATAACTCCACCAGCAACCTGCACGAAGCGCTGCAAGGGCTGGACGAGCGTAGCCGCGATATTCTCTATCAGCGCTGGTTGGCGGAAGAGAAGGCCACGTTGCATGAGCTGGCCGACAAGTACAGCGTATCGGCTGAGCGGATTCGCCAGCTGGAGAAAAATGCGATGAACAAGGTCAAGGCATTGATCGCTGCCTGATCGAGCCTGGCTGCAAACAGAGCCGCTTGCCTGGATAAGGTGAGCGGCTTTTTTGTGCCTGTGAGATTTTGCGGCCGCTTTGCGGCCCATCGCGACACAAGGCCGCTCCTACAAGGGATCGCGGTCGCCTGTAGGAGCGGCCTTGTGTCGCGATGGGCTGCGCAGCAGCCCCAAAAAGCTCAAAGCTTGCGCGAAGTATCGAGCTGCATCAGGTAGCTGGGCCCGCCCAACTGGCTCATCTGCCGGCGAATCCACCCCGCCCGGCTGGCCACATAGGCGCTCGGCCGGCTGGCACTCCACTTGATCGGGCTTGGCAGCACCGCCGCCAGCTGCGCCGCCTGCTGGCGACTAAGACGACTGGCATCGACACCAAAGTGATAACGCGCCGCCGCCTGGGCGCCAAATACGCCTTTGCCCCATTCGGCACTGTTCAGGTAAACCTCAAGAATCCGCTCCTTGGACCAGAACAGCTCGATCAGGGCCGTGAACCAGGCCTCCAGCCCTTTACGGAACCAGCTGCGCCCGGACCACAGGAACAGGTTCTTGGCCACTTGCTGGGTCAGGGTGCTGGCACCGCGCACATTGCCGCCGCGCTCGTTGTAGGCCAGCGCCGCCTGGATTGCCGGGATGTCGAACCCCCAGTGGCTGGCGAACTTCTGGTCCTCGCCCGCGATGACGGCAACCTTCAGCTCATCGGAGATGTTCTCCCACGGCTCCCAGTCGCGCTGCAGGTCGATGGGTTCGCCATTGACCCAGGACTGGACCTTGCGCTCGACCATCAGCGCCGTGCCGGGCGGTGGCACCCAGCGGAACACCAGCACCAGCACGATGCTGCCGGCAGCGAACCAGAGCAGGGCGCGGGAGAGGCGACGGATAAGGGTTGGCAGCATGTCGATGGCTTGGCCGTACGGGTGGAAGGGGCCATTATACAGACCCGATACAAGGAGTCGTCCCATGCTTCGCAGCTTCCTGATGCTTGCCGCCTTTTTCGGCTTTACCGGGGTCGCCCTGGGTGCCTTCGCTGCCCACGGCCTGAAAAGCCGGCTGACGGCAGACTACCTGGCGATCTTCCACACGGGCGTGACCTACCAGCTGGTGCATGCCTTGGCGATCTTCGGTGTAGCCGTGCTCTCGGTGCACCTGCCCGGGCGACTGATCGGCTGGGCTGGCGGCCTGTTTGCCTTAGGCATCGTGCTGTTCTCCGGCAGCCTGTACCTGCTGACCCTCAGCGGCCTGGGCAAGCTGGGCATCATCACGCCGATCGGCGGCCTGTGCTTCCTGGCCGGCTGGCTGTGCCTGGGCCTGGCAGCCTGGCGGCTGGGCTGACCGAGTGGTCCACAATCGCGACTAATGGCGTGCACCGGCCTTGGGTTGCAGGTGGGTTCGGCGCTAGAATGCGGGCCCCAAAGAACAATGGTGGCCGTGCGCATGCGCATTCAACTGAACGGTGAACCTTACGAACTGCCTGCTGGCGAAAGCGTTGCAGCCCTGCTGACGCGCCTGGAGCTGACCGGGCGCCGTGTGGCAGTAGAGCTGAACCTGGACATCGTGCCGCGTAGCCAGCACGACAGCACGCTGCTGAACGACGGCGACCAGGTCGAAGTGGTCCACGCCATCGGTGGTGGCTGACAGCAGCCCGGCGGTTTACAAGCAAGCCCAGCAACCTATTCCCGAGGAACAACGATGAGCAACGTTCGTAGCGACAAGCCCTTCACCCTGGCCGGGCGCACTTTCCAATCGCGCCTGCTGGTCGGCACCGGCAAGTACCGTGACATGGAAGAAACCCGCCTGGCCACCGAGGCCTCGGGTGCCGAAATCGTCACCGTCGCTGTACGCCGCACCAACCTTGGCCAGAATGCGGGCGAGCCGAACCTGCTCGACGTACTGTCGCCCGACAAGTACACCATCCTGCCGAACACCGCAGGCTGCTTTGACGCGGTGGAAGCGGTGCGCACCTGCCGTCTAGCGCGCGAACTGCTCGATGGGCGCAAGTCGCACGAATCCCGCACGCTGGTGAAACTGGAAGTGCTGGCCGACCAGAAAACCCTGTTCCCCAACGTGATCGAAACCCTCAAGGCCGCCGAAGTGCTGGTCAAGGAAGGTTTCGACGTGATGGTGTACACCAGCGACGACCCGATCATCGCCCGTCAGCTGGCCGAAGTCGGCTGCATCGCGGTCATGCCGCTGGCTGGCCTGATTGGCACCGGCCTGGGCATCTGCAACCCCTACAACCTGCAGATCATCCTGGAAGAATCCAAGGTGCCGGTGCTGGTCGATGCCGGTGTGGGTACCGCTTCCGACGCCACCATCGCCATGGAAATGGGCTGCGAGGCAGTGCTGATGAACTCGGCCATCGCCCACGCCCAGCAGCCGGTGCTGATGGCCGAAGCCATGAAGCACGCCATTGTCGCCGGTCGCATGGCCTACCTGGCCGGCCGTATGCCGAAGAAACTCTATGCCAGCGCCTCTTCGCCGCTGGATGGTCTGATCAAGTAAGAGCTCCTGATGACTGAATCGCACGATACGCCGATCACCCCCGACGGCGAAGCCCGCCCACACCGCCGCATCAAGAGCTTCGTGATGCGCGCCGGGCGCATGACCGAAGGCCAGCAACGCGGCCTGGACCAGGGCGGCCCGCTGTACATCCTGCCGCTGGCCGACAGCCCGGTGGACTACGACCAGGTGTTCGGCCGTTCGGCGCCGCGTACCCTGGAGATCGGCTTCGGCATGGGCCATTCCCTGCTGGAAATGGCGGCTGCCGCGCCTGAACAGGACTTTATCGGTGTAGAAGTGCACCGCCCGGGTGTTGGCGCGCTGCTCAACGGTGTTCTGACCCAGGGCTTGAAGAACCTGCGGGTGTACGACTGCGATGCCATCGAAGTGCTGAACCGCTGCGTGGCGGACAACAGCCTCGACCGCCTGATGCTGTTCTTCCCAGACCCTTGGCACAAGGCGCGTCACCACAAGCGCCGCATCGTCCAGCTGGAGTTTGCCGAGCTGGTACGTCGCAAGCTCAAGCCCGGTGGCGTGTTCCACATGGCCACCGACTGGGAGCCGTATGCCGAGTACATGCTGGAAGTGATGAGCGCCGCCCCGGGCTATCGCAACCGTGCAGCCGACGGCACCTACGTGCCACGCCCCGAAGAGCGCCCGATCACCAAGTTCGAACGCCGCGGCGAGCGGCTGGGGCATGGGGTGTGGGACTTGAAGTTCGAGAAGGCGGATTGATCGGCTGATCTGGCCTTTCGATGTGCTGGTGCTTGCAGAAATGCGGGCGAAAAAAAACCGCCTTGAGAAAGGCGGTTTTTTTGTGAGCGACAGGACTGAGTATCCTTCGCTCTGGGACTTCACCGAAAACGCCCCCACAGTCAGGGGATCATAAGCAGCCAAAAAGGGCGCGTCAACGACCAGAAATGTGCCCGCTAAGGGCTAGTCAGGTGGTAGGGCTGCCCTGGTTTCCCGGGGCAGCTTTTTGCAACCCTTAGCCCCTGCGATCAGCCACCACACCAATCAACACCAGCACCACCAGCAACACCGGCGCCAGCGCGTAGTTGTTGAACTGTGCCAACCCCTTCACCACCCACGGCGTGGCATAGATCAGCGCCGCACCGCTGCCGATCATCACCATCAGCGCCATGAACGGCACCCGCAGTGCACCCGCCAGGCCACCCAGGCGTTGTTCGGCCCAGGCTTTCACATCGCTGCCGAACAGCACCAGCAGACAGCCTACCAAGGCCAGTGAAATCTCCGACAGGTTGCCGCGGCTCCAGCGGGAAACCGTCGCGAGCAGATCAAGTACCAGATCCATGGGTCATCCTTAGGTCAAGAAATACTGCAGCAGGTCATTGAGGAACAACTGGCCCCTTGGCGTGGCTACCAGTCGATCCGGTTCGACCTGTAAAAGGCCTTTTTGTTCGGCGGCGCGGCGTGCCTCGCGCAGCTGTGCCAGCGGCAAACCGGTGCGCTGGGTGAACAGTTCCGCTTCCACGCCATCGGTAAGCCGCAAGGCGTTCATCAGGAACTCGAACGGCAGTTCGTCGACTGGCAGCAGCTTCTCGCCGGCCTTGAACGGCTTGGCCAGGTTCAGGTAGTCCTTGGGCAGGCGGGTTTTCCAGGTGCGCAGGATGCGGCCATCGGCGAAGGTCAGCTTGCCGTGGGCACCGGCACCGATGCCGATAAAGTCGCCAAAGCGCCAGTAGTTGAGGTTGTGCTGGGCTGCACGGCCCGCCTGGGCATAGGCCGAGACCTCGTATTGGCGATAGCCGTGCTCGGCCATCAGTGCCTGGCCGGCCTCCTGGATGTCCCAGAGGATGTCGTCCTCGGGCAGCTCTGGCGGCTGGTTCCAGAACACCGTGTTCGGTTCCACGGTCAGCTGGTACCACGACAGGTGCGTCGGGCCCAGGTCAATGGCCTGGCGCAGGTCGCCCAGCGCGTCATCCAGCGACTGGTCGGGCAGGCCGTGCATCAGGTCCATGTTGAAGTTGTCGAAGCCGGCAGCACGCGCCATGCCGGCAGCACGGACCGCTTCGTCGCCATTGTGGATGCGTCCCAGCGCCTCCAGCTTGGCGGCCTGGAAGCTCTGAACGCCGATGGACAGGCGGTTGATGCCGGTTTGCCGGTAGGCCTTGAACTTGTCCTGCTCGAAGGTACCCGGGTTCGCCTCCAGGGTGATTTCGATGTCTGGCGCGAACGGGATGCGCTGTTCCACGCCGCGCAGCAGCCGCCCCAGGGCGTTGGCACTGAACAGGCTGGGCGTACCGCCACCAAAGAAGATCGAGCTGATCGGGCGGCCCTGTACGGCGGCCAGCTCCTGGTCGAGGTCGTCCAGCAGGGCCGTGACGTAGGCGTCTTCCGGCAGTTCAGGCCCGGCAGCGTGGGAGTTGAAGTCGCAGTAAGGGCATTTGCGTACGCACCACGGGATGTGGATGTACAGCGCCAGCGGCGGCAGGCTGGTAAAGGCTGCCGCGCCAGGAGAAGACAGCATTTCGATCATGCCAGGCCCAGACGTTGGCGCAGCAGGGCCATGGCACGGGCGCGGTGGCTGAGCTGGTTTTTATCTGCCGGGGCCAGGTCGGCGCTGGAGCAGTTGCGCTCCGGTACCCAGAACAGTGGGTCGTAGCCGAAACCGTGCTCGCCGCTGGCCTCGAACAGAATGCTGCCGTGCCACAGGCCTTCGCACAGTATCGGCAACGGGTCGTCGGCATGGCGCACCAGCGCCAGGACGCAGACGAACTGCGCGCCGCGCTCGGCTTCGGGCACGTCTTTCAGGGCTTCGAGCAGCTTGGCGTTGTTCGCCGCGTCGCCCTTGCCGTCGGCATAGCGCGCCGAGTAGATACCCGGCGCACCCCCGAGGAAGTCCACGGCCAGGCCAGAATCGTCGGCCAGGGCCGGCAGGCCGGAAATACGCGCGGCGTTGCGTGCCTTGAGGATGGCGTTCTCGACGAACGAAAGGCCGGTTTCTTCCGGCTCGACCTGGCTGAACTCGCCAATCGAGCGCAGCTGCACGGACTGGCCGAGCATGGCCTGGAGTTCCTTGAGTTTGCCGGCGTTATGGCTGGCCAATACGAGTTGCTGGAAATTCATCATTCGCCTGGGAACACTTCCTGGTTGAAGCTGAGGGAGTTGCTGATGCCGCCGGTTTCGATGTTCAGGTCGAAGGTGACGGTTTCTGGCTGGTCGATCTTGAACTGGGCGATGTAGTACACCGCGCCCTGTTCGGTAACCTGCTTGAAGGACAGCGGGCTGCTGCGCCCGGTCAGGTCCTTGACCGTGCCGCTGACCACCGCCATGGCAGGTTTGTCGGCCTTGAGCACGGCGATGTTGAGCACGCCCTGGTTCTTGCTGCGTACCAGGCCGGTGGCTGCGGCCACCTCGGGTGTCAGCATGCTCGACGTGAATGCGCTGTAATGCACCGTCACGTTGCCAAACACTTCCTTGCGCTCGGGCCGGGCGGCATCGGCAGCCAGTACCGGCAATGCCAGGCACAGGCTGATCAGGAACAGGGCTAGGCGACGCATGGGGCAATTCCTCCGGTGGGCGTCAGACAGCCAGCTGGTGCTCTTGCAGGCCGGGGCTGCTGACGCGATAGATGCCGATCTCACCTAGAAGATTAGGCCATAGCCGGCCACCCCACCCGTTGCGGTGCAAGTGGTCGACGGCCAGGCGGTCAAGCACCTTGGCCCTGCGTTCGTGCACCAGCTCTTCGAAGTCGGCGAAGGTGCAGAAGTGGATGTTCGGCGTGTTGTACCAGGTATACGGCATGAAGTCCGATACCGGCATGCGGCCTTTGGTCGCCAGGTACCAGCGGCAGCGCCAGTGGCCGAAGTTGGGGAAGGTGATGATGCACTGGCGGCCCACGCGCAGCATTTCGTCGAGGATGCGGTCGGGGTACTCCACGGCCTGCAGGGCCTGGGTCATGATCACTACGTCGAAACTGTTGCTGGCGAAGTTACCCAGGCCCTTGTCCAGGTCCTGCTCGATGACGTTGACGCCCTTGGCCACACAGGCGGCGATATTGTCGGCGTCGATCTCCAGGCCATAGCCGGTGACCTGCTTGCGGTCACGCAGCGAGGCCAGCAGTTCGCCGCTGCCGCAGCCCAGGTCGAGTACCCGGCTGCCGGCGGGGATCCAGTCGTGGATGATTTCCAGATCGGCTCTCATGCTGTCCTCAGATGGCAATGCGGTTCATGTAGTTCGAGAAACCCTGCATGTAGCGAGGCGTGGGGATCAGGAAGGCATCGTGCCCATAAGGCGATTCGATCTCCAGGTAGCAGACGTTCTTGCGCGCAGCCATCAGGGCGTCGACGATCTCGCGCGAGCGGGCCGGCGAGAAGCGCCAGTCGGTGGTGAACGACATGATGCAGTAATCCGCCTTGACGTGAGCCAGGGTGGCAGCCAGATCGCCGCCTTGGTCAGCAGCCGGGTCGAAGTAGTCCAGCGCCTTGGTCATCAGCAGGTAGGTGTTGGCGTCGAAACGGCCGGAAAACTCCTCGCCCTGGTAGCGCAGGTAGCTTTCGACCTGGAACTCGACGCTGTGGAAGTCGTAGTTGAGCTTGTCGCTTTTCAGCTCACGGCCAAATTTTTCACCCATCGAGTCGTCGGACAGGTAGGTGATATGACCGACCATGCGCGCCAGCATCAGGCCGCGCTTGGGAATGACGCCTTGGTCCTGGAACGAACCACCATGGAATTCGGGGTCGGTGAGGATCGCCTGGCGAGCCACTTCGTTGAAGGCGATGTTCTGCGCCGACAGCTTGGGCGCCGAAGCAATGTCGACGCAGTGGCGCACACGCTCCGGGTAGCTGATGGTCCATTGCAGTGCCTGCATGCCGCCCAGGCTGCCGCCGACGACAGCGGCCCATTGCTGGATGCCCAGGCGCTCGCCCAGGCGCACCTGGCTGTGTACCCAGTCCTCTACGGTCAGTACCGGAAAGTCGGCGCCGTAAGGCTTGCCCGTGGCCGGGTTGACGCTGCTGGGGCCGGTGCTGCCGTTGCAGCCGCCGAGGTTGTTCAGGCTGACCACGAAGAAGCGGTTGGTGTCGATCGGTTTGCCAGGGCCGATGCAGCTGTCCCACCAGCCCGGTTTGCGGTCGGTGGCGGCATGGTAGCCGGCGGCATGGTGGTGGCCGGACAGGGCATGGCAGATCAGCACGGCGTTGCTCGCGCTGGCGTTCAGGGTGCCATAGGTCTCGTAGACCAGCTCGTAACTGGCCAGGGAGCGGCCACAAGCCAGTGCCAGCGGTTCATCGAACCGGGCGGTTTGCGGTACTACCAGACCGACGGAATCTTCGGGAAAGACAGTGGACATCGACCCTGCTCACGCTTGACGGAGGCGTAAGTCTAAAGAGCGCTACCCCCAGCGGCAAGCAAAGGCTTGCCGCTGGAAGCAACCAGGGTCAGATCATGCGCCACAGTTCTTGTGGCATGCCCGCGTAGGCGGCCAGCGGGGGCATGACGAACGACTGGATCACCTGGATCGCCAGGAAGGCGAAGATCGGCGAGATGTCCATGCCGCCCAGGTTGGGGACGATGCGGCGGAACGGTGCCAGTACCGGCTCGCTGATCTGGTAGGCCAGCTCGGCTGCCGGGTTGTGGCTGTTGGGAGCGACCCACGAGACGATCACCATGACGATCATCGCCACCCAGAAGATCTTCAGGAACAGCGAAGTGATACCAATGATCGCCCACATCAGCAGGTGCAGGACATCACCGAAGGTGCCGTAGGTGACCATCAGCACGAAGCCCATCAGCAGGGCCTGGATGATGACCGCCAGCAACAGCGACGAGGTATCCAGCCCGCCGATGCTGGGGATGATCCGGCGGATCGGCTTGAGCAGCGGCTGCGTGGCGCGTACCGCGAACTGGCACAGTGGGTTATAGAAGTTGGCTTTGACCAGTTGCAGGACAAAACGCAGCAGGACGATCACCAGGTAGAGGCTGACCAGGGTTTGCACCACGAAGATCGCGGCGCCGGACAGTGCATTCATCTAAAGCTCCTTATTTGCCCAGTTGTTCGGCCAGCTCCGCGGAGCGCGTGGCCGCGGCCTGCAGCGCCTGCTCGACGATGGCTTCGAAGCCGCTGGCCTGGAACGACTTGATCGCAGCTTCGGTGGTGCCGGCGGGCGAAGTGACGCGGCGGCGCAGCTCGGCGGCATCGACATCGCTGGCAACTGCCATGCGGGCAGCGCCAAGGGCGGTCTGCAAGGTCAGCTGGGAAGCGGTTTCACGGGGCAGGCCGAGTTTTTCGCCTGCGGCGGTCATGGCCTCGATCAGCAGGAAGAAGTACGCAGGGCCGCTGCCGGATACAGCGGTCACCGCGTCCAGTTGTTGTTCCTGATCCAGCCACAGGGCGGTGCCGACGGCCGACAGCAGCTGTTCGGCCTGCTGGCGCTGCTCGTCCGACACTTCAGCAGTGGCGTACAGGCCGCTTACGCCCTGGCGCAGCAGCGCAGGGGTATTGGGCATGCAGCGCACCACCGGGCGAGTGCCCACCCAGCTTTGCAGGCTGGCACAGGTGATGCCGGCGGCGATGGAAACGATCAGCTGGCCATCCTGCAGGTTGGGTTGCAGGGCCTGGCACACGGCTTTCATGACCTGCGGCTTGACCGCCAGCACGATGACGTCGGCGCCGTCGATGGCCTGGGCGTTGTTCTCGAACGTTTCGATGCCGTGCTCGGCCTGGATGCGGGTGCGGGTCTCGGCGCCCGGGTCGCTGGCGCGGATCTGCGAGGCGTCCAGGCCCTGGGCACGCAAACCACCGATCAGGCTGGCGGCCATGTTGCCGGCGCCGATAAAGGCAATACGTGTCTTGCTCATGTCAGGTCCTTGTGGGGAAGAGTGAGTAAAGCATGGAGTCAGTTTTGGCCGTAATCGCGGGCACCGAACAGGGCGGTGCCGATGCGTACCCAGGTCGCACCTTGTGCGATAGCCGCTTCCAGGTCGTGGCTCATGCCCATGGACAGGGTGTCCAGGCCAAGGCCCAGGCTTTCCTGCAACTGGCGCAAACGGGCGAAGGCAGCCTCCTGGGCGGCGCGGTCGTCGGTGGGCTCGGGAATTGCCATCAACCCGCGCAAGCGCAGGTTGGGCAGCCCGGCCACGGCCTTAGCCAGGGCCGGAAGGTCGGCGGGGGCGCAGCCAGACTTGCTGTCTTCGCCGCTCACGTTCACTTGCAGGCAGAGGTTCAGTGGCGCCAGGCCGGCAGGGCGCTGCTCGGACAGGCGTTGGGCAATTTTCAGGCGGTCCACGGAATGCACCCAGTCGAAATGCTCGGCGATGGCTTTGGTCTTGTTCGACTGAATGGGGCCGATGAAGTGCCAGATCAAGGGCAGGTCGCTTAGCGCCTGCTGCTTTGTCAGCGCTTCCTGTAGGTAGTTTTCCCCGACATCGCGCACGCCAGCGGCGTGGATTTCGCGAATGGCGCTGGCGGGCTTGGTCTTGCTCACGGCCAGCAACTGGACGCTGGCCGGATCGCGCCCGGCAGCCTGGGCAGCGCTGGCGATACGGGCGGAAATAGCGGAAAGGTTGTCTGCTAGGGTGGACATGGACGGATGCCGGCAGCTGTGGGGTCTGCGGCATTCTACCTACTTGAAGGCCTTTGGGGAGTCTCATGGATGTGACCGACCTGTTGGCCCGGGCCGTGGATGCGGGGGCTTCGGACCTGCACCTGGCGGCGGGCCAGATCCCGATGCTGCGCCTTGAGGGTGACTTGCAACGCATGAATTTGCCGGCGCTGGTGCCGGCAGACCTGGCCGAAGGCATGGCGCCCTTGCTGGCTGAACACCAACGGCGGCAATGGGCCCAGGGCGATGAGCTGGACCTGGCGCTTGAGTTGCCGGCGCTTGGCCGTTTTCGGCTGAACCTGTTTCGCCAACTGAACGGCCCTGGGGTTACCTTCAGGCTGATCCCGGGGCGGATCGCCACGCTGGATGAGCTCGAACTGGGGGATGTGTATCAAGCTGTTGCGCAATGCACTGATGGCCTGATCCTGGTAGGTGGGCCTACCGGCAGTGGCAAGTCCAGCACCCTGGCGACGTTGATCGACCAGCTGAACCGCGAACGGGCGCTGCATATCATCACCCTCGAAGACCCGGTCGAAGTTATCCACAGCAGCCAGCGTAGCCTGATCAACCAGCGTGAGATTGGTCGCCATAGCGGTGGCTTCGCCCAGGGGCTGCGCAGTGCACTACGTCAGGACCCGGATGTGATCATGATCGGTGAGCTACGTGACCTGGAGAGCGTTCGCCTGGCCTTGCGCGCAGCCGAGACCGGGCACCTGGTGCTGGCGACCGTGCATACGCGTTCGGCGGCCAGCAGCATTGGCCGGCTGGTGGAGGTGTTTGCTGCCGAGGAAAAGCCCTTGGTGCGGGCGATGTTGGCCGAGTCGTTGCGCCTTGTGGTGGCGCAGGTACTGGTCAGGCGTGTGGGCGGCGGGCGGGTGGCGGCGCGGGAAGTACTGGTGTCGACGCCGGCGGTGCGCAACCTGGTTCGGGAGGGGCGAATGGCGCAGTTGTGTTCGGTGATGCAGGGTGGGGTGGCGCAGGGGATGCGGACGATGGAGGGGGCGATGCGGGAGTTGAAGCAGAGGGGTTTTATCGGGGATCTCTAGTGCTTGTTCGGCCCTATCGCCGGCAAGCCAGCTCCCACAGGTTCACCACAATTCTCGAAAGTTGTGGTGTGCCTGTGGGAGCTGGCTTGCCGGCGATAGGGCCGGTACAGGCTGAGCCGGGATTAGCGTTTGGCCAGGTTCAGCTGCTGCTGTTCCTTCGGCAGCACCCGCTTGGCCACTACGTAGTGTTTCTGCCAGTAGGGCTTGCTCAGGTTGTCGATGCTTACCCGCTTGCCACGCCGTGGTGCGTGGATGAAGCGGTCGTTGCCCAGGTAGATGGCAACATGGTTTACCCGGCGGCTCTTGATGTTGAAGAAGATCAGGTCGCCAGGCTTGAGGTCACCTTTGGCTACCTTGACGCCGTGGCCCTGGGCCATGGCATTGGAGGTGCGCGGCAGGTCGACGTCTGCGACATCGTTGAAGGCGTATTTCACCAGCCCGCTGCAGTCAAAGCCTTTTTTCGGGCTGCTGCCACCCCAAACATAAGGGGTACCGAGCACATTCACCGCACGGCTAAGCACATCGCTGCTCTGCTTCGGCGACATGGCAGCCACTGGCAAGCCGCGGTTGCTGGCGGCATTGGCTGGGCGCGCGCGCAGGGCGGACTGCTTGACCGGCGCGTGTTTCACCGAGGCATTGGTGGTATAGCCGGTGAAACCATTGGGAAGACGTTGCTCACGATTGGTGGCGTGGGCGGCCAGGGGCAATAATAGGCAGAGGGTCAGCCATGTCTTGATCAAAGGCGGCATAGATGAAGCTCTTATGAATAGTTATGTGTTGGGCGCGCAACTTTATAACAGCTTTTTGATCAATCTTTGATCCGTTGGTCGATTGCCCAGGTGCCGTACGTCGGCCTGCGACGAGAAAGTCACATTTTTTTTTAGAAAATTTTCGGATAACCCACGAGGGCTACGCATGAACAGTTATCAACAGGGGGCGCCCTTTCACGACACCCATAGCAAGACCATTGGTTACCTGCTGTGGATTTTTGGCTTCACCGGGTCGCATCGTTTCTATTACGGCAAGCCTATTACCGGGACCATCTGGTTCTTTACCTTCGGCCTGCTGGGCATTGGTTGGCTGATCGACCTGTTTCTGATCCCGTCCATGGACCGTGAAGCCGATCTGAGGTTCCAGTCCGGCCGTATCGACTACAACATCGCCTGGGTTCTGCTGACCTTCCTTGGGGTGTTTGGCCTGCATCGGCTGTATCAGGGCAAGTGGATCACCGCGATCATCTACTTCTTTACCGGCGGCTTGTTCCTGGTGGGGGTGCTGTATGACTTCTGGACGTTGAACAGCCAGGTGTCCGAGCGCAACGCCTTGCGTTGATATGCTTCGCGGGTAATGAAAAAGGCCTTGTCGCACCGAAGCGACAAGGCCTTTTTTGTTGCTGGGTTACTGACGGGTCTGCCGCTGTTGCAGCAAAAGGTTGCTGAAGCCTGCCCCGGCCAGTTGCTTCTGCGCGCCGGTCAGCTGCTCACGGTTGCTGAACGGCCCGACCAGTACGCGGTACCAGGTCTCGTCCTTGACCGTACCCGACTCCACCTTCACTGACTGGCCCAGCAGGATGATCTGCGCGCGGACCTTGTCGGCATCGGCCTGCTTGCGGAACGAGCCGGCCTGCAGGAAGTACTGGGTGGTCGCAGCCGGCTTGATCACCGGTGGTGGCGGTGGCGGGGTCTGGCCCAGCAATGCCGCCTGGGCCCGCGCGGTGTCGATTTTCGCCGCTTCTGCCGGCGTCACCGGGGTCACCGGCTGGGCCGGTACCGGTGGCGTCTTCTCCGGTACCGCTTCTGGCGGCACGATCACCTCAGACTCCGGCAGCAGAGTGTAGAAGTCGTACTTCGGCTTCACCGGCTGCTGTGGGGTGGCCTGCGCAGGCTTGCTGGCTTCGGCCACTTTTTCCGTCTTCTGCTGCTCGGGCTTGGCACGCTTGATGTCATCGCCCCCCGGCTCGAGCTTCATCAGGAACACGATGAACGCGCCTACGGTGAGGCCGACGGCCATCCATACCCAACCAGGGATTGGCTGTTTGGCCGGTGCCGTCTGGCGGCTGGCGCCGCGTTTTGGGGCGGGTTTTTTCTTGGCAGCCAACTTACATGCGCTCCAGGGTTTCCAGGCCGAGCAGTTCCAGACCTTGTTTGAGGGTGCGGCCGGTCAGGGCGGCCAGGCGCAAGCGGCTTTGCTGTTGCTCCGGCGTTTCGGCGGCGAGGATCGGGCAGTTCTCGTAGAAGCTGGAGAACAGCCCGGCCAGGTCGTACAGGTAGCTGCACAGCACGTGCGGCGTGCCTTTTTCGGCGACGCTGTTGAGGGTTTCGCCAAACTGCGCCAGGCGCGCAGCCAGGTCCTGCTCGTGGGCGGCCTGCAGCACGATCTTGCCGTCGACTTCGTCAAAGCCCTTGCCCAGCTTGCGGAACACGCCGGCTACGCGGGTGTAGGCGTACAGCAGGTACGGTGCGGTGTTGCCTTCGAAGTTGAGCATCAGCTCGAAGTTGAAGCTGTAGTCGCTGGTGCGGTGCTTGGACAGGTCGGCGTATTTCACCGCGCCAATGCCAACCACTTCGCCGATGTGGCGCAGATCTTCGTCGGCCAGGCTCGGGTTCTTTTCCTTGACCAGCGCGTAGGCGCGCTCCTTGGCCTCGGTGAGCAGGTCGATCAGCTTGACGGTGCCGCCGTCACGGGTCTTGAACGGGCGGCCGTCGGCGCCGTTCATGGTGCCGAAGCCCATGTGCTCCATCTGCATCGGGTGGCCGACAAAGCCTGCGCGGCGCGCTACTTCGAACACCTGGTTGAAGTGCAGGGCCTGGCGCTGGTCGACGAAGTACAGGGCGCGGTCAGCGTGGAGCACGTTGCTGCGATAGCGCACGGCGGCCAGGTCGGTGGTGGCGTACAGGTAGCCGCCGTCGGCTTTTTGCACGATCACCGGCAGGGGTTCGCCTTCGCTGTTCTTGAATTCTTCGAGGAACACGCACTGGGCGCCTTGGTCTTCGACCAGCAGGCCCTTGGCCTTGAGGTCGGCCACCACGTTGGCCAGGTCGTCGTTGTAGGCGCTTTCGCCCATCACGTCGGCCATGGTCAGTTTGACGTTGAGCAGCTCGTAGGTCTTCTGGCAGTGCGACAGCGAGATGTCCTTGAAGCGGGTCCACAGGGCCAGGCACTCAGGGTCGCCGGCTTGCAGCTTGACCACCAGGCCGCGGGCGCGCGTGGCGAACTCTTCCGATTCGTCGAAGCGCTTCTTCGCCGCCCGGTAGAAGTTCTCCAGGTCCGACAGCTCGTCGCTGGTGATCGGGTTTTCCTGCAGGTAGGCCATCAGCATGCCGAACTGGGTGCCCCAGTCGCCGACGTGGTTCTGGCGAATGACGTTGTCACCCAAAAATTCCAGCACGCGTGCGACGCTGTCACCGATGATGGTCGAGCGCAGGTGGCCGACGTGCATCTCTTTGGCCAGGTTTGGCGCCGACATGTCGATGACGACCTTTTCGCGTGGGCCGGCCTTGCGCACGCCCAGGTGGTCATCGGCCAGGGCGGCGTCCAGGCGGTTGGCCAGGGCGTCGGTGTTCTGGAAGAAGTTGAGGAAGCCGGGGCCGGCGATTTCCACCTTGCTGATGTCGGCGCTGGCCGGCAGGGCGTTGATCAGTTTTTCGGCCAGGTCGCGTGGCTTCATGCCTGCCTGCTTGGCCAGCATCATGGCGATGTTGCTGGCGAAGTCGCCGTGGGTCTTGTCCCGGGCGTTTTCCACCTGGATCGCCGGCGACAGCCCTTCAGGCAGCACACCGTCGGTGACGAGTTGGGTGAGGGCTTGCTGGACCAGCTGGCGAATGGTGTCTTTCATGGGGATCTCTTTTCGACCGCAAGCGCGGTGAGCGCCTGGATGCGCAGGTGGAAAAACTGGGCATTATCCGTTGCCGGGAGCGGGTTGCCAACCTTTGGGGCTGCAAAGCAGCGCCAGATGTCAGTACAGGTCGACCGGGTCGACGTCCAGCGACCAGCGTACCTGGCGCCCGCTGGGCATCTGCTCCAACACTAGCAACCAGGCACTGATCAGTCGATGCAAAGGCGCCCGGGTATTGGCCTGTATCAACAGTTGCGCGCGGAAGCGCCCGGCGCGGCGCTCCATGGGCGCCGGCACCGGGCCCAGCAGTTCGATGCCCGGTAGGCGCTGCTCGGCCACCAGGCGTTCGGCGGCGGCGCAGGCTTCGTCAAGGAAACCTTCGGCCTGCCCCGGCTTATGCGCTTCGGCACGCAGCAGGGCCAGGTGGGAGTAGGGCGGCAGCCCGGCGGCGCGGCGTTCGTCCAGGGCCTGTTCGGCAAAGGCGAAGTAGCCCTGCTCGGTAAGCTGCACCAGCAGCGGGTGGTCGGCCAGGTGGGTCTGGATGATCACCTTGCCTGGCTCTTCGGCGCGCCCGGCGCGCCCGGCCACCTGCACGATCAGCTGCGCCATGCGCTCGCTGGCGCGAAAATCACCCGAGAACAGCCCGCCATCGGCATCGAGGATGGCCACAAGGGTCACCCGCGGGAAGTGGTGGCCCTTGGCGAGCATCTGTGTACCGACCAGGATGCTCGGCTGGCCGCGCTGTATGGTGTTGAACAGGTTGTGCATGGCGTCCTTGCGCGCCGTGCTGTCGCGGTCCACCCGTAGGATCGGGTAGTCCGGGAACAGCACCTTCAGGCGTTCTTCGGCGCGCTCGGTGCCCGCGCCGACCGGGCGCAGGTCCACGTGGTTGCACTGCGGGCACTGGTGCGGCAGGCGTTCGTCATAGCCGCAGTGGTGGCAGCGCAGCACGCCAGAACGCTGGTGCACGGTCATGCGTGCATCACAGCGCGGGCACTCGGACAGCCAGCCACAATCGTGGCACAGCAAGGTCGGGGCGAAGCCGCGGCGGTTGAGGAACACCAGCACTTGCTGGCCTGCCTCCAGGGTCTGGCGGATGGCTTGTTGCAGCGGGCCGCTGATACCGCTGTCCAGTGGCAGGCTTTTTACATCCAGGCGCAGCATGCGCGGCGGGCGGGCGCCACCGGCGCGCTGGTTCATGCGCAGCAGGCGGTAGCGACCGGTCAGGGCGTTGTGCAGGGTTTCCAGCGACGGCGTGGCAGAACCTAGCAGGATCGGGATGTTCTCCTGGTGGGCGCGTACCAGTGCCAGGTCGCGGGCGTGGTAGCGCAGCCCTTCCTGCTGTTTATAAGAGCCGTCGTGCTCCTCGTCGATGATGATCAGGCCGGGGTTTTTCATCGGCGTGAACAATGCCGAGCGGGTGCCGATGATGATATCGGCCTCGCCGTCCCGGGCAGCCAGCCAGGCGTCCAGGCGCTCGCGGTCGTTCACCGCCGAATGCAGCAGCGCGATGCGGGCGTTGAAGCGTTGCTCGAAGCGCGCCAGGGTCTGTGGGCCAAGGTTGATCTCCGGGATCAGCACCAGCGCCTGCTTCCCGGCTTCCAGGGTTTCACGGATCAGCTGCAGGTAGACCTCGGTCTTGCCGCTACCGGTGACACCGGCCAGCAGGAACGCGCCAAAGCCGCCAAAACCTTCGCGCACGGCGTCAAAGGCGTCGCGCTGCTCATCGTTGAGCGGCAATTCCGGCTGCGCCAGCCAGTGTTCGTGGCGTAGCGCCGGCAAGTGCCGGCGGACTTCAATTTGCACCAGCTCCTTGGCCAGCAGCAGATCGAGGCTGTCCTTGTTCAGGTTGAGCTTGGCCAGCAGGCTGTGGGCCACGCCGTGCGGGTGCTGGGCCAGGGTCTTGAGGGCGTCGCGCTGGCGGGGCGCGCGGGCAATGCGCGGGTCTTCCAGGCGGGCGCCGGGGGCGACGTGCCAGAAGCGCTCCTGGCGCATCTCGGCAGGTTCGCCCTGGCGCAACAGCGTCGGCAGGGCCCAGCTCAGGGTGTCGCCCAGGCTGTGCTGGTAGTACTGGGCGGTCCACAGGCACAACTTGAACAGGGATGGGGGGATCGGCGATACCGGGTCGAGCAGGGCGCTGGCCGGTTTGAGCTTGTCGGCGGGCACCTCGCTCTCTGCGCAGACCTCCACCAGCACGCCGATCATTTCGCGGCGGCCGAAGGGCACGCGTATGCGCATGCCTGGGCTCAAGGCCTGGCGGGCCATGCTCGCGGGTGCCTTGTAGTCGAACAGGCGACGCAGCGGGGAGGGCAGGGCAAGGCGCAGGATGACGTCGGGCACGCGGAAGGTCTCGGAGGGCGTATCAAAGACTGGCGAGCCTAGCAGACGACGGTCGGTGCAAGCGACAACTTGCACTGACGCAGCGCTCTGGTATTATTTGCCGCCTAATTACGTGCGGTATTCAACAATTGGTGTTGGATGGCGGCACGCAGCTCGAGGAAGCGACCATGAAAGAAGGTATCCACCCGAACTATGAAGTAGTTGCAGTCACCTGCAGCTGCGGCAACAAGTTCGAAAGCCGTTCGACCCTGGGCAACACCCTGTCGATCGACGTTTGCAACCTGTGCCACCCGTTCTACACCGGTAAGCAGAAAGTCCTGGACACCGGTGGTCGCGTACAGAAGTTCGCCGATCGCTTCGGCATGTTCGGTGCCAAGAAGTAATCATGCGCATGGCGAACCCCTCGGGTTTCGCATTGCTGCACAAAAAAGCGCCCCTTGTGGGCGCTTTTTTCATGGGCGTCATCTGGCATTTCCCGGCCCTGGCGTTCTGCCCGCTGCCGGAGCAGCCACAGCAAGTGCAGGTACGCCAGGTGGTGGATGGCGATACCTTGCGCCTGGTCGATGGCCGCAGCGTGCGCCTGATCGGCATCAATACCCCAGAAGTCGGCCGCAAAGGGCGCACCAGCGAGCCCTATGCCGAGGCCGCCAGGCGGCGCCTTCAAGCGCTGGTCAACGCCAGTGACGGGCGTGTCGGGCTGGTGCCAGGTGTTGAGGGAAAAGACAAATATGGCCGCACCCTGGCGCATATCTACGGCCTTGGTGGAGACAATCTGGAAGCTCGGCTGCTCAGCGAGGGGTTGGGCTACCGCGTGGCTATCGCCCCCAATGTAAGCCTCAGCGGCTGCCAGCAGGTTGCCGAGCAAGCGGCGCGCAAGGGCGGCGTTGGTGTGTGGCGGCGCTCGCCCGTGGTGCCGGCAGGTGATGTCAGGCAGTCGGGTTTCGCTGTGATCGGTGGCCGCATCACGGGTATCGAGCGCAACCGTGGCGGGGTCTGGCTGACCCTGGACGACACGGTGGTCCTGCAGGTTCCCGCTCGTCTGCAACGCAACTTCCCCGCCAGCTTCTTCGATAACCTCAAGGGACGCCAGGTCGAAGCGCGAGGCTGGGTGCTGGACCGTTCCCGCAAGGGCGGGCTTAAGCCTGGGCAGCGACGCTGGGTGTTGCCATTGACCGATCCGAGCATGTTGGAGCGTTTTTCAGGCTAAAAGATGTAGACATTTCGCTATTGGATTGTACACACTGTGAGCCGTATGCCCCCGTGGGTTATAGCGTAAAGTCGTAGGCTAAAGGCCTTGACACAAGTGACCGACCAGTCTTGTGACTCCCCGGCTCTTTGCGTATCCTCGGCGGTCCGTCAGAACAGTAAATAGCGGAATGCCCACCATGTCAGACCTGAAAACCGCCGCTCTCGAATACCACGCTCAACCTCGTCCGGGGAAACTGAGCGTCGAACTCTCCAAGCCCACTGCCACCGCCCGTGACCTCGCCCTGGCCTACAGCCCAGGTGTTGCTGAGCCCGTGCGTGAAATCGGCCGTGATCCAGAGCTGGCTTACAAATACACCGGCAAAGGCAACCTGGTTGCGGTGATTTCCGATGGCACCGCCATCCTCGGTCTGGGTGACCTCGGCCCGCTGGCTTCCAAGCCGGTCATGGAGGGCAAGGGTGTTCTGTTCAAGCGTTTCGCTGGTATTGACGTGTTCGACATCGAAGTCGAATCGGAAAGCCCGCAAGCGTTCATCGACACGGTTCGCCGTATCTCGATCACCTTCGGTGGCATCAACCTCGAAGATATCAAGGCACCTGAGTGCTTCGAAATCGAGCGCACCCTGATCGAACAGTGCGACATTCCGGTGTTCCACGATGACCAGCACGGTACCGCCATCGTTACCGCCGCCGGCATGATCAACGCCCTGGAAATCGCCGGCAAGAAGCTCGAAGACGCCAAGATCGTCTGCCTGGGTGCCGGTGCTGCCGCCATCTCCTGCATGAAGCTGCTGGTGAGCATGGGTGGCAAGGTTGAAAACATCTACATGATCGACCGCAGCGGTGTCATCCACGCTGGCCGTGACGACCTGAACCAGTACAAGGCTCAATTCGCCCACGCTACCGACAAGCGCACCCTGGCTGACGCGCTCGACGGTGCTGATGTGTTCGTAGGCCTGTCCGGCCCGAACCTGCTGAGCCCTGAAGGCCTGAAGTCGATGGCTGCCAACCCGATCGTGTTCGCCTGCTCGAACCCGGATCCGGAAATCTCGCCTGAGCTGGCGCACGCCACTCGCAACGATGTGATCATGGCCACCGGTCGTTCCGACTACCCGAACCAGGTCAACAACGTACTGGGCTTCCCGTTCATCTTCCGTGGTGCCCTGGACGTTCGTGCCAAGCGTATCAACGAAGAAATGAAGATCGCCGCCGCCATCGCCCTGAAGGACCTGGCCAAGCTGCCAGTGCCGAAAGAAGTGTGCGAAGCCTACGGTGTCGAAGGCCTGGAGTTCGGTCGTGAGTACATCATTCCGAAGCCGCTGGACGCACGCCTGATCACCGTCGTTTCCGACGCAGTGGCCAAGGCCGCTATCGAATCCGGCGTGGCTACCCTGCCGTATCCGAAGCACTACCCGCTGACCAGCGTGGATGAAGTGTTCAACGGCTGATTGCCGCTGTAGCTGTCATGAAAAAGCCCCGGTTCTTTTGAACCGGGGCTTTTTGTTGGGGCTTGGGAATGTGTCAGGGCTGAAATGTGTTCGTCAGGGCACTTGTGGCGCCTATGAGATCGAGCGCCGCCCGCGCGGCGCATCGCGACGCAAGGCCGCTCCCACATTTGTTGCAACGTGGCCATGTCTGTGAGGCCATGGTTGTCAGCCTTGCTGGCAGGACTGGATTTGGAGGTGGGCATTGATGCCGCCCCGCCTGTCTCAAGGCATGCACCAAGGCGGGCAACCATGGCCTGGCAGGTTCGGCACGTTGCAACAGATGTGGGAGCGGCCTTGCGTCGCGATGCGCCGCGCGGGCGGCGCTCGATGTCAGCAGCCCCACATAACCCCAGTCAGGCACCCTGCCTCAGAACAGATCCATCGGCGCCGCTTCATCGGCCGGCAGCGGGCTGCCTGGTGCTGCGCCATTGCCCAGTTCGTCCACCGAGGGTGGCGAATCTTCGGCCTTGAACAGCTCGAAGAAGGCATTGGGCGTGCTCGGGGAGGCAGCGCGGCCGCTGATCGGGTCGACGCGCAGGCTAAGGATGCCTTCCGGTTCTGCTGGCGCATGCGCCGGCTTGTCCTTGAGCGCCGCGCCCATGAAGCTCATCCAGATCGGCAGCGCCGCCGTGCCGCCGTACTCGCGGCGGCCGAGGGTTTCCGGCTGGTCGAAACCGACCCATACGGTGGTCACGTAATCGGCGTTGTAGCCGGAGAACCAGGCGTCCTTGGACTCGTTGGTAGTACCGGTCTTGCCCGCCAGGTCGGTGCGGCCCAGGGCCAGCGCCCGGCGGCCGGTACCGCGCTTGATCACGTCCTGCAGCATGCTGGTGAGGATGTAGGTGGTGCGCCCGTCGACGATCTGTTCAGCCACAGCCGGCGTTTGCGGTGCAGCGGCTACCTGGTTGAAGGCGGATGGCGCCTCACCTGGCATGGCAGCAGTGCTGATTGGCTGTTCGGGTGCCGCCAGGCCAGCCTGGTCCTCGGCACCCTGCGGTACGCGGGGCGGGTTGGCGGTAAACAGTGTTTCGCCGTTGCGGCTTTCGATACGGTCGATCAGGTACGGGGTGATCTTGTAGCCGCCGTTGGCAAAGGTGCTCCAGCCTGTGGCGATTTCCATCGGGGTCAGCGTGGCGGTGCCCAGGGCCAGCGACAGGTTGCGCGGCAGGTCCTGCTTGTTGAAGCCGAACTTGGCGATGTAGTCGATGGTGCGGTCTACACCCATGGCCTGCAGCAAGCGGATCGACACCAGGTTGCGCGACTTGTACAGCGCTTCGCGCATGCGGATCGGGCCGAGGAAGGTGTTGGTGTCGTTCTTCGGACGCCACACTTTGTCCACGGATTCGTCGACGAACACGATCGGCGCATCGTTGACCAGGGTGGATGCCGTGTAGCCGCTGTCCAGCGCAGCACTGTAGATGAACGGCTTGAAGCTCGAACCCGGCTGGCGCTTGGCCTGCATGGCGCGGTTGTAGTTGCTCTGCTCGAACGAGAAGCCGCCAACCAGCGCGCGGATGGCACCGTTGTAAGGGTCGAGGGTGACCAGGGCGCTTTGCGCACCAGGCACCTGGCTGAACTTGAGCTTGCCATCTTCCAGGCGCTGCAGGCGCACCAGGTCACCGACCTGCGCCACGTCTGCCGGCGACTGCGGTGAGCGGCCCTGGGCGTTACTGTTGATGAACGGGCGCGCCCATTTCATGGTATCCCAGGCAACTTCGGCTTGCTGGCCGTCCCGGGTCAGTACCTGGAGGCCGGTTTTGTCGACATGGGTGACGATGGCCGGCTCCAGGCCGCCAAGGATGCGCTGCTTGCCCAGCTCCTGCAGCCAGGCTGCCTGGGTGCGGCCCGGGAAGCGTGCTTCGGGGCCACGGTAGCCGTGGCGTTCGTCGTAATCAGACAGGCCTTTGAGGATGGCCTTGTTGGCCATGTCCTGCATGTCGCTGGGCACCGTGGTGGTGACGCGGAAGCCTTCGGTGTAGGCGTCGCTGCCGTAGCGGCCGACCATTTCGGCGCGGGCCATTTCGGCGATGTAAGGCGCATTCACCTCAGGCGTCGGCACGTGGTAGCTGGCATTGAGCGGCTCGGCCAGGGCGGTCTGGTAGCTGGCCTGGTCGATCTTGCCCAGCTTGTACATGCGGCCGAGGATCCAGTCGCGGCGCTCCTTGGCGCGCACCGGGTTGGCCAGCGGGTTGAAGCGTGACGGTGCCTTGGGCAGGCCGGCGATCATCGCCATCTGCGCCAGGCTCACGTCGCGGATCGATTTGCCGTAGTACACCTGCGCGGCGGCATCGATGCCGTAGGCGCGGTTGCCCAGGTAGATCTTGTTCACGTACAGCTCGAGGATTTCGTCCTTGGTCAGCTCACGCTCGATCTGCAGGGCCAGCAGGATCTCGTTGGTCTTGCGCGAGAAGCTGCGTTCGCTGGTGAGGAAGAAGTTCTTCGCCACCTGCATGGTGATGGTGCTGCCGCCGGTCTGGATGTGCCCGGTTTTCACCAGCTGGGTCGCCGCACGCATCAGGCTGCTGGGGTCGACGCCGTAGTGATTGAGGAAGTTGTCGTCCTCGGCTGACAGAAGCGCCTGAATGAACTGTGGCGGAATTTCCGCGAAACGGATCGGCGAGCGGCGCATTTCGCCGAATTCGGCAATCAGTTTGCCGTCGCTGCTGTACACCCTGAGGGGGATCTGCAACTGGATGCTTCTGAGGGACTCGACCGAGGGCAGGCTGGGGCTAAGATACAGAAACGCACCGCTCACACCGAGTACGAGCGCGCAAATGACTGCGACGGAAGACCACCAGAAGAACTTCAGCAGACGTATCAAGGCTTTTCGGTGTCCAGGTTGAGAGTGGGTTGCACGCAGGCCCGGCGGACCAGAAAGCGCTGGGCATTATAAGCATTTTTTCGCCTCTCCGGGTTACCGGCCAGGCTGCCCGTCGCCTCGATGGGCAGGCCGGGCCTAGTGTTGACGCGGGGTGGCGACCGACCGCTGCAGCAGGCAGCAAGGAAGCCGCATGTTAGGACGCTTTGGCAAGGATGCCAGTTCACTCGTGGGGGTGGAAATTGCCCCTGACGCTGTTCGTGTTGTGCAACTTCAGCGGCGCAATCGGCGCTGCCGGGTGCTTGCATCGGCACAAGAGCCGTTCGAATTACTGGCAGGCAAGGACTGGGTCGCGGAGCCCGCTACCGTGGTGGCAGCCCTGCGCCGTGCCTACCTGCGCAGCGGCCTCAGGCAGCGTCGGGTAGCGTTGGCGTTACCGGCCAGCCAGGTGATCTGCAAGCGGTGTCATTTGCCGATGGAGCAGGCCGGGGCAGAACTGGAGACGCAGTTGCTGGCCGATGCCGAGCGCCTGTTTCCGTTTCCGTTGGAGGACCTGGCCCTGGACTTTCAGGTCTTGGGGGCATCCCGCACGCAACCGGGGTGCGCCGAGGTGATGGTGGCCGCGTGTCGGCAAAGTGCGTTGGCGTCTCTTGATGCCATCGTCAAAGAGGCCGGGTTGCAACTGGAGGCTATCGAGGTCGACAACATTGCCTTGTGCCGCATGTTGCCTCAGGGCTGCCTCGAAGGTTCGGCACTGCTGCGGGTCGAAGCGCGCAGCGCAGTGCTTTATGACTGGCAGCGCGGCCGGCCTTACCAGCGTCGTGAACTTCAAGTGCAGGGGCTGAACAGCATGGGGCAGTTGTCGGAGCAACTGCACACGCTGCTTGCCAATGAGCATTTGCCTGGTGGCCTGTGGATTACCAGCAGTTCATCGGTGGACCCAGGCTGGTTGCAAAACCTTGGGCACCAGCTGACTACGCCGTGCAGGCATTTACCTGGCCTGAAGGGGCTGGAGCACGTTGACGGCACGATGCTCCTGGCGTGCGCCTTGGCCCTTGGAGGTTTGCGCCCATGATGCGGCTGAACCTGATGCCCTGGCGTGAACGGCAGCGCGAGGCGGCGCTTCGGCGCTTTCGCACCCAACTGATTGCCGGCGCACTGCTGGCGCTGTGCGCCGTGACGCTGGTCGACCAGTTGGCCCGTCAGCGCGGTCAGCAACAGGCGGTGGCCAATGCCCAACACCATGCCGCCCTTGAGGTGTTGGCCGAGCAACTGCAGCCGCTGGCTGATGTGCGTGCACAGCATGACGCACTCATCGCCCGCTCGGCAGCGCTGGAGGGCTTGCGTGCCCATCAGGGTGTTCTGGGCGATGTATTCGCTGACCTCGAAGGGGCGCTACCGGTTGGGGTCCAGCTACTCGACCTCAGCTTGGAAAACGGCCATCTGCAGATGACCGGGCTGGCTACCTCCGGCGCCGTGGTTGCGCAGTTCATGCGCGATCTGGATCGGTCGGGTGTTCTGCTCGATCTGGCGCTCAAGCGCGTCAGGAGCATGCCGGGTGGCGATGAATTTCTGCTGGTTGCGCGCGTTTCGGCGTTCTGGTCGTGAATGCAGCGCCGATCTGCGCCTGGCTGGCGGTAGCCGAGCGTTCCAGAAGCATCAGGCGTATCGCGCCAGTGCTGGTCGCTGTGCTGGTGTTCGGCCTGGGTTGTGCGTTTCGCCTGCCGGCAGGGTTACAGCAGCAGGCGCAGGAGGCGGCCAGGCACGCCACATTGAACGAGCAGCAGGCAGCCAGTGCGGCGCAACTGGTCGAGCTGGAGCGAGGACAGGCGTCTCTGGTTTTTGCCGAGCAGCGGTTGCTGGAGGCCCACTGGCACCTGGCCGCAGGGGAGGGCATGAGCGACCTGCTTGAGCGCCTGGCGGCTTCGGGGCATGCGCACGGGTTGCTGGTCGAGCGGTTCGACGTACAAGAAGCCGAGCAACAGGCAGGCTATCGGAAAGTACCGCTGGAAGTACAGGTGGTGGGGCGTTACGTGGACTTGCGTCAGTGGCTGGGCGACTGGCTGGGCCAGGCACGCCTGCTGCGCAGCGGTGACATGAACCTGGCCGCAGTCGAGGGTCAGCCCGGCCTGTTGCGTCTGCAACTGCGGGTCGATGCCTTTCAGGCCACCGCGCCCGTACCGGCACCTGACGTGCTTGCGCATAGGCCGGCCATGGCCGCGACGCCAGTGCCTGCGGTCGACCCCTTCGTGCCAGAGGCGGCGCGAACGGCTGGCTCCGGGCTGGCCAGCGTGCCGCTGGCGCAACTGGAAATGGTCGGCAGCCTGTCGCGAGGTGCGGCGCATGAGGCTCTGCTGATGGCGGCTGGCAGGCTCTACCGCGTGCGGGCAGGTGAGCGCTTGGGGCGTAACCAGGGTGTGGTGGCGCGAATTGATCAAGGCCAGGTCGAAGTGCACGAACGGCTATTCATGGCAGGGGTGTGGCACGAGCGCACGGCGTTCATCACCCTTGCAAAGCGCGTGGGCAAGGAGGCCTCGAACCAGAATGAAGAGAGTGATGAAATGGATGTTGGCAGCCCTGCTGCCGATCCCGCTGGTGTGGGCGACGCCTTACCAGGGTGAACCCCTGTCGTTGAATTTCCAGGATGTGGAGGTGCGTTCGGTGCTGCAGGTGCTGGCCGATTATGCGGGCGTCAACCTGGTTGCCAGCGATGACGTGCAGGGCAACGTGACCTTGCGGTTGCAAGACGTGCCCTGGGACCAGGCGCTTGACCTGGTGCTGCGCAGCAAGGGCCTTGCCCGGCAGCAAGAGGGTAATGTGCTACTGGTGGCGCCTGCGGCAGCGTTTGCCCCGCAGTCGTTCGATGCCCATCCGGGCCTGTTGCCGGATGTACAAATGCAGCCGTTACGCCGTGAATTGATACCGATCCACCATGCCAGCGCTGCCGATCTGGTTGAGCTGTTGATGACCAGCCTGGCGGATGACAGCACACTCGCCGTTCGTGGCAGCCTGGGTGTCGATGAGCGCACCAACACCTTGGTGGCGCACCAGTCCGCCGAGCGCCTGGCCGAATTGCGGCAACTGGTTGCACAGCTGGATGTGCCGGTGCGCCAGGTGGCGATCGAGGCGCGTATCGTCGAGGCCAACGTCAATTACGAAAAAAGCCTGGGGGTGCGCTGGGGCGGGCCGCTGTACGGTGAAAACCTGCGCCCAGGCAAGGAACTGTTCATCGACCTGGGCGTGGAGCGGGCGGGCAGCAGCGTCGGCCTGGGGCTGCTGCGCGGCGACGTGCTGCTCGACCTGGAGCTCAGTGCCATGGAAAAAAGCGGCAACGGCGAAATCATCTCGCAGCCCAAGGTGGTCACGGCCGACAAGGAAACGGCCAGGGTCCTCAAAGGCACCGAGGTGCCTTACCAGGAAACCAGCAAGAGCGGCGCCACCTCGGTCGCCTTTCGCGAAGCCTCGCTGTCGCTGGAGGTGACCCCGCAGATTACACCGGACAACAAGGTGATCATGGCGGTCAGGGTGACCAAGGATGAGCCGGATTACGTCAATGCCTTGAACAACGTACCGCCGATCCGCAAGAACGAGGTGAACGCCAAGGTTCGCGTGGCGGACGGTGAAACGATCGTGATCGGTGGCGTGTACTCGACTTCGCAAAACAATGTGGTCGACAAGGTGCCATTTTTAGGCGATCTGCCGTATGTTGGGCGGCTGTTTCGACGCGATGCATTACAAGAGAAAAAATCCGAGCTGCTGGTCTTCCTGACTCCGCGTATCATGAGTGACCAGGCGATTGCTGTGAGTCGTTGATTCTGTGCGAAATTTGATACTTGTGGGGCCCATGGGCGCTGGTAAAAGCACCATCGGACGCCTATTGGCCAAAGAGCTGCGCCTGCTGTTCAAGGATTCCGACAAGGAAATCGAACTGCGATGCGGCGCCAACATCCCGTGGATTTTCGACAAGGAAGGCGAGCCGGGTTTCCGTGAGCGCGAGCAGGCGATGATCGCCGAACTGTGCGCACTTGACGGCGTGGTCCTGGCCACCGGCGGTGGCGCGGTGATGCGCGAAGCCAACCGCCAGGCATTGCGCCGGGGCGGCCGGGTGATCTACCTGCATGCCTCGGTGGAACAGCAGGTTGGCCGTACCGCGCGTGATCGCAATCGCCCGCTGCTGCGCACCGCCAACCCCGAGGCGACCCTGCGCGCCCTGCTGGAAGCCCGCGACCCGCTCTACCGCGAGATCGCCGACGTGGTGGTGGAAACCGACGAGCGGCCGCCGCGCATGGTGGTGATCGATATTCTCGAACGCTTGCAGCAGTTGCCGCCCCGTTAACCCGGGACTATTCTCGGCCACCAGCGCCGAGGCGAGGTTCAACGATAGCGCGTGGGTTGCCCGAATGGCGCCGCGCCCAAGTACATTGTGGGGATACATGCAGACACTTAAGGTCGACCTGGGCGAGCGCAGCTACCCGATCTACATTGGCGAAGGCCTGCTGGACCAGCCCGAGCTGCTGGCGCCGCACATTGCCGGCCGGCAGGTCGCCATCGTTTCCAACGAGACCGTCGCGCCCCTGTATCTCGAACGCCTGAGCAAGACCCTGGGTGCCTACTCGGTGCTGCCGGTGGTATTGCCCGATGGCGAAGCCCACAAGAACTGGGAAACGCTGCAGCTGATCTTCGACGGCCTGCTGACAGCCCGCCATGATCGTCGCACGACCGTGGTAGCCCTGGGCGGCGGCGTGATCGGTGACATGGCCGGCTTCGCTGCCGCCTGCTACCAGCGCGGTGTCGACTTCATCCAGGTGCCGACCACCCTTCTGTCCCAGGTCGACTCGTCGGTGGGCGGCAAGACCGGTATCAACCACCCGCTGGGCAAGAACATGGTCGGTGCCTTCTATCAGCCCAATGCGGTGCTGATCGATACCACCAGCCTGAAGACCCTGCCAGCGCGCGAGCTGTCGGCGGGCCTGGCCGAAGTGATCAAGTACGGCCTGATCTGCGACAAGCCGTTTCTCGGCTGGCTCGAAGACAATATGCAAGCCCTGCGCGCCCTCGACTCGGCAGCCCTGACCGAGGCCATCCGCCGCTCGTGCGCGGCCAAGGCCGCAGTGGTGGGTGCCGACGAGCGGGAGTCCGGCGTACGGGCCACCCTGAACCTGGGGCATACCTTCGGGCATGCCATCGAGACCCACATGGGCTACGGCGTGTGGCTGCACGGCGAAGCAGTGGCAGCGGGCACGGTGATGGCCCTGGAAATGTCCATGCGCCTTGGCTGGATCGACCAGCCCGAGCGCGATCGCGGAATCCGCCTGTTGCAGGACGCAGGTTTGCCGGTGGTGCCACCACAGGAAATGACCCCGGCGCATTTCATGGAGCACATGGCGGTCGACAAGAAAGTGATCGACGGTCGCCTGCGTCTGGTGCTGTTGCGCCAGATGGGCGAGGCCGTTGTGACCGACGACTATCCGAAAGAGATTCTTCAGGCCACGCTGTCGGCGGATTACCGCGCGATCGTGGCCCAGCTTTGAGGTTGTGACAGCGCAATGACCAGTTTGCATGCCGATGAGGCCTTTCTCGACCATTACCAGTTGAGCCACGATCCGTTCGCGCCCCGTGTGCCCGGCTTCAAGTTCTTCCCGGCCCAGCGCAAGCCCGTGCTTGGCCAGCTGCACCACCTGGCGCGCTACAGCCAGCTGATGCTGGTGGTCAGCGGCCCGCTGGGCAGCGGCAAGTCGCTGCTGCGCCAGGCTCTGGTGGCCAGCACCAACAAGCAGGCTGTGCAGAGCGTGGTGGTATCTGCCCGCAGTGCCAGCGATGCCTCCAGCATGCTTGCCCAGGTCGCTCAGGACCTGGGCGTGGCTCAGCCCGAAGTGCAGGCGATCCTGTCCAAGGTGGTGCAGCTGGCACTGACCGGGCAGGAAGTGTATTTGCTGGTGGACGATGCGGAACAACTCGACGAGTCGGCACTCCAAGCGTTGCTGGAGTTGGCGGCGGGGGTACCGGAAGGGCGCCCGCACGTGTTCCTGTTCGGTGAGCCTTCACTGATTGCCGGGCTGGACGAGCTGAATGTCGAGGAAGAACGCTTCCACATCATCGAGCTTGCCCCCTACAGTGAAGAAGAAACCCGCGAGTACCTGGAGCAGCGCCTGGAAGGGGCTGGCCGGGGCATCGAGGTGTTCAGCCGTGAACAGATCGTCGATATCCATGAACACTCCGACGGCTGGCCTGGCAACATCAACCAGGTCGCCCGTGACACTTTGATCGAAGCCATGATCGCCAGCCGTTCGACGGTCAAGCGACCATCCATGGGGTTCAAGATGCCTAAAAAACATGTGCTCGCGCTGTCCGCTGTGGTCGTGGTCGCTGTTGCGGCCGCGGTGTTGATGCCCAAGAAAGGCGACAAGCCACCGGCTGAGGCGCCGGCCGCCCAGGCCCAGTTGCCGCTTGGCGACGGCAAGCAGGGTGCCAATATCGAGTTCTCCGGCTCTTCCCAGCCGATGCCGCTGCCGCTGGTTGGCCAGTCCCAGCCTGTCATGCGCGAACCGCTGGCCCAGGCCGCGGGCATGGGTGAGGGTGAAGAAGGCAGCCCGGCGGGTGACACTGCCCTGCAGCCTGGCAACCCGCCGCCAACCGTGACCACCATTGCGCCGCCGCAAGGCGTGCCGGCTGGCCCGGCACCTGTGCCTGCACAGCCTGTGGCTACTGCGCCGGTACAGCCGGTTGCGCCTGCGCCCAAGCCTGTCGCAACCCAGCCTGCGAAGCCGGTTGCACCTGCAAAGCCTGCACCTGCGCCTACTCAGGTGGCCGTGGCCAAGCCGGCCGCCAAGCCTGCCGAAAAACCTGCCGCCAGCGGCAGCGGCAACAGCGGCTGGTACTCCGGGCAGAAACCGGGCAATTACGTGGTGCAAATCCTGGGTACCAGCTCCGAGGCCTCGGCCCAGGCGTTCGTAAAAGCCCAGGGTGGCGACTATCGCTACTTCAAGAAAAACCTGCAGGGCAAGCCGCTGTACGTAGTCACCTACGGCAGCTTCGCCAACCGCGATGCAGCGGTTGCGGCAATCAAGAACTTGCCAGAGAAGGTCCAGGCTGGTAAACCTTGGCCACGTACCGTCGGCAGCGTCCAACAAGAGCTGGCCACGGCCCGCTGATACCTTCCGGGCGGCATCACCCCGCCGCCCAGTTGCTGAGCGATTACTGACTTTCGAATAGCCTGCTGCGTTTCAACGCGGCAGGCTTTTCTGTCCCAGACTGCCGGCCACAAGCCCCTAGTTGCAGTCATGGCTGAAACGCTTCAGACTCGAGCCAAGCCGTTATCACGGCGCATGGCGCAAAAACATTCAAAATTGCGACATAAATTTTCAATGGTGAGACATGAAAATTTGTGGGCATCGCTGTCGCTGTGCAACAATGGTTTTCCATGACCACCGCAAAAAAGCTGGCGTTTGATCGGCGTGGATGGTAAGTGGTTGTTAAAAAAGAGATTTGCCTCCGTTGAGAGGTGAACCTGGTGAGAATGTGTCTATGAAAACAGGTCTGTACCATCCCGAAGAATTCAAGGACAACTGTGGTTTTGGCCTGATCGCCCATATGACGGGCGTACCGAGCCACCACCTTCTGCAAACCGCCATGCAGGCGCTGACTTGCATGACTCACCGCGGCGGTATCAACGCCGACGGCAAGACCGGCGACGGTTGCGGTCTGCTTATGCAGAAGCCCGATCAATTCCTGCGAGCCGTGGCCCAGGAACACTTCGCCGTCGAACTGCCCAAGCAGTACGCCGTCGGCATGGTGTTCTTCAACCAGGACCCGGTCAAAGCGGAAGCTGCCCGCGCCAACATGGACCGCGAAATCCTCGCCGCTGGCCTGAAACTGGTCGGCTGGCGCAAGGTACCGATCGACACCAGCGTACTCGGCCGCCTGGCCCTGGAACGCCTGCCGCAGATCGAGCAGGTGTTCATCGGTGGTGAAGGCCTGAGTGACCAGGAATTCGCCATCAAGCTGTTCAGTGCCCGTCGCCGTTCGTCGGTGGCTAACGCCCACGACAGCGACCACTACATCTGCAGCTTCTCGCACAAGACCATCATCTACAAAGGCCTGATGATGCCGCGCGATCTCGCGGCGTTTTATCCAGACCTGGGTGACGAGCGCCTGCAAACCGCGATCTGCGTGTTCCACCAGCGCTTCTCCACCAACACCCTGCCGAAATGGCCGCTGGCGCAGCCGTTCCGCTTCCTCGCCCACAACGGCGAGATCAACACCATCACCGGCAACCGCAACTGGGCCATGGCCCGTCGCACCAAGTTCGCCAACGACCAGATCCCCGACCTCGAAGAGCTCGGCCCGCTGGTCAACCGCGTCGGTTCCGACTCGTCGAGCATGGACAACATGCTGGAGCTGATGGTGACCGGTGGCATCGACCTGTTCCGCGGCGTGCGCATGCTGGTACCGCCAGCCTGGCAGAACGTCGAGACCATGGACGCCGACCTGCGCGCCTTCTACGAATACAACTCCATGCACATGGAGCCGTGGGATGGCCCGGCCGGTATCGTGATGACCGAAGGCCGCCACGCGGTGTGCCTGCTCGACCGCAACGGACTGCGCCCGGCGCGCTGGGTGACCACCACCAATGGCTACATCACCATCGCCTCAGAAATCGGCGTATGGGGTTACCAGCCTGAGGAAGTGCTGGCCAAGGGCCGTGTCGGCCCGGGTCAGATCCTCGCAGTGGACACTGAAACCGGCCAGATCCTCGACACCGACGCCATCGACAACCGCCTGAAGTCGCGCCACCCGTACAAGCGCTGGCTGCGTCAGCACGCTACCCGCATTCAGGCGACGCTGACCGACGACCAGGGCGCGGCCAGCTACGACGCTGACCAGCTCAAGCAATACATGAAGATGTTCCAGGTCACCTTCGAAGAGCGTGACCAGGTGCTGCGCCCGCTGGGTGAGCAGGGCCAGGAAGCCGTTGGTTCGATGGGTGACGACACGCCGATGGCCGTGCTGTCGCAGCGTGTGCGTTCGCCTTTCGACTTCTTCCGCCAGCAGTTCGCCCAGGTGACCAACCCACCGATCGACCCGCTGCGCGAAGCCATCGTGATGTCGCTGGAGATCTGCCTGGGCGCCGAGCGCAACATCTTCCAGGAGTCCCCGGAGCACGCTTCGCGGGTCATCCTCAGCTCGCCGGTCATCTCGCCCGCCAAGTGGCGTTCGCTGATGAACCTGGAGCGCGAAGGTTTTGACCGTCAGCTGATCGACCTCAACTATGAGCAGAGCGTCGGCCTGGAAGCGGCCATTCGCAACATCGCCGACCAGGCTGAAGAAGCCGTGCGCGGAGGCAAGACCCAGCTGGTGCTGAGCGACCGCTACATCGCCCCGGGCAAGCTGCCGGTGCACGCTTCGCTGGCCGTTGGCGCGGTACACCACCGCCTGACCGAACAGGGCCTGCGTTGCGACAGCAACATCCTGGTGGAAACTGCCACCGCCCGCGACCCGCACCACTTCGCCGTGCTGCTGGGCTTCGGTGCCTCGGCCGTTTACCCGTACCTGGCGTATGAAGTGCTGGCCGACCTGATCCGCACCGGCGAAGTGCTGGGCGACCTGGACGAAGTGTTCAAGTACTACCGCAAGGGCATCTCCAAGGGCCTGCTGAAGATCCTGTCGAAGATGGGTATCTCCACCATCGCCTCGTACCGTGGTGCGCAGCTGTTCGAAGCCATCGGCCTGGCTGAAGAAGTGGTCGGCCTGAGCTTCAAGGGCGTGTCCAGCCGCATCAAGGGTGCGCGCTTCGTAGACCTGGAAAGCGACCAGAAGCTGCTGGCGGCCGAAGCCTGGAGCGCGCGCAAGCCGATCCAGCAAGGCGGCCTGCTGAAGTTCGTCCACGGTGGCGAGTACCACGCCTACAACCCGGACGTGGTCAACACCCTGCAAGCCGCCGTGCAGCAGGGCGACTACGCCAAGTTCAAGGAATACACCACGCTGGTCGACCAGCGCCCGGTGTCGATGATCCGTGACCTGCTCAAGGTGAAAGTGGCCGACCAGCCACTGGCGCTGGAGCAGATCGAGCCGCTGGAGGCCATCCTCAAGCGTTTCGACTCCGCCGGTATCTCGCTGGGTGCACTGTCGCCAGAGGCTCACGAAGCGCTGGCCGAGGCCATGAACCGCCTGGGCGCGCGTTCCAACTCGGGTGAAGGCGGTGAAGACCCGTCCCGCTACGGCACCATCAAGAGCTCGAAGATCAAGCAGGTGGCCACCGGCCGCTTTGGTGTGACCCCGGAATACCTGGTCAACGCCGAAGTGCTGCAGATCAAGGTTGCCCAGGGCGCCAAGCCGGGTGAAGGCGGCCAGCTGCCGGGCGGCAAGGTCAACGGCCTGATCGCCAAGCTGCGTTATGCGGTACCGGGCGTGACCCTGATCTCGCCACCGCCGCACCACGACATCTATTCGATCGAAGACCTGGCCCAGCTGATCTACGACCTCAAGCAGGTCAACCCGCAGGCCCTGGTGTCCGTGAAGCTGGTGGCAGAAGCCGGCGTGGGCACCATCGCTGCTGGCGTGGCCAAGGCCTATGCCGACCTGATCACCATTTCCGGTTATGACGGTGGTACCGGTGCTTCGCCGCTGACCTCGATCAAGTACGCCGGCGCCCCGTGGGAACTGGGCCTGGCCGAAACCCACCAGACCCTGCGCGGCAACGATCTGCGCGGCAAGGTACGGGTACAGACCGACGGCGGCCTGAAAACCGGCCTGGACGTGATCAAGGCGGCCATCCTCGGTGCCGAAAGCTTCGGCTTCGGTACCGCGCCAATGATCGCCCTGGGCTGCAAGTACCTGCGCATCTGCCACCTGAACAACTGCGCCACCGGCGTGGCCACCCAGAACGACAAGCTGCGCAAGGACCACTACATCGGCACCGTCGACATGGTGATCAACTTCTTCACCTTCGTCGCCGAAGAAACCCGGGAGTGGCTGGCCAAGCTGGGCGTGCGCAGCCTGGGCGAGCTGATCGGCCGTACCGACCTGCTCGAAATGCTGCCAGGTGATACCGAGCGCCAGCAGTACCTGGACCTGTCGCCGCTGCTGGGCAGCTCGCACATTCCTGCGGACAAGCCGCAGTTCTGCGAAGTCGACAAGAACCCGCCGTTCGACAAAGGCGAGCTGGCCGAGAAGATGGTGGACATGGCCCTGCCGGCGATCCGCGATCAGGCCGGTGGCGAGTTCAACCTCGACATCTGCAACTGCGACCGTTCCATCGGTGCCCGTATCTCTGGCGAAATCGCCAAGCTGTACGGCAACCAGGGCATGGCCGCCAACCCGATCACCTTCCGCTTCAAGGGTACTGCCGGCCAGAGCTTCGGCGTATGGAACGCCGGTGGCCTGAACCTGCACCTGCAAGGCGATGCCAACGACTACGTCGGCAAGGGCATGACCGGTGGCAAGGTCACCATCGTGCCGCCAGCCGGCAGCCCGTTCGAAACCCAGCACAGCGCCATCGTCGGCAACACCTGCCTGTACGGTGCCACTGGCGGCAAGCTGTTTGCCGCGGGCACCGCGGGCGAGCGCTTCGCTGTGCGTAACTCCGGCGCCCACGCTGTTGTCGAGGGCACTGGCGATCACTGCTGTGAGTACATGACCGGCGGCTTTGTCTGCGTCCTGGGCAAGACCGGTTACAACTTCGGTTCTGGCATGACTGGCGGCTTCGCCTACGTGCTCGACATGGACAATAGCTTCGTCGACAAGCTCAACCACGAGCTGGTGGAAATCCAGCGTATCAGTGGTGAAGCGATGGAGGCCTACCGCAGCCACCTGGCGCGCGTCCTTGGCGAGTATGTGGAAGAAACCGGCAGCGAGTGGGGGCGTGAGCTCTCGGAGAACCTGGACGACTACGTGCGGCGCTTCTGGCTGGTGAAGCCGAAGGCAGCCAACCTGAAGCAACTGTTGTCCAGCACCCGTGCCAACCCGCAGTAAAAACAGCTGCAAGTGGCAAGCCTCAAGCTGCACGTAAAGGCAGTACGAGGTTTGCCCGGCTTAAGTGATCGTCTTGCGGCTTGCAGCGTGTAGCTTGCAGCTGCTGTAAAGAGGTTTTGAAAAATGGCTGAACGTCTGAATAACGACTTCCAGTTCATCGAAGTGGGCCGCAAGGACCCGAAGAAAAAGCTGCTGCGCCAGCGCAAGAAGGAGTTCGTGGAAATCTACGAACCGTTCAAGCCGCAGCAGTCCGTAGATCAGGCGCACCGCTGCCTGGGTTGCGGTAACCCGTATTGCGAATGGAAGTGCCCGGTGCACAACTTCATCCCCAACTGGTTGAAGCTGGTTTCCGAAGGCAACATCCTGGCGGCGGCCGAGCTGTCGCACCAGACCAACACCCTGCCGGAAGTGTGCGGCCGCGTGTGCCCGCAAGACCGTCTGTGTGAAGGTGCCTGCACCCTGAACGACGGCTTCGGCGCGGTGACCATCGGTTCGGTGGAGAAGTACATCACCGACACCGCCTTCGCCATGGGCTGGCGCCCGGACATGTCCAAGGTCAAGCCAACCGGCAAGCGCGTCGCCATCATCGGTGCCGGCCCGGCTGGCCTGGGCTGCGCCGACGTGCTGGTACGCGCTGGGGTAACCCCGGTGGTCTTCGACAAGAACCCGGAAATCGGCGGCCTGCTGACCTTTGGCATCCCTGAGTTCAAGCTGGAAAAGACCGTGCTCAGCAACCGCCGTGAAGTGTTCACCGGCATGGGCATCGAGTTCCGCCTGAACACCGAGGTGGGCACCGACATCACAATGGAGCAGCTGCTCGCCGAGTACGACGCAGTCTTCATGGGCATGGGCACCTACACCTACATGAAGGGCGGCTTCCCGGGCGAGGACCTGCCGGGCGTGCATGACGCGCTGGATTTCCTGATCGCCAACGTCAACCGCAACCTGGGCTTCGAGAAGTCGCCGGAAGACTTCGTCGACATGCGGGGCAAGAAGGTCGTGGTGCTGGGCGGTGGTGACACCGCAATGGACTGCAACCGCACGTCGATCCGCCAGGGCGCGCAAGCGGTCACCTGCGCCTATCGCCGTGACGAGGCCAACATGCCGGGTTCGCGCAAAGAGGTGAAAAACGCCAAGGAAGAGGGCGTGAAATTCCTCTACAACCGCCAGCCTATCGCCATTGTCGGCGAGGACAAGGTGGAAGGCGTGAAGGTGGTCGAGACCCGTCTCGGCGAGCCGGATGCCCGTGGCCGCCGCAGCCCTGAGCCGATCCCGGGTTCCGAAGAGATCCTGCCGGCCGACGCCGTGGTGATCGCCTTCGGCTTCCGCCCAAGCCCCGCGCCGTGGTTCGAGCAGCATGGCATCCAGCTGGACAGCCAGGGCCGTGTGGTAGCGCCGGAGAAGGGCAAGTTCAAGCACCAGACCAGCAACCCGAAAGTGTTTGCCGGTGGCGACATGGTGCGTGGTTCGGACCTGGTGGTGACGGCTATCTTCGAAGGGCGTACGGCTGCCGAAGGTATCCTGGACTATCTCGAAGTCTGATTCTGGGCCTATTCGCGGGCATGCCCGCTCCCACAGGGTTAAGCGTAGAACCTGTGGAAGCGGGCATGCCCGCGAAGCTTTTGTATACAAAAACGCTTGATCTGTAGCATCCAATAGACAAAACGCATGGCCATGGCCGTGCCTTTTGCGCTGGCGTCTGAGAAAATGCCCGCACTATTTTTCCGGATGCCGACATGACTGCCCTGAAGAACGACCGTTTCCTGCGTGCTCTGCTCAAGCAACCCGTAGACGTCACCCCGGTGTGGATGATGCGCCAGGCTGGCCGCTACCTGCCGGAGTACCGCGCCAGCCGCGCCAAGGCCGGTGACTTCATGAGCCTGTGCATGAACCCGCAGTTTGCCTGCGAGGTCACCCTGCAGCCGCTGGAGCGCTACCCGCTGGACGCGGCGATCCTGTTCTCGGACATCCTCACCATCCCTGACGCCATGGGCCTGGGCCTGTACTTCGAAACCGGCGAAGGCCCGCGTTTCAAGAAGGTCATCAGCACCCCAGCTGACATCGAAGCGCTGCCGATCCCCGACCCGCAGAAAGACCTGGGCTATGTGATGGACGCGGTCAGCACCATTCGCCGGGAGCTCAATGGCCGCGTGCCGTTGATCGGCTTCTCCGGCAGCCCGTGGACTTTGGCCACCTACATGGTCGAAGGCGGCTCGTCGAAGGACTTCCGCAAGACCAAGGCCATGGCCTACGACAACCCGCAGGCCCTGCACCTGTTGCTGGACAAGCTGGCCCAGTCGGTCACCAGCTACCTGAACGGCCAGATCCTGGCCGGCGCCCAGGCCGTGCAGATCTTCGACACCTGGGGCGGCAACCTGTCGGCGGCGGCTTACCAGGAATTCTCCCTGGCCTACATGCGCAAGATCGTCAGCGGCCTGATCCGCGAGCACGAAGGGCGCAAAGTGCCGGTGATCCTGTTCACCAAGAACGGCGGTCTGTGGCTGGAAAGCATCGCCGACGCCGGGGCCGACGCCCTGGGCCTGGACTGGACCTGCGAGATCGGCGATGCGCGCCGCCGTGTGGGTGACAAAGTGGCGCTGCAAGGCAACATGGACCCGACCGTGCTCTACGCCAGGCCCGAGGCCATCCGCCAGGAAGTGGCGCGCATTCTGGCCAGCTATGGCCACGGTACCGGCCACGTATTCAACCTTGGCCATGGCATTACCCCGGAAGTCGACCCGGAGCATGCCGGTGTGTTCATCAACGCCGTGCATGAGCTGTCGTCGCAGTACCATCAGTAATCTGATCGCTGAACGCAAAGCCCGGCCATGTGCCGGGCTTTTTGTTGCATTAAGTTTTGATTCAGCGAACGTCGCTAATCTGGTCCCATCGAAACCGAAACAGGACCCGATCCTCATGAAAGCACGTTATTTCGCCCTGATCCTCGCCCCTCTGTTCAGCACCGCTGCACTGGCCGCCAGCTATACCGGCCCTGGCGCCCAGTCGGTCACCACCGTGGCAGCTGCCAACGACGCTGCCGATGACACGCCTGTGGTGCTGCAGGGGTATGTGACCAAGAAGATCAATAACGACGACAAGTACGAGTTCAAGGACAACACCGGCACCATCACTGTTGAAATCGACGACGAAGACCTGCCACCGACGCCGTTCAACGACAAGACCAAGGTCAAGCTGACCGGTGAGGTGGAGAAGCACCTGATGAGCCGCGAAGTGGATGTGGATATTGTCGAGATCATCAACTGATCTGAGGGCCAAATCGCCGGCAAGCCAGCTCCCACAGGTACTCCACAGGTCATGAGCCTTGTGGGTTCCTGTGGGAGCTGGCTTGCCGGCGATTGGGCTGCCAAGCAGCCCCATGCTCAGGCTGTCTTGGGTGGTAACTTGCTCAGGTGCAGCGCCACCAGCAATGCCACCGCCAGCAAACTGCCAATGAACAGCCCGATGCCGTTCCAGCCCCACTGGTGCCAGAACACCCCGCCCGCCGTACCGGCCACGCTGGACCCTGCGTAATAGCTGAACAGGTACAGCGACGAAGCCTGCCCCTTGGCCTTCAGCGCCCGGCGGCCGATCCAGCTGCTGGCCACCGAGTGCGCGCCAAAGAAGCCGAAGGTGAACACCAGCATGCCCACGATCACCATCGCCAGCGGGCTGGCCAAGGTCATCAACAAACCACCCGCCATCACCACGATACTGGCCCAGAACACCTTGCGCCGGCCCAGCTTGTCCGCCAGCGCGCCCACTTGTGCCGAGCTGTAGATACCAGACAGGTACACCACCGACAGCAAGCCCACCAGCGCCTGGTTCATGTGGTAAGGCTCGGCCAGCAAGCGGTAGCCGATGTAGTTGAACAGGGTGACGAAGGCGCCCATCAGCAGGAAGGCCTCGAGGAACAGCCAAGGCAGGCCGGCATCCTTGAAGTGCATGACAAAGCCGTCCAGCAGGCTGCGCGGGCTCATCATCTGCGGGCGGAAGTTGCGCGATTCGGGTAGCACCTTCCAGAACACCAGTGCGGCGACCAGGGCCAGGCCACCGATGGTCAGCATGGCCGTGTGCCAGCTGACGAAGTCGATCAGCACGCCGGTAATCAGCCGGCCGCTCATGCCGCCAATGGCGTTGCCGCCGATGTACAGGCCCATGGCCAGGCCGATGTGCTGAGGGTGGATTTCTTCGCTCAGGTAGGTCATGGCTACAGCAGCCAAGCCGCTCAGTGACAGGCCAACCAGGGCGCGGGTGGCCAGTACCAGTTCCCAGCTTGGCATCACCGCGCTGGCCAGGGTGGAGAGGGCGGCGCACACCAGGGCAAAGACCATCACTGGCTTGCGCCCGATGCGGTCAGAAATCGGGCCGGTGATCAACAGGCCGAACGCCAGCATGGCGGTGGACACCGACAGCACCAGGCTGCTCTGGGCCGCGTTGATGGAAAACTCCTTCGACAGCAGCGGCATCATCGGCTGCACGCAGTACAGCAGGGCGAAGGTGGCAAAGCCGCCGCTGAACAGGGCCAGCACGGTCTTCATGAAGGCGGGGGTGCCTTTTTCGATCCACATTTCGTTCAGTAGAGCAGGCTCTGGCTCGGCGGGAAGGGGGGCTACAGCAGTTTTCACGGGCGGGTACCTCTGGCGCAATGAAAAAAGCATATAGCTGGCTAATGATTAGATCCAATATATTGTTCGACCTATTTAAGACGTTTTTCGAATCATTTGGAGCTGATCATGGAACTGCGTCATTTGCGCTACTTCATCGCCGTGGCCGAAGAACTGCACTTTGGTCGTGCTGCCCAGCAACTGGGTATTTCCCAGCCGCCCCTGAGCCAGCAGATCCAGGCGCTGGAGCAGGAACTGGGAGCGCGGTTGTTCGAGCGTACCAACCGTCGGGTGGAACTGAGCGAGGCGGGGCGGCTGTTCCTTGAAGAGGCCCGCCAGGTGCTGGCGCAGGTGGAGAAGGCCGCAGATGTGGCCCGGCGGGCGCAGCTGGGTGAGCTGGGCGAGATGAAAATCGGTTTTACCTCGTCGGCACCGTTCACCTCGAAGATTCCCAAGGCCATTCATGCCTTCCGCCAGCGCTTCCCGGCGGTGCACCTGAACCTCAAGGAAATGAGCAGCCGCGATGTCGCCGAAGGGGTGTTCGACGAGTCCATCGAAGTGGGGCTGATGCGGCCGATGCCGTTGCCGGAAGGGTTGGTGGCCACCGAGTTGTTCCACGAGCCGCTGGTGGCGGTGATCAACGCCTCGCATCCGCTGGCTGAAGGCACTGAGCAAGGGGTGCACATGGCGGCGCTGGCCCACGAGCCGTTCGTATTCTTCCCGCGCAGTTATGGCAGCGGCCTGCATGCCCAGTTGCTTAGCCTGGCGCGGCAGGCAGGCTTCAGCCCGCACTTTGCCCAGGAGGCCGGGGAGGCGATGACCATCATCGGCCTGGTGTCGGCGGGGCTGGGGGTGTCGGTGTTGCCGGCGTCGTTCCAGCGCATGCGCATCGAAGGCGTGGTGTACCGCACGCTGCTGGATGAGGGGGCGATGTCGGCGGTGTGGCTGGTGCAGCGCGAGCGCGGCAATTCGGTGATGGCCAAGGCCTTTGCCGAGCTGTTGACAGGGCAAGTGGTCGGCCAGGGGTAATGCAGGCCAAATGGCGCTGGCCATTGCCGCAGTGGCGCCACATACTCGGGCATTCGTTGAAACACGGAGGTCAATCATGCGGCGCGTGGTGTTCAATCAGAAAGGTGGCGTGGGCAAGTCGAGCATCGCCTGCAACCTGGCGGCGGTCAGTGCCAATGAAGGCTATCGGACCTTGTTGATCGACCTGGATGCCCAGGCCAACTCTACCCAGTACCTCACCGGCCTCACCGGCGAGGACATCCCCATGGGTATCGCCGACTTCTTCAAGCAAAGCCTGTCCAGCGGGCCGTTCAGCAAGAAGAACAAGGTCGATATCTACGAAACCCCGTTCGACAACCTGCACGTGGTCACGGCCACTGCCGAGCTGGCCGACCTTCAGCCCAAGCTTGAGGCCAAGCACAAGATCAACAAGCTGCGTAAGTTGCTCGACGAGCTGGACGAGGACTACGAGCGTATCTACATCGACACCCCGCCAGCGCTGAACTTTTATGCAGTTTCTGCGTTGATCGCCGCTGATCGCGTGCTCATCCCCTTCGACTGCGACAGTTTTTCGCGCCAGGCCCTGTACGGCCTGCTGGCCGAGATCGAAGACCTCAAGGAAGACCACAACGAAGACCTGATGGTCGAAGGCATCGTGGTCAACCAGTTCCAGTCGCGTGCCAGCCTGCCGCAGCAAATGCTCGACGAACTGCTGGGCGAAGGCCTGCCAGTACTACCGGTGTACCTGGGCAGCTCGGTGAAGATGCGCGAATCGCACCACGCCAGCTTGCCGCTGATTCACCTGGAGCCGCGGCACAAACTGACACAGCAGTTTGTGGAGTTGCATTCGTTGCTCGAAGAGAACGCTTAAACCCCTTGGCTACGCACCCACTCCAGCAACGACTGGAGTGGAAACGCCCCGGCCTGGCGGCTGACTTCGCGCCCGTTCTTGAACAGCAGCAGGCTGGGGATCGAGCGGATGCCCAGTTGCCCAGCGAGGTTGCGGTTGGCTTCGCTGTCGAGCTTGGCCAGGCGGCAGCGGCCGGCAAGTTGGCGGGCAGCCTGTTCGAAGGTGGGGGCGAAGGATTTGCACGGGCCGCACCACTCGGCCCAGATGTCGACCAGCAGCGGCAGGTCGCCTTTGATCTGGCTGGCGTAGCTGGCTTCGGTGAGCTCGAAGGGGGTGCTCAACAGCACCTCCTGTTTGCAGCGGCCGCATTTCGGGGCATCGCCCAGACGCTCGGCGGGCAGGCGGTTGAGGCCGTTGCAGTGGGGGCAGGGGATTACCAGTGGGTCGGACATATCAATTCCTTGTGTTGTTTGTTCGGACCCTATCGCCGGCAAGCCAGCTCCCACAGGGGTACCGCTTGCCTCAAGTCTGGCACATTACCTGTGGGAGCTGGCTTGCCGGCGATAGGGCCGGTAGAGCAATCATCAATCAGGAAGAGCAGCTGATTTCCAGGTGCTTGCCCCATTCCGGCGGCCGCTCGGCGTAGGCCTGCATTCCGGGCTGTTCCTCGAAGGGTCTGGTCAGTACCTGGTGCAATTGCCGCACTTCACTGTAGTCCCCCGCTTCAGCCGCTTCGATGGCTTTCTGCGCCAGGTAGTTGCGCAGCACATACAGCGGGTTCACCGCATGCATCCGTTCACGGCGGCCTTCGGCCTTGCCGGGTTCACGTTCACAGCGGACCAGGTAGTCTGTACCCCAGGCATCGAAGCCGGCCAGGTCGATGAAGTCGTCGCGCACCACCTTCAGCGCATCCGCCACCGGCTGCTCACCGAGTTTTCGGAAGAACAGGCTGTAGTCCACGCCACCACGCTGCATGCACTGCAGCAGGCGCTCCACCAGTGCCATGTCGGCATCCTCGGCAGTGGTCAGCCCCAGGCGCCGACGCATCAGGTCCAGGTAATGGGCCTGGTACAGCGGCAGGAACAGCCCCAGCGCTTCCTTCAACGGCTCAACCTCGATCACGGTGGTCAGGGCCTGGGCCAGGGCGCTGAGGTTCCAGTGGGCGATGGGCACCTGGTTGGCGTAGCTGTAGCGGCCACGGTCGTCGGAGTGGTTGCAGATGAAGTTGGCGTCGAAGTCGTCGAGGAAGGCGTAAGGGCCGAAGTCGAAGGTGATGCCCAGGATCGACATGTTGTCGGTGTTCATCACCCCGTGGCAGAAGCCATAGGCTTGCCAGCGGGCGATCAGTTCGGCGTTGCGCTCGACGATGGTGTGGAACATGGCCAGGTACGGTTGTTCGGCGTCACGGCATTCGGGGTAGTGCTGCTCCAGGACATGATCGATCAGCACGCGTTGCTGCTCGGGCTGCTTGGTGTAGTAGAAATACTCGAAATGGCCGAAACGCACATGGCTCTGCGCCAGGCGCGTCAGCATGGCGGCGCTTTCGCGGGTTTCACGCCACACCGCGGTGCTGGAGCCGATCACGCACAGCGCCCGGCTGCTGGGGATGCCGAGAGCGTGCAGGGCTTCGGAGGCAAGGAATTCGCGGATCGACGAGCGCAGCACGGCGCGGCCGTCGCCCATGCGTGAATACGGGGTCTGGCCGGCGCCCTTGAGGTGCAGGTCCCAGTGCTCGCCTTTGTCGTTGAGCACTTCGGCCAGCAGCAGGCCGCGGCCATCGCCCAGGCGTGGGTTGTACGAGCCGAACTGGTGGCCGGAATAGACCATCGCCCGTGGGTCGGCTTCTTCCCACAGCTTGTGGCCGCTGAACAGCTCGGCGAACACCGGCAGGTCGGCCTGGGCGGGATCGAGGTCGAGCAAGGCCATGGCCGACTCGCTGGCGACCACCAGGCGCGGGTCTGCAATGGGCTCGGGCAGCACCTGGGTGGAGAACGCATCACCCAGGCGGGCGAAGCGGTTGTCGAAGGTGAGTTGGTCGAGGGCTTTCACGGGCTGCTCCTGAGATTCAGCACAGAATAAAGCATTCGAGCCCACTCAGGCCTGTGCAGTGCCATCCGGTTTAGGTTGCTCCAGCGGAATCAGCTGCTGCTTGCCGCCCTTCTGGTCCATCAGGAACACCTCGACCTGGCGTACCGAGATCTTGATGTTGTGGGCCTTGAACTCGCGGTTGATGTAGCGGTTGATCTCGTCCAGCGTCGGGTTGCGGTCGCCCAGGTCGCGCACGTGCATGCGCAACTCGTGGTCCAGCGAGCTTTCACCAAAGTTGAGGAAGTACACGATCGGCTCCGGGTCCTTGAGCACGCGCGGGTTTTCGTGTGCACCCTTGAGCAGCAGGTCACGTACAAGGTCCAGGTCCGAGCCGTAGTCGATGCCCAGCTTCAGCGTTACCCGGGTGACCGTGTCGGTCAGCGACCAGTTGATCAGCTGGCCGGTGATGAAGGTCTTGTTGGGGACGATGATGTCCTTGCGGTCGAAGTCGGTGATGGTGGTAGCGCGGATGCGGATCTTGCTCACCGTGCCGGACAGGTTGCCGATGGTGATGGTGTCGCCAATCCGTACCGGGCGCTCGAACAGGATCATGATGCCAGAGATGAAGTTGGCGAAGATTTCCTGCATGCCGAAGCCCAGGCCCACCGACAGCGCGGCCACCAGCCATTGCAGCTTGTCCCAGCTCACCCCCAGGGTCGACAGGGTGCTGACGATACCGATGCCGACAATGGTGTAAGACAGCAGCGTGGTGGTGGCATAGGCGCTGCCCTGGGCCAGGTTCAGGCGTGACAGCACCAGCACCTCGAGCAGGCCCGGCAAGTTGCCGGCCAGGGCGAAGGTGATGCCGACGATCACCAGCGCACCCAGCAGGTCGCCGAGGCTGATCGGCACCATGCTCGCGGCCGCGCCGGTGCCGCTGGTGTATTCGTACAGGACGAAGTTGTTGAGGTAGGCAAACACCGAGATCAGGTCTGCCCACACCCAGTACAGGCCGGCGATGAAGCCGCCGAGCAGGGCCAGGCGGATCAGGCGCAGCGACTGCTGGTTGACCTGCTCGATGTCCAGCGTCGGCTCTTCGGTGATGACTTCGCCATCCAGCCCTTCCTTGGCCGCTGCCCGTTTGCTGAGCGCGCGCTGGTAAGCCAGGCGCCGTGCGGCCACCGACAGCCCACGCACGAAGGCGGCCTCGATCACCAGCCAGAACAGCAGCAGGTACAGGGTGTAGATCAGTCGGTCGGTGAGCTTCAATGCGGTGTAGTAGTAGCCGAAGCACACGGCGACGAACAGGGCGATGGGCAGTGCGGTGAACGCTACGCCCACGGCCCTGCGGAACAGCGAGGTGTCGCGGTGCGCGGGGCTGCTGAGCAGCAGGCGGCTGAGCAGCCAGGCCATCAGTGCGTAGCAGGTCAGCACCACGCCGATACCCAGCACGTCGTCGGCCAGCGCCGAAGGCTGGTGCTCGGCCACCGCCACCACGCCGACCAGCGCCAGCACCACGGTGCCCAGGCGGCGCACCCAGCCACGCAGGAACTCGACCTGCGGCTTGTGCCAGCGGAAGTGGATTTCGGCCACGCCACCGGGGGCCAGGATGCGGTAGGCGGTGTAGAACACCAGCCAGGCCTGGGCCAGTTGCCAGAGGGCGGCCCCCAGGTTGGCGTTTTGCCCGCGGGCGTCGATCTGCAGGGCGTAGCTGCACAGCGCCAGGCCAAGGCTGACCGGCATCGCCAGGAGGATGTTGATAAGGATCGCCTGGGGCGTGTGCCACTGGCTGTCACGGCGGAAGTGGCCGATGTCCTGGTGCACCTTGCCCAGCCGTTGGTACAGGTACTTGCGCCGCCACAACAGGGCGCCAATGACCAGCAGCAGCGGCAGGAACAGCAGCGGGCGCTGGCTCAGGCCGTCGGCCAGCTCTTTCAGGCCCGAACCCCACGGCAGGTTGGCGACCTGGTCGGCCAGGCGCTGGGGTACATAGCTCAGCCAGTCCCAGTCCAGCGGCTTGTTGCTGGGGATCCAGAACATCTGTTCGTCGAGGGTGGTGCGCAGGCTCTGAGCGGTGCCCAGCAGCTGCTTCTGGTTGAGTTGCAGGGTGATCGACTCGTTGAGCAGTGCCGACAGTTCGCGGTTCAGGCGCTCGAGCAGATCGCTGCGGGTGATCGCCACCTCCAGCAGGGCTTTGCGCAAGGCCGGGGTGACGTCTGCCTGCGGCTGGCTGGCCAGCAGTTTGTCGACGTAGGTGACCGGGCTGCTCATTTGTTCGCGTTGCTGGTTGATCTCGAACTGGTACAGGCGGATATCGGCAATCTGATCGGCCAGGTCGCGGTCGAGCTTGAGGTGCGGTAGCGCCTGCTTCTGTTTGTAGAGGATCTTCGACAGCAACAGGCTGCCCTTGAGTACGCTGATCTGCTCGTCCAGCGCCTGATCGGCCTGGGTCAGGCTGTCGAGTTGCTGCTTGGTGCGCAAGTTCTGTTGGGTCAGCTCGTTAAGGCGGTCGGTGCTTTTGAGCAGGTAGTCGGAAAGCTTGAGGTTGGCCGCGCTCTCACTGGCCAGCAGGCTGCTGCCGCCGGCTTTCTGGGCCTCGATCGATTGCTGGGTGACCGCCTCTTGCGACTGGGCCAGCCGTTTATCGTTGATCAGCGTCTGCAGGTCCTGGATTTCCTGCTCCAGGCGCGCGGCACGCTCGATCAACAGGTCGTGGCGGGCGTTGCCCAGGTCTTGCAGCAGGCTGTTGCCAGCCAGTTCCTGGCGGCGCAGCAAGGTAAGTGCGTTGAGTGAGGCCAGCTCGGCATTGAGTTGGTTGCGCTGGTCGGCGTTGATCGATTTGCCGCCATCCTTGCCGGTTTTGAGGATGCTGTTGATCTGCTGGGTACGGGCCTGGCTGTTGCTGATTTCGGCCTGGGCGCGTTCCGGGCGGGTTTGCGAATTGATGATCAGGCTGTTGGCTTCGGACAGCGCCTTCTGCAGCTCGCCCTGCTGGGTGTTGCGTTCGCTGAGCATTTGCTCGAGCTGTGGGACGCTGAGGGCGGCGTAGCGTTGAGCGACAGGCTGCGCCTTGCTTTCCTTGAGCCTGGCCAGTTCCTTCTGGCTGTCACTGGTTTCCTTGGGGGCACTGGTCAGCTGCTGCTTGAGGGCGGCGAGCTTCCTTTCGTTGTCTTCCTTGCTGGCAAGCAGGCTCAACGTCTGTTCGAGCACTTGCTGCAGGGCCTTCTGGTCAGCCTCGGGCAGTTTGCGCTCGGCGATCTTGTCGAGGCTGTTCTGGATGCTGGCGGTGGTCGGGGCCTCTGCTGCGGTGGCCGCAAAGGAAAGGGACAGGCACAGCCCGAGCAGGGCTGTGCGAAGGTACACGCGCAGGGACATAGGCAGACTACTTGTGGATCCGGCAGAAACGAAGTTTAGAGGAACAATCCTGGTCCGGGTCGCGTTCCTTCGGGGAATCTGACGCCTACTTTCTGGATCTTGTTCCCGTCCATGGTCGCCACGGTCCAGATCGTGCCATGCCAATCGACCTGGTCACCTACTACTGGAGCGCCTCCGACCTTCTGTCGGATGAACTGCGCCAGCGGCATTTTCGCGTCCAGGCCATCGAGTTTCAGGCCGTAAAGTGCTGCCACCGCACCCAGTTCGGCATCGCCTTCGAGCACGAAGTCGCCAAAGAACCGCAGGTCCAGGCCACGCTGTGGTGCCTGGCTGAACAGCTTGCCCAGCGCCGGCAGGTTGTGCTCGTGGCCGATCACGCAAAGCATGTCGCCCACTTCCAGCACGGTACTGCCCGATGGGTGCAGCAGTTGCTCGCCACGGAACAGGGCGGCAATCCGGGTGCCTTCGGGCATTTTCAGCTCGCGCAGGGCGGCACCGATGCACCATTTTTCGGCGCCCAGGCGGTACACGAACATTTCCCACTCGCTGGTGATGTGCACTTCCAGGGCTGAGCGGGAGATCGGCGCCGGGTCTGGCGGCACGGTCACTTTCAGCAGTTTGGCCATCCACGGCAGGCTGGTGCCTTGCACCAGCAGTGACACCAGCACGATGAAGAACGCCAGGTTGAAGAACAGCTGGGCGTCTGGCAGGCCGGCCATCAGCGGGAACACCGCCAGAATGATCGGTACCGCGCCGCGCAGGCCTACCCAGGAGATAAAGCCCTTTTCGCGGCCATGGAAGGCCTTGAACGGCAGCAGTGCAGCGACCACCGACAGCGGCCGCGCCACCAGAATCATCCACAATGCCAGGCCTAGCGCCGGCAAGGCGATGGGCAGCAGGTCGTGGGGCGTGACCAGCAGCCCCAGCACCAGGAACATGCCGATCTGGGCCAGCCAGGCCATGCCGTCGAGCATATGCAGGATGCCGTGGCGGCTGCGGATGGGCTTGTTGCCCAGCACCAGGCCGCACAGGTACACGGCGAGGAAGCCGCTACCGTGCAGGGCGTTGGTCAGCGAAAACACCACCAGGCCGCCGGCTACCACGAGGATCGGGTAGAGGCCACCGGCCAGGTTGATGCGGTTGACCAGCTGCAGCATCACCCAGCCGCCACCCAGGCCCAGCAGCCCGCCAATGCCGAACTCGCGCAACAGGTGGCCCAGCAGGCTCCAGTGCAGGCCGGTCTGGCCGCTGGCGATCATGTCGATAAGGGTGACCGTGAGGAAAACCGCCATCGGGTCATTGCTGCCCGACTCGATCTCCAGGGTGGCGGTAACCCGCTCGTTCAGGCCTTTGCCGCCCAGCAGCGAGAACACCGCAGCGGCGTCGGTTGAGCCGACGATGGCGCCGATCAGCAGGCCCTGTATCAGGCTCAGGTTGAACAGCCAGGCGGCGACCAGGCCGGTGAGGGCGGTGGTGATCATCACCCCGACCGTGGCCAGCGACAGCGCCGGCCACAGCGCCACGCGGAAGCTTGCCACCCGCGTGCGCAGGCCACCGTCAAGCAGGATCACGGCCAGTGCCAGGTTGCCCACCAGGTAAGCGGTCGGGTAGTTATTGAAAATGATGCCACCACCATCGACACCGGCGACCATGCCGACGGCGAGGATGATGACCAGTATAGGGATGCCCAGGCGCGATGACAGGGAACTGACCAGGATACTTGCGCCCACCAGCAATGCGCCGATCAAGAACAGGCTGTTGATGGTGCTTGCATCCAAAGGCAGGTACTCCGACAGCGGGGGGAATGGACCGGGTAGCGCAGTTGCGGCAAAAAGCTAGCAGGTCGCGTGCCAATCGATTCTAACCTGAGGCCGATGCAGGCTGTAAAGCGATACCGCATCGTCACAGCGGCTTGCGGGCGTAGTGGTATGCCTTGTCTCAGGCAGCCAAGTTCCATGAACGATCAAAAAACCTTGTCACTCGCCCAGCTCGCCCAACGCATGTTGGGGCATTTCCCTGATTTGCACAGGATGGCGCGTCAAGCGGCAGGCCATGTGTTGCACCAGCAGCTAGGTTACTGGGTGGATCCTGACAGGCTCTTCTGGCACGAATTCCACACAGCGGCAACGAGCTCGCGAAGCTACACCGGCTGGCGCCACAGCGGGCCGCCTTCGCGCTCCCTGAGCTTGACCGAACTGGTGATCCAGCGCTTCAGCCCACAGCAGCAGGAAGGCGCTGATGAGTTAAGCGTTTATGGTGGTTTCTACCGTGTGGATGCCAGTCACGCGGATTATGACGAGCACAACGAAGTGCGCCTTGACCCACAGCAGGTGCTGAAGGCGTTCTGGCGACTGGATTTTGCGGGGCGCTATACCCAGGCACTGAACAAGTTCCGATCGCAGCATGGCGAAGACTATTGTGTCCTGGCCCGCGCCCGTTTTCTTGCCGCTGTGGGCCAGTCGGCGTTGAGCGAACCTGAACGGCACGAACTGATGCTGGCATCGCTCGCCGTAGCCACACTGCCGAGCACCGTGCAAGGCCTGCGCCGTGCCCAGCAAGCGAGTGCCCAGCATGGATGGAGCACGGTTGAGATCGGCGGTATCAGCGCCAAGCTGATGTTCAAGCGCAAGCTCAAGACTGGCAGGTTGTGCCTCTATCTGGCCGAGGTAGAGGCTTTCCTGCAGGTGTTCGACGATCGCCATGCGCTTCAAGCATGGATTTCTGATCAGGCAGCCACGACTGCGGGGCGGGAGCGCCTGGTCACGCTGTTCGTCGGGGACGGTGTACTGGCCCAGCCACTACGCCCGCGCTTGCGCAGTTACCTCAAGTTGCTGGCGCAGTCTCGGAGCGACGTTACGATTGCCGGGCAGGCCATTGCAGGGGACCTCTTCGTCCGGCTGCGCGATGCGGTCATGGATGACCTGACCAGCGACGCCCATGAACGGCTGACCACCAACGCACAGCTGCGCAAGGCAAACTGGCTGGCTGGCCTGCAAACTGCAAGCCTGGTGATCGCGCCGATGGCGCCGCTTGGTTGGCCAGTGATATTGACATTCACTGGGGCTGGGCACCGCGACCCTGGCCCTGCACCTGGACCGGGCGATCAATGGCAAGCTCGCCTGGCGCACGGCAGCATGGTGGGCGGTATTGACCGATATTCTGTTCATGCTGCTCGATGTCGCAATGATGCGTGCCAGTGAGCTATTCACCGACAGCCGCGTACCTCCGCGCGTTGCCGGCCAGGCGACAACGCCGGTTGCCAAGGTCGATTGGGGGCTTTACATGGCACCGGCGGCAGACGATTTGTTGGCTTTTTCGGATCAGGCTCTGGCCCGCCAGGAAGGCCTGTTAGGCGCGGTGCCGTGGGCTGATCTCGATGTTTTGGGGGCCAGAGGCGAGTATCTGGATGCGTTCAGTGAGCCCTACCCGGTCTATCGGGACGAACACGGCTTTGGTTCGCCCGCCATTGCCGAGTACACCAGCTCACCGGAGCGCTACAACAATCTGTGGCGAGGTTTGCCCCTGGACGGCACGCTTGCCAGGAATATTCAGCGCAGCCACGACCTTGCCCACGCGCTTGGGCAGATTGGCGCAAGCAGCCAGGTAAGGCTGTATCGGGCAGGCTCCAGCCTGCGTGGTACTGGGTTCCAGGCGATTGGTGAGGGTTCCATTGGCGTGGGTGACGTGCTGGTGACCACCGACTTCACGTCATTCACGGAAAACCCGTATGCCCTCTGGGAGGTTTTCAACGACCCGCAGACCCAGATCAGCGGCAGGGGGGCGTTTGACGATAACGCGGTGGTGTATGTGCTGGAACCGGGCGAGAACCTGCAGGCCACGCCTATCGGGCCCTTCTCCAGGCGGCCGGACGAAGCGGAGTCACTGTTGTTGCCGGGGCGCTACCTGCAAGTGGAAAAGGTGACGGCCGTTCAGGGGCACAATTATCGCTTCATGGAGGTGTGCCTGAAGGCACTGGCGCAGGGGCCAAGCGGGGAGGTGCGAGAGATGCGCACGGGTGGACTGTTCGATCGCCAGGCACTGGCTGAGCGATTGGGCACAGAGGATGACGCGTTGATGCGCACGTTCTTTGCGCTACCGACGTGAGGCAAGTGGGGCTGCTGTGCAGCCCATCGCCGGCAAGCCGGGCTCCCACAGGTGCGGCGCGTGCCTCAAGGACTACGCCGTACCTGTGGGAGCTAACCGATTGGCATTGCGGTCAGGCCTGCTTCACTTCACGCATCGGCTTGCCTTTCACCGGCGCATCACCTGCCACATAGTACTTGGCAGTGCTGCGCGGCAGCGGCTTGCGGCCACGGATCTTGTCCGAGATCTTCTCGGCAATCATGATCGTGGTGGCGTTGAGGTTGCCGGTGATGATCAGCGGCATGATCGAGGCATCGACCACACGCAGGCCTTTCATGCCATGCACGCGGCCTTCGCCGTCAACCACTGCCATGTCGTCGGTGCCCATCTTGCACGAGCAGGACGGGTGGAAGGCGGTTTCGGCGTGCTCGCGGATGAACTTGTCCAGCTGCTCGTCGGTTTGCACGTCGGCGCCCGGGCTGATCTCGCGGCCACGGTACGGGTCCAGCGCCGGCTGGGCCATGATCTCGCGGGTCAGGCGAATGCCGTCACGGAATTCCTGCCAGTCCTGCTCGGTGGACATGTAGTTGAACAGGATGCTCGGGTGCTGGCGCGGGTCTTTCGACTTGGCCTGGATGCGACCACGGGCAGGCGAACGCATGGAACCCATGTGCGCCTGGAAGCCGTGTTCCTTCACGCCGTTGGAGCCGTTGTAGTTAATGGCCACCGGCAGGAAGTGGTACTGAATGTTCGGCCACTTGAATTCAGGGCGGGTCCGGATGAACCCGCCAGCCTCGAACTGGTTGCTGGCGCCGATGCCGGTGCCGTTGAACAGCCACTCGGCACCGATGGCCGGCTGGTTCCACCACAGCAGCGATGGGTACAGCGATACCGGCTGGGTGCAGGCGTACTGCAGGTACAGCTCAAGGTGGTCCTGCAGGTTTTCACCAACACCTGGCAGGTCGTGTACAACCGGGATGTCGAGGCTTTCCAGCAGGTGACGCGGGCCGACGCCGGAGCGCTGCAGCAGCTGCGGCGACGCGATGGCGCCGGAGCTTACGATCACTTCCTTGCGGGCACGGGCTTCAACACGCTCTTCGCTGTCGCCAACCAGGTAGGTCACGCCAACGGCGCGCTTGCCGTCGAACAGGATACGGTCGCTCAGGGCATGGGTGACGATGGTCAGGTTCGGGCGCTTCTTGGCCTGGTCCAGGTAGCCACGGGCGGTGCTGGAGCGGCGGCCGTTCTTGGTGACCGAACGGTCCATCGGGCCGAAGCCTTCCTGCTGGTAGCCGTTGAGGTCTTCGGTGCGCGGGTAACCAGCCTGCACGCCGGCCTCGACCATGGCGTGGAACAGCGGGTTGTTGCCGGCCTTTGGCGTGGCAACGCTGACCGGGCCTTCACCACCGTGGTAATCGTTCGGGCCGATGTCGCGGGTTTCGGCTTTACGGAAGTACGGCAGGCAATCCAGGTAGGTCCAGTCTTCCAGGCCTGGCATTTCTGCCCAGCCGTCGAAGTCCATGGCGTTGCCGCGGATGTAGCACATGCCGTTGATCAGCGACGAGCCACCCAGGCCCTTGCCGCGGCCACATTCCATGCGGCGGCCGTCCATGTGCGGCTCCGGGTCGGTCTCGTAGGCCCAGTTGTAGCGGCGGCCCTGCAGCGGGAAGGCCAGGGCGGCTGGCATCTGGGTGCGGAAGTCGAAGCGGTAGTCAGGGCCACCGGCTTCCAGCAGCAGGACGGTGACGCCGGCGTCTTCGGTCAGGCGGGTGGCCAGGGTGTTACCGGCCGAACCGGCACCGACGATGATGTAATCGAATTCTTGGGACATGAAAGTACCCTCGTGTTGGCGGTGATCAGGGAGCGGGAACGCCCGTGCACAGCGGCACGGGCGTGGCTAGACAGGGCTTAGAAAACCGAGTTGTAGCCGCCCAGCTCTACCTGGACCGACTTGATGCGAGTGTATTGAGCCAGCGAGCTGACGCCGTTCTCACGGCCGACGCCCGACTGCTTGTAGCCACCGACCGGCATTTCGGCCGGCGATTCACCCCAGGCATTGATCCAGCAGATACCGGCTTCCAGCTTGTGGATGATGCGGTGGGCGCGGGTGATGTCGTTGGTGCACACACCAGCGGCCAGGCCGTACTCGGTGTCGTTGGCACGACGGATCACTTCTTCTTCGGTCTCGTAGGACAGGATGCTCATGACCGGGCCGAAGATCTCTTCCTTGACGATGGTCATGTCGTCGGTGCAGTCGGTGAACACGGTCGGGGCCACGAAGGCGCCCTTGGCGAAGTCACCTTCGGTCAGGCGCTCGCCGCCGCACAGTACGCGGGCACCTTCTTCTTTACCCTTGGCGATGTAGCCCAGCACGTTTTCCATGTGGGCGAAGCTGACCAGCGGGCCGAAGTTGGTGTTTTCGTCTTCCGGGTTGCCAACGCGGATGCGGGCAACACGCTCGGCGATCTTGGCTTCGAAAGCAGCTTTCATTTCAGCCGGGATGAACACGCGGGTGCCGTTGGTGCACACCTGGCCCGAGCTGTAGAAGTTGGCCATCATGGCGATGTCGGCGGCCTTGTCCAGGTCCGCGTCGGCGCAGATGATCAGTGGCGACTTGCCGCCCAGTTCCATGGTGACTTCCTTCAGCGAGGAGCTGGAGGCGCTGGCCATGACTTTCTTGCCGGTAGTGGTGCCGCCGGTGAAGGAGACTTTTTCGATGCGCGGGTGCTCGGTCAGCCAGGTGCCGACTTCGCGGCCGCTGCCGGTCAGCACGTTGAACACGCCATTCGGCAGGCCGGCTTCGGTGTAGATCTCGGCCAGTTTCAGGGTGGTCAGCGAGGTGACTTCCGACGGCTTGAAGATCATCGCGTTGCCGGCGGCCAGGGCCGGGGCGGATTTCCACAGGGCGATCTGGATCGGGTAGTTCCAGGCGCCGATACCCACGGTCACGCCCAGCGGCTCGCGGCGGGTGTAGACGAAGGACGATTCGCGCAGCGGGATCTGCTCGCCTTCGATGGCCGGTACCAGGCCTGCATAGTATTCCAGCACGTCGGCGCCGGTGACGATGTCGACGTAGCGGGTTTCGGAGTACGACTTGCCGGTGTCCAGGGTTTCCAGCTGGGCCAGCTCATCGTTGCGCTCGCGCAGGATGTCGACGGCGCGGCGCAGGATGCGCGAACGCTGCATGGCGGTCATCGCAGCCCAGACTTTCTGGCCGCGCTCGGCGCTTTCCACAGCCTTCTCGACGTCGGCCTCGGTAGCACGCTGTACGTGGGCGAGGACTTCGCCAGTGGCCGGGTTGATGGCTTCGAAGGTGGCGTCGCTGCCAGCGTCGACGTAAGCGCCATCAATGTAGAGTTTTTGCGTTCCGAAACGGGCCATAGTGTCCTCGCAAGTGCAGTGTGTGGTTTGGCTTGCGCGTCACGCTCCTGCCGGGTTGGCAAGGGCCGTGCGTGCTGGTTCAGCGGCCTGGTCGTTTGTGCCCAGGGTGTGCTGTTTAGCCAGTTGTAGATCCATGTATTCGTAAGCAATCCGTATCGCCTGGTCGGTGTCGAATGCATCACCCGACAGGGCGCCACGCAGCCACAGGCCGTCGATCAGGGCTGCCAGGCCGCGGGCTGCCTTACGCGCATGATAGAGCGGCAGGGCGCGGCGGAACTGGCAGCACAGGTTGGAATACAAGCGGTGGTCGTTGATCCGCTGCAACCTGTGCAAATCGGGCTGGTGCATGCTGGAAGCCCAGAAGGCCAACCAGGTTTTCATTGCCGGGCCGTTCACCTGGCTGGCATCGAAGTTGCCCTCGATGATCACTTTCAGGTGAGCGCGCGGGCTGTCGTCCGTCAGGGCCTGACGGCGTGCTCTGACGCCTTCGTTGAGCATGCTCATGATGTAACCCATCGTCGCTGCTATCAGGCCGTTCTTGTCCCGAAAGTAGTGACTGATGATGCCGTTCGACACACCGGCCAAACGGGCAATCAGCGCAATGCTGGCGTCCCCCAGACCGACCTGATCGACCGCCTGCAACGTGGCTTCGATCAACTGCTGGCGGCGGATGGGTTGCATACCGACCTTGGGCATCTTGCTATCTCCTCAGGCCTGCGAGCAGACGACGGGCGGCTGACTCGGCGAAGGCCAGTCTATTTTGTTTTGATTGAACGTTCAATCAATAAAGAATAAGCTCTGCGACAATTTGTGCCATTGACAGCTTACAAGGCGGTCGAAATGGCACGGATTGACACCCCAGGAAATCGTGTAACCCCCGGAATACAAGGCGTTGACGGGCATGAGCGATGCGAAATGCAGATTCTGCCGTACGGTCTCTGGCCCTGCGACAGGCCCTTGGAGCGGGCGGGGTGATCTGTGACGAATGCGCGCACCTCTGCGGATGCGTGGGCATTTTCAGCAGGCCACCTGTCTGTTTTTTTGCAACGTATCGATTCGGGATCACGGTTTCCAGGGTGCTTTTATAACACCTGACGCAGTGGGGATATTCCACCAATTGCTCGGGAAACACTGATTAGCCTCCATAGCCGTACTGCCCGGAGCATTCGTGCAATGAGTTCTGCCTCACTTACCAAGCCCCCCGCCGAGAGGGTACGGGTCAACCACGTGGTGTTCTTCACCTCCGCGCTGATGATCCTTGTTCTGACTGCCTTGCTGATCGCTGTACCCGATACCGCCGGCCAGGTGCTGGGCGTGGCCCAGAAATGGCTGACGCGTACCTTTGGCTGGTACTACATGCTGGTGATCTGCGGTTACCTGCTGTTCGTCGTCTACCTGGCCTTCTCCGACTACGGCAAGCTCAAGCTGGGTGGCAAGGACGACCAGCCTGACTTCAGCTACGGCGCCTGGGCCGGCATGCTGTTCTCTTCCGGTATTGGCATTTCGCTGCTGTACTTTGGCGCTTCCGAGCCGCTGGACCATTACTTCAACCCACCGGAAGGGACCCCGGCCAGCCTCGAAGCGGCGCGCCAGGGCCTGCAGCTGACCTTCCTGCACTGGGGCCTGCATGGCTGGGCGATCTACGCCCTGGTCGGCCTGGCCGTGGGTTACTTCGCCTACCGTCACAACCAGCCGCTGGCACTGCGCTCGGCGCTGTACCCGCTGGTGGGTGAGCGTTGGGTCAAGGGTGCTGCCGGCAACGCGGTGGACATCTTCGGCATGTTCGTGACCCTGCTGGGCCTGGTGACCAACCTGGGGATCGGCTCGATGCAGGTGTCCTCGGGCCTTGAATACCTGTTCGGCATGGAGCACAGCCAGACCAACCTGTTGGTGGTGATCCTGGTCATGGCCGGCGTGGCCACCGTGGCGGCGGTTTCGGGCGTGGAAAACGGCATTCGCCGCCTGTCCAACCTGAACATCCTGCTGTTCAGCGGCCTGCTGCTGTTCGTGCTGCTGGCGGGCAATACCCTGCACCTGTTCAACGGCTTTGTGCAGAACGTTGGCGACTACCTCAACGGCATCGTGCTGAAAACCTTCGACCTTTACGTGTACGAAGGCGAAGCCGGCAAGTCCGAGCGCTGGCTGGGCCTGTGGACCGTGTTCTACTGGGCCTGGTGGATCTCCTGGGGCCCGTTCGTCGGCATGTTCATTGCCCGTATCTCCAAGGGCCGTACCGTGCGCCAGCTGGTCAGCGGCGTGCTGTTGATCCCGCTGGGCTTCACTTTGGCCTGGCTGTCGATCTTCGGCAACACCGCACTGGACCTGGTGATCAACCAGGGGGCGGTGGAGCTGGGCAAGACCGCGCTGGAACAGCCGTCAATGTCGATCTACCAGCTGCTGGAATACTTCCCGGCGGCGAAGATTGTGATTGGTGTGGCGGTATTTGTCGGCTTTGTGCTGTTCCTTACCCCGGCCGACTCCGGTGCGGTGATGATGGCCAACCTGTCGTGCAAAGGTGGCAAGGTCGACGAAGACGCCCCGCACTGGATGGTGGTGTTCTGGTCGGTGGTCATCACCCTGGTCACCATCGGCCTGCTGTTTGCCGGCAACTTCGAAGCCATGCAGACCATGGTCGTGCTGGCGGGCCTGCCGTTCTCGGTGGTGCTGGTGCTGTTCATGTTCGGCCTGTACAAGGCCATGAAGCAGGACGTTGCAGTGGAAAGCGAACGCGCCGAGCTGGCCGCCCGTGGCCGTCGCGGTTTCAGCGAGCGCCTGACCCAGCTGGAGCTGCAACCGACCCAGGCTGTGGTGCAGCGCTTCATGGACAAGCAGGTCAGCCCGGCGCTGAAAGAAGCGGCCGCGCAGTTGCAGACCCTGGGCTTCGAGGTGGAAACCCGCGTTGGCCAGTCGCGCAACATGATGGGCCTGCGGGTGATGATGGACGAGGGTAACCCGTTCGTTTATGAAGTGAGCCTGGACGGCTACATGGCCGCGCCGAGCGAGGCGCCGGTTGAAGGCGAACCGGAAGTGCGTCAGCGCTACTACCGCGCCGAGGTGTACCTGCACGACGGCAGCCAGGAGTATGACCTGATGGGTTTTGCGCCGGAGCAGATCGTGCGTGATGTGCTGGATCAGTTCGAAAGCCACCGCCAGTTGCTGGGGCGTGTGTATAGCTGATTGCAGTTGATGCAAACAAAACCCCGCTCACTGAGCGGGGTTTTTTTATACCTTGAAGGTTGCGCGGCCGATTGTAGGAGCGGCCTTGTGTCGCGAAAGGGGCGCGCAGCGGCCCAAAGGTTTCAGCATTGATGCAGACATTGCCGGGGCTGCTTCGCAGCCCTTTCGCGACACGAGGCCGCTCCTACAAAGAGCGCGGAGGTGCTGAAATCAGCGATTGGTGTAGCGGCCATTCTTGCCATGCCCAGGCATCGCCTGGTTGCTGCGCACGGCGATCATCTGGCTGAGCCTGATCAGTTCGATGCCCTGGGCCTTGAGCTGCGGCAGTGCCCGTTCCAGCACTTCGAGGGTTTGCGGGTAAGGATGCCCGATCAGTACCGCAGACCCTTGCTTGCGCGCCAGGGCGATGCCTTGCTGCAACTGCCCGGTGATCGCCTCGGTAGTGCGCACATCGTCGAGGAACACATCACGCGAAACGTGGGCCAGGCCGATGCGCTGGGCCTCGGCTGCGGCCACGGTGGCGGCGCTGGTGCGGCTGTCGACGAAGAACAGGTGGCGTTGCTGCAGTTCACCCATCAACCAGGCCATGGGTTCGCGCTGCGCCGTCATGCGGCTGCCCATGTGGTTGTTGATGCCAGCGGCGTAGGGCACCTTCGCCAAGGCCGCCTCCAGGCGGCGGGCCAGTTCCTCGATGGCGATGCCCGGGTGCCAGGCATAGGGCCCGGTGGCCGGGTCCATGGGCATGTGCAGGATCACCGTCTTGCCGGCCTTGTGGGCCTGGCGGGCGAAGTCGCTGGCGTGCGGGGTGTCGGGCATGATCGCCATGGTCACCGGCCCAGGCAGGGCCAGGGTGCGGCTGTCACGGTCGGGGCTTTGGCCCAGGTCGTCGATGATGATGCTCATGTAGGCCTTGCCGGCCGGCGCCGCTTGCGCGACTCCGGCCAACAGGCAGAACAACAGACACAGCAGGTAACGCATCGTGTGGATCATTTGCCCGAGGTGATGTTCAGCCCTTTGAGCAGGCTCAGGGCCTGGCTCAGCTGGAAGTCATCGTCCTGCGGGCGTTCCTTGCGCTTGCTGCTGCCGGTCGGGCGGTCGGCGCCCCCGTTGCCGTTGCCCAAGTGGCCCTGCAGGTCGGCTTCCTTGAAGTTTTCGGTGTCGACTTCGGCGGTGAGCTTGGCCGGGCGCACTTCGATATCAGGGACGATGCCCTGGGCCTGGATAGAGCGGCCGTTGGGGGTGTAGTACAGCGCGGTGGTGAGTTTCAGGGCGCGGTCGTTGGCCAGCGGCAGCACGGTCTGCACCGAACCTTTGCCGAAGCTGTCGGTACCCATCAGCACCGCGCGTTTCTGGTCTTGCAGGGCGCCGGCGACAATTTCCGAGGCCGACGCGCTGCCGCCGTTGATCAGCACGACCAATGGCACGCCGTCGCTGGCGTCGGCCGGGTCGGCGGAGAAGCGCAGTTCGGAGTTGGCGATGCGGCCCTTGGTGTAGACGATCAGGCCCTTGGTCAGGAAGTGGTCTGCCACTTCCACCGCCGACTGCAGCACGCCGCCCGGGTTGTTGCGCAGGTCCAGCACTACCCCGCGCAACTTCTTGCCGTTGTCCTTGCGCAGCTTGGCCAGCGCCTTGCCCACTTCGTCACCGGTCTTGACCTGGAACTGGGTAATGCGGATGTAGCCGTAGTCGTTCTCCAGCAGCTGGCTCTTCACGCTCTTGACCTGGATGACCGCGCGGGCCAGGGTCACGTCGAACGGGTTGCCGCCGTCGCGCACCAAGGTCAGGGTGATCTTCTCGCCGATCTTGCCGCGCATCTTGTCGACCGCTTCGGTCATGGTCTGGCCACGGGTCGGGGCGCCATTGATCTTGACGATCAGGTCGCCCGCCTGCACGCCGGCACGCGAAGCCGGGGTGTCGTCGATTGGCGAGACGACCTTGATGAAGCCGTCTTCCTGGCCCACCTCGATGCCCAGCCCGCCGAACTCACCGCTGGTGCTTTCCTGCAGCTCCTGGAAGTCCTCGGGGCCGAGGTAGGCGGAGTGCGGGTCGAGGTTGCTGAGCATGCCCTTGATGGCGTTTTCCAGCAGGGTCTTGTCATCCACCGGTTCGACGTAGGCAGCCTTGATGCGGTCCATCACCTCGGCGAAGGTGCGCAGCTCTTCCAGCGGCAGCGGCGCCTTGGCGGTCACCTCGGTGGCTGGCACTGCGGCGGCCTTGGCCGGCTCTGCGGCGGTGGCCAGGGGCGCGCCGACCGCCAGGGCGATGGACAGGGCCAGCTGGGTGAGACGAGGCGAGTGCAGCATGTCGAACGAACTCCTGATCCTGTAAGCGCTCCCTGGGGAGCATCGGCGTAGCATTCAGGCTACGCCGTATAAATTTGACTAGCCCCGGCACCACTGCGAAGGGTCGGTAGGCCGGCCCTGCTGGCGGATGGCGAAGTACAAGCCTGCCGCGTCCTGGCCACCGCTGTCGCCAACGGTGGAAATGGCTTCACCGGCCTTGACGATATCACCGGCGCTCTTGAGCAGGCTCTGGTTGTGGCCGTACAGGCTCAGGTAACCGTTGCCATGGTCGAGAATGACCAGAAGCCCGGCGCCGCGCAACCAGTCGGCGAACACCACGCGCCCGCCGTGCACCGCACGTACCTGGGTGCCGGGGTTGGCGCTGATCATCACCCCGTCCCACTTGGCACGGGCGTCGCTGCCGCGGGCATCACCAAAGCGTGCCAGCAATCGACCGTTGACCGGCCATGGAAGTTTTCCCCGTGCGGAAGAAAATGCGCCGCCGTAGCTTGCACCGTCGGTGGAAACCATCGGGCCGAGGGTGGTGCGGGCCTTTTTTGGTGGCTCCACGGGCTCCACGGGTGCCTGGGCCCGCTCGCGGGCAGCGGCGGCGGCCAGGGCCTCCTGCTGGCGGCGTTTTTCCGCTTCCTGCTGGGCCAGCAAGGCTTTCTTGCGTGCTTCTTCAGCTTCGCGGGCCTGTCGGGCGAGGGTTTCCTCGATGGTCTTGAGGACTTTGGCCAGGTCGGCCTGGTCCTGCTCGCGGGCCTGCAACTTCTGGTCGCGGTCCTTCATGTCGCCATTGAGCTTGGCCAGCACCTGCTGGCGCTTGCCTCGCTCGGTTTCCAGGGCCTGGCGGCGGCTGTCGAGGTCGGCGCGCTGGGCCAGCAACTGTTGCTGCTGGCCGGCAATGTCCTGCTCGACGTTGGCCAGCTGGCGCAAGGTCTCGTTGAAGGTGCGCAATTGCTCCAGGCGCGCCTTGCTCAGGTAATCGTAGTAGGTGAGGGTGCGCGCGAACTTCTCGGGGTTCTGCTGGTTGAGCAGCAGCTTGAGGTATTCCTCGCGGCCGTTGTTCTGGTAGGCCGAACGGGCCTGAATGGCGATCAGTCGCTGTTGTTCAACGCGGGCGCTCTGGAGTTTTTTTTTCTCGGTTTCAAGGCGCTCCAGATCGCCCTCGGTCTTTTTTAGCTCTTGCTGTAGAGCCTCCACCTGTTTTTCGAGATCGCCGATGTCGGTCTCTGTGGCTTTGAGGTCCTTTTGCACACCGGCCTTTTCTTCCTGGAGCTTGCCCAGCGTCTTCTTGAGCTCGGCAATGTCCTGGCGGGTGGCGTCCAGTTGCTGCTGGGTCTGCACGCGCTCATCGGCGAAGGCCGGGCTGAGCAGGCAAGACAGGGCTAGGAGGATCAGGGCGCGAAGCATGGGGTTTGGCGTACCAAGGATGGAGACTGGCCTAGTATGCCCGCCCGGGCGGGCAAAAAAAACGCCTCGCTGCGGGTGCAGGGGGGCGTTGGTCTGGAATTCATGTGCAATCGGGGCCGCTTCGCGGCCCTTCGCGGGCACGCCCGCTCCCACAAAAGCAGCGAGTGCGGCCGATTCTGTGGGAGCGGGCGTGCCCGCGAAGGGGCGCGAAGCGGCCCCAATACACCGAATCAGGCGTCGACCAGAATCGACGTACCAGTCATTTCCACCGGCTTTTCCAGCCCCAGCAGCTTCAGCATGGTCGGCGCCACGTCGGCCAGCACGCCGCCATCGCGTACCTTGAGGTTGCGCTTGCCCACATAGATGAACGGTACCGGCTCGGTGGTGTGCGCGGTGTGCGCCTGGCCGGTGCATTCGTCTTCCATCTGCTCGACGTTGCCGTGGTCGGCGGTGATCAGCGCTTCGCCGTCTACCTTCTCCAGCGCTTCGACAATGCGCCCTACACAGGTATCCAGCGCTTCGACTGCCTTGACCGCCGCCTCGAACACGCCCGTGTGGCCAACCATGTCGCCGTTGGCGTAGTTGACCACGATCACGTCGTAACGCTGCTGCTCGATGGCTTCGACAATGCGGTCGGTCACTTCTGGTGCGTTCATTTCCGGCTGCAGGTCGTAGGTGGCAACCTTCGGCGACGGGATCAGGATGCGTTCTTCGCCTTCGAACGGCTCTTCACGCCCGCCCGAGAAGAAGAAGGTAACGTGGGCGTACTTCTCGGTCTCGGCGATGCGCAGCTGGGTCTTGCCGTTCTTGGCCAGGTATTCGCCCAGCACATTGTTCAGGCTGGACGGTGCAAAGGCTGCGGGGGCCGGGATCTTGGCCGAGTACTGGGTCAGGCCGATGTAGGCCGCCACTTTTGGCAGACGGGCACGCGGGAACTCGTTGAAGTCGGCTTCGACGAACGCACGCGACAGCTCGCGGGCGCGGTCGGCGCGGAAGTTCATGAAGATCACGGCATCGCCATCTTCGACCTTGACCGCTTCACCAATGCGCGTGGCTTTGACGAACTCGTCGCTCTCGTCACGGGCGTAGGCCGCTTGCAGGCCGGCCTGGGCGGTGTCGGCGGTGTACTCGGCGGCGCTGTCGACGATCAGGTTGTAGGCGGCACTGACACGGTCCCAGCGGTTGTCGCGGTCCATGGCAAAGTAGCGGCCGATCAGGGTGGCGATGCGGCCCTTGCCCAGCTTGGCGAAAGTGCCGTCGAGCAGTTCGATGGACGACTGTGCGCTGCGTGGCGGGGTGTCGCGGCCGTCGAGGAAGGCGTGCAGGTAGATTTTTTCTGCACCGCGCTGCGCAGCCAGTTCGGCCATGGCCACCAGGTGGTCCTGGTGGCTGTGCACGCCACCATCGGACAGCAGGCCGAGGATGTGCACGGCCTTGCCGGCACTGGCGGCCTTGTCCACGGCAGCGGTGAGCACCGGGTTCTCGAAGAACTCGCCATCGCGGATGGCTTTGGTGACGCGGGTGAAGTCCTGGTAGACGACGCGCCCGGCCCCCAGGTTCATGTGACCGACTTCGGAGTTGCCCATCTGCCCGTCCGGCAGGCCGACATCCATGCCCGAGCCGGAAATGAGGCCATGCGGCTGGGTGGCGCGCAGGCGATCATAGACCGGCGTATTGGCGGCAAAGATAGCGTTGTGTTCGGGGATTTCGCTGTGGCCGAAGCCATCCAGGATAATCAGGACCAGGGGTTTGGGCGTGCTCGTCATCAATCAAACTCACGGTTGTTCAAAGATGATAAAGACACGCATTTTAGGGCAAATACGCCACCTGCGGCGAATATTCGTCCTGTTCCCTGACCAGCGCGGCCCATGCGGCAACATGAAGGTACCTTTGCGGCCGGCCCGTCGGGCTTTGGTGGTACTGGGGGGCTGTGTATACTGGCCGGCATTTTCAATCGCCTGGAACACCGCTGATGGTTGCTCACCTGATTCAATTCGCGACAGATCACTACATCCTGGTTGCGATCTTCGTTGTTCTGCTGGTCCTGCTGCTGCTCAATGAAATCCGGCGTGGCGGCCAGAGCCTGAGCAATGGCCAACTGACCGCCCTGGTCAATGCCGACAAGGGTCTGGTCATCGACATCCGTACTGCCAAGGAATACGCCGCCGGCCACATCGTCGGTGCGATCAACATTCCGCAGGACAAGCTGGCCTCGCGCATGAGCGAGCTGGACAAGCACAAAGAAAAGACCCTGATCGTCGTCGACGCAATGGGCCAGCAGTCCGGCACCCACTGCCGCGAACTGCTCAAGGCTGGTTACACCGCCGCCAAACTGAGCGGTGGCGTTTCCAGCTGGAAAGCCGATAACCTGCCCCTGGTGAAGTGATATGAAGCCCGTCATCGTCTATTCCAGCGACTACTGCCCCTACTGCATGCGCGCCAAGTACCTGCTCGAGAGCAAGGGCGTGGCCTTCGAGGAAATCAAGGTCGACGGCAAGCCGCAGGTTCGTGCCGAGATGAGCCAGAAGGCTGGCCGTACGTCGGTGCCGCAGATCTGGATCGGCAGCACCCATGTCGGTGGATGCGATGACCTCTATGCCCTGGAGCGCGCCGGCAAGCTCGACGCGCTGCTGGCGGCCTGATTTGCACTGCATTCAAAAACATTAGGATAAGGACCTGCCATGACTGACCAACAGACCAACGGCGCTGCTGCAGAAGACAACAGCCCTCAGTTCTCCCTGCAGCGCATCTATGTGCGCGACCTGTCGTTCGAGGCCCCGAAAAGCCCGCAGATCTTCCGTCAGACCTGGGAGCCGAGCGTTGCGCTGGACCTGAACACCAAGCAGAAAGCCCTGGAAGGTGACTTCCACGAAGTGGTGCTGACCCTGTCGGTAACCGTCAAGAACGGTGACGAAGTGGCTTTCATCGCTGAAGTGCAGCAGGCCGGTATCTTCCTGATCGCCAACCTGGATGCGGCTTCGATGAGCCACACCCTGGGTGCGTTCTGCCCGAACATCCTGTTCCCGTACGCCCGCGAGACCCTGGACAGCCTGGTGACCCGCGGTTCGTTCCCGGCCCTGATGCTGTCGCCGGTCAACTTCGACGCCCTGTACGCGCAAGAAATGCAGCGCATGCAGGAAGCGGGCGAAGTGCCGACTGTGCAGTAATCACTGCCGGTATCAAGAAAGCGCCTCTCGGGGCGCTTTTTTGTTGCCTGCTCCGGCCTCTGCCAATGCATCAGCTACCGGCAAACCCGTTCTGCCGCCAGGCCTCATACACTGTCACTGCCACAGTATTGGACAGGTTCAGGCTACGGCACCCCGGCCGCATCGGCAGGCGCAGGCGTTGTTCGGCCGGCAGGCTGTCCAGCACCTCGGCCGGCAACCCGCGGCTCTCTGGCCCGAACAGGAAGGCGTCGCCCGGCTGATAGGCCACTTCATGGAACGGGTGCGAGCCCTTGGTGGTAAAGGCGAACAGCCGTGGATTACCCAGGCTTGCCAGGCATCCGGCCAGGCTCTCGTGGCGCTTGAGCGTGGCATACTCATGGTAATCCAGGCCCGCGCGACGCAGGCGCTTGTCATCCAGTTCGAAGCTGATGGGTTCGATCAGGTGCAGGTCGCAGCCGCTGTTGGCGCACAGGCGAATGATGTTGCCGGTATTCGGCGGAATTTCTGGTTGAAAAAGGATGACGTGAAACATGCACGGCTCCAAGCGTGAAGATGACGGGCATTCTACTCCTGAACCGGACGTGCGTTCGAAGGCCTTCCCACGGGTAATGCTGTCACTGGCGATTGTCGGTCTGATGGTAGGGCTGATGATCGGCCGCCTGACCGCGCCCGACGAGCGTGAGTTGCAAAAGGTTGAGGTGGTGCAGGATGGCCTGACGCTGTGGTTCAACGAAGAACCCAAGCTGCATGGCGAGAATGTGGAAGGCACGGTTGCGCTGCTGTTCCAGGCTCAGGGCAAGGCCCAGCAAGGGCAATTGAGCCTGCAGGGCAAACCGGTCAGTTGGCGGGTGCAGAAGAGTGACGAAGGGTTGCTGCTGACGGTGATTGCCGCGCGTCCCCTGCACGGCGAGTGGGCCGGTGCAGAGGACGATGGGCGTTGGCGGGTGCAGGTGACACTGCACGAATAAAAGAGGGGATGTCCCGGCCTGCCTGTACCAGGGTCCCCAAAAGGGGTTACTGCGTATAAAGGGGGGATGACCCGGCCTGCCTGTACCGAGGTCCCCAAAACGGGCGGTGCTGCGAATAAAAGAGGGGTTCACCCGGCCTGCCTGTACCAGGGCCCCCGAAACTGGGTATGTATTAGCTATTGCAGGGGGCGTGCCAATTTTGCAAAGCCCGTGAATGTTGGGCTTTGAGGGGGATTTGGCCGGGTTTTGAGGGGATTTGTGCCTTCCGGAGGTGCATTGGGCACAGGATCGGTGCATCGGGGCTGAAATAGCTGGGGCCGCTTTGCGGCCCATCGCGACACAAGGCCGCTCCCACAGGACGCCGCTCAGTTCAGAGGCGGCGCCATCCCTGTGGGAGCGGCCTTGTGTCGCGATGGGCTGCGCAGCAGCCCCAAAGAACGGGAGATTTACCGGCTAATCAGTGCTCGTCACCTTCCTCGTCATCCCCACCCGCCACGTTCATCCCCAGCTCCTTGATCTTGCGCGTCAGGGTATTACGCCCCCAACCCAGCAACAGCGCCGCATCCCGGCGCCGCCCGGCGGTGTGCTTGAGCGCCGTCTCGATCATGATCCGTTCAAAGCTCGGCACCGCGCTGTCCAGCAGGTTCGACTGCCCGCGCGCCAGCGCCTGGTCGGCCCACTGGCGCAGGGCCTGCTCCCAGTTGGTGACCGGTGCGGCATCCTGTGGCAGGTTCAGCAGCTCGGGTGGCAGGTCGCCGATCAGCACCTCGCGGCTGGAAGCCATCACGGTGATCCAGCGGCAGGTGTTTTCCATCTGCCGTACGTTGCCCGGCCATGGCAGGTTGCGGATGAACTCTTCGGTTTCCGGCTTGAGAATCTTCGGCTCGACTGCCAACTCTTGCGCGGCGCGGGCGAGGAAGTGGCGGGCGAGGGCAGGGATGTCCTCGCGGCGGTCAGCCAGCCGCGGAATGTGGATGCGGATCACGTTCAGGCGGTGGAACAAGTCCTCACGGAACTTGCCCGCCTGCACCAGCGACTCCAGGTTCTGGTGGGTCGCAGCAATGATGCGCACGTCGACCTTGACCGGCACATGGCCGCCAACGCGATAGAACTCGCCATCGGCCAGTACCCGCAGCAGGCGGGTCTGGGTGTCGGCGGGCATGTCACCGATTTCGTCGAGGAACAAGGTGCCGCCATCTGCCTGTTCGAAGCGGCCCCGGCGCAGGTTGGCAGCACCGGTGAAAGCACCTTTCTCATGGCCGAACAGCTCGGACTCCATCAAATCCTTCGGGATGGCCGCCATGTTCAGGGCAATGAACGGCGACGCTGCACGCGGGCTGTGACGGTGCAGGGCGTGGGCCACCAGTTCTTTGCCGGTGCCGGACTCGCCGTTGATCAGTACGGTGATGTTGGAATGGCTGAGGCGGCCAATGGCGCGGAACACCTCCTGCATCGCCGGGGCTTCACCGATGATTTCCGGTGTGCGCGCCAGGTTCTGTGGCACATCCAGGCCTTGTTGCTCCTGGGCGTGCTGGTTGGCGCGCTTTACCAGCGAGACGGCTTCGTCCACATCGAACGGCTTGGGCAGGTACTCGAAGGCACCGCCCTGGTACGACGCCACGGCGCTGTCGAGGTCGGAATGGGCGGTCATGATGATGACCGGCAGGCGCGGGTGGTGTTCGCGGATCTGTGCCAGCAGGTCGAGGCCACTGGCGCCCGGCATGCGGATATCGGAAATGATCACATCCGGCTGCTGGCGTGCCAGGCGGCCCATCACGCCATCTGCGCTGTCGAAGCTCTGGGTGGTCATGCCTTCTTGTTGCAGGGCTTTTTCCAGGACCCAGCGGATGGAGCGATCATCGTCGACGATCCATACGGTTTCACTTCGGCTCATGAGGCGGTGGCTCCTTGTTCCAGGGGCAGGTAGATCGAGAAGGCGGTGTGGCCTGCGTGGCTTTCGCACTCGATCAGGCCCTGGTGCTGGCTGATGATGTTCTGGGTAATGGCCAGGCCCAGCCCGGTACCGTCCGGGCGGCCGCTGACCATGGGATAGAAGAGGGTGTCTTGCAGTTCCGGCGGAATGCCCGGGCCGTTATCGATGATCTCCACCCGCGCGACCAGGCGATGGCGAACATGGCCGATGGTGAACTGGCGCAAGGCGCGGCTGCGCAGGGTGATGCGGCCCAGGCGCAGTTCGTTCTGCGAACTGATCGCCTGCATGGCATTGCGCACGATGTTGAGTACGGCCTGGATCATCTGCTCGCGGTCGATCAGCACGTCCGGCAGGCTGGGGTCGTAATCGCGCACCAAAGTGATGCAACCCTGGCTTTCGGCATCGACCAGGCTGCAGACCCGCTCCAGCACTTCGTGGATGTTGGTCATGGCCAGCGACGGCAGCTTGTTCGAACCGAGCATGCGGTCGACCAGATTGCGCAGGCGGTCGGCCTCTTCGATGATCACGTTGGTGTAGTCGCGCAGGCCTTCTTCGGGCAACTCGCGGGCCAGCAGCTGGGCCGCGCCGCGAATGCCGCCGAGGGGGTTCTTGATCTCGTGGGCCAGGCCGCGCACCAGCATCTTGGTGGTTTCCTGCTTGCTCAGCTGGGCCTCTTCCTTGGTGATGCGCAGCAGCCGGTCGCGCGGGTGCACCTCCAGCAACAGCAGGGTCTGGCCCTGGTTGAGGATGGGGGTTACCGCGTAGTCGACGGTGATGGTCTGCCCGGTCAGCGAGGTGAGCTGCGCTTCGCGCTTGGTGAACGGGTGCGCCTGCTCCACCGCCTGGCGCAACGAGCTGAGCGCTTCGGTCGATTCGGTAAACAGCTCGCTGATGAACTGCCCATGGCTACGTTGACCACTGACGGCCAGCAGCATTTCCGCGGCCGGGTTCATGTACTCCAGGCGCAGCTCGGCGTTGAGCAGCAACGTGGCGGTGGTCAGGTTGTCCAGAAGCAGACGGTGCTGCGCATCGCTGATGGTCATAAGGCGTCGTTGACCTCTTTTGGCGCTTGCCTGGCACTTTTTTGGCCAGGGCCGGGCTCGGGGTGCATCGGCTGATGCGTGTCTCTCCGCAGAAAAAATGCAAGAAACAAACCAAAGCTCCGAAAAGAAGCGGGATTTGCCGATAAAGGCCTGGATCTGCGCAAATTCGGATCAGAAAGTCTTGGTGAAACGTTTAATGTGAACCAGATTGGGGAGCAAATCGGGGCGCCGCACTCAATCTTGCACCAAGATAGAGCATAGCGTGGGTGGCGAGGTTTCTGCGTGGGGCGTAAACGAAAACGGCCTCCCGAAGGAGGCCGTCGTGCTCATGTCACCGGCGCGAGGCGCCGATCAGATCAGCAGCTGTAGTACAGCTCGTATTCCAGCGGGTGCACGAAGGTACGGACCTTGATCTCTTCTTCCGACTTCAGCTCGATGAAGGCATCGATGAAGTCATCGGAGAACACGCCGCCCTTGGTCAGGAACGCACGGCCTTTATCCAGCTCTTCCAGAGCTTCTTTCAGGCTGCCGCACACTTGCGGAATGTCCTTGGCCTCTTCTGGTGGCAGGTCGTACAGGTTCTTGTCGGCAGCATCGCCTGGGTGGATCTTGTTCTGGATGCCGTCCAGGCCAGCCATCAGCAGGGCCGCGAAGGCCAGGTACGGGTTGGCCGATGGGTCCGGGAAGCGTGCTTCGATACGGCGGGCCTTCGGGCTGCCGACGTAAGGAATACGGATCGAGGCGGAACGGTTGCGGGCCGAGTAGGCCAGCATTACCGGGGCTTCGAAGCCTGGGACCAGACGCTTGTAGGAGTTGGTCGACGGGTTGGTGAAGCCGTTCAGGGCCTTACCGTGCTTGATGATACCGCCGATGAAGTACAGGGCAGTGTCGGACAGGCCGGCATAGCCTTCACCCGAGAAGGTGTTCTTGCCGTCTTTCCAGATCGACATGTGCACGTGCATGCCCGAGCCGTTGTCGCCGTACAGTGGCTTCGGCATGAAGGTGGCGGTACGGCCGTAAGCGTCGGCAACGTTGTGCACGACGTATTTCAGGGCCTGTACTTCGTCAGCCTTTTTCACCAGGGTGTTGAACTTGACGCCGATTTCGTTCTGGCCGGCAGTCGCCACTTCGTGGTGGTGAACTTCAACGGTCTGGCCCATTTCTTCCAGCGCGTTGCACATGGCAGTACGGATTTCGTGGTCGTGGTCGAACGGCGGAACAGGGAAGTAGCCGCCTTTCACGCCTGGACGGTGGCCTTTGTTGCCGCCTTCCACGTCAGCGCCGGTCATCCACGAGCCTTGCTCGGAGAAGATCTTGAACATCGAACCGGAGATGTCCGAGTGGAACTTCACTTCGTCGAAGATGAAGAACTCTGGCTCCGGGCCTGCGAATACGGTGTCACCGATGCCGGTGCTCTTCAGGTACTCTTCGGCGCGCTTGGCGATCGCACGTGGGTCGCGATCGTAGCCCTGCATGCTCGACGGGTCGACGATGTCGCAGGTGATGATCAGGGTAGGTTCTTCGGTGAACGGGTCCAGGACGGCGGTGTCGTCAACCGGCATCAGGATCATGTCGGAAGCTTCGATGCCTTTCCAGCCAGCAATGGAGGAACCGTCGAACATCTTGCCGACTTCGAAGAAGTCTTCGTCCAGCGCATCACGCGACGGCATGGTCACGTGGTGCTGAATGCCTTTGGTGTCCGTGAAACGCAGATCAATCCACTTGACGTCATTATCTTTGATGAGTTGAACCGACTTCGACATGTTGTCCTCCGGAGGGTCTAGAGCGCGGTGGGCCGCTGCCCTGGAAAAAGGGTGTTGCCGGGCGCGGATAGTCGGCCAAGCTTACCTGCCTCACAAGGGAGCAAATTGCATGCCAGTGCCCGAAAATGGCGAGGGTGGGATAAAAGCAGGCGTTTGCGGGCATTTGGCGGCGGGTTGGCGGGGAAAAGTGCACCCTTACGATGCGGTTTTTGACATCAGTGCACCAATAGTGTGCATTGGTAGGGCTGTGTGCTTCCTTTAAGGGCCTCATGGCCGGCAAGCCAGCTCCCACAGAGAGGGCGCGGGTCTTGAGGCCTGCCGAAGTCCTGTGGGAGCTGGCTTGCCGGCGATGAGGCCAGTACAGGCAATATAAATCCAACCTTCTGTACAAAAGTTGGTCAAATCCTGAGCAGTTTCCGCTATAATTCGCGCCCCACATTTTCGGCAGGCCCTGCGCGCGCTGTTAACCAATGAAACTTATCGTCAAAGTCTTCCCAGAAATCACCATCAAGAGCCGGCCGGTGCGCAAGCGCTTCATCCGCCAGCTCGCCAAGAACATCCGCAACGTGCTCAAGGACCTCGATCCTGAGCTCGCGGTCGATGGTGTCTGGGACAATCTCGAAGTGGTCACCCGCATCGAAGACGAAAAGGTCCAGCGCGAGATCATCGAGCGCCTCACCTGCACACCGGGTATCACTCACTTCCTGCAGGTTGAGGAATACCCGCTGGGTGACTTCGACGACATCGTTGCCAAGTGCAAGCAGCACTTCGGCCACCTGCTGGCCGGCAAGCACTTTGCCGTGCGCTGCAAGCGCGGGGGCCACCACGACTTCACCTCGATGGACGTCGATCGTTACGTCGGCAGCCAGCTGCGCCAGCAGTGTGGCGCCGCCGGCATCGAGCTGAAGAAGCCTGAAGTGCTGGTGCGTATCGAAATCCGCAATCAGCGCCTGTACGTGATCCACAACCAGCACCAGGGCATCGGCGGCTACCCGCTGGGCGCCCTGGAGCAGACCCTGGTGCTGATGTCCGGTGGCTTCGACTCCACCGTGGCGGCCTACCAGATGATGCGCCGTGGCCTGATGACCCACTTCTGCTTCTTCAACCTCGGCGGCCGTGCCCACGAGCTGGGCGTAATGGAAGTCGCCCACTACCTGTGGAAAAAGTACGGCAGCAGCCAGCGCGTGCTGTTCATCAGCGTGCCGTTTGAAGAAGTGGTCGGCGAGATCCTCAACAAGGTCGACAACAGCTACATGGGCGTGACCCTCAAGCGCATGATGCTGCGCGGTGCCGCGCACATGGCTGACCGCCTGGAGATCGACGCCCTGGTAACTGGCGAGGCCATTTCCCAGGTGTCCAGCCAGACTCTGCCGAACCTGTCGATCATCGACTCGGCCACCGACAAGCTGGTGCTGCGCCCGTTGCTGGCCAGCCACAAGCAGGACATCATCGACCAGGCCAACGAAATCGGCACCGCCGACTTCGCCAAGCACATGCCAGAATACTGCGGCGTGATTTCGGTAAACCCGACCACTCACGCCAAGCGCCACCGCATGGAGCATGAAGAGAAGCAGTTCGACATGGCCGTGCTGGAGCGCGCCCTGGAGCGCGCCAAGCTGATCTCCATCGACCATGTGATCGACGAGCTGGGCAAGGATGTCGAAATCGAGGAAGTGGCCGAGGCACTCTCGGGCCAGATCGTCATCGACATTCGTCACCCCGATGCCCAGGAAGACGAACCCCTGGTGCTGGAAGGTATCGAAGTCCAGGCCATGCCGTTCTATGCCATCAACAGCAAGTTCAAGCATCTGGACCCGACGCGCCAGTACTTGCTGTATTGCGACAAGGGTGTGATGAGCCGTTTGCACGCACACCATCTGCTCAGTGAGGGACATGCCAATGTGCGTGTTTATCGTCCGACATAAGACGCCGGGGCTGTATGGCGGCAGTATCCGCCATCGCCCTCCTGACCGCCGGGCCCGCTGAGCCTTAAACAGTACATATTGGCCGCCTACACTGGGCGGCAACCGAATCCTCTGATCGAGATACACTTGTGATCGAAAATCTGCGTAACATCGCCATCATCGCCCACGTTGACCATGGTAAAACCACCCTGGTCGACAAACTCCTGCGTCAGTCCGGCACTCTGGAGCGTAACGAGCTCAACGACGAGCGCGTCATGGACTCCAACGACCAGGAAAAAGAGCGCGGTATTACCATTCTGGCGAAAAACACCGCCATCAACTGGAACGGCTACCACATCAACATCGTCGACACCCCCGGCCACGCCGACTTCGGTGGCGAGGTTGAGCGTGTAATGTCGATGGTCGACTCCGTGCTGCTGCTGGTCGACGCCCAAGACGGCCCTATGCCGCAAACCCGCTTCGTGACCAAGAAGGCCTTCGAAGCCGGCCTGAAGCCAATCGTCGTGATCAACAAGGTTGACCGCCCGGGCGCACGTCCTGACTGGGTTCTGGACCAGATCTTCGACCTGTTCGACAACCTCGGCGCTACCGACGAGCAGCTGGACTTCAAAGTGGTCTACGCCTCGGCCCTGAACGGCATTGCCGGTCTGGACCACACCGAAATGGGCGAAGACATGACTGCCCTGTACCAGGCTGTCATCGACCACGTTCCAGCGCCAGCTGTTGACCGTGACGGCCCGTTCCAGATGCAGATCTCTGCACTGGACTACAACAGCTTCCTGGGTGTTATCGGCGTTGGCCGTATTGCCCGTGGTCGCATCAAGCCGAACACCCCGGTTGTTGCCATCGACGCTGACGGCAAGAAGCGTAACGGCCGTATCCTCAAGCTGATGGGCCACCACGGCCTGCACCGCGTCGACGTCGAAGAAGCCCAGGCTGGCGACATCGTCTGCATCAGCGGTTTCGACGAGCTGTTCATCTCCGACACCCTGTGCGACCCGACTGCCGTTGAGGCGATGAAGCCGCTGACCGTTGACGAGCCAACCGTTTCGATGACCTTCCAGGTCAACGACTCGCCGTTCTGCGGCAAGGAAGGCAAGTTCGTCACCAGCCGTAACATCAAGGACCGCCTGGACAAAGAGCTGCTGTACAACGTTGCCCTGCGCGTTGAAGAAACCGATTCCCCAGACAAGTTCAAGGTCTCGGGCCGTGGCGAGCTGCACCTGTCGGTACTGATCGAAACCATGCGTCGCGAAGGCTTCGAGCTGGCCCTGGGCCGTCCGGAAGTAATCATTCGTGAAGTAGACGGCGTCAAGCAAGAGCCGTTCGAAAACGTCACCATCGATATCCCTGAAGAATCCCAGGGCAAGGTGATGGAAGAAATGGGTCTGCGTAAAGGCGACCTGACCAACATGGTTCCGGATGGCAAGGGCCGTGTACGCCTGGAATACAACATTCCGGCGCGTGGTCTGATCGGTTTCCGTAACCAGTTCCTGACCCTGACCAACGGTGCAGGCATCCTGACCTCGATCTTCGACCGCTACGACGCGGTGAAGTCCGGTCACATGTCCGGCCGTCAGAACGGCGTACTGGTTTCGGTCGAAACCGGCAAGGCGCTGACCTACTCGCTGGAAACCCTGCAGGCGCGTGGCAAGCTGTTTGTCGAGCACGGTCAAGAGATCTACAACGGTCAGATCATCGGCCAGAACAGCCGCGACAACGACCTGGGCGTCAACCCTACCAAGGGCAAGAAGCTCGACAACATGCGTGCTTCGGGTAAAGACGAAGTCATCGCCCTGGTTCCGCCTGTTCGCTTCACCCTGGAACAGGCTCTGGAATACATCCAGGAAGACGAGCTGTGCGAAGTAACGCCGAAGTCCATCCGTCTTCGCAAGAAGATCCTGGACGAAAGCGAGCGTACCCGCGCTGCCAAGAAAGCCAAGAACAGCTAAGTTAGCTTTGGCTGAATGAAAACGCCCCCGGTCGAAAGGCCGGGGGCGTTTTTTTTAGCTTGAGACTTTGGGGCCGCTTTGCGGCCCTATCGCGACACAAGGCCGCTCCTACACGTTACCGCGGTCTCCTGTAGGAGCGGCCTTGTGTCGCGATAGGGCTGCAAAGCAGCCCCAGGATCTCAAATGTAAAGCAGGATCAGCGCCCGACCACCTTGGGCTTGTAGGCGCAATACCCCGGCCGCGGCCCGACTTTGGGGTGGTTGCGGCAGGTATCCGGGCGCTTGTCATAAATGGTGCACAGCCGGCTCTTACGATCCAGGTACATGCAGTCATCGTTGCTCATCCGGGTCAGGGTGAAGATCCCCGACTTCTGGTTGAAGCGCTCGATGATGCCTTCTTTTTGCAGGCGCTTGGCCACGTTCTTCGGCGGCTCGTCTTTCTCGAACTCGTCTACCACGCCGATACGGATCAGATCCTTGATCTTCACCTCCACCGGCAGGGTGCAGCAGGTCGAATGGCAGCCATGGCACATGTTGCTGGTATAGCGCTGCCAGGTCTCCAGGCGGTCGACTTCGGCCGCGGCGATCAGGGTCGTTTTCATCTTTATAGGGTGGATCACGGTCTTGGGGCGCGCGATGATACCGGAATTGTTCAATTTATGAACAACCTTTTGCCGGATTGGCAAAGTGGGCATGAAAACTGCGGACAGTAACTGTCACTCCCTGTCGAAGGGGCTAGTCTCATCAATCTCCCTCCGCTTTCGTCAACTTGCCAGAGGATGCCGCATGTCCCAGGAACCCGAAGCACGTGACGCCGAGGTGGCCGAATTTCGTGCCGCTGTACTGAACAAACTGACCTACGCCGTTGGCAAGGACCCGGAGCATGCGTTCGACCACGACTGGTTCGAAGCCATCGCCCTGGCCGCGCGCGATCACATGGTCGACCACTGGATGGACCATACCCGTCTGGCCTACCGCCGTAGCCAGAAGCGGGTCTATTACCTCTCCCTCGAGTTCCTCATCGGGCGCTTGCTGTACGACAGCCTGAGCAACCTTGGCCTGCTGGACATCGCCCGCGATGCGCTGCAAGGGCTGGATGTGGACCTGGAGCGTATCCGCCTGCTCGAGCCCGACGCCGCGCTGGGTAACGGTGGTCTCGGTCGCCTGGCGGCGTGCTTCATGGAAAGCATGTCCACCCTCGGCATCGCTGCCCATGGTTACGGCATCCGCTACGAGCATGGTTTGTTCCGTCAGGCCGTGGTCGATGGCTGGCAGCAGGAACAGACCGAAAACTGGCTGGACTTCGGTAACCCCTGGGAGTTCGAGCGCGCCGAGGTTATCTACCCGATCAGCTTCGGCGGCAGTGTCGAAACCGTCAACGACGCCAGTGGTGCCCAGCGCCAGGTATGGTCGCCAGGCGAAACGGTGCGGGCGGTGGCCTACGACACTCCCGTGGTGGGCTGGCGTGGGTCCAGCGTCAATACCTTGCGCCTGTGGCGTGCGCGGGCGCTGGAAGAGCTGCACCTGGAGCGCTTCAATGCCGGTGACCACCTGGGGGCCGTGGCCGAAGTGGCGCGGGCCGAGAGTATTTCCCGCGTGCTGTACCCGGCCGACAGCACCGAGGCCGGGCAGGAACTGCGCCTGCGCCAGGAGTACTTCTTTGTGTCGGCTTCGTTGCAGGATTTGCTGCGCCGGCACCTGAACATGCACAAGGACTTGCTCAACCTGCCCGACGCAGCCGCCATCCAGCTCAACGACACGCACCCTTCGATTGCCGTGGCAGAGCTGATGCGCCTGCTGGTAGACCAGCACGAAGTGCCGTGGGACAAGGCCTGGGAGCTGACCGTGGGCACGCTCGCCTACACCAACCACACCCTGCTACCCGAAGCCCTGGAAACCTGGCCGGTAGCCCTGATGGAGCGCATGCTGCCGCGGCACATGCAGATCATCTACCTGATCAACGCCTACCATATCGACGCATTGCGGGCCAAAGGCATGCACGATTTCGACGTGCTGCGCGCGGTGTCGCTGATCGAGGAAGACAACGGCCGTCGGGTGCGCATGGGTAACCTGGCGTTCCTCGGCTCGCACAGCGTCAACGGCGTGTCGGCGCTGCACAGCAAGCTGATGAAAAGCACGGTGTTCTCCGAGCTGCACAAGCTCTACCCGCAACGAATCAACAACAAGACCAACGGCATTACCTTCCGCCGCTGGCTGTACCAGTCCAACCCACAGCTGACCGAGATGCTGGTCGAAGCGCTCGGGCCGGGGCTTAAGGACGACCCTGAAGGGCTTCTTGCTGGCCTAGTGCCATTCGCCGACAAGGCGAGTTTCCGCAAGCAGTTCGCTGCTCAGCGCCTGCACAGCAAGCGCGCCCTGGCCAGCATCATCCAGGACCGCATTGGGGTCACGGTGAACCCCGAAGCGATGTTCGATGTGCAGGTCAAGCGGATCCACGAGTACAAGCGCCAGTTGCTCAACCTGCTGCACACCGTGGCGCTGTACCAGGCCATACGCAACGACCCTGGCACCAACTGGGTGCCGCGGGTGAAGATCTTTGCCGGCAAGGCTGCGGCCAGTTACCACCAGGCCAAGCTGATCATCAAGCTGGCCAACGACATCGCCCGGGTGGTGAACAACGACCCGACCGTGCGCGGCCTGCTCAAGGTGGTGTTCCTGCCCAACTACAACGTCAGCCTGGCAGAAAGCATCATCCCGGCGGCAGACCTTTCCGAGCAGATTTCCACGGCCGGTTATGAAGCCTCCGGTACCAGCAACATGAAGTTCGGCCTGAACGGTGCGCTGACCATCGGCACCCTGGACGGTGCCAACGTGGAAATGTGCGAACAGGTGGGCGCCGACAACATGTTCATCTTCGGCCTGACCGCGCAGCAGGTCGAGGCACGCAAGCGTGCCGGTGACTTTGGTGCCAATGCCGCCATTGCCGCTTCCAACCGCTTGAGCGACGTGCTGCAGGCCATTCGCAGCGGTGTGTTCTCGCCAGACGACCCTTCACGCTACGCCGGGTTGATCGACGGTCTGGTGGCCTACGACCGCTTCCTGGTGTGTGCCGACTTCGATGCCTACTGGGATGCCCAGCGGCGGGTCGAGGAACTGTGGCACACGCCGCAGGAGTGGTGGCGCATGGCGGTGTTGAACACGGCACGGATGGGCTGGTTCTCGTCGGACCGCACCATTCGCGAATATGCCACCGAGATCTGGAAGGCACTCGACTGAGAGGCGAGCGCGGTCTTTGTGGGAGCGGCCTTGTGTCGCGATAGGGCTGCATGGCAGCCCCCGATTCTCGGCTATGCGGCTGAAATCCTGGGGCCGCTTGGCGGCCCAATCGCGACACAAGGCCGCTCCCACAAAGCGCGTACAGGCTGCCTGGTCTGGTATGGCTCGAACCGACCACCGGCCTGGCGAAGGCTGAACTAGCGACCTATTGTGCCGTCTGAGAGCCGTGGCGAGTCTCATTGCTCGCTAGCCCGCCACTCTCCCTGTAAACTGCGGGGGTTTTTTACTCCCCAATCCTTTCGGAGCCATACATGTCCCGCGTTACCCTGAGTCGCTATCTGATTGAGCAGACCCGCAGCAACAATACCCCTGCCGATCTGCGCTTCCTGATCGAAGTGGTAGCGCGTGCGTGCAAGGAAATCAGCCATCACGTGTCCAAAGGCGCCCTCGGCGGCGTGCTGGGCAGCATGGGCACTGAAAACGTGCAGGGCGAAGTCCAGAAGAAACTGGACGTGATTTCCAACGACATCCTGCTGGAAGCCAACGAGTGGGGCGGCCACCTGGCCGGCATGGCTTCCGAAGAAATGGACAATGCCTACCAGATCCCGGGCAAATACCCGAAAGGCGCGTACCTGCTGGTCTTCGACCCACTGGACGGTTCGTCGAACATCGACGTCAACGTCTCGGTCGGCACCATCTTCTCGGTGCTGCGTTGCCCTAACCAGTACCTGAGCCAGAACGAAAGCCTGAACGAAGAAGCCTTCCTGCAGCCAGGCACCGAGCAGGTCGCCGCCGGTTACGCCATCTACGGCCCGCAGACCATGCTGATCCTGACCCTGGGCAACGGCGTCAAGGGCTTCACCCTGGACCGCGAACTGGGCAGCTTCGTGCTGACCCACGAAAACATCCAGGTGCCGGCAACCACCGCCGAATTCGCCATCAACATGTCCAACCAGCGTCACTGGGAAGCCCCGGTACAACGCTACGTGGGCGAACTGCTGGCCGGCGAAACCGGCCCGTTGAAAAAGAACTACAACATGCGCTGGATCGCCTCGATGGTGGCCGACGTGCACCGCATCCTGACCCGTGGCGGCCTGTTCATGTACCCACGTGACGCCCGCGAGCCAAGTAAGCCGGGCAAGCTGCGCCTGATGTACGAAGCCAACCCGATGTCGTTCATCATCGAACAGGCAGGCGGCGCCTCTACCAACGGTTACGATCGCATCCTCGACATCAAGCCAGAAAGCCTGCACCAGCGCGTGTCGGTGATCCTTGGCTCGAAGGAAGAGGTAGAGCGCGTCACCGCCTACCACAAGGAGTAAGTCATGCTCGCACCTTGGCAGCCGTTGCTGGAGTGGTGGTTCGGTTGGGGCACCAGTGCCCAGGCCGTGGCTGACGAGAAGAGCACGCTGTGGTTCGGCAAGCATCACGATGCCGATGCCCATGCGCTGTTTGGCGACCTGGTCGAGCACGCCCTGGCGGGTGGGCTCGAAGAGTGGCAGCAAAGCCCGCAGGGCTGGCTCGGCCTGCTGATCTTGCTGGACCAGCTGCCGCGCATGCTCTATCGCGACACACCGCGCGCCTTCGAAGGCGACCGGCGTGCCCAGGTGGTGGCCATGCAGGGCCTGCAGAAGGGCTGGGACTACCAGTTGCTGCCGATCCAGCGTGTGTTCGTGCTGCTGGTGCTGGAGCATGCCGAGGTGCTGGACTGGCAGAACCTGTGCGTCGAGCGCTATCAGTTGTTGCTGGACGAGCAGCCCGAAGCCAGCCGGCGGCTGTTCGAAGGCTTCCTGGACTATGCCGAGCAGCACCAGCGGGTGATTACCCGGTTTGGGCGTTTCCCGCACCGCAACCTGGTGCTGGAGCGGCCGAGCACCAGCGAAGAAATGGATTTTTTGCTGGAGCCTGGGTCCAGATTCTGATGCCCACGGGGCCTGCTGCGCAGGCCCTCGCGACGGAAGGCCGCCCCTGAAAAGGAGCGGCCTTTTTATTGGCACGCGGTTAATGCTTTGTGATTAATCGCACAGTAGTGGCCATCCGACCAATGGTGTAGGGGCAAAGTGGGTAGGGCAGGGAACCTGGGAGGGATTTTCCCGTCGAAGGTCACTGCAGGCCACTCGCCTGTTTCCCCTCTCCAGGAGTGTCCTTCATGTCGTTGCGTTCCCTCGCCCTGTTGTCGTTGTGCGTCGTCCTGACTGCGTGCAGCAAGATCAACCAGGAAAACTATTCCAAGATCAAGGCCGGTATGAACAAGGCCGAGGTCGAGCAGCTGCTCGGTACGCCGACCGAGTGCTCTGGCGCGTTGGGCATGAGCAGCTGCACCTGGGGGGACGAGAAGAGCTTCATCAGCGTGCAGTACGCGGCTGACAAGGTGCTGATGTATTCAGGGCAGGGCCTCAAATGAGGCGTCTGTACCTGCTGATGGGGGTATGCCTGGCATTGCTGCTGGGCGGTTGTGCAGGCTCCGTGCACGACCCGCTGGCGCCGAAGACCGCTGGCAACGTCGACCTCAAGCGCTACCAGGGCAAATGGTTCGAACTGGCGCGCCTGCCCATGCGCTACCAGACCGGCTGCGAGCAGTCCGAGGCGCACTACAACCTCAAGCCTGATGGCACGTATGGTGTGCTCAACCGTTGCCGCACCATGGGTGATGAGTGGCTGCGTGCCGAGGGGCACGCAAGCATCCAGGAGCCTGGGCACACCGACAAGCTGTGGGTAGAGTTCGATAACTGGTTTACCAAGCTGGTGCCTGGCGTGGCGCGGGGCGAATACTGGATCCTGTACGTGGACGATCGCTACCGCACGGCAGTGGTCGGCAGCCCGGACCGCAAGTACCTGTGGATACTGTCACGCACGCCGACGCTACCGGCCTGGGAGCGCGAGCACCTGCTGGCCAAGGCACGCCAGCAGGGGTATGACACCAGCCGGCTTATCTGGCGGGCGTCCGATCAGCAAATCGTAAAAATGCACTGAGGTTGGCTTTGCTGGCCTCATCGCCGGCAAGCCAGCTCCCACAGGTGCTGCGCAGTTTTCGATAACTGTGCTGGCCTTGTGGGAGCTGGCTTGCCGGCGATAGGGCCGGAGCAGGCAGGCAGTCAACCCAAGAGCTGACGCAGCACCCCGGCAAACGCCCGCGCGCTTTCCTCTTCCTGGGCATGCCGCCCCTGGCGCACCACCCATTGCCCATTCACCATCACATCCCGCACCTGGCGATCCCCGCCAGCAAACAGCCAGCGGTTGAGAATGGCATCGCCATCCGCCAGGGCGATGTAAGGGTCCTGCCCATCAAGTACCAGCCAGTCGGCGCGCTTGCCCACGGCCAGCTCCCCGACCGCGTGCCCCAGTGCCTGTGCACCGCCCGCCAGCGCGGCGTCATAAAGTGTACGCCCAACCATCGGCTGGTCACCGCGGTACAAGCGGTTGCGTCGCTGGTCACGCAGCCGCTGGCCATATTCCAGCCAGCGCAGTTCTTCCACCACACTTAGCGACACATGGCTGTCCGAGCCAATGCCCATACGCCCGCCCTGGGCCAGGAAGTCCACCGCCGGGAAAATCCCGTCGCCCAGGTTGGCCTCGGTGGTCAGGCACAACCCGGCCACCGCGCCACTGCGGGCCATGGCGGTGACTTCATCCGGCTCGGCATGGGTGGCATGCACCAGGCACCAGCGACGGTCCACCTCCACATGCTCGTACAACCATTGCAGCGGGCGCAGGCCGCTCCAGGCCAGGCAGTCGTCCACTTCCTTCTGCTGCTCGGCGATATGGATATGCACCGGGCATTGCTTGTCGCTGGCCGCCAGCACTTCGGCGATCTGCCCCGGCGTCACCGCACGCAGCGAGTGGAAGCACAGGCCCAGATGCTGAGCGGGTTGCGCGGCCAGCAGCGGGGCCAGTTGCGTTTGCAGTTGCAGGTACTGTTCGGTGGCGTTGATGAAGCGCCGCTGCCCGTCGTTCGGTGCCTGCCCGCCGAACCCGGCATGGCTGTACAGCACCGGCAGCAAGGTCAGGCCAATGCCACTGTCGGCGGCGGCCGCGCTGATGCGGCGGGACAGCTCGGCCGGGTCGGCGTAGGCCTTGCCTGCCTGGTCGTGATGCACGTAATGGAATTCGGCCACCGAGGTGTAGCCAGCCTTGAGCATTTCGATATACAGCTGTCGGGCGATGACCTGCAGCTGCTCCGGGGTGATCTGCCCGACCAGGCGGTACATCAGGTCGCGCCAGGTCCAGAAGCTGTCGTTGGGGTTGCCGGCGACTTCCGCCAAACCTGCCATGGCGCGCTGGAAGGCATGCGAGTGCAGGTTGGGCATGCCGGGCAGCAATGGGCCGGCCAGGCGCTCGGCGCCTTCGGCCGAAGCGCCCGGCTCGATGCGGGTCACATGGCCATCGCTGGCGACCTCGATACGGACATGGCTGGCCCAGCCCGTAGGCAACAGAGCGCGTTCGGCGAAGTAGGCGGACATCGGTCAAATCCTGTTATTGTTAACTTGTATATACATATACAGGCGTTTGCCTGCCGGGTAAACTGCGGCAAGCTACCGCTCATTCCCTATGCACAAGGATCCAACGCCGTGCCGACACCTCCTGTCTCCGCGCTGGTTGCCCAGATGGGCGAGGGCCCGGCGCCGCTGTATGCCCGGGTCAAACAGATGATCATCCAGCAGATCGACAACGGCAGCTGGCCGCCGCATCACCGGGTCCCCTCGGAGAGTGAACTGGTCAACGAGCTAGGCTTCAGCCGCATGACCATCAACCGTGCCCTGCGCGAACTCACGGCCGACGGCCTGCTGGTGCGCATGCAAGGGGTCGGCACTTTCGTAGCCGAGCCCAAGGGCCGTTCGGCGTTGTTCGAAGTCAACAACATTGCCGATGAAATTGCCGCGCGCGGCCATCAGCATAGCTGCCAGGTGATCACGCTCACCGAGGAAGCAGCCGGTTCCGAGCGGGCCCTGGCCCTGGACATGCGCGAGGGCCAGCGGGTGTTCCACTCGCTGATCGTGCACTTCGAGAACGGCGTGCCGGTGCAGATCGAGGACCGCTACGTCAACGCCGCGATCGCACCCGACTACCTCAAGCAGGATTTCACCCGGCAGACGCCATATGCCTACCTGTCCCAGGTAGCGCCGCTGACCGAGGGTGAACACGTGGTCGAAGCCATCCTGGCCGAGCCGGAAGAATGCCGCCTGCTGCAGATCGAGCGGGGCGAACCTTGCCTGCTGATCCGCCGTCGTACCTGGTCCGGTCGCCAGCCGGTAACCGCTGCGCGGCTGATCCACCCCGGTTCCCGTCATCGCCTGGAAGGACGTTTCAGCAAATGAGCCAGCTGCAGTTGTTGCGCGCGCAGGATTACCCGCGCATGCCGTGGAAGAACGGTGGCGGTTTCACCGAAGAGATCACCCGCGACAGCGGCGAGGGCCTGGACGGCTTTGGCTGGCGCCTGTCGATTGCTGATATCGAAGAGTCTGGCGGCTTTTCCACCTTCGCCGGTTACCAGCGCATCATCACCGTGCTACAGGGCGACGGCATGCGCCTGTTGGTCGATGGCCAGCCCAGCCGGCCGTTGCTGCCGTTTGATGCCTTTGCCTTCGGGGGTGAGAGCCAGGTCAGCTGCAAGCTGCTGGGTGGGGCGATCCGCGATTTCAACCTGATCTATGCACCGCAACGGTACCGGGCGAGGTTGCAGTGGTTTGATGGCACGAGCCGTTTGTACAGCTCGGCGTCGACGGTGTTGTTGTTTGCTGCCAGCAGCCACGTGGAAGTGACCATGGCGGGGCGTGAGGTGCAGCGGTTGGGGTTGTATGACTGCCTGCGGCTGGAGGGCAACGATGAGTTGCTTGGGTGGGAGGTTCAGGGGCGGTATTGCTTGATCGAGCTCATTTCTCGCTGATGGGCTTGGCGATACATTTTCAGCGCCTGTGAGATCGAGCGCCGCCCGCGCGGCGCATCGCGACGCAAGGCCGCTCCCACATTTGTTTCGGGCCAGTCCCTCCTGTGCCATGCGCGCGCGACCGCCTTGTTTGTACGACGCGATATTGAACCATGCGCCAAGGGCTCGCGCGCGAACCCCACAGGAGTAATTGGCCCGAAACAAATGTGGGAGCGGCCTTGCGTCGCGATGCGCCGCGCGGGCGGCGCTCGATCTACGCGCCGCCGCAAAACTCGAGCCGGACCGAATCTCGCTTCACCCCCCCCCAAAAAAAAATCAAAGCAGGAACAACAGGTCCGAATATTTTGGTTGTCCATGCTTGTACATACAAGTAAAGGTGTGTTTGTATATTGACCACGACATACCCGCCCGCGGACGACCGCAGAGGACCTTTCCCGTGACCGACAACAACAAATACCGTGACGTTGAAATCCGTGCCCCACGTGGCAACAAGCTGACCGCCAAAAGCTGGCTGACCGAAGCGCCACTGCGCATGCTGATGAACAACCTCGACCCACAGGTTGCGGAAAACCCGAAAGAACTGGTGGTGTACGGCGGTATCGGCCGCGCCGCCCGTAACTGGGAATGCTACGACAAGATCGTCGAAACCCTGACCCGCCTGGAAGACGACGAAACCCTGCTGGTGCAGTCGGGCAAGCCGGTCGGCGTGTTCAAGACCCACAGCAACGCCCCGCGCGTGCTGATTGCCAACTCCAACCTGGTGCCGCACTGGGCCAACTGGGAACACTTCAACGAACTGGACGCCAAAGGCCTGGCCATGTACGGCCAGATGACCGCCGGCAGCTGGATCTACATCGGCAGCCAGGGCATCGTCCAGGGCACTTATGAAACCTTCGTCGAAGCCGGTCGCCAGCACTACGGCGGCAGCCTGAAAGGCAAGTGGGTACTCACCGCAGGCCTCGGCGGCATGGGCGGCGCCCAGCCACTGGCTGCCACCCTGGCCGGCGCCTGCTCGCTGAACATCGAATGCCAGCAGAGCCGCATCGACTTCCGTCTGGAAACCCGCTACGTCGACGAACAGGCCACCGACCTCGACGACGCCCTGATGCGCATCGCCAAGTACACCGCCGAAGGCAAGGCCATCTCCATCGCCCTGCACGGCAACGCTGCCGAAATCCTGCCAGAGCTGGTCAAGCGTGGCGTGCGCCCGGACATGGTCACCGACCAGACCAGCGCCCACGACCCGCTCAACGGCTACCTGCCTGCCGGCTGGACCTGGGAACAGTACCGCGACCGCGCGCAGACCGAACCGGCTGCAGTGGTCAAGGCCGCCAAGCAGTCGATGGCCGTGCACGTGCAGGCCATGCTGGACTTCCAGAAGCAGGGCGTGCCGACCTTCGACTATGGCAACAACATCCGCCAGATGGCCAAGGAAGAGGGCGTGGCCAATGCCTTCGATTTTCCGGGCTTCGTCCCTGCCTATATCCGTCCGCTGTTCTGCCGCGGCGTTGGCCCGTTCCGCTGGGCGGCGCTGTCTGGCGAGGCTGAGGACATCTACAAGACCGACGCCAAGGTCAAGGAACTGATCCCCGACGACGCCCACCTGCACCGCTGGCTGGACATGGCCCGCGAGCGCATCAGCTTCCAGGGCCTGCCGGCGCGTATCTGCTGGGTTGGCCTGGGCCTGCGCGCCAAGCTGGGGCTGGCCTTCAACGAAATGGTCCGCAGCGGCGAGCTGTCGGCGCCGGTCGTGATCGGTCGTGACCACCTCGACTCGGGTTCGGTCTCCAGCCCCAACCGCGAAACCGAAGCCATGCGTGATGGCTCGGACGCTGTTTCCGACTGGCCGCTGCTCAACGCCCTGCTGAACACTGCAGGCGGCGCCACCTGGGTGTCGCTGCACCACGGCGGTGGCGTGGGCATGGGCTTCTCGCAGCACTCGGGCATGGTCATCGTCTGCGACGGTACCGATGAAGCCGCCGAGCGCATCGCCCGTGTACTGACCAACGACCCAGGGACTGGCGTCATGCGCCACGCCGATGCCGGTTATGACATCGCCATCGACTGCGCCAAGGAGCAGGGCCTGGACCTGCCGATGATCACTGGCTGATCGCCACGCTTTGGATCGCACCCCGCCAGGGGTGATACTGAACAACAAGAAGGAGCGCGCAGGCACCCACGAACGGGCCTGCGGCTCCACGCGATTTGGAGTAGTAACGTGACCGAACTCACCCTCAAGCCCGGCACCCTGACCCTGGCCCAGCTGCGCGCGATCTACGCCGCGCCCGTGCGCCTGCAACTGGATGCCAGCGCGGCGCCGGCCATCGACGCCAGCGTCGCCTGTGTCGAGCAGATCATTGCCGAAGACCGCACTGCCTACGGCATCAACACCGGTTTTGGCCTGCTGGCCTCGACCCGCATCGCCAGCCACGACCTGGAAAACCTGCAGCGCTCGCTGGTGCTGTCCCACGCCGCCGGTATCGGCGCGCCGCTGGATGACGACCTGGTGCGGTTGATCATGGTGCTGAAAATCAACAGCCTCAGCCGCGGCTTCTCCGGCATTCGCCGCAAAGTCATCGACGCGCTGATCGCCCTGGTCAACGCCGAAGTCTACCCGCACATCCCGCTGAAAGGCTCGGTGGGTGCTTCCGGTGACCTGGCGCCACTGGCACACATGTCGCTGGTGCTGCTGGGCGAAGGCAAAGCCCGCTACAAGGGCCAGTGGCTGTCGGCCACCGAGGCCCTGGCGGTTGCCGGCCTCGAACCGCTGACCCTGGCTGCCAAAGAGGGCCTGGCCCTGCTCAACGGCACCCAGGCGTCCACCGCCTACGCCCTGCGTGGCCTGTTCTACGCCGAAGACTTGTACGCGGCGGCTATCGCCTGCGGCGGCCTGAGCGTCGAAGCCGTACTGGGCTCGCGTTCGCCGTTCGATGCGCGCATTCACGAAGCGCGTGGCCAGCGCGGCCAGATCGACACCGCCGCGTGCTTCCGCGACCTGCTGGGCGAAGCCAGCGAAGTGTCGCTGTCGCACAAGAACTGCGACAAGGTCCAGGACCCGTACTCGCTGCGCTGCCAGCCGCAGGTCATGGGCGCGTGCCTGACCCAACTGCGCCAGGCCGCCGAGGTATTGGGCATCGAAGCCAACGCCGTGTCGGACAACCCGCTGGTGTTCGCTGCCGAGGGTGACGTGATTTCCGGTGGCAACTTCCACGCCGAACCGGTGGCCATGGCCGCCGACAACCTGGCCCTGGCCATCGCCGAAATCGGTTCGCTCAGCGAGCGCCGCATCTCGCTGATGATGGACAAGCACATGTCCCAGCTGCCGCCGTTCCTGGTGGAAAACGGTGGGGTCAACTCCGGCTTCATGATCGCCCAGGTCACCGCTGCCGCCCTGGCCAGCGAGAACAAGGCCCTGTCGCACCCGCACAGCGTCGACAGCCTGCCGACTTCGGCCAACCAGGAAGACCACGTGTCGATGGCCCCCGCTGCCGGCAAGCGCCTGTGGGAAATGGCCGAAAACACCCGTGGCGTGCTGGCCATCGAATGGCTGGGCGCATGCCAGGGCCTGGACCTGCGCAAAGGCCTGAAGACTTCGGCCAAGCTGGAGAAAGCACGCCAGGCGCTGCGCAGCGAAGTGGCGCACTACGACCGTGACCGTTTCTTCGCGCCGGACATCGAAAAGGCTGTGGAACTGTTGGCCAAGGGTAGTTTGACCGGTTTGCTGCCGGCAGGTGTGCTGCCAAGCCTGTAATGCCCCCAGGGCCGCGTTGCGGCCCATCGCGAGCAAGCTCGCTCCTACAAAGGCAACGCGTTCCCTTGTAGGAGCGAGCTTGCTCGCGATGGGGTTGCATGGCGCCCCCCCTGATCTCACGACCACAAAAACAATTTAAGGACGTGACATGCAACAAGCTCAAGGTCTCAAGCGCGGGCTAAATGCCCGCCACATCCGTTTCATGGCCCTCGGTTCGGCCATCGGTACCGGGCTGTTCTACGGCTCCGCCTCAGCCATCCAGATGGCCGGACCGGCCGTGCTGTTGGCTTACCTGATCGGCGGCGCCGCTGTGTTCATGGTCATGCGCGCCCTCGGCGAAATGGCCGTGCACAACCCGGTGGCCGGCTCCTTCGGCCACTACGCCAGCACCTACCTCGGCCCCATGGCCGGTTTCATCCTCGGCTGGACCTACGCCTTCGAGATGGTCATCGTCGCCATCGCCGACGTGACTGCCTTCGGTATCTACATGGGCTTCTGGTTCCCGGAAGTGGCCCGCTGGATCTGGGTGCTGGGCATCGTCTTCATCATCGGCGGCCTCAACCTGTGCAACGTCAAGGTCTTTGGCGAGATGGAATTCTGGCTGTCGCTGCTCAAGGTCGGCGCCATCGTCGCGATGATCCTGGCCGGCCTTGGCATCATGGCTTTCGGTTTCAGCCAGGTGGGTACCGGGCATGCCGTAGGGCTGAGCAACCTGTTCGACCATGGTGGCTTCATGCCCAATGGCGTGGGCGGCCTGATCGCCTCCTTTGCCGTGGTGATGTTCGCCTTCGGCGGCATCGAGATCATTGGTGTCACCGCCGGTGAGGCCAAGGACCCGCAGCGGGTCATCCCCAAGGCAATCAACGCCGTGCCCCTGCGCATCCTGCTGTTCTATGTGCTCACCCTGTTCGTGCTGATGTGCCTGTACCCGTGGCCGCAGATCGGCAGCGAAGGTAGCCCGTTCGTGCAGATTTTCAGCAACCTGGGGATTGGCTCTGCCGCCGCGGTACTGAACGTGGTGGTGATTTCCGCTGCGATCTCGGCCATCAACAGTGACATCTTCGGTGCTGGCCGCATGATGTATGGCCTGGCCCATCAAGGCCATGCGCCACGCAGTTTCGGCAAGCTGTCGAAACACGGTGTGCCATGGATGACCGTGGTGGTGATGGGCGCCGCGCTGCTGATCGGCGTGCTGCTCAACTACCTGATCCCGGAGAACGTATTCCTGCTGATCGCTTCGATCGCGACCTTCGCCACCGTGTGGGTGTGGTTGATGATCCTGCTCACCCAAGTGGCCATGCGCCGCAGCATGAGCCGTGAAGAGGTGGCCCAGCTCAAGTTCCCGGTACCGTTCTGGCCATACGGCCCGGCCATGGCCATTGCGTTCATGGTGTTCATCTTTGGCGTGCTCGGCTACTTCCCGGATACCCAGGCGGCATTGATCGTCGGCGTGGTCTGGGTGGTGTTCCTGGTGGCGTCCTACCTGCTGTGGTGCAAGCCGCGCGCAGGGCAGGGCCAGCCAGTAGCAGAGCCTGTCGAGCTGCACCGCTAGCAAAGGAGATTGTGCATGAGAACCCTCTGGCAGCATTGCCATGTGGCCACCATGGCCGAGGGCCGTTACTCGGCCATCGAAGACGCGGCCATCGTCACCCGCGCCGGCCTGATCGAATGGATCGGCCCACGGGCCGAGCTGGCGCCGGTCGACGCTGACCGTACGGTGGACCTGGGCGGCGCCTGGGTCACCCCGGGGCTGATCGATTGCCACACCCACGCGGTGTTCGGTGGCAACCGCAGCGGCGAGTTCGAGCAGCGCCTGCAAGGCGTCAGCTATGCCGAAATCGCCGCCCAGGGCGGCGGTATCGCCAGTACCGTGCGGGCCACCCGCGCGGCCAGCGAGGACGAACTGTTCGCCAGTGCCCGCCAGCGGGTACAGGCGCTGATGCGCGATGGTGTGACAACCCTCGAGATCAAGTCCGGTTACGGCCTGGACCTGGCCAACGAGCGCAAGATGCTGCGCGTGGCCCGGCGCCTGGCCGACGAGCTGCCGCTGGCGGTGCGCGCCACCTGCCTGGCCGCGCACGCCTTGCCGCCGGAGTACGCCGGCCGGGCCGACGACTACATCGCGCACATCTGTGACGAGATGCTGCCGGCCCTGGCCGCCGAAGGCCTGGTGGATGCGGTCGATGCGTTCTGTGAACACCTGGCGTTCTCCCCGGCCCAGGTCGAGCGGCTGTTCATCAAGGCGCGTGAGCTGGGCCTGCCGGTCAAGCTGCACGCCGAACAGCTGTCGTCGCTGCATGGTTCGAGCCTGGCGGCCCGCTACCAGGCGCTGTCGGCCGACCACCTGGAGTTCATGACCGAGGAAGACGCCATTGCCATGGCCGCAGCCGGCACGGTCGCCGTGCTGCTGCCGGGCGCCTTCTACTTCCTGCGCGAAACCCAGTTGCCGCCCATGGACGCATTGCGCCGCCACGGGGTGAAGATTGCCCTGGCCAGCGACCTCAACCCCGGCACTTCGCCCGGGCTGTCGCTGCGGCTGATGCTGAACATGGGCTGCACCTGCTTCCGCATGACCCCGGAAGAAGCCTTGGCCGGCGTCACCGTGCATGCCGCCACGGCGTTGGGCCTGGGCGACAGCCACGGCTCGCTGGAAGTGGGCAAGGTAGCCGACTTCGTCGCCTGGCAAATCGAACGCCCCGCCGACCTGGCCTACTGGCTGGGTGGCGACCTGCCCAAGCGCGTGGTGCGCAAGGGCCACGAGATCTCCAACTGAGCGAGGCACGATGGACAAGGTTCTGAGTTTTCACCAAGGCCGCCTGCCGCTGCTGATCAGCATGCCGCACGCCGGCCTGCGCCTGAGCGACGCCGTGCGCGACGGCCTGGTCGATGAAGCGCGCAGCTTGCCGGACACCGACTGGCACATCCCGCAGTTGTACGACTTCGCCCGCGACCTGGGCGCCAGCGTGGTAGCCGCAGAGTACTCGCGCTTCGTCATCGACCTGAACCGCCCGGATGACGACAAGCCGTTGTACGCAGGCGCCACCACGGGCTTGTACCCGGCCACGCTGTTCGAAGGCGAACCCCTGTTCAAGGATGGGCTGGCGCCGTCTGGCGAAGAACGCAAACGCTACCTGGAACAGATCTGGCGCCCGTATCACGGCACCCTTCGCCGCGAGCTGGACCGGTTGCGCGAGCAGTTTGGTTACGCACTGCTGTGGGATGCTCACTCGATCCGTTCGCACATCCCGCACCTATTCGATGGCAAGTTGCCCGATTTCAACCTGGGGACCTTCAATGGCGCCAGCTGCGATCCAGTGCTGGCCGAGCGTTTGCAGGGCGTGTGTGCCGAAGCCCGGGACTACAGCCATGTGCTAAATGGCCGCTTCAAAGGCGGGCACATTACCCGGCATTACGGCGACCCGGCCAACCACATCCATGCCGTGCAACTGGAGCTGGCGCAGTGCACCTACATGAATGAAACCGAGCCATTTGCCTACCGCGAAGACCTGGCGCAACCAACGCAGCAGGTATTGACGCAGCTTTTGCAGGCACTGCTGGATTGGGGCAAGGAGCGCTACGGACGTTGACGTTCACCCGTGAAGAGGGCGACGCGCTGCGGGCAGTGCGCGTCGCCAGTTGCAGCCAGCAATCAGCTGTTGATCTGCGCTATCGTGAGTTCACGCAACAGCTCCTGCTCCTCCATGTCCTTATCGTTGTGTAATTGTTGTTGCAGGTTCAGTTCCTCCTGAAGCGGGTAATCCTTGTTGGCCAGTTCAAGCACCAGCAGGCGGAATCGGGCCTCTATTTCGGCAAAGCGCTCGGCATGTTCGGCCCGCAGGCGTGCAACCCAGTCGGTATTGGCCAGCATGTAGTCGACCAGGGCATCGCCCAGTTCGCTTTTGCGGACCTTTTCCAGCACCAGCGACAATTCATCAGGCGCCAGATTTGCTGCGCTTCGAAAACGCATGCTGTCGGCAAGCGGAAGGTCGAGCTCTCTGGCCAGCTCCCGGCGGTAGGCCAGCCGCACCGAAACCCGGTCGCCCGAGCCGGTTCGCTGGTTGGCCAGTTTCTCCAGTTGTTCGATCCTGAACAGTTGCAACAGGCGTCGTCGCAACGTTTGCAAGGTATCGCCCGCTTCGATCAACAGGCGCTGCCCCATCAGGTACAACTCGATATTGTTGAACTCCTGCAGCGCACCATCGTGGCATGTCTGCGAGCCGGTTTCAGGGTGAGGCAGTGCGGCGGCAGCGATACTCTCCATCAGCGGGCGCTCTGCATCGTTGCTTGCGGCCACAACCAGCATCATGCGTACACGCTCGCAAAAGCTGGCTTGCGAGGTCGGGTCGATGTATGGCGCTGCATTGCGCAGGCGGCCCGCCAACCGCAGCAGATCGCTGCCTTCGAGCATTTCCCAGCAATCGCGCAATGCCTCGTTCTGCGCCTCGTTGCCAAGCATCCAGTCTTCGAGCCTGGGCGTATCGTCGCCCAGCAGAGGAAAGTGAGGGTGATCCAGTGAGCCTTCGCTCGAAGAATTGACGAGCATCAGGTTGCCCGGGATATCCAGGGCGAAGGAATAGCTGTGCTGGCTGTCCGAGAACGCACGCACACGCAGAATGGTTTCAAGCGGCAAAGGGTTGTCGAACAACGCGATCGACGAGATCGGCATGGGGTTGTCCAGGTTCGAGAGTATGTGCTCGGGCAACTGGGCGATGTTGTTGGAACTCAAGTCCAGCAGCTCTAGCGGCAGCAGGCTGTCGCACCAGCTTGGCCACGCTTGCAGGTTCATGTCGGTCAGCGCGATTGATTGCAGGTTGCTGGACAGCCGTGCAGGTACCTGGCTGATGGTGCCCATACGGTTGCCTGACAGGTCCAGTGACGTCAGGTGCTCGAACCCCGCCAAAGTCTCCAGCATGCGCTGATCGACTTCCAGGCCCATGTTGCGAAACTCCAGGTAGTTGAGCCGGGGAAGTCGTGCCAGGGCAGATGCCAGTGAGGAAGTGGCGGCCTGGTGCGCATCGATGGTCAACCGGGTGACATTGGGGAAGCGGCTGAGCAATTCGTCGAGTTGCGACGCAGTGCCGCTCGTGCGGGTCAGCGTGAGTGCTTGAACCCGCTGTTCAAAGAATGCTGGAAGCCGCCTGGGGAACTGCTCGACAGCCACATCCTCCAGTTGCAGGCGCAGGTATCGCTGGCCCCGCTCCTGTTGCTCCCAGAACTGGCTGATCGCTGCCTGGATGCGCTGCCTGTGTGCGAGCGCTTCCTGGGTCAAGGGGTTGCTCGAGCTGGACGCCTGGGCCCAGCCGTCGATCGCGTCGCGCATTTGCTGGCGCTCGTCGCGTATGCGTGCAAGCCGGCCGGTGAGTTCTGCAGGCACATCCACGGTAACGCCGGCCGTCTCGGGCCGCTCGTTCAGCAACAAACGCTGTAGATGGGTTTCGTTGACAGGGTTGCCTTCGAGTGAGATCACCGTCGGGTTGGGCAGTGCGTCTGCTTCATTGAGCAGGAACGACGGCAACGACCTGAGGTTGTTGTTGCGCAGGGACAGGTGGGCGATACGCCCCAGTGCATCACTGCCAATCCCGATCGGCCACTGCGCCAGTTGCACGTTATCCAGGCCCAGGAAATCCAGGGTCAGTTCATGGAAGCTTGGGCTGTTGTTCTGGGCCAGGCGGTTGCCACTCAGGTCCAGGTACCTCAACTGGCGAAGTTCTGCCAACACATTGAGGTCGTTTTCGGAGAACGCGATGTTTTGGTTGGTTAGCACCAGCCTTTGCAGCTCAGGCAAAAGCTGGGTGATGGATGGCACGCTGAACATGAAGAACGAAGGTGTTGATCTGGCGTTGTAAGGCCGGCTGATTTCCAGTGATTCGATCTGCGGCATCTGCCTGAGCAGGCGTTGCAGCAGGCGTTCGTGCTGCGCCCAGCCGGCGAGGTTGCCTGACGGTAGATCGAGCAGGCTCAGGCTACGCACACGGCTGTTGAAGAAGTCGGGCAAGGTCAGGGGTACATCGGCCAAGGGCACTCGGGTTATGCGAAGCTCGGCCGTGTGCTGGGCCCCTTCATCCAGCGCGGTGTCATACCAGTGCTGCATGATCGCGTCACGTAGGCTGTTGTAGTCGCGTGCAGCCTGCTCTGTCAGCGGTGAAATGGCTTCACTCCAGTCAGCCAGCCTGCTTTGCAGTTCATTGCGCTGCTCCAGCAGCGCCTGCAGATGTTCGAGTATCTGCGGCGGCGTCAGGCCGCGACTGGTCAGCGACAGCAGGACCTGATCCGCCGCAACGCCGGTGTGCGCGAGGAGCCCCGTTGCTTCGACAGCCTCGATCAGGCGCTGGCGGGTAGCGCCTTGAGCTGCCGGGCCGCTCCCGCTCAATGGGTAGCCCAGGTGCCCATCGGCCAAGCGCATGGGCGAACGGTAGCCGGGGCGCACAGGTTGCATGCCCAGTAACGTCCTCAAGGTCGAGCGGGGCGGCAGGGGGCTTTCCTGTACCAGGCGCTGCAACGCTTGCTGGTCTGCGACGCCAAGCTGGGTCATGGCCTCGGGCAGCGCTTCGTACAGCGCGGCATAAAGGTCTGGATAAGTCGTGACCGCTGTGCTCGGACGGCTTTCATCGTGCACGATGTATCCGGCATCAGCATGGGTGATGGTGTGGTAGGGGCGAGGGTCCTGCGGGCCGATGCCATGCGCCTGGGTAGGCCAGGACATGCGCTGGAGCAGCTGCAGTTTCGTCTCGACGGGCCAGCCTGGCAGGCGTTCGAGCGTATGCATGATCAGCCGGTCGCTGTCCCAGTTTGGCACGCCGGAAAGGTACAGCCCTTCGCAGGCGCGGGCCAGGCGGATGTGTTGCTGGTAGAGGCGGATTTCCTCGCCAAGGCGTATGGGGATTTTGCCGCTGCCGAGCATTTGCAGTTCGCTGGCGCTGGCGCCGCGCACCAGCTCGTCGCTGACGACGGCCGGCAGTTTCGGGTACACCCGCCGTATGGCCTCAGCTTCTGGCGCCAGGTCGCTCGGAAGGCGAGCGTAAGCCCTGGTAAATGCTGCTGGCCGGGTGCTTGCGTCCGGCAGCTGGCGGACTGTTTCGTCCAGTTTGAAGCGTTGCAGGGTGTCTTCGAGCAAGGCCGGCAGCCGCTGGTTTTCGGCCAAGGCGCGGCGCAGTACGTCTTCGTGGGTGTCGCTGACGGCCAGTATCCGTTGGAGCGTCGGCTCGTCGAAGTGGGCATTCAAGTGACCGATACGGCGCAGCAGTGCCATGCCCGACCAGCTCAGCGGCTTGTCCGTGACCTGCAACCAGGCCCCGGCCCCATTGTGCCGCAACGGCGGCTCATAACCGCCCGCCTTGCTGGGGTGCTCGATGCGGTAGGTGCCGGTGTCGGCATTCCATTTCAGTGAAAATACCTTGCCTTCAAGGCGTAGCCAGGTCTTGCCATCCTGGCGGTACAGCCCAAGCCCGTCCGGGCTGGCCTGCGTTGGCAGCGTGACGTCTTGTTCGAAGGGGGTCAGGTCCTGGTTCCACAGGCGTGTGCTGCCATCTGGTAGTTCAACCTCCACCAGTTCCTCGATGAAGGAGGGGGTCGGCACATCAATGCGTTCTATTTCCGGCTCTTCCAGCGCATTGCCTGCTTCGCTGCCTGCGGTGTTACTCGCCGCTTTGGCTGCCGCGCTCAGTGCGGCCATGACCGCCACGTTTTCAATCACATCGACCATGTAGGTGAATGCCTTGTCGCGCTCGTCGTTTTTCCAGGCCTCGATGCCTTCGTATACCTCGTGGGCCAATTGGGCCACGCAGACGGCGAGCATCACCTCGCCCAGCCCGGGCACGAAGAAACCGGCGATGTTAAGGGCCGTCAGCACGCGTCCTGCAATCAATTCCCGGTGAGCCTGGGCCGTGCGCCGGTCGACGATTTCGGTGGGGGTTGCGTGGAATAGCACATCTTTTTCATGCCGCTGGGCTTTCTGGAAGGCCATGACGCTCTGGAAGGTGTGGCCGAATGGCCTTGCAACCGGATGCAGCGTGGCATGCGGATCAGGGATACGCTCGAGTACCCCGCGGACACTCCAGGCGATGGGCGTGAGCCGATCCTTCAGGCGTGTGATCGTCGAGGCCTTGTCACGGTCGGCAATGTGTTTGTCCAGGTAGCTGATGTTGGCGTGGAGCCTGTCGCGCAAATCGGCCTGCAAGGCCTCCAGGGTTGTGAATTCCTTGAGCGGCTGTGCGCTGTCCTCAGGGATATACAGGGCCACGGCCTGACGCCCTTCGGTTTGCACGGTAATCAGCACCACCCCGGTCAGCTCTGCTTCCCACAAATCGAGATAGCTGAATGTCACGGGCGAGGTTGCCGATAGCGGCTGGTCAACCGGGACGGCAAGCGCTGCGGTGTACAGCGTCTCACTGATATCGCCTTTGAGGCGGGCGTAATGCAAGGATTGCCGGAAGGCCGAGACTTCCGCTCGCCCCAGGGTCTGGTAAACGCCCAGCCTGGCTTCATCGGTGCCTGACTGCGTGGTGGCCTCAGGGTAATAGATTGCATGCACCAGGCCATGGTACTTGCCACCGATGTCCAGCGTGCGGCACAGGTCGGCGAAGTCTTCGGCGCCGATATCCACTGCGTTGCGGATCGGGACCGTGCCCATGAAGCGCCGATGATCGAGGATGACGGACTTTTTCAGCGCCGCCCCGGGCGCGTCCATGCCGTATTCGGCAGCGGCGTCCTGGGCAAAATTGTGCAGGGCGCTGTGCAGCAGCGAGCGGGTAGCCTGGTTCACGGCCACGCGCGCGTCGCCTGCGCGGGTCGTGTCGATCAGGCGGGCGTCGACCAGGTATGTGTTGTGCACATCCAGGTCGAGCCCGAAGCGTTGCTTGATGGCGTCGGTCAGTGTCTGCGCGGCGTAGGTTTGCAGGTCGGGTAGCGGTTCGAACAGCTTCTGCACCTGTGCATGGTGTTCGCGGTGCCGGGCATGTTCCGCCTGCCATGCCTTGGCGATTTCCGGTAGCTGCTGGACCGCTGTGGCCAGCCAGGCGGGGATCGGCAGCGCGTTGCGCATTGCGCGGTGGGTGTCTGGCGTGGCTTGCTTGAGCCAGGCGGGGAGCTTGCGTTCGATGGTGGCGTAATGAGCGCCAGGTAAGGTGTTGGCTGGGGTTGGCATGGCGGGCCCTTGCTAGGTATGGGGCAAGGGACTATGGGTGGTCTGGCTGGCGTGCCGGAGGTAAATATATGTGCCCCGCTTGCGGCCGTATCCGAGAGGACGGTGCTCAAAGCGCAATTCAGGTTTATGATGCCCAACGGCAGTCAATATCCTCACACGGAGTGCGCAATGCAGACCCTCTACCCGCAGATCAAACCCTACGCCCGGCACGATCTGGCCGTGGAAGCGCCGCACGTGCTGTATGTCGACGAAAGCGGCTCGCCAGAGGGTCTGCCCGTGGTGTTCATCCACGGAGGCCCGGGCGCAGGCTGCGACGCCCAGAGCCGCTGCTACTTTGACCCCAACCTGTACCGCATCATCACCTTCGACCAGCGCGGCTGTGGCCGCTCCACGCCCCATGCGACCCTGGAGAACAACACCACGTGGCACCTGGTCGAGGACCTGGAGCGCATCCGCGAGCACCTTGGCATCGACAAATGGGTGCTGTTCGGCGGCTCGTGGGGCTCGACCCTGGCCCTGGCCTATGCCCAGACCCACCCCGAGCGCGTCCATGGGCTGATCCTGCGCGGCATCTTCCTGTGCCGGCCGCAGGAAATCGAGTGGTTCTACCAGGAGGGCGCCAGCCGCCTGTTCCCCGACTACTGGCAGGACTACATCGCGCCGATTCCGCCGGAAGAGCGCGGTGACCTGGTCAAGGCCTTCCACAAGCGCCTGACAGGTAACGATCAGATTGCCCAGATGCACGCCGCCAAGGCGTGGTCTACCTGGGAGGGCCGTACCGCCACCCTGCGCCCGAACCCGCTGGTGGTCGACCGCTTCTCCGAGCCGCAGCGGGCGCTGTCGATCGCCCGCATCGAATGCCACTACTTCATGAACAACGCCTTCCTCGAACCGGACCAGCTGATCCGCGACCTGCCGAAGATCGCCCACCTGCCAGCGGTGATCGTGCACGGTCGCTATGACGTGATTTGCCCGCTGGACAACGCCTGGGCCCTGCACCAGGCCTGGCCGAACAGCGAACTGAAGGTGATCCGAGACGCCGGCCACGCCGCATCCGAGCCGGGCATCACCGATGCCCTGGTGCGTGCCGCCGACCAGATGGCCCGCCGCCTGCTCGACCTGCCCCTGGAAGAAGCATGAGGGGTTTGCTGCAGCGCGTGCGCGGTGCGCGGGTTGAAGTCGCGGGGGAGGTGGTTGGCGCCATCGACCACGGTTTGCTGGTGCTGGTGGCCGTCGAGCCTGAAGATTCCCGCGAGCAGGCCGATAAACTGTTGCACAAGCTGCTGAACTACCGTGTATTCAGCGATGAGCAAGGCAAGATGAACCTGTCGCTCAAGGATGTCGGGGGTGGTTTGTTGCTGGTGTCGCAGTTCACCTTGGCGGCGGACACCCGCAACGGCATGCGCCCGAGCTTCTCGACGGCAGCGCCGCCGGCCCTCGGGGCTGAATTGTTCGACTATCTTTTGCAGCAAGCGAAGCGCCAGCATGCCGACGTGGCGAGCGGGCAGTTCGGGGCAGACATGCAGGTGCATCTGGTCAATGATGGCCCCGTAACATTTATGTTACAAATATGAGGTCAAAAAACCCTTTGTTTACAGGAAAACAAGGGGTTTTGTACGATAAATAGTTGTTCCAGCCTGATGCGTTGTCACGCGACCTGCTGGATAATCGCGCGCTGCATGGACCTGCGTTCGCAGGTTCGTTTCACTCTGACTCGAGCATTGTCTGGATCCGTTTGGGGAATCATTACGCCCTCACGGGGTCCGAACAGTGCTCGCCAACCCGGCATTTGTCGCTGGCCGTTGGTTTCATGATCTGTTTTCGGCGAGGGTTGCTCGTGATTGTTAGTCCCCAAAAAGCATCAAGAATCCCCGGCATCCGGCTACGCAAGGCCCTGATGGCCAGTGTGGCAGTGGTCGGCCTGATGAGCGCGGGCCAGCTGTGGGCATTCAATCTTGACGATGTTGCAGCCAAGGCAAAGGATCTGGCCGGCCAGAAGTACGACGCACCAAAAAGCAACCTGCCGGCGGTGTTCCGTGACATGAAGTTCGCGGACTATCAGAAGATTCACTTCCTGCAGGAAAAGGCCGAGTGGGCCAAGGACAAGACCCCGTTCAAATTGTCGTTCTATCACCAGGGCATGCACTTCGACACCCCGGTGAAAATCAACGAGGTCACCACCACCAAGGTCGAGGAAATCAAGTACGACCCGAGCCGCTTCGAGTTCGGTGACGTGCCCCACGACCCGGAAACCACCAAGAACCTGGGTTATGCCGGTTTCCGCGTGCTGTATCCGATCAACAAGGCCGACAAGCAGGACGAGATCATGACCTTGCTTGGCGCCAGCTATTTCCGCGTGGTCGGCAAGGGCCATGTGTATGGCCTGTCGGCCCGTGGCCTGGCCATTGACACCGCGCTGCCGTCGGGCGAGGAATTCCCGCGCTTCACCGAGTTCTGGGTCGAGAAGCCCAAGCCGGCGGACAAGCATCTGGTGATCTACGCCCTGCTGGATTCGCCGCGTTCCACCGGCGCCTACAAGCTGACCCTGCGCCCGGGCAACGACACCGTGGTCGACGTGCAGTCCCGCGTGTTCCTGCGTGACCAGGTGAGCCGCCTGGGCATTGCCCCGCTGACCAGCATGTTCCTGTTCGGCCCTAACCAGCCGTCCAAGGTGCTCAACTACCGTCCGGCCCTGCACGATTCCGAAGGCCTGTCGATTCATGCCGGCAATGGCGAGTGGCTGTGGCGCCCGCTGAACAACCCTAAACACCTGGCCGTGAGCAACTTCAGCGTCGAGAACCCGCGTGGTTTCGGCCTGATGCAGCGTCAGCGCGCCTTCAGCGACTACGAAGACCTCGACGACAACTACCAGAAGCGCCCAAGCGCCTGGATCGAGCCGAAGGGTGACTGGGGCAAGGGCACCGTCGACCTGGTCGAAATTCCGACCGCCGACGAGACCAACGACAACATCGTAGCCTTCTGGAGCCCGGAAAAGCTGCCGGAGGCCGGCAAGCCGATCGAGTACGCCTACCGCCTGCACTGGACCATCGACGAGGCGAAGTTCCAGGCGCCTGAGCTGGGCTCGGTCAAGCAGACCCTGCGCTCCACCGGTGACGTCAAACAGTCCAACCTGATCCGCCAGCCAGACGGCAGCGTGGCCTTCCTGGTCGACTTCGCCGGCCCGGCCTTGGCCGCATTGCCGGAAGACGCCGCAGTGCGCAGCCAGATCAGCGTTGACGACAACGCCGAGGTGGTCGAGAACAATCTGCGCTATAACCCTGAGACCAAGGGCTGGCGCCTGACCCTGCGCCTGAAGGTCAAGGAAGCCAACAAATCCACCGGAATGCGTGCCGCGCTGGTGCGTGATGTGCCGGTCGAGCCCGCCAAGCCTGCCCAGGACGCCAAGCAGGACAAGGCCGCAGCCAAGCATGCCAAGGCCGAGAAAGCCGTCAAGGCTGAGCAACCTGCCAAGGCCGAACAACCTGCCGCCGATGCGGCGCCCACCAACGGGACCCCGGCCACCACCGAGAAAGTGCTGACCGAGACCTGGAGCTATCAGTTGCCTGCCGATGAGTAACTCAAACGCAAGGCCAGTATCGCTTGGCGAGTACCTGGCTCACCTGCCACTGAGTGACGAGCAACGGGCGGAACTCGCCAGTTGCACGTCGTTCAGTGAGCTGCACCAACGCCTGGCGGCCAACCCGGCCGCCAACGCTGCCGAGGCCGTGCAGGCCTCGGTGGGCCCGCGCCTCACTGTGGGCAGCGCCGCCGAACTGGAAGAGGCCGAAATGCTCGGCGTCGACGGCAGCGGCCGCCTTTGCCTGAAGATCGCCCCGCCGATCAAGCGCACCAAAGTGGTGCCCGAGCCTTGGCGCACCAACGTGCTGATCCGCATGTGGCGGCGCATGACGGGCCGCACCAACGCGCCCCAGCCACCCAAGCGCGAGTTGCCGCCGGCACGCTGGCGCACGGTTGGCTCGATCCGCCGCTACATCCTGCTGACCCTTATGATCGGCCAGACCATCGTCGCCGGTTGGTACATGAAGGGCATCCTGCCGTACCAAGGCTGGTCGTTCGTCGACCTTGACGAAGTCCTCAGCCAGCCGCTGTGGGATACCGTGGTGCAGGTGTGGCCGTATGCCTTGCAAACCTCCATCCTGATCCTCTTCGGCATCCTGTTCTGCTGGGTGTCGGCGGGCTTCTGGACCGCACTGATGGGCTTCCTCGAGCTGCTCACCGGGCGCGACAAATACAAGATTTCGGGCAGCAGCGCCGGCAACGAGCCGATTGCACCCGAGGCGCGTACCGCGCTGGTGATGCCGATCTGCAACGAAGACGTGCCTCGGGTGTTCGCCGGCTTGCGCGCAACGTTCGAGTCGGTGGCCGCCAGCGGCAACCTCGACCGCTTCGACTTCTTCGTGCTCAGCGACACCAATGACACCGACATTGCCGTGGCCGAACAACAGGCCTGGCTGGACGTGTGCCGCGAAACCAAGGGCTTCGGCCGCATCTTCTACCGCCGCCGTCGGCGCCGGGTGAAGCGCAAGAGCGGCAACCTCGACGACTTCTGCCGTCGCTGGGGTGGCGAGTACAAGTACATGGTCGTGCTCGACGCAGACAGCGTCATGAGCGGCGAGTGCCTGAGCAGCCTGGTGCGCCTGATGGAGGCCAACCCGGACGCCGGCATCATCCAGACCGGGCCTAGAGCCTCGGGCATGGACACCCTGTATGCACGCATGCAGCAGTTTGCCACCCGCGTGTACGGCCCGCTGTTTACCGCTGGCCTGCACTTCTGGCAGCTGGGCGAATCGCACTACTGGGGCCACAACGCGATCATCCGCATGAAGCCGTTCATCGAGCACTGCGCCCTGGCGCCGTTGCCGGGCAAGGGTGCGTTCGCCGGTGCAATTCTCTCCCACGACTTCGTCGAAGCTGCGCTGATGCGCCGTGCCGGCTGGGGCGTGTGGATCGCCTACGACCTGCCAGGCAGCTACGAAGAGCTGCCGCCCAACCTGCTCGACGAGCTCAAGCGCGACCGTCGCTGGTGCCACGGCAACCTGATGAACTTCCGCCTGTTCCTGGTCAAGGGCATGCACCCGGTACACCGTGCGGTGTTCCTCACCGGGGTGATGTCGTACCTGTCGGCGCCGTTGTGGTTCCTGTTCCTGGTGCTGTCGACGGCGTTGCTGGCGACCAACACCCTGATGGAGCCGCAGTACTTCATCGAACCGTACCAGCTCTACCCGCTGTGGCCGCAGTGGCACCCGGAGAAGGCCGTGGCGCTGTTCTCCACCACTATCGTGCTGCTGTTCCTGCCCAAGCTGCTCAGCATCATCCTGATCTGGGCCAAGGGCGCCGTCGAGTTTGGCGGGCGGATCAAGGTCACCCTGTCGATGCTGATGGAGATGCTGTTCTCCATGCTGCTGGCGCCGGTGCGCATGATCTTCCACACCCGCTTCGTGCTGGCCGCGTTCCTCGGCTGGGCGGCGACCTGGAACTCGCCGCAGCGTGACGACGACTCCACGCCTTGGAGCGAGGCGGTGCGCCGCCATGGGCCGCAAACCCTGCTGGGCATTGCCTGGGCCGCGCTGGTGGCGTGGTTGAACCCGAGCTTCCTGTGGTGGCTGGCGCCAATCGTAGGCTCGCTGGTGCTGTCGATTCCGGTTTCGGTGATCTCCAGCCGCACCCGCCTGGGCCTGGCGGCCAAGGACGAGAAGCTGTTCCTCATCCCCGAGGAATACGCCACCCCGCAAGAGTTGCTGTCCACCGACCAGTACACCCACGAAAACCGCTGGCATGCCCTGCATGACGGATTCGTGCGGGCCGTGGTCGACCCACGGCAGAACGCCTTGGCCTGCGCCATGGCCACTGCCCGTCATGGCCAGGCGGCGCCGATCGAAGCGCTGCGTGCCGAGCGCGTGGCCAAGGCCATGGAAGTCGGGCCGAAAGGGCTGGACCTCAATACCCGCCTGGCCCTGCTCAGCGACCCGGTGGCGCTGGCGCGCCTGCACGAGCAGGTGTGGGCAGAGCACAATGCGGCGTGGATCGATGTGTGGCGCGCTTCTATCAAGAACGACCCGCACTCGCCGTTGTTGCCGCTGCACCCGGAAAATGAAGGCCAACCGGCACTCGTCGGCGCCTGATCGGCCTGGGGCCGCTTTGCGGCCCATTCGCCGGCAAGCCAGCTCCCACAGGGATTGCACAAGCCTCTGGCCTGTCTGAATCCTGTGGGAGCTGGCTTGCCGGCGATGAGGGCTCCCCAATCTTCCTGCCTAATCGGATTTTGGCCAACAAAGTCCCCCCCGGCGCTAGGTCCCCGAGCCGCCATGCGTTAGCATCCCATTCCGATACGACGCCTCGGCCGGTACGGCCGTGCCAACACAATAAGATTCGCTACTTTTCTTGCTAGGGGACTTGGTGATGATCAAGCAATACCTTTCGCGACTGCTGGTCGGTGTAACCGCCCTGGTCGCTGTAACTGCGGCCCAGGCAGGCGCAATCGATGACGCGGTCAAGCGCGGCACCCTGAAGGTGGGCATGGACCCGACCTACATGCCGTTCCAGATGACCAACAAGCGTGGCGAAATCATCGGCTTCGAAGTCGACATTCTCAAGGCTATGGCCAAGTCCATGGGCGTCAAGTTCGAGGCAGTGTCTACCGCCTATGACGGCATCATCCCGGCCCTGTTGACCGACAAGTTCGACATGATCGGCAGCGGCATGACCCTGACCCAGGAACGCAACCTGCGCCTGAACTTCAGCGAACCCTTCATCGTGGTTGGCCAGACCCTGCTGATCCGCAAGGAGCTGGCGGGCGAGATCAAGTCGTACAAGGACCTGAACAACGAGAAGTACCGCCTGACGTCCAAGCTGGGCACCACTGGCGAAATGGTTTCCAAAAAGCTGATCGGGAAAGCCAAGTACCACGGCTACGACAACGAACAGGAAGCGGTGATGGACGTGGTCAACGGCAAGGCTGACGCCTTCGTCTATGACGCGCCATACAATGTGGTAGCCGTGGAGAAGGCCGGTGCTGGCAAGCTGCTGTTCCTCGAAGAGCCTTTCACCTACGAGCCGCTGGCCTTTGGCCTGAAGAAAGGCGACTACGACAGCATCAACTTCATCAACAACTTCCTGCACCAGATCAAGCATGACGGGACCTACGATCGTATTCACGACAAGTGGTTCAAGAACAAGGACTGGCTGAAGGACATGGAATAAGGCCCCGGCCACAAGCCCGGCTTTGACCCCGACGCGCAGGCAAACCCTGCGCGTTCGCATTTACGGAAGTACCCCACGTGATCAAACACAAGAAAGCCCAGTGGCCCTGGCACGGGCTGACCGCCCTGGTGCTGGTCGGCCTGGCGATCAGCCTGTACATGGCCACCTCGATGATGTCCTACGAGTGGCGCTGGAACCGCGTACCGCAGTACTTCGCCTACAAGGCCGAAGACGTTCAGCGCGCTGCCGCTTATGGCACCGTGCAGGAGATCGTCATTGCCGGCGATAACGCCCGCGTCACGCTGAAGGACGAGCAAGGCGACGAGCAGGTGCTCGACGTGGCCAAGGACAGCCTGCAACTGAGCCGCGGTGACGATGTGGCCGAAGGCGACCAGATCGGTGTCACCCGCCACTGGGCAGCCGGCCCGCTCGCCTGGGGCCTGTGGACCACGTTGTGGCTGTCGGTGGTATCCGGCGCGCTGGGCCTGGTCATCGGCTTGTTCGCGGGCTTGTGCCGGTTGTCCAGCAACCCGACCCTGCGTGACCTGTCGACCGTTTATGTCGAGCTGGTGCGCGGCACGCCGCTGCTGGTGCAGATCTTCATTTTCTACTTCTTCATCGGCACCGTGCTCAACCTGTCCCGCGAGTTCGCCGGGGTGGCGGCGCTGGCACTGTTCACGGGCGCCTACGTGGCTGAAATCGTCCGTGCTGGCGTGCAGTCCATCACCAAGGGCCAGAACGAAGCCGCCCGCTCGCTGGGCCTGAACGCTGGCCAGTCGATGCGCCACGTGATCCTGCCGCAGGCCTTCAAGCGCGTGCTGCCGCCGTTGGCGGGCCAGTTCATCAGCCTGGTCAAAGACACCTCGCTGGTCTCGGTGATCGCAATCACCGAACTGACCAAGAGCGGCCGCGAGGCCATCACCACCTCGTTCTCGACCTTCGAGATCTGGTTCTGCGTGGCAGGTCTGTACCTGCTGATCAACCTGCCGCTGTCGCACCTGGCCAGCCGGCTCGAGCGGAGGCTTGCGCAAAGTGATTGAAGTCCGTGACCTGCTGAAAGTCTTCGACACCCGTGGCCAAGTGGTACGGGCGGTGGACAACGTCACCACCCAGGTCGCCAAGGGCGAAGTGGTGGTAGTGCTCGGGCCCTCGGGTTCGGGCAAGTCGACCTTCCTGCGCTGCCTCAACGGCCTGGAGCATTTCGACGAAGGCCATGTGGCCATCGACGGCCTGCAACTGGCTGACCCGAAGACCGACATCAACGCCTACCGCCGCGAAGTCGGCATGGTGTTCCAGCACTTCAACCTGTTCCCGCACATGACCGTGCTGGAAAACCTGTGCCTGGCGCAGAAAGTGGTGCGCAAGCGCAACAAGGCCGAGCGTGAAGCCAAGGCCCGGGCATTGCTGGAGAAGGTGGGTATTTCGCAGAAGGCCAACGAGTACCCGTCGCGCTTGTCGGGCGGCCAGCAACAGCGCGTGGCGATTGCCCGTGCCCTGGCGATGGACCCGAAAGTGATGCTGTTCGACGAGCCGACCTCGGCGCTTGACCCGGAAATGGTCGGCGAAGTGCTGGACGTGATGAAGACCCTGGCCCAGGAAGGCATGACCATGGTCTGCGTCACCCATGAAATGGGCTTTGCTCGCGAAGTGGCCGACCGGGTGCTGTTCTTCGACCATGGCAAGCTGCTGGAAGACGCCGCTCCAGGGGCGTTCTTCGATGCGCCAACGGACCCGCGCGCGCAAGCGTTCCTGCGCCAGGTGCTGTAAAAAGCGGGGCGCTTTGCGCCCCAATCGCCGGCAAGCCAGCTCCCACAGGTATGGTGCTGACCTGCTTTTTGTGGGAGCTGGCTTGCCGGCGATTGGGCTGCAAAGCAGCCCCGGTAATCTCAAATGCTGAACCGCCCAACCATCCCCCGCAATTGCTGCCCCAACTGCTCCAGCTCCCCGCTAGAGGCCGCCGTCTGTTCGCTGGCCGCACTGGTCTGATCCGACACATCCCGCACATTGATCACGCTTCGGTTGATCTGCTCGGCCACCACGCTTTGTTCTTCGCTGGCCGTGGCGATCTGTTGGTTCATGCCCTGAATGCTCGACACGGTGTCGGCGATCTGGCTTAGCGCATGCCCGGCCCTGCGGCTCAGCTCCACGCTCTGCTCGGTCAGGTTCTTGCTGCTGTCCAGCAAGCGGGTCACCTCGTCGGTACCGTTGTGCAGGCTGTCGATCAACTGGCCAATCTCTTCGGTTGCAGTCGAGGTACGCTTGGCCAAACCGCGCACTTCATCGGCCACCACGGCAAAGCCGCGCCCGGCTTCGCCTGCACGGGCCGCCTCGATGGCCGCGTTCAGCGCCAGCAGGTTGGTCTGTTCGGACACCGACTTGATCACGTCAAGGATGCTGCCAATGCGCTGGCTTTCGCCTGCCAGGTGCTGCATGGCCGCCAGGCAATGATCCATCTGCCCGGCCAGTTGCTCGATACGGCCGATGGCTTCGGATACGACCCGGTCGCCCACCTGGGCCTGCTGGTCGGCGTTGGTTGCAGCCAGCGAGGCCTGCTCGGCGTTCTGTGCCACTTCCTGAACGGTGGCGCTCATCTGGTTCATGGCGGTGGCCACCTGGTCGGTTTCTTCGCGCTGCTGGTTGATCTTCAGTTTGGTGTCCTCGCTGCTGGCTGCCAGCTGTGTGGCGGCCTGTGACAGCTGGCCGACGCCTTGGTCGATACCCCCGATAAGCTCGCGCAGGCTCAAGGTCATCTCACGCATGCGGCTTTGCAACTGGCCCATCTCGTCACGGCGTTGCACCGCGTCAACCTGGCTCAGGTCGCCTTTGGCTATGCGTGCAGCCACGGCCAGCGTCTGGCGCAACGGCTGGGTGATCTGCAAGGTGATCAGCCAGGCGGCCAACACCCCCATTGCGAGTGCCAGCAGCGCTACGCCGGTCAGCAGCGAGCGGGCGGCCAAGGCTTCGCTGTCGCGCTGTTCGATCTTGCGTTCACCCAGTTGCACGCTCACTGCGGCCAGTTCATCGCCCATTTTCTCCATCGCATTCTGCAGTTGCTCAACCCGCACGGCCGCGCGGCGGTACTGGTCCAGGCTGGCCCGGTAACTTGCCAACTCGGTACCGGGTTGCTCGGTGAGCGCGTGTGGCAAGCCCAGCGGTTCGAGGTTTTGTAGCAATTGCCCAAGGCTGGTATCGGCGGCGTCCAGCGCACGTTCGCCCACCCGCGTGAATTCCTCGACGGGTGAGAAGGTATAGGCCGGCATCAGGCTCTGCTGGTTAGCGCCATCGACATGCCGGGTGAAGGTATCCATCAGGCTCAGTACGGCACTGCGCTGGTTGTCGGTCGACATGTTCAGCAAGGCCTGGGCCTGTAGATTCTCGATGACCTCGTTTAGCTTATGTTCCTGTGCCTGCATGGTTTCGCGCAGGGCAGTACGGTCAATGACGCTGCGTTGCAGCTCGCTGAAAGTGTCGCGCAGGCGCTGCAGCATCGCCTGCTTTTCGCTCAGTAACTGGCGAGACTCATCAACGTTGCTGCGTTGCTGCAGCGTGGTCAGCATGGCGTTCAGCTGGTCAAGGATGCGGGTAACTTGTGCTTTGCTGGCGTCGTCGTTAAGCACGCGATACGTGATGCGCTCTGCGCGCAGGTCTTTGGTGAAGTCGTTGATCAGGCCTATCTCGCTCAGCTGTTCCGAGCGGGTAATGGCGCCATCCAGTGCGCGCCAGCCGCTGAGGGTGGTGGCCAGGGTAAACAGCAGGACCACGGCAAAGCCGAGGGCCAGCTTGGCAGCGACACTGATGTTGCCGAGCTTGCGGTTGAGGTATCCGAGCATGATGGGGCTCCGTCCATTCGAGAAAGGGGATGCAAGCGCATTGCTGGCATCTCACCTCTGCCAATCGGCAGCGGAGCTGTAGGACTTGACCTGAAAACCGGGTAGGAAATTTCGCTGCGAACTGTAGGAAGGTTATGCCCGCACTGGCCTCTTCGCGGGTAAACCCGCTCCCACAGGTACTGCTCAGCCCTTGAAGCCTGCGCGATACCTGTGGAAGCGGGTTTACCCGCGAAGAGGCCAGTACAGGTGATCCATCCCTCAGATCAAAGTTTGAACCGCCCCACCAACCCCTGCAGGTGCGTCCCCAGGCGAGCCAGCTCCACACTCGAACTGGCCGTCTCTTCACTGGCCGCCGATGTCTGGTCGGATATATCCCGCACATTCATCACGCTACGGTTGATCTCTTCGGCCACGGCGGTCTGTTCCTCTGCCGCAGTTGCAATCTGCTGGTTCATCGCCTGGATCGAAGACACCGTGCGGGTGATGGTTTCCAGAGAGGTACCGGCGCGGCGGGTCAGTTCGACGCTGCTGTCGGTCAGCTGGCGGCTGCTGTCCATCACGCTGGCCACCCGTTGGGTGCCGCTTTGCAGGCCGGCAATCAGCTCTTCGATTTCTTCGGTCGACTGCTGGGTGCGTTGCGCCAGGCTACGTACCTCGTCGGCCACCACGGCAAAGCCACGCCCGGCCTCACCCGCGCGGGCGGCTTCGATTGCAGCATTGAGGGCCAGGAGGTTGGTCTGCTGGGCCACCGACTTGATCACGTCGAGCACGCTACCGATCTTGTCGCTTTCGGCCTTGAGCTGGTTCATCGCTTCGCTGGAATTGACCACTTCACTCGCCAGGCGCTCGATCTGCGCCACGGCCTCGCCCACCACGCGGTCGCCTTCGCGGGCCTGCTGGTCGGCCATCAAGGCGGCTTCCGAGGCCTGTTCGGCATTGCGTGCCACTTCGTGCACGGTGGCCGTCATCTGGTTCATGGCGGTCGCCACCTGGTCGGTTTCGACCTTCTGGTTGTTGACCCCGGCGCTGGTCTGCTCAGTCACCGCCGACAGTTCTTCTGCGGCGCTGGCGATCTGCGTGACCCCGTCACCGATGCCGCCAATCAGCTCGCGCAGGCCTTGGGTCATGCGCTGCATGCTCGCTTGCAGCTGGCCCAGTTCGTCACGGCGGTTTACCTGCAGGTTCTGGGTCAGGTCGCCACTGGCTACCCGCTCGGCGGCGCGCAGGGTCTGGCGCAGGGGGATGATGATCTGCCGGGTAATGGCCCACGCGGCCAGCAGGCCAAGGGCCAGGGCCAGTCCGGTGGCCACGGCGAGCAGGGTCTTGGCCTGGGTCGCGCCGGCGTCACGCACGGCGGTCTGCGAAGTGGTCATCGCCTGGCTGGTCTGCAGCAGCAGCGTGCCTTGCTCGGCCATGTGCTGCAGGGCCTGCTCGCTGGCGGCCTGGGCATTGCCGAACTGGGTGACCGCATCGCGGTAGCCGCCCATGGCGGTGGCGGCATCGTCGAGACCGGCGGCATGTTCGGCCGGCACTTTGGCTGGCAATGCACGTAGCTCGGCCAGGGCCTGGTCGATGGCCTTCAGCGCAGTTTGCTGGAAATCGGTATTGCCGCTGTAGGTGTAGCCACGTACCTGGAAACGCGCTTGTTGCAGCAGGGCGCTGACGTCTACCGCGTGCTGGTACTGGTTGATATCGCCACCTTGCAGCAGGCCCCGCTGCACGCGGCCGATCAGCTCTGCAGCCTTGTCAGCGCTGTCGCCGAGCACGCTACGGCTGGCCTCGCGGCGCTGGCCGGCCTGCTTCAGCTCGTTGAATGCCTGCTGGTAAATGCGCACGGCCTCGCGCTGCTGCTCCAGGCGCTGGCGGTCGGCGGGGTGTTCGATCTGCCCGAGCATCAACTGCACCTGGCGGTCGAGGTTGGCCAGGGCTTTTTCCAGCTCGGCCACCGACGCGTCATCACTGCGGCGCTCGTAATGCTGGCGGGCAATGCGCAGTTCCTGGGTGTACTGCTGGATGACCGAGATGTTACCCAGCTTGTCGCCACGGTCGATGATGCTGTCCATGCCGTGCCAGCCGGCCAGGGTAATAGCCAGGGTCAACAGCAGCACCAGGCCGAAACCCAGCCCCAGTTTGCGATTCACGCTCACATTGCCCAGCGATTGGGCTAACCATTGGTACATGTACGACTCCCCGGCGGCTTGGCAGCACAAATAATTGTTGTGTTGCCAAGGCCATCGGCCCGGGAGGGGGAAACTTGATGGGCGAAAAAGTGGCGTTTACGTCAGAAAATACGCGAAAGCAGCGCTGTGACGGCAGTCTCTACCCGCAGGATGCGATCACCCAGCTGCACCGGTGCCAGGCCAGCCTTGCCCAAGAGGTCAATTTCGTAGGGGATCCAGCCGCCTTCGGGGCCGATGGCCAGGGTTACGGCTTGTTCCACGGCACGCGGGCAGGCGGGGTAAGGGCCGGGGTGGCCCACAAGGCCCAGGGTGCCGGCGGCGATGGCGGGCAGGCGGTCTTCGACGAAAGGCTTGAAGCGTTTCTCGATGACCACCTCGGGCAGCACCGTGTCACGGGCCTGTTCCAGGCCGAGGATCAGGTTTTCGCGGATGCTCTCGGGCTGCAGGAAAGGCGTTTGCCAGAAGCTTTTCTCGACCTTGTAACTGTTCACCAGGATCAGCCGTGATACGCCGAGGGTGGCCACGGTCTGGAACAGCCGCCGCAGCATTTTCGGCCGCGGCACCGCCAGCACCAGGGTCAACGGCAGCTTGGCCGGTGGCTGCTGGTCGAAGGCCACTTCAAGTTCGGCCTCGTGCTGTTCCAGGCGCAGCACCGTGGCCTTGCCCATCAGGCCGTTGATTCGGCCCACGCGCAGGTTATCGCCCACCGCTACGCGGTGGATTTCCTGCATGTGGGTAAAGCGCCTGTCAGCAAGAACGACGCGGTCGGCCGAGACGAAATCGGCCTCTTCAAGAAGCAACAGATTCACGGTTGGGTCGCTGGTGGCTGGTCGTTGTGGTCGTTGGCTTCTTCGTCGTGGGCACTGCGCTTGCGGATCAGGCTACCGCACAGCACGCCGACCTCGAACAGCAGCCACATGGGCACGGCCAGCAGGGTCTGGGAGAAGATGTCCGGCGGGGTGAGGATCATGCCGACCACGAAGCAGCCGATGATCACGTAAGGGCGGATCTTCTTCAGGTACTTCACGTCGACCACGCCAATCCACACCAGCAGCACCACTGCCACCGGGATTTCGAAGGCGACGCCAAAGGCGAAGAACAGCGTCATCACGAAGTCGAGGTAGTTGGCGATGTCGGTCATCATTGCCACGCCTGCCGGGGTGGCGGCGGCAAAGAAACTGAACATCAGCGGGAACACCAGGAAATAGGCAAAGGCCATACCGGCGTAGAACAGCAGAATGCTCGACACCAACAGCGGAATGGCGATGCGCCTTTCATGGCGGTACAGACCCGGTGCGATAAAACCCCAGATCTGCTGCAGGATGAACGGGATCGCCAGGAACAGCGAGACGATCATGGTCAGCTTGAACGGCGTAAGGAACGGCGAGGCCACGTCGGTGGCGATCATCGTCGCGTTGGCCGGCAAATGGTCGCGCAGCGGCGCCGAGACCAGGGTGTAGATCTGCTGGGCGAAGGAAAACAGCCCGGCAAAGATCAGGAAAATGACGGCAACGCAGCGCAGCAGGCGGGTGCGCAGCTCGGTCAGGTGCGAGACCAGCGGCATTGGCTGGTCGTGTTCCGGATTCTCGCTCATGGGGCTCGCGGCGGTTGAGGCGGTTCAGGGGATGCAACCGGGGTTGCAGGTGCTTCGACCGGCCTGGCCTCAAGCCCGGCAGGTGGCTGCACGCTGGCCGTGGTTACCGGCGGCTGGGCAGGGGGCGTCATCGGGTTGAGGATGCGCTTGGCTTCCTCTTCCATCTGCAGGATGTGCTCGTTATGCAACTGGCGGCGGATGTCGTCGGCGCCGATTTCGCGCTCGACTTCCATCTTGATGCTGTTGAAGCTGCGTTTGAGCCGGCCGATCCACAGGCCTGCGGTGCGCGCGGCACCGGGCAGGCGCTCGGGGCCGAGCACCAGCAGGGCGACCAGACCTACGAGTAGCAGCTCGCTGAAACTGATGCCGAACATGGGTCAGTCTTTCCGTTGCGGCTCTTGGACCGGTTGGGCCTGGCCTTCGATGGTGTGGCCTTGTTGCGGCTGGGCAGTGTTTTGCACCGGCGGCACAGGCTGGGCAGGCGGCGGAGTCTGCTCGGCCGGCTTGGTCTCTTCTTCGTTCATGGCCTTGCGGAAGCCCTTGATCGACTCGCCCAGGTCACTGCCAAAGTTTTTCAGCTTCTTGGTGCCGAACACCAGGACCACGACAACCAGCAGGACGATCCAGTGTTTCCAGTCAAAAATACCCATGATGCTCTCCTAGAATGCGTTGTGCTCAAGCCGAAGGCTGTCGAGCGGCCTTTTCATCATGCCCGGACAAGCCGAAACGGCGATCCAGTTCGTCGAGCACGGCTTGTGGATGCTGGCCCAGCGCGCTGAGCATCACCAGGCTATGAAACCACAGGTCGGCGGTTTCGTAGATGACATCGCTGTAATCCTTGCTGACGGCAGCGTCCTTGGCGGCAATGATCGTTTCGACCGACTCTTCGCCGAGCTTTTCGAGGATCTTGTTCAGGCCCTTGTGGTACAGGCTGGCTACGTAGGAGCTGTCAGGCGCCGCTTGCTTGCGTTCTTCAAGCACTTCGGCCAGGCGGTTGAGGGTGTCGCTCATGTCAGTGTCCTGCGCTGTAGATGGCATCCGGGTCCTTGAGGACCGGGTCGACGATTTTCCACTGGCCGTCTTCAAAGACGCGGTAGAAGCAGCTTTCACGGCCGGTATGACAGGCGATATGGCCCAGTTGCTCGACCATCAGGATGATCACGTCCGCGTCGCAGTCCAGACGCAGCTCATGCAGCTTCTGCACGTGCCCGGATTCTTCGCCTTTACGCCACAGCTTGCCACGCGAACGCGACCAGTAGATGGCGCGCTGTTCGGTGGCGGTCAGTGCCAGCGATTCGCGGTTCATCCAGGCCATCATCAGCACGCGTCCGGTCTTGTGGTCCTGGGCGATTGCCGGTACCAGGCCATCGCTGTTCCACTTGATCTCGTCCAGCCAGTCTTTCATCGTCGACTCCAAAGCGGACCCGCTCCTGTATCGGGCCCTTTGCGCTAGTGTGCCAGCCACAGGCGCGGCTGGCTATTGGCGCACGATCAGGTAAAGGCCTGCGGCCAGCATCAGCCAGGCCGGCCACGCAGCAGGGGCGGCCAGGCTGGCGGCCTCGGCAGCGCCAGCAGCCAGCACCGCGCCGCCACCAAGCAGGCCGGCGCCCAGCAGGCGCAGGGCCCAGCGGTCACCCTGGCGGCGGCGTTCCGGCATTTGCGGATCGTGCAGGTGCGGTTGCGACAGGCGTTCGAGCAGGTCGCGGGCCATGTTGGTCAGGTGCGGCAACTGCTCGACCTGCCCATGAATGTTGCCGAGCACGGCCTTGGGGCTGTAGCGGTCGCGCATCCAGCGCTCGAGGAACGGTTTGGCGGTGCTCCACAGGTCCAGGTCGGGGTACAGCTGGCGGCCCAGGCCCTCGATGTTGAGCAGGGTCTTCTGCAGCAGCACCAGCTGCGGCTGCACTTCCATGTTGAAGCGCCGCGCGGTCTGGAACAGGCGCATCAGCACCTGGCCGAACGAAATATCCTTTAACGGTTTTTCGAAGATCGGCTCGCACACGGTGCGGATCGCCGCTTCGAATTCGTTGACCTTGGTGTGCGCCGGCACCCAGCCCGAGTCGATGTGCAACTCGGCGACGCGGCGATAGTCACGCTTGAAGAAGGCAAACAGGTTGCGTGCCAGGTAATCCTGGTCCTCGGCGGTCAGGCTGCCGACGATGCCGCAGTCGATGGCGATGTACTGCGGGCTCCACGGCTTGACCGTGCTGACAAAGATGTTGCCCGGGTGCATGTCGGCATGGAAGAAGCTGTCGCGGAACACCTGGGTGAAGAACACCTCCACGCCGCGCTCGGCCAGCAGCTTCATGTCGGTACGCTGGTCGGCCAGGGTGGCCATGTCGGTCACCGGTACGCCGTAGATGCGTTCCATCACCAGCACTTTGGGGCGGCACAGGTCCCAGTACACCTGGGGCACGTACATCAGCTCGGAGCCTTCGAAGTTGCGCCGCAGCTGGCTGGCGTTGGCCGCTTCGCGCAGCAGGTCGAGCTCGTCGTAGATGGTTTTTTCGTAGTCGCCGACGATTTCCACCGGGTGCAGGCGGCGGGCATCGGCCGAGGCGCGTTCGGCAGCCTTGGCGATCAGGAACAGCCAGGCCAGGTCTTGGGCGATCACCGGCTTCAGGCCCGGGCGTACCACCTTGACCACCACCTCTTCGCCGGTTTTCAGGCGTGCGGCGTGTACCTGGGCCACCGAGGCCGAGGCCAGCGGTTCGACGTCGAAACGGCTGAACACCTCGCCAACCTTCGCGCCCAGCTGCGCTTCAATCAGTGCCACGGCCTGTTTCGGGTCGAATGGCGGCACGCGGTCCTGCAGCAGCATCAACTCGTCGGCGATGTCGGTGGGCAGCAGGTCGCGGCGGGTCGACAGCAACTGCCCGAACTTGATGAAGATCGGCCCCAGGTCCTGCAGCGCCAGGCGCAGGCGCGCGCCACGGCTGAGTTCGGTGGGCTTGCGTGGCAGCCAGCGCCACGGCATCAGCAGGCGCAGGCTGGCCAGCCACCAGGGCAGCAAGGGCTGTTCGAACAGCAGGTCATCGAGACGGTAGCGAATCACCACGCGCTGGATGCGAAAAAGACGGCGGACGGCGAGCAGCTTCATGCGTTTTCGCTGGTATCAAGGGATCGGGAGAGGCGCTTGATGCGCGCCTCGAGGCGTTCTGTATCGAGCTTCAGGGCATCGAGTTCGCTGAAGGCGGCTTCGGCTTCGCGCTTGCCTACCAGGGTGCGGGACTCTTCGGCCAGGTACTCGGAAAGGTTCTGGCTGAAGCGCGCCAGGCCCTGGCGGGTCCAGCGTGCACGCAGGCGAATGTGGCCTGCCAGCATTGCCGTGGCGACCGGGCCGAGCCAGCGTTGTAGTTCGTGCTCCCAGTCCAGCTCCAGGTCCTGCAGCACGCCGAACAGGTCGAGCAGCACGGCGCTGTCGCCATGCAGCTCTACCTGCGGGCTGTGCAGTACGGCGGTCTTGTCCCTGGCCAAGGCCAGTTGCACCAGGCTGCCGGCCGGTGCGCGCAGGCTGCAGTCGACCTCGCCTTCCCAGTGGGCGGCGAGCATCAGGCCGTCTTCATCGGGCAGGATGAAGACCTGCAGGGCCGGTTGGCGGCAGTCGATCTCGATGACCTTGCCTTCCAGCGCGGCCAGCCGCGGCAGGGCCGTGCTGTCCATGCGCAGGACGCGGTTCAGGCCATGTTCGACGCTGGCGAGCAGCCCGGCCAGCAGCATCAGGGTTTGATCCCCCGGTGCACGGCAACGATGCCGCTGGTCATGTTGTGGTAGGTGACGCGGTCGAAACCGGCCTCGACCATCATGCTCTTCAGGGTTTCCTGGTCCGGGTGCATGCGGATCGATTCGGCGAGGTAACGGTAGCTTTCCGAGTCGTTGGTGATCAGCTTGCCGGCCAGCGGCATGAAGGCGAACGAATAGGCGTCGTAGGCCTTGGACATCAGCTTGCTGGTCGGTTTGGAGAATTCCAGGATCAGCAGGCGGCCACCGGGCTTGAGCACGCGCAGCATCGAGCGGATGGCTTCGTCCTTGTGGGTGACGTTGCGCAGGCCGAAAGCGATGGTCACGCAGTCGAAGTGGTTGTCCGGGAACGGCAGTTTTTCGGCGTCGGCCTGGACGAACTCGATGTTGCCGGCCACGCCACGGTCGAGCAGGCGGTCACGGCCAACCTTGAGCATCGACTCGTTGATGTCGGCCAGTACCACCTGACCCGTCGGGCCGACCAGGCGCGAGAACTTGGCGGCCAGGTCACCGGTACCGCCGGCGATGTCCAGCACCCGGTTGCCGCTGCGCACGCCCGACAGCTCGATGGTAAAGCGCTTCCACAGGCGGTGCATGCCGCCGGAAAGCACATCGTTCATCAGGTCGTACTTGGCTGCCACCGAGTGGAACACTTCGGCGACTTTTTTCGCCTTCTGGCTTTCAGGTACGTCCTGGTAGCCAAAGTGGGTGGTGGGTTCGGCGTGGTCGCCTTTGCGCTGGTCGTTCATATCGCTTCACCGGAAAAAATTACCGCCATTCTAGGGCGAACGGGCGGATTTGTCTTGGCGGGGTGTGCCAGTGGGCAGGGGCGGGCATAATGCCCATTATGTCTACATCTTCAGGAATGCCCGCATGACCCAGATCAGCGTCGAACGCAAACACTCCCTAGGCCGCGATGCTGCCCGCGCCAAGGCGCAAGCGCTGGTCGACAAGCTCAGCCGCGAGTACGACCTCAAGGCCACCTGGAACGGTGACCGGGTCGATGTGGCGCGCAGCGGGGCAAACGGCAGCGTGCACATTGGCGAAGACATCATCCGTGTGGAGCTGAAACTGGGCATGATGCTGTCGATGATGAGCGGCACCATCAAGGGTGAAATCGAGCGGGCGCTGGACAAGGCGCTGGCCTGACCCCCGCGGGTTTCAGTCGGGCGGGAATGGGAACGCCCCCTCTATCTGCTCAAGCCGCAGGTCGCCCCGGTAGATATGGATGCGCTCTGCCGGGTCGAGTGAACGCTCCAGTTTTTCCTCGCGGCTCATGGCCCGGGGTTCCCAGAACTTCAAATGGCCCTTGGCGAACGCGCGCGCCGCAGCCTGGGCGCTGGTGTAGTGAAAGTGCGCTTCCCAAAGCATCTGTCTGGGTTGCTTGCGATAGATACTGTACACATCCAGGTAGTCATTGGCCTTGAGCCGCTTGCGCGCGTTGCTCAGGGTTATCTCGATCTGGCCTTGCTGTTGAAGGTAGCGCAGTGCCTTGCTGTCCGGGTACCGTGTGTTGAGATAGGCGTCGGTGAGCAATCGGCGTTTTTCAGCCTGCAGCCCCTCGACCGCCTCGTTCAGCTGCGCTGCCAGGGCCTGGCCCTCGGGCGGGCCGGCCGTCAACTGCCGGGCGATGTCGTCCATGTCCTGAATCTGCCAGTCCATCAGGTCTGCCAGGCTGTTGGGTTCCTTCGAATAGCGGGCGGCCAGGGCGAGCTTGCCGGCCTTCTGCGCAAGCAGACTGGCGCCGACACGGCGAAGGTAGGCGTTGCTGCGTGGCGGCGCGGCGCTGGGTACCGGTTCCCATTGCGCGCCACGCGGCTGGTACTGGACGGTTTGCTGGGTGACAGGGTCGCTTTGCGTCGCCAGCTGGCCTTCCGCGCTATATTCGGCCAGGATCGTTCTACCCTTCACAGTACGGATCAGCTTGCGTCTGCCTGGGCGCCTGCGGTAGGTCAACTGCCTGGGCTGTGCAGGCGTGCCGCTTTGGCGGGCGAGCAAGGCGTTGCTCAGGTCGTGCTCGGCCGCTGATTTCAACGCCGTCAACTCGCTGATGTACTGCTCCAGGCGCGTTGTATCAAGTGCCGGCTCATCCATTGACAGCAGGTAGTTGGCCTTGCCAAGCGAAGCCTGGTATTCGCGTACGGCATTGCCGAGGATTTCGACTTGCTCTTCGGCGGGCAGATTCTCCGCCGCCAGGCCATCGTGGCTCAGCAATGCTGCCTGGAAGCCGCGATCGCGCAGGCCTGCTTGCATGCGCAGCAGTTCGTCGAAGTTTTCGCGGGTCAGTTGCTCCCTGTTCACTACCAACTGGGCCAGATCGCTGATGACCTGACCGCGGGAGATGACGGTCGAGTAATGGCGCTGGCCGATGATCTTTTCGAGCTTGGACTGTTTGTCCTTGAACTGCAGGGTGGTGTCGTTCAGGGCCAGCGCGATGTTCTGGTCCAGGCGTTCACTGACCGTGAGTACGCGCTTGTGCGTGGCGTACGCGGCTGCCACGTTGTCCCGGTAGGCAAGGTACAGCAACCCTTGTTCCTGGCCGAACGGTAACTTGGCCAACTGTGCCGACTGCTGCCTGAGGACCTCATAGTCGGTCAGGTCCAGTAAGCGGTGGAAAAGATGCAGGTCGGTGTCGAGCAGTTGTTCCGCCCACTGACTGCGGCCCACGGCCGATGTGCTCCGGGGGTCGAGCCTGGCGAAGCGGGGCTCGCTCATCTGGGTAAACAGCCTGACTTGCGAGCCCAGCAGGTCGGCCTGCTTTTCGTAAGTCAGCGAGATGATCAGCAGGTGCGGGCGGACCTCGTTGCGCATCGTTTGCACCGTGCGCACCTGTTCCTGCAGCGTTTCTGGCAGGTCGCTACGGGCGATGCCTGGGTGTTCGCGCAGCGCTCGCCTGACATCCCGCGCGGCATCGTCGTAGGGTTTGGTCAGTTCCAGGTACCTTTCGATGAATGTCTCGTTCTTCAGGATCGCCTGGTCGTTGCGTTTTCGCTGTTCCTGCAGGGCAACGATTGTGGCTCGGTTTTCATCCAGTACCCCTTTGCGGGAACGGGGCATACCGCCCGCCAGCCGCAGGTCGATCATCCATTCGCCGTTCCAGCGGGCCAGCCACGGCCCTCTGCTGCGCTCGCGCCCGACGATGTGGTAGCCATCCCAGGCACCGCCAAGCGCCTGCCAGTCGCCTGCACTGGTATCGGGGCCGATGATGCGCACGCCTGTGTAGGATTCTTCAACCTCGTAGGGGGTATCTTCGAGCTTCACGTAGTAGCGCTCGTCGAGTTTGCAGAGCCCGCGCAGGCGCCCTTGCTGCTGTGCTACCAGCCCTTGCAGGTCAACGTTGGCACGCAGTTCGAGCAGGGCATTGCGCGCTGTGCTCGTGAGGTTGCCAATGCGTTGGTTATTGCCCCAGGCGCTCACCTTGTAGGGGGCAGGTGCAGGCAGCTGGGACGGGTCTTGCCAGGCCCTGGCCTGGGGCTGTTCTTGTCGCGCCGCGCTGCCGGCCTGGCGTGGCGATGGGCCACCGAGGTACAGCTCGTTCTTTTCCGGCTGCACCCGCTGCGGCTGCGCCGTGGTATGAACGTGGACCAGCAGCATGGCGATGTTGGACAACAGGTCGGAGGCGGCCAACACTTTCTCTTCGGGGCTGCCCTTGGCCAGCGCCGACAGATCGGTTTTCAGGCTGACCACGGTGGCGACCAACCAGATCACCGTGGCCGCAGGCCCGCGCAGCAGCGCTGTGACCGTGTTGAACACCATCCAGCCAAGTTGCACCACCATGGCCCAACGCAGCTGGGCATTGGAGACGCTCTGGCGCGACGCCAGCAGCACCATCGCCTCGGCATGGGCTTGGAGCAGCTGGGTGTGCAGATCATCCGACCACGCAGCGAAAGCCAGGGTGGCCGGCGCACGCATCTGCGCCAGGGTGTGCTCGGTCAGCACCGCGCCCGCCCCCAACAAGTCGCCCAGTTCGGACAGCTGCGGGTGCAGGTGGGGCCGGGTGAAACCACCGTTGTCGTAAATTGGGCGGTCAGCGTCATCCAGCCAGGCCAGGATGCTTTGTTGCAATTCGCCGGCAGCGCGGACATCGGCCATCAACAGCGCTTCGCTGCTGTACACCCGCAATCTGCGGCGCGCGGCCAGCGGGCGATAGAGTATCCAGGTGCGTGGCTGCTCAACCACGATCACGAACATGCCGTGCACCCGGTTGGCACGGGTGGCGCCCCGTACGCAGTGGAAGGCCAGCGGGGCAACCCTGACTGGCCCCGTGGCCGTTGTCGTGTTGCGGCAGAACAGCATCAATGCCTGGCAGGCCTGCTCGCTCAAGTGCCCCACGATCCTGGCCTGGAGGGCGTCCAGCAGCAGGCTGCTGCGCCATTCACCGGCAAAGCGCTGGATACGCTGGTCACGGCCAACCGGGTCCTGCAGCTTTTGGTGGATGTACAGGGGATATTGGGCCCCCACATCCAGCGTGGCTACCAGCCGATTGATGTAATCGAGGTTCAGCCAGCCTTCGACGGGTTGCGAGCCGGCTGCAGTGACTGCCGTGGCCACTTCATGCTGGGCTGGTTGCAGGCGCGAGATGGCCAGCTCGGTCAGGGAGACGGTCTTGAGCGGCTCCAGGCGCGCGGGCCCGAGGGACGATATCTCGACCACTTGCGAAATCGAGATCAGCAGTTGGTCGGAGGCCGGCACTGCCTTGCCGGGGTGGTCTGCGGTCATCTGCTCGCGCAGGCGTCGGGTGGTGTACTGCTGCAGGTCCTCGAAGTCGTCCGGCGCTGTCGTGCCAGTTGCCAGCGCCTGGCGCGCTGCCAGCGCCAGCATTGCCCGATGGTAGTCGAAGCGGTCACTGGCGCTGGCCTTGGCAAGCCAGGCCGGCAGGGGGATGGCCGGCGCCTGCCGGTCGATGCAGGTGTGTTCCGGGAACGCAAGGGAGGGGTCGCAGAGCTGGTTGTAAAGGCGCTGCAGTTCGCTCACCTGCGTGATCGAGCATAACTGGACGCGTTCGATGCCCTGCAAGGCGCCGTTGAGCAACTGGCCGGCCTGGTAGCGGAAAGCGTCCCCCTGCACCGGCGTACAGGCCCAGGACAGCGTGTCGAAATCATGCTGGTCGGCCAGTTCGTCGCGCAAGGCCAGGGCAAAGGCGGGCGCATCGTTGAAGCTCCGGACGGTACCTGAAGGCTGGCACCAGAGCACCAGGCTGCCCTCGTCGCGCTCCGCGATCATGAGCAGGTCCGCCGATACCAGATGATGCGCGTCGCCGCCCTTTTGCAGTGACACTTGCAGACCTTGCAGGGCGGGTGTGCTGCTGTCTTCGGCGACCCAGCCGTACAGCAGGCGTTTGGCGTCTTCGCACAGGCCCTGGCGTTCAAGCGTACTGAGCAACGCAGCCTTGATCATCTGCTCCAGCCAACGCAACCGGGACACACCCGAGTCGCCTTCGCAGCCATTCCAGAAACTCGCCTGCGCTTGCTGAAACGACTCGGTGAGGGTTGTCAGCATGTCGTCGAACGCCTGGTTTACAACATCCATACGCAGATCGATGGTGGGCGCTTGCGGCTGCGGGCGAAAAATGGCGGGCGGCGCCAGGCTGAACTGGTCGCTGGCGGCCAACGACAGGTTGCTGCCGTCAAGGAAGTGCGTAAGCAGCGTGTCGAGCAGATCACTTTGCCGAACTGCGCCGTCGCCTGTCGGCGCATGCACAATGCTCATCCCCTCGAGCGATTGCAGCCCGGGGTGGTTGGTGCGGATCCAGGGATAACGGTCTGCCAATGCCTCGAAGGCGGCGCGGGCGGTAACGCTGCGCAAGCTGGGGCGATCGGCAAAGTGCGCAGCCACTCGCTGGCTGAACGAATTGGGGGGAGTGGGAAACGAGTCGGGCATGGCAGCGGCGCTCTGTGGGCTAAAGAGGCCGATGCTGGCTCGCGCTGCCAGGCAGGCGGTGGTAGATAGGTAAACGCGAGCCTGTTTTCAAGGCAGCCTGATCGGTGCGCAGGCGCTTTTCATGCAAAGCCTAGGGTGAAGATTCTAATTTGGCTCATTACCTTATGCTCAAGCCCAACCTCCATGGGCGGTTCCTCCTCCACTCATGAGCATGAGGTACAGAGCATGGCCAAAGTGAATGTGAAGAAAAAGGATGACGCCCAGAGCACCTTGGGTGAAGTTCGCGGGTATGCACGCAAGATCTGGCTGGCTGGCATCGGCGCCTATGCGCGGGTCGGCCAGGAAGGCTCCGACTACTTCCAGGAGCTGGTCAAGGCCGGCGAAGGCGTCGAGAAGCGTGGCAAGAAACGCATCGACAAAGAGCTCGATGCAGCCAACCACCAGATCGACGAAGCCGCTGAAGAAGTCAGTCGCGTACGCGGCAAGGTCGAAATTCAACTCGACAAGATCGAAAAAGCTTTCGACGCACGGGTAGGACGCGCCTTGAATCGCCTCGGCATTCCGTCTAAACATGACGTTGAGGCGTTGTCGGTGAAGCTTGAACAGCTGCACGAGCTGCTTGAGCGCGTCGCGCACAAACCATAAGGAGAGCAGGATGGCTGGCAAGAAGAATTCCGATAAAGAAAGCAGCTCCTGGGTCGGCGGGATCGAGAAGTACTCCCGCAAGATCTGGCTGGCGGGGCTGGGTATCTATTCGAAAGTCGACCAGGACGGCCCGAAGCTGTTCGACTCGCTGGTGAAAGATGGCGAGAAGGCCGAGAAGCAGGCGAAGAAGACGGCTGAAGATGTAGCCGAAACCGCCAAGTCGTCGACCACTTCGCGCGTGTCTGGCGTGAAGGACCGTGCACTGGGCAAGTGGAGCGAACTCGAAGAGGCCTTCGACAAGCGCCTGAACAGCGCCATCTCGCGCCTGGGCGTGCCGAGCCGCAACGAGATCAAGGCCCTGCACCAGCAGGTGGACAGCCTGACCAAGCAGATCGAGAAACTGACCGGTGCTTCGGTTACGCCGATTTCGTCGCGCACTGCCGCCGCCAAGCCGGCTGCAAGCAAGGCAGCGGCCAAGCCCCTGGCCAAGGCAGCAGCGGCCAAGCCTGCGGCGGCCAAACCTGCTGCTAAAACGGCGGCGGCCAAACCTGCAGCTAAAACGGCAGCAGCCAAACCTGCTGCAAAGCCTGCGGCCAAACCTGCAGCTGCCAAGCCAGCGGCAAAATCGGCAGCAGCCAAGCCAGCGGCAGCGAAGAAACCTGCGGTGAAGAAAGCACCGGCCAAACCGGCAGCCGCCAAACCTGCAGCCCCAGCGGCCAGCGCCACCCCGGCCGCTACCGCAGCACCGGCACCTGCTGCCGCTCCGGCCAGCAGCGCACCGTCGGCACCAAACGGCACCGGTACCTTGATCTGATACCGCGTCGCCCTCTTCGCGGGCTTGCCCGCTCCCACAGGTTCAGCGCCGATCAGCAGGTCAGCGCCGGCCCTGTGGGAGCGGGCATGCCCGCGAAGGCCCCGGCGCCGAATCAATAGGCCTACCCCTCCAGATACCGCACCGCCAACTGCTCCGCCGCGGCCCGCGCCTGTGCCTGCAGGTGTGGCGCCACCAGCATCATCACCTGGTACACCACAATCCCCACATCCCCCTCGCGCCCCAGCACACGCTGGTAATCCAGCGAGAACAGCAGCGTCATTGTGATCTGCTCCACCAGTTGCCCTAGCGCCTGGGTCTCACTCTCCACCAACCCCTGGCCCTTGAGGCTGGCGAGCAACGCCGCCAGCGTACGCTTGAGTGCATTGATCAGGCTGCGCATGCCGCGCGCCAGCTTGGGCAGGCGGCCGGTGAGGTTGGACAGGTCCTGGAACAGAAAACGGTACTGGGCCATGTGCTCGACGATCAGGTGCAGGAACAGCCAGTAGTCCTCGGCGTCCAGGCGCACCTCCAGGGGTGGGTCAAGCAAGGGCATCAGCGCTTCCTCGAAGCGCTCGAACAGACCCAGCACCAAGGGCTCCTTGCCATGGAAGTGGTAGTACAGGTTGCCCGGGCTGATACCCAGTTCGTTGGCAATCTCCAGGGTGGATACGTTCGGTTCGCCCTGCTGGTTGAACAGTTGCAGGGCGCATTCGAGGATACGGTCGCGGGTCTTCATCCAGTCGTAGGGCTCATCGGGTCAGGACATAGGTGCCTGGCGCCGGGCCGAGCGGTGGATAGGTACTGTTGCCCAGCTCGGTACGGGGAGCCTTGAGCGGGCCGGAGCGCGGTGTGATCCATTCCAGCCACAAGGGCCACCAACTGCCGTCGCTGCGCTTGGCCTCGTAGAACCAGGCGCGCGGGTCGCCGGACAGTTTGGGGTTTTCCAGGTAGTAGGCCTTGGGGTTGCCCGGCGGGTTGATGATGCTCTGGATGTGCCCGCTGTTGGCCAGCACGAAACGCCGGTCGCCACCGAGCAGCAAGGCCGAGCGATACACGGCGTCCCACGGGGTGATGTGATCATTGCTGCCGGCTACGGTAAAGCTGTCCAGATCGACCTGCTTGAGGTCGATGGGCGTGCCGCACACTTCGAGGCCTGCCGGGTGGGTGAGCGGGTTGTGCTTGAAAAAGTCCAGCAAGTCGCCGTGCAGTGCTGCGGGCAGGCGTGTGTTGTCGGCGTTCCAGTACAGGATGTCGAACGCGGGTGGCGCTTTGCCCAACAGGTAGTTGTTGACCCAGTAGTTCCAGATCAGGTCGTTTGGGCGCATCCAGGCGAAAATCCTGGCGACTTCGCCGCCGTCCAGCACGCCCCGTTGATAGGAACGGCGCTTGGCGGCCTCTACCGTCTGCTCGTCGGCGAACAGGCTGGCCGGGCTGTCGAACTTGCTGTCGAGCAGGCTGACCAGGTAAGTGGCGCTGCGGATCTTGCGCAACTGATGCTTGGCCTTCAGGTGGCCCTGCAGCGCTGCCATGGTCAGGCCGCCGGCGCAGGCACCCATCAGGTTGGGGTCGCGGTTGCCGCTGATGCTGCGGCAGGCGTTCAGCGCTTCTTCCAGGGCCTGTACGTAGGAGGACAGGCCCCATTCGCGGTGGCGCGGGTCGGGGTTGCGCCAACTGATCATGAACACCTGCAGGCCGTTCTTGAGCATGTACTGGACGAAGCTGTTGTGCGCCTGCATGTCGAAGATATAGAACTTGTTGATTTGCGGCGGCACCACCAGCAAGGGCCTGGCGTGCTGTTTTTCGCTCATCGGCTTGTACTGGATCAGCTCCAACAGCTCGTTGCGAAACACCACCGCGCCGGGCGTTGCCGCCAGGCTGCCACCCACCTCGAAGGCACGTTCGTCCACCTGGCGCGGCAGGCCGTCGTTGTGGCGCAGGTCGTCGAGCAAATGGGCCACGCCACGCACCAGGCTTTGCCCGCCGGTGTTCAGCAGTTCTTTGACCGCCAGCGGGTTGAGCAGCGAGTTGCTCGGTGCCAGGGCGTCATTGATCATGCCAAACAGAAAGTGCGCACGGGCCCGGTCATCATCGTCCAGGTGACTATCGTCGATCCACTGGCGCGTCTGCTTCTGCCAGGCCAGATAGGCCTGCAGACCACGGCGATAAAACGGGTTCTGGCTCCAGGTCGGGTCGCTGAAGCGGCTGTCGCGTGGGTTGGGCTGGTAGGGCGTGTCGCCCAGCATCACGCGGCCCAGCTGACTGCCGAACGCCAGCAGGTGCCGTGCCGTGTGCAGCGGGTTGGTCAAGCCGTGGCGGCCAACCCTGCGCAGGGTCGACACCAGGTCGCGCCCGCGTAGGCCGAGTATGGCGTTCTGCACGTTCATGCTGGTGGCGGGAAGCGTTTTCGTTCCTTTGCCCGGTTTGTCTGTCATGGCAACACTCCCTCGTCTTACCCGATGCTTGGGCAGCGACAATCAACCGCCAGAGGCGGGGCGCGGGTGCATGACCGCGCGCTGACGTTCTTCCTGGAGAAACTTCATGATGATCGGTGCGACGGCCTCGGCCCGGGTAATCAGGAACAGGTGGCCATCGTCGATTATGTGTAGCTGGGCATTGGGAATCCGCCAGGCCAGCAGGCGCATGTTGATCAGCGGGATCAGCGGGTCGTCGTCCCCGGCCAGCACCAGCGTCGGTTGGTGGATCTTGTGCAGCCAGTGGATGCTGGTCCAGCCCAGGCCGGCGAACAGCTGCCAGTAATAGCCCAGTTTGCCCCCGGAGCGCACCTTGGACGCATGGTGCATGGCCAGGTCCGGGTCGCGGCGGAAGGCGCCGCCGTAGATCAGCGGGGCAATGCGGATGACATGGGAAGGCTGCACGTAGCGCCTGGGGCTGGCCATCATCCACAACACCTTGGGCTTGCCCGGCACCATTACCGCGCCGGCGGCAGTGGCGGCCAGCACCAGTTTCTTGCAGCGTTCGGGGTAGTCGTGGGCAAACTGCTGGGCCAGGGCGCCGCCCCAGGACACGCCGATGGCGTTGACCTGGCCGTAGTCCAGGTAATCGAGCATGCGCGCCGTGAGCTTGGCCAGGCCAGGAAAGCGATAGGGGTGACGCGGGGTGGATGACCCCCCCACACCGGGCACATCGAAGGCGATGACCTCCAGGTCCGGGTCCAGCGCCTCGATGAACGGGAACACCAGCTCCAGGTTGGCGCCGATGCCGTTGAAGATCAGCAACGGTGTCAGGTGCGGCTTGCCCGGGCGGACGGCGGTGCGAATGGACTGGTCGTCCAGTTCGACGGTCCTGAAGATGTAGGGTTCCGGCATGCGTTCGACTCTGTCGTGAAAAAAGCGCCGTGGCGCGCTCATGGCGGCCACGGCAACGCAACTCAGCGCTCGTGAACGTAGGTGCCTGGGGCAGCTTCGCCAGCGGCATAGGCGCGGTTGCCCAGGCGGGTTGGCGCTTTTTTCAGCTCCCCGGCACGTTCGCTCAGCCAGCTCTGCCAGTGCAGCCACCAGGAGTCGGCGTGCTTGGTGGCGTTTTCCTGCCAAGCCACCGGGTCACCCGGGCGATCGGCGCCGGTCATGAAGCGCGCCTTGGGGTTGCCTGGCGGGTTGAGGATGCTCTGGATGTGGCCGCTGTTGGACAGCACGAACTCGATCTTGCCGCCGAACAGGTGCGCCGAGCGGTAGCACGATTGCCACGGGGTGATGTGGTCGGCGGTACCGGCAACGCTGAAGATGTCGCAGTGCACATTCTTCAGGTCGATGGGTGTGCCGCACACTTCCAGTGCATCCGGGCGGATCAGTGGGTTGCTCTTGAACATTTCGATCAGGTCGCCGTGGAAGGCGGCCGGCAGGCGCGTGGTGTCGTTGTTCCAGAACAGGATGTCGAACACCGGCGGCTCGTTGCCGAGCAGGTAGTTGTTGACCCAGTAGTTCCAGATCAGGTCGTTGGGGCGCATCCAGGCGAACACCTTGGCCATTTCGCTGCCTTCCAGCACGCCAGCCTGGTAGGAGTGGCGCTTGGCACTTTCCAGGGTTTGTTCATCGACGAACAAGGCGACCTGGTTGTCCATGGTGGTGTCCAGCACGCTGACCAGCAGGGTCAGGGCATTGACCTTGTTTTCGCCAATGGCGGCATAGTGACCCACCAGCGCGGTGCAGGTGATGCCGCCGGAGCAGGCACCGAGCATGTTCAGGTCTTTGCTGCCGGTAATCGCCAGCACCGCGTCGACGGCTTCCTTGAGCGCATCGATGTAGGTGGACAGGCCCCATTCACGCTGGGCCTTGGTCGGGTTGCGCCAGCTGATGATGAAGGTTTGCTGCTGCGAGCGCAGGCAGTAGCGCGCCAGGCTCTTTTCCGGGCTGAGGTCGAACACGTAGAACTTGTTGATCTGCGGTGGCACCACCAGCAGCGGGCGGGCATGCACCTGCTCGGTGATGGGGCTGTACTGGATCAGCTCCAGCACATCGTTGCGGTACACCACCGCGCCCTCGCTGGTGCCCAGGTTCTTGCCCACTTCGAAGGCGTCCATGTTCACCTGGCTGGGCATGCCGCCGTTGTTGACCATGTCCTTGGCCAGGTTGGACAGGCCATCGAGCAGGCTCTTGCCGCCGGTTTCGAAGAAGCGTTTGACCGCTGCCGGGTTGGACAAGGTATTGGTCGGCGCCATGGCTTCAGTCATCAGGTTGATGACGAACTGGCCGCGGCTGATGTCCTGGGGTGGCAGGTCGCTGTTGCCGATCCAGTCCTGCAACTCGTTGCGCCAGGCCAGGTAGGTTTGCAGGTAGCGGCGGTACAGCGGGTTGTTGCTCCAGGCCGGGTCGTTGAAACGGCGGTCGTCGCTTTCCGGGGCCAGGCTGGACTTGCCCAGCAGCACGTTTTTCAGTTCCAGGCCAAAGTGGGCCACATGCTTGGCGCTGTGCAGCGGTTGGCGCACGGCCTGGCGCAGCACAGTGCGTGCCGAACTCAGCAGGTCCTTGCGGCGAATGCCGATGACCGGGTTCAGCCCCAGGGTGTTTTCCGAGGCCTGCCGCTGTAGCTCATCGTTGTTCTTGTTACTCATCTACGACGCTCCGTTGTCCTGAGACGAGTACCGGTTGCTGTGACAAGCGCACAGCCCTGAGCCCGGTACTGCTACTCGGGTGACCAGTGATAAGGAACAGCGGTGCTGCGGGGGTTCTGACTGCCTGCAAAGTGATGCAGGGAACTTGCCACACCCATTGGTTACCCGACTTTCATGTAATGCGCAAGACAGCCCTTCACTGGGCTGTCTGTAAGTCATTCAAACAGATGAATTTAGAAAATGCGCTCTAAACCCTGCAGGCCTTGCGCTAGAGCATGAGTTTCACAACCGATTCGGCCGGGTCGCGGGATTTTCCGGCCTTGTGCAGCTCGTCGAGGTAGTCGGCCCACAGCTGTTCCTGGCGCAGGCAAAGCTGTTCCAGGTATTCCCAGGTGAACAGGCCGCTGTCATGGCCGTCGTCGAAGGTCAGTTTCAGTGCATATTGGCCGGCAGGCTCCAAGCCGATCAGGCCGACGTTGATCTTGCCGAACTGCAGGATGGGGTTGCCGTGGCCCTGGACCTCGGCGGAGGGGGAGTGCACGCGCAGGAGTTCGGCGGGCAGGTGGTAGACCTCGCCGGGGGCGTAGGTGAGGGTGAGGGTTTTCGAGGCTTTGTGCAGGTTGATGGCGGTGGGCAGGCGGGCCATGGGCAGAATCTCTCGGGAGCTGATGATGCACAGCTTCGGGACATTCTGGGGATTGTGCAAGGGGGCTGCTTTGCAGCCCAATCGCCGGCAAGCCAGCTCCCACAGGTGCTCCACAGCATTCAGGATTGTGATAATCCTGTGGGAGCTGGCTTGCCGGCGAAAGGGCCGCGCAGCGGCCCCCTGCGGTCTTACAGGATGTAACGCGACAGGTCTTCGTTCTGCGCCAGTTCACCCAGGTGGCTGTTCACATACGCAGCGTCGATCTGGATCGGCGTTTCGTCATGGGCACTGGCCAGGTCGCCAGCGCTGAACGACACCTCTTCGAGCAAACGCTCAAGCAGGGTGTGCAGGCGGCGGGCACCGATGTTCTCGGTCTTTTCGTTTACCTGGTAGGCAATCTCGGCCAGGCGCTTGATGCCATCGCCGATGAACTCGATGTTCAGGCCTTCGGTCTTCAGCAGGGCCTGGTACTGCTCGGTCAGCGAAGCGTGCGGCTCTTGCAGGATGCGCTCGAAGTCTTCCGGGGTCAGTGCCTTCAGCTCTACACGGATCGGCAGGCGGCCTTGCAGCTCGGGTACCAGGTCGCTTGGCTTGCTCAGGTGGAACGCACCCGAGGCAATGAACAGGATGTGGTCGGTCTTGACCATGCCCAGCTTGGTGTTGACGGTGCAGCCTTCGATCAGCGGCAGCAGGTCGCGCTGCACACCTTCACGGGACACATCGGCACCGCCAACGTTGCCACGCTTGGCAACCTTGTCGATTTCGTCGATGAACACAATGCCGTGCTGCTCGACCGCTTCCAGGGCCTTGGCCTTGAGCTCTTCCTCGTTGACCAGGCGGCCCGCTTCTTCGTCGCGAACCATCTTCAGCGCTTCTTTCACCTTCAGCTTGCGCGCCTTGCGCTTGCCTTTGCCCATGTTGGCAAACAGGCTCTGCAGCTGGTTGGTCATCTCTTCCATGCCAGGCGGCGCGGCAATTTCGACGCCCACGGCATCGGCCACTTCGATTTCGATTTCCTTGTCGTCCAGCTGGCCTTCACGCAGGCGTTTGCGGAACAGCTGGCGGGTGTTGGAATCGCTGCTGGTCTGCGCGGCTTCTTCGCTGAAACTGGTGACGCGTGCCTGCGGCAGCAGGGCATCGAGGATACGGTCTTCAGCGGCGTCCTCGGCGCGGTGGCGCACGCGGATGATTTCCTGCTCGCGCAGCATCTTCAGCGCGGCGTCGGCCAGGTCACGGATGATCGACTCGACGTCGCGGCCCACGTAGCCCACTTCGGTGAACTTGGTGGCTTCGACCTTGAGGAACGGCGCGTTGGCCAGCTTGGCCAGGCGACGGGCGATTTCGGTCTTGCCGACGCCGGTAGGGCCGATCATCAGGATGTTCTTCGGGGTCACTTCGGCACGCAGCTCGGCAGGCAGCTGCATCCGGCGCCAGCGGTTGCGCAGGGCAATGGCCACGGCGCGCTTGGCGTCGTCCTGGCCGATGATGTGGCGGTTGAGTTCGTGGACGATCTCGCGGGGGGTCATGGACATGATCAATAGGGTCCTGGGGCAGATGAGTCAGCGTGGAAAAGCCCCTTCACCGGGAAGAGGCGCCAAAGCAACTGAATCAGTCGGCCAGGTCCTGCTCCTCGATGGTCAGGTTGTGGTTGGTGAACACGCATATGTCGCCGGCAATGTTCAGGGCAGTTTCAGCGATTTCACGGGCAGAAAGGTCGGTCTTGTTCAGCAGGGCGCGGGCTGCGGCCTGGGCGTAGGCGCCACCGGAACCCATGGCGATCAGGCCGTCTTCGGGTTCGACCACGTCACCGTTGCCGGTGATGATCAGCGAGGCATCCTTGTTGGCCACGGCCAGCATGGCTTCCAGGCGGCTCAGGGAACGGTCGGTACGCCATTCCTTGGCCAGCTCGACGGCGGCGCGAACCAGGTGGCCCTGGTGTTTCTCCAGCTGGCCTTCAAAGCGCTCGAACAGGGTGAAGGCATCGGCGGTGGCACCCGCGAAGCCGGCGATGACCTGGCCGTGGTACAGGCGGCGCACTTTCTTGGCGTTGCCTTTCATCACGGTATTGCCGAGGGAAACCTGGCCGTCGCCGCCCATGACGACTTTGCCGTTACGGCGGACAGAAACGATGGTGGTCAAGGGGAGAGTCTCCACGCAGCGGGGCGAAAGTGCCTGATGCAGACTCATATGGGGGTGGGGTGAAAGATTTCAACCGGGGGGGATGAATGGTTGGTGCTCTCCTGCACAGGCCTCATCGCCGGCAAGCCAGCTCCCACAGGTCATCATAGGCCTTGAAGGCAGTGATTTCCTGTGGGAGCTGGCTTGCCGGCGATGGGGCCTGTGAGGGTTGATCAGGCCTCGTGGCAAACGTGCCCATCGACCAAGGTATAACGCACTGCACCCGGCAGGCAGTGGCCGATGAACGGGCAGTTCTCGCCACGCGAGAACCACTGTTCGCCGGCAACGGTGGAGGCTTGCGGGTCGAACAGTACCAGGTCGGCCGTACCACCCACTTTCAGCTCACCGGCCGGCAGGCGCAGGGCGGCAGCCGGGCCGCTGCTCAGGCGGGCCAGCAAGGTCGGCAGGTCGAGCAGGCCGTCCTGCACCAGGGTCATGGCCAGTGGCAGCAGCAACTCGACGCTGCTGATGCCCGGCTCGGTGGCGCCGAACGGGGCCAGCTTGGCGTCGCGCTCATGGGGCTGGTGATGGCTGGAAATCGCCTGGATCACGCCCGATTTGACCGCGGCGCGCAGGCCATCCCGGTCTTTGGCAGTGCGCAGCGGTGGCTGCACGTGGTACAGGCTGGAAAACTCGCGCAGCGACTCATCGGTGAGTATCAGCTGGTACAGCGCCACATCGGCGGTCACCGGCAGGCCGAGTTCCTGCGCCTGGGCAATCAGCTGTGCGCCACGGGCGCTGGTGATCTGGCTGAAGTGCGCACGCACGCCGCTTTGTTCCACCAGCAGCAGGTTGCGCGCCAGCGCCACGGTTTCGGCGCTTTCCGGGATGCCCGGCAGGCCGAGGAAACTGGCCATGGCACCTTCGTGGGCCAGGCCGCCCTCGGCCAGGTCGCGGTCCTGGGAGTGGAACACCACGGTCAGGTCGAAAGTGGCGGCGTATTCCAGGGCGCGGGCCAGGGTACGGTTGTTGGGGATTTGTTTCAGGCCGTTGCCGAAGGCCACGCAACCGGTGTCGCGCAAGGCCACCAGCTCGGCCAGTTGCTCGCCTTCAAGGCCTTTGGTCAGGGCGCCGATCGGGTACACCTTGCTGTTGGCGGCCTCGCGGGCGCGGTCCAGGATCAGCTCGGCCACCGCCGAGGTGTCCAGCACCGGCTTGGTCTGCGGCGGGCAGCACAGGCTGGTGACACCGCCGGCCACGGCTGCGCGGGTTTCACTGGCGATGTTGCCTTTGCGGCTGTAACCCGGCTCGCGCAGGGACACGCCCAGGTCGACCAGCCCCGGTGCGGCAACCAGGCCATCGGCCTGGATCGTGCGGCTGGCGCTGAAGCCGGCTGGCGCGGCGCCGATGGCGGCAATGCGGCCACCGTCCAGGTGCAGGTCGGTGACCTGGTCCAGGCCGGTTTTGGGATCGATGACCCGGGCGCCAAGAATACTGATGGTCACTGGGCGTTCTCCTGGTCGAATTGACGTTGCGCGTTCTGCCCGCTCATGGCCATGGACAGCACGGCCATGCGCACGGCGATGCCGTAGGTGACCTGGTTGAGGATCACCGAGTGCTTGCCGTCGGCCACCGCCGACTCGATTTCCACGCCACGGTTGATCGGGCCCGGGTGCATGACGATGGCGTCAGGCTTGGCCCCGGCCAGGCGCGCGGTGGTCAGGCCGAACAGGCGGTAGAACTCGCCCTCGCTGGGCAGCAGGCCGCCGGCCATGCGCTCGCGTTGCAGGCGCAGCATGATCACCACGTCGACATCCTTCAGGCCTTCGGCGAGGTCGGTGTAGACCTTTACGCCGTACTGCTCGATGCCGATCGGGATCAGGGTTTTCGGGCCGATGACGCGGATGTCCGGGCAGCCCAGCGCTTTGAGCGCCAGCATGTCGGAGCGGGCCACGCGCGAGTGCAGAATATCGCCGACGATGGCCACCGAGAGGTTCTCGAAGCTGCCCTTGTGGCGGCGAATGGTGAGCATGTCGAGCATGCCTTGGGTCGGGTGCGCGTGGCGGCCGTCACCGCCGTTGATCACGGCGACGTCCGGGCACACGTGCTCGGCGATGAAGTGCGCGGCGCCGGAGTCGGAATGGCGTACCACGAACATGTCGGCCGCCATGGCTTCGAGGTTGCGCAGGGTGTCGAACAGGGTCTCGCCCTTGCTGGTCGAGGAGGTCGACACGTTCAGGCTGATCACGTCGGCCGACAGGCGCTGGGCCGCCAGTTCGAAGGTGGTGCGGGTGCGGGTCGAGTTCTCGAAGAATACGTTGCACACGGTCTTGCCGCGCAGCAACGGGACTTTCTTCACGGCCCGGGCACCGACTTCCAGGAAGGAGTCGGCGGTGTCGAGGATCTCGGTGAGCAGTTCGCGGGGCAAACCGTCGAGCGAGAGGAAGTGGCGCAGCTGGCCCTGATCATTGAGCTGCAGCGGGCGCTTGGCGTCGATTGGCGTCATCGCGGGGGACTCTTAAAGGGCGGAAGCGGAGGCGAGGTCCTGGCGCTCGAGGGCGAGCGGTGCGGGTCCGGTCAATTTTACCCGCTCATGGGCGGCCAGCGACAGGGTGGCACCGAGCACATTCGGACGAATCGGCAATTCCCCGGCATCCAGGTCCAGCAGGCAGACCAGGGTGACGCTGGCCGGGCGACCGTAATCGAACAGTTCGTTGAGCGCCGCGCGGATGGTGCGACCGCTCATCAGCACGTCATCCACCAACACCAGGTGCTGGCCCTCGACCTCGAACGGCAGTTCGGACGGGCGCACTTGTGGGTGCAGGCCGTTCTGGCTGAAGTCGTCGCGGTAGAACGAGACGTCCAGGGTGCCCATGGGGCTGCTATCGCCCATGGCTTCCTGCAGGGCCTGGGCAACCCAGACACCGCCGGTGCGGATACCGATGTAACGGGGCTCGGTGATTGCCCGGCGCGCCAGGTGGGCACGAAGGTCGACAGCCATCTGCCGAATCAGGTCGGCGGGATTGGGTAGGCTCATTGCGGGCTCCTCGGAAGGGTGCGCCGGGCGGGCCCGGCGGCAAAGATGATCAGGTATTGGCCTCCAGCCAGCCTTGCAGCAACAGGGCGGCGGCGATGGCATCGACCGGGTTGTCGCGGTAGCTGCCGCGCTGGCCGCCACGGGCCATGCGCTCGCCTTTGGCCTCGAAGGTGGTCAGGCGTTCGTCGTGGGTGTGCACGGGCAGGTTGAAGCGGCCGTTCAGGCGGCGGGCGAACTTTTCGGCGCGGGCGCTCATTTCGCTGGGCGTGCCGTCCATGTTCAGCGGCAGGCCGACGACAATGGCATCGGGTTTCCACTCATTGATGAGTTTTTCGACCTGAGCCCAGTCCGGTACGCCGTTCTGCGCCTTCAGGGTGCACAGCTCGCGGGCCTGGCCGGTGATCACCTGGCCGACGGCCACGCCGATCTGTTTGCTGCCGTAGTCGAAGCCCAGCAAGAGGCGTAGTTCAGCCATCAGGCGTGGCCCGCCTGGCTGGTCAGCAGGTGCAAGTTGATCCCCAGGCTGGCGGCCGCTGCTTCCAGGCGCAGGTCGCTGGCCCGGTCAAAGATGATCTCCGGGTCGAACGGGCAGTTGAGCCAGGCGTTGTCAGCCAGTTCCGCTTCCAGCTGGCCCGCTTCCCAGCCGGCATAACCCAGTGTGATCAGGCTCTGTTTCGGACCTACCCCGGCGGCAATCGCAAGCAACACATCCTGCGAGGTGCTCAGGGACAGCCCTTCCAGGGCCACGGTGGCCTGGAAGCTGCATTCGCTGCTGTGCAGCACGAAGCCGCGGTCGGTCTGCACCGGGCCACCTTGGTAGATCGGCACCTGCAAGGTACTGGCCGGCGGCGTTTCGTCCGGGCGCAGCTGCTCGAGGATGTCGGCCAGGCTCAGTTCCTGCGGCCGGTTGACCACCAGGCCCATGGCGCCATGTTCATTGTGCTCGACAATGTACGTGAGGGTCTGGGCGAAGTTCGGATCGGCCATGTGCGGCATGGCGATCAGGAACTGGTGCTTGAGGTAGCTCGGGGCGAGGGTTTTCATGGGGGATAGTGTGGCGCCAGGCGGCGAGGCTGACAAGGTGCTCGACAGGCCGGATTCGGGACCGCTTCGCGCTCCATCGCCGGCAAGCCAGCTCCCACAGGAGCTGCACATGGCTTGAGACCGATGCGGTCGGTGTGGGAGCTGGCTTGCCGGCGATGGGCCGCGAAGCGGCCCTGAGTCAGTTACTGGACAAGCGGTCCCCACGGGCAAAGCGCCAGGTGCGGATGATCTCCAGCCGGTCAAACTCGGCCAGATCCCCGGTAAACGGTGCAAACGGCGCTGCCAGCCGCACGATACGTTGCGCCGCCTGGTCCAGCACCTGCTGCCCGGACGATTCCAGTACCAGCACTTCGTAAAGCGAACCGTCGCGGTTGATCGACACCATCATGCGCAGGTTGCCATAGATCTGTTGCCGACGTGCTTCGTCGGGGTAGTTCAGGTTGCCGACCCGCTCGACCTTCTTGCGCCATTCTTCCTTGTACCAGGCGCCCTTGTCGCGCATGGTGGAAGCGGCGTTCAGGCGATGGATGCGCGGGCGCTTGGCGTACATCTGCTGCTCGTTGGACAGCTCCGCCTCCAGGCTGGCGATCTGGCTGGACAGCTGCGAGCTGTCGAAGTCGGGCGCTGGCGCCGCCGGCTTGGGCTGTGCCTTGCTTTCCTTGGGCTTGGGTTCGACCTTGTGCGGCTTGGGCGCACTCGTCACTACCGCCGACTTTTGTGGGGTAGGGGGTGGTACCACCTCGGGCCTGGCGGCGGGTGGCGGGGTGATCTTGTTGATCTTGCTGTCCTGGAACGGCGCCAGTTCGGTGGTGGTGGGCACCGCTTTCTTGTCCAGCGTGCCGCTGCCCTGCTGGTTTTCCTGAGCCTGGAAATCGGCCTTCTCGGGCGCTTTTTCGCTTTTGAAGGTGGCCAGGGTGATGTCCATGGTGTGGCGGATTTCGGCAGGCTTGACCACGGTGAAGCCGACGCCAAGAATCAACGCCAGGTGCACCAGGGCAGCCAGGAACAGGGTAAAGCCGAGCCGGTCCACCGGGCGAACACGGGGCGGCAGCAGGTCGGAGGGGATGTCAGCGGGCAGCGTCATCAGGTATCCAGCAACTGCTGGGCGGGGCAGCAGCTCAGTCGAATAGGACCGGCATCATACCCCACTCTGCGGTTTTGCTTCGCGTTGGCTGTCAGCGCGCCTTGAGCTGGCGATCAATGGCATCCATCAGCTTGCCACCGATATCGGTGTTGTAGGCGGCATCGATCTCGCGGATGCAGGTGGGGCTGGTAACGTTGATTTCGGTGAGGTAGTCGCCGATCACGTCCAGGCCCACGAACAGCAGCCCCTTCTCGCGCAGGGTCGGGCCGACCTGGGCGGCAATCCAGCGGTCGCGGTCGGTCAGCGGGCGCGCTTCGCCACGCCCGCCAGCGGCCAGGTTGCCACGGGTCTCGCCGCTGGCCGGAATACGCGCAAGGCAGTAGTCCACCGGCTCGCCGTCGATCATCAGGATGCGTTTGTCGCCGTCCTTGATCGCTGGCAGGTAAGCCTGGGCCATGATCTGCTGGGTGCCCAGTGCGGTCAGGGTTTCCAGGATCACCGACAGGTTGGGGTCGCCGGCGCGGTGACGGAAGATCGACGTACCGCCCATGCCATCCAGCGGCTTGAGGATCACGTCAACATGCTTGGCCGCGAACTCGCGAATAATGTCCGGGCGGCGGCTGACCAGGGTTGGGGTGGTGCACTGCGGGAACAACGTGGCGAACATCTTTTCGTTGCAGTCGCGCAGGCTCTGCGGGCGGTTGACCACCAGCACGCCATCGTTCTCGGCCTGCTCCAGCAGGTAGGTGCTGTAGACGAACTCCATGTCGAAGGGTGGATCCTTGCGCATCAGGATCACGTCCAGCTCGGCCAGCGGGCTGTCTTGCTCCTCGCCCAGCTCGAACCAGTGCGCCGGGTCGGCAAACACCTTCAGCGGGCGCATGCGGGCGCGGGCCTTGCTTTCGCCCTGGTACAGGTCTTGCTGTTCCATGTAGAACAGGCTCCAGCCGCGGGCCTGGGCGGCCAGCAGCATGGCCAGCGAACTGTCCTTCTTGTAGGAGATGGACGCGATGGGGTCCATGACAATGCCGAGGCGAACGCTCATGGGGTGGTTCCTCTTGGCGGCAGGTGGCCGCGATGGCGAAAGAAAAGTGGCTCAGGGTGGCGCCGCGAACGCCGCCGGTCAAGGGGCGGCGCAGATGGAATGGCCACCCGGAGTATGCTAAAAGTGCAGCTAATTTCCATTGGTAGGCGTCTATGGAACAACCCCTGAAGGTGATGGTGATCGACGATTCGCGCACGATCCGCCGCACCGCGCAGATGCTGCTCGGTGAAGCGGGCTGCGAGGTGATCACCGCCAGCGATGGCTTCGATGCCCTGGCCAAGATCGTCGACCACCAGCCCAGCATCATCTTCGTTGATGTGCTGATGCCGCGCCTGGACGGCTACCAGACCTGCGCCGTGATCAAGCACAACAGTGCTTTCAAGGACACCCCGGTGATCCTGCTGTCGTCGCGCGATGGCCTGTTCGACAAGGCCCGCGGCCGGGTGGTCGGCTCTGATCAGTTCCTGACCAAGCCGTTCAGCAAGGAAGAGCTGCTCGACGCGATCCGCGCCCACGTGCCCGGGTTTACCGCGCCTCCACAACACGCACCCTGACCGCGCCCCGCCATGGCACGGCCTTACTTTCCTGATGGGGAAACAGCATGGCCCGAGTTCTGATTGTCGACGACTCGCCGACAGAGATGTACAAATTGGCCGGATGGCTTGAAAAGCACGGCCATGAGGTGCTCAAAGCCAGCAACGGTGCCGATGGCGTGGCGCTGGCGCGTCAGGCAAAGCCCGATGCGGTGTTGATGGATATCGTCATGCCTGTTCTCAACGGCTTCCAGGCGACCCGGCAATTGAGCAAGGACCCCGAGACCAGCGCCATTCCAGTATTGGTCGTTACCACCAAAGACCAGGAAACCGATCGCATCTGGGCAAAGCGCCAGGGCGCGAGGGGTTTCGTGACCAAGCCCGTGGAAGAAGACGACCTGATCGCCAAGCTCAAAGAAGTGCTAGGCGCTTGACCACCCGCCCGCAAGGCGCGTCGCTGACCGCCTTCGAGCTGTTGCTGGACATTGACCGGCGCTGCCGCCTGCTGGTCGCCGACCAACCGCCGCAAGACAACCGCCTGCAACAGTGGAGCGGTATCGGTTTTCGCATTGCCGGGCAGTGGTTTGTCGCGCCCATGGGCGAGGTGGCCGAGGTGCTGCGTGAACCGCGCAGCAGCCGCGTCCCCGGGGTGCAGCCATGGGTGTGCGGGGTAGCCAACCTGCGCGGCCGGTTGTTGCCGGTGATGGACCTGAGCAGTTTCTTCGGCCTGGGCCACGCCGCCCCGGGCAAGCAACGGCGGGTGCTGGTGCTGGACCACGAGGCCCTGTTCGTCGGCCTGCTGGTGGACGAGGTACTGGGCTTGCAGCACTTTGACCTGGACAGCCTGCAGCTGTCGCCGCCGCAGCCACTGCTGCGCGCCGCTGCACGTTTTGTGCAGGGGCATTTCCCGCGTGAACGCAATTGGGCGATCTTCAGCCCCTTCGCCCTGGCCCAGGCGCCGGGCTTTCTCGATGTGGCGTTATAGGACCTGCGAACGTGAACAAGCCTGCCACCTCCGTCACCGCAACCACTGTGAGCCCGCGTACCCGCAGCATCGCGCAGATCACTGTGCTGTTTTTGATCCTGATCCTGTCGATCATCCTGTTGTTCGCCAACTTCGCGTACCTGAACACCCAGTCCAATTACGACAAGCAGTACATCGGTCATGCCGGCGAACTGCGGGTGTTGTCGCAACGCATCGCCAAAAACGCCACCGAGGCGGCCACCGGCAAGGCCTTGGCATTCAAGCTGCTATCGGATGCGCGCAACGATTTTGAGCGGCGCTGGGGCTACCTGCGCCAGGGTGACAAGTCCACCGGGCTGCCGCCCGCGCCGCCCACGGTGCGTGACGAGATGGAATCGGTACGCCGCGACTGGGAAAACCTGCGCAAGAACACCGACACCATCCTGGCCAGCGAGCAGACCGTGCTGTCGCTGCACCAGGTAGCGGCGACCCTGGCCGAAACCGTGCCGCAGTTGCAGGTGGAATACGAGAAGGTGGTCGAGATCCTGCTGCAAAGTGGCGCCCCGGCCAACCAGGTGGCGGTGGCCCAGCGCCAGCTGTTGCTGGCCGAGCGCATCCTCGGTTCGGTCAACACTGTGCTGGCCGGTGACGATGCCGCAGCCCAGGCGGCCGACGCCTTTGGCCGTGATGCCGGGCGCTTTGGCCAAGTGCTGGAGGGCATGCTCAGCGGCAACGCGGCAATCCAGATAACCCGCGTCGAAGACGCCGACGCCCGCGCGCGGCTGGCGGAAATCGCCGAACTGTTCCAGTTCGTCGCCGGTTCTGTGGATGAAATCCTCGAAACCTCGCCCGAACTGTTCCGCGTGCGCGAAGCTGCCGGCAACATCTTCAGCCTGTCGCAAACCCTGCTCGACGAAGCGTCGCACCTGGCCAACGGTTTCGAGAACCTGGCTGGCGGGCGCACCCTCGATACTGTGGGCGGCTATGCCTTGGGCGTGCTGGCGCTGGCCTCGATCATTCTCATCGGCCTGGTCATGGTGCGCACCACCAACCGCCAGCTGCGCGAAACGGCGGAAAAGAACGAACGCAACCAGCAGGCGATCATGCGCCTGCTCGACGAAATCGAAGAGCTGGCCGATGGCGACCTGACCGTGACCGTATCGGTAACCGAAGACTTCACCGGCGCCATTGCCGACTCGATCAACTATTCCGTGGACCAGCTGCGCGACCTTGTGGCCACCATCAACCACAGCGCCGTGCAGGTGGCCGCAGCCGTGCAGGACACGCAAAACACCGCTCGCCAGCTGGCCAAGGCGTCCGAGCACCAGGCCGAGCAGATCAGCGAGGCCTCCGAGGCAGTCGGCGACATGGTCGAGTCGATCGACCGGGTGTCCGCACATGCCTACGAATCGGCCAAGGTAGCCGAACGCTCGGTAGCCATCGCCAACAAGGGTAACGAGGTGGTGCACAACACCATCAACGGCATGGACAACATTCGCGAGCAGATCCAGGACACCGCCAAGCGGATCAAGCGCCTGGGTGAGTCCTCCCAGGAAATCGGCGACATCGTCAGCCTGATCGACGACATTGCCGACCAGACCAACATCCTTGCCCTCAACGCCGCGATCCAGGCCTCGCTGGCCGGTGAGGCCGGCCGTGGTTTTGCCGTGGTCGCCGACGAGGTGCAGCGCCTGGCTGAACGCTCGTCATCGGCTACCCGCCAGATCGAGGCGCTGGTGCGCACCATCCAGGCCGACACCAACGAGGCGGTGATCTCCATGGAGCAGACCACCGCCGAGGTGGTGCGCGGCGCCCGCCTGGCCCAGGATGCCGGGGTGGCGCTGGCCGAGATCGAAGGGGTATCGCAGAACCTGGCCGACCTTATCCACAGCATCTCCGACGCTGCCCAGCTGCAAACCTCGTCGGCCGGGCAGATCTCCCACACCATGGCGGTCATTCAGCAGATTACCGCACAGACCTCCGCCGGCTCCGGTGCCACTGCCGACAGCATCCGCCACCTGGCCCGCATGGCCAGCGAGATGCGCCGTTCGGTGTCCGGTTTCACCCTGCCACCACCTGCCGAGCCCAAGTGAAGCGCCGCGCCGAGGAAGTGACCATGGCATCTGCTGCTGTAAGCCCCGAGCGCCACGACACGGTGGCGCTGGCCTGGACCAAGGCTGCCATCCTCGACTGCCTGGGCCAGGCGCGCCAGGCGCTGGAGCGTTTTGCCGGCGAGCCCGGCGACCTGTCGATATTGGCCTTCGTGGTCGACAACCTGCACCAGGTGCACGGCTGCCTGCGCATGCTCGAACTGCGAGGTGCGACGCGCCTGGCCGAAGAGCTGGAACTGTTCGCCAAGGCTCTGGCCGACGGCCAGGTGAGCCCGCGGGGTGATTGCCTGGGTGCGTTGTTCCGCGGCCTGGAGCAATTGCCCTCATACCTTGAGCGCTTGCGCGGTGCCCGCCACGACCTGCCCTTGGTGATGCTGCCGCTGCTCAACCAGCTGCGCGCCTGCCGTGGCATCGAGCCGCTGGCCCAGGCCAGCCTGATCAGCGGTGCTGCGCAGCGCTTTGCCGGCTCCGACGACCTGGCCAACCTCGACTTGTCGCTGGGCAACTGGCGCGAACAGTTGCAGGCTGGGCCAGGCCGCGATGCCCTGCGCTCGGTGGTGACCGCGCTGTGCGACGACCTGATGCGCATAAAGGAGCGCCTCGACCAGTTCGTGCGCAGCGACCGTCAGCACAGCGAGCAGCTCGATGCCCTGCTGGCGCCGCTACGCCACGTAGCCGACACCCTGGCAGTGCTGGGCTTCCAGCAACCACGGCGGGTGATCATCGACCAGGTGCTGGCGCTGCAGGCCCTGGCCCAGGGCGAGCGGGCGGTGGACGACGCGGTGTTGATGGATGTGGCGGGCGCCCTTTTGTATGTGGAAGCCTCCCTGAACGGCATGGTGGGCCCGCTGGAGGAAAACGGCCAGGGCGGGCTGCCAGGTTCGGACCTGGCCGAGATACGCCAACTGGTGCTGAACGAATCGCTGAACGTGTTGCAGCAGGCCAAGGACCTGATCGGCGATTACCTGGAGTCCGACTGGCCCCGCCAGCGCCTGCAACCCCTGCCAGGTTTGTTGCAGCAGGTTCGCGGAGCGTTGGCCATGTTGATGCTGCCCGCCGTGGCCGAGCTGATTGCCGGCTGCGCAAGCTATGTGCAGCGTTGGTTGCAGCACCTGGAGGATGAGCCTCCCGCTGACGAGCTGACCCACCTGGCCGAGGCCCTGAGCGCCGCTGAGTGCTACTTGCAGTGGCGGGTGGCCGACCCGCTGGCGGATGGCCAGCCGTTCATCGACATGGCGCGTGCCAGCCTGGCGGCGTTGGGCGTGCACTGTGCGCAGGCGGACGCCGGAGCGGGCCTGGATGCCGATGGCGATGGTATCGATGACGAGCTGCGCGAGGTGTTCCTTGAAGAAGCGGGCGAGTTGCTGCCGGAAATCGAGCGCCACTGGTTGCGCTGGCGTGCCGACAACCAGCAGCGCGGGGCACTGGGGGAAGTGCGCCGTGCGCTGCATACGCTCAAAGGCAGTGGCCGCATGGTGCATGCCGAGGCCGTGGCGGAACTGGCCTGGGGCGCCGAGCACCTGCTGAACCGGGTGCTGGAGGGCCGCAGTGTGCTCAGCCCTGAAGGCGTGGTGGCCCTGCAACAGGTGTTCGTCCATCTGCCCGATCTGCTGGCCGACTTTGCCGCCGGCCAGCTGCCGCAACTGACCGAAATCGAACAACTGGCGGGGCACCTGCATGCCTTGGCTGAAAACGACGCACCGGCGGCCCATATCGATGGCCTCGATCCGCAGTTGCTGGATATCTTCCGCAGTGAGGCGCTGGGCCACCTGGCCAGCCTCGATGATTTCCTGCAGGGCGCCGACGGCCACGACACGCCGGTCAGCGATGGCCTGCAACGTGCCCTGCACACGCTCAAAGGCAGTGCCGCCATGGCCGGGGTGATGCCGGTCGCCGAGCTGGCCACCGCCTTCGACCGCCTGGCCCGTGAATACAAGGGCCATCAACTGCCCCTGCAAATGGCCGAGATCGAATGGCTGGAAGCCGCGCGCTCGCTGTTCCATCTGGGCCTGGCGCAACTGGACAGCACGCCGCTGGCAGCCATCCCTGGCGCCGCGGAGCTGATCGAAACAGTTGGCCAGGCAGTAGATAACCGCCTGGCCAGCGTGCATGACGACCCGCAGCATGCCCGGCGCAGCAAGCGCGACCCGCAGTTGGTGGCCAGTTTCCTCGCCCAGGCCATGGACATTCTGCTCGATGCCGAGTCGTTGCTGTCACGCTGGCAGCAACAGCCTGGCCAGCGTGACGCACTGGATACACTGCTTGACCAGATGACCACCCTGGGCCACGCCGCGCACCTGGCCGACCTCTGGCAGATGGATGAGGTGTGCGAGGCCTTGCTGGACCTGTATGGCGCGGTAGAAGAGGGCAGCCTGCCCGCCGATGCACGCTTTTTCGCCCAGGCGCAGCGCGCCCATGAAGCCCTGCTGGACATGCTCGACGAAGTGGCGGCCGGGCAGGATATCGCGTCACGGCCAGAGCTTGTCGACAGCCTGCGCAACCTGCTGGACCAGGCCCTGGCACCGGATGCCGCCGGCCTGGTGGGCATAGACACGGTCACCCCGCTGCACCCGGACATGGACCTGACGGATACCCTGGGGCTGTCGCATACCCCTTTGCAGCCAGAGGTGGCCGAGCCACTGCCTGAAGAGCCGGAAAGCCCCGGCGAAGAGCTGCTGGAAGTGTTCCTCGAAGAAAGCTCGGACATCGTCGAGAGCGCTGCCGCAGCCCTGGCGCGCTGGCAGGCCGACCCGCGCAGCAGCGTCGAGGTGGACAACCTGATGCGCGATCTGCACACCCTCAAGGGCGTGGCGCGCATGGTCGAAATTGCCCCGATCGGTGATTTGGCCCACGAACTGGAGTTTCTCTACGAGCTGCTGGCTGCCGGGCGTTTGCCGCCGAGCCCGCCACTGTTCGCGTTGCTGCAGAACTGCCATGACCGCCTGGCGCACATGCTCGATGCCGTGCGCCTGGGCCAGCCTTTGCATGCCGCCACGGCGCTGATCGACTATATCCGCAACTTCAGCAGCGCAGCCCTGACCGACAGTGCAGCCGGCCAAGGGCCGGTCGAAGCCGCCGCCAGCGAGGTGCCGGCGATAGCGCCAGAGCGGGCGCCAGGCGATATGGTCAAGGTTGACGCCGAGTTGCTCGATGACCTGGGCAACCTGGCCGGCGAACACTCGATCATCCGTGGGCGCATCGAGCAGCAGGTCAACGATGCGCAGTTCACCCTCAATGAGATGGAAACCACCCTGGAGCGCATGCGCGACCAGTTGCTGCGCCTGGACATCGAGACCCAGGGGCGGATCTCCAGCCGCCAGGCATTTGAAGGCGACGCCTATGACGATTTCGACCCTCTGGAAATGGACCGCCACTCGCAGTTGCAGCAACTGTCGCGGGCCTTGTTCGAGTCTGCCTCGGACTTGCTCGACCTGAAGGAAACCCTGGCCCAGCGTGCCCAGGAGGCCTACAGCCTGCTGCAGCAGCAGGCGCGGGTGAACAGCCAGTTGCAGGAAGGCCTGACCGCCACCCTGATGGTGCCCTTCGAACGCCTGGTGCCACGCCTGCAGCGTGTAGTGCGGCAGGTGGCCAGCGAGCTGGGCAAGCAGGTGGAACTGGTGGTCGGCAACGCCGAAGGCGAACTGGACCGCAGTGTGCTCGAACGCATGGTGGCGCCGCTGGAGCACATGTTGCGCAACGCAGTCGACCATGGCCTGGAAAGCCGCGAAGCGCGCCTGGCCGCTGGCAAGCCGGAGCAGGGCACCATCCATTTGAATTTGCTGCACGAAGGCGCCGATATCGTGATCGAAATGATTGACGACGGCGCCGGTGTACCCCTGGATGCGGTGCGACGCAAGGCCATCAAGCGCGGCCTGCTGGACCCGCAGGCGGACTTGAGCGATCACGAGATCCTGCAATTCATCCTGCGCCCAGGTTTTTCCACCGCCGAGAAGATCACCCAGATTTCCGGGCGCGGCCTGGGCATGGACGTGGTGCACGAGGAGGTCAAGCAGTTGGGTGGCTCGATGAGCATCGAGTCGGCCCAGGGCAAGGGCGCGCGCTTCCTGATCCGCCTGCCGTTCACCGTATCGATCAACCGTGTGCTGATGGTGCACTTGGGCGAAGAGCAATACGCCATCCCGCTCAACACCATCGAGGGCATCGTCCGCGTACCGCCGGCAGAGCTGGCGGCGTGTTATCAGCTGGACACGCCCCGCTATGTCTACGCCGGCCACGAATACGAGCTGCGCTACCTGGGCGAGTTGCTGCAAGGCCTGCCGCGCCCCGCGCTGCTGGGGCAGAGCGTGCCGTTGCCGGTGCTGCTGGTGCATTCCAAGGAGCAGTCGTTCGCCATCCAGGCCGACAGCCTGTCGCCCAGCCGCGAGATCGTGGTTAAAAGCCTGGGGCCACAGTTTGCTGCGGTTGCCGGGTTGTCGGGGGCGACATTGCTGGGCGATGGCCGGGTCGTGCTGATTCTCGACCTGCTTGGCCAGTTGCGCGGCCAGCAGCGGCGCCTGGCCCGTTTGCCCGGTGGCGGCACCCAGCGCCAACTGCTCGGCCCGGCGCCGCGGCGGGCGTTGCTGGTGATGGTGGTGGACGATTCGGTGACCGTGCGCAAAGTTACCAGCCGCCTGCTGGAGCGCCACGGCATGAGCGTGCTCACGGCCAAGGACGGGGTCGATGCCATGGCCCTGCTGGCAGAGCACCGCCCCGATGTGTTGCTGCTGGACATCGAAATGCCACGCATGGACGGCTTCGAGGTGGCCACGCGCATTCGCCGTGACGAGCGGCTGAAGGACCTGCCGATCATCATGATCACTTCGCGCACCGGGCAGAAGCACCGCGACCGTGCCATGGCCATCGGCGTCAACGAATACCTGGGCAAGCCGTATCAGGAGTCGCTGCTGTTGCAGAGCATTGCCCATTGGAGCCAGGCCCATGCTTGAACTGATTTCCGGCCAGCGCAGCAGCCTGACCGGGCTGTTGCTGCCGTTGGGTGACCGCACCCTGGTGTTGCCCAACGTGGCGGTGGCCGAGCTGAGCGGGCAGCGCAACCTGGTGTGCCAGCCCGGCGACCCCGCCTGGCACCTGGGCTGGATCGACTGGCGCCAGCAGCGCCTGCCGCTGATCGGCTTCGAGGCCGCGTGCGGTGGTGAAACACCGTGCGGTGAGCGGGCTCGGGTGGTGGTGCTCAATGCCCTGGGTGATACCGGCCTGCGCTACCTGGCGCTGTTGCTGCAAGACATACCGCGCTCGTGCAAGCTCGACAGCCAGTTGAACTACGTGGATGTGGCGCTGGGCAGGCTGGAACTGGCGGCGGTGCAGGTGGGCGAGCAGGTGGCTCGGGTGCCGGACCTGGTTGCATTGGAAAGGCTGGTGCGTGACGCGGATCTGCAACCTGACCTTGATTAGGATGTAGGGCACAGGGCCTGGTCGTCTGGGTGTGGGAGCGGCCTTGTGTCGCGATAGGGCTGCGCAGCAGCCCCGGCGGTTCATGCTGTGGCAATGAAAGCCTGGGGCCGCTTCGCGCCCCTTTCGCGACACAAGGCCGCTCCCACAAAGAGTGTGGCCATCAGCATCACATCAGGAACCCAGCCCACCTAAGGAGGTCTGTGTTTGCATGTATTACGGTGAACGCTTCAACGCCTGGACCCACCTGGTCGGTGCTGTCCTGGCCAGTATCGGTGCCATCTGGCTGATCGTGGTCGCGGGCCTGCAAGGCGACCCGTGGAAGATCGTCAGTTTCTCCATCTACGGCGGCACGCTGCTGTTGCTGTACAGCATCTCCACCCTGTACCACAGCACCCGCGGGCGGGCGAAGGTGATCATGCGCAAGCTCGATCACCTGTCGATCTACCTGCTGATCGCCGGCAGCTACACGCCATTCTGCCTGGTCAGCCTGCGTGGCCCCTGGGGCTGGAGCCTGTTCGGCGTGGTCTGGGGGCTGGCGGTGATCGGCATGTTGCAGGAGATCAAGCCGCGCTCCGAGGCGCGGATCCTGTCGATCATCATTTATGCCGTGATGGGCTGGATCGTGCTGGTGGCAGTGAAGCCGTTGCTGCACTCCCTGGGCGGCGCCGGCTTTGCCTGGCTGGCCGCCGGCGGGGTGTTCTACACCGTGGGCATCATCTTCTTCGCGCTCGACAGCCGTTTGCGCCACGCGCACGGCATCTGGCACCTGTTCGTGATTACCGGCAGCCTGCTGCACTTCGTGGCGGTGTCGTTCTACGTGCTCTAGTTAAAAATCGCCCCACAATTGCTGTGCCACCGACAGCGCCACCACTGGCGCAGTCTCGGTGCGCAGCACCCGTGGACCAAGGCGGGCGGCGTGGAAGCCGGACGCTTTGGCCTGCTCGACTTCGGCCTCGCTCAGGCCGCCTTCGGGGCCGATCAGAAACGCCAGGGTCGCAGGTTTTTCGTGGCTGGTAAGCGGCTCGGCCACCGGGTGCAGGACCAGTTTCAGGTCCGCCTTGGTGCTGCCCAGCCATTCGGCCAGGGTCACGGGTGGGTGGATGACCGGCAAGGTAGAGCGGCCGCATTGTTCGCAGGCGCTGATCGCCACCTGGCGCCAGTGGGCCAGGCGCTTGTCGGCGCGCTCGTCTTTCAACCGCACTTCGCAGCGTTCGCTGACGATCGGGGTGATTTCGTTGGCGCCAAGCTCGGTGGCTTTCTGGATCGCCCAGTCCATGCGCTCGCCACGGGACAGGCCCTGGCCGAGGTGCACGTGCAGCGGTGAATCGGCCTGGCCGGCGAGGGCCCGGTCGAGGCTGACGCGTACGGTTTTCTTGCCCACTTCAAGCAACTGGCCGAGGTATTCCTGGCCGCTGCCGTCGAACAGCTGCACGGCGTCGCCGGGGGCCATGCGCAGTACGCGGCCGATGTAGTGGGCCTGGGCTTCGGGCAGGTCGTGCTCGCCAAGGCTCAGGGGGGCGTCGATGAAGAAGCGGGACAGTCTCATGGTAAGGCTCTGATTGATAGGTGCGTCCGATGGCCCTGGGGGCTGCTTTGCAGCCCTTTCGCGACACAAGGCCGCTCCCACATTCTAACGGCGTGCGCTGTGCCATTGTGGGAGCGGCCTTGAGTCGCGATCGAGGGCGAAGCCCTCGCAGCGATATCAGCCAGGGTCGCGGAAGTCGGGGTGGAAGTTGGCCGGCACGGCAACACTGACGCTGTCGCGGGTGGCGATGTCGATGCCTTCGCTGGCAACTTCTGCAAGGAAGTCGATCTGCTCCGGGGTGATCACGTACGGCGGCAGGAAGTACACCACGCTGCCCAACGGCCGCAGCAGGGCGCCGCGGGTCAGGGCGTGTTCGAACACCTTCAGGCCACGTCGCTCCTGCCAGGGGTAGGCCACCTTGCCAGCTTTGTCCTTGACCATCTCGATGGCCAGGGCCATGCCAGTCTGGCGGATTTCGGCAACGTGTGCATGATCGGCCAGGTGCGCAGTGGCAGTGGCCATGCGCGTGGCCAGGGCCTTGTTGGCCTCGATCACGTTGTCCTGTTCGAAGATGTCCAGGGTCGCCAGCGCCGCAGCGCACGCCAGCGGGTTGCCGGTGTAGCTGTGCGAGTGCAGGAACGCGCGCAGGGTCGGGTAGTCGTCATAGAACGCCTGGTAGACCTTGTCGGTGGTCAGGCAGGCGGCCAGCGGCAGGTAGCCACCGGTCAGGGCCTTGGACAGGCACAGGAAGTCTGGCCGGATGCCGGCCTGTTCGCAGGCGAACATCGTGCCGGTACGGCCAAAGCCCACGGCAATTTCATCGTGGATCAAGTGCACGTCGTAGCGGTCGCAGGCCTCGCGCAGCAGCTTGAGGTACACCGGGTGGTACATGCGCATGCCGCCGGCACCCTGGATCAGCGGCTCGACGATCACGGCGCTGATCGAGGCGTGGTGCTCGGCCAGGGTCTGCTCCATGGCGGCGAACATGTTGCGCGAGTGCTCTTCCCAGCTCATGCGCTCTGGGCGCAGGTAGCAGTCGGGGCTAGGCACCTTGATCGTGTCCAGCAGCAACGCCTTGTAGGTTTCGGTGAACAGCGGCACATCACCGACCGACATGGCGGCGATGGTTTCGCCGTGGTAGCTGTTGGTCAGGGTGACGAAGCGCTTCTTGTCCGGTTTGCCGACGTTCTGCCAGTAGTGGAAGCTCATCTTCAGCGCCACTTCAATGCACGACGAGCCGTTGTCGGCGTAGAACACCCGGTCGAGGCCGGGCGGGGTCATGGCCACCAGGCGCTCGGACAGCTCGATTACCGGCTGATGGCTGAAACCGGCTAGGATCACGTGCTCCAGTTGATCGACCTGGTCCTTGATGCGCTGGTTGATGCGCGGGTTGGCGTGGCCGAACACATTGACCCACCAACTGCTCACCGCGTCCAGGTAGCGTTTGCCTTCGAAGTCCTCCAGCCACACGCCTTCGCCGCGCTTGATCGGGATCAGCGGCAGCTGCTCGTGGTCTTTCATCTGGGTGCAGGGGTGCCACAGGACCTTGAGGTCGCGTTGCATCCACTGATCATTGAGGCCCATGGGCACTTCTCCTGGCTTTGCGGCGTGGTTCGACCGCGTAAGCCTAAGCAATGCCGCAAGGCAGGACAACCGCTGCCTTTCAATGGCGGTGGGTGCCGGTCCATTCGAGCCGCCGGATGTGCACGGTACCGGCCTGCGAAGTGGAGATGGTCAGGCGCCGGAAGGGGCCGTCGATCACCTGGTGGTAGGGGTTCGTGGCGATGGGGCCAGGGCGCAGGTCGCGAAACCCGCTGCCTTCCACGGTGAGCCAGTAGAAGTTGCGCGGTATCGGGGTGGCCAGGTCGCAATCTACTCTTTCAGCATCGAACAGCATGTGCAGGTCGTCGCAGAGAAAGTCGCTGACTACGTAGTATTCCAGGCGCAGGCACTCGACTTCCTGGGCGAAGACGATTTCTACATCGCTGTGTTCCCCGATGACCAGCTCGGTACCGTCTTCACCCTTGAACGCTTCATGAAAGCCGGTCCATGAGGTGCTGTTGGAGCGGATACTCAGGCCGGAGGCTGTCTGCAGCGTCTTTTTGTGCCACAGAAACTGCCGTTCGACGTGTTGGAAGTGCTCCTCGAAGATCATGCGCGTGCCCTCCTGGTGGGGCTTCTGGCTATCTTGACCAGCTTCGCTTGCTGCCGTGTGACATGGCTACTGGCAAAAATGTCAGTTGCCAAAAGGACTTGATGTCACTGCGCTGGCAGGGTGGTCGGACCTGACGTATTCTTAACGCATCTTCCCGGGGCATTCCTGCCTCTCCCCGTTTCTGTAACCTCTGACTCGGAGTCCGCCGACATGGCTGCTGCTTGGGTGCGCCTGTGCGCGTTGGTATTGATTGGTGTCTCCAGCGGCGCCGCGCTGGCTAAGGACAAGACGCCCACGGCGATTGTCGTGGGTGGCGGCCTGGCGGGCCTGACGGCAGCCTACGAGCTGCAGAGCAAAGGCTGGCAGGTGACCCTGCTGGAGGCCAAGTCGGGCATGGGCGGGCGTTCGGGCCTGGCCACCAGCGAGTGGATCGGCAATGCCAAGGCGCAGCCGGTGCTCAACCAGTACCTTGACCGTTTCAAGCTTGAAACACTACCGGCACCGGAGTTCGTGCGTACCCCTGGTTACCTGATCGACGGTGAGTACTTCAGCGCCACCGACCTGTCCACCAAGCAACCGGCTACCGCCGAAGCGCTCAAGCGCTACGAGAAAACCCTCGATGACCTGGCCCGTTCGATCGATGACCCGCTGAACCCGCAGGCAACCAGCACGCTGTTCGCCCTCGACCAGATCAACGTCTCCACCTGGCTGGACAAACTGCAACTGCCGGCCACTGCCCGTCAGCTGATCAACCAGCAGATCCGTACCCGTTACGATGAACCGTCCCGCCTGTCGCTGCTGTATTTTGCCCAGCAGAACCGTGTGTATCGCGGTGTCAGCGACCGCGACCTGCGTGCCGCGCGCCTGCCTGGTGGCAGCCCGGTGCTGGCCCAGGCCTTCGTCAAGCAGCTGAAGACCATCAAGACCGGCTCGCCGGTCACCGCCATCGTGCAGGACAAGGATGGCGTAACGGTAAAAGTCGGCAGCGTCGGCTACCAGGCGGATTACCTGGTCATGGCCGTACCGCTGCGTGCCCTGGCCAAGATCCAGATGACCCCGGGCCTGGACACCCAGCACGTGGCGGCGCTCAAAGGCACCAACTATGGCTGGCGCGACCAGCTGATGCTCAAGTTCAAGAAGCCCGTGTGGGAAAGCCGCGCGCGCATGTCGGGCGAAATCTTCAGTAACGCCGGCCTCGGCATGCTGTGGATAGAGCCAGCGCTCAAGGGCGGCGCCAACGTGGTGATCAACCTTTCCGGCGACAACGCCCGCCTGCTGCAGGCGTTCGGCGACAAGCAGATGGTCGACCAGGTGCTGATCCGCCTGCATGCGTTCTACCCGCAGGCCCGTGGTGCCTTCACTGGTTACGAGGTCAAGCGCTACAGCACTGACGCCGGTACCGGCGGCGCTTACCTGGCCTATGGCCCTGGGCAGATCAGCAAATACTGGCGCCTGTGGGAGCGCCCGGTGCAGCGCATCACCTTTGCCGGTGAACACACCGATGCCCTTTACCCCGGTACTCTGGAAGGCGCCCTGCGCAGTGGCCAGCGTGCGGCCAGCCAGGCCCAGGACCTGTTGGCCGGCAAGTCGTTCGACCCCGCCAAGGCGGTGCCGGTTGCGGCGGCAGGGGCAGCAGGTGCGGCGGCGGCCAAGGACAGCAAGGGCGGGTTCTTCTCCAATATGTTTGGTGGTTCGTCCGACAAGGGCGACAAGGCTGACAAACCCCCGGTCAAAGCCGAGCCGAAGCAGGCCGAAGAGGCCAGGCAGGACAAGCCAGGTTTCTTCAAGCGCCTGTTTGGCGGGGCGGATACGCCAGAGGTGAAGGCTGAGCCAATCGCCAAGGCAGAGGAAGTGGCACCTGCTCCTGCTCCCCAGGCCGCGCCGGCTCCGGTGGCACCAGCGCCTGTGGTCAAGGAAGCGGCAGCCAAGCCTGCGGCAACCAAGGCCGCCCCGGCCAAGCATGCGCCGGCGCACAAACCGGCGCATAAGCCTGCCGAAACGAAGAAGGCAACTGCCAAATCCGAGCCGACCAAGAAACCTGTGGCCAATACCCAGGCCAAGGCTGGTTGATTGATCGACAGTGCCGGCCTCTTCGCAGCACAAGGCTGCTCCTACAGGCATCGCATACCCCTGTAGGAACAGCCTTGTGCTGCGAAGAGGCCAGTTCTGGCAGCCTCTATTTCCCCGACTATCGTTAATGTTTCCTTAATGGGAAGCTTACAGAATACTTATCGGATTTCTCGATAAACCGAAGCAATTTTTTCCGCTTTTCTTCGATACGTTACGCGTTAGTCTGTGCACAGCTTTCACGGGGAAACACGCCAACATGCAACTGCGCAATTCACCTTCTCGCTACGGCGTGGTCAGCATCATCCTGCACTGGGGCGTGGCGCTGGCAGTGTTCGGCCTGTTCGGCCTGGGTCTGTGGATGGTCGGCCTCGACTACTACAGCCCTTGGCGCAAAGCCGGCCCGGACCTGCACAAAAGCATCGGCCTGGTGTTGCTGGCGGTGATGCTGCTGCGGGTAGTCTGGCGTTTCATCAGCCCGCCACCACCGGCCCCCGCCAACCATGGCGCAGTCACACGCCTGGCGGCCAAGCTTGGCCATCTGGCCCTGTACCTGGGTCTGTTTGCAGTAATGGCTGCCGGATACCTGATTTCTACCGCCGACGGCGTCGGCATTCCGGTGTTTGGCCTGTTCGAAGTGCCGGCACTGATCAGCGACCTGCCTGACCAGGCAGATGTTGCGGGTGTGATTCATCTCTGGCTGGCCTGGGGCCTGGTGATTTTTGCCGTGCTGCATGCCCTGGCAGCGCTCAAGCACCATTTCATCGACCGTGACGCGACCCTGACTCGCATGTTGGGCCGCAAAGCTTGACTCTCAACCTCAATTGCATAGGAAGGAAATAAGGATGTTGAAAAAGACTTTTGCCGCTCTGGCGCTCGGTACCGCTCTGCTTTCCGCCGGCCAGGTCATGGCTGCCGAGTACAAGATCGACAAGGAAGGCCAGCACGCGTTCGTCGACTGGAAAATCAGCCACCTGGGCTACAGCTTCATCCACGGTACCTTCAAGGACTTCGACGGCAACTTCACTTGGGATAGCGCCAAGCCAGAAGCCAGCAAGATCAGCGTCGACCTGAAAACCGCCAGCCTGACGTCCAACCATGCCGAGCGTGACAAGCACATCGCCAGCGCCGATTTCCTCGACGTGAAGAAGTACCCTCAAGCCAAGTTCGTCTCCACCGCCGTCAAGTCGACTGGCGACAAGACTGCTGACGTGACCGGCGACCTGACCCTGCACGGCGTGACCAAGCCGGTCACCTTCAAGGCTACCTTCAACGGTGAAGGCAAGGACCCATGGGGCGGTGAGCGCGCTGGTTTCAACGCCACCACCACCCTCAACCTGAACGACTTCGGCATCAAGGGCCCAGGCCCGACTTCCCAGACCCTGGACCTGGATATCAGTGTTGAAGGTGTGAAGCTGAAGTAATCTGCTTTAACTGAAAGACCGAGGGGGCCGCTTGCGGCCCCCTCATGCTTTCTATCAGCCCTTGCGGGTCAGCAGGGCAGGGCGCTCACCGCGCGGGCGGCTTGGCAGGTCATCCAGTTGCTCAGGCGTCGGGAAACGGTCGAGTTTGGATTCCTTGCGGATGATCACCGGCTGTTTTTCCGGCTGGCGCTGGTTGCTCACGGCCGGCTCTTGCCGGGCAGCATCGTCACGGGCCGGGCGACCACGGCCACCGCCATCACGGCGTGCACCGCCACCATTGTTGTTGCGGGGTGGGCGCTTCTCACCGTTGGCACTGCGGGGCTGGCCGCCACTGCGAGCCTGACCGCCGCCACCGTTGCTGCGCGGGGCAGCACCTTGGCCTTGGTTCTGGCCTGCGCCAGCACCACCGCCAGGGCGACGGTTACGCCCCTGGTTCTTGCCTTGGTACGGGCTGACGTAATCGGCGCGGTTACCGAAGTTGTCGACTTCGTCATCCAGGAACTCATCCGGGGCACGGTCGGCGGGCGCCTTGGGTGTGCTGTTCTGGCTGGCCTGCTGCTGGCGCGGCTTGTTGTCACGCGGCTTGCGCTGCTGCGGCTTGTCGCCGGACTTTTCCTTATCTGCAGGCTTCGCGGCAGCTGGCTGCTTGGCCTTGCCTTTATCCTTGCCTTTGTCCTTGCGGCCACCGTTGGCGTCTTTACCGCCTTCGCCGCGTGGCTGGTTGCGACCGCCACGGCCGTTGTTCTGCGGGCGCTCGCGCACTTCGGGTTTCTCGGCTTCCACCTGGCTGGCGTCAAAGCCCATCAGGTCGCCGTCGGCGATCTTCTGCCGGGTTACCCGCTCGATGCTCTTGAGCAGCTTTTCTTCATCCGGGGCGACCAGCGAAATGGCCTCGCCCGAACGACCGGCGCGGCCGGTACGACCGATACGGTGTACGTAATCTTCCTCGACATTCGGCAGCTCGAAGTTGACCACGTGGGGCAACTGGTCGATGTCCAGGCCGCGGGCGGCGATGTCGGTGGCGACCAGTACGCGCACGCTGTTGGCCTTGAAGTCGGCCAGGGCCTTGGTACGGGCGTTCTGGCTCTTGTTGCCGTGAATCGCGGCGGCGGTCAGGCCTTGCTTTTCCAGGTACTCGGCCAGGCGGTTGGCGCCGTGCTTGGTACGGGTAAACACCAGTACCTGTTCCCAGGCACCCAGGGTGATCAGGTGTGCCAGCAGCGCACGCTTGTGGCTGGCGGGCAGGCGGTAGACGCGCTGCTCGATACGCTCGACGGTGGTGTTCGGCGGCGTGACCTCGATACGCTCCGGGTTGTGCAGGAGCTTGTCGGCGAGGTCGGTGATGTCCTTGGAGAAGGTGGCCGAGAACAGCAGGTTCTGGCGCTTGGATGGCAGGCGTGCCAGTACCTTCTTGACGTCGTGGATGAAGCCCATGTCGAGCATGCGGTCGGCTTCATCGAGCACCAGGATTTCCACGTGGGCAAGGTCGACCTTGCCTTGGCCGGCCAGGTCGAGCAGGCGGCCCGGGCAGGCAACCAGCACGTCAACGCCTTTGGCAATCGCCTGGACTTGCGGGTTCATGCCGACGCCGCCGAAGATGCAGGCGCTGACCAGTGGCAGGTCACGGGCATAGACTTTGAAGCTGTCGTGCACCTGGGCTGCCAGCTCGCGGGTCGGGGTCAGGACCAGCACGCGCGGTTGGCGCGGGCCGTGACGCTGCGACTTGTCAGGGTGGCCGGCCGGGAACAGGCGCTCGAGAATCGGCAGGGCGAAGCCGCCGGTTTTACCAGTACCTGTCTGGGCGGCAACCATCAGGTCGCGGCCTTGCAACACGGCGGGAATCGCCCGCTGTTGCACGGGGGTCGGCTGGGTATAGCCCGCAGCCTCGATAGCGCGGACAAGAGCCTCGGAGAGACCGAGGGAAGCAAAGGACATGGGCGATCCTGTTCTCGTGTGGGCTGGGCCCGTTGGGATGTTCTGCCTGGCGCGACGGGCATCGGTGGGATGCGATCGCGTCCGGTCCAGCTGGGCTTTCACTGCACATCCGGGAAACGGAGGGTGACGCGAAGGCGCGTCGGTGCCGATCGGGATGCCTGTTGCGAGGCCGAGCGTCCGGGCGTGAGCCGGGCGGGAAGGCCCGAGTATAACAGAGCTATCGCGCTGTGCTGCTTTCCTGCTGCTCAACGGCGTTGAGAATGTTTCCGATGTCGCCTGTGTAACGGTGGCTGATGGCGGCAAAGGCCGGTTCCTGCTTGAAACGCTGCAGTTCTTCGGCAAAGGCCAGGGCCAGTGTTTCGCGCCCCGGCTTGCGCACCAGCCCCAGGTACTGGGCCTGGCGGCTGATCACCAGCGGCAGTTCCTCGACTTGCTGCTCCATGCCCAGATGCCGGATCAGGTAATGCCCGACCCTGCGGTCGGTGATTGCCAGGTCGATACGGCCCAGCAGCAGTTTGCCGAAGTTGGCTTCCTGGGTCGGCGCCGCTTCACGTCGAAAATGTGTGGCCTGGTTGAACGCGGCGCCATAGGCATAGCCGGGCGAGGTGCCTACGGTGAGGCCTGCGAGGTCTTCAGGCCCGGCCACGGCATGGCGGCGCTCCCGGGCCTGGAACAGCACGAACTCGACCTGCGACAAGGGCTCGGGGGCGTACACCAGATAGGGGCGCCGGGTTTCGCTCTGGAAAATGTCCAGAATGCCGTCGGCCAGGCCTTGCTCGATCATTGCCAGGCAGCGCTTCCACGGCAGGAACTGCCATTCCACCTCGACACCCAGGCGTTTTAATACCTCGGTGGTGACTTCGTAGTCGATACCGTGGGGCTGGCCATCGTGCTGATAAATGTAGGGCGCCCAGTCATCGGATACCAGGCGCAGGCGCTCGCCCAGAGCCAACGGGCTCAGGCAGGCGAGCAGCAGGATCCAGAACAGGCGGGCGACGAGTGGCATGGCCGGAGATTACGCGCTCGGCCGAATCAAGGCCAGTGGCGGGAGTGTTCTCCTGTGCCGGCCCCTTCGCGGGTAAACCCGCTCCCACAGGATTACCGCTACTTTCCAGACCTCAGCAGATGCACCTCGATCTCTTTGCGCCGTTCGCCCAACGACAGGCGCAACCCCGGGTGGCGCAAGCACTGGCGCAGTTGCTCGGGCTGCATCTGGCCATTACGGGCATTGAGGTTCTCCAGGGCCTTGTCCCACCAGGCCGGCGCGCAGGCGCGGTCGAATTCGTTGGGGTAGGGGTAGCAGCCATACAACAGCTCGCGGGCGAACTGGCGTTCGTGGCTGGGCAGGGTCAGGCTCAGGGCCTTGTAACCCAGGCGGTGCAGGGCAGGCGGCCGTGGTAGCTGATCATTGACCAAGGTGACGTCGGCCAAGGCCGCCTGGCTCAGCGGCTTATGGCCGTGCTTGCGCAACCAGGCCTGGATCTTGGCGCGGAACTGCGCCTTGCGGCTCCAGTAGTGATGGATGACGTCAGTGCACTCGGCCACCTTCAGCTTGCGGTACGCCGCCACTGCCAGGCAGAACTCTTCGAGGGTATAGGCCTCGCGCGCCAGCGGGTAGAACTCGTCCATCATGTCGATGGAGCGGTCCAGGGTGCTGGCGTCCTCGGCGGTAAGGCCGATTACCCCGGAATTGACCAGTGGCATCTGGCAGTCAGCCAGGCCCCGGGCTTGCAATATGGACAGCAGGTTCTTGTACAGCAGGCACTTCTGGTTCGCACCATAGCGTGGGCCGATGGCATTGCACAGCAGCTTGCCAGGGGCCACCCGGGCGAAAAGCTGCAGCGGCGATGTGCGGAAGAAGGTGTCGGTGTCGATCAGCACGGCCAGCGGATGTTGCTGCAGCACTTGGCGCAGCAGCACATGCTTGCTGCGAAAATGATAACCGTGTGGGGCGTTCCATGCCTGGCGCGTGGCTTCGTCCAGCAAGTGGACCGTGACGGGCAGCCTGGCGTAGGGCTGCGGGTTGTCGGTGTATACCTGGATGTCCATGGCTTCGCCTGCTGCCGGCCCCAGGTGGGCGAGGGCGCTGACGATGCTGAAGCAGGCTTCCTGATGGTAGGTTGCCGGGCCGAAAGCCAGGTAGACAAGTTGTGGGCGCGATGCCTGGGGATGCTGCATGGCTGGCAAGATCTGTAACCCGGAAATGAATAAGGCTTTAGTCTATGACCAAAGCCTTAAGCATTTCTTAAGCAGACTTTGCCAAAAAGTTTCAGCGCGGCAGCTTCAGGTTGTTCCAGATCGCCAGGCTCGGCTCGGCCTGGTTCAAGGTATAGAAGTGCAGGCCCGGTGCGCCGCCTTGCAGCAGCTGTTCGCACATGCGGGTGATCACTTCTTCGCCAAATGCCTGGATGCTGGCGGTGTCGTCGGCATAGGCTTCCAGCTGCTTGCGGATCCAGCGCGGGATCTCGGCGCCGCAGGCGTCGGAGAAGCGGGCCAGCTTGCTGTAGTTGGTGATCGGCATGATGCCGGGCACTACCGGGATGTCCACGCCCAGCTTCTGTGCGCGCTCAACGAAGTAGAAGTAGCTGTCGGCGTTGAAGAAGTACTGGGTGATGGCGCTGTCGGCGCCAGCCTTGACCTTGTGCACGAAGTTGGCCAGGTCGGTTTCGAAATTGCGCGCCTGTGGGTGCATTTCCGGGTAGGCGGCCACTTCCAGGTGGAAGTGGTCAGCGGTTTCCTGGCGGATGAACTCGACCAGGTCACTGGCGTAGCGCAGCTCGCCACTGGCCATGCCCATGCCCGATGGCAGGTCGCCACGCAGGGCGACGATGCGCTTGATGCCGGCAGCCTTGTATTCCGCCAGCAGGGCGCGCAAGTCGTCCTTGGAGTCGCCCACACACGACAGGTGCGGTGCGGCCGGTACCTTCACTTCGCTTTCCAGCTGCAGCACGGTGTTCAGCGTGCGGTCGCGGGTCGAGCCACCGGCACCGTAGGTGCAGGAGAAGAAGTCCGGGTTGTAGGTGGCCAGCTGGCGGGCGACGCCCATCAGCTTTTCGTGACCGGCGTCGGTCTTGGTCGGGAAGAACTCGAAACTGTAGCGGCGTTCTTGTGACATTACTCGTTCCTCAAGCAGCCTGCTTCAAGCGGCAGGCTGCAAGTAAAAGCCAGGGCGGTGTGGGCCGGCCTGGCTTGGGCATCGTTGCGAAGCGTTGCCTGCGACTACTTAGTAGCGGTAGGCGTGCGGCTTGAACGGGCCTTCGACGGTCACGCCGATGTAGTCGGCTTGCTGCTTGGTCAGCTTGGTAACCACGCCGCCGAAGCCGCGGACCATTTCCAGGGCCACTTCTTCGTCGAGCTTCTTCGGCAGTACTTCAACAGTCAGGCGCTCGGCTTTCTTCTCGGCCGACAGGTCGGCGTACTTCTGCTCGAACAGGAAGATCTGTGCCAGCACCTGGTTGGCGAACGAACCGTCCATGATGCGGCTTGGGTGGCCAGTGGCGTTACCCAGGTTGACCAGACGGCCTTCGGCCAGCAGGATCAGGTAATCGTCGTTCTGCGGGTCGAAGCTGCCAGCGCCGGTGCGGTGGATCTTGTGCACCTGCGGCTTGACCTCTTCCCAGGCCCAGTTCTTGCGCATGAAGGCGGTGTCGATCTCGTTGTCGAAGTGGCCGATGTTGCAGACCACGGCACGCTTCTTCAGGGCCTTGAGCATGTTGGCATCGCAGACGTTGACGTTACCGGTGGTGGTGACGATCAGGTCGATCTTGCCCAGCAGGGCCTTGTCGATGCTGGCCTCGGTGCCGTCGTTGATACCGTCGATGAACGGCGAGACCAGCTCGAAGCCGTCCATGCAGGCTTGCATGGCGCAGATCGGGTCAACTTCGGTGACCTTGACGATCATGCCTTCCTGACGCAGGGACTGGGCCGAGCCCTTGCCCACGTCACCGTAGCCGATCACCAGGGCTTGCTTGCCCGACAGCAGGTGGTCGGTACCACGCTTGATGGCGTCGTTCAGGCTGTGACGGCAGCCGTACTTGTTGTCGTTCTTGCTCTTGGTGACCGAGTCGTTGACGTTGATCGCCGGGACTTTCAGCTCGCCTTTGGCCAGCATGTCCAGCAGGCGGTGTACGCCAGTGGTGGTTTCTTCGGTTACACCGTGCACGCGGTCCAGTACCTGCGGGTACTTCTTGTGCAGCAGCTCGGTCAGGTCACCGCCGTCGTCGAGGATCATGTTGGCGTCCCATGGCTGGCCATCTTTCAGGATGGTCTGCTCCAGGCACCACTCGTACTCTTCTTCGGTTTCACCTTTCCAGGCGAATACCGGGATGCCGGCGGCGGCGATCGATGCGGCAGCCTGGTCTTGAGTCGAGAAGATGTTGCAGGACGACCAGCGCACTTCGGCACCCAGGGCTACCAGGGTTTCGATCAGCACGGCGGTCTGGATGGTCATGTGGATGCAGCCCAGGATCTTCGCACCCTTGAGCGGTTGCTCGGTCAGGTACTTGCGACGCAGGCCCATCAGGGCTGGCATTTCCGATTCGGCGATGATGGTTTCGCGGCGGCCCCAGGCGGCCAGGGAGATGTCAGCGACTTTGAAATCGGTAAAACCAGCAGGCGTGTTTACAGCGCTCATGAGAGCCTCCATTCGTAGTGTGCGAATGGGCGCCGTTGTGCGTTAAGCGCCCGCGAGAGCGAGCAACGCCCCATCCGAGCCTGACAGGCCTAGCCTGCTGCAGCGCCCCTCGGACGGGTGGCGGGCATGGCGCCGCAGTGGGCGACCATGTGAAACGGCGCAGATTATAGCCGCGCGCGGCCACTTGCCCAAGGTTTTCTGTCGATTAATCGAGACGATAGTCGATGTTCAATGGAGCGATGGCGGCCGCTCTGCCATCATTGCTACACGTTAGCCAAGCAGGTCAGGAGTACAGATGAACTTTCACACCCGCAAGTGGGTTAAACCCGAAGACCTCAACCCCAACGGCACCCTGTTCGGTGGCAGCCTGTTGCGCTGGATCGACGAAGAGGCGGCCATCTACGCCATCGTCCAGCTGGGCAACCAGCGCGTCGTGACCAAATACATATCGGAAATCAACTTCGTCAGTGCTTCGCGCCAGGGCGACATCATCGAGCTGGGCATCACTGCCACCGAGTTCGGCCGCACCTCGATCACCCTCAAGTGCGAAGTGCGCAACAAGATCACCCGCAAGAGCATTCTGACTGTCGACAAGATGGTGTTCGTCAACCTCGGTGAAGACGGCTTGCCGGCAGCGCATGGGCGCACCGAGATCAAGTATGTCCAGGACCAGTTCCCGGATTCTGCAGTCGAGTAAACATGCTGGGGCTGCCTTGCAGCCCATCGCGACACAAGGCCGCTCCTACAGGAGAATGCGATCCCCTGTAGGAGCTGCCTTGTGTCGCGATGGGCCGCAAAGCGGCCCCGGCAATCTTACGGCTGGGCGCTGACCTTGCGCACCACCCGGCCGATGCTCAAGCCCTGCACCAGGATCGACGACAACACCACGATGTAGGTGATCGACAGCAGCAGGTCACGCTCCTCGCCCAATGGCAGCGACAGCGCCAGGGCCACCGACACCCCGCCACGCAGGCCACCCCAGGTCAGTACCCGCACCGTGCCCTTGGGCACCGGGCGCCAGCGGCGCAGCAACACAATGGCCGGGGCCACGGTCAGCAGCCTCGACAGCAGCACCGCCAGCGCCAGCACACTGCCGGCCGCCAGGTGCATCCAGTTGAACGGCAGCAGCAACAGCTCCAGGCCGATCAGTGCGAACAGCAGGGCGTTGAGCATGTCATCGATCAGCTCCCAGAAACCGTCCATGTAGCGACGGGTCATGTCGTTCATCGCCAGGTTGCGCCCCAGGTTGCCGATGATCAGGCCGGCCACCACCATGGCGATCGGCGCCGAAACGTGCAGCTCGTAGCACATGGCCGAGCCACCGATGACCAGCGCCAGGGTCAGCATGACTTCCACCTGGTACTGCTCGATGCTCTTGATCATGCGGTAGATGGCGTAGCCGATCAGGCCACCAAACACCACGCCGCCGATGGCCTCGCGGGCAAACAGGATCGCCGTGTCGGTCATGCTCGGCGTTTCACCCAGCTGGATGATGCCCAGCAACACGGTGAACACCACTACCGCGGTGCCATCGTTGAACAGCGACTCGCCGACGATGGTGGTTTTCAGCGGTTTGGAGGCGTTGGCGGTCCGCAGCGCGCCGAGCACGGCAATCGGGTCGGTGGGCGAGATCAGCGCACCGAACAGCAGGCAGTAGATCAGCGGCACTTGCCAGCCGAACATCGCGAATACCCAGTGCGACAGGTAGCCGATGACCACCGTGGCGATCAGCACCCCAATCGTTGCGAGCAAGCCGATCGGCCAGCGGTAACTGCGCAAATCGCTGAGGTTCACGTGCAAGGCGCCGGCAAACAGCAGGAACGCCAGCATCCAGTGCATCAGCAGGTCGTTGAAATCGATCTGGTTCATCAGCCCTTCGACGCGTTCTTCCAGGCCAGGGAAGCCGATCAGGCTCAGGCCCTGCAGCATCAGGGAGAACAGCAACGCCGTGACCATCACGCCGATGGCGGGGGGCAGGCCGATGAAGCGGTAATTTACATAGGTAAGGAGGGTGGTGAGGCAGATAAACGCGGCAACTAATTCAAGCATCCCGAATCCTGTGACAGTGGCTTCCAAGTCGTTACCCGAATGGCTCGGGCAGTTCTTTGATGACCTGGCGCGGGGTTCGGGACACAAGCTTTGACCGGATTCGTTCCAATCGTTCCCATGCAAGGGGGCTGCTGGGCAGCCCAATCGCCGGCAAGCCAGCTCCCGCAGGTACGGTATCAACCTTGAAAGCGGCGCGGTCAATGTGGGAGCTGGCTTGCCGGCGATTGGGCCGCACAGCGGCCCCCGAACGCTATATATTCACAGCCATAAACAGCCACAAGGACAATAAGGCGTGTTGGCAACATCCCTGGTGCTGGTCGCCGCCCTGCTGCATGCGACCTGGAATACCCTGATCAAATTCAGCGGCGAGCGCTTGCTGGTGATCGCCAGCATGGACACGGTGGCGCTGGTGTTCGCGGTGCTGGCGGTAGCTTTCGTCGACGTGCCGCCAGCTGAAATATGGCCCTGGTTGATAGCCTCGGCGCTGGCCGAGCAGCTGTACCGCTACCTGCTGATCAAAGCCTACCGCGTGGGCGACCTGGGGCTGGTCTATCCTCTGATGCGCGGGCTGTCGCCGCTGGTGGTGCTGGGGCTGACGCTGGCCTTTGCCGGGGAGTCGCTGAGCCAGCAGCAGATCATTGGGATCCTGCTGATCCCGTGTGGTATGGCCTGCCTGTTGTGGCAGGGCGGCGGCGGTGACCGGCTGCCCTGGTCAATGCTGCCGGTGGTTGCCTTGATCGGACTGTGCATTGGTTGCTACACCTGGTTCGACGGCCAGGCCGTGCGACTGTGGGGCAAACCGTGGGATTACCTGGTGTGGCTGACCCTGCTCAGTGCCTGGCAATTCCCGTTGCTGGCTGGTGTAGCGCGGCGGGCGCCGTTCGTGCTGTTCTGGCGAACCCAATGGCGCCTGGGGCTGGCGGTAGGGTTCTGCGTATTGTTCAGCTATGCCCTGGTGTTGTGGGCGATGCACCTGGGGTCGGTGGCCGAGGCGGCCGCGTTGCGGGAGTTGAGCGTGATTCTGGTGGTGCTGCTGGGTATGCGCTACCTCAAAGAACCTTTTGGCGGGCCGAGACTCCTAGCTTGCGGGCTGGTCCTGGCAGGCATGCTGGTGATGAAGCTCTAACCCATTTCCGAACAAGGAGTCTGAGCATGACCGTTGCCCTGTGGTGCATCCTGATCGCGCTGCTGCTGAACCCGCTGTGTGCTTTGATCGCCAAGGTGGCCAGCGGCCGGTTCGGCCTCAAGGACAATCACGATCCTCGCGCCTTCCTTGATACCTTGTCGGGCTTGCCACGGCGTGCCCATGCGGCGCAGCAGAATGGCTACGAGGCATTCCCGGCGTTTGCGGCTGCGGTGCTGGTGGCGGATATCGTCGGTAATGCCGAGCAGGTGACGCAGGATGTGCTGGGGGTGATGTACATCACCAGCCGCTTGCTTTACATCATCTGCTACCTGGCCGATTGGGCGGCCTTGCGCTCGCTGGTGTGGTTTGCCGGGTTGGCAATTATCGTGTCGTTCTTCGTGGTTTCCATCTGAAACCGCGTTGCCTGCTTCGCGGGCTTGCCCGCGAAGAAGGCAACACCGATCAAGGTACCTTAGGTACCTCAGGCAGTGGCTTGCCCTTGGGCCACAGCATCCAGATCTGCCCCTGCTGCTTCATGTTCCCGGCCAGTTCGCCAGCCTCCGGGCCGGTGCCCCAGAACAGGTCGGCACGCACTTCACCCGCAATCGCCCCACCAGTGTCCTGAGCCCCTACAGGGCGCACCACTGGCGAACCGTCGGGACGCGTGGTGGAAAGCCACAACAAGCTGCCCAGCGGAATCACCTTGCGGTCGATGGCCACGCTGTAGCCCGCTGTCAGCGGTACGTTAAGTGAACCGCGCGGCCCTTCGTTGCTGTCCGGGCGGGTGCTGAAGAACACGTAGCTGGGGTTGCTGGCCAGCAGTTCCGGTACGCGCTGTGGGTTGGCCTGGGCCCAGGCATGAATGGCACCCATGCTCACTTCTTCTTTTTTCAGCTGGCCCTGCTCCACCAGCCAGCGGCCAATCGGCCGGTAGGGGTGGCCGTTCTGATCGGCGTAGCCCAGGCGCAGCTGACGGCCGTCTTCCAGTTGTACCCGGCCCGAACCCTGGATCTGCAGGAATTGCAGGTCCATCGGGTCGGTCAGCCAGGCCAGCACCGGTGCCTTGACGCCGTTACGGTTGATCACTTCGGCAGTGTCGTATGGTTTGAGTACCCGGCCATCGAGCCGACCACGCAGGCGCTTGCCCTTCAGCTCGGGGTACACGCTGGCCAAGTCGACCACGATCATGTCATCCGGGGGGCCGTAAACCGCCACATGGTTGGTCGCCGATTGGCTCAGGCTGCCGGGGTAGACCGGCTCGTAGTAACCGGTAATCAGGCCGTTGGCATTGTTCTCGGCGGAGCGCAGGCCATAAACCTGCAGGTTCTGCTCAAGGAAGGTACGCACCTGCGCGGCGCTCGCCGTGTCGCTGCCGGCGGCTTCGCAGGTGGCGGCCCACACCGGGTCGCGCTTGAGCTTCTCACAGCCGCTGCGCCAGGCGTAGAACCCGGCCAGCAGGTCTTCGTCGCTGACTGCGGGCAGGTCTTTCCAGGTGGCCGGGGCGTAGGTGGCGATGGCGTGGGGCTCCGGCTTGGCGCTTTCGCCGCCGTTGCAGCCGGCCAGCAAAGCCAGCACCGGGAGTGTCCAGGCCAGGTGGCGCAGGGCAGATGTCATGTGTGCATTCCTGTCATGGGCGAACATGAAAATTCGCCCCTGTTTTTTATGTGGCTATTGGTGTTTGGCCCTTGGGCAGCGATACTGGCCGCCCATTTGCGTAGGCCGAAGTGAGCGTGATGTTGAAGCGATTGACCGTTGTTCTGCTGGCCACCCTGGCCCTGGGTGGTTGTGACCGGGTTGACCCGAACTCGCCGCTGGGCAAGCGCAAGGTAATCTTCAAGGACATGCTCAAGACCAGTGAGGACCTGGGCGGCATGCTGCGTGGCCGGTTGCCGTTCGACGGGCTGAAGTTTGCCGACGGTGCGCTGAAGCTGGACAGCCTGTCGCATCAACCCTGGCAGCACTTTGCGCAGGTGCGCGATGGCGGTGACAGCGCCGCGCGCGCAGAGGTATGGGAGCGTCAGGCGCGTTTTCATGACCTGGCCCGGCAGCTGGAAAGCGTCACGGGCGAACTGGTCGATGTCAGCCGCAGCCAGCCGCTGGACGCTGCACAGCTGAAAGCGCCGATGGACAAGGTCGAAGCGGCGTGCAAGGCGTGCCATACCGAGTTTCGTAATCATTGAGTGGCTGCGTGGGTCTTTGTGGGAGCGGCCTTGTGTCGCGATGGGGCGCGCAGCGACCCCGCTTCTCTCTGCATCGCTGCCGAATCCTGGGGCCGCTGTGCGGCCCATCGCGACACACGGCCGCTCCCACACTGACCGCGCCAGCGGGTCAGATGCGTTAGCGATCCAGATCGTCCACGGCTTCCTGCAGCTCTTTGCGCGATTCGGCAAGCTTGTCCTTGCGCTTGTTGATCTTCTCCGCGTCGCCTTTCTTCTCGGCTTTCTTCAGGTCTTTTTCCCGCTGCGCCACCTCGTGACGTGCATCCAGCACCTTCTGCTCACGCTCTTTGCGCAGGCTCGCGTCGGTGCAGTTGTCCACGCCACGCAGTGCTTCCTCCAGCCCTGCGACCTGGTCGCTGTTGCCGTGGTCGCGGGCAATTTTCAGCTGGTTCTCGATGGCGCTGCGCTTGGCGGCGCAACCGGTCAGGCCTGGGTCTGGCTGGGCGGCTTGCACGGCACCTGCAGCCAAACCCAGTGATGCGAGCAGGAAAAGAGTCGAAATGCGTTTCATGAAAAGCCTCCTGAACGGGGCGGGGCAGCAAAAGTTGGTGGAAATCCTGCCTTGGTTTTGCCCATTTAGGAACCCTTGGTGAGGTTTTCCGCTTGAATCTCGGGTTTTTACTGCGCGCTAAATGGTAAAAAATCATTGCTCGGTACGCTGGAGCTTGGCCGGAAAACCCTTTATGCCGGTTTCCGCCAGCTGTGCGGCAATGGCTTGCACCTCAGCGGCCGCGAAGAAGTCGACAAGTTGGCGCGAGCGTTTTGTGCCGATGCCGGGCACGGTCTGCCACTGCCCGGTACTGCGTGAAGCCAGCTCTGCCCAGTCGCCTGTCAGTTGTAGATGCTTGCTGACGGGCGCGCCAATGCCGCGCAGCCACTGATCGAAGGGGCGTGAGCGCGCTTGATCGAAGCTGCCCAGCAGCTGTGCCGCCGTCAGGCTGCTTATGCCGGGTACTTGCTGCAGGCGCTCGGCATCGAGATGCAGCCAGTCGGTCATCGACGTTACCAGGCCCGTTTCGACCAGCCGGCGCCATGTGCCGGGCCCGGTACGCGGCAAGGCCAGGCCTTGTTTTCCGCCAAGCCAGGTAAGCCGGGCAATGAATTGCTCTTCACAGCCTTCGCTGGCCTGCCAGCAGCTGTGGGCATGATGCTGGTCGGGTGCAGGCGCGGCCAGTGGCTGGCGCTCGACAGCGCGGTGCACGACGTGGTCCAGGCGTGGAATGGTCAGTCCGGCAAGGCTGATGGCCACCTGGTCGCCGGGGCGGATATCCAAGGCTTGCCAGCGCGCCAGCGAGCCAAGGCTTACCTGGGTAATGCGCCGGTCATCGAGGGTTACCGGCTGCACATGCACAATGGGCGTGACCCTGCCGGTGCGGCCAACCCTGAAGCGCACGTCGCGCACCTCGGCCAAGGCTTGCACATAGGGGTGTTTCCAGGCCGCGATCCAGTATGGCGCCTTGGCTTGCCAGCGCTGCGCGGGCGGCCGGTTACCCTGGCGCAGGATCACACCGTCGGTGGCAAAGGGCAGGGGGGAGCGGTACCAGTGCTCACGCCAGTGGGCTGCGTCTTCCAGCGTGTCGATGGCGATGCTGTAGCGCCGGCTGTCCGGGAACCCCAGTTGTGTCAGCTGTGCGAGGCGTTCTGCCTGTTGCCCGGGGCCCTGCGGCCAGCCCCACACGAACAGGCCGATAGTGCCCCCTTGCTCGGCGGTCAGTTGCTTGCGTGCGAGCAGCCCGGCCACGGTGCCGCGGGCGTTGGCACTGCCTGCCTTGGCTTGTACGTGTTCGTTCAGGCGCAGATACAGCTCACCTTGCAAGTGCAGGTCAATCGACATGGGCAACTGTCGGGTGATTGCGCCGAGTTGTGGAATGTGTCGGCTCCAGTCATGGCCGTGTACACCGTCACCGCGGCTGGTCAGCTGTACCAATCGGCCCTGCTGGTAAGTGAGGGAAACTGCAACACCGTCGACCTTGGGCTGTACCCACACGCCGGTCTTGCCGGCCAGCCATCGCGCCACGGCCTGGCGGTCTGCCAGTTTGTCGACGCCGGTATGCGGCACGGGGTGGGGGACCGGGCCGCGAGCGCTGGCCAAGGGGGAGGGGCTGCTGCCAACCGCGAAGCACTGCTGCAGCTGATTCAGGCGCTCGCGGCTTTGGTCGTAAAGTTCATCGGCGACCAAGGCAAGGCCCTGGCGATGGTAGTGCTCGTCCCATCGGGCAAGCGTGGCGCGCAGTTGCGCAACTTCGGCCTCGGCCTGTTGCGGCTTCCAGTCGGGGCATGAGGTGGCGCTGGCCAGTGGGGTGTGTAGCGCAAACAGCAGGACAAGCAGCAGGTAAGGCATGGCCAGCATCCTTGCATGGCGGGTGGGTCCCCCAGCCTAGGCAGGTTCGCAGGCGCTTGCCGCCGCGCGATTGTCAGCCGATATGTCACAAAAAAGCCCCTGCCGATCGCTCGGCAGGGGCTTTCGTCTGGCGCTGTAGGAAACTTACAGGCCGGCAGCGTCACGCAGCGACTGGGCGCGGTCGGTGCGCTCCCAGGTGAAGGTGGTGAAGGTGTCGTCGCCGACAGTCTTCTGCTGCGGCTCGCGGCCGAAGTGGCCGTAGGCAGCGGTTTCCTGGTACATCGGGTGCAGCAGGTCGAGCATGGTGGTGATGGCGTACGGACGCAGGTCGAAGCACTCACGCACCAGCTGGATGATCTTGTCGTCGGAGACCTTGCCGGTGCCGAAGGTGTTGATCGAGATGGAGGTCGGCTGGGCCACGCCAATGGCGTACGACACCTGGATCTCGCAGCGCTCGGCCAGGCCGGCCGCAACGATGTTCTTGGCTACGTAGCGGCCGGCGTAGGCGGCGGAACGGTCGACCTTGGACGGGTCCTTGCCGGAGAACGCGCCACCACCGTGGCGGGCCATGCCGCCGTAGGAGTCGACGATGATCTTGCGGCCGGTCAGGCCACAGTCACCCACCGGGCCACCGATGATGAAGTTGCCGGTCGGGTTGATGTGGTACTGGGTGCCCTTGTGCAGCAGCTCGGCAGGCAGGGTGTGCTTGACGATCAGCTCCATCACGGCTTCTTGCAGGTCTTTCTGCGATACTTCCGGGTTGTGCTGGGTCGACAGCACCACGGCGTCGATACCGACTACCTTGCCGTTTTCGTAGCGGCAGGTGACCTGCGACTTGGCATCCGGGCGCAGCCACGGCAGCAGGCCGGACTTGCGCGCTTCGGCCTGGCGCTCGACCAGGCGGTGCGAGAAGCAGATCGGTGCCGGCATCAGCACCTCGGTTTCGTTGCTGGCATAGCCGAACATCAGGCCCTGGTCACCGGCGCCCTGGTCTTCCGGCTTGGAACGGTCCACGCCCTGGGCGATGTCCACCGACTGCTTGCCGATGATGTTCATCACAGCGCAGGTGGCGCCGTCGAAGCCGACGTCCGAGCTGTTGTAGCCGATGTCGATGATGACCTTGCGCACCAGGTCTTCCAGGTCGACCCAGGCCGAGGTGCTGACTTCGCCGGCGATGATGGCGACACCGGTCTTGACCAGGGTTTCGCACGCTACGCGGGCGTATTTGTCCTGAGCGATGATGGCATCAAGGACGGCGTCCGAAATCTGGTCGGCGATCTTGTCCGGATGCCCTTCGGACACGGACTCGGAGGTGAAAAGGGAGTATTCGCTCATCTCGAAGGTTCCTGAAATTTACCGATGGTGTATGTCGCCAGCCATCCGCTGGAAATGGCGGACCTGGATCTGGAAACCGTTACGCAAGCCCACGTACAGGCTGTCCCCATGGGCCAGCCCGGCAGCGTTGGCCCAGCGGGCCAGGTCGTCCTGTTCAAAGCCAAGCCACAGGTCGCCGCAGGCGTCCCGCGCCCACCCCTGGTCATGGCTGCACAATTCGGTGACCAGCAGGCTACCGCCTGCCTTCACCCGTTTGGCCAGCTGGCGCAAGGCCAGGGCCGGGTCGCTGAAATGGTGCAGCACCATGTTCAGCACAACGCAGTCGGCGGCCACATCCGTTGCACCCAGTGCATCGGCCAACTGCAGGTTCACGTTGTCGAGCCCCTCGCGCTGGCACACCTGGCGTGCCAGTTCGAGCATGGTCGGGCTGTTGTCCAGGGCAGTGACCTGGGCGAAGCGCCGGGCCAGGTCGGGGAGGAAGCCGCCGTCACCGGGGCCGACCTCCAGGGCGCTGGCGGCAGGGTCGAAATGCAGTTTGTCGAGTAGCGCAAGCAGGCTTTCGCGGTACTGCGGCAGGCCGGCTATCAAGTCTTGCTGGGCGCGAAACTTTTCTTCAACGCGCAGGAAGAAGTCCTGGCTGGTGGCCGCGCGGCGCTGCTGCACCTGGGCGATCCGCGCCTGCACATCGGGCGGCAGGACCAGGTCGTCGACTTCATCGAGCAATGCCGCATGCAGCCGACCGCCCAGGCGCAGGCCGTCGGGCAGGGCGCGGCGATAGAAGATGGCGTTGCCTTCGCGGCGGGTTGCCACCAGCTCGGCCTGGGCCAGCACCTTCAGGTGGTGGCTCATGCCCGACTGGCCGATGTCGAAGATCTGCGCCAGCTCCAGCACGCCGAACGAATCGTTGGCCAGTGCGCGCAAAACATTCAGGCGCAGCGCGTCGCCACTGGCTTTGCACAGGGCGGCCAATGCTTCGCGTTGCTCGGGAATCGATTGCGCACGGAGGTTCATGGGGCGGCAGTCTAGACAGGCATCGCTACCCTAGCAAGGCCAATATCAAAAAGTTTTGATATTGGGTGATGGGCGGGGGGGTTAACCCGGTTTTGCCCCGAATTGAATGCCAATCACAGGAAAATCCCCCGACTGCGACCATACGTCATTGCCCCGAGCCCCCCCAGTGGGCGAAAATGGCCGCCTTTTTCGTAACACTACCTATTCAAGCCCCCAGGAGATCAGCGATGCCCAGCCGTCGTGAACGTGCCAACGCCATTCGTGCACTCAGCATGGATGCCGTGCAAAAGGCCAACAGCGGCCACCCAGGTGCCCCCATGGGCATGGCGGATATCGCCGAAGTGCTTTGGCGCGACTATCTGAAGCACAACCCGAGCAACCCGAGTTTCGCCGACCGTGACCGCTTCGTGCTGTCCAACGGCCACGGCTCGATGCTGATCTACTCGCTGCTGCACCTGACCGGCTACGACGTCACCATCGATGACCTCAAATCGTTCCGCCAGCTGCACAGCCGTACCCCGGGCCACCCGGAGTTTGGCTACACCCCGGGTGTCGAGACCACCACCGGCCCGCTGGGCCAAGGCCTGGCCAACGCCGTGGGCTTCGCCCTCGCCGAGAAGGTACTGGGCGCCCAGTTCAACCGTGAAGGCCACAACGTCGTCGACCACAACACCTACGTGTTCCTGGGCGACGGCTGCATGATGGAAGGCATCTCCCACGAAGTTGCCTCGCTGGCCGGCACCCTGGGCCTGAACAAGCTGGTTGCCTTCTATGACGACAACGGCATTTCCATCGACGGTGAAGTGGAAGGCTGGTTCACCGACGACACGCCGAAGCGTTTCGAGTCCTACAACTGGCTGGTGATCCGCAACGTCAATGGCCACGACGCCGACGAGATCCGTACCGCCATCGACACCGCCCGCAAGAGCGATCGCCCGACCCTGATCTGCTGCAAGACCATCATCGGTTTCGGTTCGCCGAACAAGCAGGGCAAGGAAGACTGCCACGGTGCTCCGCTGGGCAACGACGAAATCGCCCTGGCGCGCAAGGAACTGAACTGGAACCACGGTCCGTTCGAAGTCCCTGCCGACATCTACGCCGAGTGGGACGCCAAGCAAGCCGGTGCCAAGGCCGAAGCCGAATGGAACCAGCGTTTCGACGCCTATGCCGCTGCCTTCCCGGAGCTGGCCAGCGAGCTCAAGCGCCGCCTGAACGGTGAGCTGCCAGCCGACTTCGCGGAAAAAGCCGCTGCCTATATTGCTGAAGTCGCGGCCAAGGGCGAGACCATTGCCAGCCGCAAGGCCAGCCAGAACACCCTGAACGCCTTCGGCCCGCTGCTGCCGGAACTGCTGGGCGGCTCGGCCGACCTGGCCGGCTCCAACCTGACCCTGTGGAAAGGGTGCAAGGGCGTCAGCCATGAAGATGCCAATGGCAACTACATGTACTACGGCGTGCGCGAGTTCGGCATGACCGCCATCATGAACGGCGTTGCCCTGCACGGTGGCCTGGTGCCTTACGGCGCCACCTTCCTGATGTTCATGGAATACGCCCGCAACGCCGTGCGCATGTCTGCCCTGATGAAGCAGCGTGTGATCCACGTCTACACCCACGACTCCATCGGCCTGGGCGAAGACGGCCCGACTCACCAGCCGATCGAGCAGCTGGCCAGCCTGCGCTGCACGCCGAACCTGGACACCTGGCGCCCGGCCGACGCCGTGGAGTCCGCCGTGTCCTGGAAGCACGCCCTGGAGCGCAAGGACGGCCCGTCGGCGCTGATCTTCTCGCGTCAGAACCTGCAGCACCAGGACCGCGACGCCCAGCAGATCGCCGACATCGCCCGTGGCGGTTACGTGCTCAAGGACTGCGCTGGCGAGCCTGAGCTGATCCTGATCGCCACCGGTTCGGAAGTGGGCCTGGCCGTTCAGGCCTTCGACAAACTGACCGAGCAAGGCCGCAAGGTGCGTGTGGTGTCGATGCCAAGCACCAGCGTGTTCGACGCCCAGGACGCTGCCTACAAGCAATCCGTGCTGCCGTTGGAAGTGGGTGCGCGCATCGCCATCGAAGCCGCCCATGCCGACTTCTGGTACAAGTACGTCGGCCTGGAAGGTCGTATCATTGGCATGACCACCTACGGTGAGTCGGCCCCGGCCTCTGCACTGTTCGAAGAGTTCGGTTTCACCCTGGAGAACATCCTGGGTACTGCCGAAGAGCTGCTGGAAGACTGATGTAACAATGGAGGGCAGTGACGCCCTCCAGGTCGTGCAAGGGGAGGGCTTCGCCCTCCATCGCGACGCAAGGCCGCTCCTACAGGTACCACGCAACCCCGATGTTGCCGCGGTATCTGTAGGAGCGGCCTTGTGTCGGGATGGCCGCAACGCGGCCCCAAAAGCCATCATGCGTTAGCGAGCCAACGAATGCCCCACCTGCGTCCCTACAAAGTTGCACTCAACGGTTATGGCCGCATCGGCCGCTGTGTCCTGCGCGCGCTGTTCGAGCGGGGGGCGAAGGCCGGTTTCGAGATCGTCGCGCTGAACGACCTGGCCGACCAGGCCAGCCTTGAATACCTGACACGCTTCGACTCCACCCACGGGCGTTTCCCCGGCGAGGTGAAAGTCGACGGCGACTGCCTGCATATCAATGGCGACTGCGTGAAGGTAATGCGCAGTGCCACCCCCGAAGGCATCGACTGGGCCTCGCTGGGCATCGACCTGGTACTGGAGTGCTCGGGTGCCTATAACACCCGTGTCGATGGCCAGCGTTTCCTCGACGCCGGCGCGCCACGTGTGCTGTTCTCGCAGCCGATGGCCAGCGAGGCGGACGTTGACGCCACGGTGGTCTACGGGATCAACCAGGCCTGCCTGACCGGCAGCGAACGCCTGGTGTCCAATGCCTCGTGCACCACCAACTGTGGCGTGCCGCTGCTGCGTGTGCTGGACCAGGCGTTCGGCATCGAGTACGTGCAGATCACCACCATCCACTCGGCGATGAACGACCAGCCGGTAATCGACGCCTACCACCACGAAGACCTGCGCCGCACGCGTTCGGCCTTCCAGTCGGTGATCCCGGTGTCCACTGGTCTGGCACGTGGCATCGAGCGCCTGCTCCCGGAACTTGCCGGGCGAATCCAGGCCAAAGCGGTACGTGTACCGACCGTCAACGTCTCGTGCCTGGACATCACCCTGCAGACTGCCCGCGACACCAGTGCGGCCGAGGTCAACCGGGTGCTGCGCGAGGCCGCGCTGGAAGGCCCGCTCAAAGGCTTGCTGGCCTACACCGAGCTGCCGCACGCCAGTTGTGATTTCAACCATGACCCGCATTCGGCGATTGTCGATGCCAGCCAGACCCGTGTTTCCGGCCCCCGCCTGGTAAACCTGCTGGCCTGGTTCGACAACGAATGGGGTTTTGCCAACCGTATGCTCGACGTTGCCGAACACTTTCTGCACGTCGTTCACCCAACCCGCAACAAACAGCCCTGAAGGACTGCATTCATGACCGTGTTGAAGATGACCGACCTCGACCTGCAAGGTAAGCGCGTACTGATCCGCGAAGACCTCAACGTGCCTGTGAAGGACGGTGTGGTAGCCAGCGACGCGCGTATCCTGGCAGCGCTGCCGACCATCAAGCTGGCCCTGGAGAAGGGCGCGGCGGTAATGGTCTGCTCGCACCTGGGCCGCCCGACCGAAGGCGAATTCTCTGCCGAGAACAGCCTCAAGCCGGTTGCCGACTACCTGAGCAAGGCCCTGGGCCGTGACGTGCCGCTGGTTGCCGACTACCTGGACGGTGTCGCGGTACAGGCCGGTGAGCTGGTGCTGTTCGAGAACGTGCGCTTCAACAAGGGCGAGAAAAAGAACGCCGACGAGCTGGCGCAGAAATACGCTGCCCTGTGCGACGTGTTCGTCATGGACGCTTTCGGCACCGCTCACCGTGCCGAAGGCTCGACCCATGGCGTGGCCAAGTTCGCCAAGGTTGCCGCTGCTGGCCCGCTGCTGGCGGCCGAGCTGGATGCCCTGGGCAAGGCGCTGAAAGCCCCGGCCAAGCCGATGGCGGCCATCGTTGCCGGCTCCAAGGTGTCGACCAAGCTGGATGTGCTGAACAGCCTGAGCAGTGTGTGCGACCAGCTGATCGTCGGTGGCGGTATTGCCAACACCTTCCTGGCCGCTGCCGGCCACCCGGTGGGCAAGTCGCTGTACGAGCCTGACCTGGTCGACACAGCCAAAGCCATCGCCGCCAAGGTCAGCGTGCCGCTGCCAGTCGACGTGGTGGTTGCCAAGGAGTTCGCCGAGAGCGCCGAAGCTACCGTCAAGCCCATTGCCGACGTTGCTGCCGACGACATGATCCTGGACATCGGCCCGCAAACTGCGGCCAACTTCGCCGAGCTGCTGAAGTCGTCGAAGACCATCCTGTGGAACGGCCCGGTCGGCGTGTTCGAGTTCGACCAGTTCGGCAACGGCACCAAGGTACTGGCCAAGGCCATCGCCGACAGCGCCGCGTTCTCCATCGCCGGTGGCGGTGACACCCTGGCCGCCATCGACAAATATGGCGTCAGCGAGCAAATCTCCTACATTTCTACCGGTGGTGGTGCCTTCCTCGAGTTCGTCGAGGGCAAGGTCCTGCCAGCGGTGGCAATCCTGGAAGAGCGGGCCAAGGCCTGATGACGTCGGCGCTTGGCAAAGGGAGTGGCCTGATGGTCAAGCAATTGCCTGTGATGATGCTGGCTGGCCTGCTGAGCGCCTGCTCTGGCAGCCCGGCCTCGGATGGCGACCCGGCGCATCCGCCCAAGGGTGGTTGCTACCAGTCCGAGTGGCAGGCCGAAACCGTGCCGGTCATCAGCAAGCGCGTGGGCCCGGAAGGCCTGGAAAAGTACGACGAAGACCACCAGCGCAAGGCGCCGGGTTGCCCTTGACCCCGGCGTTTCGTCGGGCCAGGCAACCAAGCGACCGCTGTGTGGTCATCTAGAGGATATGTAATGAAAGCGCTTTTGGCCGTAACGGCCCTGGCGACACTGGCAGGATGCTCACTGCTGCAGCCGGCGCAACCCGCCCCGGCAGACAACTGGACCCGTTGGGTCTGCGACACCCAGGCTGAAGTGCTGTGGCGCTTCGCCGATGCACAACGCGACCAGGTCGACGTGCGCCTTGGCGGCGGTGACCAGGTCTACCGGCTCAAGTCCGAGCCGGGTGCTTCGGGTGCGCTGTACAGCGATGGCATGCTGGCCTTCCACACCAAGGGCGAAGAAGGCCTGGTGTACTGGGTGGCAACCAACGATCTGATTGGGCGGGGCTGCAAGGCACCGTGACTGGCCGGGCCGCGTGAATGGCCCACACTACTTGAACAGCAACCGCCCCTGCGGCAGGCTTGCACGAAACAAACGACGCTTGTCGGGAGAGAGATACACAATGGCACTCATTAGCATGCGCCAGATGCTGGACCACGCCGCCGAGTTCGGTTACGGCGTACCAGCTTTCAACGTCAACAACCTTGAGCAGATGCGCGCCATCATGGAAGCGGCTGACAAGACCGACTCCCCGGTGATCGTCCAGGCCTCGGCCGGCGCCCGCAAATACGCCGGTGCCCCGTTCCTGCGTCACCTGATCCTGGCCGCCATCGAAGAATTCCCGCACATCCCGGTGTGCATGCACCAGGACCACGGCACCAGCCCTGACGTCTGCCAGCGCTCCATCCAGCTGGGCTTCAGCTCGGTGATGATGGACGGTTCGCTGGGCGAAGACGGCAAGACCCCGACCGACTACGAGTACAACGTCCGCGTTACTCAGCAGACCGTTGCCATGGCGCACGCCTGCGGCGTTTCGGTAGAAGGCGAGCTGGGCTGCCTGGGTTCGCTGGAAACCGGCATGGCCGGTGAAGAAGACGGCATCGGCGCCGAAGGCGTGCTGGACCACAGCCAGATGCTGACCGATCCGGAAGAAGCGGCCGACTTCGTCAAGAAGACCCAGGTCGACGCCCTGGCGATCGCCATCGGTACCAGCCACGGTGCCTACAAGTTCACCAAGCCGCCTACCGGTGACGTGCTGGCCATCGACCGCATCAAGGAAATCCACAAGCGCATCCCCAACACCCACTTGGTGATGCACGGTTCTTCCTCGGTACCGCAAGAGTGGCTGGCGATCATCAACCAGTACGGCGGCGACATCAAGGAAACCTACGGTGTACCGGTCGAAGAGATCGTTGAAGGCATCAAGCACGGCGTGCGCAAGGTCAACATCGACACCGACCTGCGTCTGGCTTCCACCGGTGCAATGCGTCGCCTGATGGCGCAGAACCCGAGCGAGTTCGACCCTCGCAAGTTCTTCGGTGAAACCGTCAAAGCCATGCGTGACGTGTGCATCGCCCGTTACGAAGCTTTCGGCACCGCCGGTAATGCCTCGAAGATCAAGCCGATCTCCCTGGAAGGCATGTATCAGCGCTATCTGAAAGGTGAGCTGGCCGCCAAGGTCAACTGATCGACTGGCAGCAGTGAAAAAACCCGCAGCGATGCGGGTTTTTTTATGGCCGACAAAAGCCGGAACATAATTCCGGCAGACCGACCGTTAGTCGGCTACCGTACAGTTGAACCGCTGATAGCGTTCTGATTGCATTGCGCGTTACAACCTCAGGTCTAGAGTACTAAGGGATTCAACCGTATTTTGAAGTCGGTCACATAACAGAGATGCAGCATGGATGGCGCTCAAGCTCAAGTTCAACCACAGCCACTGGATGGCTGCTCGGTTCTTCTGGTGGTAGATGACTACCCCGAGAACCTCATCAGCATGCGGGCGTTGCTGGCCCGGCAGGATTGGCAAGTGTTGACGGCAAGCTCGGGGACGGAAGCCTTGAGTGCACTGCTCGAATACGATGTCGACCTGGTCTTGCTGGATGTACAGATGCCGGAGATGGATGGTTTCGAAGTGGCCCGGCTGATGCGTGGCAGCCAGCGCACCCGGCTCACACCCATCATATTCCTCACCGCCAACGAACAGTCCGAAGCCGCCGTGCTCAAAGGGTACGCCAGCGGCGCTGTGGACTACATGTTCAAACCGTTCGACCCGCAAATTCTCAAGCCCAAGGTCCAGGCGTTGCTGGACCAGCAGCGCAACCGGCGCATGCTGCAGCGCCTGACCCGCGAGCTGGAGGTAGCCCGGGCGTTCAATGCGTCGATCCTGGAGAACGCCGCAGAGGGCATCCTGGTGGTGGATGCCCTGGGCGTCATCAGTTTTGCCAACCCGGCCATTTCGCGCTTGCTGGCGGCCTCGGTGCAGCAGTTGCAGGGCGTGCACCTGCTCGACCTGGTGCAAACGGGCAGTGCCAGCCTATGGGGGGAATCGGACTTCTACCAGGCCTACCTTGGGCGGCGTATTTTCCGCGTGCATGATGCCCAGCTGCGTACCCTCGGTGGCGAACTGGTGCCGGTGGCGCTGTCCTGCGCACCGCTGCCGGCTGACCAGCAGGCCATGGTAGTTACCGTGCTGGACATGTCGGTGGTGCGCAACCTGCACCAGCAGCTGGAATACCAGGCCGTGACCGACCCGCTCACCGGCCTGCTCAACCGCCGTGGTTTCTACCAGGCTGCCGAAGGTGCGCTGCTGCGCAACGAGCGCTCGGACAAGGCGCAGGCATTGATGTACATGGACCTGGACGGCTTCAAGCGCATCAACGACTCGTTGGGCCACGACACTGGTGACCGTGTGCTGCGCTGGGTGGGCGAGCAGCTCAAGGATTGCCTGGGCAGCGAGGCTTTGCTGGCACGCATGGGCGGGGACGAATTCACAGCGCTTTTCGACAGCCTGCCCTATCCCGAACAGGCCGGGCGCTATGCCGAGAAACTGCTTGAGCGTATTTCGATCAGCCACCAGATCGAAGGGCTGGATGTGTGCCTTGGGGTCAGCATCGGCATCGCTACTTTCCCGGATTGCGGGGCCAATGTGGAAGGGCTGCTGCGCGCAGCCGATGCAGCGATGTACGCTGCCAAGCAAGCCGGGCGCCAGCAATACCGCTTCTACGACCAGGAACTCAACGGCCGGGCGCGTTCGCGGCTGATGCTGGAAGACGGTGTACGCACCGCCATCGAGCAGCAGGACTTCACCTTGGTGTACCAGCCGCAGGTGTCCTTCATTGATGGCCGGCTGCGGGGCTTCGAGGCCTTGTTGCGCTGGCAGCACCCCAGCGTCGGCGACGTGCCGCCGGGGCTGTTCATTCCGTTGCTGGAAGAGGCCCGCCTGATCAACCGCCTGGCCAGCTGGATCTACCGCCAGGGGGCCGCCCAGCGCCAGGCCTGGTACGACCGGTTTCCCGCCGACCTTGTGCTTGGCATCAGCCTGAGCCGCGCGCAGTTTGTCATGCCCGGCCTGGTCGAGGAGTTGCAGCGGGTGATCCAGCTGTACCAGCTGGACCCGGCGCAGCTGGAGGTGGAAGTCGCGGAAACTTCGCTGATGTACAACATCGATGCGGCGGTCAAACAGATACACCGCTTGCGCGAACTGGGGGTGCGGGTGGCCCTGGATGATTTTGGCGCCGGCGACTGCTCGTTGCGCATGCTGCGTGACTTGCCGATCGACACCTTGAAGCTCGACCGCCACCTGGTGGCGCGCTTGCCCGATTCGGCAGTGGATGCTGCCCTGGTCCGCAGCGTCATTGGCCTGTGCGCCGACTACGGCATCACAGTGATCGCCGAGGGTGTGGAAACCCCGGCCCAGGCGGCTTGGCTGAAGGCCAATGGTTGCGAATACGTGCAGGGCTTCCTGGTGGCGTACCCGATGACTGCGGCGGATGCCAGCGGCTTCCCGGCGATTTTCTCCTGGCCTGGGCCATGATTGGCTAGAATCGGCATTCGTTACGCCGAATGCAGCGCCATGACCGTATTACGTTACTTGCAAGCCTACCCCCCGCACCTGCAACAGCAGGTGCGGCAGATGATCGACAGCGACCGCCTGGGCGAATACCTGCAGCGCCGCTACCCCGACCGCCATGACGTGCAAAGCGACAAGGCGCTGTACGGCTATGCCCAGGACCTGCGCCAACAATACCTGCGCAGTGCGCCGAACCTGGACAAGGTGCTGTTCGACAACCGTCTCGACCTGACCCATCGGGCCCTGGGCCTGAACACGGCGGTGTCGCGGGTGCAGGGCGGCAAGCTCAAGGCGAAGAAGGAAATCCGCATTGCCTCGCTGTTCAAGGAGGCTGCGCCGCAGTTCTTGCGCATGATCGTGGTGCACGAACTGGCGCACCTGCGCGAGCGCGACCATAACAAGGCGTTCTACCAGCTCTGCCAGCACATGGAGCCGGACTACCACCAACTGGAATTCGACCTGCGCGTCTACCTGACCTATCGGGAGCTGCCAGGCAACTGCTAAGGACCCCGCAGCATGGAAGTGAGCAAGACCAAGAGCAGCTTCTACCGTCGCCTGTACGTCGCCTGGCTGATCGACAGCCAGACCGCCACCAGCGTGCCCGCCCTGATGGAGGCTACCGGCATGCCGCGGCGCACGGCCCAGGACACCATCGCCGCCCTGGCCGACCTGGATATCGTCTGCGAGTTCGAACAGCAGGAAGGCGCACGCAACCACGCCGGGCATTACCGCATTCATGACTGGGGGGCGATCGACAAGCAGTGGATCATCCGCCACTTGCGGCAGATCCGCGAAGTGCTGGGCTATCCCTGAGGATTCTGGGGCTGCTGTGCAGCCCATCGCCCAGGCCTGCGCGGAACCTGTGGGAGCTGGCTTGCCGGCGAAAGGGGTACAAAGCACCCCCGGCAATTTCAGCCTTTGCGCATCCCGATGTGCGGAATGTCATCTTCAAGATATTCCTCGCCCACCACCTCAAACCCATGGCGGGCATAAAACCCCTGCAAATGCGCCTGCGCCGACAGGTAGACCGGTACTCCCGGCCAGCAATGCTCTGCCGCCTCCAGCCCTTTGAGCAGCAACGGGTGCCCCAGCTTCAGGCCGCGGGCTTCGGGGGCGGTCACTACCCGCCCGATCACCACATCCCCGCCCTGGGACTGAGGGTCGAGCAAGCGCAGGTAAGCCACCAGCTTGTTGTCCTGCCAAGCCATCAGGTGCAGGGTATCGCCGCTCAGATCCTGGCCATCGACTTCCTGGTACGCGCAACGCTGCTCGACCACAAACACTTCGGTGCGCAATTGCAGAATGGCGTAGAGCTGGTCCTTGCCGAGGTCGGTGTGGTGCTTGCAAAGCCAGTCGATGGACATTGGCGAACTCCTTGAGTGGGCAGCCGATCATCGCACGTCATCTGTGCTTCGGCCAAAATAGAGGCTAAATGACACTATTGGCCGCTGCCCTTGGCAACGGCTTTGTGTAATCTCTTCGGCAGTGTGCGCCCACCATTGCGAAAGGACTTGAGCATGCGGCCACTGCTTTGTGTTCTGGGATTACTGGCAATGCTGGTGGCAACGGCCGCCCCGGGTCACGACAAGCTACGCCTGGTGGCCGACAGCTGGCCACCGTTCACCGATGCCAACATGCCGGGCGGCGGCCTGGCGACCAGCATCGTCACCACGGCGCTGACCCGTGCCGGCTACACCAGCAGCTATGAAGAAGCGCCTTGGGCGCGGGCGCTGCTGGGGGTAGGTGAAGGGCGCTACGACGTACTGATCAATGCCTGGTACAACGACTCGCGCGCCAACATCGGGCAGTTTTCCAACGCCTACCTGACTAACCGCATTCGCCTGCTGCAACGCACGGGCGAGGCCTTCCACTACAAAGACCAGTCGGATCTGTACCCCTACAGCATCGCCGTGGTGCGTGATTACGCCTATTCACCGAAATTCGACGCCGATACCCGTCTGCACAAGGTGCCGGTGCGCAATTTTTCGTCGGCGGTACGCATGCTGGCGGCAGGGCGGGTGAACCTGGCGGTGGAAGATGAGTACGTGGCCCGCTACAACCTGCAGCGTGAGCCGCAGGAGGTGCGTGAGGGGGTGATGCTGGTGGAGCCGCCACTGGGGGAAAACACCCTGCATATCCTGGTGAGCCTGAAGCACCCGGAGCATAAACGCATCGTCGAGCGCTTCGAGCAGGCGATTGCGGCGATGAAGGCCGATGGCAGCTATGACCGGCTGTTGCGCCAGCATGGCTTCTGATCTGTATCGCCTGTGCTGGCCTCTTCGCGGGTAAACCCGCGAAGAGGCAAGCACAGGCAACCCAAAAATCAGGCCGGGGTACCTTCTTTGATCAGGTGTGCCGCCAAGGTCCGCAACGGCCCCAACTGCCGGCAAATCAACGCCAACTGTGTCTGCACCAACCGCTGATGTTCATCCAGCTCTTCCGGCATCTGCTCCAGCGCATTGGCCAGCGCCTCTTCGGCATCGCTGTGAATCGCCACCGGTAGCCGTGCGGCCAGGCCATTGGCAATCTCGTCCAGGCTGCTGGCCAGGCTTTGCCCGGCGCCCTCGATCAACTGCTCCTGCACCTCTGCCGGCAAGGCCGTGTCGCGGTGTGCGCCCAGCCCCGAGAGGTAGCTGAGCAAGGTGTGCGACAGCACCAGGAAGCGGAAGCCAACATCAGCCTCCTTACGGAAATGCCCTGGCTCCATCAGCATGTTGGCCAAGGTAGTGGACAGCGCCGCGTCGGCGTTATGGGCATTGCGCCGGGCCAGGCGGTAGGCCAGGTCGTCGCGCTTGCCATGGGCATACTGCTGCATGATCTGGCGCAAGTACACGCTGGCGCAGGCCAGGGTATTGGCCAGCGCCTTGTTCAACCGTCGCCCTTGCCAGTCCGGCAGGAACAGGAACACCGCCAGAATGGCGATCAGGCTGCCCACCAGGGTATCGAACAGGCGCGGCAGGAACAGGCCGTAGCCATCGCCGATCTGGTTGAAGCAGAACAGCACCATCAGGGTGATCGCGGCCGTGGCCAGGGTGTAGCGGGTGGTACGGTTGACGAAGAACACCACCCCGGCAACCACGGCGAACAGCGACTGGATGACCGGGTTGGGGAACAGGTCGAACAACGCCCAGCCCACTGTCAGGCCGACGGCGGTGCCGAAAATTCGCTGCACCAGCTTGCGCCGGGTTGCACCGTAGTTGGGCTGGCACACGAACAGCGTGGTGAGGATGATCCAGTAGCCCTGGGTGGGGTGGATCAGGTGCACCATGCCGTAGCCGATCGACAGCGCCAGCGGCAGGCGCAGGGCGTGACGGAACAACAGCGAAGTCGGCGTGAGCTGGGTGCGTAGGCGCTTCCACACGTCCTTCAGCGAGCGTGGCGAGCGGTCGAGCAGGCTGCTGTCGCTGGCATCGGCCAGGCTGTCCGGGTTGCTGGCGGCGCTTAGCAGGCGGTCCAGTGTTGCCAGGTTGGCGGCCAGTGCCCGCAGCGAGCGCAACAGGCTGCGCCAGGCCGGGTTGTTCTGGAGGCGCAGGTGCTCCAGCGAGGCGTTGAGGTCCTCGAGGGCTTCTGGATAACCGCTGGCCAGCACGAAAGGCTGGCGCAGGCGGATCGAGCGGGCCAGCTCCTGGCAGGACGAGCCTTGTTTGCGCAGCAGGCGCTGGCAGCGGAACATCACGTCGCTGTGGAAAAACGCCTCGGTCAGGCCGTTGTAGGGGTAGTGCGAGGCACTGACCCGCTCGTGAATGTCCTGGGCCAGGAAGTACAGCTTGAGGTAACGGCTGACCTTGGAGTTCGGCTGGCTGTTGCCCACCCGGTGCAGGATGATTTCCTTGGCCGCGTTGAGCGCTGCCACCACCTTGCCGTTCTGCTGGGCCAGCTCCAGGCGCCGGGCCTCGACGTCGAGGGTGCGGATGGGCTCGAACAGGCTGGCCTTGAGCTTGAGGTAGCTGCCCAGTTCGAAGAACAGCTTGGCCAGGCTTTGCTGCACCGGCTGGTTGGAAAACAGCGCCTGCCACAGTACCGAGAGCAGCCCGTACCAGGCCGCGCCCGCCACCAGCAGCAGCGGCTCGTGCCAGAAGTCCGTCACTTGGCCACCGCGCTGGTCCACACCGATCATGGTGTACACCGCCGTGATCAGTGTCGCCGAGGCAATCGCACCATAGCGCTCGCCCAAGGCGCCGAGCATGGTCAGGCCGAACGCCGCCAAAGCCAGGGCGATGGCGAAGATCCAGGGGTAGGGGAACAGCAACTCGACCGCCAGCGCAGCGATGGCGAAACACACCAAGGTAACCGCCAGGGCGCTGAGGCGGCCCTGCCAGCTGTCGTCGGTTTCGGCCAGGGCGCTGGCGATGATGCCGAGGAACAGCGGAATCAGCAGGGCCATCTCGTTCTGGTACCAGCACAGGGCCAGGCTGCCGGTGAGGGCGATGGTGACCCGGATGCTGTAGCTGAACTTGTCTTGGCCCCACAGGCGACGCAGTGACTGACGGAACGAGCTCGATGACATGATGGCCTGCTAGGCAGTGAGCGAAGAATGCATTGCAGCACGGGCCAGCAAGAAGCGTTCCGTGCTGCTGAATGGATTCTACTCTACACGAACTGCGCCGCGGCGTTGGCCGATGCCCAGGCCCACTGGAAGTTGAAACCGCCCAGGTGGCCAGTGACATCCAGCACTTCCCCGATGAAGTACAGCCCGGGGCTTTTCAGCGATTCCATGGTCTTGGACGACACTTCGCGGGTATCCACGCCGCCCAGGGTCACTTCGGCGGTGCGGTAGCCTTCGGTGCCGGCCGGCACCACTTGCCAGTTCGCCAGCTTTTCGGCGATTTGCGCCAGTTCCGCCGGGGTGTACTGCTTCATCGGCCTGGACTCGAACCATTGCTCGGCCAGCAGGTTGGCCAGCTTGCGGGTGAAAACCTCGCCCAGCACGGTCTTGAGTTCGGCGTTGGCACGTTCGGCCTGCATCTGTTGCAGCCAGGTGAGCGCATCGCGGTCCGGCAGCAGGTTGATCTCGACCGTATCGCCCGCTTCCCAGAACGACGAAATCTGCAGGATCGCCGGGCCGCTCAGCCCGCGGTGGGTGAACAGCAGGTTCTCGCGGAAGCTGGTGCCGTTGCAGCTGGCGGTGCAGTCCAGCGAAGTGCCGGACAACTCGGTGCACAGAGCCTTGAGTTGGGGCTCGGTGATGGTGAACGGCACCAGCCCGGCGCGGGTTGGCAGCAGGGTGTGGCCGAACTGGCGCGCCACCTGGTAGCCGAAGCCGGTCGCGCCCAGGGTCGGGATCGACAGGCCGCCGGTGGCGATCACCAGCGACTGGCAGGCGAACTGGCCGCCGCTGGTCTGCAGCAGGTAGCCGCTTTCGGTCTTCTCGATGTGTTCGATGCTGGTGTGCATGCGGATCTCGGCGCCGGCCTCGTCGCATTCGGCCAACAGCATGTCGAGGATGTCACTGGCCTTGTTGTCGCAGAACAGCTGGCCGAGCTTCTTCTCGTGGTACGCCACGCCGTGCTTGCACACCAGTTCGATGAAGTCCCACTGGGTGTAGCGGGCCAGCGCCGACTTGCAGAAGTGCGCGTTGTGCGACAGGAAGTTGGCGGGCTCGGTGTACATGTTGGTGAAGTTGCAGCGCCCGCCGCCGGACATGAGGATTTTCTTGCCGGGCTTGTTGGCGTGGTCCAGCAGCAGCACCCGGCGGCCACGGCGGGCGCTGAGCTGGGCGCACATCAGGCCGGCGGCGCCGGCGCCGAGGATGATCACGTCGGTGGAGTGCACGGTGTTACCTCAGTGGTAGTTTGGGGCCGCTGTGCGGCCCATCGCCGGCAAGCCAGCTCCCACAGGCCCTGCACAAGCCTGAGGCCTGTGGTGATCCTGTGGGAGCTGGCTTGCCGGCGATGGGCTGCACAGCAGCCCCAAAAAATGTCAGAGAATGCGGACTTTCAGGGCGCGGCCCTTGATCTTGCCGCTGTTCAGCCGCTGCATGGCCTGCTTGGCCAGTGCGCGCTCCACGGCAACAAATGCCTGGAAGTCGAAGATGGCGATCTTGCCCACCTGCTTGCCCGGGATGCCGGCATCACCGGTCAGTGCCCCCAGGATGTCACCAGGGCGCAGTTTGTCCTTGCGGCCTGCGGCAATGCACAGCGTGGTCATCACCGGCAGCAGCGGTTCACCGCCCTTGTTCTTCAAACTGTCCAGCGAGTCCCAGCGCAGCGGGCTTTTCTGCAGGTCTTCGATGGCCTGGGCGCGGTGGCCTTCTGCCGGTGCCACCAGGCTGACCGCAACACCTTTCTCGCCGGCACGGCCGGTACGGCCCACGCGGTGCACGTGGATTTCCGCATCACGCGCCAGCTCCACGTTGATGACCATGTCCAGGCCATCGATATCCAGGCCGCGCGCGGCCACGTCGGTGGCCACCAGCACCGAGCTGCTGCGGTTGGCGAACATGGCCAGCACCTGGTCACGGTCGCGCTGTTCCAGGTCACCGTGCAGGGCCTGGGCGACGATGCCCTTGGCCGTCAGGTGGGCAACCACGTCCTCGCACTGCTGCTTGGTGAAGCAGAACGCCACGCAGGATTGCGGGCGGTAGTGGCCGAGCACACGGGTGACGGCTTCAAGGCGGTGCTGTGGGTCGATCTCGATGAAACTCTGTTCGATCTGGTTGTCGGTGTGCAGGCTCTCGACCTTGACCTGTTGCGGGTTGCGCATGAAGTCGGCGGCCAGCTGCTTGATGCCGGACGGGTAGGTGGCCGAGAACAGCAGGGTCTGGCGGCGCGACGGGGTCTTGCCGATGATGCTGGCGATGGCGTCGAAGAAACCCATGTCGAGCATGCGGTCGGCTTCATCCAGCACCAGGGTGTTCAGGCCGTCGAGCACCAGGGTGCCCTTGTCCAGGTGCTGCTGGATGCGCCCTGGGGTGCCGACGATGATGTGCGCACCGTGCTCCAGCGAAGCGATCTGTGGGCCCAGCGAAACGCCACCACACAGGGTGAGGATCTTGATGTTGTCCTCGGCGCGGGCCAGGCGGCGCAGCTCTTTGGCCACCTGGTCGGCGAGCTCGCGGGTAGGGCACAGTACCAGCGCCTGGCAGCCGAAGTAGCGCGGGTTGATCGGGTTCAGCAGTCCGATGCCGAAGGCGGCGGTCTTGCCGCTGCCGGTCTTGGCCTGGGCGATCAGGTCCTGGCCCTTGAGGATGACGGGCAGGCTCTGGGCCTGGATCGGCGTCATCGAGGCATAGCCGAGGGCGTCCAGGTTCGCCAGCATGGCGGCGGACAACGGCAGAGTGGCAAAGGCGGTGGATTCGGTGGTCACGAGGCGGGCCTGCGTTGCGAAGCGAAAAAATGCCGCACAGTCTACCAGCCTCGTGGCCATTCGCCCTACGGTTCCATGTGTTGTTCCGGACGACGGGCACGCCTTCCGTCCGTCGGCGCCAGTTGCAGGAAGATCGCTGCCGCCAGCATGGCCATCACGCCGATGGTGACAAACGTCAACTGGAAGGCGCCCAGGGTGCTTTCCACACCCTCGGCGCTACCGGCGGCGGTAAAGCCTCCAAGCAAGGCGCCGGCACAGGCCACGCCCAGGCTCAGCGCCAGCTGCGCGACCACCGACAGCAGGCTGTTGCCGCTGCTGGCGCTGGCGTCATCGAGGTCGATCAGGGTTACCGTGTTCATGGCCGTGAACTGCATGGAGTTGACCGCGCCCAGCAGGCCCAGCTGGATCAGCAGCACTGCGTAGGGTGTCTGCTCGTCGACCAGGCCGAGGCTGGCCAGCAGCAGGCCCAGCAGCAAGGTGTTGCCGGTGAGGATGATGCGGTAGCCAAGCCGTTCGATCAGCGGCCTTGCGACAGACTTGGCCAGCATGGCCGCTGCCGCCAGCGGGATCATGCTCATACCGGCCTGGGCGGGTGAGTAGCCCAGCGCCACCTGCAGCAGCAACGGCACCAGGAACGGCAGAGCGCCGCTGCCCAGGCGGGCGAACAGGTTGCCGAGGATGCCGATGGCGAAGGTACGCACGCGGAACAGGCTGGGCGAGAACAGTGGCTCCGGGTCGCGCCCGGCGCGCAGCCAGTAGGCAGCCAGGCAGGCCATGCCGGCGAACAGCAGCAACATCACCCGCAGGTGCGGCAGGTGCAACTCGCCCAGGCCTTCCATGGCGATGGTGATCAATACCATCGCTGCGCCAAACAACAGGAACCCGGGGCCGTCGAACGTGGTGCGCTCGGCGCCGCGCAGGTCCGGGATGAACTTCCATACAGCAATGCAGCCGATCAGGCCGACTGGCAGGTTGAGCAGGAAGATCCAGTGCCAGCTGAGGATTTCCACCAGCCAGCCGCCGACGGTTGGCCCCAGCAGTGGGCCGAGCAGGCCAGGGATGGTGATGAAACTCATGATCCGCACCAGCTCGCTGCGCGGGTAGGCGCGCAGCACCACCAGCCGCCCGACCGGCAGCATCAGCGCACCGCCCAGGCCCTGTACCACGCGGGCGAAGATCAGGAAGCCCAGGCTGTTGGCTGCTGCGCACAGCAGCGAGCCGAAGCTGAACAGCAGGATGGCGCTGAAGAAGATGCGCTTGGTGCCGAAGCGGTCGGCGATCCAGCCTGAGGCGGGGATCAGCAGGGCCACGGTGAGCATGTAGGCGATGATCACACCCTGCATGCGCAGCGGGTCTTCGGCCAGCGAGCGGGCCATGGCCGGCAGCGCGGTGTTGAGGATGGTGCCGTCCAGGGACTGCATGAAGAAAGCGATGGCCACCACCCAGGGGATCCAGCGGGCGGTGACGGGGTCCAGCGGGGTGCGTTCGGGCATTTTATCCTCAAGTCATGTGCTGGATAGGCACAGCCAGTTTCATGTGCCGATGTGAAACCCGGTGAGTTCTCCCAGAGACCTACCGAGTTCCTGCGGATTCAACCGCTTGATGCAGAGCCAGATAAATCTGGCGGTCCTATCACTTTTGCCAGTTGAGCATTCGACGATACAGGCTGATTGTAGAGGGCGGCGTGATGGCATGCAGGTTTGTCGCCTCACGGTTGCTGCGGGTCGAGGCGGGCCTTACCAGGGCGAGGATGGATGAAATGCTTTTTTTCTACGAAAAAGGATGTTTGGCCATGCTGATGGATGCCGCAGGGGCTGAACGCATGATGCGGTCTGGTCGGCTACCGCTTGTTCTGGGCCAGCCTGATGGTAGGCGATTGATAGCGACTGATTTCTCTTCATCAGCGCTCAGGACGATCAGTGGCAGCGCAGGCCATCAGGCGCTCTGTTACGACGCTTACGGCTGCGACGGCGTGCCTGGGGGGGCCAAACTTAGTTTGGGTTTTAATGGTGAACTTTACCTTCAGCTGCAGACGGTGTATGCGCTGGGTAATGGCGAGCGTTTTTACAGTCCCGTGCTCCGACGCTTCTGCTCTCCAGATAAGTCTGGCCCGTTTACCTCGGCGGGTATCAATGACTATGCCTATTGTCGAGGAGATCCCGTTAACGCTATCGACCCGAGCGGGCGTGCTGGCGTTCCTACTCTTCAATTTTTGGCAGGTCGGAGAGTGGGAAATGCGGGTGGGCCTGGCATAGACTTCAGCACTGCGGTGAATATGCCTTCGCAGCAGGGAAAATTGCTCTACGGTTATTGGGCAAGACGTCTATCGCCGGAGTCGATGGCTGGGCTGAATGATGGGGTTGGAATAAATCATATTGTGGATAAGACTGCTAGTTACTACCCGAAGGATTTTGACAAGTATATGAAGGACATCAATTTGCAAAATCCTGGATTGGCGAATAAGGTGTCAGCGAGCGTTGTGGGGAATGTCATACAATCAATCGAAAACGGGTTACCCTCGAAGCACATCTTCATCTCGCAAACTTTACCGAAATCAACTCGGGATCGATCAATAATAGACATTTCTTATACGGGTATGACGGTGGGGCATGCAGCGAGGCTTAAGGCGGCGCTTGCGCCGTACGAGAGTCAGATGATCCAAACTAACCTGCCCATTAGAAGCCAGCAGCCCATCCCGGTCCTAAAGTCACCTCAAGTCATGAGCTTGTTGGCAGATATGAGCGTTATTCGAAGCATTCATGGTTAAAAAATAGGGCTAGGGTCTGTAGTACCCATAGCTCTTTGCGTTCGACTCCTCTTCACAGGCTGGTCAGGCCTGCGAAGAGGTTGGTATTGGGCTTCTATAGTGTCAAGGTCAACCCTTTGACCAACGCCCCGGGCAAATGACTCGACCCGGTACTGCGCTGGCCATAGGTACTGGTCGACAAGATCATCTCGCGCTCCCGGGTGAGGTCCTCCAGCTGGCTACCCAGCAAGCTGTAAAGGCTGTCATCGAAGCGCATGGTGCTCACCGGCCCCTGGATCTGCCCGTTTTCCACCCAGAAGGTGGCGAAGCGGGTCAGCCCGGTCATGCGCGCTGCCGGCAGGTCAGAGTAGTTCAGGTACCACAGGTTGCTGATGTACAGCCCGGTGCCTAGTCGCTCAAGGATCTGTTCGCTGGCCAGGTTGCCAGGCGCCAGGCTGAGCGCACAGGGCGACTCGTAGCTGTCGGCACCATTGGCCTGCAGTTCGAACTCGGCCGCACTGCGTGCGCAGATCAAGCGTTGCTGCGCCTTGCCTTGCTGGACCAACGGCACATCCAGGCGTGGCGCCCCTTCATCGGAAAACGCCGGGCTCAGCGAGCCGCTGACCTGCTCGGTGAAGCTCACCAGCGGGCTTAACCGTGCATCGCCGTTGTACAGGCGCTGCAAGGCGCTGTTGCCGGTGGCGAGGGCCTGTGCGGAAAAACCGCCCCAACACAGCATGCCGGCGATTTCGTCCATGGCCGCAGGCGCCAGGTAGGCGCGGTAGCTGCCGGGTTTGAGGGTGACCGCCGGGCGGCCGAGGAAGCCCAGTTGTTCACGTGCCTGGCGCAGGCGCTCGGTGAAGTCGTCGGCGCTCCACAGCTGGCCGGCATAGTTGGCCTTCACCGCCTGGCCGTTTTCGTGGAACAGGCTCCAGTCAAAGTTGAAGCTGTTGGCCTGGTGCCAGCCAAAGGCCCCGAACGAACTGGCAAAGCCCCGGCAGATCGGGCCGGCGGCGTAGATGCCGACCAGGTCCAGCTCGCCTGCTTCGCGGTCGAGCAAGGCCAGCACTTCGTCCAGTGCAGGCAGGGGATGGTCCTGCAGGCTGTGGCTGTGCCAGGCGCTTTCGTCCAGGCGCAGGTACGGGTCGAGGGCCAGCAGCGGCAAGGTCTGGCGCAGTTGCTCAAGGGCATCGCTCAGGCGCTGGCGGTCCAGTAGCACGTCGCCACTCAAGGTCACCTGCTGTTCCGCCTGGCGGCCATCGCGCACCAGCCGCAACTGGGCGCTTGCCTGGCTCACTTCACCGGCCTGGCGCACCTTGGCGTGGTTGAAACGCACGAACTGCGAGTGTTCTGCGCTGTAGCCGAGGGTGAACTGCTCGCCTGCTTGCAGGGCAGCGCGCACATCCCCGACAAGCGTTTCGAAAGCATGCTTCATCAGGCGTCTCCTCCGAATACATCGATCTGGCGGAACACACAGGCCGGCGAGGCGTGGCCGACCCGCACCACCTGGTTAGGTTCGCCTTTGCCACAGTTGGGCGTGCCCAGCACCTGGAAGGTACTGCGGTCGCCGACGGCCGACAGGTTGCGCCAGAACTGCGCGGAGATGCCGCGGTAGTTGGGGTTCTTGACGATGCCCTTGAGCTCGCCGTTTTCAATCAGCTGGCCATATTCACAGCCGAACTGAAACTTGTTGCGCGCATCATCGATGGACCACGAGCGGTTGGTACGCATCAGGATGCCGTGCTCGATGCCTTGGATCAGCTGGTGCAGGCTTTGGTCACCCGGCTCGATGTTGAGGTTGGCCATACGGTCGATCGGCGCACGGTTCCAGCCACAGGCGCGGCTGTTGGCCACGCCGTCCAGGCCGGAGCGGAACTGTGACAGCGCGCCGCCCAGTGGGCGCAGCAGCAGGCCGTCGCGGATCAGGAACTGCTTGCTGGCCGGGCTGCCGTCATCATCGAAGCTGTAGCTGGCCAGCTCTTCGCCGATGGTCGGGTCGAAGGTCACGTTCAACAGGCTGGAGCCGTACTGCAGGTGGCCGAAGTCGCTGGCTTTGACGAAGCTGGTGCCCGCGTAGTTGCGCTCGTCGCCGAGAATACGGTCCATCTCCAGCGGGTGGCCGATGGACTCGTGGATCTGCAGCATCATCTGGTCGGGCATCAACAGCAGGTCACGCGGGCCGGTGGGGGTGTTGGGGGCCAGCAGCAGTTGCAGTGCCTCGTCGGCCACCTGCCGCGCGGCGCCGACCAGCCCACAGCGCTCGATGATCTCGAAACCGCCCTGCTGGCCGAAGTTGTCGCGGCCCAGGCTACGGCTCTGGCTGTCCTTGCCGTCGCTGGCGGTTACGCCCAGCCCCGGGAACAGAAAACGCTGTGCGTGGCGCAGTTCGGCGCCCGCGGAGTTCAGGTAGGTTTGCTCGACCAGGCTTAGCCCCAGGCTGGCCTGCCAGTCCACCAGGCGGCTGTCCTTGGGCACGCTGGCCGATTCGGCGGCGAGCAGGCCAAGGCAGTCGGCGAGGCTGGGGACGGGGTGGTCGAAGTTGGGCGAGATATGGTCGTGGCGTGCGCTGGTCACCGGCTGGTTGCGCAGGTCCAGCAGGCTGTGTCGGGCAATCTGCCGGGCCAGGGCCTCGGCTTGATCCAGTGCGCGTTGCAGCCCGGCCTGGGACAGGTCGGCGGTGGCCGCGTAGGCCTCCACGCCATTGACCCGCACGGTGAGCATGGCGCCCTCGTCCTGGCTGAAGAACGGCGGTTCGGCAACGTTGCGGCGAACCGACAGCGCCTGGTGCGACTGTTTCACATGGCGCAGGGAAAACAACTCGGCCGTACTGCGCAGCGCGGCAAAGCGCTGGCGTAGCAGGGCGCTGGAATCGAACATGCAAAAGCCTCCGTGTACACGGTGGCTCCCCCTTAGAACCACTCGTCCTGCATGGTGAGGCAAGTGTTGTCGCGCGCCTCTAGCAATGCCAGCTCATTATGGCAGCCCGGTACTTCCCAGGTCAGGAAATAACGCGCGGCCTGCAGCTTGCCGAAATAGAAGTCCCGATCGCTGGCGTTGCCCTTGAGCAAGCCGAGCTCGGCGTGAATGGCCTGTTCCAGCCAGCGCCAGCCGATCACGCAGTGGCCGAAGGCCTTTAGGTACAAGGCCGAGTTTGCCAGGGCACCAGCGACTTCGCCTTGGGCCATGTCGCCGAGCAGGGCCAGTGTCACGCCTTGCAGGCGGTTGACCAGTTGCTCCAGTGGCTGGCGCAGTGGGTCGAGTTTGGGGTGGTGGCTTGCACGCTCGCCGGTAGTGGAGATCAGGCGGATCAGTTGCTTGAGGCCGGCGCCATTGTTCTGCGCCAGCTTGCGCCCGAGCAGGTCGAGCGACTGGATACCCTCGGTGCCCTCGTGGATCGGGTTCAGGCGATTGTCGCGGTAGTACTGCTCCACCGGGTATTCGCGGGTATAGCCGTGGCCACCGAGAATCTGAATCGCCAGTTCGTTGGCCTTGAGGCAGAACGTCGAGGGCCACGACTTGACGATCGGGGTCAGCAGATCGAGCAGCGCCTGCGCTTGTGTGCGGGACGTCTCGTCATCGGCGGTGTGGGTATCGTCGAACAGGCGCGCGGCGTACAGGCCCAGGTCGAAGGCGCCTTCCACGTAAGCCTTCTGTGCCAGCAGCATACGTTTCACATCGGTGTGCGCGATGATCGGCACCGCCGGGCTGAGCGGGTCCTTGCTGTCCGGCAGCCGGCCTTGCGGCCGTTGGCGGGCATATTCCAGCGAATACAGGTAGCCGGCATATCCGAGCATCACTGCGCCCATGCCCACGCCGATGCGTGCTTCGTTCATCATCTGGAACATGCAGGCCAGGCCTTTATGCGGCTGGCCGACCAGGTAGCCGACGCACTGGCCGTTGTCGCCGAAGTTCAGCGCAGTTGAGGTGGTGCCGCGCCAGCCCATCTTGTGGAAAAGCCCGGCCAGCAGCACGTCGTTGCGCGGGCCACGGCTGCCGTCGGGGTTGACGTTGTACTTGGGCACGATGAACAGCGAGATGCCTTTCACCCCGGGCGGTGCGTCCGGCAGCTTGGCCAGCACCATGTGCACGATGTTTTCCGACAGTTCGTGGTCGCCACCGGAGATGAAGATCTTGGTGCCCTTGAGCCGGTAGCTGCCGTCGCCCGCAGGTTCGGCGCGGGTGCGGATGTCGGCCAGCGACGAGCCTGCGTGGGGCTCGGTCAGGGCCATGGTGCCGAAGTAGCGGCCATCAATCATGGGCTGGAGGAACAGGCGTTTCTGTTCCTCTGTGCCGAAACTCTCGATCAGGTTGGCTGCGCCCATGGTCAGGAACGGGTAGGCCGTGGTGCCGGCGTTGGCAGCCTGGAAGTGAGCGAAGCAGGCCTGCGAAACCAGGCTGGGCAGCTGCATGCCGCCGACCTCGAAGTCGCGATTGGCGTTAAGGAAGCCGGCCTTGAGGAAGGCATCGACGGCAGGCTTGACCTCGGGGATCAGTTCCGCGCGGCCGTCCACGTAGCGCGGCTCGTTTTCGTCGGCCTTGCGGTTGTGCGGGGCGAAGTACTTTTCGGCGATGGTGCGCGCGGTGGTCAGCGCCGCGTCGAAGGTTTCGCGGCTGTGCTCGGCAAAGCGCGGGCGCTGGGTGAGGGCTTGGGCGTCGAGCACTTCGTAGAGTTCGAAGGCCAGGTTGCGGGGGCTGAGCAGGGTCTCGGGCATGGTGGCGGTCCTGAGGCGGGATGCTGCGAGTGTAGGGAATCGGGTGGGGTGGGGGGAGGTTAATAGGTTTGGGTGATATGGGTTTAGAAAGTGCATTGAGACCTAGCGGTCTGGCATCCGTTGAAATCTTGTTTCCCATGCAAAGCAGAGAAATTTCCCACATCATTTTCGGACGTTGCCATGCGGCTTTCTTGAGTTAAACCATGTAAATGTCAGTCTTTGGCATAGAGGATTGGCAATGGAAAAGCTCACTCGCTGGACGGACGTCAGGAAGGAGGATCTGTGCAAGGTCGAAGATCCATTCTTTGCGGTCTCGATAATTAGAGATAACTTGAAAAGTCGAGGTTATGTTCGGGAGGTATGTGGTGTAACCGAGCTCTTGAAGGAGTGTGGTCTCTATTACAGCTCGGTTAGCCTTGTGAGCGATCAAATTGATAAAGCGCTCACGCCGGTTGCGTCAGGCGAGTGGATGCTGATTAAAGATGAACCATTCAAGCCAATAAATATCGAAGAGAACTGGTATGCGAGAATTTGTAGTAGGAGAAATGATGGCGATTTTTTGATTAACACTGTCTCTGAGGTAAGTGGTCCCGGCAAATGGAAGATTACGTCTATGCGCGTTAATAAAATTGCATCGAGTGCTGCCTTTGTTGCGAATTTCCTGGTATCGAGAGGCGATGAAGGTCGAGCCTTTTTGTCGTCAGGGAAAGATTTTGCGAATACGACGCGAACGGTAACTCAGGAGTGGGTGCCGCTGGGCACTGAGGATCGCAACGTTGCATCGTCTTCAGCAAACTATAGATATGGTATGGAGCGGAAAGTCACGCAAATTTACGTGGAGGCTGATGATGCCTGGGATGTATCGGGGGCTTCATGGCATTGGCGGCCAGTAATCGCAAACGAAGAGTATGAGCTAAAACAAAAATGACTTGGAGCATGGATTTGACAAAGTCAACGCGGTTGGTCGGTTTGCTTTGGGGTGGTATGGATGCTTTTTACATTTCTTTCGTGGTATTCAATAGCTTGAACAGAGGTGTGACGCCCTTTGTGAGTGACTTCAATTCGGCCCTTGCAAACATGGAGCAGTGGGGCGGAGGTCTCGAGTTCATGATTTGGATGGGCCTGGTCGTCCAGTTATCCCTTGTCGCCAGCAGTATATTGCTTTGCTTGGGGAACGTCTCCGGAGTCTACTTGGCTGGTGTTCAACTCCCTTTTCGCATTTTCTTTATCATTCCATCGTTATCCTTGATTTTGCTAATGACTGATACCAGCACGTGGATTTGGTTGACCCTTGTCGTTGCATCTGAAGGGGCTAAAGTCTGGAGTCTATGGTGGCTCTGGCGAAGTCGCCCGTGAAGGACTTGAGGCATAAAGGTGCTTGTCTTTTGACAGCGGATGGTGGTGGTCCTTAATGAGAGGAAATCCAGTGCTGAAGATAGTTCCCGATCCACCGCCTAACACCCCTTCCCTCGAAGACACCTTTATCCAGGCCGGGGATTACGCGCGGTGTTCGCCGAGGTCGATTGATGTGTTGTGAGTGCCGGCCCTTTCGCGGGCACGCCCAGGTATTACAGAAATTCCGGGGGATCGAACAATGACAACAGAAGACAGTGAGGGCTTGCCTTCCGGTTGCGTTAAGGCGGCCAGGTGTTAGTCACAACATTTTCTGCGCCTGCAAGACCGAGCGCCGCCCGCGCGGCGCATCGCGACGCAAGGCCGCTCCCACATTTGTTTCGGGCCAATCCATCCTGTGAGGCCACCGCTGTCCGCCTTGTTTGTTCCATGCGGTATTGAAGGGGGTGCAGTCGCTCTTTATCGATCTCCAGCCATGCACCCACGGTGCGCGCGCCATAGGCACAGGAGAGACTGGCCCGAAACAGATGTGGGAGCGGCCTTGCGTCGCGATGCGCCGCGCGGGCGGCGCTCGATTTCACAGGCGCTGCAAAAGGTGAGGCGAACACCTTCCAGCCTCACCGCATTCCGGCCAGTTTCGGCAGATCATTTTAGGTTTTCACCTATTCCATGTAGTCCATTTCCCAAACATACTCCCAACCCCCTTCAAGCCATTGCGGTGCTCTGGATCGGGCCCTAGTCTCGGGTGGTCGCTGCCAAATCAGTGACCGGCTTTGACAGGCCGCTTAGGTCAAACCGCATCGCTTTGCCTTTATGGCAGCTGTGCATGGGGCACTTCGTGTGCGCCGGGTTTTGGTTTGCCTACCGGTCTGTCAACCCATGTACAGCTGCCACCCTCTTGTTTGACAGCAGGTGTGTAGTGGCCTTTATCACTAGGTGAACCATGATGCTGAAGATAGTCCCCGATCCACCCCTTAACGCCCATTCCCTTGAAGACACCCTGATCCAGGCCACGGATCACGCGCTGTGTGCCGCAACCGTGGTGCACCACGCCATACAGCTGCAGCCCAGGTCGCCGGCTTCGATCCTGATGATGACCACGATGCATGAACTGGAGGCGCTGCGGGCTTTGCTTGAGTCTGCATTGGTTCAGGTGCAGATGCCCGCTGAGGCCAGGCCTGTGCATTGAGGCTGCGTAATGTGTTGCCTGGGCTGGCCTCTTCGCGGGTAAACCCGCTCCCACAGGTACTGTGCAAGCCTTGGGGCTTGTGATGAACCTGTGGGAGCGGGTTCACCCGCGAAAGGGCCAGGCCAGGCAGTCGAGAATTATCAGGGGATTGAACAATGACAACAGAAGACACCCAGTTCACCGTCGGCAAGACAACTTTCTACCAAGGCGAAAACGGCACGCATCGATTGTTCCGCATCGAGCCCGGTATCCCGTGCAGGGATGCCCGCGAGCAGTCGTCGGAATTGATGGGCTATGTGCGCGAACTGACCATTACCGGGCTGATGGATGAGAAGCCAATGATGATATGGGCTGCCCATTACCTGAGTGCCATGGCAAAGGCACTGATGGATGATGCCGAGTTGGGCATGAAGCAGTGAGGGCTTGCCTTCCGGTTGCGTGAAGGCGGCCAGGTGTTCGTCACAACATTTTCTGCGCCTGTGAGATCGAGCGCCGCCCGCGCGGCGCATCGCGACGCAAGGCCGCTCCCACATTTGTTTCGGGCCAATCCATTCTGTGAGGCCACCGCTGTCCGCCTTGTTTGTTCCATGCGGTATTGAAGGGGGCGCAGTCGCTCTTTATTGATCTCCAGCCATGCACCCAGCGTGCGCGCGCCATAGGCACAGGAGAGACTGGCCCGAAACAGATGTGGGAGCGGCCTTGCGTCGCGATGCGCCGCGCGGGCGGCGCTCGGTCTTGCAGGCGCAGATAATGTCGTGGCGAGCACCTGTCAGCCCACCCCAATCTCACGACAAACCCCCATAAAAAAGGGAGAGCCGAAGCTCTCCCTTTACTTTCAACAACCCTCAGCCTCAGCCAATGGTCATCAAGCTGGCATTACCACCGGCAGCAGCAGTGTTCACACTCACCGCCCGCTCAATCACCAACCGCTCCAGCGCAATCTGGTGATCCCCGCTGGACAGCCCGTGCACACCGACGATCGCACCAGCACGCTTGGCCACCTGCTGGCACACGCTGCGCAGCTGGTCCGAATCGCCATGGTGAATCACGGCGTCGAACGCCACTTCATCCTTGTTCCAGTCCGCCACCAGCTTGACCTTGGCCTGCAGCTCACGCGGCAGGCGGGCACGCAGGGCCTTGCCAGGTTCGCCGTCTGCCCACACCGCCGAGCTACCAACGGCCAGTACTGCAGCCAGTTGCGCCAGCAGGTCAGCCTCGTTGTCCGCCAGGCACAGCACGTGCTCGCGCGGCAGGATGGTGTAGCTGTTGCGCTCGCCGGTCGGGCCTGGCAGCAGGCGGGCGATGCCGCTCTGCGACTGGCTGGCGAACTGGTCGCACAGCGCAGCCAGGTCGGCCAGCTGGTTGCTCTGGGCCCAGGCCTTCAGGCCGTGCAGCGGCTTGACCAGCTGTTCGTGCAGGGTACGGTCCGGCTTGCCTTCGCCATCCTGATGCTGGAAGTGGCGGCCAATCGCATCGGCCGGGCGGGTCGACAGCAGGCGGTACAGGTACAGCGGGCCGCCGGCTTTCGGGCCGGTGCCAGACAAGCCTTCACCACCGAACGGCTGCACGCCCACCACTGCACCGACGATGTTGCGGTTGACGTACATGTTGCCGGCGTTGGCGTTTTCCACCACCTTGGCGATGGTCTCGTCGATGCGGGTGTGCACGCCGAGGGTCAGGCCGTAGCCGGAGTTGTTGATCTGCTCGATCAGCTGGTCCAGGTTGCGGCGGTTGTAGCGCACCACGTGCAGCACCGGGCCGAAGATTTCGCGCTTCAGTTCGTCGAAGCTGTCCAGCTCGATCAGGGTCGGCATCACGAAGGTGCCGCGCTTGACCTCGGCAGCATCGGCAATGGCGACCTGATAGACCGAACGGCCTTTCTCACGCATGCCCTGGATGTGCTTCTCGATGCCGGCCTTGGCTTCGGCGTCGATCACCGGGCCAATGTCCACGGCCAGGCGGTCCGGGCAGCCCAGGCGGCTTTCGGCCATGGCGCCCTTGAGCATTTCGATCACGCGGTCGGCGGAGTCTTCCTGCAGGCACAGCACGCGCAGGGCCGAGCAACGCTGGCCGGCACTGTCGAAGGCCGAGGACACCACATCGATCACCACCTGCTCGGTCAATGCCGAGGAGTCGACGATCATCGCGTTCTGGCCACCGGTTTCGGCGATCAGCGGGATCGGGCGGCCCTGGTTGTCCAGGCGGCCGGCGACGTTGCGCTGCAGCAGGCGGGCAACTTCGGTGGAGCCGGTGAACATCACGCCTTTGACGCGCTCGTCACCGACCAGGCCGGCACCGACGGTTTCGCCGCGGCCTGGCAGCAGTTGCAGCACGCCCTCTGGGATGCCGGCTTCCAGCAGCAGGCGCACGGCCTGGGCAGCGATCAGCGGGGTTTGCTCGGCAGGCTTGGCCAGCACCGGGTTGCCGGCAGCCAGGGCCGCAGCTACCTGGCCGGTGAAGATCGCCAGCGGGAAGTTCCACGGGCTGATGCACACCACTGGGCCCAGCGGGCGGTGGGCGTCGTTGCTGAAGTCGTTGCGTGCCTGCACGGCGTAGTAGCGCAGGAAGTCCACGGCTTCACGCACTTCGGCGATGGCGTTGGCGAAGGTCTTGCCGGCTTCGCGGATCAGCAGGCCCATCAGCGGCTGGATTTCGGCCTCCATCAGGTCGGCGGTGCGTTCCAGAATGGCAGCACGCTCGGCGGGCGGGGTGGCCTGCCAGATCGGTGCGGCGTTCAGTGCGCACTGGATGGCGTTGTCCACGTCGGTAACGGTGGCTTCTTGCACGTGGCCGACCACGTCGCGGTGGTCTGCCGGGTTCAGTACCGGCGCGGCAGCGCTTTCGCTGGCGGCGCAGGCCAGCAGCGGGGCGGCCTTCCAGTCGTTGTGAGCGGTGGCCAGCATGGCGCAAGACAGCGACGCCAGGCGGTGTTCGTTGGCCATGTCGATGCCGGCCGAGTTGGCCCGTTCGGTGCCATACAGGTCACGCGGCAGCGGAATGCGCGGGTGCGGCAGGCCGATGTTGCCTTCCTGGGTGCCCATGCGCTCGATGCTGGCGACCGGGTCGGCGACCAGTTCCTGGATGGAAATCGAGTGGTCGGCGATGCGGTTGACGAACGAGGTGTTGGCGCCGTTTTCCAGCAGGCGACGCACCAGGTAGGCCAGCAGCGTTTCGTGGGTCCCGACCGGTGCATAGACGCGGCACGGGCGGTTCAGCTTGCCATCGGCAATCTTGCCGACCACTTGCTCGTACAGCGGCTCGCCCATGCCGTGCAGGCACTGGAACTCGTACTGGCCCGGGTAGTAGTTTTGCCCGGCAATGTGGTAGATGGCCGAGAGGGTGTGGGCGTTGTGGGTGGCGAACTGCGGGTAGATGGCTTCTGGCACGGCCAGCAGCTTGCGGGCGCAGGCGACGTAGGACACGTCGGTGTACACCTTGCGGGTGTACACCGGGTAGCCTTCCAGGCCCTCGACCTGCGCGCGCTTGATCTCGCTGTCCCAGTAGGCGCCTTTCACCAGGCGGATCATCAGGCGGTGGCGGCTGCGCTTGGCCAGGTCGATGACGTAGTCGATCACGTACGGGCAGCGTTTCTGGTAGGCCTGGATAACAAAACCGATACCGTTCCAGCCCGCCAGCGACGGCTCGAAGCACAGGCGCTCCAGCAGGTCGAGCGACAGCTCCAGGCGGTCGGCTTCTTCGGCGTCGATGTTCAGGCCGATGTCGTACTGCTTGGCCAGCAGGGTCAGCGACAGCAGGCGCGGGTACAGCTCTTCCATCACGCGCTCGTACTGGGCGCGGCTGTAGCGCGGGTGCAGTGCCGACAGCTTGATGGAGATGCCCGGGCCTTCATAGATGCCGCGGCCATGGGAGGCCTTGCCAATCGAGTGGATGGCCTGCTCGTAGGACGCCAGGTACTTCTGCGCGTCGTGCTCGGTCAGTGCCGCTTCGCCGAGCATGTCGTAGGAATAGCGGAAGCCCTTGGCCTCGAAGCGGCTGGCATTGGCCAGGGCTTCGGCGATGGTCTCGCCGGTGACGAACTGCTCGCCCATCAGGCGCATGGCCATGTCGACGCCCTTGCGGATCATCGGCTCGCCGCTCTTGCCGATGATGCGGGTGAGCGAGGAGGTAAGGCCGGATTCGTTGTGGGTGCTGACCAGCTTGCCGGTCAGCAGCAGGCCCCAGGTGGCGGCGTTGACGAACAGCGACGGGCTGTTGCCCAGGTGCGGCTGCCAGTTGCCGGTGCTGATCTTGTCGCGGATCAGCGCGTCACGGGTGCCCTTGTCGGGGATACGCAGCAGGGCTTCGGCCAGGCACATCAGCGCCACGCCTTCCTGGGACGACAGCGAGAACTCCTGCAGCAGGCCCTGGACGATGCCGGCACGGCCGCCAGCGCTCTTCTGGTTGCGCAGTTTTTCGGCGATGCCAGCGGCCAGCTTGTTGGTGGCTTCGGCCAGCGGTGCGCTCAGGCGCGCCTGCTCCAGCAGCATTGGTACCACTTCCTGCTCGGGGCGGCGGTAGGCGGCGGTGATCGCCGAGCGCAGTACCGACTGTGGCAGGATGCTTTCGGCAAATTCGAGGAAGCACTGGTGGCTGTGGTCGGCCTGAACATCACCGGCATCATCAGCCAGGCTGGTGGCGTGGCCGTTGAGTTCGGTCAGGGTGGCACCACCCTCGAGCTTCTCCAGATAATTGAAGATCGCTTGCTTGATCAACCAGTGCGGCGTGCGGTCAATCGACTGCGCAGCTGCCTTGAGTCGCTCACGGGTCGGGTCATCGAGTTTGACCCCAAGGGTGGTCGTCGCCATTTCTTATCCTCGTTATTGCCACGGCTGTGGCCTAAGCTGGCGCCAAGAGTAGCTGTAGGACAATTCGGGTGCAACCAGGTGCAACCCGAATTTTTTGTGTAAAAGGTGCAACTCGTCTGACAGACATTTCCACACCTTAAAAAGGGGCGTTTCCGGTTCGTTTTGATCTGAAAAACCGGCGTGATGCGCCAAAAAGGAGCAAAAAAGCGGCTTTTACAAAAAATGCTCAAGCAGGTGCAACTTGCAAATGAAAAATGGTTGCACCTGCTTTGCGTTGTTGCATAGGATTCGCCGCCTGGGTGCAACCGCCATCGCTGCGGTTGTACATGAGATAAAAACAAACGCCAGGGCACACGCATGGGCAATCCAATCACGATCACCTTTGTGATCTACATCGCGGCAATGGTGCTGATCGGCTTCGCGGCCTATCGCGCCACCAACAACCTTTCCGACTACATCCTCGGCGGTCGCAGCCTGGGCAGCGTGGTTACCGCGCTCTCCGCCGGTGCTTCCGACATGAGCGGCTGGTTGCTGATGGGCCTGCCGGGCGCCATCTATTTTTCCGGCCTCTCCGAAGCCTGGATCGCCATCGGCCTGACTGTCGGCGCCTACCTGAACTGGCTGTTCGTGGCTGGCCGTCTGCGGGTACAAACCGAGCACAACGGTGATGCACTGACCCTGCCGGACTACTTCGCCAGCCGCTTCGAAGACAAGAGCGGCATGCTGCGGATCATCTCGGCCATCGTCATCCTGGTGTTCTTCACCATCTACTGTGCTTCTGGCATCGTCGCAGGTGCCCGTCTGTTCGAAAGCACCTTCGGCATGTCGTACGAGACTGCGCTGTGGGCTGGCGCTGCGGCCACCATCGCCTACACCTTCGTGGGTGGTTTCCTGGCGGTGAGCTGGACCGATACCGTGCAAGCCACGCTGATGATCTTCGCGCTCATCCTTACTCCGGTAATCGTGCTGATCTCCACCGGTGGCCTTGATCAGACCTTCGCCGCCATCGAAACGGTGAACCCGGCCAACTTCGACATGCTCAAGGGGGCAACCTTTGTCGGCATCATCTCGCTGATGGGTTGGGGCCTGGGCTACTTCGGCCAGCCGCACATCCTGGCGCGCTTCATGGCCGCCGATTCGGTGAAGTCGATCGCCAATGCCCGCCGCATCTCCATGACCTGGATGATCCTGTGCCTGGCCGGTACCTGCGCCGTGGGCTTCTTCGGCATCGCCTACTTCTCGGCCAACCCTGACCTGGCAGGCCCGGTCACCGAGAACCATGAGCGTGTCTTCATTGAGCTGGCCAAGATCCTGTTCAACCCATGGATCGCCGGTGTGCTGCTGTCGGCCATTCTGGCGGCGGTGATGAGCACCTTGAGCTGCCAGCTGCTGGTGTGCTCCAGTGCATTGACCGAAGACTTCTACAAGGCCTTCCTGCGCAAGAACGCTTCGCAGGTCGAGCTGGTGTGGGTCGGTCGACTGATGGTGCTGGCCGTGGCACTGATTGCCATCGCCATGGCTGCCAACCCGGAAAACCGTGTGCTGGGCCTGGTGGCCTACGCCTGGGCCGGCTTTGGTGCCGCCTTTGGCCCGGTGGTGCTGATTTCGGTGCTGTGGAAAGGCATGACCCGTAACGGCGCGCTAGCCGGTATCGTGGTTGGTGCACTGACCGTGATCCTGTGGAAGCAGATCGATACCTGGGGCCTGTACGAAATCATCCCGGGCTTCCTGCTGGCGAGCATCGCCATCGTTCTGGTGAGCAAGCTGGGCAGCCCGTCGCAAGCGATGGTGCAGCGCTTCGAGACTGCAGACGCGGCGTATCACGCTGACAAGTAATACCCGTTGAATCGGCGTTGCCTGCTTCGCGGGCTTGCCCGCTCCCACAGGTACTGCGCAGGGTCTGAGAACTGTGCAGGCCCTGTGGGGCGGCTTTACCCGCCAAGCAGGTGCCGCCGATCAGCAGCCAGGCCTGACTCCGCCTGCAAGGCAAGGTAAACTTGCCGCCTTCGCAGGAGTTGCCATGAACTATCGTCACGCCTTCCACGCCGGCAACCACGCCGACGTCCTCAAACACATCGTGCTGACCCGCCTCATCGCCTTGATGTCGCGCAAGGAGCAGCCGTTCGCCTACATCGATACCCACGCAGGGCTCGGTCTGTACGACCTGCAAGGCGACCAGGCAACCCGCACCGGCGAGTACCTGGAAGGCGTCGCCCGCCTGTGGGGCCGCGATGATGTGCCGGCCATGGCTGCCGATTACCTGCGTGTCATCAAGCGCCTGAACGCCGACGGTGAGCTGCGTTACTACCCCGGTTCGCCCGAACTGGCTCGCCGCCTGATGCGCCAGCAAGACCGTGCGCTGCTCAACGAGAAGCACCCTGAAGACGGGCCGCTGCTCAAGGAGAACATGAAAAAAGACCCGCGTGTGGTCGTGCATCTGGGTGAAGGCTGGCATGTGCCGCGGGCCTTGCTGCCGGTGCCGGAAAAGCGCGCGATCATGCTGATCGACCCGCCGTTCGAGCAGGCCGATGAGCTCAAGCGCTGCACCACTTCCATGAAAGAGGCCATCAGCCGCATGCGCCAGACCGTCGCGGCCATCTGGTACCCGATCAAGGACCAGCGCTCGCTGACGCGTTACTACCAGGACCTGACCAGCACCGGCGCGCCGAAACTGCTGCGGGTCGAGCTGTATGTGCACCACCAGGACAGCCCGCAGGGCCTCAATGGTTCGGGCCTGGCCATTGCCAACCCGCCGTGGGGCCTGGAAGAAGAGCTCAAGGAGCTGCTGCCGTGGCTGGCCAAGGAGCTGGCCCAGACGGACGGTAGCTACCGCATGGACTGGCTCATCGCCGAATAATATTGCTTGCCTGTAATGGCCTCATCGCCGGCAAGCCAGCTCCCACAGGTACCGAATCTCCCTTGAAGCAGCGGTGGTCCTGTGGGAGCCAGCTCCCACAAGTACTGCATCTGCCTTGAGGGCAGCGGTGTTCCTGTGGGAGCCAGCTCCCACAAGTACTGCATCTCCCTTGAGGGCAGTGGTGTTCCTGTGGGAGCTGGCTTGCCGGCGATGAGGCCAGTACAGGTTGCCGCGTTGCGCGCATGTTTGCGTTATAATCCCGCCCTTTAGCCGCCACCCGCCCATGAGGCCGCTGGCGCATTTTTACCGAATGAAGAGGCTAATCCCTTGGCATTGACGATTCTTGGCCTGTCCGGCGCCCTTAGCCATGACCCTTCCGCGGCCCTGTACATTGACGGCAAGCTGATTGCCGCCGCCGAAGAAGAGCGCTTCGTGCGTGACAAGCATGCGAAGAACCGCATGCCCTACGAGTCGGCGAAGTTCTGCCTGGAGCAGGCAGGCATCAAGCCGTCCGACGTCGACGTGGTAGCCATCCCGTTCGCCCCGATCAGCCTGTTCGGCAAGGCGCGCTGGCACTATGCCAAGCGCTACTGGTACGCCCCGGATCGCGCCCTCGACGCCATCCTGATGGGCAACCGTCGCTACAAGCGCTATCGCAAGAAGATCGTCTGGTGCCTGGAGCAGCTGGGCTTCGACCCGAAAAAGGTCAAGATCGAGCCGGTCGAGCACCACCTGGCCCACGCCTCCAGTGCCTACCACTGCTCGGGCTTCAAGGAAAAAACCGCGATCCTCGGCATTGACGGTAAAGGCGAATACGCCACCACCTTCTTTGGCTACGGCGAAAACGGCAAGATCCACAAGATCAAGGAATTCTTCGACCCGGACTCCTTGGGCGGCTTGTATGGCGCAATCACCGAGTTTCTCGGCTTCGAGATGCTCGACGGCGAGTTCAAGGTCATGGGCATGGCGCCGTATGGCGACGCCAGCAAGTACGACTTCTCGCGCCTTGCCAGCTTCGAAAACGGCGAACTGGTGATCAACACCGAGTACGCCAACGTCATCGGCCTGCGCCGCTATAAAGAGAAGGGCAAGGGCTTCTACTTCTCGCCGAAGCTGATCGAATGGCTGGGCCCCAAGCGCGAAGGCGACATCGCCGACGAGCCTTACATTCATTACGCGGCCAGCATGCAGGCGCTGTTCGAGAAGCTGGCGCTGCAGATGATCGACCACTACCTGGGCGACACCCTGCGTGAAACCGGCAAGCTGGCCTTCGCCGGCGGCTGTGCGCTGAACGTCAAGCTCAACCAGAAGATCATCGCCCGCCCGGACGTGAAAGAGCTGTTCGTCCAGCCGGCCTCCGGCGATGCCGGTACTGCCGTTGGCGCGGCCGCCTATGTTTCCCACGCCCGTGGCGTACCGGTCGAGAAGATGGAACACGTCTACCTCGGCCCGTCGTACTCCAACGAAGACGTGATCGCTGCCTGCGCCCGTCACCCGAACCAGCCTACCTGGCGCAAGCTGGACAACATGCCCCAGCAGATCGCCCAGATCATGGTCGACGGCAACCCGGTGGCCTGGTTCCAGGGCCGCATGGAGTTCGGCCCGCGTGCCCTGGGTGGCCGTTCGATCATCGGCTGCCCAAGCGTCGAAGGCGTGGCTGACCGTATCAACCACCAGATCAAGTTCCGCGAGCGCTGGAGGCCTTTCTGCCCGTCGATGCTCGACACCGTCGCCCCGCAGATGATCAAGGTCGACCATCCGGCGCCGTTCATGACCTTCACCTTCGAAGTGGCTGAAGAGTGGAAGACCCGCGTACCGGAAGTGGTGCACGAGGACGGTACTTCGCGTGCACAGGTGCTCAAGCGCGAGTACAACCCGCGCTACTACGACATGATGAAAGCGCTGGAAGACCTGACCGGCAACGGCGTTTCGCTGAACACCTCGCTGAACCGCCGTGGTGAACCAATGATCTGCTCGCCGACCGATGCCCTGAACATGTTCTTCGGCTCGGACCTGCAGTACCTGATCATGGAAGACATCCTGGTTGTGAAGGACGGCGCGGCCGCGTATGACCAGCCGCTCTGAACCGCGCATCCTGCAGTTCTGCCATGGCTATGACGGGCCGTTCCTCGACTGTGCCCGTCAGTACGCCAGCCTGTTCCAGGGGCGTGGCTACCAGGTCACCACGGTGTTCCTCACCGGTGCAGCCGACCCGCAGGTAGCGGCCGGCTGCGCATCGGACGAGGTCCTGTTCCTGGAGTTCAGCTCCAAGGCTGTGCGTGGCCTGAAGCTCGGTGCCATCCGTGCCTTGCGGCGCATCGCGGCCGAGCGCAACTTCGCCTTCTGCATTGCCCACCGCTTCAAGCCCATCTACGTGGCTTTGCTGGGTACCGGCCTGCCGGTCATTGGCGTGCACCATGCCTTTGGCGACTATGAGCGCAAAGGCCGTCGGCTGTTCGCCAACCTGTTCAGCAAGCGCCTGAGCCTGCTGGGCGTGTCGGACGCGGTGCGTGACGACATGCGCCGCTGCCTGCCACAGTGGCCGGCCGAGCGCATCCAGACCCTGTACAACCGCATCGACATCGACGCCCTGCAAACAGCCCTGGTGCCGCGCGCCGAGGCACGCCAGGCTCTGGGCCTGGATGCCCAGGCGTGGGTCGTCGGCAACGTCGGGCGCCTGCACCCGGACAAGGACCAGGCCACGCTGTTGCGTGGTTTTGCCCAGGCGCTGCCCGCGCTGCCGGCCGGTGCGCGTCTGGCAATCCTCGGCAAGGGCCGGCTGGAGGCCGAACTCAAGGCTCTGGCCGCCGAGCTGGGCATTGCCGGGCAGGTGGACTTCCTGGGCCAGGTGCCGGATGCACGCCGCTACTTCCAGGCCTTCGACGTGTTCGCCCTGAGCTCCGACCACGAGCCGTTCGGCATGGTCCTGCTCGAAGCCATGGTTGCCGGCGTGCCAGTGCTGGCCACGGCCTGTGGCGGGGCCCGCGAAGTGGTCGAGGGTGTGGGTGTGCTGTTCCCGCTAGGCGATGCCGCACAGTTGGCCCACGGGCTGAAGCATATGGCCACGCTGGACGCTGAACAGCGTCAGGCCTGTGCCGAGCACATGCTGCAACGCCTGCGTGAACGCTTTTCCGATCAAGCGGTACGCGAGGCCTTCTGGCAGTTGCCACAGGTGCGCGCGCTGGTGGGGCAGGCTTGATGCTCAATCGTATCCAGGCCTTCCGCGAGCGCGGTTGGCAAACTATCGACGCCAAGGCCTATGCCGAGGCGTGGGCGCGTTTTGGTGGCAGTGTCGCCACCCATCCGCTGGTGGTCGAGCAACTGGCTGACCTGGCGCAGATCCCGGTGCGTTACCTGGGGTGGTACCAGGCCGGCGAACTGAAAGCCGCCATCCCGACCTGGGGGCGCCACCTGGCGCTGGCCAAGGACGTGCTCAAACGTGCCGGCAAAAAAGCCCTGTTCGACCTGGGCAATGCCGAAATCATCCTGCCGGCGGCGGCCGATGCCGCTGTACCGCTGCGCCATACCGCGCGCTACCTGTCCGAACTGAACCAAGGCCGCTTCAGCGGCCTCAAGGCGCAGAAGGAACAGTTGGCGATGGCGCGGGCGCACGAAGACCTGTCGAAGAAATTCCGCTACAACCAGCGCCGCGAACTGCGCCTGCTGGAGGAGGCGGGTGGCGTGGTACGCCCGATCAGCGACTTCAGTGCGCAGGAAATCGCCAGCATGTACTGCGACCTGTTCCAGCGCCGCTGGGGCTTCCCGGCCACCGGCGCCGAGCGCATGGCCGAGGTGCTGGAGCGCCTGCGCGAGCTGCTGATCGGCTCGGTGCTGATGCTGGACGGCAAACCGATTGCCATCCAGCTGGTGTACCGGGTCGAAGCGCCGGAATGGGTCAGTGTCGAGTACATCAATGGCGGTGTAGACCCGGAAACCAAGGCCTTCAGCCCCGGCAGCGTGCTGAGCTTCCTCAATACCCAGGCCGCCTGGGAAGATGCCCGGGCGCGCAACAAGCCATTGCGCTTCTCGTTTGGCCGTGCCGACCGCGAATACAAGGACCGTTGGTGCAACCCTGTGCCGGTGTATCAGGCGTGAGCCGCAAGCAGCAGTTGCTCAAGCGCCATCGGCGCAACAAGCGCCTGGGCTTGCTGACCGGCCTGGTTGTGCTGATCGCCCTCGGTGTATTGGCCTGGTGGTGGTTGCCGCTGTTGCTGTTGCCGCTGCTCTGGGCCGCCCACGAGGCCTGGTTTGCCGACCACCTGTTCTATGCGCCAGGCGAGGACTACGCCTACGATTTCGGTGAACAGGCGCGGGAAATTCCTGCCAGCCTGCACGATGGGCTGCTCAAGGCTGACTGCGCATTGCAGGGCGATGAAACCCTTGTGCTGGAGCTGCGGGTAAAAGGCAGCTGGCTCGGGCGGTTCTTCGACCCGCACGTTGTGCTGGTGGCGGCTGATCAGGCCGACCGGCAAACCTTCGAGCGTGGCGTCGATGGCGTGCGATTCCTCAACCTGACCGGCCTGGCTGCGCCGCTGCAAGCCGGTATGTTGCGCCTGCGTGGTCGTCATTGCCGGTTGCTGGGCGAGCCGCGTCTGTGGATAACCCCGGCGGTCGAACTGCAACGGCGCCGGGTGATGGTGATTGCGCCCCATGCCGACGACGCCGAGCTGGCTGCCTATGGCCTTTACAGCCAGGCGGATGAAACCTGGGTAGTGACGCTGACCGCCGGTGAAATCGAGGCCGAGCACTACCAGCAGATGGGCCTGGCCAAGGCCGAGGCAGCGCGCCTGAAGGGTCGCCTGCGCGCCTGGGACAGCATCGCCGTGCCACGTTGGGCCGGTGTGCCGGAGTCGCGTTGCGTGCAACTGGGTTACTTCTGCCTGCAACTGCCTGCCATGCAGGCCGCGCCCGACCAGCCGGCAGCCTCCCGTGAAGCCGACCTCGCCGATATCCGCGTGTTCCGCCAGTTCAACCCGTTCCCGCTGCCGGCCGACAGCGACGGTGCGCCAACCTGGAACAACCTGCTGGCCGACCTGCGTGCCTTGCTGGAACTGGCCAAGCCAGAAGTACTGGTAATGCCGCACCCGCAGCTCGACCCGCACCCTGATCACATATGCGCACAAGCAGCGGTGCTTGAAGCCCTGCAAGGCCTGGCCTGGCAGCCACAAACCCTGCTGTGCTACGCCAACCACCTGCATGATAACGACCGCTGGCCCATGGGCGACAGCGGCGATGGCGTGGCCTTGCCTCCGCAGTTGAGTGCTGCGCAGGCCTGGGCACCTTGCAGCCTGGTGCTGGACCTGGCTACCCAGCACGACAAGGCCATGGCCCTGGGCATGATGCACGACCTGCAGCCGCCCGCGCCGTTCAAACGCCGCCTGCGCCGCTTGCTGCAACGCTGGCTGGCCGGGCGGCGGTCGTCGCCTTATGGGGAGAACGAATTCTTCCGCAAGGCCGTGCGCCGACACGAACTGTTCTGGCGGCGCGAGCTGTAAGCACGCCCCATGGTTGACCGCGATGGCGCAGAGCGCCCAAGGAAAGCAATGAAAGTCCTATTTCTGGTGCAGAAGGAACAGCGGGCGATTCTCGACCGCCTGTACGATGGCGTCGCGGCCAACTGCGAGTGCGACCTGCGTTGGCTGACCAGCGAAGACCAGCGCAACCTGCGTCGCTACTTCAAGCGTGAAGTGCAGGTCGAGCGCTATGACCGCATCGTGTTCTTCCTGCGCTTCAAGCAGGAGATCCGCCAGGTGGCCTTCATCCGCACCGTGCCGAACCTGGTCATCCTCGAGCACGACGCCTACCAGAACTACATTCCGTGCAAGTACACCGGCAAATTCAGCGCTCATTACCGCCAATTGCCATGGGCACGGGTGATCAGCTCTGGCTATATGGTCAGCGAGCGCCTGCGCCAGGAAGGTTTCGATGCGGTGTTCGTGCCCAAGGGCTACGACGAGCAATTGCTGACCGACCAGGGGCGTGAGCGCGACATCGAACTGGCCTTCGTCGGCAGTGTCAACAGCGTGGCCTACAGCGGGCGCAAGGCGCTGCTGGACGAATTGGGGCAGGTCGAGAACTTGCTGGTAACCCGTACCAAGTCGGGTGAAGACTATTGCAACACGCTCAACCGTATTCGTTTCTTCGTCAGTGCCGACGTCGGCATGGGCGAATACATGATCAAGAACTTCGAAGCCATGGCCTGTGGCTGTGTGTTGCTGGCGTACGACCAGGGCGAGGAAGAAAACCGCGCATTGGGCCTGCAGGACATGCACAACGTGGTGTTCTATGACAACATCCCGACCCTTCAGGCAAAGCTCCGCCGTTTGCGTGCAGACCCTGAGCTGGCTCGGCAGATTGCAGAAAATGGCCGCCATCTGGCGGTTTCCCGTTTCAGTTTCGCCGCAGTTGGACGTAGCATCGTCGACCATATGCGCCCGGCGCTCAGGCCCCATCCGCCGTTGTCTGCGTGGCAGCGGCTGCGCCTGAAACTGGGCATCTAAACAAGAGCTTTCGCGCCCAGGAGCGGGTGTCGCAAGCCGATAGTCGCAATGCGGAGGGAGTCCGGTGCGCTTTTCAGAAGAGAGTGACGTCACGCTTGTCGTGACCAGTTGTGGGCGGTTCGATCTGCTCAAAGATACCCTTGAGAGTTTCGATCGCTACAACACCGCGCCCATTCGCGAAGTGTTCATCACCGAAGATTCCGGTGACGATGCCGTGCATGGCGCTGTGCCAGAGCACTGGAAACCGTACTGCAAGGTGTTCGTCAACCGGCCCAAACTCGGCCAGTTGCCGTCAATCGACCTGGCCTACAGCCACGTCAAGACGCCGTACATCTTCCACTGCGAAGACGACTGGCATTTCTACCGCCAGGGCTTTGTCGAAGACTCGCGGGCCATCCTGGATGTCAGCCCCAACCTGTTGCAGGTGTGGTTGCGCAGCCATGCCCATGACCTGGCCGTCCACAGCCCGTACATCCACCTGGGCGATCGCCAGATCATCGCCGGTGTGCCGTGCTACCCGCTGCTGTCCGACAAGGCCGAATGGCAGGCGTTTTCGCTCAACCCCGGCCTGCGTCGATTGAGCGATTACCAGCGCTGTGCGCCATTTGCCGCCTATGCTGGAGAGAAGGCGCTTTCCCGGCGCTACGCTGAGTTAAATCTGACAGCGGTCACCTTGGAGGGTGATGCAGTATTGCACACCGGATTTGGCAATCACGTGACCTTGCCCATTGAAGTGGAGCGCAAGGCCAAGCGTCGCCAACGTGATCGGATCAAACTGGCATTGACGCTGGTGACAGGTGCCTTGATCGGCATGGGTATCACCCTTTTTGTTCAATGAAGTCGCTGTCCCACCTGACATGAGCGGGAGAGGGCCCATGAACATCGTCAATATGATGTGGGCGGGTGGAACGCCGTACATGTCCATCCACAAGGTGCATCGGCAAGTGCTGTCGCACGCCGGTACCGATGCCCGGATCAGTAACTGGTTGCTGCTGGGTAGCGGGCTGTGCTGTGGGCTCGGTTCGACCCGGGAGTGGCACATGCCGCCACGTGCGCTGAAAGGGCGACACCTGTGGCGCCTGCTGCGGCCGTGGTTGCGCATGCGTTTGCGCAAGGCGCTGACCGAGGCCAAGGCAGAAATCGTGCTGCTCGACGGTATTGGGGTCGCGCGGCTGGTACTGCCGCTGTTGCAGAACATTCCCCAGGTGCGGGCCAAGGTGCTGTTCCATGGCAAGACGCGCCTGAACAGCAGCGATATTCGCCTGTTGCGTATGCTCCCGGCCGAGCGGCTGAGCATCGCGGCCGTGTCGCATACGCTGGCTGAATCGCTGGAGCATGACTTGGGCCGGCCGGTGCAGACCCTGCGCATGGCGCTTGATCCGCTGGCCTTCGTCGAGCCGTTGCTGAGCCGGGACCACGCCAGGCAGGCGCTACAATTACCTCAGACCGACGGGGTGATGCTGGGCGCGGTAGGGCGGCTGGTAGAGAGCAAAGGCTTTGAAATGCTGATCGAGGCATTCGCCAAGGCCAATGCACGGCAACCGGGCCTGCAGTTGGCAATCATTGGTGAGGGGCCGCAGCATGCCGTGCTGCAGGCGCGTATCGACGCGCTGGGCCTGGCCGGGCGTGTTCACCTGCGCGGTCACCGTGAAGACCTGCAGCAGCTGTATCGGGCATTCGACTGGCTATTGGTGCCTTCGCGTTCCGAAGGCCTCGGGCTGGTGGTGCAAGAGGCCGTGATGGCCGATGTGCCGGTGGTGTGCAGTGACCTTCAGGTGTTCCGCGAGCAGTTGCGCGATACGGGTGGCTACCTGCCCATTGCCGACGAAAGCGCCTGGGCTGAGGCGATCGAGCGCTGTACCGCGCTCGGCGCCCCGGCGGTAGCCGCCAGGCAGCGCCAGGCGCTGGCGCCGGAGCAGGCCTGGCAGGCCTTCTGCAACGGCTCGCAGAGCCTGTTGCGCAACTGACAGTCAGCGCGCCAGCAGGGCTGCCTGGAAGGCGGCGAGGGGGAACCGGTCACCCAGGTTCTCCCGCTCGATATAGCGCACCATGTGCTGCACATTGCGCCGAATCATGCGTGCCGACAGCGGCGGGCGCAGGAAACGCATGTCGGCTACATCGATCAGGCCGAGCTGCTGCTCAGGGGTGACCACCACATTGCCCAGGTGCAGCGAGCGGAAGTACACGCCGCTGCGGTGCAGCTGGCGGACCAGCTGGATCAGTTCCGGCAGGTAAGTGTCCCAGCTGAAGCCTTCATCGCGCGACATTTGCAGCAAGGTGCGCCCGGGTAGCGGGCGATACAGCACGGCAGTGCGGCCTGGCTGGTCGAGCTTGTGCTGGCTGATCACTTCGAGGGTGGGGATGCCCAGTTGCGCCAGGCGCGCGGCGTTATCGACGAAGCGCTGCGAGTAGGGGCGCAGCAGTGCAGATGAAATCAGCCGCTTCCTACGAAAAACCTTGAGGAAATTACCATCCGCGAGCAGGTAGACTTTGGCGCCATGGCTGTCTGCCTCAAGCACCTGTGCGCCTTGTGTCAGCTGATCGAAGTCGATCTGGGTGAGCCGGGAGCATTGCATGAATAGAGCCTTGTCGTCTGGCGAGCAAAATGACCGGCAATAATGCCGAAAATAATGCGGTAGCACCATGGATGGTGTCTTTGATTCATCGGGGGAAAAGGATGCTGTATCAAAAAAACTGGGCGCGGGCCTGGTTGGGGTTGGGTCTGGTCTGGTTCCTGGCGGCGATTGCCTTGGCACCAAGTAACAAAATTTATCAGCAAGGGCTGGTGTTGTTCCTGTGGCTGCCGACGTTGGTGCTGGCATGGTCCGCCCGCGAGGTGCTGGTGCACGCCTGCAAGCGTCAGCCGGCGCTGTGGATGAGTTTGCTGTTGCTGTTGGCCTGGAGTGGGCTGAGCCTGGTCTGGTCATCGGCAGAGGACGCGGGGCGTGAGATCAAGCGCCTGGTCTACATTCTGGTGTTCCTGATGGCGTTTCCGTTGCTGGCCCAGCTTGGCCTGGCGAGGATTCGCCAGCTGTTGCTGCTCGGTAGTGCCTTGCTGGCTGTTGCCGCGCTGGTTTCGGTCATCCATTTCTATGGCGTGCTTGGCATGCCTTGGCGGGTCCGCCTGCAGGGCATCGGTGAAATATCGCACCCCATCCTGGGTGCATACGTCGTCGGTACGGCGGTGCTTTTCATGCTTTACGAGCCACCTCGGCACCGTGGCCTGCAGCTCTTGTGGCTGGCGGCACTGGCGTGCCTGGGGGCGTTTGCCATGCTCAGCCAGAGCCGTGGCGCGCTGCTGGCCCTGGTGCTTACTGTCATCATGGCGCCGCTGTGGTTCCGTGACCGCCACAGCCGGGTGTTTTCCATCCTGGCAGTCATTGCAACGGGCCTTGCTTTCTATGTGGTGTATGACCTGATCGCCAAGCGCGGCTCATCCTACCGGCCGGAAATTTTCCATGCCGTGGTCGACATGATTGCCGCCCACCCCTGGACCGGCCTGGGCCTGGGGGCTGCCTACGACGTCAGTGCGGTGGGCAAACATTTTGATCACACCCACAACATGTTCACCCACGTTGCCGTAGAGATGGGCCTGCCGGGCATGCTGCTCTGGGTCATGGTGTGGTTGTTCACCCTGGGTGAAATCATTCGCGCGCGCGGCACGCTGTTTGGCAAGGTCCTGCTGGGCTTCTGGGTGTATTCGACCCTGGCCATGCAGTTCGATGCCGCCAGCCTCACCGGTACGCCACGTGCCGAATGGTTTATCAGCTGGCTGCCTGTCGGCCTTGCCATGATGCTGCCATGGGGGCGTGCCGAAAATGACGCCTGTGGTAAAATTTCCGGTTCAACCTGAACAGCGAGCTTGATAATGGCCGAAACCCCGCGACCGGCGGAGCACACCTCCAGCCTGAAGATCTACTTCCGGCTGTTGGGCTATGTGAAACCCTATGTCGGCATTTTCCTGCTGAGCATTGTCGGTTTCGTGATCTTTGCCTCGACCCAGCCGATGCTGGCCGGCATCCTGAAGTACTTTGTTGACGGGCTGAGCAACCCTGAAGCGGTGTTGTTCCCCAATGTCCCCTACCTGCGCGACCTGCAATTGCTGCAGGCGGTGCCGCTGCTGATCATCCTGATCGCCGCGTGGCAGGGCCTGGGGTCGTTCCTTGGCAACTATTTCCTGGCCAAGGTTTCCCTGTGCCTGGTGCACGACCTGCGCGTGGAGTTGTTCAACAAGCTGCTGGTACTGCCCAACCGCTACTTCGACAACCACAACTCCGGGCACCTGATTTCGCGTATCACCTTCAACGTGACCATGGTCACCGGTGCTGCCACCGATGCAATCAAGGTGGTCATCCGTGAAGGCCTGACCGTGGTGTTCCTGTTTGCCTACCTGCTGTGGATGAACTGGCACCTGACCTTGGTCATGGTCGCCATCCTGCCGGTGATTGCGGTGATGGTCCGCATTGCCAGCAAAAAATTCCGCAAGCAGAGCAAGAAGATCCAGGTGGCCATGGGCGACGTTACCCACGTCGCCTCGGAAACCATCCAGGGTTATCGCGTGGTCCGTAGCTTTGGCGGCGAGGCTTACGAAGAGCAGCGTTTCAGCAAGGCCAGCCAGAGCAATACCGACAAGCAGCTGCGCATGACCAAGACCGGCTCGCTGTACACGCCGATGCTGCAGCTGGTGATCTACAGCGCCATGGCCGCGCTGATGTTCCTGGTGCTGTTCCTGCGCGGTGAGTCTACCGCCGGTGACCTGGTGGCCTACATTACCGCTGCTGGCTTGCTGCCCAAGCCGATTCGCCAGTTGTCGGAAGTCAGCTCGACCATCCAGAAGGGCCTGGCGGGTGCAGAAAGCATCTTCGAGCAACTGGACGAAGAGCCTGAACTGGACACCGGTACTGTCGAGAAAGACCGCGTGGAAGGGCGCCTGGAAGTGCGCAACCTGAGCTTCACCTACCCGGGTACCGAGCGTGAAGTGCTGAGCGACATCAGCTTTGTCGCCGAGCCTGGGCAGATGATCGCCCTGGTTGGCCGCTCTGGCAGCGGCAAGTCGACCCTGGCGTCGCTGATCCCGCGTTTCTATCACCATGACCAGGGGCAGATCCTGCTCGATGGCGTGGAGATCGAGGACTACCGCCTGCGCAACCTGCGCCGCCACGTTTCGCAGGTGACCCAGCACGTCACCCTGTTCAACGACACCGTGGCCAACAACATTGCCTATGGCGATCTGGCGGGTGCCCCGCGCGCAGACATCGAAGCCGCTGCGGCCGATGCCTATGCCAAGGAGTTCGTCGACCGCTTGCCGAAGGGCTTCGATACCGAGGTGGGTGAAAACGGCGTGCTGCTCTCCGGCGGCCAGCGCCAGCGCCTGGCTATTGCCCGGGCACTGCTGAAGAACGCGCCGCTGCTGATTCTCGACGAGGCTACTTCGGCCCTGGATACCGAATCCGAGCGGCACATCCAGGCTGCCCTGGACCACGTGATGCAAGGCCGCACCACGCTGGTGATCGCCCACCGCCTCTCGACCATCGAGAAGGCTGACCAGATCCTGGTCATGGACCAAGGGCGCCTGGTAGAGCGCGGCACCCACGCCGAGCTGCTCGCGGCCAATGGCCATTATGCCCGCCTGCATGCCATGGGTCTGGATGAGCCGGTCAAGGCCGATATCACCTGAGTCCTCCCTGATCGGGGCCGTAACGGCCCCGATTGTCACGGGAATTTTCCGGGGGCGATCTGGCCATAAAGCCGTCGTCTACCCTGTGCTAATATCCTGCCCCTGTTCATTATTTCCATATGGGTTGCCCATGAAGTTGTCCATGCCGCGTTTCGATCAAGCCCCGGTTCTGGTGGTCGGCGATGTCATGCTCGACCGCTACTGGCATGGCGGTACTTCGCGTATTTCGCCTGAGGCGCCAGTGCCGGTGGTCAAGGTCGATCAGATCGAGGATCGCCCCGGCGGCGCGGCCAACGTTGCCTTGAACATCGCCGCCCTGGGCGCACCGGCTTCGCTGATCGGCGTTACCGGCCAGGACGAGGCCGCCGACAGCCTCGCCAACAGCCTTCAGGCTGCGGGCGTGCGTTCGGTGTTCCAGCGCATCGCGCACCAGCCGACCATCGTCAAGCTGCGGGTCATGAGCCGTCACCAGCAACTGCTGCGTATCGATTTCGAAGAGCCGTTCGCCACCGACCCGCTGTCGCTGGGTGCCGAAGTCGACAGCCTGCTCGAAGGCGTCAAGGTGCTGGTCTTGTCGGACTACGGCAAGGGCGCACTGAAGAATCATCAAAGCCTGATCCAGGCAGCGCGGGCCAAGGGCATTCCGGTGCTGGCCGACCCCAAGGGCAAGGATTTCTCCATCTACCGCGGCGCCAGCCTGATCACCCCGAACCTCAGCGAGTTCGAGACCATCGTTGGCCGTTGCGCCGATGAGGCCGAACTGGTCGCCAAAGGCTTGCAGCTGCTGCAGGACCTGGACCTCGGCGCCGTGCTGGTAACCCGGGGCGAGCACGGCATGACCCTGCTGCGCGTCGGCCAGCCGGCGCTGCACCTGCCGGCGCGGGCGCGTGAAGTGTTCGATGTGACCGGTGCCGGTGATACCGTCATTTCCACCCTCGCGGCGGCCATTGCGGCTGGCGAGGACCTGCCCCACGCGGTGGCCCTGGCCAACCTGGCGGCCGGCATCGTGGTCGGCAAGCTGGGTACGGCTGCGATCAGTGCCCCGGAACTGCGCCGGGCGATCCAGCGTGAAGAAGGTTCCGAGCGCGGCGTGCTGGGCCTGGAGCAGCTGCTGCTGGCCATCGATGATGCGCGGGCGCACAAAGAGAAGATTGTCTTCACCAATGGCTGCTTCGACATCCTGCATGCCGGGCACGTCACCTACCTGGAACAGGCGCGGGCCCAGGGCGATCGGCTGATCGTCGCGGTCAACGACGACGCCTCGGTCAGCCGTTTGAAAGGGCCGGGCCGGCCGATCAACAGCGTCGACCGGCGCATGGCCGTACTGGCCGGGCTGGGCGCGGTGGACTGGGTAATCAGCTTCCCGGAAGGCACCCCGGAAAACCTGCTGAGCCAGGTCAAGCCGGATGTGCTGGTCAAGGGGGGCGACTATGGCATTGATCAGGTAGTGGGCGCTGATATCGTCAAGGCGTATGGCGGCACTGTGAAGGTGCTTGGCCTGGTCGAGAACAGCTCGACCACCGCGATTGTCGAAAAGATTCGCAAGAACTGATACAGCCGGGGCCGCTTTGCGGCCCAATCGCCGGCAAGCCAGCTCCCACAGGTACAGCGCAAGCCTTGAGAATTGCACAGGCCTTGTGGGAGCTGGCTTGCCGGCGATTGGCTGCGAAGCAGCCCCAGGGATTCACTTGTGAAGTGAGGTGCGGGCCCGCGCCAGCAATGCCCGGGCCTTGTCGCCAAAGCGCTGCAGGTGCGATGCCCGCGCCGGCTTGCTCTCCACCAACCCCTGCTGCTTCACCCAGTCCTTCCAGCGCACCCGCTCGTCCGTCACTACCCAGCCTTCCTGCCGGGCAAAACTCTCGGCCAGGTACAGTCCGCGTGTGCTCGCCGGCACCAGTTCATCCTTCTTCAGGGTATACAGCTCCGCCAGCGGGTGGCCGTCCTTCAACGGCATCAGGTACAGGTCTGGCCGTTTGCGGTTGAGCCGCGCTACCAGCTGGCCGCCCTCCAGCCGCTCATCGACGTGGAACAGGCTGAGCTTCTTGGCTTCACGAGGCACCTGCAGGCGCATGTCGTAGATCAGCTGCAGCGAGGCGGTGGGCAAGTGCACATAGGCCCTTGGCCGCTCCAGCAGCATCAGGTTGCCGCAGTGCACGGGCCGGGCGGCACCGGACTCGGGGGCCAGCAGGAAGTGCGGTGTTTCGCGGTAGTGCAGGGCAGCGGCGTATGGGACGGGCAGCCAGGTATCGTTGAAGCGCCCGCCTAACCAGCCTTCCGGGGTTTCCAGCAGGCATTCCTCAGCCACTTCCTGAACAGCCGTGTGCAACGGCAGGTTCAGCTCCTGCGCCGGTACATACCCAGAAATCAGTTTCAGCACCACATCGCCACGGTCCTGCCGGCGCTGGCGCACCAACACCCAGTAATCACGGTTTTGCCAATGCAGGGTAAGGCGCACCGACACACCCAGGTTGGCCAGTTCGACCACGAAGCGCTGCGTGTCGGGCAGCTGGATGGCCTTGCGCCGCTGTTGGGTCTGGGCAAAGTTCAGCGGCATGCCGATGCTCTGGTAGATCAGGCCTTCGGGTGTGGCTTCGACATGCAGTGGCAGTGTCTTGAAGTTGCTCGGGTTCTTGCGGATCAGCGTTCGCGCCACGAGGCTCCTCCTTGCGTCGGGTCATTCTCCTGGCCCTTGTTGGGCCAGGGGCATCTCAGTGCTGGCCCAGGATGCGGGCGACGGTGGCCACGTTGTGGGCCAGGTGCAGCGGATTGATGGTGCCGACGATAGCACTGCTGACGCCCGGGTGGGCGAATAGCAGCTCGAAGCTTGCCTGCACCGGGTCAACGCCCGGGGCCAGGCAGACATGCCCGCTGGCCAGGGCCTTCTTCACCAGGATGGCCTTGCCGTGTTCGGCAGCGTAGTCCAGCACCGGGCGTTCTGCCTGCTCGTTGAGGTTGTAGGTAACCATGGCGCAGTCGCCTTGTTCCAGGGCTTTCAGGCCACCGGCCACGGTCTTGCCGGACAGGCCGAAGCCGAGGATCTTGCCCTCCTGCTTGAGCTCCGCCAGGGTCTGGTAGACCTCCTGCCGTTCGAGGATCGCCAGGTCGTTGCCGTCTGAATGCACCAGCACCAGTTCGATGCGGTCGGTTTCCAGGCGGCGCAGGCTGCGCTCTACCGAACGGCGGGTGTGGGCGGCACTGAAGTCGAAGTGCGACAGGCCGTTGTCGAATTCTTCGCCGACCTTGCTGACGATCACCCACTCATCGCGTTGGCCGCGCAGCAGCGGGCCCAGGCGTTCTTCACTGCGGCCATAGGCGGGGGCGGTGTCGATCAGGTTGATGCCCAGCTCGCGGGCCTGGGCCAGCAGCATGCGGGCTTCGTCATCGCCCGGGATGGTGAAGCCGGTGGGGTACTTCACACCCTGGTCGCGGCCCAGCTTGACCGTGCCCAGGCCCAGCGGCGAAACCTGGAAACCGGTGCTGCCCAGCGGGCGGTGGAAGTCGTGCAGGGTGGGCAGGCTCATGGCAGCAGTTGCTCCCAGGCTGGTACACCTACCGGTGGGCGTGGCAGGCCGGCCAGGTCGGTTTGTGCCTGTGGACGGATGCCGTCGCGCTCCAGATGGGCGATGACCCGGTCGCTGAAGTCCGGTGCCAGCGCCAGCTTGGTCGGCCAACCCACCAGCAGGCGCTGCTGGTCGGCAAGGAAGGCGTTGTCCGGGCGTACCAGGCCCGATTGCGCAGGTTCGGCGCGGTCGACGCGCAGGGTGGCCCAGCGCACAAGGCTCTGGTCAACCCATGGCAACAGGTTGGCGATTTCCTTCTGTGCCGCAGCAATCTGCGCTGCAGGTTCGCGCGCCACGCCATCGGCTTCGGCCAGGTCGCCGCCGAGGTACCACACCCACTGGCCATCGGCCGCCGGGTGGGTGGTCACCGTAACCCGTGGCTTGGGCCCGCCACCGAGGCAGTGGGCGTACAAAGGTTTGAGGTTCGGGCCCTTGGCCATGACCATGTGCAGGGGGCGTGTCTGCATTGCGGGCTGCTGCAAGCCGAGGGTGTGCAGCAAGTCTTCGGTGCCGGCGCCTGCACTCAATACAACGCGCTGGGCACGAATTTCGCGGCCGTCGACGCGCAGGCCGACCAGTTCGTCGCCTTCGCTCAGCGGTTCGATGTGTTCGCCCGCCAGCAGGCTGTCACCCGCCAGTTCGGCCAGGTTGGCCAGCAGGCTGGGGACATCGATGACCAGCTCGGCCAGGCGATACACTTTGCCCTTGAAGGCTCGGTCCTGCAGTGCAGGCGGCAGTTGCTCGCCCTTGACCTGTTCGACACGGGTGCGCACGGCCTTGCTGGCGAAGAAGCTTGTGAGGTTGCCGGCCAGGGTGCCCGGTGACCACAGGTAGTGGGCATCGGAGAGCAGGCGGGTACGGCCGAGGTCGAGTTCACCGTCGCCAGCCAGGGCCTCACGCCAGCGCCGCGGCATGTCGGCAATGGCTTCCGAGGCGCCGGTAAGGGCACCGTGCAGCGCGTACTTGGTGCCGCCGTGGATAATGCCCTGCGACTTTATCGTCTGCTCACCGCCAAGGCTGGCGCGTTCCACCAGCACTGTCGAGTAGCCCTGGCGGCGCAGGCGGGCATTGAGCCAGAGGCCTGCGACCCCGGCGCCGACGATCAGCACGTCAGTGGAAATGGCAGATGGCATGGCGGTACCTCGAAGACTGGGACAGCTGGCAAGTATACAGGCTATACCTGTGAGGGCCCTATCGCCGGCAAGCCAGCTCCCACAGGGATAGTGCAGAGCCTGCAACTTCCACTATCCCTGTGGGAGCTGGCTTGCCGGCGATGAGGCCCGCACAGGTTGTCTCAATGCCCGGCTGTTTTGGAGAACAGCTGAATCACCACCACCCCACCCACAATCATGGCCATGCCCAGCATCGCCGGCACATCCAGCTTCTGCCCGTAGATCACCAGCGCCGCCACGCTGATCAGCACAATCCCCAGCCCCGACCAGATGGCGTAGGCGATGCCCACCGGAATACTGCGCACCACCAAGGTCAGCATCCAGAACGCGATGCCATAGCCGACCACCATCAGCAGCAGCGGGAATGGCGTGCTCAGGCCTTTCACCGCTTTCATCGAGGCAGTGGCGATCACTTCGGCGCAGATGGCGATGGCGAGATAGGTATAGGCATTCATGGCGGGATCCTCTGGTAACTGGTCGGGCATTCTAGACCTTGCCCAGATGCGGTAAAGTCATTACCTATCAGATATGGGGATAGGTTGATGGCTGAGCAATGGAACCTGGAGCAGCTGCGAATTTTTCTGCGCGTCGCCGAATTGCGCTCCTTTTCTGCCGTTGCCCGCGAACAGCGCAAGGCTCAATCGGCCATCAGCAATGCCATCGCCCTGCTGGAAGCAGACCTGGGTGTCACGTTGTTCGAGCGCAGCAGCGGCCGGCAACCGAAGCTGACCGAAAATGGCAGTGCGTTGTTGGAAGATGCCCGCGAACTGTTGCGTCAGTGCGAACACCTGGATGGTCGTGCCCTGGCCCTGATGCGTGGGCAGGAGGCCTTGCTGCGGGTTGCCCAGGACGAAGCCATGCCGTACCAGCCGGTGATCGACAGCCTTGACGAACTGGCCAGTCGCTACCCGTTCCTGGAGGTGCAACTGGCCAGCGGTGCCCAGGGCGATGTGGCGCGCAAGCTGGTGGAGCGGCGCGCCGATCTGGGCCTGTTCTTCCACCACGAAAGCATCCCGGCGTCGCTGGAGCGGCGGGCGCTGGGCAGTGTGGAGATGGTCACGGTTTGCGCAGTCGGCCACCCGCTGGCGGGCGAAGGTCGGGTCACCCGCCAGCAACTGGCGCGCCACCGGCAGTTGCTGATCACGCCACAACAAAGCGGTTACCCAGGCGGCGAGGCGATCAGCCCGCAGGTATGGCGTGCCGACAGCTTCTACGCCATGGCTGAACTGCTGATGCGTGGCCTGGGCTGGGCCTGGTTGCCGCGGCACGTGGTGCAGTACCCGACCTACCAGGCGCACATGGTCGAGCTCGATAGCGAGTGGCGCCCGCCGGCGCTGGTGGCGGAACTGGCCTGGCGCCGTGATGCGCCCCTGGGGCCGGCCGCGCAGTGGCTGGCCGAGCGCTTTGCGGTGCACCTGCGCGCGATCGGGTAAACTCCGGCGCCATGAACAGAACACTCTATACCTTGCTGTTTCACCTGGGCCTGCCGCTGGTTGCGCTGCGCCTTTACCTGCGCGCGCGCAAGGCGCCGGCCTATGGCCAGCGCGTCGCCGAGCGTTTTGCCTTCAAGCTGCCGGCCATGCGCCAGGGCGGTATCTGGGTGCATGCGGTGTCGGTGGGCGAGAGCATCGCTGCGGCGCCTATGGTGCGTGCCTTGCTCAAGGCCTACCCTGAACTGCCGATAACTCTTACCTGCATGACGCCGACCGGTTCCGAGCGTATTCGCGCCATGTTCGCCGACGAACCGCGTGTGCAGCATTGCTACCTGCCCTACGACCTGCCGTGGACGGCCGGGCGATTTCTTGACCATGTGCAGCCAAAGCTGGGCATCATCATGGAAACCGAGCTGTGGCCCAACCACATCCACCAGTGTGCCAAACGCGGTATTCCGGTAGCGCTGGCCAACGCGCGATTGTCCGAGCGCTCGGCACGCGGCTACGGGCGCTTTGCCAAGCTGACACGGCCGATGCTGGCGGAAATGAACCTGATCGCCGTGCAGACCGAAACCGAGGCGCAACGCTTCCGTGACCTGGGCGCTCGCCCGGAGTGCGTACAGGTTACCGGTTCTATCAAGTTCGACCTGAAGATTGATGAGCAACTGCTGCCGCGTGCCAGGGCGTTGCGTGAGCAGTGGGGGGCACAGCAGCGCCCGGTGTGGATTGCCGCCAGTACCCATGACGGTGAGGATGCACTGATCCTGCAGGCGCACCGGCAGTTGCTGCAGGTGCATGGCGATGCCTTGCTGATCCTGGTGCCGCGCCATCCCGAGCGCTTCAATGCTGTGCATGCGCTGTGCAGCGAGCAATTCACCACCGTGCGCCGTTCTTCGGCAGCCCCGGTCGAAGCGCAAACCCGCGTGTTGCTGGGCGACACCATGGGTGAGTTGCTGTTCCTCTACGCGCTGGCTGATATTGCCTTTGTCGGCGGTAGCCTGGTGCCGACCGGTGGGCACAACCCGCTGGAGCCGGCGGCGCTGGCCTTGCCGGTGCTGATGGGGCCGCATGTGTTCAACTTCCTTGAAATCAGCGCTATGTTGCGTGAAGCGGGGGCGTTGCAGCAGGTGGACGATGCCGACGGGCTGGCCGGTGCGGTGCGGCGGTTGGTCGAGTTGCCGCAGGATGCGCAGCGCATGGGCGAGGCGGGCAGGGCGGTGATGCAGGCCAATCAGGGCGCGTTGCAGCGCTTGCTCGATGGCCTGGATGCGCTTATCCGCTGACTTTTGCTTTGGTTGTCCTGGCCTCATCGCCGGCAAGCCAGCTTCCACAGGTACTGCACATGGCTTGAGGCCAGTGAGGAACCTGTGGGAGCTGGCTTGCCGGCAATGAGGCTATCAAAAACAACCCGGTCTGTGAGCAATACACCCCTATTTCAAGGGCGGCGCTCAAAGTTCTTGGCCGCTGCGGCAGCCAGGTCTGGCGGCAGGAAGTCCTTGTCCGGGTTGTAGTCCGGTTTCAGGTAGCGCTTGAGGTCCTGCAGGTCTTGCGGGCTGAGGGTGCCGGCCGCCTGTTTCAGGCTCAGGTTGTCGAGGATGTAGTCATAGCGGCTGTTGTTGTAGTCGCGCACCGAGGTGTACAGCTGGCGCTGGGCATCGAGCACGTCGACGATGTTGCGGGTACCCACCTGGTAGCCGATTTCGGTGGCTTCCAGCGCGCTCTGGTTGGAGATGATCGACTGCTTGCGTGCTTGCACCTGTTCCACGTCGGTGTTCACCGCGCGGTGCAGGTTGCGGGTGTTTTCCACCACCTGGCGGCGCAGGCTTTCACGCTGCTGTTCGCTCTGGCTCAGGCGCTGATAGGCCTCGCGTACCTGCGAGCTGGTCAGGCCGCCGCTGTAGATCGGGATGTTCAGCTGCAGGCCAACGCTGGTCTGCTCGACGTCGCCGCTGTAGCGCACGCCCAATTGCGAAGGGTTGGTAAAGCCGAGGTTGTCGTTGTCACCCTTCTGGTACTTGGCCACTGCATCCAGGGTCGGCGCATGGCCGGCCTTGCGCTGGCGCAGGGTCTCTTCGGCGGCGGAGACCGCATAGTTGGTGGCCAGCAGGTTGAGGTTCTGGCGGCCGGCGGTTTCGACCCAGGCCTTAGCGTCGTTTGGCGTGGGTACCTGCACCGGCAGGGTATGCACCACGCCTTGAATCGAGGTGTATTCACGGTTGGTCAGTGTGACCAGCGCTTCAAAGGCATCCTGCACCTGGCGCTCGGCGATGATCCGATTGGCGCGGGCCGTGTCATAGCTGGCCTGGGATTGCAGCACGTCGGTCTTGTCCGAAAGGCCCACATCGAAGCGTTCGTTGGACTGATCCAGCTGGCGTTTGAATGCGGCTTCCTCGGCCTTGGTGGCGGCCAGGTTGTCCTGCGCGCGCAGCACGGCAAAGTAGTTTTGCGCGGTTTGCAGGATCAGGTTCTGTTCAGTGGCCGACAGCTCCAGCGCTGCCTGTTCGTTGACCGCTTCAGCTGCCTGCAGCTGGAACCAGCGATCAGCGCGGAAGATTGGCTGGGCCAGGGTCGCGCTCCATGAGTTGCCGCTGCGGTTGGAGGTGATGGAAGGCTCGTCCAGCTTGGTGCGGGTGTTCAGCATCTCGGCATCGGCCGAGAGGTTTGGCAGCAATCCGGCGCGGGCCTGCGGCACCACTTCGCGGCGGGCGCCATAATCGGCACGTGCCGCAGCCAGGTCGGCGTTGTTGTCTACTGCTTCCTGATAAACGCTGACCAAATCGGTTTTGACTGTCGAGGGCACGTCCACTGCCCAGGCCACTCCGTTGGACGCACAAGACACGGCTATCGCCAGTGAGAGTTTGCGCAGCATAGAGGCAATCCTTGTACGAAATTTAATTACTGAACTGTTGAGTATCGAGTGACGGGCCAGTGTAGTGCCATGCGCCCCTGGCAACAATCGCCCGGTGTGCCTTTCATCAACCGCGCATTTACCCGCTTGGCTTTGCCGACCACTCCAGTCTAGACTGCGCATGTTCTTGTCGGGGTGCCTTGAAGCAAAGGCTGAGATCGCAGAGGTGCGGATCCCGTTGAACCTGATCAGGTTAGCGCCTGCGTAGGGAACAAGATTGCTCGCCTTCCCGGGGAGCCTCTTGTGCCAGGTCCGGGAATGTCGCAGCTGCATGCAGCTTCAGGCACCCCCATATCCGGCACTGCACTCGTCCATGGGTGCGTCCGCGCTTTTCAGGTTCTCCCCCGACATTCCACTGCTAGGAAGCCGTCTGGAGAGCCTGTGATGACCAAACAAGAAAAAGCGATCAACCTCAGCGAATCGGCACAAGTCGATCAGCAGTCCGTGCAACCGTTCCCCCGCTCGCGCAAGATTTATGTCGAAGGCTCGCGCCCGGACATCCGCGTGCCCATGCGCGAAATCAGCCTGGACGATACCCCAACCGATTTCGGCGGCGAGACCAACGCGCCGGTACTGGTTTACGACACGTCCGGCCCGTACACCGACCCCAACGTGATCATCGATGTGCGCAAGGGCCTGGCCGACGTGCGTTCGGCCTGGATCGACGCCCGTGGTGACACCGAGCGCCTGGGCGGGCTCAGCTCCGACTTCGGCCAGCAGCGCCTGAACGACGCCGAACTGGCCAAGCTGCGCTTCGCCCACGTGCGCAACCCGCGCCGTGCCAAGGCTGGCGCCAACGTCTCGCAGATGCACTATGCCCGCCAGGGCATCATCACCGCCGAGATGGAATATGTCGCCATCCGCGAAAACATGAAGCTGCAAGAAGCCCGCGCCGCTGGCCTGCTGAACGAGCAGCACGCCGGCCACAGCTTCGGTGCCAACATCCCGAAAGAAATCACCCCCGAATTCGTCCGCCAGGAAATCGCCCGTGGCCGCGCGATCATTCCGGCCAACATCAACCACCCGGAAGTCGAGCCGATGATCATCGGCCGCAACTTCCTGGTGAAGATCAACGGCAACATCGGCAACAGTGCCCTGGGGTCCTCGATCGAGGAAGAAGTGGCCAAGCTGACCTGGGGCATCCGCTGGGGCTCGGACACGGTCATGGACCTGTCCACCGGCAAGCACATTCACGAAACCCGTGAGTGGATCATCCGCAACTCGCCGGTGCCGATCGGTACCGTGCCGATCTACCAGGCCCTGGAAAAGGTCAACGGCGTGGCCGAAGACCTGACCTGGGAGCTGTTCCGCGACACCCTGATCGAGCAGGCCGAGCAGGGCGTGGACTACTTCACCATCCATGCCGGTGTGCTGCTGCGCTATGTGCCGCTGACCGCCAAGCGCGTCACCGGTATCGTCAGCCGCGGTGGCTCGATCATGGCCAAGTGGTGCCTGGCGCACCACAAGGAAAACTTCCTGTACACGCACTTCGACGAGATCTGCGAAATCATGAAGGCCTACGACGTCAGCTTCTCGCTGGGTGACGGCCTGCGCCCCGGCTCGATCGCCGACGCCAACGACGCCGCGCAGTTCGGTGAGCTGGAAACCCTCGGCGAGCTGACCAAGATTGCCTGGAAGCACGACGTGCAGTGCATGATCGAAGGCCCGGGCCACGTGCCGATGCAGTTGATCAAGGAGAACATGGACAAGCAGCTGGAGTGCTGGGACGAGGCTCCGTTCTACCCCCTCGGCCCGCTGACCACCGACATTGCCCCGGGCTACGACCACATCACCTCGGGCATTGGTGCGGCGATGATCGGCTGGTTCGGTTGCGCCATGCTCTGCTACGTCACGCCCAAGGAACACCTGGGCCTGCCGAACAAGGACGACGTCAAGACCGGCATCATCACCTACAAGATCGCCGCTCACGCCGCCGACCTCGCCAAAGGCCACCCGGGCGCGCAGATTCGCGACAACGCCCTGTCCAAGGCGCGTTTCGAGTTCCGTTGGGAAGACCAGTTCAACCTGGGCCTGGACCCGGACACTGCCCGTGCCTTCCACGACGAGACCCTGCCGAAGGAATCGGCCAAGGTTGCGCACTTCTGCTCGATGTGCGGGCCGAAGTTCTGCTCGATGAAAATCACCCAGGAAGTGCGTGAGTACGCTGCCAAGATCGAGGCCGTGGATGTGACGGTCGAGCAAGGCATGCGCGAGCAGGCCCAGCGTTTCCGCCAGGAAGGCAGCCAGCTGTACCAGAAAGTGTAAGAACGCTGGGGCCGCTTTGCGGCCCTTTCGCGCCACAAGGCCGCTCCCACAGGGACCGCACAAGGTTCAAGGCCTGCGCGGCCCCTGTGGGAGCGGCCTTGCGTCGCGATTCGAGGACGAAGTCCTCGCCAGGAACACCAACAACATTGCCGGCGAGCGCCAACCATGACATCACCCAGCCAGTTCTCCCCCGACCACCCGGTCCCCACCCACCAGCGCATCTTCGGCGCCCGCGACCTGTTCTCGCTGTGGTTCTCCCTCGGCATCGGCCTTATGGTGCTGCAAGTCGGCGCCATGCTCGCCCCAGGCCTTGGCCTTGCCGGCGCGGTGCTGGCCATCGCCCTGGGCACCGGCGTGGGTGTGCTATTGCTGGGCGCCGCCGGTGTCATCGGCAGCGACACCGGTCTTTCGGCCATGGGCACCCTGAAGCTCAGCTTGGGTGGCCATGGTGCGCGCTTGCCGGCTATGCTCAACCTGCTGCAACTGGTAGGTTGGGGCGCCTTCGAGATCATTGTCATGCGCGACGCCGCCAGCCTGCTGGGCGCGCGCGCGTTCGGCGAAGACAGTGTCTGGAACAGCCCGATGCTCTGGACCCTGTGTTTCGGTGCCCTGGCCACCTTGCTGGCCGTCAGTGGGCCGCTGGCCTTCGTGCGCAAGGTGCTGCGCGCCTGGGGTATCTGGGTGTTGCTGGGCGCTTGCCTGTGGCTGACCTGGAACCTGTTCGCCAAGGCCGACCTGGCTGAACTGTGGGGCCGCGCCGGTGACGGGTCGATGTCGCTGGCCGTGGGCTTCGATATCGTCATCGCCATGCCGCTGTCCTGGCTGCCGCTGATCGCCGACTACTCGCGCTTCGCCCGCAACGGCAAGCACGTGTTCGGCGGCACGGTCATTGGCTATTTCATCGGCAACACCTGGCTGATGAGCCTGGGCGTGGCCTACACCCTGGCCTTCGCTGCCAGTGGCGAGATCAATGCCCTGCTGCTGGCCCTGGCCGGCGCCGGCATGGGGATTCCGTTGCTGCTGATTCTGCTGGACGAGTCGGAAAAGGCCTTCGCCGACATCCACTCGGCAGCGGTTTCCACTGGCGTGCTGGTGCCTGTGAAGGTCGAGCACCTGGCGCTGGCCATCGGCTTGCTGTGCACCCTGATCGCCCTGCTGGCGCCACTGGCCCAGTACGAGAACTTCCTGCTGCTGATCGGTTCGGTGTTCGCGCCGCTGTTCGGCGTGGTGTTGATGGACCACTACGTGGTTCGTCGTCGCCGCTTGCCGGCACAGGTCGGCGGCTTGCACTGGCAGGCGCTGGTGGCCTGGTTTACGGGGGTGGCGGTCTACCACCTGATTGCCGCGCAGGCACCGGAACTGGGGGCTACCCTGCCAGCATTGCTGCTGGCAGGTGTGCTGCATGGGTTACTGAGCCTTAGCCGCGGCCGGGAAACAGTTCAGGCTTGAGTACGCCATTCAGGCGTGGGTAGGGGATCTTCAGTTCCACGTGGCCCATGGAATAGGGCGCGATGGCATAGACCTCGTACTTGACCACTACTGCGCCGTACGTCAGGGCGATGTGCGGCGACTTCTTGAACGGCCAGGTTTTGACGAACTCGGCGTCCTTGTCCATGCCCACGCTCATCAGCCAGGCGCGGTGCGACTCCTCGACGGTTTTCCAGAAGGTGTCCTCCTGGCCTGGCACCAGCATGTCCTGCAGGGTCAGCACCTTGTCCAGCTTGCGCGAATAGTTGATGAAGCCGCGCCCGGGCATGCCGTGGGCGCCACCGCTGTCCAGGTAGCTGGACAACTCGATGATCACCAGCCCGTCATGCTGCTCGCGTACCTTGGCTTGCAGATAACTGCTGTTACGTTTGTCGGCACTGGCCAGGTATTGCTGTTCGTAGGCCTGCAAGGTGCTTGGCGCGGTGCCATGCTGATTGTCTTCGGTCAGTTGCAGCAGGCGTTTTTCGACGATGCCGTCGAGCGCGGGCAGGGCCGGGAAGTGGACCATGTCGATGTTCACAAGCGGGCAGTCGCTTTCGCTGCAGCCGGGTTTGACATGCTCCCAGGCGTCGCGCTTGACCTCGAGCGGGGCCCGGTAGTTGGGCGTGAACAGGCTCTGGCAGGCGCCCAGAGCGAGTGCCAGCACGGCCACGGAAGTCAGTTTGACAAGTGTCATGATGATCCTTGCAGAACAGGGAAAAGTCGGCCTTTGACCGTCTGCGCGGCCTTCAGTTCGCCACTAAGCTAACAGAGTGAAGACGCCCTGTCCCGAGTGTGCGAACGGTTGCCGGAAAGGGGTGAAACGCGAAAGCGTGCAGAGTAGGATGGCGCGATGCGGTAATTGAGGTAACGAGGATTTCCATGTCAGACACGTTGAATTCGGTGCCCAAGGCGGTCGAAATCGTCAAGCGGGCCAACTGCTTCCAGGGCTTCTACAAGCTCGACAAGGTGCACCTGCGCCACGAGCTGTTTGCCGGGGGCATGGGTCGCGAGATCAGCCGCGAACTGTTTGTGCGCCATGATGCGGTGTGTGTGCTGCCTTACGACCCGTTGCGCGATGAAGTGGTGCTGATCGAGCAGTTCCGCGTCGGCGCACTGGACAAGGTCGTCAACCCCTGGCTGATCGAGATGGTTGCCGGGCTGATCGACAAGGATGAGCAACCCGAGGAAGTCGCCCACCGCGAAGCCGAGGAAGAAGCCGGCCTGACGTTCAGCGCCCTGTGGCCGATGACCCGCTACTTCCCGTCGCCGGGCGGCAGTGACGAGTACGTTCACCTGTTCCTTGGTCGTTGCAGCAGCGAGGGCGCGGGCGGGCTGCATGGCCTGGAAGAAGAGGGCGAAGACATCCGCGTGCGCGTGTGGTCGTTCGAGGATGCCCTGCAGGCGGTGCGCGACGGGCGCATCTGCAACGCGGCGACTATCATCGGCTTGCAATGGCTGGCGCTGAACCGTGACGAAGTACGAGGTATGTGGAAGTGAACCTGCTGCGCGAGCGCTATCGAGTCGACCTGGTCGGGCTGCAGGCTGCCTGCGAGGCCAACTACGCCCGGCTGATGCGCCTGTTGCCCGACATGCGCACCACCCAGAGCTCGCGCCGCATCGGCATGACCCAGGGCGACCAGATGCTCGGCGTGCTGGTACTGGACGTGGTGCTGGCCTGCCCGTACACCACCACCCTGCATGTGCGTCAGGAGCACAGCCTGCCATGGCTGCCGGTGCCGCACCTGGAAGTGCAGGTGTACCATGATGCACGCATGGCCGAAGTGGTCAGTGCCGAACACACCCGGCGCCTGCGCAGTATCTACCCTTATCCGAATGAGGCCATGCACCAGCCGGACGAAAAGGCCCAGCTCAACCTGTTCCTCGGTGAATGGCTGAGCCACTGCCTGGCTTGTGGCCACGAACTGGCAAGCGTTCGCTGACATGTACCCAGACAACACGCGTCCTGTTCATGTGGTGCAACTGACCGACGCCCATCTTTTCGCCGACCCGGCCGGCAGCATGCTGGGCCTCAATACCCGTGACAGCCTGCGCCATGTGGTGGCCCAGGTGCGGCGCGAGCAACCGCTTGTCGACTTGCTGTTGTGCACGGGTGACCTGTCCCAGGACGCCAGCGTTGCCTCTTATGAAGCGTTCCGGGATCTGACTGCGCCGTTTGCCGTGCCCACCCGCTGGTTGCCGGGCAACCACGATGAGGCCCGGGTCATGGCACAGGTGGCGCCGCAGTTGGTGCAGGCGGTGACTGATATTGGCGCATGGCGCGTGGTCATGCTCAACACCGCCGTGCAAGGGGCCACCCATGGTTTTCTGGAAGATGACCAGTTGGCCCTGCTGGAAGCCGCTTTGAAAGAGGCGGGCGAGCGGCATTGCCTGGTGTGTTTCCACCATCAGCCGGTGGACATCGGCTGCGCCTGGATCGCGCCGATCGGCCTACGCAATGCCCTGGCCCTATTCTCGGTCGTGGAGCGTTATCCACAGGTTCGCGCCTTGCTGTGGGGCCACGTGCACCAGGAATGGGATGAATGGCGCGGTGGCCGTCGCCTGCTGGCCACCCCCTCGACCTGTATTCAGTTCGCGGCCGGCAGTGAAGACTTCAAGGTGAGCGAAGAGCATCCCGGGTACCGCTGGTTGCGCCTGCACGCCGACGGGCGGTTGGAAACCGGGGTGGAGCGGGCCACGGACTGTGAGGTGAAACTCGACTTCGATAGCCCGGGTTATTGAAGAATCTGGGGCCGCTGCGCGCCCCATCGCCGGCAAGCCAGCTCCCACACCGACCGCATCGGCTTCAAGCCATGTGCAATGCCTGTGGGAGCCGCATCGGTTTCAAGCCATGTGCAGTACCTGTAGGAGCTGGCTTGCCGGCGATGGGCTGCGCAGCGGCCCCGGCTTTCTTGAAGAAATTGTTGCGAAACCCGTGACACTGCGTCAAAACCCGGCGAACGCGCTACACTGCGCGTCCCTGCGCCCGCATCATCAGGCGCGAAGCCACAGATTCCGGGGGCAGCATGTCGGGTTCCATCCTCTATATCCATGGCTTCAACAGCTCGCCGCTTTCAACCAAGGCGCGCCAGCTCGAAGCCGTGATGCAGCAACTGGGCCTGTCGGCCCAGCTACGTGTGCCCGCCTTGCATCACCACCCGCGGCAGGCCATCGCCCAGCTTGAAGCGGCCATCGCCGAACTGGACGCGCCACTGCTGGTGGGCAGTTCGCTCGGCGGCTACTATGCCACCCATCTGGCCGAGCGCCATGGCCTCAAGGCCCTGCTGGTCAACCCGGCGGTAACCCCGCACAAGCATTTCGACGGGTACCTGGGCACTCAGCGCAATCATTACAGCGGTGAAACCTGGGAACTGACCCACGATCACGTACAGGCCCTGGCCGAGCTGGAAGTGCCGGCCCCGGTAGATGCCAGCCGCTATCAAGTGTGGCTGCAAACCGCCGATGAAACCCTGGACTATCGCCATGCCGAGCGCTATTACCGTGCATGCGCCCTGCGTATCCAGGCCGGTGGCGATCACAGCTTCCAGGGCTTCGCCGAGCGCCTGCCGGCTCTGCTGGCGTTTGCCGGTATTGCTCGCGGGCAGTATGCGGCGCTCGATTTTTCTGTATTTTGACTTTTTTGCACTCACCAGACTGACGACGAGACCCTATGGCCAATCCCAGCGCTAGCGCCTATAACGCAGACGCCATCGAAGTCCTCTCGGGCCTTGACCCGGTCCGCAAGCGGCCGGGCATGTACACCGATACCAGCCGCCCCAACCACCTGGCCCAGGAAGTCATCGACAACAGTGTCGACGAAGCCCTGGCTGGCCACGCCCGTTCGGTGCAGGTCATCCTGCATGCCGACCATTCGCTGGAGGTCAGCGACGATGGCCGTGGCATGCCGGTGGACATCCACCCGGAAGAGGGCGTGTCCGGGGTCGAGCTGATCCTTACCAAGCTGCATGCCGGCGGCAAGTTCTCCAACAAGAACTACCAGTTCTCCGGTGGTTTGCACGGTGTGGGTATCTCGGTGGTCAACGCCCTGTCCACCCAGGTGCGCGTGCGCGTCAAGCGTGACGGCAACGAATACCAGATGACCTTCGCCGATGGCTTCAAGGCCAGCGAGCTGGAAGTGGTCGGCTCGGTCGGCAAGCGCAATACCGGCACCAGCGTCTACTTCAGCCCAGACCCCAAGTACTTCGACTCGCCCAAGTTCTCCATCAGCCGCCTCAAGCATGTGCTCAAGGCCAAGGCCGTGCTGTGCCCCGGCCTGCTGGTCAGCTTCGAAGACAAGGCCAGCGGCGAGAAGGTCGAGTGGCACTATGAAGACGGCCTGCGTTCGTACCTGGTCGATGCGGTCAGCGAGTTCCAGCGCCTGCCTGACGAGCCGTTCTGCGGCAGCCTGGCGGGCAACAAGGAAGCCGCAGACTGGGCATTGCTGTGGTTGCCAGAAGGCGGCGACAGCGTCCAGGAAAGCTACGTCAACCTGATCCCCACTGCGCAGGGCGGCACCCATGTCAATGGCCTGCGTCAGGGCCTGCTGGATGCCATGCGCGAGTTCTGCGAGTTCCGCAATCTGCTGCCGCGTGGCGTGAAGCTGGCGCCAGAGGACATCTGGGAGCGCATCTCTTTCGTGCTCTCGATGAAAATGCAGGAGCCGCAGTTCTCCGGGCAGACCAAAGAGCGCCTGTCCTCGCGCGAGGCGGCTGCCTTTGTTTCCGGCGTGGTCAAGGACGCCTTCAGCCTGTGGCTGAACGCCCACCCCGAGCTGGGCATGCAACTGGCCGAGCTGGCCATCAGCAACGCCGGGCGCCGCCTCAAGGCCAGCAAGAAGGTCGAGCGCAAGCGCATTACCCAGGGCCCGGCGCTGCCTGGCAAGCTGGCCGATTGCGCTGGCCAGGACCCGATGCGCGCCGAGCTGTTCCTGGTCGAGGGTGACTCGGCGGGTGGCTCGGCCAAGCAGGCACGGGACAAGGAATACCAGGCGATCCTGCCGCTGCGCGGCAAGATCCTCAACACCTGGGAAGTGGACGGTGGCGAGGTCCTGGCCAGCCAGGAAGTGCACAATATTGCTGTGGCCATCGGCGTCGACCCGGGTGCCACAGACCTGGCGCAACTGCGCTACGGCAAAGTCTGCATCCTCGCCGACGCCGACTCCGACGGCCTGCACATCGCCACGTTGCTGTGCGCCCTGTTCGTCCAGCACTTCCGGGCGCTGGTCGAGGCCGGGCATGTGTACGTGGCCATGCCGCCGCTGTACCGCATCGACCTGGGCAAGGAAATCTACTACGCCCTCGACGAAGCCGAACGTGACGGTATCCTCGACCGCCTGGTGGCCGAGAAGAAGCGCGGCAAGCCACAGGTCACCCGCTTCAAGGGTTTGGGCGAGATGAACCCGCCACAGCTGCGTGAAACCACCATGGACCCGAACACCCGGCGCCTGGTGCAGCTGACCCTGGACGACGTTGAGGCCACCTGCGAACTGATGGACAAGCTGCTGGCCAAGAAGCGCGCCGGTGACCGCAAGAGCTGGCTGGAGACCAAAGGCAACCTGGCCGAGGTCATGGTTTGATTCGGCAAGTACTTGCCGTTTGCCTTGCGCTGGTTACCTTGCCTGCCCTGGCGGGTAACTGGCCGGAGCTGAAGCTCAGTGCCGAGCACCCGATCGACGGCATGCGTGGTGGCAACCTGTCTGGCTTGGTGGAATGCCGGGGCGGTCTGTGGGGCGTGTCCGACCGCGACGACGACCGCATATACCGCTTCGACCAGCAAGACCCGACCTGGCGCGCGCAACCGCTGACCTTTACCCCGCCATCGCCGCCGGAAAGCGGCCTGCCATGGGGGCTGAAGTCGCGCAATTGGGCGGCGTCGTACATTCGCGGGGGCGAGCTGGATTTCGAAGGCATCACCTGTGACCTGGCGGGTAACCTGTACCTGGCCAGCGAAGCCCATGCCGCCGTGTTGCAGTTACCGCTGGAAGGCGAGCCGGACTGGCTGAAGATCGACCCGGCCATGGTGCGCCAGGCCCGTGCCAGCGGCATGCTGCTGAACTTCAATGCTTTGTTCGAAGGCTTGGCGATCAACCCGGCGGGCGATCGCCTGTGGCTGGCCGCAGAGCGCGAGCGCCGTGGCCTGGTGGCCATCGAGCGCCAGCAGTCGGTGTGGACTTGCGGGCGCAGCTGTGTGCTGCTGAGCGAGGCCGGGGTCGAGATGCAGCCGGCGCAAATGCCCAAGGCCCGGGCCCTGTCGCGTGATTTTGCCGACCTGGCCTGGTTCGAGGGCAAGCTGTTCACCCTCGAACGCAATGCCTACCGGGTCTGCCGGCGTGATACCGACAGTGGCAAGGTCGAGCGCTGCTGGTCGTTTGCTGCGGACGCCTTGGTCGAGGCCCGCCGTTACCCGCAACCGTTCGGCCTGGCCGAAGCCCTTGTGATCGATGCCAAGGGCGCCTGGATCGGCCTGGACAACAACAACGGCGCCCGCGCCGATGGCGAAACGCGCCCGATCGTCTGGCGCTTTGATGCACCGGAAGGTGGCTGGAGCGCCAAGCCATGAGCCAGGCGCCGGGCAAACGGGCGGGCAGGGTGCTGATGGTCCTCGCCTGGGCGGCCGCGATGTTCCTTGCCACGCGCTTTTTCGGCCAGTGGGAAGACAGCAAGCGCAACCCCAATGCCCAGGTGCAATCCGAACACGGCGAGGGCTTTGTCGAAGTGCGCCTGCTGGGCAACGGCCAGGGCCACTTCATGGTGGATGGCGCCATCAACGGCCAGGCGGTGCATTTCATGCTCGACACCGGCGCCACCGATGTTGCGATCCCCGAGGCGTTGGCCCGTGACCTGAACCTTGAGCGCGGCAGCCCGGTGCTGCTCAGCACCGCCAATGGCCGCGCCGAAGGCTACCGCACGCGCCTGGCCAGCCTGCAACTGGGCGATATCCGCCTGCAGGACGTGCGCGCCACCGTGGTGCCGGGGCTGGACGGGCAAACCGTATTGCTGGGCATGAGTGCCCTGAAACAACTTGAATTTACCCAGCGTGGCGGCACCATGCTGCTACGCCAGAACCTGAAATGACGAGGCCCGCATGAGCGACTCACTGGAACTCAGCCTGGACGGCGTCGAACGCCGCTCGTTGGCTGACTTCACCGAACAGGCCTACCTCAACTATTCCATGTACGTGATCATGGACCGCGCCTTGCCGCACATCGGCGATGGCCTGAAGCCGGTGCAGCGACGCATCGTCTATGCCATGAGCGAGTTGGGGCTCGATGCCGATGCCAAGCACAAGAAGTCGGCGCGTACCGTCGGTGACGTGCTCGGCAAGTTCCACCCCCACGGCGACTCGGCCTGCTACGAGGCCATGGTGCTGATGGCGCAACCGTTCAGCTACCGCTATACCCTGGTCGACGGCCAGGGTAACTGGGGTGCGCCGGACGATCCGAAGTCGTTCGCCGCCATGCGTTATACCGAGGCGCGTTTGTCGCGCTACGCCGAAGTGCTGCTCAGCGAAGTTGGCCAAGGCACCGTGGACTGGGTACCGAACTTTGACGGTACCCTGCAGGAGCCGGCCGTGCTGCCGGCGCGCCTGCCCAACATCCTGCTCAACGGGACCACCGGTATCGCCGTGGGCATGGCCACCGACGTGCCGCCGCACAACCTGCGTGAAGTGGCCAGCGCCTGCGTGCGCCTGCTCGACGAGCCCAAGGCCACCATCGAGCAATTGTGCGAACACATCCAGGGGCCGGATTACCCCACCGAGGCGGAAATCATCACGCCACGGGCAGAAATCCTCAAGATGTACGAAAGCGGCCGCGGCTCGATCCGCATGCGTGCCGTTTACCGCGTCGAGGATGGCGACATCGTTGTGACTGCGCTGCCGCACCAGGTCTCCGGGGCCAAGGTGCTGGAGCAGATCGCCGCACAGATGCAGGCCAAGAAACTGCCGATGGTGGCGGACCTGCGTGACGAATCCGACCACGAGAACCCGTGCCGAATCGTCATCATCCCGCGCTCCAACCGTGTGGATGCCGACGAACTGATGCAGCACCTGTTCGCCACCACCGACCTGGAGAGCAGCTACCGGGTCAACGTCAATATCATTGGCCTGGACGGCCGCCCGCAGTTGAAGAACCTGCGTGCGATATTGGTGGAGTGGCTGGAGTTTCGCACCAACACTGTCCGCCGCCGGCTGCAGCATCGCCTGGACAAGGTGGAGCGGCGCTTGCACCTGCTGGATGGTTTGCTCACCGCATTCCTCAACCTGGATGAAGTGATCCACATCATCCGTACCGAGGAGCACCCCAAGCAGGCCCTGATTGCCCGCTTCGAGCTGAGCGAAATCCAGGCCGAGTACATCCTCGAGACCCGCCTGCGTCAGCTGGCGCGCCTCGAAGAGATGAAAATCCGCGGCGAGCAGGACGAACTGCTGAAGGAACAGGCCAAGCTGCAGGCGCTGCTGGGCAGCGAGGCCAAGCTGCGCAAGCTGGTGCGCAGCGAACTGATCAAGGATGCCGAAACCTACGGCGACGCGCGCCGTTCGCCAATCGTCGAGCGCGTCGAAGCCAAGGCCCTGTCGGAAAACGAGCTGATGCCGACCGAGCCGGTCACCGTGGTGCTGTCGGAAAAGGGCTGGGTGCGTTGCGCCAAAGGCCACGACATCGATGCTACCGGTTTGTCTTACAAGGCTGGCGATGGCTTCAAGGCCGCCGCAGCCGGGCGTTCCAACCAGTTTGCCGTACTCATCGACTCTACGGGGCGCAGCTACTCGGTGGCGGCTCACAGCTTGCCCTCGGCACGTGGTCAGGGCGAGCCGCTGACCGGCCGCCTGACGCCGCCGCCTGGCGCCACCTTCGAGTGCGTGCTGTTGCCGGAGGACGATGCGCTGTACGTGGTCGCCTCGGACGCGGGCTACGGCTTCGTGGTCAAGGGTGAAGACTTGCAGGCCAAGAACAAGGCAGGCAAGGGTTTGCTCAGCCTGCCCAACGGGGCCAAGGTCATGACCCCGCGCCCGGTGGCCAATCGCGAGCAGGACTGGCTGGCCGCGGTGACCACCGAAGGCCGCCTGCTGGTGTTCAAGGTCAGCGACTTGCCGCAGCTGGGCAAGGGCAAGGGCAACAAGATCATTGGCGTGCCGGGCGACCGGGTAGCCAGCCGTGAAGAATTTGTCACCGATTTGGCAGTGATTGCTGACGGCGCGACCCTTGTATTGCAAGCCGGCAAGCGTACCCTGTCTCTGAAAGCGGACGATCTTGAGCATTACAAGGGCGAGCGCGGACGGCGAGGCAGCAAGCTGCCACGCGGCTTCCAGCGCGTCGATGGGTTGCAGGTGGAAGTGCCGGCGTAACGGCAGAAATGTCTGGAACGGCAATTTCAGCGCCGTTCCGGGCAGAAATGCTGGAGTCGGACGGTTATTTCGCGGATGATATGGCCCTTGCGGTGCCGGCGTGGCCGTGTGCCCGATTGAATCTACATGTATCACTGCGGTGTGCCTTATGGCGGCCGCCTGGATGGGATGATGAAATTTCTGCGCCTTCCATTTGCGCTGTTGATGACTGGCCTGCTGGGCCTTGGCGGGTGCACCATGCACCAGCCGGTTGCCCTGTATCAGCTCGACAGTGGTGATCCTGGCCAGCCGTCGCAGAGTGCGGGCATGGCCGTGGTACTCGGCCCGGTATCGGTGGCCGATTACCTGCAGCGTGAGACCTTCCTGCAGCGTCAGACCGACGGCAGCCTGAGCGCGGCGACTGACGGCCGCTGGGCGGGTAGCCTTTCGTCGGATATCGACCAGCTGCTGGTGCGTCAACTTGCCTGGCGCCTGGACAGCCAGCGCGTGGTGCTGGCGCCGGCGACCGCTGGCTTCAGCCCGGACGTGCAGGTGCTGTTGTCGATCACGCGCCTGGACTCGGGGAAAAACCAGCCGGCCATCCTGGATGCCCAGTGGCGTCTGCTGGATCGCCGTGGCCACGTGCGTGACAACCGTATCGTTCACCTCGAGCAGCCGCACGAGGGCAGCGAGTCGTCGCAGGTTCAGGCCCAGGGCCAACTGCTGCAGAAGCTGGCCGAACAGCTGAGCACAGCGGTCAAGCCGCTGGCCAACCAGCCGGCGATTGCCGAAGAAGCACCGAAAAAGCCCGCTGCACCGGTGCAGGTCAAGAAGGGGCCGGAGAAATCCAGGATCCCGATGGCCTCGCCGATTCGCACCGACATGGAAGTTTATCGGTTCTGATCGAACTGACACCCACAAAAAAGCCCGCATTTGTTGCGGGCTTTTTTGTACCTAAAGGATAGATGCGGCCTTTGTGGGAGCGGGCGTGCCCGCGAACAGCGGCGCAGCCGGTGCCATGCACCGCGGCGCCTGATTCGCGGGCGCGCCCGCTCACACAGGGGGAACTGTCAGGCGCGGCGCTCGTGCATGCGGGCCAGCTGGCGCTCCAGCATCGACGGGTAAGGCTCCATCAAACGCTCCACACAGCAGGCACCCTCAGGGCTGGCAATCGGGCGAATGCGGGCGCGCTGGCGAATCAGCGCGTCATCGCTGATCTGCCGCTCCACCAGCAACAGGTTGCGGCTGTGCTGCGACAGCGCCAGGGCATCCTGGACCTTTTCGGCCATCAGCAGGTCCACCAGCTCCAGCCCTTGCAGGTCGTTGCCCAGCACTAGGCCCAGTTGCAGCTGAAGGGTGATGCCGCTGTCGGCCACTTCGATCTGCAGGGCATGGCCCAGGGCGCGCAGCAGCTCGCCGCAGCAGATGGCGTTGGTCAGGTAGTCCTCGCCACAGTCGCGGCTGTGGAACAGCACCAGGGTGCTGCCGTCGTTGAGCGTGTGGGTTTCACCGTCGTAGAGCGAGGCAGCATGCTCCAGGCAATCGCGGTAGCGGTCAGTCAGCTCGGTCAAGCGTGTACGCGGCAGGCGGCGCAGTTGTTCCTGTGAGCCCAGTTGCACGGCAAGTACGGCGCTGTACTGCGGCTCGTCAGACTCGACCGGGGCGGCTTTGGGTGCACTGTCGTCGTCCAGCAGGCCGGCAAAGGCTTCGTCGTCATCGTCCTCGGCCAATGCGGCAACCTTGGGTCGCGGGGCAGCCTTGGGGGCCGGCGCTGCGTCGTGGAAGTCGTCGAAATGCTCGTCGTCCTCTTCCTCCAGCTCTGGCTCCGGCGGTGGCGGCGGGGCCAGGCGCGCGTGCAGCTGGCGGGCGATGTCGCCGATCTCGTCCTGGCGGTCGGTGGCCGGGGTATAGGGCTGCGGGTCACGCAGCCACACCCGCAACTGCAGCAGCGGCAGGGTGATGTAGCGGCCCTGTCGCAGGCTCAGGCTAAGGGCCAGGGCCAGCAGGATGGCCGCCATGATGCCCATGCTCTGCAGGCTGATCAGCATCGGCTGCTGGAACTGGCTCATGTCCAGGCTGATGCGCAGTTGCCCGGCCGTCACGTCCTGGAAGGTGATCTTGGTCTGGTACAGGCCCTCGGCTTCGCCCAGCAGGCTGTTGCGCGGGCGCTGGCCGGCCTCGGCGAGGATGCGGTTGTCCACGCTGTAGATGGCCGCGTGGGCCACCAGCGGGTTTTTCACCAGGTTGCCCAGCAGCACGTTGAGACTGAGGATGTCGTTGGACACCAGCAGCTCGGTCGCCGAGGTGGCGGTCTGGGTGGTCAGGCTCTGGCCAAGGGCATCAGCCTGCTCGTGCATGGCCTGCTTGAACTGCAGGCCCATCACGCAGGCATAGATCACCAGCGCCAGCGCGACCAGGAAGATGTTGGTGCAAGCGATGCGCAATGCCAGCGGCACGCGACGTTGACTCAGGGCACGATAGATCATCAGGAAGAAATTGTCTGGTTTGACGGGCGTGGGCCGGTTCACTGAGCTCGGCTCTTAATGGCAGAAAGTGTGGGGCAGTATAGCGACCCGGGTTTTGTCGGCAAAGTATCGTTGGCGCCCGATGGTCATGGAAAATCGGTAGAATGCGCATTTTTCATCGAAGTCGGAGCCAGGTTGTGCGCGAAATCGTCCTGATCAACATCACCGGTGAGGACCGTCCCGGTCTCACTGCGGCTATCACCGGCGTCCTGCTGCAGGGCGGTGTGAGCATCCTCGACATCGGCCTGGCGGTCATGCACGGCACTTTGTCGTTCGGTATCCTGGTCGACATCCCGGACAACGAAGTGGCTACCGCCCTGCTGCAAAGCGTGCAGGCCAAGGCCCATGAACTGAACCTGCAGGCCCGCTACACGCCGATTTCCGAGGCGGACTACCAGCACTGGGCTGACGGCCAGGGCGAGGCGCGCCACATCGTCACCCTGCTCAGCCGCAAGATCACCCCCGAGCAACTGCAGCGGGTGAGTGCGGTGATCAGCCAGTACGGCCTGACCATCGAGCGTATCGAGCGTTTGTCGGCGCGTGTGGCGCTGGATGCCGAAACCGACAAGGGCAAAGCGGCCATCGAAATCTCCGTGCGCGGCGCGCCGAGCGATGCCCAGGCCCTGCGTGCCGACTTCTTTGCCCTGGCCGAAGCGCTGAGCATCGACATCGCCTTCCAGAAGGACGACCTGTTCCGCCGCAACCGCCGCCTGGCGGTGTTCGACATGGACTCGACGCTGATCGAAGCCGAAGTCATCGATGAACTGGCCAAGGCGGCTGGCGTGGGTGAGCAGGTGGCGGCCATCACCGAGCGCGCCATGCGCGGTGAGCTGGACTTCCGCGCCAGCTTCAAGGAGCGCATGGCGCTGCTCAAGGGCCTGGATGTGGGTGTGCTGGACGAAATCGGTGCCTCGCTGCGCCTGACCGAGGGTGCCGAAAACCTGTTCGCCGAGCTCAAGCGCCTGGGTTACAAGACCGCGATCCTGTCCGGTGGCTTTACCTACTTTGCCCGCCAGGTGCAGGCGCGCCTGGGTATCGACTATGTGTTCGCCAACGAGCTGGAAGTGGTCGACGGCAAGGTGACCGGTGTGGCTGTCGAGCCGATCGTCGATGCCCAGCGCAAGGCCGAGCTGCTGCAACAGCTGGCCAGTGAAGAAGGCTTGCAGCTGGAGCAGACCATCGCCGTGGGTGACGGCGCTAACGACCTGCCGATGCTGTCGCTGGCCGGCCTGGGCGTAGCGTTCCGGGCCAAGCCGCTGGTGCGTCAGTCGGCCAAGCAAGCCATTTCCACCCTGGGGCTGGATGGCGTGCTGTACCTGTTGGGCCTGCGCGACCGCGACGCTCGCGGCTGACCTGGGAACCTGGGGCCGCACAGCGGCCCCAATGAAAAGGCCCCGCATGAGCAGGGCCTTTTTCATCCAGCTTGAATCAAGCCTGGGCGGGTTCTGCCAACAATTGCCCCATGCTTACAGCGGAGCCAGCGCCCAGGTTTTCAGCCCACTTCACCTGCTCCGGCCCGAACAGCACGATAGCGGTCGACCCCAGCTTGAAGCGGCCCAGCTCGGCACCTTTCTCCAGGTGGATCGGCGCGCGGCTGGCTTCGTCGTAACGGAAGGTCTTCAGCTCACGCTTGGGCGGCGTCACCAGCCCGGCCCACACGGTTTCGATCGAGGCGACGATCATCGCCCCCACCAGCACCACGGCCATCGGCCCGCGCTCGGTGTCGAACAGGCAGACCACGCGCTCGTTGCGGGCGAACAGCTCGGGAACGTTCTCTGCAGTGGTCTGGTTGACCGAGAACAGGCGGCCCGGCACATAGACCATTTCGCGCAGGGTGCCGGCCAGCGGCATGTGCACGCGGTGGTAGTCCTTGGGCGAAAGGTAGATGGTGGCAAACTCGCCGCCCATGAACGGCGCTGCCATGGCCGGGTCACCGCCCAGCAGCTCTTGCGCGCTGAAGCCGTGGCCCTTGGCCTGGAAGATGCGGCCGTGCTCGATCGGGCCGAGCTGGCTGACGGCGCCGTCGGCCGGGCACAGGATGGCCCCCGGGGTTTCGTCCAGCGGGCGGGCACCCGGCTTCAGGGCGCGGGTGAAGAACGCATTGAAGTGCTCGTAGGCGCTCAAGTCCTCGACCAGCGCTTCGGACATGTTGACCTGGTAGCGCTTGGCGAACCAGGCGGTGAAGGCATTCTTGAACCAGCGCGCGCGGCACTCGGCGATGCAGCCGGCCAGCCGCGACAGCAGGTGGTGCGGCAGCAGGTACTGGCTGATGATGAACAAACGGGATTTCATGCAGGTTCCTTAAACTTCTACAGGCGTGTCCGGGTGGTTGCCCCATTCGCTCCACGAGCCGGCGTAAGCCTTGACGCGTGGGTAGCCGAGGGCCTTGGCCACCAGATAAGTGAAGCCGGAGCGGCGGTGGGTCTGGCAGTGGGTGATCACTTCCTTGTCAGGGGTGATGCCCAGCTGCTCGAGGACTTGTTTGATGTCGTGGCGAATGCGCAAGTGGTCGTTGAGGTCCATGCCGGCGGTCCACTCGAAGTTGATCGCGCCGGGAATGTGCCCGCCCTTGGCTGCCAATACCTTCTCGCCGCTGAATTCCTGCGGGCCGCGGGCGTCCCAGATGACCAGGTCATCGGCGCCCAGGCGGCTTTGCAGGTACTCGCGGGTGGCGGTGGGGGCGTTGTCGATACGCAGGTGCACCGGGGTGTTGACGCTGGCGGGCACGTCGGTGGACAGCGTGTCTGCCGGCCAGGCCTGGATACCACCATTGAGGTAGTGATAGGCCTTGTGGCCAATCACGTCGAGCAGCCAGATGAAGCGCCCCGCCCAGCCCCCGCCTTCATCGTCATACACCACATAGACGGCGTCGTCGCGGTGGCCGAGTTCGCTGAACAGTTTTTCCAGCTCGCCCAGGGGCGGCAGCAGGCCGGGCGCAGGAGGCTGGCCAAGCTGGGTACGCTTGCCTTCGACAAAGCGTGCGCCGGGGATGTGCCCGCTGACATAGCGGTTGGCACTGCTCAGGTCGACCAGGATCAACTGTGGCGAACCCAGGCGTGGCAGCAGGTCCGCGGCTTCGATCACCAGGGGCAGGCCGGAAAAGTCAGTCATCCACGGTCTCCAGTGTGGAAAGAGGGGCGATTGTAGCGCAAGGCTCAGCCCTTGCGGTTGGCAAACACCGACAGTGCCCGCTCGGTGCATTGCGCGGTTTTGCCGAAGGCCTGCACGCTGATATCGGCCAAAGGCCGGCAGCCCTGGTCGGCCACCATCAGCATCAGCACCTGGTCGTTCACCGCCAGCGAGCGCAACAGCACGTGCTCGCTGCGGAACAGCGCACGCAGCGGGGCAGGCAGCAGGGCCGAAAACTGGCTGTGGTTTTCCGGGGTAATGCGCAGTTGCCCGGCCTGGGCCATCAGCTTTTGCAGCAGCTTGTTTTGCGACACCTGCAGGGCCAGGGCTGCGGCCTCTTTGGGCAAGCCGGCGGTCTGCTGCACGCGCAGGTAGTCGCTGGCCTTGTCCAGGCTCAGCAGCATAAGGCGTTGCATGCCGCAGGCCAGCAGAGCTTCGCGGACCTGGGTGGCCAGGTGCACGGTATTGGTGAACGGGCTGGGTTGGGCCAGCAGGTCCTGGCACAGCTTGCGCCAGCGCGCCAGGTCGTCGCTGCTGGGTGGCGGCGGCGCCAGCATGTCCGGGTGCGGGCGGCGTTGGTGCCAGGGCCAGATCAGTGCTTCAGCCGGGTGGAACAGGGCATGCCTGGCGTGGCGGCGGGCGCTGGCGGCAGCTTGTTGGTGCACTTGCTGCTGCACGTCTTCCAGCGAGGTCTGCAGGTACAGCGCCGTCAGCAGTTGCCAGCGCAGCAGGTGCGGGTTGTCCCAGCCCACCTGCGCCGCCAGCGCAAGGTTGTTGGCCAGCAGCACGGTGTTGGCCGGCTGGTTGAACCAGCGGCGCAGGCCGGGCTCGGCATCCAGGCGGTGTTGCTGGCTGAGCAGGTCTTCGTCGCGGGCGATGCTCAGCACCTGGGCCAGCTGTTCGCGTTCTTCCAGCAGCAGGCGGTAACCCTGGGTTACCCACTGCGGCAGGCGCCAGTACTCCGCCATGGTCTGGCACAGCGCCATGATGCGCACGCCAAACAGCTCTTCCTCTACCTGGGCGGCGTCCTCGCCCTTGTGGATAACCCGCAGCTCCCAGGTGTCGAGCAGCTTGGGGTAGGCCAGTGCCAGCGGCCACAGGGGTGACAGGAACAGCAGGCTGCCCCAGTGGATTTCCTGCCACAGCCGCGCCAGGCGGCTGGCGAACAGGCCGCTGGCCTGCTGCGAGGCGTGCTGGCTGATCAGCTGGAACTGGCTGAGCACGGGCGGGATTTCTTCGACCGGCAGCGAGGGCAGGCGCTTGAGCAGTTGCTCACTGCGCGCCAGGCCCAGGCGGTTGAGGGCGACCTCCAGGCTTTCGGCGGGCTCGGCCTGGCTGGCATTGGTGGGGTGATTGGCTTCGCGCATCACCGATAGCACCAGTGCCGGGCTATCCTGCATCAGTTCGGCGATGTCGCGCAGCGAGCGGCGGCTATCGTGGATGGCAGCCATGACCCGGTCGTAGCTGTGCTTCGGCACGGGGATGCGAACACTCTCCAGCAGCTTTACCCAGGCTTCTAGCGTACGCGGAGCCTGAGCGGGCACCTTGGTTTCAATTGGCATTTTGACATCAGTCCGAACTGGCTTTTCGCATTGAGTGGCTATAGTCTGGCGCAGTTCTGCCGATAAGTAGAAGAAGAGTTTTAAAGCTCCCGTCTCTTCCCCTGACCACGACAGCAAGTGCTTTGAACCTATGGCTAAAATTATCGGCATCATCGTCGTATTCGCGAGCGTGCTCGGCGGCTACGTGCTCTCCCACGGCAAGATCGCAGCGCTGATCCAGCCGTTCGAAGTACTGATCATCGGCGGTGCGGCCTTTGGTGCATTCCTGCAGGCCAACCCTGGCCACATGACCATGCACGTCATCAAGAAGTCGATGAAAATGTTCGGCTCGCGCTTCACCCATGCCTACTACCTGGAGGTACTGGGCCTGGTCTACGAGATCCTCAACAAGAGCCGTCGCGAAGGCATGATGGCCATCGAGGCTGACATCGAAGACGCCGCCGCCAGCCCGATCTTCGCCAAGTACCCGACGGTACTGGCCGATGAGCGCATGACCGCGTTTGTCTGCGACTACCTGCGCATCATGTCCACCGGTAACATGGCCCCGCACGAACTCGAGGGCCTGTTCGACATGGAGCTGCTGAGCATGAAGGAAGAGCTGGAGCACCCGTCCCATGCGGTGACCGGCATCGCTGACGGCATGCCTGGTTTCGGTATTGTCGCGGCGGTACTGGGTATCGTGGTGACCATGGCCTCGCTGGGCGAGGGTGACCAGGCGGCCATCGGCATGCACGTGGGTGCGGCGCTGGTGGGTACCTTCTTCGGTATCCTCGCTGCCTACGGCTTCTTCGGGCCGTTGGCCAAGTGCCTGGAGCACGATGCCAAGGAAGAGCTGAACCTCTACGAATCGATCAAGGCTTCGCTGGTTGCCTCGGCCTCGGGCATGCCACCTTCGCTGGCCGTGGAGTTCGGGCGCAAGGTGCTGTACCCCATGCATCGCCCAAGTTTCGCCGAGCTGGAACAAGCGGTTCGCGGTCGCTGAGTCATGGAAAACAATCAGCCCATCATCGTAAAGCGCGTCAAGCGCTTTGGCGGCGGCCACCACGGCGGCGCCTGGAAAATCGCGTTTGCCGACTTTGCTACGGCAATGATGGCGTTCTTCCTGGTGCTGTGGCTGATGTCCACGGCCACGCCGGAGCAGAAGATTGCCATTGCTGGCTACTTCAAGGACCCGATCGGCTTCTCGGAAAGCGGCACGCCTTATGTCATCGACCTGGGCGGCTCGCCTGAACTGGCGCCGGAGAAAACCATCAACCCGGAAGTGAAATCCGAGCCGATGCCCGAGAGCACGACCCAGCTGAGCAAGGACCAGGTCGAGACCATGGCCGAGCAGGTCGAGCGCGAGCGCCTGGAGTTGCTGCTGCAGGAACTGCAGAACAAGGTGGAAGAAAACCCGCAGCTGCAGAAGTTCAAGGACCAGATCCTCTTCGAAATTACCCAGGACGGGCTGCGCATCCAGATCATGGATGCCGAGAACCGGCCGATGTTCGACATCGGCAGTGCCCGCTTGCAGCCCTACTTTGAAGACATCCTGCTGGCCATGGCCGACACCATCAAGGCGGTGCCGAACAAGGTCAGCATCAGTGGCCACACCGACGCCAAGCCGTATGCCGGCAGTGGTGAGTTCGGCAACTGGGAGCTGTCGGCCAACCGTGCCAACGCTGCGCGCCGTGCGCTGGTGGCCGGTGGTTACCCGGACGGGCAGGTGGCGCGGGTGGTGGGTTACGCCTCGTCGTCGCTGTTCGACCGCAAGGACCCGTTCAACCCGGTCAACCGCCGTATCGATATCATCGTGCTGACCAAGAAGGCCCAGCGCAATATCGAGGGTGAGCAGGGAGCGCCGGAAGCGCCGGCCGCCGAGCCTGCTGCACCGCCGGCTAGCGCCCCTGCGCCGGGGGCTGGCGCAGCGGAAGCCCCAGGGGCAACTGAGCAAGCACCGATGCAACCGCGTGAGCTGCGCCAGAAGCTGAACATCTTTGAAGATGGCACGCTGAAGATGGATGAGGCCAAGGAGCAGTAAACGGCTTTTTTTGTGCGGGCAACTGTTCTACACAAAACCTGAACGCTGGCGCGATCACTGTGGGAGCGGGTTTACCCGCGAAGCATCCAGCGCGGTGGATGGCACCGGCGTTGCCGGTGTTCGCGGCTAAAGCCGCTCCCACAGGGGATCGCGGCAACTTTCATTTCAAGCGTTTCAGTAGCTGTCTTCTGTCAGGCTGGCGATGATCGAGCGGTAGCTGTTCATGCGTTGCGGCTTGATGCGCCCCTCGTCCAGTGCCTTGAGCAGCGCGCAGCCCGGTTCGCGGTCATGCTTGCAGTCGCGGAAGCGGCAGGTGCCGAACAGGTCGCGGAATTCGATGAAGCCATCTTCCACGTCGTCGCGGCTGACATGGCCGAGGCCGAACTCGCGGATGCCCGGCGAGTCGATCAGGTCGCCGCCGTTAGGGAAGTGGTACAGCCGCGCCGTGGTGGTGGTGTGAGTACCTTGGCCCGACCATTCCGACAGGTCGCCGACACGGGTACCGGCATCTGGCAGCAGGCTGTTGACCAGCGACGACTTGCCCACCCCTGACTGGCCGACGAACACACTGATGTGGCCGTCGAGTTGCTGCTGCAGGCGCTGCATGCCGTCACCCTGGTGTGCCGAAACTTCCAGCAGCGGGTAGCCAAGTTCACGGTAGACTTCCAGCAGCGCATGCAGCCCGGGGCCATTCTCGTCGTTGATCAGGTCGGCCTTGTTCAGCAGCAGCAGCGGGCGCAGGCCAGCGTGCTCGGCAGCTACCAGGTAGCGGTCGATCAGGTTCGGGTGCGGCTCGGGGGCAGGGGCGAACACGATCACGATCAGGTCGACGTTGGCGGCCACCGGCTTGAGTTGGCCGTGGTTGTTCGGCCGGCACAGCTCGGTGCTGCGCGGCATCTGCGCCACGATTACGCCGATGCCCTGGTTACCCGCACGCCACACGACACGGTCGCCAGTGACCAGCGCCGGCAGGTTGGCGCGCAAATGGCAGCGGAACACCTGGCCTGCGGTTTCGCCATCCTGGGCTTCAACTTCTACCTGCACGCCAAAGTGCGCGATCACCAGGCCCAGTTGCTCTGGCCCCAGGTCGCCGCCTTCCAGTTCCTGCAGCGCATGCTGCTCGCGTTTGGCGGCGCGAGCGGCGCGCTCGCCCTGGATTTTTTCGATCCGCCAGTTCTGGCGGCGATTGAGCTGGCGTTTGGCCATGAAGGTACCGTGTGAAAGGCCCGGGCAGGGCATTGAAAACGGCTGGCAGTTTAGCACGCCAGGCGCTGGACCATTGCGCTTACCTTTGAAGCGGTGAATGGGCGTGCTTTGGCCACTAGGCTAATATGACGGCCTATATGAGGAGCCCCTGCATGCAAAACCCACAGAACCTGATCTGGATCGACCTGGAAATGACCGGCCTGGATCCGGACAGCGATGTCATCATCGAGATGGCCACCATCGTCACCGACAGCGAGCTGAACACCCTGGCGGAAGGGCCGGTGATCGCCATCCACCACAGTGACGAAGTGCTGGCGCGCATGGACGAATGGAACACCCGCACCCACGGTGCTTCGGGCCTGACCCAGCGTGTGCGCGAAAGCAAGGTCAGCATGGCTGAAGCCGAGGCGCAGACCATCGCCTTCCTCGAGCAGTGGGTGCCGAAAGGCAAGTCGCCAATCTGCGGCAACAGCATCTGCCAGGACCGCCGCTTCCTCTATCGCCACATGCGCAACCTGGAAAACTATTTCCACTACCGCAACCTGGATGTCTCCACCCTGAAGGAGCTGGCCGCGCGCTGGGCGCCGGACGTGCGTGACAGCTTCAAGAAGGGCAACACCCACCTGGCGCTGGACGATATCCGCGAATCGATCGCCGAACTGCGCCACTACCGCGAGCATTTCATCAAGCTGTGAGCCGAAAAGGCGCAGATATTGTATCTGCGCCCCCTTTTGGTGCCTTGGGCAACTGGTTAGACTGCGCGCCTTTCTCGCACGGACCCGCGCCATGTTGTTGATGCTCTACCTCATCGCTATCACCGCCGAAGCCATGACCGGCGCGTTGTCTGCCGGGCGTCGCGGCATGGACTGGTTTGGCGTGGTGCTGATCGCCTGCGTCACCGCGCTGGGTGGCGGCTCGGTGCGCGACGTGCTGCTCGGGCATTACCCGCTGACCTGGGTGAAGCACCCCGAGTACCTGGTGCTGACCAGCTTTGCGGCGTTGCTGACCATTTTCATTGCGCCGATGATGCGCCGCCTGCGCTCGCTGTTCCTGGTGCTCGATGCCCTGGGGCTGGTGGCCTTTACCCTGATCGGCTGCATGACCGCGCTGGAGATGGGGCAGGGCATGTTGGTGGCGTCGATCAGTGGGGTGATCACCGGGGTGTTTGGTGGGATCTTGCGGGATATCTTCTGCAACGACATTCCACTGGTGTTCCGACGTGAGCTGTATGCCAGCGTGTCGTTTGCAGCGGCGTGGTTCTACCTGGGGTGCGTGTATTTCAAGGTGCCGGCAGAGCAGGCGATGCTGCTGACCTTGTTCGGCGGGTTTCTGGTGCGGTTGCTGGCGATCCGCTTCCACTGGGAAATGCCCAAGTTCCACTACAACGACCAGCAGTGACACATGGGGCTGCTTTGCAGCCCATCGCCGGCCAGCCAGCTCCCACAGGAACTGCACATGGCTTGAGGCCGATACGGTCGGTGTGGGAGCTGGCTTGCCGGCGATGGGCCGCAAAGCGGCCCCCGTTATTGAATGCCGTGTCGGGCCAATGCCCACTCCACATGCTCGCGCACCAGTTCTGATTCATCCTCGCGCCGGGCCTTCAGGGCCTCGATCACAGGAATGGTGGAAGGCGCATTGCCCAACCCCACCGCCAGGTTGCGCAAGAATCGCTCATACCCCGCCCGCCGCAACGGCCCGCCCTCGGTCTTGCGCAGGAAGGTGCGCTCATCCCACAGGAACATCTGCGCCAACTCCGCATTCTCCAGCCCGTGCCGCGGCTGGAAGTCCTGTTCCTGGCTGTGCTTGGCAAAGCGGTTCCACGGGCAGACGATCTGGCAGTCATCGCAGCCGAACACCCGGTTGCCCATCTTTGCGCGCAACTCGACAGGGATCGCGCCCTTCAGCTCGATGGTCAGGTACGAGATGCAACGCCGCGCATCCAGCACATAGGGCCCGACAAACGCCTGGGTCGGGCAGATGTCCAGGCAGGCCTGGCAGCGCCCGCAGTGCTCGCTGGTAGTCGCTTCGTCCACCGGCAGCGGTAAATCGACAAACAGCTCGGCAAGGAAGAAGTAACTGCCCGCCTTGCGGTTGAGCAGCAGCGTGTTCTTGCCGATCCAGCCCAGCCCGGCCTGTTCGGCCAGGGCCTTCTCCAGTACCGGCGCGCTGTCGACGAATGCGCGGTAGCCGAACGGGCCGATGGCTTCCTGGATGCGGTCGGCCAGAAATTGCACGCGCTTGCGCACCAGCTTGTGGTAGTCCCGGCCCAGTGCATAGCGCGATATGTAGGCCTTTTCCGGCTGTGCCAGGCGCTGCGCCATCTGTGTGTCGCCGGGCAGGTAGTCCATGCGCAGCGAGACCACCCGCACCGTGCCGGGAATCAGTTGGTCGGGGTGCGAGCGCTTGCTGCCGTGCGCGCCCAGGTACTCCATTTCGCCCTGGTAGCCGGCATCGAGCCAGCGCTGCAGGTGGTGTTCGTGTTCGCCAAGGTCGACCCCGGCGATGCCGACATGGGCAAAACCGAGTTCCTGGCCCCAAATCTTGATCGATTGGGCCAGTTGGGCGAGGTCAGGTGTGCAGCTGGACATGGATGGGCAAGGCAATACGGGCTCAGGTGCGTATAATTCTGCCAGACATTGGAGCCTTTGACCCCATGCCGCAGACCAAACACCCCAGCCATGCCCCGCAACTGCTCAGCAGCGTGACCGTCGCGCACCTGCCGACGCGGCCTGAGCATGCCCATAAAGGCGACTTCGGCCATGTGCTGGTGGTCGGTGGCGACCTTGGCACCGGCGGCGCTGTGCTGTTGAGTGCTGAAGCTGCCCTGCGCTGTGGTGCCGGGCTGGTCAGCGTAGCGACGCGCCCCGAGCATGTCGGCGCGAGCCTGGCCCGGCTGCCCGAAACCATGTGCCTGGGCGTCAGCTCGGCCAACCAGCTGATGGGCGTGCTGGAGCGCGCCTCGGTGCTGGTGGTGGGCCCGGGGTTGGGGCAGGCGGCGTGGGGGCGTAGCCTGCTGTCGGCAGTGGCCAACGCCGAACAGCCGCAGGTGTGGGACGCCGATGCCTTGAATTTGCTGGCGCGTACCCCCCTGGCCCTGCCCAGTGGCAGCATCCTCACCCCGCACCCGGGGGAGGCGGCGCGGCTGCTGGGTATTTCCACCGAGGCGGTGCAGGCCGACCGCCAGGGCGCTGCGCGCAAGCTGGCGCGCCGTTACAGCAGCGTTTGCGTGCTCAAGGGCGCCGGTACCCTGGTGGCCGACCCGGCCGGGCAACTGATGCTGTGCAAGCGGGGCCACCCGGCGATGGCCGGGGCCGGCTTTGGCGATGTGCTCACCGGTGTGCTGGCGGCGTTGTTGGCCCAAGGGCTGGATGCCTGGCAGGCCGCTGGCCTGGGAGTGTGGTTGCATGCCTGTGCAGGTGAGCGGCTGGGTGTAAAAGGTAGAGGCCTGGCGGCCAGTGATCTGGCGCCGGTCATTCGTGAGTTACTGGAGGAGCATTCTGCGTGTCTGGCATAACCCTGTTTCTGGCCGATGAAGACGCCACGGTCAAGTTTGGCGCAGCACTGGCCGAGGTGACCGGCGGTCGCGGCGTGATCTTTCTTGAGGGCGACCTGGGCGCGGGCAAGACTACGCTTTCCCGAGGGCTGATCCGTGGCCTGGGCCATACGGGTGCAGTGAAAAGCCCGACCTTCACCGTGGTCGAACCCTACGAAATCGGTGAGGTGCGAGCCTTCCATTTCGACCTGTATCGCCTGGTCGATCCGGAGGAGTTGGAGTTCATGGGTATTCGTGACTATTTCGAGGGCGACCCGCTGTGCCTGTTCGAGTGGCCACAAAAGGGTGCGGGCGTTTTGCCAAAGCCTGACCTGACCATTACCATAAGCCCCCAAGCGGGCGGACGCTCGCTGATCCTTTCGCCGCAGGGGGCTCGCGGCGAGGCCTGGTGCATGGCACTGGCCAAACACTATAAACAGTAAGTGGGGTAGGTATGCGCATACGCGCACTGGTCGCCATCGTTGGGCTGCTGCTGACAACGGTGACCGTTGAGGCTCTGGCCGTCACTCAAGTCAAGAGCGTGCGCCTGTGGCGCGCGCCAGACAACACGCGGCTGGTCTTCGACCTGTCTGGCCCCGTGCAGCACAGCGTCTTCACCTTGAGCGCGCCTGATCGCCTGGTTATCGACATCAATGGCGCAACCCTGGCCGCGCCATTGAAGGTGGCCACCTCCAACACGCCGATCAGCAGCGTGCGTTCGGCCCAGCGCACCCCGACCGACCTGCGGGTGGTGGTCGACCTGAAAAAGTCGGTCACCCCGAAAAGCTTCACGCTGGCACCAAATGCGCAATACGGCAATCGCCTGGTGGTCGACCTGTACGACCAGGAAGCCGACGCCATTGCGGCCAGCGCGCCACCGCCGGCCCCGGCGCCGGTACAGACGCCGGCGACCACGCCAGCGGTGCCGGTGTCCCCGGCGCAACCGGCGATCAAGTTGCCGCCGGTACCGAGCGGCAAGCGTGAAATCGTGGTGGCCATCGACGCCGGCCACGGTGGCGAAGACCCGGGTGCCTCCGGTTCGCGCGGGCAGCATGAAAAAGACATCGTGCTGCAGATTGCCAAAGAGCTGCAACGGCAGATCAACAGCGAAAGGGGCTTCCGTGCCGAGCTGACCCGTACGGGCGACTACTTCATTCCACTGCGCAAACGCACGGAAATCGCCCGCAAGAAGGGGGCTGACCTGTTCATCTCGATCCACGCCGACGCCGCACCGTCGCGCGCTGCATTCGGTGCCTCGGTGTTCGCACTGTCCGACCGCGGCGCCACCTCCGAGACCGCGCGCTGGCTGGCCGACACGGAAAACCGTTCTGACCTGATCGGCGGTGCCGGCAACGTCAGCCTCGATGACAAAGACCGTATGCTGGCCGGCGTGCTGCTGGACCTGTCGATGACCGCCACGCTCAGCTCCAGCCTCAACGTCGGGCAGAAGGTGCTGGGCAACATGGGCCGTGTCACTTCGTTGCACAAACAGCGTGTGGAACAGGCCGGCTTCATGGTGCTGAAGTCGCCGGACATCCCGTCGATCCTCGTTGAAACCGGGTTCATCTCGAACAACAACGAAGCCGCCAAGCTGGCCACTGCCAGCCATCAGCAGGCCTTGGCCCGTTCGATCCATACCGGTGTGCGCCAGTACTTCCAGCAGAACCCGCCGCCGGGTACCTACATTGCCTGGCTGCGCGACACTGGCAAGATTGCCGCCGGCCCACGTGAGCACACGGTGCGCCCAGGCGAAACCCTGGCGATGCTCGCCGTGCGCTACCAGGTCAGCGTGGCCAGCTTGCGCAGCACCAACAGCCTCAAGACCGATGAGCTGAAGGTCGGTCAGCGCCTTGATGTACCCGCTACAACCTTGGCCGCGCAATAATGAGTGGTGGTTCGCGCATTGAGCTGCTCAGCCCGCGATTGGCTAACCAGATCGCCGCCGGCGAGGTCGTCGAGCGGCCGGCCTCTGTCGCCAAGGAGCTGTTGGAAAACAGTCTGGACTCCGGTGCCCGGCGCATTGACGTGGAAGTGGAACAGGGCGGCATAAAGCTGCTGAAAGTGCGGGACGATGGCAGTGGTATTTCTGCTGACGACCTGCCGTTGGCCCTGGCCCGCCACGCCACCAGCAAGATTCGCGAGCTGGAAGACCTTGAAGGGGTATTGAGCCTGGGCTTCCGTGGCGAGGCGCTGGCTTCGATCAGCTCGGTGGCGCGCCTGACCCTGACTTCGCGCACTGCCAGTGCCAGCGAAGCCTGGCAGGTGGAAACCGAAGGCCGTGACATGACCCCGCGGGTGCAGCCAGCGGCGCATCCGGTGGGCACCTCGGTGGAAGTGCGCGATCTGTTCTTCAATACCCCGGCCCGGCGCAAGTTCCTCAAGGCTGAGAAAACCGAATTCGATCACCTGCAGGAAGTGATCCGCCGGCTGGCGCTGGCGCGTTTCGATGTCGGCTTTCACCTGCGTCATAACGGCAAGAGCATCCTCAGCCTGCACGAGGCCCATGATGAAACCGCTCGGGCGCGGCGGGTGGGCGCCATCTGCGGCCCGGGCTTCATGGAGCAGGCGCTGCCGATCGACGTCGAACGCAACGGCCTGCGCCTGTGGGGCTGGGTCGGCCTGCCGACCTTCTCGCGCAGCCAGGCAGACCTGCAGTACTTCTTCGTCAATGGCCGCGCGGTGCGCGACAAGCTGGTCGCCCACGCTGTGCGCCAGGCCTACCGTGACGTGCTGTTCAATGGCCGGCACCCGACATTCGTGCTGTTCCTGGAGCTGGAGCCCAACGGCGTCGACGTCAACGTGCACCCGACCAAGCACGAGGTGCGCTTCCGCGAGGGGCGCTCGGTGCACGATTTCCTGTATGGCACGCTGCACCGCGCGCTGGCTGATGTGCGCCCGGAAGACCACCTGGCCGCGCCTGCCGCAGTACCTGAGATGGTCCGCCCTACTGGCCAGCAGGCTGGTGAATTCGGCCCGCAGGGCGAAATGCGCCTGGCCTCGCCAGTGCTTGAACGGCCCCAGGCGCCGCAGCATGCGATTTCCAATGGCGGCAGTGGCGCCGGTTACCAGTATCAATACACCCCGCGCCCCTCGCAGCCCGTGCCGGCCGCCGAGGCGCAGGCGGTGTATCGCGAGTTCTACAAACCGCTGGAAGACGGAGCGGCACCGGTAACCACGCTGCCCGAAAGCCAGGGTGACATTCCCCCGCTGGGCTACGCACTGGCGCAGCTCAAGGGCATCTACATCCTGGCCGAGAACGCCGTTGGCCTGGTGCTGGTGGACATGCACGCTGCCCACGAGCGCATCATGTACGAGCGCCTCAAGGTGGCCATGGCCAGCGAAGGCCTTAGCGGCCAGCCGCTGCTGGTGCCCGAAACCCTGGCCCTGAGCCAGCGTGAAGCTGATTGCGCCGAAGAGCATGCGCAGTGGTTTCAGCGCCTGGGCTTCGAACTGCAGCGCCTGGGCCCCGAGACCTTGGCGATTCGCCAGATTCCGGCCTTGCTCAAGCAGGCCGAGGCCAACCGCCTGGTTCAGGACGTGCTCGCCGACCTGATGGAGTACGGCACCAGCGACCGTATCCAGGCGCACCTCAACGAACTGCTCGGCACCATGGCCTGCCACGGCGCCGTGCGTGCCAACCGGCGCCTGGCAATCCCCGAAATGAATGCCCTGCTGCGCGACATGGAAAACACCGAACGCAGTGGCCAGTGCAACCATGGCCGTCCCACCTGGACCCAGATGGGCCTGGACGACCTGGACAAACTTTTCCTGCGCGGTCGATAAAATGAGCGGCAAGCCCCCTGCAATATTCCTGATGGGCCCGACGGCGGCCGGCAAGACCGACCTGGCTATCGAACTGACCAAAGTGCTGCCGTGCGAGCTGATCAGCGTCGACTCGGCGCTGGTCTATCGCGGCATGGATATTGGTTCGGCCAAGCCGTCGAAAGAAATTCTGGCTGCCCACCCGCACCGCCTGATCGACATCCGCGACCCGGCCGAGAGCTATTCGGCCGCGCAATTTCGCGCCGATGCCCTGGAGGCCATGGCCGACATCACCGCGCGGGGCAAGGTCCCGCTGCTGGTGGGCGGCACCATGCTCTATTACAAGGCGTTGATCGATGGCTTGGCCGACATGCCGGCAGCGGACGCCGCGGTGCGAGCCGACCTGGAAGCCCAGGCCGAGGCGCTGGGGCTGGCCGAGCTGCACCGCCAGCTGGCTGAGATAGACCCGGAATCTGCGGCGCGCATCCACCCCAACGACCCGCAACGCTTGATTCGCGCGCTGGAGGTGTACCGCGTGAGCGGCGAGAGCATGACGGCTCATCGCCAGCGTCAATTCGCGGAAAGTCGCGGCGCAGACGCAGGCGCTGGCGGACATTTGCCCTATACTGTCGCGAGTTTGGCGATTGCTCCTACAGATCGTCACATTTTGCATCAGCGAATTGCGTTACGATTTTCGCAGATGTTGGAACAGGGCTTCGTTGACGAGGTCCGATCGCTGCGAGCCAGAAGTGACTTGCACGCCGGGCTGCCGTCTATACGGGCTGTGGGTTATCGGCAGGTCTGGGATTACCTGGACGGCACGCTGACTGAGAATGAGATGCGAGAACGCGGTATCATTGCTACCCGGCAGCTGGCCAAGCGGCAGTTCACCTGGTTGCGTGGCTGGCCTGATGTGCACTGGCTTGACAGCATGGCCTGCGACAATCTGTCCCGCACCTTGAAATACCTTGGGGCCATCTCCATATTGAGCTGAGTCCCTGCTGATTGCCGTCTATTCTTGCGACTGGGCGGCCTAATTTATCGATTTTCTTGATTTTCTATTATTTATCCTTACAGGAGTGCGGCATATGTCAAAAGGGCATTCGCTACAAGACCCTTACTTGAACACCTTGAGAAAAGAAAAGGTTCCGGTATCCATCTATCTGGTCAATGGCATCAAACTGCAGGGCTCGATCGAATCGTTCGACCAGTTCGTGGTACTGCTGAAGAACACCGTCAGCCAAATGGTCTACAAACACGCCATTTCGACCGTGGTGCCTGCCCGTCCGGTTCGCCTGCCAAGCCCGTCCGATTCCGACCTCGGCGACAGCGAGCCAGGCAACGCCTGATAGGAGCCTGCATTGTTCTTTGAGCGCCACGGTGGTGGTGAACGGGCGTTGCTCGTTCACTTGGAAGGTCAGAACCCTGAGGCGCGCGAAGATCCGCAGGAGTTTCGGGAGCTGGCACTGTCGGCCGGGGCGGATATCGTCTCGCTGGTGACCGTGACACGGCATCAGCCAACGGCCAAATACCTGATTGGCAGTGGCAAGGTCGAGGAATTGCACGACCTGGTCCATGCCGAACAGGTAGATCTCGTGATTTTCAATCACACCCTCACGCCCAGTCAGGAGCGCAACCTTGAACGTGTGTTCGAGTGTCGTGTGCTCGATCGTACCGGGCTGATCCTCGACATTTTCGCCCAACGGGCGCGTACCCATGAAGGCAAGCTGCAGGTCGAACTGGCCCAGCTTGATCACATGAGCACGCGGCTGGTGCGCGGCTGGACCCACCTTGAGCGACAAAAAGGCGGTATCGGCCTGCGTGGCCCGGGTGAAACCCAGCTCGAAACCGACCGCCGCCTGTTGCGGGTGCGCATTCGCCAGATCAAGTCACGCCTGGAGAAGGTACGCAGCCAGCGTGAGCAGGCGCGTCGCGGGCGCAAGCGCGCGGATATCCCTTCCGTGTCGCTGGTGGGTTACACCAACGCCGGCAAGTCCACGCTGTTCAACGCCCTGACCGAATCCGAGGTGTACGCCGCGGACCAGCTGTTCGCCACCCTCGACCCGACCCTGCGCCGGCTCGAGCTCAACGACCTGGGGCCGATCGTGCTGGCCGACACCGTGGGCTTCATTCGCCACCTGCCGCACAAGCTGGTCGAGGCATTTCGGGCTACGCTCGAAGAGTCGAGCAACTCCGACCTGCTGCTGCACGTGATCGACGCCCATGAGCCAGAGCGCATGGAACAGATCGAGCAGGTGCTGGCCGTGTTGGGCGAGATTGGCGCTGAAGGCTTGCCCATCCTCGAGGTGTATAACAAACTCGACCTGCTCGAAGATGTCGAGCCGCAGATTCAGCGCAATGCCGATGGCAAGCCGGAACGGGTCTGGGTATCGGCACGCGATGGGCGTGGTCTGGAGCTGGTTGGCCAGGCGATTGCCGAGTTGCTGGGGGATGATCTGTTTGTTGGTACCCTGTGCCTGGAGCAGCGTTTTGCCCGCTTGCGCGCGCAATTCTTTGCACTGGGTGCCGTGCAGAGTGAAGAGCATGATGATGAAGGGCGCAGCCTGCTGAGCGTGCGACTGCCCATGGTCGAATTGAATCGCCTGGTCAGCCGCGAAGGCATGGAGCCGCAAGTGTTTGTCGAGCAACACACTTTGCAATAAATGCTCGTCGAGGTCGCCGGGCAGCAGTGACAGGCATTCTGTAGCATTGGACGGCGCGCCGTGGGCGCGTCTTTGCTTTATCAGATGGAGAGCGCTATGGCTTGGAACGAGCCGGGTGGCAACTCGAACAATCAGGATCCCTGGGGCGGCCGCCGTGGTGGCGGTGGCGGTGGTGGTGACAAGAAAGGTCCGCCGGATCTGGACGAGGCCTTCCGCAAACTGCAGGACAGCCTGAACGGCATGTTCGGCGGTAACAAGAAACGTGGCGGCGGTGACCGCAATGTCGGCAAGGGCGGTGGCCTGGGCCTGCTGGGCATCGGCCTGGCGGTACTGGCTGCCATCTGGCTGTACAGTGCCGTGTACGTGGTCGACGAGCAGGAGCAGGCTGTGGTGCTGCGCTTCGGCAAGTACCATGAGACGGTCGGTCCCGGCCTGAACATCTACTTCCCGCCGATTGATCGCAAGTACATGGAAAACGTCACGCGTGAGCGTGCCTATACCAAACAGGGCCAGATGCTGACCGAAGACGAGAACATCGTCGAGGTGCCGCTGACCGTCCAGTACAAGATCAGCAACCTGCAGGACTTCGTGCTTAACGTCGACCAGCCTGAGGTAAGCCTGCAGCACGCGACCGACAGTGCCCTGCGCCACGTGGTGGGTTCCACCTCGATGGACCAGGTGCTGACCGAAGGCCGTGAACAGATGGCCGTGGATATCCGCGAACGCCTGCAGCGCTTCCTCGACAACTACCGTACCGGTATCACCGTTACCCAGGTCAACGTACAGAGCGCGGCAGCCCCGCGTGAAGTGCAGGAAGCCTTCGACGACGTGATCCGTGCCCGCGAAGATGAGCAGCGTGCCCGCAACCAGGCCGAGTCCTACGCCAATGGCGTGGTGCCGGAAGCCCGTGGTCAGGCCCAGCGCATCATCGAGGACGCCAACGGTTACCGCGACGAAGTCATCGCCCGGGCCAAGGGTGAGGCCGACCGCTTCACCAAGCTGGTTACCGAGTACCACAAGGCACCTGACGTGACCCGTCAGCGTCTGTACCTGGAGACCATGCAAGAGGTCTACAGCAATTCGAGCAAGGTCATGGTGGCGACCAAGGACGGGCAGAACAACCTGCTCTACCTGCCACTGGACAAGATGGTCGAAGGCAGCCGCAACCCGTCCACGCCAACCACCAGCGTGTCGCCATCGGTCAACGATGCGGCCGCCCGTGCGGCGCAGGACCTGCAACAGCAACAGCAGCCGCTGCGTACTAGGGAGAGCCGCTGATGAGCAATAGATCGCTGATCGCCCTGATCGCCGCCGTCGTTCTGGCCATCGTGGCCTGGAACAGCTTCTACATCGTGTCCCAGACCGAGCGTGCGGTGCTGCTGCGCTTCGGTAAGGTGGTCCAGGCGGACGTTCAGCCAGGCCTGCACGTGAAGATTCCGTACGTGAACCAGGTGCGCAAGTTCGACGCCCGCCTCATGACCCTCGACGCCCCGACCCAGCGGTTCCTGACCCTGGAGAAGAAAGCGGTGATGGTCGACGCCTACGCCAAGTGGCGCGTCAAGGATGCCGAGCGCTTCTACACCGCCACGTCCGGCATGAAGCAGATCGCCGACGAGCGTCTGTCGCGTCGTCTGGAAAGCGGCCTGCGCGACCAGTTCGGTAAACGTACCCTGCACGAGGTGGTTTCCGGTGAACGTGACGCACTGATGGCTGACATCACTGCATCGCTGAACCGCATGGCCAACAAGGAGCTGGGCATCGAGGTGGTCGACGTGCGCGTCAAGGCCATCGACCTGCCGAAGGAAGTCAACCGCAGCGTGTTCGACCGCATGAGCACCGAGCGTGAGCGTGAAGCTCGCGAGCACCGTGCCAAGGGTAACGAGCTGGCTGAAGGTATTCGTGCCGATGCTGACCGCCAGCGCCGTGTGCTGCTGGCCGAGGCCTACCGCGAAGCAGAAGAAACCCGTGGTGACGGCGACGCCCAGGCGGCTGCCATCTATGCCAAGGCCTACAGCCAGGACGCTGATTTCTATGCGTTCCACCGTAGCCTGCAGGCATACCGCGAGAGCTTCTCGAGCAAGAGCGACGTGCTGGTCCTGGACCCGAAGAACGAGTTCTTCCGTTACCTGGACAAGAGCAGGCCGTGATGCTCAGGCCCTGATTTTCATGCAGCGGCGCCCCGCCTGGCAGCTAAAACACCAGGCGGGGTGCATCCTGAATGAAAAGGGGTGTATGATGAGGCAGCCGGGAAATTTCCCGGCTTTTTTGCGTCTGAAAGGTTGATTGGCGAAGCGCCAGTTGACGGTTTGGTCAGCTCGCAAGGCAATTCGAGGGTATCGGGTACGGTGGCTGCGCTGGGATCAGTGCTGCCCGCTGCTGTGCGCGATACCGGCTTTACTGACGGCTCGCCTGCTGGCAAGCCGCCCGGACCAGAGGGGAAAAGGCGTAATGGCAACGGTAGACCGCTGGCTGCTGCCAGATGGCATCGAGGAAGTACTGCCACCTGAGGCTGCGCGCATCGAGATCGCGCGCCGTCAGGTGTTGGACCTGTTCCAGAGTTGGGGCTACGAGCTGGTCGTCACCCCGCATATCGAGTACCTGGAGTCGCTGCTCACCGGCGCCGGCCAGGACCTGGATCAGCGCACCTTCAAGGTGGTGGACCCGCAGTCCGGCCGCCTGATGGGCTTCCGCGCCGACTTCACCCCGCAGGTGGCGCGCATCGACGCCCACACCCTGCGCCGTGAAGGCCCGAGCCGCCTGTGCTACGCCGGCAGCGTGCTGCACGCCCAGCCGCGTGCGCTGTCTACCTCGCGCAGCCCGATCCAGCTGGGCGCCGAGCTGTATGGCGATGCCAGCCCGACCAGCGACGTGGAAGTCATCAGCCTGATGCTGGCCACGCTGCAACTGGCCGATGTGCCGGACGTACACATGGACCTGGGCCACGTCGGTATCTACCGGGGCCTGGCCCGTGCTGCCGGCCTGTCCGGTGCGGTCGAGCAACAGCTGTTCGACGCCCTGCAGCGCAAGGCCGTCGATGAAGTGCAGGCACTGACCGCCGACCTGCCGAAGGACCTGGGCAACATGCTGCGCGCACTGGTCGAGCTGTGCGGTGGCCGTGAAGTGCTGGCCGAAGCCCGCGTGCGCCTGGGCCGTGCCCCGGCCGGCGTGCTGGCGGCGCTGGACGACCTGCTGTCGATCGCTGATCGCCTGACGTCGCGCTTCCCGGACCTGCCGCTGTACTTCGACCTCGGCGAGCTGCGCGGCTACAACTATCACACCGGCGTGGTGTTCGCCGTGTTCGTACCGGGCGAGGGTCAATCGATCGCCCAGGGCGGGCGCTACGACGACATCGGCGCCGACTTTGGCCGGGCACGCCCGGCCACCGGTTTCTCCACGGATTTGAAGACCCTGGTCACACTGGGGCGAGCGGAGGTCGTATTGCCAACGGGCGGCATCTGGATGCCGGACAGTGGCGACGCGGCCCTCTGGCAGCAAGTCTGCCAGTTGCGCACCGAGGGCCAGCGTGTGGTCCAGGCCCTGCCTGGCCAGCCGTTGAGTGCTGCTCTCGAGGCGGATTGTGATCGGCAATTGATTCAGCAAGACGGGCGCTGGCAGGTTCTGCCGCTGGCCCAGTGAGTTTCTGCGTCGGCAACAGGCCGGCAACCAAGTTTGCGTGAATGAGGACCAATGTAATGGGTAAGAATGTCGTCGTCCTGGGCACCCAGTGGGGTGATGAGGGCAAAGGCAAGATCGTCGATCTGCTGACCGAACATGCTGCCGCCGTAGTGCGCTACCAGGGGGGCCACAACGCGGGTCACACCCTGGTGATCAACGGTGAAAAGACCGTTCTGCACCTGATTCCGTCCGGCATCCTGCGTGAAGGCGTACAGTGCCTGATCGGCAACGGCGTGGTCGTTGCCCCGGACGCCCTGATGCGCGAAATCACCAAGCTGGAAGAAAAAGGCGTACCGGTGCGTGAGCGCCTGCGCATTTCCCCGGCTGCGCCGCTGATCCTGTCGTACCACGTGGCCCTGGACCAGGCCCGCGAAAAAGCCCGTGGCGAAGCCAAGATCGGCACCACCGGCCGTGGTATCGGCCCAGCTTACGAAGACAAGGTTGCGCGCCGCGGCCTGCGCGTGGGCGACCTGTTCCACCGCGAGCGTTTCGCTGCCAAGCTGGGTGAGCTGCTGGACTACCACAACTTCCAGCTGGTGAACTACTACAAAGAGCCGGCCATCGACTTCCAGCAAACCCTGGACGAGTGCATGGCCTACGCTGAACAGCTCAAGCCGATGATGCTCGACGTCACCGCCGAGCTGCACAACCTGCGTCGCGCCGGCAAGGACATCATGTTCGAAGGTGCCCAGGGCTCGCTGCTGGACATCGACCACGGTACCTACCCGTACGTCACCAGCTCCAACACCACCGCTGGCGGTATCTCCACCGGTTCCGGCGTTGGCCCGATGTACCTGGACTACATCCTGGGTATCACCAAGGCCTACACCACTCGCGTGGGTTCCGGTCCGTTCCCGACCGAATTGTTCGACGAGACCGGCGCTACCCTGGCCAAGCGTGGCCACGAGTTCGGTTCCACCACTGGCCGTGCCCGTCGTTGCGGCTGGTTCGATGCCGTCATCCTGCGTCGCGCCATCGACGTCAACAGCATCTCGGGCATCTGCCTGACCAAGCTGGACGTACTGGACGGCCTGGAAACCATCAACATCTGCGTTGGCTACAAGAACGAGAACGGTGCTGTCATCGACGCGCCTTCCGATGCCGACAGCTACATCGGCCTGGAGCCGGTGTACGAAGAGATGCCAGGCTGGAGCGAGTCGACCCTGGGTGCAAAAACCCTGGAAGAGCTGCCGCAAGCTGCGCGTGACTACATCAAGCGCATCGAAGAGCTGGTTGGCGCGCCGATCGACATCATTTCGACCGGCCCGGACCGCAACGAGACCATCGTGCTGCGTCACCCGTTCGCCTGATCTGCCCTCCAGGCTGATCTGACGCCGTGGCCCTGAAAAGGGCCGCGGCGTTTTCATTTGTGGTGTATGCCTGCACTGGCTCTATCGCCGGCAAGCCAGCTCCCACAGCATCTCCACAGATCTCGAGATGTGTGAAGCTCCTGTGGGAGCTGGCTTGCCGGCGATGGGGCCGGTACAGGCAACCCCCTTGCTGAACCTTGGCGTTTATCCCTGCTGCCTTCGGCACAACCCTTGCTGTAAGAAGTTTCTGTAGATGCCATCAAAATAGTGGCGCCAGTAAACACGAGGGTTACACCGTGTCTGCCATCCTCTCACTGTTACGAAGCCGCCTTTTGCGGCCTGTGTTTGTTGCCCTTGGTATCGCTCTTTTGGTGCAGGTGCTGGTTGCCGTTGCGCTCACCCGAAGCACGGTCACCGCCCTGGAAGCCGACCTTGGCGAACGCCTGGGCAACGACAGCCGCCAGCTGGCCAACGACTTGGAGCAAGCCGGGCAAGACGTGCGCTCGGGCCTGGACAGCCTGTCCAGCAGCACCCGCCAGCGCCTGAGCGCCGGGTTGTCGGAGCGCCTGCAAAGCGAACAGCAGCAACTGCGCAGCACCCTGGAAAAGAACCTGAAGGACTCTGCCAACGACATGGCCGAGCTGCTGGCTTCGGTTGGTCCGCGGGCGATCTGGGACAACGACGTGCCGGTGCTCTCCGACTTTGCCCGGCGTGCCCAGCGCAACCCCAACGTGTTGTTCGTGGTGTACGACGATGCCCAGGGCCAGCACCTCACCCGTTACCTGAACCGGCAAAACCCGATCAACCAGGCTTTGATGGACAAGGGCCAGGGCGAGCGTGCGCTGGACAAGGTGATCGATGCCGCCCGGCGCGACCCGGCGGTGTACTTTGTCGAAGCCTCGATCAACCCCAATGGTGCAGAAATCGGCAAGGTGGTGATGGGGGTTTCCACGGCGGGCATCGACCAGGAGCTCAAGGCCCTGGACCAGCGCTTCGCGGCGCTGATTGCAAGTGGTGAACAACTGGTTGGCGACAGCCTGGTGGGTGCTGCCGCCGACAGCGGCAAAACCCTGCGTGAGCGCCTGGAGAAGGCGCAAGGCAGTGCTGCAGCGATGCAGGCCAATACCGCACAGACTGTGCGCGATGCCGCTGCCGAACTGCGCTGGCGCATTGGCCTTGGCCTGGTGCTGGTCGGCCTGGGTGTGCTGCTGGTGGTGGCCGTGGTGCTTGGCCGCCGAGTGCTGAGCAAGCTGCGCCTGTTGATTGCTGCCCTGGACGACCTGGCGGCGGGCGAAGGCGACCTGACCAAGCGCGTGCCGCTCGACAGCCGCGACGAAATTGGCGACATGGCTTCGGCGGTGAACCGCTTTGTCGACAAGCTGCAACCGATCGTGCGTGAGGCGGGCGAGGTGGCGCAGCGTACCGGTGTCGAGATTGGCGCGATGGCCCAGCGCAATGCCGGCGCCGATGCGGCTGCGGCACTGCAACGCGATGAAGTGGCAGCCAGCCTGCGCGACCTTTCGAGCATGGCCGACGAAGCTCAGGCCGAAAGCCACGCGATGCAGGCGGCCTTGAAACAGGTGGTGGATATCCGCCAGGCCACCGACGAAAACAGCCGCACCTCGACCCAGCTCGCGGGGTTGATCGAGAACCTGGCAGGCCAGGTAGAGACCGGCTCCCAGGTGATCGAGCGGCTGGCCAAGCAGAGTGAGCAGATCGAAGTGGTGTTGACGGTGATCCACGGCATTGCCGAGCAGACCAACCTGCTGGCGCTGAACGCGGCCATCGAAGCCGCCCGGGCAGGCGAGACCGGGCGCGGGTTTGCCGTGGTGGCCGATGAGGTGCGGGCGCTGGCGAGCAAGACGCAGAGCTCCACGGGGGATATCCAGTCGCACATCGCGGCGTTGCAGAAAGGGGCCAAGGAGGCCGTGGCGACCATCAGCCAGGCCGGGCTCAAGGCCAGCGAAGGGCTGCTGGTACTGCGTGATAACGAGCGCCGGCAGCAGTCTGTGCAGGCAGCGGTGGAGCAGGTGCATGCGGCCATTGGCCTGGCCACCCGTGCAGCCGAGCAGCAGGCGAGCGGGGCGCAGGCAGTGCGTGGTCGGGTGGAGACTATCCATGCCCAGGCTGAGCGCTCAGCTCAGGTGGTGATGCAGACCACGGCCAGCAGCAAGGTGCTGGATGACCTGGCCGCGCAGCTACGGGCAAGCCTTGGCCAATTCCGCGCCTGACGCGGTCCCTGTAGGAGCGGCCTTGCGTCGCGATGGGCTGCGCAGCAGCCCCAGGATACCGGCATTAATGCAGACATTGCCGGGGCTGCTGCGCAGCCCATCGCGACGCAAGGCCGCTCCCACAGTGGGAGGTGTTGCTATGCTGTCGGCGACACATGACAAAAGGACTTGCTCATGTCCGCCCCACTAATCGCCGCCCAGGCTGACCTGAATTTCCTGCACAGTGACAGCGTACAGCTCACTGACCCGATGACCGCCCTGCAAGCCTACTGCGCTATGACCTCGGACGTCCCCGACTGGCTGACCCGGGCCTTCCGCATTCGCGACTTCATCTCACGCCGTTTCAATGTCGCTGATATCCATGGCTTCACTCGCGCCGATCCAACGCATGTGCCAGCCGTCGGTGAGCGCCTGGACTTCTTCACTGTCGAGACCATCAGCGACCAGCAACTGGTGCTGACTTCGCGCGACACGCACTTGGCGGTGATGGTCTGCATGGATGTGTACGGGCAAAGCTTGAGCGTGACCACATCGGTGCTGTGCCTCAATACTTTTGGCCGGTTGTACATGCTGCCGGTCGGCATGGTGCATGGCCTGATCGTAAGGAAAATGCTGGAGAAGCTTTAAGCAGCATCGAACCTGACCAGGAAACATTCTTTTACTGATCAAATCGTCATCATCGTCGAATCTGTAGGAGACTTCCCAAATATTCCTTGATAGGGCGTTTGCTGTTGCAGTGGCTGACACAGTGGTTAATGTCGTAGTGAGCCTGAAGGCGGTCGGTACCAGCCGCCGTTTTACTTCGGGAACAGCCTCAGGATGACGATGTCCGAACATCGTCGTTATCAGCCCAATCTTTACCAAGGAGAGGTAAGCATGGCTTTCGATGCTTATATTCAAATCGCGGAAATCACTGGCGAAGCACTGGATGAGCAGTACCCCAACTGGATCGAAATCATCGGCTACAAGTTCGGTGCCAACCAGAGCACCTCTGCCACCGCAAGCTCTGCGGGCGGCGCATCATCAGGCCGCACCACACTCACCAACTTCACCTTCACTAAGTACCTGGACAGTGCCAGCTGCAAGCTGCTGGAGGCGAGCTGTGCCGGGCAGCACCTGAAGGAAGTGAAGCTCGTGCTGTGTCGTGCGGGTGGCGACAAGCTCAAGTACTACGAAGTCGTCCTGGAAGAAGTGATCATTGCCGATTACGCCCAGAGCGCCAGCGCTGGGGTGCCAGTGGAAGTCGTGCAGCTGAACTACGGGCGCATCAAGACAACCTACACGCGGCAGAAACGCCTCGACGGCAGCGCTGGCGGCAACGTCACGGGCGGATGGGACCGCATCAACAACAAGAAGTATGCGTGAGGTACGACCATGTCCGACGCACGCAGCTTTATCAATCCTCACGCGCAATCGTTTGAGTCGCTGAAGGCCGGCACGCCCATGTCGGCCAATCAGCGGGCCAAGTTTGATGTGCTAAATGCACATATCGCCAATGGAGTGGTTGTCGGCGGGGAGCTTGTGATTGTTGGTGATCCCAGCACGCCTATGTGCACGGGGCATGAAGCATTCTTGATGGCGAAGGCGTTTGGGATTCACCATCAGCTTGAGATTAATGGCGCTGGGGTGGATGACTTCTTCCTAGACAACTATGAAATGTTGCAGACATTGATCGGGCATGTTTCTACTGGGGTGGGGGTTGCTACTGATGGGTGGAGCAAACATCTGGAGTCCATTAAGAAGACGCTAGGGGAAATTGATGAACTGCATAGAGCATATTTGGGTGAAGGATCACTCAGGGCGCGTGATGAGTTTTATGCAAAGCGAGCGGCCTTGTTCCTGACGCTGGAGGGCAAACTCGAAAAAATGGCCGCGTTCGGATCAGGTTTGCGTAACAGGGGCTCGATCAAGAGGATGCTGGAAATATCCACCAAAAGCTATCTGCATACAGGGGAAGTTGCTAGGTATGCAGATAAAGTGACCGGTGTTGCGAGTGCGGCGAACTTTATAAAAAAAGGGACTTATCTTGGCTCGGCATTGGAAGTGGCTTCTACAGGCCTCGCCATCCACAAGGCTTGCACTTTAGGTCGAGAGGAAGATTGCAGAAAAGCCAGATATGTAGAGACCAGCGCCTTGGCCGGTAGGATGTCTGGTAGCGCCGGTGGTGGGGTGGCGGGAGGTGCGTTGCTAAGCTCTCTGTGTGTAGCGATTGGAATTCCTTCGGCGGGGTTTGGAGGGATCACATGCGTCGTTATTGGTGCGGCGGTGGGAGGTAAATATGGAGGGGACTACGGTGGGGTGTGGGGTGGCGGTCTGGGGGAGTTGATTTATGAGAGAGTGCGAGAATGAGTACCGAAGCTTTGACGATAATCGCGTCTATCCTGCTCGCTTGTATGGCAATCAGCGTGTGTGTGATGATTTACTTGGCTTGTCGATCTATAGAGGCTATCGAAAAATCTTTAGCGAAATGCAAGTATATTCAGAGTAATAGGGAAAACTTTTCAGCGGCTGGTCTTGTTGGAAAATTAATGCGTACTTGCCTGGCGGCAAATATGCTCATGATTCCAGGGTTGTTTGTTCGAAAAGGTTTGGCAGATATTTCAGATCTCGAGAGTTTCCCAAGGTCTATAAAAGGAGTTTTGGTGCCGTCTTGGGTGGGGCTTGTAGTGTCGACGACTTTGTTCTTTGCTTTCAACTGGCTGCTGGAAGTTTTAAGGTGAACTTGTGGTGAGGTCTCAGGTGGGAAATATTTTGGTGACGTACTTTATCGTAGTGTAAATCCATGGCAATCAATGTGATGGAACTAGTTGTATTGGCCTGTTTTGTTTTGGCGGTACTATCGCTCTTGGTGTTGGTGTATTTATCGTATCGTTATCTAGAATTCATAGAAGCCATGCTTGCCAACTCTAGCTTTGTGGTGGGGAATAAAAACCTGTATTCACGGGCGGGCTTGATTGGGCGTGTCATGCGGATCTGCACGGTGTCGATATTATTGACGGTGCCAAAGTTATTCGTGTATAGAGGGCTGGTTGACTCACGGGAGGTAGATAGGTTTCCGGTGGCGATGCGGTGTGTATTTGTTGTGTTATGGAATCTTATGCTGATCTCGTTTTTAATCTTTATCTGTATGAGTGGATAATGAATTGGTGGCTGCGAATGTTGGGGTCATTGGCCGGGTCGCCGGTGCCGCCGAGCAGCAGGCGAGCGGGGCGCAGGCAGTGCGTGGGCGGGTGGAGACTATCCATGCCCAGGCTGAGCGATCAGCTCAGGTGGTGATGCAGACCACGGCCAGCAGCAAGGTGCTGGATGATCTGGCCGCGCAGCTACGGGCAAGCCTTGGCCAATTCCGCGCCTGACGCGGTCCCTGTAGGAGCGGCCTTGCGTCGCGATGGGCTGCGCAGCAGCCCCAGGATATCGGCATTAATGCAGACATTGCCGGGGCTGCTGCGCAGCCCATCGCGACGCAAGGCCGCTCCTACAGCGAGAGGTGTTGCTATGATGGCGGCGACACATGGCAAAAGGAGTTGTTCATGTCCGCCCAACTGGTCGCTGCTCCGGCTGAACTGGATTTTCTTCATAGCGATGGTATTGGCGTCACCGCACCAATGACCGCCATCCAGGCATACTGCGCGATGACCTCGGACGTCCCGGGCTGGCTGGCCATGGCCTTTCGCCTGCGCGACTTCATCTCGCGTCGGTTCAACGTTGCCACTATCCACGGTTTTTCATCACGCAACCCCGAGCGGGTGCCGGCGGTGGGTGAGTTGCTGGATTTCTTTACCGTCGAGGCAATCAGCGACCAGCAACTGGTCCTGACCTCGCGTGACACGCACCTGGCGGTGATGGTGAGCATGGATCTGGATGAAGCAGGGCAGGGCCGGCAGCGCTTGAGCGTGACCACCTCGGTGCGGTGCTTCAATCGTTTCGGCCGCCTCTACATGCTGCCCGTCGGCAAGGCTCATGGGCCAATCGTCCGCCGGATGCTGCGTAACATCTGATGGCCTCATCGCCGGCAAGCCGGCTCCCACAGGTACTGCACAGGCCTTGCGGGCGGCGCGGTACCTGTGGGAGCTGGCTTGCCGGCGATGAAGGCGACGCGGATCAAGCTTTGTTCAGGTACATCCGCGTCGTCAGCAGATAAACCGGCAACCCCGACACCACAATCAACAACGCCGCATACGGCGCCGCTGCCGCGAACTCGACGTTGGCTGTATGCGCCCACACCTCGGTGGCCAGTGTGGTCATGCCCGTGGGGCTGAGCAGCAGGGTGGCTGTCAACTCCTTCATGGCATCCAGGAACACCAGCGCAAAGGCTGCCGCCATGGCCGGGAAGATGATCGGCAGGGTCACCCGGCAGAACGCGGTAAAGCTGCTTGCGCCCAGGGTGCGTGCAGCTTCCTCAAGCGTTGGCGAGGCCTTGTTCAGCGCGGTGCGCACTGGCGACTGCGCCAGTGGCAGAAACAGCAGTGCATAGGCCAGCAGCAGCAATGCGGTGGTCTGGTACAGCGCCGGCACGTAGTGCAGGGCGAAGAACACCAGGGTCAGGGCAATCACCAGGCCGGGCAGGGCGTGCAGCAGGTAAGGCAGGCGCTCGGCCCAGATTGCCAGGCGACCCTTGTAGCGCACCACCAAGAAGCTGATCGGCAGGGCAAGCAGTACACAGAAGCCCGCACCGCCCAGCGACACCGACAGCGAGGTGAACAGCGCCTTTGAGATGGCCGCTACCGGGAACGCTGCCGACGAACCCACGCTCAGCCAGTAACCGAGCATGGCCAGCGGAATACCGCTGCCCAGCACCGCCAGGCCCACGCAGAACAGCTGCGCCAGCACCGCCCAGCCACGCAGTTGCACCGGTTGCGCACGCCGCGCTACGCCCTGGCCGATGCGCACATGGCGGGCTTTGCCGCGTACGCGCAGTTCCAACCACAGCATTACCAGGCACATCGCCAGCAACACGGCAGACAGCATGGCCGCGTTGGCGTTGCTGAACTCCAGTTCGAACTGTTGGTAGATTGCGGTGGTGAAGGTTTGCAGGCCGAGGATCGACAAGGCGCCGAACTCCACCAGCATGTGCAGGGCAATCAGCAGCGCACCGCCGAGCATCGAGGGCCACAGCAGTGGCAGGGTGACCTTGCTGAACACGCCCCAGCGGCTGCAACCCAGGGTGCGCGCCGACTCCTCCAGCGAGGTGTCGAGGTTGCGCAAAGTCGCGGCCACCGGCAGGAACACCAGCGGGTATTTGGACAAAGCCATGACCATGATCGCCCCGCCGAGCCCTTCGAAGTCCGAACTCAGCGACACCCAGGTGAAGCTGCTGACGAACGACGGCACGGCGAACGGCAGGCACAACACCACGCCCCACAGCCTGCGGCCGGCCAGGTTGCTGCGCTCCAGCAGCCAGGCCAGCGCCAGGCCGACCACCATGCACGTCAGCGTCACCCCGACCATCAGCAACAGCGTGTTGCGCATCAGCCCCCAGACAAAGGGGCGCCACAGCAGGTGCAAGGCTTCGCGCCAGCCGGCTTCCCAGGCTTTGATGGCGACATAGGCCAGTGGCAGCAGGCTCATCGCCACCAGGAACAGCACAGGCAGCACCACCCAGATGGAGGGGCGCTTGCGGCGCAGTACGAAGCGCACCGGCGCCGGTGCGGACAGGGCGGCAGTCATCAGAGCAGACCGACCTCGCGCTCAAGCTCGATGGCTTCCTCGGCGTTACCCAGGTCGGCCGGCGAGATCTTCGGCGGGCGCAGCTCATCGAACGGCTTCAGGCCACGGTCAGAAACCATGCCCTTGTGCAGCGGGTACTCGGCGGTGGTCTGGGTGATCACGCGCTGGCCTTCTTCGCTGGCCATCCAGTTGAGCAGGGCCTGGGCTTCTTTCGGGTGCTTGCTGGCCTTGACCACGGCTGCGCCGGAGATGGTGACCAGGTTACCGGCATCGCCATCGGCCAGGTAGTACAGTTTGGTGTCCAGTTTGCCGCGTTCGCGCTCAAGCGCGTACCAGTAGTAGTTGTTTACCAGTACCGCAGCCACTTCGCCTTTTTCCACGGCTTTGAGGGCGACCATGTTGTTGGTGTAGGTCTTGCCAAAGGCTTTCAGGCCAGTCAGCCATTCTTCGGTGGCTTCACGGCCGTGCATTTTCAGGATGGCCACGGCCTGCTCCTGGAACGCACCACTGGTGGGTACATAACCCACGCGGCCTTCCCACTCAGGGTTGGCGAAGTCCATCACTGTGGTGGGCAGGTCTTTTTCGTCGACCTTCTTCGGGTTGTACACCACGATGCGCGTACGGGCCGTGATACCCATCCAGGTGCCGTTGGCGCCAACGTACTCCTTGGGCACCATGCTCGAGGTGGCGTCGTCGATCTTCGCCAGCAGGCCCAGCTCGCCCAGGTTGTTCAGGGGCGGGGATTCTTCGGTGTAGATGATGTCGGCGGGCGAGCGGTCGCCTTCCTCGATGATCTGGCTGGCCAGCTGGTTGCTGCTGCCCTTGCGGATATCGATGTGAATACCGGTCTTGGCCTCGTAGGCCTTGGCGATGGCTTCGCCGATTTCCTTGTGCTGACCGTTGTACATGGTCAGGGTGACCGGTGCGTCTGCCATGGCGGCCGGAGCGCCGATGACCAGGCTCAGCACGGCGGCGGCCAAGGTGCGCATCAGCGGTTGCGGGCGGATCGTCATGCGGGTACTTCCTCGCTTACGGCTACATATTTGGAAACAATGGTAAACGAAATCGTTTCTCAAGTGGCCGTATGACGAGAAATTCATGGGCAGACCATGGTGTAGGCACTGGGAGCGCGGGGAGGGGTGGGCAAAAAACGCAGGCAAGAAAAAACCCACTAGCAAGCTAGTGGGTTTTTGTATGGTGCCCAGGAGAAGACTCGAACTTCCACGACCTTGCGGTCACTGATACCTGAAACCAGCGCGTCTACCAATTCCGCCACCTGGGCAAAGCTTTGCATCATCTGTAGAAGGCGACTATCGTTCGCTTTCACACAGTAGTAACAGATCCTTGGTCATCTGTTACTTGAAAATATTTGGTGCCCAGGAGAAGACTCGAACTTCCACGACCTTGCGGTCACTGATACCTGAAACCAGCGCGTCTACCAATTCCGCCACCTGGGCACACATTCGAGATTAAAAGATGCTTTACAGCGCCGTTCATCTCTACTACAACGTCGGGGTTGTCCGTCGTTGTGGTGCGCACTATACGGACGCTCCCCAAGGCTGTAAACCCCCCAATCAAAAAAAATTTCAAAAAATCCAACTTGTTGATTCCACAGGCCTATTACCGTTCTGGATGCACAGCAGTGGGGGCTGTCCAAGGCAGACATTTCCGGTTTCAATAGGCCTATGCCAGAATTCATATCTATATACCCCAAGGTGAACCCCTTCTGATGGCCGATTGGCAATCCCTCGATCCCGAGGCCGCTCGCGAAGCGGAAAAATACGACAACCCCATTCCCAGCCGTGAGCTGATCCTGCAGCGCCTTGCCGACCGCGGCGAGCCCGCCGCGCGCGAGGAGCTGGCGAAAGAGTTTGGTCTGTATGAAGAAGACCAGATCGAAGCCCTGCGCCGCCGCCTGCGTGCCATGGAGCGCGACGGCCAGCTTATCTATACCCGGCGCGGCACTTATGCCCCGGTGGACAAGCTCGACCTGATCTGCGGCCGTATCTCCGGCCACCGCGATGGGTTTGGTTTCCTCATCCCCGATGATGGCAGCGATGACCTGTTCCTCAGCCCGTCGCAGATGCGCCTGGCTTTCGATGGCGACCGCGCGCTGGCGCGTGTTTCCGGTACCGACCGCCGTGGGCGCCGTGAAGGCGTGATCGTCGAGGTCATCTCCCGTGCCCACGAAAGCGTGGTCGGCCGCTACTTTGAAGAAGGCGGCATCGGCTACGTAACCCCGGACAACCCGAAGATCCAGCAGGAAGTGCTGGTGACTGCCGGGCGTAACGGTGGTGCCAAGATCGGCCAGTTCGTCGAGATCAAGATCACTCACTGGCCAACCCCGCGCTTCCAGCCGCAAGGCGACGTGGTAGAAGTCATCGGCAACTACATGGCGCCGGGCATGGAAATCGACGTTGCCCTGCGCAGCTACGACATCCCGCACGTCTGGCCTGAAGATGTGGTCAAGGAAGCGCGCAAGTTCCGCTCCGAAGTCGAAGAGAAGGACAAAGAGAAGCGCGTCGACCTGCGTCACCTGCCGTTTGTCACCATCGACGGTGAAGACGCCCGCGACTTCGATGACGCTGTCTATTGCGAACCGCTGGGCAAGCTGCGCCTGTTCTCCGGTGGCTGGCGCCTGTATGTGGCCATCGCCGACGTGTCCAGCTACGTGCGCCTGGGCTCGGCCCTGGACGTCGAGGCCCAACAGCGCGGTAACTCGGTGTACTTCCCCGAGCGCGTGGTGCCGATGCTCCCCGAAGAGCTGTCCAACGGCCTGTGCTCGCTGAACCCGCACGTCGACCGCTTGGCCATGGTCTGTGAGATGACCATGAACAAAGCCGGCCAGATGGTCGACTACCAGTTCTATGAAGGCGTCATTCACTCCCACGCCCGCCTGACCTACAACAAGGTCAGCAGCATGCTCGAGCACGCCCGCACCCGTGAGGGCAAGGCGCTGCGCGAAGAGTACAAGGAAGTCGTGCCGGACCTGAAGAACCTGTACAACCTGTACAAGGTGCTGCTGGATGCCCGTCACGCCCGGGGTGCCATCGATTTCGAGACCCAGGAAACCCGCATCATTTTCGGCGATCAGCGCAAGATCGCGGAAATTCGCCCAACTGTTCGTAACGACGCCCACAAGCTGATCGAGGAATGCATGCTGGCGGCCAACGTGGCCACCGCCGAGTTCCTGCAAAAGCACGGCGTGCCGGCACTGTACCGCGTGCACGACGGCCCGCCGCCGGAGCGCCTGGAAAAACTGCGTGCCTTCCTGGGTGAGCTGGGCCTGAGCCTGCACAAGGGCAAAGACCCGTCGCCGAAGGATTACCAGGCCCTGCTGGCGAGCATCGCCGGGCGCCCGGATTTCCACCTGATCCAGACGGTGATGCTGCGCTCGCTGAGCCAGGCGGTGTACAGCACCGAGAACAACGGCCACTTCGGCCTGAACTACGAGGCGTATACCCACTTCACCTCGCCGATCCGCCGTTACCCGGACCTGCTGGTGCACCGCGCCATCCGCAGCATCATCCGTTCCAAGGTAGACACCCCGCACGTCAAGCGTGCCGGCGCCATGAGCATCCCCAAGGCGCGCATCTATCCGTACGACGAAAACACCCTCGAGCAGCTTGGCGAGCAGTGCTCGATGACCGAGCGCCGGGCTGATGAAGCCACCCGTGACGTGGTCAACTGGCTCAAGTGCGAGTACATGAAGGACCGCGTGGGCGAAACCTTCCCAGGCGTGATCACCGCGGTGACCGGCTTCGGCCTGTTCGTCGAGCTGACCGATATCTATGTAGAAGGCCTGGTGCACGTCAGTGCGCTGCCGGGCGACTACTACCACTTCGATCCGGTCCACCACCGCCTGTCCGGTGAGCGCACCGGGCGCAGCTTCCGCCTGGGCGACACGATTGAAGTCAAGGTCATGCGTGTTGACCTGGACGAGCGCAAGATCGACTTCGAAGTGGCCGACAAGACGCTGGCTGCGCCGATCGGCCGCAAGCAGCGCGGCGCCGCGCCGGCTGCCGACAAAGCCGACAAGCCCGAGCCAGCACCGGTCGAGGCCAGGGCCACGCCGAAGCCGCGCAGCCGCAAGAGCGAAACCTCCGAGGCGTATTTCCCGAAAGACGCCGTGCAGCGTAACGCCGAAGTGCGCAAAAGCCGTGAAATGAAAAAGGCGCTGATGAGCGATGCCCGCACCGGCAGCTCGTCCAGCAGCAAGTCGGACAAAGGCGGCAAGGCCGCCGGCAAGCCGACCAAGCACCGTAAAGGCCCGCCGAAGTCCGGTGCGCCACGCAAGAGCAAGAGCAAGTCATGAGTCAGCTGGAAAAGATCTACGGCGTGCACGCCGTGCAGGCGTTGCTGCAGCACCATCCGAAGCGGGTCAAGCAGATCTGGCTGTCGGAAGGGCGCAGCGAGCCACGCCTGCAGACCCTGCTGGCGCTGGCTGCGGAAAACCGCGTGCAGGTTGGCCAGGCCGAGCGCCGTGAGATGGACGCCTGGGTTGAAGGCGTGCACCAGGGCGTTGTCGCCGAGGTGAGCCCAAGCCAGGTGTGGGGCGAATTGATGCTCGAAGAGTTGCTCGAGCGCACCGAAACGCCGCCGCTGATCCTGGTACTGGACGGTGTCACCGACCCGCATAACCTTGGCGCGTGCCTGCGCACGGCCGATGCGGCCGGTGCCACGGCGGTGCTGGTGCCCAAGGACAAGTCTGCGACCCTGACGCCTGTAGTGCGCAAGGTGGCGTGCGGCGCGGCAGAGGTCATTCCGCTAGTAGCCGTGACCAACCTGGCGCGCACGCTGGAGAAACTGCAGCAGCGTGGCCTGTGGGTGGTGGGTACTGCCGGCGAGGCCGAGCAGGAGATTTACCAACAGGACCTGACCGGGCCTCTGGTCATGATCATGGGCGCCGAAGGCAAAGGCATGCGCCGGTTGACCCGCGAGCATTGCGACTTCCTGGTGAAGTTGCCGATGGGGGGTAGCGTCAGCAGCCTGAACGTGTCGGTGGCGACCGGGGTTTGCCTGTTCGAAGCCGTGCGTCAGCGTCAGGCCAAGCGCTGATCTTCAGCCTGTTCCGGCCCATTCGCGGGCGCGCCCGCTCCCACAGGTTTTTCACTGGCTTTCAAGCAGTGGGGGCCCTGTGGGAGCGGGTTTACCCGCGAAAGGGCCGGTAGCCTGTGAATATGTTTCAGGCTGTTCAAATATTCGCCAATTGCCTTGCTTGTGCGCCACGCCTTCTCTACAATTGCGCCCCTTGCCGAGCTGGCAGGCGCTCATGTGCCTCCCCTCCGTGCAAGACATACAGTGTCATTCACTCCTTGTCTGACCAGATACGCTGGCAGACTACTAACCCGTAAGGAGCATTCATGCGTCATTACGAAATCATCTTCCTGGTTCACCCGGACCAGAGCGAGCAAGTCGGCGGCATGGTTGAGCGTTACACCAAGCTGATCGAAGAAGACGGTGGCAAAATCCACCGCCTGGAAGACTGG